>Ga0208393_100007_pt1 | contig 417477 bp, 395 predicted proteins | sample LakWasMet46_HOW7_2_FD_183884 | JGI IMG/M metagenome (GOLD analysis project Ga0208393, IMG submission 183884) | Freshwater sediment methanotrophic microbial communities from Lake Washington under simulated oxygen tension - Sediment Metagenome... | ecosystem: Environmental > Aquatic > Freshwater...
CGTAATCGTCTGGAAAAAGCCGATGCCACCGATACGCCCGCACTGATTCGTCAGTCCATCGTCGAATCTATTGCCTTCTTAGAACAGCAGCTGACCAAACTCCAGCAAGACATCGACGAGCATATTAATAAATATCCCGGCCTGAAAGCCGATCGCGACTTATTGATCAGCATTCCCGCCGTGGGCCCACAAGTCGGCAATCATTTATTGGCGATAATGCATAATCATCAGTTTCAATCGGCCGAACAACTGGCGGCCTATTTGGGATTGGTGCCCATAGAACGCCAATCCGGCACCTCCGTACTCGGTCGCCCCAGACTATCCAAAGCCGGTCCCGCCCGCGTTCGCGCGATTCTCTATATGGCCGCGGTGGTAGGCACTCAATATAATCCGCATATCAAAGCCCTCTACCAACGCTTACAAGACCGGGGTAAAACCAAAATGTCAGCGCTGGGGGCAGCCATGCGTAAGCTAGTGCATTTGTGCTTTGGCGTCTTGAAAACTAGGCAGCCTTATCAGGCTAATTATGCAATTTAATCTTGACTGCCAAGACGGTATCTACCCGACTAATCCCACTGCGATTTTCGAACGTTAAAACTACGCCCTTTAATCTTGCCGTTTCTTAAACAAGCCAGCGCTTTGTCGGCACTGCCGCGTTTTATCGCTACGAATGACTGTTTGTCGAACAAATCGATTTTGCCTACATCAGCACCGGGAATGCCTGCGGTGCCGGTTAACGCGCCTAAGATGTCGCCGGGACGGACTTTATCTTTACGGCCGCCGTCGATCCACAGCGTCACCATCGGCGGTTGAAAGCGCTGCTCATCAGTCAATTTAAACGGCGCGACTTCATCCCACTTGGCGGGATGCCCTTGATAGTCCTCGATGGCTTTAACGCGCGGCAATTCGGCTTCTATGCATAAGCTCAGCGCTAAACCTTTTTTACCGGCACGGCCGGTGCGGCCGATGCGGTGTACGTAGATTTCCGGATCCCAGGGTAGCTCGTAATTGATCACGGCCTGCATGTCTTTAATATCCAGGCCTCTTGCCGCGACATCGGTGGCGACGAGGATCGAGCAGCTTTTATTGGCAAAACGCACCAGCACTTGATCGCGATCCTTTTGTTCCAAATCGCCATGAATGGCTTGCACGGAAAAACCGGCTTGCGACAAGTGGCTCGCCACATCTTGGCAATCCCGTTTGGTGTTGCAGAACACCACGGTGGATTCAGGACGGTGGTACGCCAGTAGATAACCCAAAGCATTAAGCCGTTTGGATTTTTCGGTCTGGTAAAAAAGCTGGTCAATATCGCTGTCGTGATGGCTGGTTTCGATGCTGACGGACACAGGTTTAAACTGAAACTTCTGGCTCATTTCCCGGATTTGCTCGGCATAGGTCGCTGAAAACAACAAGGTTTGCCGATGCGTGGGTGCGTAGGAAATCACATCGGTAATGGCTTCTTCAAAGCCCATATCGAGCATGCGGTCGGCCTCGTCCAGCACCAACACTTTGAGATTACTCAGCTTTAAACTGCGTTTACGCAGATGCTCTTGTAATCGGCCCGGCGTGCCCACTACGACATGCACACCGTGCTCCAATGAACCTAACTGAGGGCCGAAAGGCACGCCACCGCACAAGGCCAAGACTTTAATGTTTTGAGTAAAGCGGGCTAAGCGGCGAATTTCCTTACAGACCTGGTCGGCAAGCTCGCGCGTGGGGCACACTACCATCGCCTGTACTCTAAAGCTGCTTAAATCCAGTCTAGATAACAAGCCGATACCGAACGCTGCGGTTTTGCCGCTACCAGTCTTGGCTTGGGCAATCACATCCTTACCCTCAAGAATATGGGGCAGGCTTTCGGCCTGAATGGGTGTTAGATGGGTGTAGCCCAAGGATTCGATATTTTCGAGCAGGGCGGGTTTTAACGGTAACGTTGAAAATTCTGGCGTATTCACAAAGACTCTTTTAATTCAGTAAGATGCGGCAAAAGGCAGCATTGAGCTTACCATGATAACAGAGTTGAACACCGCCCTGCCCTAACCCAATAGATCATTTGGATAGTTATATAAATCCATGCAGTCCGCGTTTGGATTTAACCGCCAGCCAGTCTTTGAGTTGCTTTAACTCCTCGGTTTCCTCCAATCCATCCAGGCTTTGTTTGCTTCTTAACAAACGAAATGCATCTGATAGCACTTTATAGCGATCCCCCGTGATGCCTGCCCGCCTTAAACCGACGGTGTTCAACTTGTAATGCCGGGCCGGGCGACCACCAATCAGCATAAAGGGAATGACATCCATATTAAGTCCGGTAGTACCTTGGACAATGGCGTAGGAGCCGATTCTGCAAAACTGATGCGCAACGACATTGCCTCCCATGAATACGTTATTACCAACTTCAACATGGCCGCCAATCGCAACATTGTTGGCGAAGATGGTTTTATTGCCAACATTGCAATCGTGCGCAACGTGGCTGTTATTCATAAAAAAGCAGCCAGAGCCAATGCGTGTCTCGGCATGTTCTTTGGAGGCGCGATGGGCGGTGAAGCCTTCTCTGAATACGTTGTTATCGCCAATAATTAACCAAGAGTCGGTTTCCGGCTTAAATCCGGTATCTTGCGGCAAACCGCCTAATACCGCGTGGGGATGCAGGATATTGCCGTCGCCCATTTTGACATGGCCATGGACAACCGCATGAGCACCAATCTGGCAATTCGCGCCCAATACGGCACCGGTTTCGATGACCGCAAAAGGTCCTATAGTGGCGTTATCGCCTAGATTAACGTCTGGCGCTATGAAGGCGGTCGGATGTATATGTTGAGTCATCTTCTTATCCTCTTGGATGATGTTTTGAATGTAATTCTTTTAAGCGTTCGCGGGCGATGTGCGTATAAATCTGTGTGGTCGATAAATCCGAATGCCCGAGCAAAAGCTGCACAACACGTAAGTCGGCGCCATGATTTAACAAATGTGTGGCAAAAGCATGCCGCAGAGTGTGCGGCGACAATTCTTTATTGATTCCGGCTGTTTTAGCATGGCGTTTGATAATGTGCCAAAAAGCTTGCCGGGTCATGCCGTCTGCCCGATTGGTCACGAACAGAAAATCACATTGACGTTCACGAAGCAGCTTTTTTCTGGCTTGAGTCATATAACTTTCCAACCAACTCATTGCCTCGGCACCCACCGGCACCAGGCGCTCTTTGTTGCCTTTGCCGATAATTCTTACCACGCCTTGCCTAAAACTAATGTGTTCGAATTTTAACGTGACCAGTTCAGACACCCTAAGCCCTGTGGCATAAAGCATTTCCAGCATGGTTTTATCTCTAAAGCCAAGCGGGTTGGTGGTTTCAGGTGTATTTAACAATAATTCGACGTCTTGCTCGGAAAGCGAGATAGGCAGCGGACGACCTATGTGGGGAGATTCAATCAGTGCGGTTGGATCAATTGTGAGATTGTTTTCTCTAAGGTAATAACCGTAAAAGCGCCGCAAACTGGAAAGTATCCGCGCTGATGATCTGTTGCCGATACCGTCTTTATAGCGACTGGCGAGAAATCCGGAAAGATCGCCACCATCAACTTCCAACATAGATTTTCCTGCCAGCCATTTAGCAAAAATGCTCAAATCGCTACGATAGGCCGATAGGGTATTATCACTCAAGCCCTGCTCTGCCCAAGCGGCATCGAGGAACTGCTCAATCAAAAAAGTTGGACTCATGCTTGGGCTGCTTCAAATTCCAGCAATTTAATTTTGATATTCATTAATTCGCCTTGCGTTTGCCCGCAATATCCGCCCATCCCTGACACTGAAACAACCCGATGACAGGGAATAAAGAATGGATAGGGATTGTCACGACAAGCATTACCGACAGCGCGTGCAGATGAGCCGATTTTTTTAGCCAAGGCCGAATAGGTCATTGTTTCACCTAAGGGGATCTGACAAAGCTCATTCCACACCCGATTTCTGTAATCACTGCCTTGCTTTAGCAGTTTAATGTGCATGGGAACACTGGTATTTAAGCAATATTCTGCCATTTGACGCTGCAAGTAATGCTCGACGAGTTGGGTGCGAGCATCATCGTTCGTCCAATCCACATCGAAGATAACACCTTGCTGACTATGAACAACAAGATTACCAGCCGGTGTTTGAATTTGTATCACCTCATCCGAACCGGACGTACTGTCTACCCACTCGATTATGATTGGCATGATTCAGGAATCCTTGCAAAGCTTGACCTAACAGAAATGTATATCGTATTGCTGTAATTCAAGACACAAAAAAGGCAGCTCAGGGCTGCCTTTTTATTGCACATCAAAGCTTAATTAAAGCTTTTCTTTGATACGTGCCGCTTTACCAGTCAAATCACGTAAGTAGTACAACTTAGCACGACGAACGTCACCGCGACGTTTAACTTGAATTTCGCTGATAATTGGGCTGTGTGTTTGGAAAACACGCTCAACACCAGTGCCGTAAGATATTTTTCTTACTGTAAAAGCTGAATTCAAACCGCGATTACGCTTTGCAATCACAACGCCTTCAAATGCCTGAATTCTTTCGCGCTCGCCTTCTCTAACTTTAACCTGAACGATAACTGTATCGCCAGGACCAAATTCAGGAATTTGTTTAAGCTGTTCAGCTTCTAATTGTTTAATAATATTGCTCATTACCATACCTATTTAACTTCAACTTCGTTTTTAAATTGTTTAAGCAGAAACTCCTGTTCTGCAGTCAACTGTTTTTTTTCTAATAAATCAGGTCGTCTCTGCCATGTTCGTCCCAGAGACTGCTTCATTCGCCAACGGCTTATTTCTGCATGGTTTCCACTCAACAACACGTTTGGAACGGAAAGTCCTTCAAGCTGTTCGGGTCGAGTAAAGTGAGGACAATCCAGCAATCCATCTACATGAGAATCCTGATTTGCTGAATCCGCATCGCCAAGCACTCCTGGAAGCAAGCGGGTTATGGCATCAACCACAACAAGCGCTGCAAGCTCACCACCACTGATCACATAATCTCCAAGTGACCATTCTTCATCACAATCTAACTGAACAAAACGTTCATCAATCCCTTCATAACGCCCGGCAACCAAAATCAATTGCGACAATTGAGTAGCATCCGATAATAATGCTTGCGTAATCGGCTTGCCTTGAGGACTTAAGTAAATTACTTTCTTGTTGCCGCTACTTAACTTTTTTGCTTGGGTAATCGCGTCATGCAAAGGCTGATACTTCATTACCATTCCAGGACCACCGCCATAAGGACGATCATCTACTGTGCGATGAATATCATGAGCGTAATCTCGAGGATTCCAAAGTTCTAAACTTACAATTCCTCTGTCTATTGCTCTACCTGTTACTCCATGTTTCGCAGCACCGAATACTAATTCTGGAAACAGCGTTACAACATCAAAACGCATGTGAGCAGTTAAAACTCTGGGTCCCAGTCGACAACCATCTTACCAGCAACGAGGTCGATGCTAATTATTGTCTGATCCAGCAAAAACGGGATAGCTCGTTCCCGATCACCTTTAACAAAAACAACGTCATTGGCGCCTGTCTCGAGAAGATTTTCAATTTTTCCAAATTGAACACCTTGAACATTTTCGACATCTAAACCGACAAGGTCAGACCAATAATATTCATCTTCAGAAGAAGCGGGTAATTGTTCGGACTTTATAAACACTTCCCAGCCCATTAGACTGGCAGCATTATCTCTATCATTAATGCCTTCAAGCTGGGCGACAATTGTTTTACCTTGAAGCTGCCCGTCCAGCACAAGTATTGATTTTTCTTCAAGGCCTTTTTTGAGTAACCATGGAGAATAAACAAGAATATTGTCGCGAGGATCGGTATAAGAAAATACCTTAACCCAACCTTTAACTCCAAAAACGCCTGAAATTTTCCCAACGCTGATTAATTGTTGAGGTAACAAAACTTAAGCAACAGCCTTACGAGCATCTTTAATCAATTTAGCAACACGTTCAGAAGTTTGGGCGCCAGTTGCTTTCCAATAATCAACGCGAGCAGTATCTAAACGCAATTTTTCTTCATTGCCGCGCGCAACAGGGTTAAAAAACCCTACTCTTTCGATATATCGACCATCACGACCGCTTCTACTATCGGTGACAACAACATGATAAAAAGGGCGATTTTTTGCGCCTGTCCTAGTTAGACGAATGGTTACCATCAAATTTCCTCAAAACATTTAGTCAGTATTAATCCGCGCATTGTACGCGATTTTCTATAGATGTGAAGAACAAATTAACCTTCACACCATCTCCGTTGATTCTATTTCTACTCTTTAAATAAAAATTAGCGCCTCATACCTCGGACATTACTCTTTATACCTCGCATCATATTTGCCATGTTGCCGGCCTTGAATTTTTTCATCATTTTTTGCATCATCAAAAACTGTTTGAGGATACGATTGACATCTTGCAACTCCTGACCACAACCTGCGGCTATGCGTTTTTTTCTATTACCCTTAATTAAGTCAGGGTAGCGTCTTTCCTGCATAGTCATGGAATTTATTACCGCAACCTGTCGCGCAAGCATCTTGTCATTTACTTTGTCTTTCATTTCTTGCGGGATGGAATTAATACCAGGCAATTTGTCCAGCATTGAACTTACGCCTCCCATATTTTGCATCTGCTGCAACTGCTCGCGGAAATCCTCCAGATCAAAGCTTTTGCCTTTTTGTATTTTTTTCGCAAGCTTCTCAGCCTTTTCTTTGTCGACTTTTTGCTCAATTTCCTCAATTAAGCTTAATACATCGCCCATCCCTAAAATACGAGAAGCTATACGATCTGGATGAAACAGCTCTAAGGCATCCGTTTTTTCACCAACACCAATAAACTTAATCGGCTTGCCGGTAATCGCGCGAATCGATAATGCAGCCCCACCACGTGCATCACCATCAGCCTTGGTAAGAATAACGCCTGTTAAGGGCAATGCATCATTAAAGGCCTTTGCAGTTATTGCCGCATCCTGCCCTGTCATACTATCAACAACAAAAAGGGTTTCAATCGGATTTATTGCCGCATGCAATTCCTTGATTTCCCCCATCATCTCATCATCAATATGAAGACGGCCGGCAGTATCAATGATAATTACATCAAGAAATTTGTGCTTTGCAGCCTCAATAGCATTTCTCGCTATATCGACAGGCTTTTGAGTGATATCACTTGCAAAAAAATCCAGAGAAAGATCATTCGCCAGCGTTTCTAGCTGTTTGATAGCGGCAGGACGATAAATGTCCGCACTAACAACGCCAACTTTCTTCTTTTGATTTGTTTGTAACCAACGACCTAATTTAGCGACGGTGGTTGTTTTACCAGCCCCCTGCAAACCCGCCATAAGAATTACTGCAGGTGGAGCGGCTCTAAGATTCAGCCCCTCATTGGCCTCACCCATCACACTAATCAGCTCAGATTGAACAAGCTTAACTAGCGATTGCCCCGGCGATAAACTATCTTGAACTTCTTTCCCTAACGCACCTTCCTTGATTCGCTCAATAAAGTCGGTAACCACCGGCAAAGCTACATCAGCCTCAAGCAAAGCCATACGCACTTCGCGTAAAGTCTCCTTGATATTGCTCTCAGTCAAGCGACCCTGACCCTTAATTTTTTTAAGCGTACTACTTAATCGATCGGTTAAATTATCAAACATATCAGCGTCTTTATTGAACGTTAAGAAAATCAATCACTAACACAAATGCGCTAGGACTATTCGGGCGCGTATATTAACATAGCCTTCGGACCCTTTGCACTCACGGCGACTACCTCGCAAGGCCTTCTCTGCCAGCCAGTCAACCAACACAAAGATAATGAACACCATTGTTATTGCTATTTTTTCCATCGCCACCTATCTACTAAGTGCGATTTTAATTACAAGACACATATCCCAAAGCGCTACCAACCGCACACCTATTTATCTAGCGTGGCTAGCAATATGCGGGCATGCTGCTTACATAGCCCTTATTTTTAAAGAAAACGATGGCTTCAATTTCAGCTTTACCAGCACAGCATCATTTATTGCACTCATTGTTAGCTTGATCTTGCTGATTGCCGCAATCGACAAACCCGTGGAAAAACTGGGCATTGTATTATTTCCCACTAGCGCACTCATGCTTGGTTTAGCCGCGACAACCAGCAGCCAACCGCATTTCTTGCACACTTACAACTGGGAGATGGGCACACATATTCTTACCTCAATAGTTGCTTTTAGCTTATTAAATATCGCTGCACTGCAAGCCATTTTACTCGCCATACAGAATCAACAACTCAAAAGCCATCCTCCAAAGCGCCTGATTCGCTCCTTACCATCCCTGCAAACAATGGAATCATTATTATTTCAAATGATCACTGCAGGCGTACTGTTCTTGACCGTCTCGCTTATCACAGGCTTCATATTTGTAGACGACTTATTTGCTCAACATCTTGCTCACAAGACCATTTTGTCACTTACGGCTTGGATAATTTTTTCTTCTCTTTTATTAGGCCGAATTCGGTATGGCTGGAGAGGAAAAACTGCCATACGCTGGACACTGATAGGTTTCGGAGCTCTGCTACTGGCCTATTTCGGCAGTAAGTTAGTTTTGGAATTAATTCTAAGAAGAAATTAACCGCGTTTTGCTACCAACTATTTAGAAAAAGCAATAAACCGCCGGTACGGTGAACCATGCTTCCAAGTAATAGCTTCAGTGTAATAGTGCAACAGCGCTAAATACCCCAGCAGCCCCAGAGTAATAGCTTTGCGAATATCTACACCAAATAGCGCTTGGGTGATAAAGCTAACCATCGCATCACCATAAGACTGCAACATAAACGCTAACGCAAATGACAGCACCGGCAACACTATAAACACATGAATGCCGCAACGCTCGGTCAGTCGATACAGCGGATTTTGCGGATGCTGGTGATGGCGATTGTAATCATGAGTAACATAGAAGACATACGCAGTCGCATCATGCACCAGCCGCGGCACCAAAATCGCGAAAAAATAATACTGCTGTAAATAAAAATAAAAGCTGCTGACCACCAGTAATACATTGGCCCATAAAAACCACCGACCAAACGAAGTCTTCACATAGCCCTGACAAAGCAATGCAGTTAACACTACACATAGACATAACACGGCAGCACTTTCTTTAAGCCAACCGGCCTGTTGCACATCCAAGGTATTTTTTAAAAAAATCCCCATGTAAATACAAATACCCGACGCCACACTCAACCACAACAACACATTAAATGCCCAGTTCGGCAGAGTACATACGCCACGACCTATGCCATGCTGCTGCTTAAGCACATGGAACACTGTCCATGAAGCGACAATGATGTACAGTGCTTTATAAGGGATAAACAAGCTACCAACGCCGAAAACCATAATGACCGCCAAGGTCATCAGTAAAATATTCCGCTTATAAAACTGTAGGTACTCCACATTACTGCCCAGCACAATAGCGCTGGCAATAATGTGCGGCGTGCCGAATAGAATCTGGAACAAAATAAAATGATTGGGACTGGACGGCAAATGCGCTTGCAAATAGCCCTGCCAAAACCAACTATCAACGCCTTGTAAGAGTAAGCAAAGCGGGATGATGGCATATAGCCCCAGCAATAAACGAAACGAAACGGTCAGCTTATTCTCATCCAATAACGGTTGAGCAATAGCGGTTGCAGACATAAGGCGATCTCTCCAAGTGACAATTTATAGCTCGATATAAGTTACACTGAACGCACAAAAACCTGAAACAACTCTTACAAAACACCTATGTCATTTACTTTACACCCGCGCCTGCAGCAAGATTGCATTTCCGTTGGCCGTTTTGAGTTATGCCGATTATTGATGATGAACGACAGCCTGTATCCCTGGTTTATTTTGGTACCGGAAAAAGCTGACATCAGTGAAATTTACCAACTTAACCGCGCCGAACGCGGCTTATTGATCGAAGAGTCCAGCTATCTTGCTGAAAATCTGGCTGAAATGTATCAAGCTGACAAAATGAATGTAGCAGCCATCGGCAATATGGTGCCGCAGCTGCATATTCATCATATTGTCCGGTATCGGACAGATAAGGCCTGGCCAGGGCCGGTATGGGGAAAATTTGATGCTGTTCCTCTGTCGGAACAGCAAATCAGGCAACATTTGGCCTCTATCAAAGACCGCTTGGGGGCATCCTTACAACCCGTACATTAATCGACCAGTATTTCCGTAAAAAATACATCCCTGAAACCATCACTGTTCTCCAGCTTTTCCAGGGCTTTTCGTATCGTAATTACGGTTTCCTGACGTAACGCTTCACGCTGTTCCATGGTTTGCAATTGATCGGAAGCACGGCCGGTATAGAGCATAATCAATTCATGTCGTAAGGCCGGCATGTGTTTTTTTATTTTAGCGACGGGCTCTGCACCTTCAACCAACAACTGAACATTGATCATCAGGTATTTGCGGGGCTCGTTCAAATTAACAGTAAACTTGGGGGTCATTTCCAGATATTCTATAACCGGCCCAGAGCCCTCTTCCTTTTTTTCGCCGCCGCCACTATTAGCAACAGCAAAGAAAGGCATCAGTAATAGGCTTAACAATAAAACAATTATTCGCATAGCTAACTCCGTACTCATCAAAAATGTGGTTTGAGTATAGGTCAACTGTAAAATTTTTTATCCGAACCCACGTAATGACAAACAAACTCGCCATTGGCCCGATTATGTTAGACATCCAGGGCCTAACTCTGGATGCCGTTGACAAAGAAAAACTGAACCATCCCAACACCGGCGCAGTGATCCTGTTTTCACGTAATTATCAAGATCCTGAACAGGTAACCGAATTAATCAAAAATATCCGTGCTGCACGCAATGGCGACATCTTGATCGCCGTAGACCAAGAAGGCGGCCGGGTACAACGTTTTCAACAGGGTTTTACCCGCTTGCCACCCGCAGCCCGCTATCTTGATGCGCCTGATTTGGCAAAACCAGCAGGTTGGCTGATGGCGGCGGAATTGCTGGCTGTCGGCGTCGATTTCAGTTTTGCACCAGTGCTGGATATTGATTGCGGTGTTAGCGAAATCATCGGCAATCGTTCATTTGCCACCAACCCTGCTCAAGCAACAAAGCTGGCTAGCGACTTCAGAAACGGCATGAATGACGCGGGCATGGCGGCAACCGGTAAACACTTTCCGGGGCACGGCGCCGTGGCCTTGGATTCACACCTGACGCTGCCAATCGATGACAGAGATCTGGATGCTATCCGCGCCAAAGACTTGCTGCCGTTTAAGCAGCTGATCGCCGAAGGCTTGGAAGGCATTATGCCCGCGCATGTGCTGTATCCACAGATAGACCCAAATCCGGCCGGTTTTTCGATCTTTTGGCTGCAAACCATTTTGCGCAAGGAATTGGCGTTTGACGGCGTAATTTTTAGTGACGATTTGAGCATGGAGGGCGCCGCCTCTGTGGGCGATTTCCCCACCCGCGCCAAATTGGCTCAACAAGCCGGTTGCGATATGATTTTGGTCTGCAACAATCCGACCGCCGCTGAGCAAGTGCTGGATTCGCTGCCTGTCACTCAAAACCCAGCCAGAGAACAACGCCTTAAATGTATGCAAGGCAAGCCGTCGCTCAACAGAGAACAATTGCTGCGCACTGAGAAATGGCAACAACTTTCCAACCTTATCAACTCACTTAATTAATATGCTTAAAGAAATCAAACACGTACAAGCAACTGCTGATTTGCTTTACAGCGAACAGCAAGTCGAAACAGCCATCGATAACATGGCCAAGCAAATAAACATCCTGCTGGCAGATCGCAACCCATTAATACTGTGTGTAATGAACGGCGGCATTGCTGTTGGCGGCAAATTACTCACTCGTTTGAGCATGCCGCTTAATCTTGATGCCATCAATGCCAGCCGCTATCAAAATCTCACTTCAGGCGGCACCGTACAATGGCTGCTTAAACCCTCCACGCCGCTTAAAGATCGCACGGTACTCATCGTTGATGACATTCTGGACGAAGGATTTACGCTGCATGCTATCTATGAGTTTTGCCGTGAACAAGGCGCAAGCTCCATATACAGCGCCGTATTGGTGGATAAAATCCTCGATCATGACAAACCGGTCACTGCTGACTTTGTCGGTTTAAACGTGGAAAACCGCTATTTATTCGGTTACGGCATGGATTACAAAGGTTATTTACGCAACGCGCCAGGCATCTTTGCCTGTAAAGAAAATGAGGACAATGCATGAGTAAACTAGCCATCATCGGAGGCACTGGGCTGACTCAACTCGCCGATTTAAAGATCGTAAAACGCGAACAACTCAACACGCCTTATGGAGCACCATCGGCAGAATTCATCACTGGCCAGCTTGATAATAAAGAAGTCATTTTTCTAGCCAGACACGGCAACCCGCACCGCTTCGCACCGCATAAAATCAATTACCGGGCTAATATCTGGGGATTAAAACAACTGGGTGTGGAACAAATAATTGCGGTGGCCGCCGTCGGCGGTATCTCCGAGAAAATGGGACCCGCGCATATCGCCATTCCGGACCAGATTATCGATTACAGCTACGGCCGCGAACATACCTTCTTCGACAATGATCAAGAAGGCGTGACTCACATCGACTTTACCTATCCTTACAGCCAAAAACTGCGTTCAAGATTAATCACCGCAGCTAGCCAAGCCCAACTAAAAATCAGCCCGCTCGGCACTTACGGCTGTACGCAAGGCCCACGTTTAGAATCTACTGCAGAAATCAAACGCATGGAGCAAGACGGTTGTGATTTAGTCGGCATGACCGGCATGCCGGAAGCCGCCTTAGCCAAAGAACTGAACATCGATTACGCCGCTATCGCGGTAGTTGCCAACTGGGCGGCCGGAAAAACCGAAGGCGAAATCACTATGGCTGAAATCGAACAACACTTACACAAAGGCATGGCCGACACCGCATTACTGCTGAAAGCTTTTATCGGCCAAAATTGAATTTTGAAATTGTTGTAACTATTCACCGAACCCAATGTAGGGGCGAATTTATTCGCCTCGAGAACTTCGATGCTGTCCGGCGGGACCGAATATAGGCAAGTGCAACAGAAGCCACCTATAAATCTAATGGGAACCTCTAAAAATTATCCATTCATGCTTCGACAAGCTCAGCACGAACGGATAAGTTACTAATTTAAATAGATCACCGTTCGCACTGAGCTTGTCGAAGTGCAATTTTTAGAGTTTCCCTAATGCTTATGTTCTCTTTGCCGGGATTTTTCGGCACTGGCTCGACTCTTTCAACTTCGAACAGCAAGCCCAGCTCTTTATCGTTAATCTCTCATTGCCAGCGCGCACAAGCCCATTCACGACGCTGCTCTGCATCCAAAAAAGTCCATGCCACAAAACGACTTTTTTTCTGCCCCTGTGCCATCTCTATCGTTCTGAAATCTTGCACCCCCGCCTTTTTCAAGGCGCGGTAGACGCCGGGCAGACTGGCTGATTTTGAAATCAGCGTGGTAAACCATAAGCAACGGCCAGAAAAGGCAACGCTCTCAGTAATCATCCGGCCAACGAACGCTTCCTCGCCGCCGTCACACCATAACTCCGCGCCCTGCCCGCCAAAATTCAGCACCGGTTTTTTGGCAGTCGCTTTACCCAGATTCTTCCATTTACGTTGCGTTCCCGCGAGTGCTTCGGAAGGTGATGCATGAAAAGGCGGATTGCACAGTGTCACATCAAACACTTCGTCAGCCTGAATAATGCCGGTAAAAATCTGACTACTGGAAGATTGCAAACGCAGCTCAATCGCCTCGCTTAATCCTGGATTGGCATCCAGAATCCGTTGCACATTGGCGAGCGCAGCCGGATCAATATCACTGCCGACGAACTGCCAGCCGTAGCAACGCTGACCAAGCAGCGGATAAATGCCGTTCGCGCCGGTACCGATGTCGAGTACACGCGCACCAGACGGCACTAGACCTAAGTTATTTTCAGCTAATAAATCCGCCAGATAATGCAAATAATCGGCCCGGCCCGGAATCGGCGGGCAAAGATACTGCGGCGGAATATCCCAGCCGCTAATGCCATAACAATCCATTAACAGCGCGCGATTGAGCACCCTAACCGCAGCCGGATTGGCGAAATCAATGGACGCATCGCCATAGGCATTGGCCGACACAAAGGCCGCCAACTCGGGGCTGGCCGCGATGAGTTGCTGGAAGTCATAACGCCCCCGATGCAAATTGCGCGGGTGCAAAACGAGTTTGACTGCCTTTACCGGAGCGGATCGTTTAGCAGACTGACGGTGTTTTGATTTTTCCCGAGTCACATCACAGCCTGCTCAACCAGCATGTCAGCTAGCTTTTGCTGTAACTGCTTAGCCTCGGTGATATGGTTTTTTAGATGGTCGCAGAGGGTCAAGAGTTCATCGCCTAAAATTACTTTCAATGTTGTTAACTATTTTTGCTCTAGTTATGGTGAATGGATCTTCCTTATCCATCTACGCCGTAATCGCTCATTAGTGCTTTCAAGTCGTCGGCTACATCCCGGCCGATGTCTTGAGCAGCAAAGCGGACAACTTCGAGCCGATCGAGAAATATGTAACGCAGGGTCTCCGGCAACGTCATAACAACCTTCAAGTCCGTAACACGCATAAGTAGGGCGCAATAGCGGCTTTATCGCGTATTGCGCCACATGGAGAGATGCTCATTCGGCGGAATACTTTCATCCGCCTTACCGGTTTTTTTCGTAGGGTGGGCAAGCGTCTTTTTGCTTGCCCACCGATTATGCCAAAGTCCGCGTGGGCAAACGATACAGCCGTTTGCCCACCCTACCCGGCTTCCGATGCCGTCGAAGTCGGTGGGGCGTTGCTCCCAGGTGAGTTCAGGGTCTTGAAGGGTGGCTAGGCCTTCGCGACCCAAGAGCTTCGAAAAGTTATTTTCTTATATAAAGCACGCAGTCAACACTGTGATCACCGGGCTTGTCCAACAACCTGTTAAGATTGTGGTTCGCGTTGCTCACACAATCTAACCTTATTCGTTAGGTTGCACTCCGGCGAACTTCGCGCACGGATCGATGGCCGTGTTTGTATAGGCCATTTGTATTACCGTCCAACGATCTGCAACGGACTGCATAGCCTTCATTGAGTACTTTCCGCACCATTGTTTCCTCTTCCACTTCTTCGCTGGCTTCAAGCGTGTTGCCACCCGTGCCGCCGGGAGAAATCCTAAATGCAATTGATCCTGTATCACGCCGCTTCATTTGAACTGGGAATACTTCCGTTCCGTTGTTGAGAACAAAGCTGAATTTTCTGGAAATTCTTTCTTGCGAGGTTGCCATGGTATTTTCCTTCTTTGGTGTGGGAACTGGATTGGCGGTTACCATTGGTTTTGTGCCAAGTGCTCCGGCGTTCTTCTTGAAATTGCATTCATAACACTCTGCTTGAATGTTTGAGATGTCGTCTGAACCACCATGGTAAATCGGTATCTTGTGGCCTTTGGTCCAAGTATGTTTGTAACGCGGGTCAGGTCGCGTTGGTATTTCAGACCAAGACTTTCCGCAAGCTGCGCACGTTGGGCTTTTTGCTAGGAGCAATTTCCACTCTGCGCTTGTATGTGAGCCTCCATTTTTCTTAACTCTTTCGGCACGAATCTTTGCGCGCTGATTGCGGCAGTCCATACAGCGATTCCAGCTATTGAATCGAGTTCCACCACACTTTGAGCAAATCATGACTTGTAACCTAACAAGTAATTATATGGTTCTGTGTATCTTCTCGTATCGGATGATATACAGCGAATTCGCGCCAGCAGTCATCCGCCTAATTGGGATGATCTCATAGATACCTTTCATTTTAAAACGGGCCGATGGTCGAATATGTTGTACGTTGCGCATCAAATGGAGGTTTGCTAGCGAAGTGTTCCTTAAATCCTTCGACAAGCTCAGGATGAACGGTAACTTATCTCCTGGGCTCTCTCTTACGCATTCTTTGCGGCATAGGCGCTGCTGGCTCTGGCTTCTCATCCTGAAATTTTTCCGGAGTCATGCCGGCGAATTCAAACAACAATTCCAGCTCTTTGCCGTTAATTTCGTAATGGGCTTTAGCTTTTAGGCGTTCCGGCAAGACTACCGGTCCATAACGCACACGAATCAATCTGCTGACGGTAACGCCTTGTGATTCCCATAAACGCCTGACTAAGCGGTTTCGGCCTTCGCTGACAATAACGTGATACCACTTGTTGGCACCTTCGCCGCCATAAAAACGAATTTCGTCAAATTTGGCTTTGCCGTCTTCCAGTTCCACGCCCTGTTTGAGCAGCGCTAAGGTGGCCTCCGGCACATCACCTAAAATACGTACGGCATATTCGCGTTCAACTTGGGACGATGGATGCATCAAGCGATTCGCCAGTTCGCCATTATTGGTAACCAGCAATAACCCGGAGGTATTAATGTCTAAGCGACCGACGGCAATCCAGCGTGCGGTGAGCAGTTTCGGCAACTGGCTAAAAATTACCGGGCGACCTTCCGGGTCGCGGCGAGTGACTACCTCACCTGTTGGTTTGTGATACAGCAGCACGCGGGTGGGTTGCAGGGCAAATTTTTCCCAATTGATAATTCGGTCGTTAAGCAGTAAGCGATCGCCAGTTTTTAAACGATCACCCAGCTGAACCGGGTGATCGTTTAAGGTCAGTCGGCCTTCGTCTATCCAGCGCTCAATTTCTCTCCGGGAACCAACGCCGCCGCGCGCCAACACTTTTTGGATACGTTCGCCGCCATCGACTGGCTCGGATTTTTTCGGCCTAGGGGCGGATTTAGCTGCTGATGTAGCGGCAGGTTTAATGTCAGATTTAGCTTTATTTTCAGCCAACTGCTCTTGATAACGTTTAGCTGAGCCCGGCTTGCTCTTGGTTGGTTTCTGCGGTCGCTGCGTTGATTTTTGTGTCCTCGATGGACTCTTCGGTGGCTTGTTGCCTGGTTTGTTGTTGCTCACTGTCTACCTGCTTGTGTAGTTGACTATTATCTGCCGCCAAATCAAGGTTTTGTATTTCTTGTAAGGTTGGCAGTTCGGTTAATGATTCAATATTAAAATAATCTAGGAATTGTTTGGTGGTGCCGTATAAGCCGGGCCTGCCCGGTACTTCTTTGTGTGCTATTACGCGTACCCATTCGCGTTCTAATAAGGTTTGAATGATGCTGGAACTGACGCTGACACCGCGAATATCTTCAATTTCGCCGCGTGTCACCGGCTGCCTATAGGCAATAATCGACAAGGTTTCTAGTAAAGCGCGTGAATATTTCGGCGGCTTTTCTTCAAATAACCGAGACACCCAACGCGATAATTCAAGTTTCACTTGAAAACGGTAGCCGCTAGCCAGTTTTTTTAATTCGACCGGTCTGCTTTTATGCTCTTCAATGATTGCATCAATCGCCAATTGAATATCTAAGGAATCCGGCTGCTCAATTTCCGGAAATACTTGCTGTATTTGTTTGACCGTCATTGGCCGATTGGCAGCAAACAAAATGGCTTCAACGATGCGCTTTAATTCCATATTACATTCAGGTGCTTCAATGATGGACGTTACCAGCTCGGTTACCGGCCAGTTGCCAGCTTCCTGCTGCCCGCGTGGACTGGGAGTGTCGCAATTGATAGGGAGCCTACGCGACCGACTACCGAATTTGGCATAACAGCGTAATTTGCTCGCCGGGATAGGGTCACTCGGTAACGGCTCGGCGATGATGTTAATGATTTCATTGACTGCGTTGTCAGTTGGGAGCCTACGCGACCGACTGCCGAATTTAGCATAACAGCGTAATTTGCTCGCCGGGATAGGATCACTTGGTAGCGGCTCGGCAACGATGCTAATAGTTTCGTTGGCCGTATTGTCAGTTGGGAGCCTACGCGACCGGCTGCCGAATCTAGCATAACAACGTAATTTGCTCGCCGGAATAGGATCACTCGGTAACGGCTCGGCGATGATGTTAATGGTTTCATTGGCGGCTTTGTCAGTGACTGGTTTACGTACTCGCGGTTTCGCGGGTGGTTTAGGCGTAACCGCTGCTGGCTGCGGTGATAATTCGGATTTCGGTAAAGGGCTCGGACTGGATGATGTCGATGAGTCGCTCTTTGCTGAGTTCGAGGATGGCCAAAAACGTGACGACGACTCCGTGTCGGCCTTCTTTTCGGATAAATAGTTGCGAGAAAAGGAGACTATCTTCTCCTTCAAGGTTTGCCAAAATGGTTGCCATTCGTTCACGGACAGATAAGGGCTCTTTGGTAATTTGATGGTGAGTTAAGTTACTGGCTCGTTTCAATACGTCTTGAAATGCCAGCAGAATTTCTTTTAATTGCACGTCAGGGTGATTTATTTGCCCCTGTTGCACCGTCGACGTATCGATAGTACAGGCAAATATATCTCGCTCAACGCGGGGTAACTGGTCCAGTTCTTCGGCAGCCTGTTTAATCTGCTCGTATTCTTGCAGCCTGCGAATCAGAGTCGCTCTTGGATCCTCTTCTTCGTCTTCCAGCTCAGGCTGTCGGGGTAACAGCATTCTGGATTTTATTTCCGCCAACAATGCAGCCATCACCAGATATTCAGCTGCCAGCTCCAGATTCAATTCGCTCATCATTTGAATGTAAGCGATGTATTGATGGGTAATTTGGGCGATCGGAATGTTGACGATGTCGACGTTTTGGCGCCGAATTAAATACAGTAATAAGTCCAGCGGGCCTTCAAATAACTCCAGAAACACTTCCAGCGCATCGGGTGGAATATATAAATCGTCAGGGAGCAGATGAAAAGGTGTGCCATTGACGATGGCAAGCGCCGGCGGTTCGGAAGCAAGTTCCACCGTATTTTCTTGCATTCGAAAATCTGCAGCCTGCAAAAATTAACTCACAAATCCAGCAATGCCATAAAACACATTTAGCGCCATATACATTGGGATTGCCAACAACAAGTTAAGAATTTTTGTATACAGCAAGACCAACATGATCAAAAATCCCCAGCGTTCGAGCTTTTCGTATTGCCACGCCAAGCGAGCCGGTAAGAAGCGCGCCAACACTCGACTGCCATCCAACGGCGGAATGGGCAACAAGTTAATAAAAGCTAAAGAGACGTTAATTGAAATACCGGCCTTGCCCATTTCAACGGCATATTCGAGGCCAATCGATACGCCAAATCTAGCGATTAGCGCCCAAGCTAACGCCATCAATAGATTGGATACAGGCCCAGCCAATGCAACCACCGCCATATCTCGACGAGGGTTTTTAAAATTGCGGGCATCTACCGGCACAGGCTTGGCCCAGCCAAAAACAAAACCAGTACCCGTTACCAATAGCAAGCCAGGGATGATTATGGTGCCCACCGGATCAATGTGCTTGATTGGGTTCAAGGTTAACCGCCCCAGCATTGATGCGGTATTGTCACCGTATATTTTGGCCACCCAACCGTGCGCGACTTCATGAACAGTAACTGCAAAAATCACCGGTAAAATCCACACGGCAATAATCTGGATCAGGTTTAATTCATTCATGATGTTCTGTTTCTCAATCCAACATTGAAGCAATACCCTTACCCTGACGGATAATGGCAGCGCCACTGGCGGTTATTTCAATCACTGTGGTTTGTTCTGAAGCAATATTACCGGCATCAATGATGGCGTCCAACTCATGATCTAAAGCATCTTTGATATCATACGGATCAGTCAATGCATCCGTGGCACCAGGCAAAATCAGGGACGATGTCAATAGCGGCTCCTCAAGTTCCTGCGCCAGCAACATCGCGATAGGATGTTCAGTGATTCGAATACCAATGGTTTTTTTCTTCGGATGTTGCAATCTGCGCGGCACTTCGCGAGTGGCTTCCAAGATAAACGTAAATGGGCCGGGCGTTAACGCTTTTATCAAGCGATAAGCTTCGTTACCGATTTTAGTAAAGTTAGACACCTGAGCTAAATCTTTACAAAGCAACGTAAAGTTATGTTTGTCATCAAGCTGCCTGATGCGCCGAATCTTGTCCATGGCTGTTTTATCGCCTATATGACATGCCAGCGCATACGATGAATCGGTCGGATAGGCAACGATGCCGCCTTCGCGAATAATATCCACGACACGCAGTATCAAGCGCCGTTGAGGGGTTTCAGGGTGAATTTCAAAAAATTGGGCCATGAGAAAACGTTGGATAACTTTAGACAAATGACATTATATCGCACTTAGGGTTGTCTAAAGGCCCTACCGTTACGATCAGTGCTGGAAGCCCCTAATACAAGCATGTCAGCTAGTCGTGAGTATGCCGAATCCAGTCCATGACCTCGACAAACCCTCTGCGAACGCCGCCTTATAAATCAATGGTCCCCCTGAAATTCCAATCAATTCAACTTAATACCGGCTTTGTCGATAGTGATTAATTGCTTTTTATAAAGCGCGCCAATGGCCTGTTTAAATACTTTTTTACTGACGCCAAAGGTTGAGTAGATAATTTCCGGCGGACTTTTATCACTAATCAACAATACGCCATGATTTTGTTTGAGCTTAGCCAAAATATTGTCCGTGAGCGACAATACCTTGCCATAACCTGGTTGCTGTAAAACAAGGTCAATCTTGTGATCTTCCCTGATGTTCTTGATGTAACCTTCAAATTTTTGGCCTTTTTTGACCGGCTGGAACAGCTCGTTTTCATACAACATACCCCAGTGAGTATTGTTGATAATGGCTTTAATACCCAAGTCGGTCTTATCGGCAATAATTAACGACACCTTCTCACCGACTTTGAAATAAACCGACTCATAACTAAGGTAGCGATCAATTTTGGTGGTGGCAGCAATACGGTTTTGCTCATCCAAAAACAATCTGACTAAATATGATTTGCCCACTTCCATTTCGTGGTGCTGCTCGCTAAAAGGCACTAGCAAATCCTTCGGCAAGCCCCAGTCCAAAAACGCCCCGACATAATTGAGCGACACCACTTTCAGCCAAGCTATATCGTCAACTTGCGCCAAAGGCACGGTCGACGTTGCCGCCAAATGCCCTTCTGCATCAACATAAACGAATACGTCTAGCGCATCACCCAATTGGCAGTTTTGCGGCGGTCTTTTATCCACCAACAACACTTTATTCGACGCCTCGCTGCCAAGGTAGATATGACTGGCCTGTATTTTGACTATTTTCAGGGTGTTGATCTTGCCTATTTGCAACATGATGTGAATCTCAACTGGTAATAATAAAGCGCACCGCATCCAGCCTTAACTGCGCGGCCTGGATGTTTTCATGCGCTAACATAGCAACGTCTTTAAGTTGCTCAATTTCTTCGGTTTTAATGCTGGGATTAACCTTTTGCAGTCTGGCCAAGCGTTTTATTTCCGTGCTTAATGATTCCAGCATGGCCGTGGTGGCATCCACAATCAGCACTTGCATGTCGGCCTTGGCTTTTTGTTCGGCAATCGACAACATCAACGCCACATGTGAACGCTGAGTCCCCAAAAAGGCTGTGATTTTTTGCTTATCAAACTTGATACCGGGTTCGATTAAATCACGATGCTCGACCGTGTCGGTCAAGTCTTTCTTATGTTGATCAATCAAGATACGGATCGGTGTGGCCGGCAAAAACCGGCCAATTTGTAATTCTGCAGGCGCACTGCATTCAACAATAAATAAGCATTCCAACAAAAACTGTCCCGGCCTGAGTTGCTCATGCTTTACCACACTGATTGCCGCGTTGCCGGTTTCGCTGGATAACACTAAATCCATCGAGGCAGTCACTACCGGATGCTCCCAGGTCAAGAATTGAAACTCTTCACGTTCCAAGGCAATTTGCCGGTTGACGGTGATGGTCATGCCGTCTTCGTCCAAACCTGGAAAATGCGAAATCCGCAAGTGATCGCTGGGGCGAATAATAAAGCAGTCCGGCGAATGAAATTCCGTATCAACACCGTAACATTCAAACAAATCTTCCATATACGGCCAAAGCACACCTTCCTTTTCAAAGGTATTCAGCTGCTCAATCAGATCATCCGCCAATTCTTTACGGCACGAATTTAGCTCCAATAATTGATCCCGGCCATTGTGCATTTGCTGTTCAAGTTCAGTACTGAGTGCGCGGGTTTTCTCAATAAAAGCATCGACACCGACAGCCGTGCCGGCTTCAAGTAGGTCGACCAGTTCATCATGCAAAATGTCTGCGACCCGTTGTGCAGAAGAGCTGTTGCAGCGAAAAGCATTTAGCCCTTCGTTATACCAGCGATACAGCAAGCCCTGCGTGCTATTGCTGAGATAAGGCACATGAATTTGGATGATGTGTTTTTGGCCGATACGATCAAGACGACCGATGCGTTGTTGCAACAAATCCGGATTAGACGGTAAATCCCACAAAATCAGGTGATGTACAAACTGAAAATTTCTGCCTTCACTGCCGATTTCCGAACAGATCAACAAGCGAGCCGCGCTCTCTTGGTCCGCAAAATAAGCGGCCGCACGATCCCGTTCAATGATTGTCATGCCTTCATGAAACACAGCGGAGGCGATGCCGGCCCGATTTTTTAGCGTCTGCTCCAAATCAATCGCCGTTTGCGCTTGCTTACAGATTAACAGCGCTTTTTGTCCGGCCAATTTTTTAACTTGGTCAACCAACCACAAGTAGCGTGGATCTTGTTGTAAATCAGTACCTTGTGGAAAAGCCGACGCAGTTGATGAGCCATCATCCAAGGCAACACCATGCAGTTCGCGCTCAGGAAAGCCCTGTACCGTTTGCCGAGAGTTTCTAAATAAAATACGTCCGGTGCCATGGTGATCAAGCAATACCTTAATCAAGGCTGAGCGTGCCGCCGCTGATTTTTCGGCGTCATCAAGATTTTTTAACAAACCATCGACGTTGTCATGCTTAAGTAAGCGCGTTAAATTTTCTCTCGTTTCTTGATCAAGCGGTTCATTGGCAAGCAAAACTTTAGCCGCGTTGGCAACAGGCTCGAACTGGCGTTCTTCTTCGACAAAGGCAGCAAAATTATAAAACCGGTCAGGATCAAGCAACCTGAGTTGCGCAAAATGGCTTTCTTTACCTAGCTGTTCCGGTGTGGCCGTCAACAATATCAAGCTGGGCGAGGTCTGTCCGAGTTGTTCAACAAACAAGTATTCGGCACTAGGTGCTGCTTCGCTCCATTGCAAATGATGCGCCTCATCCACCACCACCATATCCCAGCCTGCCTGCACGGCTTGCTGTTGGCGTTTCGGATAACTGGCAAAAAAACCCTGACTGCAAAGCACCAGTTGCTCATTTAAAAAAGGATTTCGTTGCCGTGTAATGCTGCTTTCTTCTTCATCATATTCCTGAGCGCCAGCCAGAATGCTGTCATCACCCAGCTCTTCAAGACAACGAGCTTCGTCAAAAATACTAAATCGTAGATTAAACCGTCGAAGCATTTCCACTAGCCATTGATGCAGCAAACTTTCCGGCACAATAATCAAAACCCGCTTACTTAAGCCGTTGATTAACCGGTGATGCAAAATTAAACCTGCTTCAATGGTTTTGCCCAAGCCCACTTCATCAGCGAGCATAATGCGCGGCGCCAAGCGATTCGCCGACTCGTGCGCAATAAATAGTTGATGAGGAATCAACGACGTGCGGCCACCTAACAGACCTTTAACCGGTGATTGTTGGTGTTGTTGCAACCTGCCCCAAGTCTGATAACGCAGCAAAAACCAAGCACTGGGATCCGTTTGACCTATTAGTAGGCGGTCTTGAGGTTTATTAAATTGAATATGGTGATTGAGCTCAACTTCTTCCAGCTCCAACTCTTCATCGTCATCGGTCTTACCCACATAAGTCAGCAAGCCATCTTGCTCAATAACACGAGTAATAGTTATTTTTTCTTCATCCATCGACTCGATTACGTCACCCTCTGAAAATCTGACGCGTGTTAACGGCGCATTGTCTTGAGCATACATGCGTCTTTCGTCACTAGCCAAATAAAGCACTGTTACGCGATTAAAACTGACTTCCAGAATGAGTCCAAGTCCAAGTTCTGACTCGGTATTGCTAATCCAGCGTTGACCGGGGATAAATTGTTCCATTTATTGCTATGCCATTTTTAGTAGTGTGAACCAGCCGGACATTATAATCGACGCCAAGCATGATTGGCGATTTGACGAACCTGATGCAATCAAATGCTGTCGCAGTGCATTAATTAAATCTTAATGTTTATCCGCCAACTGCATCACAAAATTCACAATCAGTCGGCAAACAATTTAATTTGATTAAGTATCCATTCAGGATGGTCAGCATACTATCTACGCAAATCGATCAGCTAATGAACCTGAACGATTTAAAACTATTAATTAACAAAGGGAACTTTAATGAAAAACTTACTTTTACTGATGCAACTTTTAGCTATTGCCGGCTTTTCCTCATCCAACGTCTATGCCTCTGGAGGCCACGGTAAAGGACACCATAAACATCATGGGCATTATCAGGAACATGCAGATTATTACCCACAACCCGCGCCGAACTATTACCCGCAACAAGCACCTCGCCAAACTTATCAGGACCCACGATCACATCAAGGTCTGGCGGGTGGTGTAGTAGGCAGCGTATTAGGTTATGAGCTTGGCAACGGCAATCCGGTTGCTACTGGTTTGGGTGCTGCAGCAGGCTCTTACTTGGGCAATGGCATTGCGGGACAACGTTAATTTATTCAATCAACTTAGTGAGAAAATTCTTATGAAAAAGTTGTTATTAATTCCTTTGGCGGCAGTCGCCTTACTTAGTTCGCCAGCTGCCTTTGCCGATGGCTGGGGCGAGCACGGTGATCATCATGGTCACCACCACGGTCATCATGGGCATCACAGAGATTACTATTCTCAACCTCAAGTAATTTACTACCCACAACCACAGGCATATTACGCGCCTCCACCACCGGTGTATTACCAACCTGCACCCCAATATTATGCGCCGCCTCCTCCGCGCTATTCAAATTACCAAGATCCACGCTCGCATCAAGGGCTGGCAGGTGGCGTTATCGGAGGCGTATTGGGCTATGAATTAGGCAGCGGCGACCCGATTGCAGCCGGTTTAGGGGCTGCAGCAGGTTCGTATTTGGGGAATGGAATGGGGGGGTATTGAGCTTAATTTAGCAATTGATCCGCTATATCATCAATTACTGCGACACTGCCCGAACCCAACACGGCTTGGTTTCGGGCACAAATCCAGGCATTCGCCTAAGTCAAAACAAGAAAAAAGAGGCTAGATATAACCCAGTGCCTAAGATTAGATACAAGCTGATTTTTTGAACTGCTGTTAGCCCAAGCCAATAGATAGAACAAGTCGACTTTTCCCAGTTCCAGAAGGTAAGTAGATTGTGTTTAACTCGAATACATGCACTACGCACTGCTCGCCACAAACCAACAATACCAAAAAATAATAGCGATAATATGATGTAAAAAACGATGACTTGAGTTGCGTGAAGATCGGTCTCGAATAGGTGTTCAATAACGTGATCCAGCGTAGACTCCACAAACTCGAACAAAATATGCGCAAATTCCAAGCATAAATGTAACAGCTCAAAGAACAACCCAAACAGTACATCCGGAAACACTAATATTGATAAAATCGCCGCCAAAATCGCCGCATTTATTACTATAAACTTAGTATTTTCATCCATTTGAAAAGCCTCAGTCCGATATAAGTAAGAGTCTGTTTCTTATTCTAACCCACCCACACTCGGGCGTTTCTGAATAAACGCATCCAAGGGCCATACTCGCCCCAATCATCAGGATGCCAAGAATTTTGTAACGTCCTGATACAGCGTTCAGGATGGGGCATCATTATCGTAAAACGACCATCCGTATTAGTTAAACCTGTAATACCAAAAGGTGAACCATTTGGATTGGCAGGAAAATCTGTCGTTAATTCACCAAAATTATCGACATAGCACAATGCCACGGTTTGCTGTTCCAAAACCTGGGCCGGATCGCTTGCAAACTCGGCACGACCCTCACCATGCGCAATAACCACCGGCATACGTGAACCTTCCATACCGGTAAACAAAATAGAAGGTGATTTTTGCACTTCTACTAGTGCAACTCTCGCTTCAAATTGTTCAGAATTATTACGCATGAAGCGCGGCCAATGCTCAGCACCGGGAATCAGTTCTTTTAATCCAGACATCATTTGGCATCCATTACAAACGCCTAAGCCAAAAGTATCCTGGCGCTGAAAAAATGCTGCAAATTCATCTCTCGCTCTGGCATTGAACAAAATTGACTTGGCCCAACCGCCACCTGCGCCTAAGACATCCCCGTAAGAAAAGCCGCCGCAAGCCGCAAGCCCGGTAAAATCCTGCAAACTGACTCGACCGGCGATAATGTCACTCATGTGAACATCGACACTGCTAAATCCAGCCCGATCAAACGCTGCCGCCATTTCCACATGACCGTTAACGCCCTGCTCTCGCAAAATAGCCACTTTAGGCTTATTAGCGGCAGCCAATATAAACGGTGCGGCAACATCATCATTCAAACTAAACGAGAGCACCGCATTAAGACCTCGATCTTCATCATCGGCAATACGCTCAAATTGCTGCTTGGCGCATTCTGGATTGTCGCGCAACGCCTGCATTCTGTAACTGACTTCCGACCAGTAGCTTTGTAATTGCGCTCGACTTGCTGAATAAATCACCTCACCCGCTTGACGGATAATCAGCTGCTGGTCAGCATCAACTACCTTACCAACCAAATGAACACAATCAATTAAACCAAGATGGGTTAATAGCTCGACAACTGCCTTGCTGTCACTTTGACGCACCTGGAATACGGCCCCGAGTTCCTCATTAAATAATGACTCGAGTACATCGGCAGCCCAGTTATCCATATTTAAAACCACGCCTAAGCGGCTGGCAAACATCATTTCCGCTACTGTCGCCAACAAACCGCCATCCGAGCGATCATGATAAGCCAACAATCTACCTTCACTATTAAGTGTTTGAATGGCATCAAAAAATGCTTTCAATAATTCGGGTTGATCCAAATCCGGGCTGTCATTGCCTAACTGGTTATAGACTTGCGCCAGCACCGAGCCGCCCAAGCGCTGCTTACCTGCGCCCAAGTCAATCAACATCAGCGAACTGTCTTCATCTTCCACGCGTTGTAATTGCGGCGTCAGCGTTTTGCTAATGTCGCTCACCGGTGCAAAGGCGGTAATAATCAGCGACAACGGCGCCGTCATAACTTTTTCAGCATCGCCATCGTGCCAAACGGTTTTCATCGACAACGAATCTTTGCCAACCGGAATCGCAATACCCAAAGTAGGGCATAGCTCCATTCCTACTGCTTTGACGGTATCAAACAATGCGGCATCTTCACCGGGAAATCCAGCCGCAGCCATCCAGTTAGCAGATAGTTTGATTTTTTTCAGTGAATCTATCGATGCGGCGGCCAGATTGGTTAGCGCCTCGCCTATCGCCATGCGCCCTGATGCCGGGGCATCAATAACCGCAAGCGGTGTGCGCTCACCCATCGCCATGGCTTCGCCGGTCAAGGCATAAAAGCCTGAGGCGGTCACCGCTACGTCAGCCACCGGTACTTGCCAAGGTCCAACCATTTGATCGCGCGCCACTAAACCAGTCACCGAACGATCACCGATGTGAATCAAAAAGCTTTTATCAGCGACCGCAGGAAATGACAGCACGCGCTTAATGGCTTCGGCCAAATCGACGGCGCTTAAATCTAATGGCTGTAATTCAGGCTTAAGATGCTCAACTTGACGATGTAATTTGGGGGATTTGCCGAATAACACCGACATAGGAATATCGACAGGCTTATCGCCAAGCAAAGCATCGTTAAGCAGTAAATGCTCATCTTCAGTCGCTTCACCGATAACCGCAAAAAGACAATGCTCACGCTCACAAAACTGTTCAAACAGCGGTAGAGATTCAGGCTTAATAGCAACGACATAGCGCTCTTGGGCTTCATTGCACCAAATTTGCATCGGCGACATGCCCAAATCGGCATTATGAACGTTGCGTAATTCAAAACGGCCACCACGATCACAATCATGGATTATTTCCGGCACCGCATTAGACAAGCCGCCGGCGCCAATATCATGAATAGACACAATCGGCGTGTCCTCGCCCATAGCATTACAATGATTGATAACTTCTTGGCAACGACGTTCCATTTCTGGATTCTCGCGTTGCACAGAAGCAAAATCGAGATCTTCGGAACCAGCGCCTGATGCTTGTGAAGAAGCCGCTCCGCCGCCCAAGCCAATCAACATGGCGGGACCGCCAAGAATAATAATCAGTGAGCCTGCGGGAATGGGCTGTTTTTTAACCAACATCGGGCGAATATTACCCACGCCGCCGGCAATCATGATTGGTTTATGGTAGCCGCGAAATTCGTGTTGCTTGCCACCTGGCGCAGGTTGTTCAAAGCTTCTGAAATAGCCGGTCAGATTTGGCCTGCCAAATTCGTTATTGAATGCCGCGCCGCCCAGTGGACCTTGCAGCATAATATCCAGCGCAGAGGCAATACGTCCCGGTTTACCATTATCCGCTTCCCAAGGTTGCGCAAATCCCGGGATTTTTAAATGCGATACTGAAAACCCAGTTAATCCGGCTTTCGGCGCCGAGCCTCGACCGGTGGCGCCTTCGTCACGAATTTCTCCACCGGAGCCAGTAGCCGCGCCGGGATAGGGCGAGATTGCCGTCGGATGGTTGTGGGTTTCCACTTTCATCAAGATATGCGCATCTTCTTGCACATAATCGTAGATACCGGTCTGGGCATTGCGCACAAACACTTTTGCTGCAGAGCCTTCAATAACCGAGGCGTTATCATTGTATGCAGACAAAATACCTTGCGGGCTTTGCTGTGCGGTATTGCGGATCATGCCAAACAGGGTTTGTGCTTGTTCGATACCGTCGATAGTCCAGCTGGCATTAAATATTTTGTGACGACAATGTTCTGAATTCGCTTGTGCAAACATCATCAGTTCAACATCGGTGGGGTTACGACCCAATTTTTGAAAGCTGTCCGTCAAGTAATCGATTTCATCAGCCGACAATGCCAAGCCAAGTTGCGTATTAGCATTAACCAACGCTTCACGGCCTTCCGCCATTACATCAACTCTTAGCAATGGCTGCGGTTCATGCTGAGCGAACATATCAGGCTCAACACCAGCTTCGACAACCGTTTGTGTCATCCGATCATGTAGCAATGCCGCCAACCGGTTTTTGACTTCGGCTGACAACGAACTATCCACTACCAGCGAATATTCAGTACCTCGTTCGAGGCGTTTAATTTGCGCCAAACCACAACGCTGAGCAATTTCAGTCGCTTTACTGGACCAAGGAGAAATAGTGCCCGCCCTGGGGACAACTAAAAATTGTAATCCTGCTGTCTCAACCACAGTTTGCTCGCTGCCATAAGCAAGTAAACGATTCAGTATTGTCGTTTGGTTTTCATCAAGTTCATCAATAAGATCGACAAAGTGTATAAACCGAACCGTGACAGCTTTAATAGCAGGTTCCACGAGCTGCAACTCAGACAAAAGTTTATTAATGCGAAAATCAGATAATGCGGAAGGGCCAGATAGTTTTAACATGTGTGAAACGAATATTATGTGAATTTAATGCCTATCGCGAAACACAGCTTACGATAAGGCTATCAGGTAAATGGCTTAAGGCCCGTGTACTTTGGTTACTGTCGCGGTGGATTGTAAAAATAACAAACCCAGCTCGTATCGAAGAGCAAACTCATTCAAATGCCAATTGTCGATAATTATTTACCGGCCAAATCAGACTTAATAGTATCTTTAATCAATGTCAGCAAACTTAATCCAACGCCATCGCCAGCGCTGGATTGTTTTTCTTTGTCAGTAACTAAAACTTCCGTTACTTGCTCGTCAATATCTTGTAACTCAACAACGTATTCTTTATCGCCGGGTTCAAATCCGCCAAACATAAACTTCAATTCATCCCAAATAGAGTCATCCTCAACCTTTTCTTCATTGGGATTGTATTGCACAACAAACGAGTTTTCTGCCTGAAGCCGCTGAGTCACTTCCATGGATTTACGACTTAAGGCCTTACCAACAATACGCCAAGCTTGTGCTAACGGCGCACCGATACGCAACCGGTTTTCGCCTTGCTCAGACTTAACCAATTCGACTTGAATAGTTTTTTGATCAACAGACGGCTCCGCCTCGGTGGGCTCAGTAGCCTGAAAGACCTCCGCCTCTGTAGTAGCTGATCCGTCAGCAACAACTTCAGCCACAGGTACTTTAGCTGGAGCGGGTGCTGCCGCAGCTGCATTAGCTGAACGATTTAAATCAGGCGGTAAGACTAATGATGGAATTTCCGTAGTGAATTGATAATCCCTTTCTTTATCTGGAAATAACGATTGCACATAACTGCAGCCCGATAAAGACATCAGCATGACAAGTATGAAAAACCGAGATAACAGCTTGCGCTTCATAATTGACATTAAATTACTTCCGCTTTACGCATCGCACTGCGCACGACATCAAAGCAATCCTCCGTCAGCCAAGTTAACGGCAATCGAATCCCTTTTGAAATCAAGCCCAGTTCAGCTACTGCCCACTTAACCGGGATAGGGTTTGATTGAATAAACAAATCTTTGTGTAATGCCTGTAATTTCAGGTCAATGGCCAATGCAGTTGCGTTGTCGCCGTTAATTGCCGCTGTGATCATTTCATGTACCAATCGCGGCGCGACATTGCCGGTAACGGTAATGGAGCCATGACCACCCAGCAAACAAAATTCCCGGCTGGTGGCGTCATCGCCGCTATATAAAGCAAAATCAGCAGCGGACAAATCACGAAACTTCTGCACCCTGGACAAATCACCGGTAGCGTCTTTAATCCCGACAATATTATCGATATGCGATAGCCTGCCGACGGTGTCAGGCAGCATGTCACAGGCGGTACGCCCCGGTACGTTGTATAGAATCTGAGGAATATCGACCGCTTCGGCAATGGCTTTATAGTGTAAATACAAACCTTGTTGAGTCGGCTTGTTGTAATAAGGCGTTACGATCAAACAGGCATCCGCACCAGCTTGCTTAGCTTTTCGAGTTAAATTGATGGCTTCAGACGTTGCGTTGGCACCGGTACCGGCAATCACCGGGATTCTACCGGCAATGACATCAACAACTGTTTTGATGACGTCGCAATGTTCGTCTTCATCCAAGGTCGCCGACTCACCGGTTGTGCCTACCGCCACAATCGCATCGGTGCCCTGCTCGATATGAAATTCCAGCAATTTTTTTAAACTTTCCTTGTCAATAGCACCGCTTTCATCCATCGGTGTCACTAACGCTACGATACTACCTTGAATCATGAAATCTCTCGATCAGAACTGTTACGTTTACAAATTGTGGTCATTATAACAAGCAAACAGGCAAAACCCAGCGTGCCGCGTGTATTTGACCAAAAACACCAAACTTGTTGACTGAATACTCAAAAAGCTAAGCCAAGCTGTTATAAAATATCGCCATTGAAAACTAACTAAGTTCTTAAATCTATGAAAAACACTCTCATCGTTAGCGCCGTCCAACAGCCCTGCGACAAAGACCGGCAAAGCAATCTCGATTTTTCTATCGCCAAAATCCATGAAGCCGCTGCAGCCAATGCTGACTTGGTAGTTTTGCCTGAGCTGCATTTAGGGCCATATTTTTGCCAAAACGAAGATCATCAACACTTTAATTTAGCTCAACCGATTCCAGGACCCGCCACGGAAATTTTGAGCAACGTCGCCAAACAACTGGGTATTGTGATTGTCTCCACTATCTTTGAAAAAAGAGCGCCCGGGCTTTATCACAACACCGCAGTAGTGTTTGACAAAGATGGCAGTATCGCCGGCAAATACCGAAAAATGCACATCCCTGATGATCCAGGATTTTATGAAAAATATTACTTCACACCCGGAGACTTGGGCTTTACGCCGATAACAACCTCAATCGGCAAACTGGGCGTGCTGATTTGCTGGGATCAGTGGTTTCCTGAGGCGGCACGTTTAATGGCGCTGGCAGGAGCGGAAATTTTGATTTATCCCACCGCGATCGGCTGGGATCCTCAAGACTCCAAAGAAGAACAGCAACGCCAACTGGATGCCTGGGTAACTGTGCAACGTGCTCATGCCGTTGCTAACGGCATCCCGGTTATTTCCTGTAACCGTATCGGCTTTGAAAAAGCCCCTGACTCCGACGCAGGCATTAAATTTTGGGGCAATAGTTTTATCGCGGGACCACAAGGTGAATTTATCGCTCGCGCCAATGATGTAGAAAATACGCTATTGACCTGCACACTTGACAGCAACAGATCAGAACACGTTAGACGCATCTGGCCATACTTACGCGACCGGCGCATTGATGCCTATGGAGATTTAACTAAACGTTTCATTGATTAATCCTAATATCCTGGATATGAATAGCCCTTGCTATAAAAGGGCTATCAAACACAAGCAACACCAGCTATTCTTTATGGCCGCAGCGGCAGAGAAATCACGCTAAGCTCCCGTTCGTAATTAACCCACAAAAAAGCAATCTTTAATCCAAGAGGGCATCATGAAAAAATACAACACACATAACAAACAGACATTGGCCGCAATAATCCTGGGGCTATTAACGGCTAGTTCGAGCGTAACTGCCGCCACCTACGACCTGCTAGATCGGCAACAAAACAGTTTTGGCAGTGACTCGGAACAATTTTCTCCATTACCCAATGAATCAAACAGCTCTCCTTCTATTTTAGAATCATTGCAGCAATCTGAAATTAATAAAAAGAAGTCCGATTACTTGGATGTGCTTAATCTGCTAAAACAAAATAAAGTCGACGAAGCTGACAAAAAAGTATCGGAACTACTTAAGAACAACCCGAATGAAGTCGGCTTCATCAATCTGCAAGCCTTAGTTTTTACTATAAAAAAAGATTTACCCGCCGCGGAACAAAGTTATCAAAAAGCTATTAGCTTGGACCCAAAAAACATCCTGGCTTACCTGGGTTTAGCAAAACTAAATCTGGAAGAAAATAAACTGGATCAAGCTAAAGAATATGCCAATAAGGGGTTGGCGATTAACGACAAAGCCATCAACGCCTATCTTCTATTAGCCGACGTAGCCTTAAAGCAAAAAAATACTGTTGAAGTAGAAAATATCTTAACTGCAGCGTTAGAAAAGGTTAAAGGTGACATTAATGCAGAAGCCGAAATCGTTAAAAATCTGGGCAAATTTTATGCTTCAGAAAAACAACCCGAAAAAATTCTGCCGCTCAGCGAAGACCTAATTAAACGCTACCCCAATAACAATATTGCCCTATCTCTTCTAGCTGGTGCGCAACTGGTCAATAACAAAAAAGACTTAGCCGAACAAAGCCTGCGCAAAATAATTGACAACGACAAACAAGACATTAGTCACCGCCTGCTAATTGCCCAACTACTTAGCGAACAAACCGGTAAAGACAAAGACGTTATAGCCTTGCTAGACGAAGCTGCAAAAATTGACACTAACAATCCTCAAGCTAATCTGTTCAAAACTGCCTATTTGATTAAACTAGGTCGCACTAAAGAAGCGCTTGATCTGGCCAATAAATTAGATAGTCAATTCCCTAAATTGCCTTTAGGCAAAGTCTTGCAAGGCGATGCTTACTTAGCAGACAAAAAACTGGACAAAGCTACTGCCGCTTATCAAAAAGCCTATCAACAACAAGCGAATGACAAAATTTTGTTCACAATTGCTGACTTACTCAGTGCGCAAAAAAAACCAGCCGATGCCATCAAACTGCTTAATACCGAACTGGCAAAAAACCCAAAAAACATTAGCATCCATTTCAAGTTAGCAACCACCTACCAACAACAAAACGATTACAAACAAGCTGAAAATCATTATCAGGCAATGCTTACAGAGCAACCCGATAACTTACTGGCCTTGAACAATTTAGCTTGGATTTATTCGCAACAAAAAGATCCCAAAGCAATCGAATTCGGTAAAAAAGCCTTTGAAAAAGGCCCCGAATCAGCCGCAATTGCTGATACCTATGGCTACATTCTGCTTAAACAGGGCCAACCAGCAGAAGGACTGACAATACTAGAAAAAGCTGCCGGACTGGCACCCAAAGCTAACGACATTCAATTTCACTTAGCTGAAGCTTACGTCGCCAATAACAACAAACAAAAAGCTTTAGAAATCCTGGAAACTATTGTGAAAGTAGAACAGGATTTTTCAGAGAAAAAAGCCGCAGTTAGTTTACTTGAACAGCTAAAAGCTAAATAAAGGCTATAAAAAAACAGCCCATCGATAATTCGATGGGCTGTTTTTGCGATAGTTGACTGCACGATCAATGCAGCCATGCAGAACGTAATATCAATTTGATCTTAAATCCGAAGTTTCAACGCCACCAATTAATCGGGAACACAACACCCGACATAAATTAGTTAAAATCTTGTTCGCCAACACCGGCTCAAACTTTAACAAACGCGACATTGATGACTCATCAAGGCTCAACAATCGAACATCATGGGTTGCTGCGATAATACTGGCGGAACGAGAACGCCGTAGAAAAAAAGCAACTTCACCAATAACCCCACCTTGAGCAATAACGGCCAATTGATCTTTGCTTCGGTAAACTTCAACCATACCGGAAATTACTACAAACATCGTTTTGGCGGAATTATTTGTTTCAATAATGTGATCGCCTTCTTTACATTCAATGATGTGGCTTTTTTCGATAACACGGCCGATTTCATCATCGCTCAAGCCATCAAATATTTTTGGATTGCCATCTTCCCAAAGATGCTTGTCTGCATATATTTGCCGAATAAAATCAGCATGATCCCATGCAGTTTCACTGACAACATTTTTATTATCACTAATAATATCCAGCAATTCATTTACATAAAGACAATGGTCCAAATCCTTTTCGCTTGTTAACATCGCAAACGGCGAACCGACACTTTGCAAATGTTCATAATCTCCCGAAATCAACACCATCGGGATGACCAAGCCAATGCCAGGGTATGAATAGGTTTTAGTAAACGGCCTAAAGCCCAATTTTAAATAAGAATTTAAGTGGTGAGGCTCGCAGTCTAGTAAAACTGCTTCAATGTGGTTATCAAGCACAAAATGCATTACCTCTTTATACATACGTAATGTTGCACTGGAACCGCGATGCTTCTCATCAACCATTAAACGCTCGACGATACAGATCTGCTTTTGCTCAAGCTTTTCCAGAAATGACGACAAATGATAGGCTTCAATCATTGCTTGAGTAAAAGGCATGTCTCCACCCCAAAACAGCCTCAGAGTGCCAATAGCCTCTCCATCTTTAATAGCAACGACGGCCCTGGCATTGTCATCATGACTATCTCGCAGCTCTTTAAGCTCATGATCACCTTTATCCTTAAGCCTGCCCATACATTCCACATACACCCTGTAACGCAACTGATAGGAAGCTTTTAATTCATTTTCCGTCGTCGCAAATCTGACACCATCATGCATGCATCACCAAATCAAAAAAAATTGTGAATATCTGCCGGTATAAAAACTACTAGACAAATATCAAGTCATCTTGCCCATCAGTAATCGAGTGGGTATAGCGTGCTCTCCTCGATGCCCAGGCCTCCCTAACACCCGTCGCATTGTAGTGAACACAGACAGATTCGTGCTCGGGTCGCAGCAAGCTAAAGTGGAGTTTGTTGAGTATTTGGAACACCGTCTAATAGCGGGCCAAGCAGCTTAGTTACCCGCTGAAATTGTAGTTCAGGGCGCCCTAGTGTTACCTCCAAACCACACAAAAAATGGAATATAACTATAGACTTCAGCCGGATAGGCAATGATCGATCATTCTATCTCTTTTGGAAACATTTTAGTCTTCTATCGATCCCGATTGAGCGCTGTCTCAAGCAAAAGAAATACCTATTGAAGGGAGTCGCTATTTTTGAGTAAAGATTTTTCTGGGTGTCCTACCCAAAAATCCTCAAAAATTTAGCGACGGTTAAATTGCTACGCAAGCCCGAGCCGTCCTGCTCCAATATCGTTCTCACCCAACATGATGATATGGACTCCTCTTTATCCCAGGTGTCAAATACGCACCTCATTTAAAAACGGGCAATAGAGGAGTTCGAGATGAATAGTAGCGTAGCGGGTTTAGACATAGCAAAAAACATCTTTCACCTGTACAGCATTGGCGTGGATAACCAAGTCTTCAAGAAAAAGCTCAAGCGGGCAGAGTTATTGGCCTTTTTTGCCAACTACCCTGCCAGTTTGATCGGCATAGAAGCGTGCGGCGGGGCGCACCATTGGGCAAGAGAGCTAATTAAGTTAGGGCATGAAGTTATCTTGCTGAATGCTCGGTACGTCAAAAGTTTTGTCGTGGGCAACAAAAATGACTTTAACGACGCACAGGCAATCTTTGATGCGGTAACCCGGCCCAACAAGCGTGTCGTAGCGATCAAGACGGTGGAGCAGCAGGATATTCAATTGGTCCACACGGTTCGGCAAAGCCTGGTGGATCAGCGAACTGCTTTGGTAAATCAAATCAGAGGCTTGCTGAGTGAAAGAGGCATCGTGATCCATGAAGGCATCCACCAATTTCGCAAGCAGCTCCCGTTAATTCTGGAAGATGCGGATAATAACTTAACGCCGTTAAGCCGGGAATTGCTAAACGAGCGCTACGAGCAATTAGTACTGTTGGACGATGCCATTAAACAGCAAGACCGGCGTATGCATCGTTTGTGTACGGACAACGAATTAAGCAAGCGGTTTCTGGAGGTGCCCGGTGTCGGTCCCATGACGGCGACAATCATCGCCTCCGATATCGGTGATGGTAAGAGATACGCCAGTAGTCGGGATTATGCGGCCAGTTTAGGCATTGTCCCCCGACAGCATAGCAGTGGTGACAAGTTAATTTATTTGGGAATCAGTAAGCGGGGAAACCGCTATATTCGTACACTGCTAATTCATGGTGCCCGCGCCGTGCTAAAACACTGTTCGGACAAAACAGACAAACTTAACCTATGGCTACAGGCCTTAATCGAACGACGTGGGTTTAACAAAGCAGCGGTGGCGTTGGCTAATAAAAATGCCCGGATACTGTGGGCGATGGCCGCCAAAGACCAAGTCTACCAACGTTTACCGGCGCAATGATGGGACAAAACCGGGTATCCACCCGTTGCCCACCGACTGCGTGTGATGTGAGCACTGCGTCCGTGGACAACGGGTGGGATAACCCGTCAGCCTTGAACTTTAACCGAGTATACAAAATTGCGGAGGCAAGTTAACCAGCATTGATGACAACAACAGGTCAGACCGGTACTTTTAAAACCCGTAATCCCCTTAGGCTCTCAAGAAGCCGTCAACATGGTAGTGGTAAAAGTGCGCGGATAGATTCATCAAGGTCCTGAGGTAAACAAACCTCTACTATGAGACCGAATATATGGCAGCAATCATGATCTCTGTTGGCGACAGTAATTTTGGAAACTTGCTTTGCAATAACCGAGGAGTCCATATAAGGGGATTCGAACATCGCAGCAATGACTCTACGCCCTCGGCATCGACCGGTTGCATTTTCCCTTCGCAAACAGCATGCTTGATAAAACGCCGGTATCGATAGGGCTACTCGCGACTAAAATTCAAGCAGCTCCCGACTCCGGTTCGCTGCTTCCCTGAATTTCAGCGAACGCGGCTAATCAATGCCTTCGGCACCCCAGCCGTTCCTTGCGCTAACGCTTAGAACAGGCTCTGCTCCTCTCAATTTATACCCAGCATGTTGACATGGACAACTCCCTACTCCCCCGGTGCATAATGCACCAATCGATTAAATATGGAATAACGAGGAGACCGAAATGAATAGTAACGTAGTAAGGTATAGCTTCAACTTGTGTGCCTGTGGGGCACTCCAATATTTTCAGCGTTGGTATTTGAATACGCCATAATTTTTATCCTAAAACAAAAAAACATTGCATCACATAAGATCAACTCGATCTCAAATCGGAAGTTTCAACGCCACCAATCAAACGAGAACACAACACCCGACAAAGATTACTCAAAATCTTATTCGCTAATTCAGGTTCATACTTTAACAAGCGTGACATCGACGGCTCATCAAGACTCAACAACCTGACATCAGCGGTTGCCGCAATAATTGTAGCCGAACGCGGACGCTGCAAGAAAAAGGCAACTTCACCAATAACCCCGCCAGGCGGAATCACTGTCAACAATTCCTTGCTCCGATAAACTTCCACCATTCCCGAAAGCACCACAAACATAGTTTTAGCGGCATTGTTTTTTTCGATAATGTGATCTTCTTTCTTACAATCAATAATATGGCTTTTTTCTATCACGCGGGCGATTTCATCATCACTCAAACCATCAAATATTTTCGGATTTCCGTCTTCCCAAAGACGCTTATCTACGTATACTTGCCGGATAAAATCAGCAGGATCCAATGCCGATTGGCTAACAACAGTTGTGCGCCCCCCAACAAGCTCTAGCAACTCATTCACATAACGACAACAACGAAATTCTTTTTCATTAGCCCATAAAACAAACGGTGACCCCACTTTTTGTAAGTGCTCATAATCCCCCCAAATCAACAGCAAAGGAATCACCAAGCCAATACCGGGATATGAATAAGTTTTAGCAAATGGTCTAAAACCCAATTTTAGGTAGGAATTTAAAAGATGCGGCTCGCTGTCCAGTAATACCGCCTCGATCTTGTTTTCAATAATAAAACGTACTATTTCCTTGTACATGCGCAAAGTAGCGCTGGAGCCACGATGCTTTTCATCTACCATTAAACGTTCAAGAATAATAATGTGTGCCTGTTCCAGGTTTATCAGAAGCGGCGACAGATCGTAAGCTTCAATCAGCGATTGGGTAAAAGGTTTATCCCCACCCCAAAATAATCTAAGGGTACCAACAGCCTCCCCACCCTTAATGGCAATTATTGCCCTGGCATTATCATCATACTCATCCTTTAACTCTTTAAGCGCATGATCACCCTTATCCTTAAGCCTGCCCATACCCTCCACATACACCTTATAGCGCAGCTGATAGGATGCTTTTAATTCTTCTTCAGTTGTCGCAAATCTCACACCGTCTTGCATACACCACCTAATCTAAATAAGGAGAGAAATCTCTCTTGGTTCGTTCTATACAATAAAGCCGTACATTGCTTTCAGCTTTTGCAAGTTTATCAAAAAACACAAGCAATCTATATGGTTTGCATGCTTATTACTAACCAACTAAGAAATATGCAAGAACAGCTGACACAAAAAAGCCCCAATGCGAAAACCGCATTGGGGCTTTTCTTATGCAATCAGATTAAGCTTGTTTACGACGACGTAAACCTAAGCCCAATAATCCAATACCCAAAAGCGCCATATTGGCAGGCTCAGGAACTTTTGCAAACACAACATCCAATGAGCCATTTATTTGTGCTGTACCAGTTGTTGGGAAGCTATTTTGCTGACCTGAAATAAACTGCGCATCGAAAAATGGAACAGGACCACTAAACAGCTGCCCTGAAACTAAATTAAACAAACCAAAAGAATTGGTTGACCCGAAACTTCCGCAGTTTATACCCGAACAACCAAAAAGCAGATTACCAGATCCGTCTACAACAGTGCCATGAGAAATCTGATAATCGTCAACACCGCCACTGCTAGGTAACCATGCAGTCGAACCATTCACTGGAGCTGTTAAAAGTAAGGTGTCTGTATTGTTATCAATATAAAAATCTACGTAACCACCGGAAAAAGTGAAAACGGTATCTCCTGCACCGTTAACTGCAAAAGTTCCTGATGATTGAGCCAGCGCATACAATCCATATCCATTTGATTGACCTAGTCCAGTTTGCGCTCCAGTGAATGGGTTAGCTCCATCATCCGCTACAAATTGTCCGGCTTCCCATTTAAGGGAAAAATTAAACGTATTACCGGTGAAGGTAACCACTTCATTATAGTTACCTGTAATTTTATCTGCCGTAATGTTTCCACCACCTAAAGCAGTATATTGTGCACTTGCGTAGCCCAATGCACTTGGATTAATTGTAAAATCAGGAAAAACTACCGCCATTGCGCTAGGACTTGCAATAGCTAATGTTGCTGTTACAGCTGTAGCAAGCAGCGTTTTTTTCATTATCATGTTCATAATATTCACTCCAAAAATAAAATTGATTGCGTAAGCTTAATGCTCACAGCTAATAAAGCACATTAGATGCCAACTCAATTAACAATTAATTATCAATAAGTTACAAACACCCAATCTCAGATATCTTTGAAAGTGTAAATAATCCTGACACTTTTTCCCTAATTAGCCGAATTTTAAACAGATTATCTTTACATGTGCCATGTGCAACTTAAATTTAAGTCTATCAAAATTACTTTTTATTTTCGGCCTAAAGTCAGTATTCATATTGGCTTTAGACTTTTTCTTTACCTAAAACTGCAAAAAACCACCCAACCAAAACTGTAAAAAATCCTGACACTTTAGAGGACAACAGGGGCACCACAGCCGCAAAATCACACCGTTCAATTCAACACGTAACAATTTAAATTATGATTAAGAACCTCACACTTAAATGTGTGTCAACGGCAATCGAAATTTGACCCAGGGAGTGCTTAAAAACGGTAAAGTAAAATTGACCCACCCAATGGCCTTTGAACCAGCGTTAAGTATTTTCTGGTTCTGTGACAGGCGCGATGCCTGCGGTTTTCTTGCCTTTTAATCGGTAACTGTTCCCAATGATCTGCACGATATGGGGATGATGCAGCAGTCTGTCGAGCAGTGCGGCGGTTAGGGTTTGATCCTCTGCAAATGCCGGTGACCACTGCGAGAAAGTTAGATTGCTGGTCACCATTACACTCCCCACCTCATAACGTTTGGCAATCACGTTAAAAAACAGATTGGCCTCAGCGCGTCCAAAGGGCAGATAACCGATTTCGTCAATGACCAACAGCTTGGGCGACAAGATGCTGCGTTTGAGATACGCCTCCAGTCGGTCCTGTTTTTTCGCGGTGGCCAGTTGCAGCATTAAATCAGCGGCCGTAATAAAGCGCACTTTGGCGCCCGCATTGCTTCATTAGAAATCTTACTATTTAGGGGTCGTTGCCTCATCTAAAATCACACTACTTTTAGCACAATAAAAGGGGTTTTAGATGTTAATAAAATCAATGAGCTTGTCTGCTCGAAAGGAGCTGCTGGCAAGTGTCCGGCAGAAATACCAGGATTCTGAGTGGAGTGAAAAAGGAAGAATACTGGATGGGTTTGTGGCCGCCACCGGTTATGAACGGAAACATGCTATCCAGCTGATGAATGCTTCAGCTGAGACCGAAAAGTCGAAAGAAAGGCCGGCACGCCAGAAGTACGATGAACAAACTCGTCAAGCGCTATATTCCATCTGGTATACCGCCAATCAAATATGCTCTAAGCGGTTGGTACCGTTTTTGCCGGAACTGGTCGCAGTGATGGAGCGCCATGGTCACCTACGACTACCCGCTGAGGTGCGAACACGCTTACTCAGCATCAGTGCTTCTACGGTAGATCGCTTACTCAGGCCGGAACGAGAGAACATAAAACTTGGCGTCAGCACCACTCGTTCGGGCAATTTATTAAAACATCAAATTCAGGTGCGTACTTTTGCTGATTGGGACGATGTTACGCCGGGTTTTTTAGAAGCTGATTTGGTGGCCCATTGCGGCGGCAATACTAACGGCCCATTCTTAAATACACTGGTGCTGGTTGATATAGCAACGGGTTGGTTGGAATGCATTCCCTTGCTACGAAAGTGCGCCAGTGATGTTATTGACGGATTACGTGTTGTCGACGAGTTATTACCGTTCCCTATGCTGGGACTCGATACGGATTGTGGTAGCGAATTCATCAACCATGATCTGCTGGACTACTGTGAGGAAAGGAAAATCACTTTTACACGGGCACGCACGCACCGAAAAAATGATCAGGCGCATATTGAAGAAAAGAACGGCTCGGTAGTGCGCAGGCTGGTCGGTTATGATCGATTAGAAGGCAGAAAAGCGTGGGAAGCCTTAGTTCTCCTCTATAGAGTGCTGAGGAAATATATTAATTATTTCCAGCCCTCATTAAAACTGATCGAGAAAGAACGATGTGGCGCAAAAGTATCAAAAAAATATGACCCCGCCAAAACCCCGTATCAACGGGTTCTACTCTCTGAGCACATTAGCCAGGCGACTAAAGATTCACTCACGCGCGAATATAAATCGATTGACCCGGTCGACATGCTGATGCAAATGGAAAAATTACAGGATCAATTATGGACATTTTCCTGGAACAAACATGGCAAAGCAGAAGAACCATTGTCAGTCTGCACCGATGATGAGGCTAAACAAGATCCCGTTAAACCAGAAGAAAAAAGCTCTGTCAGTCGTTATTACCACACCAGTAGAATAACTAATTTAAGAAAGGTGCCACGCACCTGGCGAACGCGAAAAGATCCTTTTGAGAAAGTATGGGATGAAATAAGATTACGCCTAGAACTCATGCCTGAAACGACAGCCAAAGAGATAATTGCCTGGCTAATGGGTAAATACCCAAATCAATATGTGACTGGTCAAACACGAACCCTACAAAGAAGAATTGCTGAATGGCGCCAAACTCAACAGAGTCTGGAACAAAACTTACGTACACTCATGCTGAATGAAAAATCGGTCTTGACGACCAACTCTGCTCAGGCTCTAAATTTCACAAACAACTTAGATTGTGATGCTGATTTTAGTGAAATGACCAAGTTCCTGACATAAGCTTTCGAACAGGGTATGGTTAAACGACGAATAGTACCGAAATAAAAACTGTATCGGACGAGGTGTGGCGACTACTACCAGTAGTTTGATTATTGGGTGAGGCAATACGGTGGGTCAGTTTTACATTGCCGGTTACAAATGGATTAGAAAATTGCTTTTCATGCTAAACAAGTGGCTGATCTGAATACCCCAATTGTCTTTCGAGCACATGCTTTGAAAGGCAACTACACTGAATTTCTGGCCATAAAGCTGATAGCCTTGATTGAACCGGCCTATCCCACCAGCGGGCGGCTCGGTCGCCAACCGATACCGCTATCGAGCATGCTGCGCATTCACTGTATGCAGCACTGGTTCAATTTCTCCGATCGGCAAATGGAAGATGCATTGTATGAGATCGACAGCATCCGTCGCTTTGCCGGTTTTGCCAGCGTCACCGACGCCTTGCCGGACGAAGCGACGATTTTCGAATTTTCGCCACTTGCTCGAAAAACATAAGCTCACAGAAGCCTTATTGGCTACCGTGAACGGCCACCTGAAAGAGCGGGGTTTGCTGGTATCCCAAGGCACCCTGGTCGATGCCACGATTATTCACGCACCGACATCCACCAAAAACAAAGACAAGGCCCGCGATCCAGATATGCATCAGACCCAGAAAGGCAATCAGTGGTATTTTGGGATGAAAATCCATATCGGTGCTGATGTCAATTCCGGCGCGGTGCACACGATCACCACCACGGCGGCTAATGTCGCCGATATCACGGAACTGCCCAAATTATTACGAAAGACAGATCGCGTCATCTTTGCCGATGCCAGCTACACCAGCGATGAGTACCGGCGTGGCGCTCGGCACATGGGCATGCGCTGGTACGTCAATGACAAGCGTAAACCCGGTAAAAACCTATCGGCCAGCCAGAAAAAGCGCAATCGCAAACAGTCCTCGATAAGAGCGCTGGTAGAGCATGTATTCCGGGTGATCAAACAACAATTTGGTTTTCAGAAGACACGCTATAGGGGGCTGGAGAAAAATGCCTCACAGGTTAACTGGCTGGTGGGGCTGGCTAATCTTTACATGCTCAGGCGGCAGCTGTTTCCCGAAAACGGCAGATTAAGCAGACAATTCGGGAATACGTCATTGATTGAGTGTTGTCACGCGGCGGTTTTTTGAAAAAATTTAGCTTGTAACAGCTCTGTCGCTGACACACGATTTGTTCAGCGCTTCCTTAGGGGGCAATATAATCATTACCGCCATTAAGTTTTACCTTAATGGCGTACTTAATAAATTTTAAGAAATTGATGCGGCCACTACCTGAAAATTAAACACCCAATAGCCTGCGTGCAATCATAAACTTAAGCTTTTGCACAGGATTGCGGTTACCCATCCATAAATAGCCTTTCTTTAACCGATTTAACCGAGCATCATAGCAAGTGTAATACGGCAAAGGCTTAAGTTCGTTAGGGTGCAAAATTGCCAACAGCGCTTTCGTTGTTACTATGCCAGTCGCCAATTTGCAGCCACTAGCAATACTGGGAGCTTTGCGTTTAGCCAAGTCTACTGATGATGGATCGAAATACTTAAGGTGAAATCCCGCTGGAGCGCAACCTAATGACATTTTAAGAACTTGTTGTTCCATTGGCGCACCGTAATCGATGTCAAAATACTCATCAAAAGACATCCCTTCCGGCTTATATACCAGAACGCCTACACCAAAACCCAATGGCACACCAAACACTGCTGGTATTCTTCTTTCCATACAAGCATTGATAATCAGCTGGTGTAACTTAATTTCGAAGAATTCTACAGCATCAATAAATACATCAACGCCTGATAAAAAATCATCAATATTATTTTCATTGATGCCTTCAGGATAAGTTTTTATATTGGCTTCTGGATTGATATCCAAAGCAAGTTCTTGCATAACGTCCATTTTTTTGCGGCCAACAGTTGACATAGTCGCGCCATACTGACGATTAAAATTTTTTATTTCAAACTCATCAAAATCCGATACTTTGAAATTGCCCACACCAGCCCGTGCTAAGGTAATCAAGTAATCACCTCCCACACCACCCATGCCAGCAATAGCAACCGTGGCATTTTTTAATCGTAGTTGCTCCTCATTGCTGGTGATCCCGTGATTTCTAGAGAACGCCAAGTCGTAATCAAATTTTGCCATTTCACTATCCTTAAAATCGTTTATAAAAATTATTCTGCTATTACCCTTATAAATATAGCCTTGCTTCAGCATAACTGAATAGCAGACAGCTCCTGGAATATGTATTTTATGTTGCAAACCGGCAGATTGGTGTAAAAACCCTGACACTTTCCACCTAACAAAGTCGATTACACCCTTTTTCTTTATGGCATACTGCTCAACATATTGATGAAGAGCAACCTCATTAAGGTTATAAAAATGTTTGACGATAAGTTTTTTGAACAATGGCTAGATAATCAGGCCCAACGGGTTATGAACTTGGTAGGCGACGGCAAAGCCATTAGCCCTGAAGAAATGATGGTATTAGTGTTAAAAGCCCAAACTAATCACTTTGCTCATTTAGATATTGAATTACGCGAGGAAATACAGGGCCTACGCGAGGACATGGACAAACGTTTTGATTTAATGCGCGAGGAAATGGACAAGCGCTTCGATTTGATGCGCGAAGAGATGAGCAAACGCTTTGAACAAGTCGACAAGCGCTTTGAGCAAGTTGACAAGCGTTTTGAGCAGGCAGAAAAACGTTTCGAAGCGCTTACGATAAGAATTGATCGGTTTATGATTTGGTCTTTTGCCACTACGTTATCCGTGGGCGGCATTGTGATTGCCGCCATTAAGTTTTTACCTTAAAGAACCTCTAAAAAATCGCACTGCGACAAGCTCAGTACCCATAGGGCACACTTGTGACCCCTGCGGTTATAAATGCGAACGGTGGTCTATTTAAATCCGTTCGTGCTGAGCTTGTCTAAAATCAAATATCTATGTTATTTCCCTCTTCTAACCCTTGCCAGGCAACATACCGACTGAACCTGGTTTGATGCGTTTGCAGGTCACGACAACATCTTCCTGGTAACATTTTTGCAGGCCTTTTTTATCGCTGCATTCATTGCATGCGGATTTTCCTATTTCTTTTACCTCGTCAACATGCCAGCCATAACCTTGAGATTGACAGAATCTTTTGCTATATCTATCAATGTTATAGGGCTTGGCGGCGCTTTGTTTGGCTTTGGATTCGGTTTCACATTGGGCCGAAGGCAAAGTATTAGCCATTAGATCTCGATAAATATATTCCGTTGCACCGAGCGGATTTGCAAAGCAATAGGCCAGCAACACACCTGCAATAGCATAAATTTTCATCGTTTATTCTCCGCGTTGATTAAGAACACGGATGTTCATTTGTTGGTTTTCTTCATTAATTTGATCTTTAATCGGAGCAAATTTGTCATTTTCACTGAGCTTTACCATCAGTAGCACACCCACCGCAAACACCGTCACCAGCGCTACATAGAGTACAAAATGGTCTTTATCTTGTGCTTGATTTTGTTCAGACATGAGTTGCTCCTCAAGATTTTAGGTCTGCCAGTGCAGCACCAAAATTAATATGAAATACCTGCCCATCAATAATCACAGCAGGAACAGATTTAACGCCAGCCGCTTCGGCTTCATTAATACGTGTTGGTTGCTCCCCCAGATGGACTACTTCTAATTGGTATTTGGCATGATCAAGTGCGTTGACCAATAATTGCTCAGCACCCAGACAAACCGGGCATCCTGCGTGATAGAAAACTGCGTTAGACATGTTCGACTCCTGTTATAGTTATTAGTATCGAATCAAAACATTAAAATAAAACCGTCATCTTGTCAAACAATTATCGACACGCTAATTGTTTGACAAGATGACGGTTTAGGTCACATTACTTAATCTGGATTTAGTTTGGGATGAACTGCAATGACCATTTTCAATTGGCTAAGACGCTTGCTGCTTAGACAGCAACTATCCACAGTTATGTTGGTGATAGTTTTTACAGTGATCACCATTAAGTTGATCACTTTATATGTCGATGCCAATATGGACGAGGGGCAATGGGAGCAATTCAAAATTGATCACCATTGCCAGCCGCAAGTAGCTGACAATGGTGATCGACGCCTGAGTTGGCAGTGCGATGATGGTGATATTTATTATCGATGGCGCCAACAGCGCTAACTATCTTTTGGAGCTACCAAGACATTAACCAATATTGATTTGCTGCTTTAAATATTGCGGAATGCGTTGTTCCAGCCAAAAGTCAGGCTTAAATGGGTTTTTCCCTGTAACAAATCCGACATGCCCGCCGCCAAAGGCTATCTCCATAGTGACAGATGGCGACAACTCATCTTGATCTGGCAACACCGCCGCTGTCATAAACGGATCGTCGGCGGCCTGAATTAACAAAGTCGGTACCGTTATAGACTTAAGAAATTGCCTGGAGCTGCTGCGTTGGTAATAGTCAAAGACATCGTTAAAGCCGTGTAATTTTGCGACGACTTGGTCGTCATATTGCCAAAATGACTGAATTGAAGACAAGTCACCCAAATTCTTAATCTTGATGGCTTCTTCAACACTGCCAATATTTTCCAAATGTATCAGTTTGGCTTGCATGTAATCATTAAGTTCTTTAAGCAAGTTTTTTCGATACAGTCTTGAAAAGCCACTATCAAGCTTTGTAGCGCAGATACTCAATACCAACGGCACTGACACAGCTACAGCCGCAAAAAGATCGACTGAATTGCCTTGCTCGCCTAACCATTTCAACAACACGTTACCGCCTAATGAAAAACCAACCGCCCCTAAAGGTGTATTGGGTTCTCGTTCGCGCAGGGTTTTATACAAAAAGTTTATATCCTCTGTATCTCCCGAATGGTAACTGCGTGCTTTGTTATTAGGCATACCACTGCAGCCACGAAAATTAAGCGCTGCGCTACGGAATCCTTGACTTAAAAGAATCTGCTGCAGGCCTTTGATATATCCTGATTGAGAACTGCCGGTCAAACCGTGCAACAAGATAATCAACGGTTGGGTACCTATGCCACAGAAATCAACCTCAATAAAATCATCATCGGGAGTCGTTAATCGCTCTCGCTGATAATGCGGAAGAAAGGATATTTTTCGGGATAAGGCCGGATAAATGGTTTGTAAATGATGATTTTTTAACCACCAGGCAGCGGTAAATTCGGAATGAATAAGCATTTTAGATTTGGTGTTTAGAGAATTTGCATTAATTCTACGCATAGACTCGACGGTAACTTGCAGTTTTTAACGTTAGCGTTATCAACTCAGTCGGCGCTATAGGTATTAAGCACTAAGACAAACCCAATGTAGGTAATTTTTTAAGTAACCTTCAGCACTAATTAATAAATCTTATATTTAGATGTACTTATCTAAATACATCGCTTTATTACATAATAAAATTAAACTAAGCTTTATCTCAACGGCGCTAAGCCACAAAAATAAAGCATTTATCATTTCCTGTATCCAATGAGATTGCTTGAGTTCAACTGTGTAAGGCTGGCATAAAGGATCGTTAAAGTCTCTCCTCCCAAAAACAAGGATGTCTTCAAAGCGGGCTTTAGGCCCGCTTTTTTTCTTGGGCAATATTCTTGAATTGATCAACTTTACGTTGCAAACACTCAAGATGGAAAACACTCACTACAACATCTCATCGAGTCACAATTTAGGAGCATATCGCGATGCCATTACAAAACCTGGTGGAATACTTTAATGACAGATTTGAGCAAGAACACCGTGTCAGTTTTCGGCCATTTATCCTGGAGAACGGCACAGTCAGCGGCCTATTTGGCCCGCTTAGAATAAACAGCACCTTTGCACCGATTAGAAAAACCCAGCAAACCACCAAAACTATCGGGTATTTTGCCAAATTGAATGTGTCTACCTGTGAAGCCCAGCATTTGTATGCCAATGATATTGAAAATTTACTAGCGGATACGCCTCAACCTGGGGTCGAGTTCGACTCGATCGTCAATTTTGACCGCCTGTCCAGAACCGTCCACATGTTAAATTTTTTGCCGTTAACGCACTTACAAGACAGCCTGTTTTTGACCGTGGACCCAAGACATATATTGAGCATAAAACATGACCACGGCGCATATTTTGGGGAAGTGATTGAACAATGCGGACTCACTACCGAAAACGTCGTGATAACGCTTGCCGCCAATAGCCAGTATGCCCGTTATCATCAAGAACTTACCAATGGCCTGAAGAATTATCGCCGTCGCGGTTATCGTCTTGCTTTGCGATTTGATTATTTAGTGAAAGAGCAAACCTTTGAATTTATCCAAAAATTGTCCCCGGATTATGTCGGGCTATCGGTCAAAAGCCTAAATAGTGTTTGCGATAGCACGATACCGCTAAGATTGCGAAAACTAACATCCCTGGTTAAATCAACCGGCGGACAAAGCGTTTTACTGGACGTTGATCAAAAAAGATCAGAATTTTTGGCGGTTAATGCGGGATTTGATTTAACGCAAGGCAGTTATTACGAGCAAGCTGCATTTCCTTGGTACAGCGCAGATCGTCAAGCCAATACTATCAGGCAATACTAATTTTTGTTCTATCACAACCTAAGAGCTGCACGACAACATTGAACAACCCGCCCGTTGCCGTGCCCAATCAGGACGTTTTTCGGCATATTTTTCGTTATCCGGCTGTTCATCATAGGGATGACGCAATACTTCCAGTAACTCATTAACCAGCGAGTAATCGCCCTGCTCCGCCTGATCTATTGCCAGCTGTGCCAGATAATTGCGCAAGACATACTTGGGATTAGTCGCATTCATGCGCTGACGACGGTTTTCATCAGTTATTTCATTGCTCTGCGCGCGTTTTATATATTGCCTAAGCCAGCTACCTAAGCGCGTTTTATATTGATCAGTTAACTGTTCTTGCACATAGAAGGCCGCCAGCAAGGGTGCCATAAGCACCTCATCGGCGAGTTCTGCATTCATTTCAACCAGCGCCAAGCTCCTATAAAAAATCGTCATATCCGTTTCAACGTCGCGCAACAGAGTTTGCAACTCATCAATCAGTTGATCATCGGTCTTAGCTTCGAACTCATCAAGGCCTAGTTTGCCGGCCATCATTACCTGCCAACCTTGTTCAAAGGCTAAAACATAGCTATTCATAGCTTGCTGTAACGGCTCTGGACTGCCAACGAGCGAATAAATAGCGTTAGCTAATTGCCCCAAATTCCAGAAGGCAATTTGGGGCTGATTGCCAAAACGATACCGACGGCCGTTAGCATCAGTAGTATTGGGAGTCCAGCCGGGATCGTAATTTTCCAGCCAGCCATAGGGGCCATAATCGATGGTAAGTCCTAAAATCGACATATTGTCGGTATTCATCACGCCATGCACAAAGCCGACGCGCTGCCAATGCACAATCATTTGCGCAGTTCTGCGGCAAACTTCCTCAAACCAGCTGAGATAAACCGTTGGCGAAGGTTCGCCCAAATGCGGAAAATCGGTACGGATAGTGTAATCGACCAGCTTTTTCAGTAGATCAACATTGCCACGTGCAGCCAAAATCTGGAAATTACCAAACCTAGTAAATGACGGAGCAACCCGGCAAACAACCGCGCCAGGTTCCAGTTTGGAATTGCCGTTGTAAAACATATCCCGAAGTACCTGTTCACCGGTAGTAATCAGGCTTAACGCACGAGTCGTGGGCACGCCCAAATGATGCATGGCTTCACTGCACAAAAACTCACGCACTGATGACCGCAATACAGCTAAACCGTCAGCAGTTCGTGAGTAGGGAGTAAGCCCCGCGCCTTTAAGCTGCAGCACCCAGCGCTGACCTTGACAGTTGATCACTTCACCAAGATTGATAGCCCTACCATCACCCAACTGTCCGGCCCAATTACCAAACTGATGACCACCGTAACACATGGCATAAGGTTCCATGCCTGCCGACAACCGATTACCAGAAAACACCTGGGTAAAATCAGCAGATTCACAGATCTCAGCCTCCAAATCCAACAGATCAGCCACTTCTCGTGAGTAAGCGACTAACTTAGGAGCTGCCACAGGTGTGGGCGATACCCGAGAATAACAGGCACCTTCCACCTGGCGCCGGGTGTTTGAAGACTCTGGATCACCAGGTAATTCATGCACAAAGCGATTGTCGAAAATTAACTCATCAAGATGGGTAATGCCCAAGTGAGCTGTCATAAAAATACAGCCCGCTCGTACCCGGCTGTCAGTATCAAACATTGCAAACGCATAAGCAGATACATCGTTATTTGATGGTATCGGCAATAACAACTGACTTAACGCCGGCTCTATCGGCGCCTTTGATTTCAATTGCGCCAAAGGCCTCACCGGGTTGAGGGGTTGCATTGCCTGTGGCGCTGATGCGTGCTGTCACTTTAATGTTTTCAACTGAGGAAACCGTCATAGTCGGAATCATCGCCATGCTGTCGTCCAGCACTACTTCCAACGGCAGATCTTTAACCTGATGTTTGACCACCGCTAAGGGCGCTTTAGGACCAACCAACGCCTGAGCATATATCAAGACATAATCATCAGCCTTGACCTTGCCTTTGAATGCATCACCCAACGTCACTTTGATTTTGACGCTACTTGCTGCCTTAACCTCTTTTTGCTGAGTAGGCGTAGCTGCTGCTTGCTGTTCACTCGAATTAACAATGCCCGCAGGCTTGCCCAATCTTGCATTGGCTTTGCCGATGTAGTCTTGCAACTCTTGGTAAGCTTGATCTTCAGGTTTGTAATGTTGTTGCAACTTGGTCCAGTAATTTACCGCCGGTGCAAAATCGCCTTCTTCGGCCTTTGCCATACCAGACAACCATAAGCCCATCTCGTTATCCGGTGCCAACGCGATGGCTTTACTGATAAGTGTCGCTGGCTCACCTTTTAACGATCCATTATTAGTGGTGGCAATAGCATCAGCAAGCTGCAACATGACTTCAGGCTGATCGCTCTGTAATTCATAGGCTTTACGTAACGCTGCGACTGCATCTGGTCCACGCTGCAATAATTTGTAGGCTTGGCCTAACATTAACCAGCCTTTGGCATCACCTGGTTCTTTTTGCAGACGCTGGGCTAATTTCTCCACCATGGCATTCATTTGCAAGGCTTTATCGCTAACCTCTTTAGGATTCTGAGCTTGCTTAGTGGCAATGCTGGTATTAAACGCCCGGGGATCGCCGATAATGCTATACAACGCCAACGCCACTAAAGGCACAAATATAATCAATGGGATAGCTAACCAACGGCCTTTATTTTCATCGACGATTACCTCGCCGCCAGGTTGCAGATCATGATAAAGGCCGACTTCTAATTCTTCCTTAGCCGAATCATATTGTTCCTGAGTCAAACTACCGTTAGCCAAGTCATCCTCCAGCTCCCGCAATTTGTTTTGCGCCAACAAAATATTGGTTTGTTCTTCGTCGCTTTTTGCCAAACCGCGGGCAGTGAACAGCGGTATCAAAATAAAACTCAGTGCAACCAGCAGCAATAACGCCGCAAAAATCCCGAATTGAAACATTACTCGCTCTTCCTTTTTAATAATTCTTCGATACGCCGGCGTTCTGCATCGCTTAAATGTTCTTGAGGCTTATCGCGCTTTCTTAACACAGCCCAAAAACCGAATGCCCCTAACAGCACTGTCAATATTGGCGCCAACCACAAAATCAAAGTTTTGCTTTTTAACGGTGGCCGATACAGCACAAAATCGCCATAGCGATTGGTCATATATTCAACAATCTGCGCATCGGATTCGCCTTTGTTGAGCAGCTCATAAACTTTGCCGCGTAAATCTTCCGCAAGCTCAGCATGCGAGTCGGCGATGTTTTGATTTTGGCACACTAGGCAACGTAGCTCTTCGGTTAAACCTTGATAGCGTTGTTCGAGCGCTGGATCTTTAAAATCATAAATCTTGATTTCTGCATGTAGGCTGCAACTAAACAAGACCAATAAAATCATTGCTAGCTTCATTAACTTGCCTCGCCGTTTAATGTTTGCACTAAAGGCAAAATCACATTTTGTAGTATTTCAGGATTCACCGGGCCGGTTTGTTTGTGGCGAATGACGCCTTTTTTATCGATAACAAACGTTTCGGGCACGCCATAAACGCCCCAATCCAGACCGGCTTTGCCTTCTTTGTCACTGATGCTTAACAGATAGGGATTACCTAATAGACTTAGCCATTTCTTGGCATCTTCCGGCTCATCTTTGTAATTGAGTCCCACCACTTCGACAATGCCGGTGCGGGCAAATTCGCTTAAGTGGATATGCTCTTCCCGGCAGGATACACACCAGGATGCCCAGACATTTAGCAACCAGACTTTGCCCTTCATTTGTTCCGGAGAAAAGTTTTGCTCCGGCGCATGCAATTGCGGCAAGCTGAACTGCGGAGCAGGCTTCCCGATCAAGGGTGAAGGCACTTCTTTAGGATCGAGCTTTAAGCCGATGCCTAAAAAAATCACCAAGACAATAAATGCTCCTAAAGGTAACAGGTAACGCATTATGCCTCCTTGGTCTTGCTGTCTTTGCGGTAGCGCTTGTCGGTCGCTGCCAACAGCCCGCCGAAAGCCATAAACAAGCCGCCTATCCAAATCCAACGCACAAAGGGTTTGTAATAAATTCTCAACGCCCAACTGCCGTTATCATCCAATGGTTCACCTAACGCCACGAATAAATCACGGGTAATACCTGCATCAATACCGGCTTCGGTCATAGGCATACCTGAGGCTCTATAAATTCTTTTTTGCGGCTCTAATTCAGCGACCGGTGCGCCGTTTTTAGTCACACTCACTCGCCCTTCGCTGGCGTCGTAGTTAGGACCAGCCGCTTTTTGCACGCCATGAAAAACAAAGTCATAGCCTGCCAGCTGCATGCTTTGCCCGGGTGCTAAACGAATATCTTTTTCCTGCGTATAAATTGATGTGAGCGTAATACCAACAATAAATACGGCAATTCCAAAGTGCGCAACAGACATCGCCCAGATATTGAGTGGAATATTGATCAAGGCCGTAAATTTATTGGGCTTGTCTTTTAAGCGGGTTTGTACGGCTGACCAAGCGGTCAAACCGGTCCACACGGCCAGAGTTAAGCCGATTAGCGCCGCCCAGGAAAAGAAATCCTGCAACAATGCCAACGCTATGCCACCCACCAAACTAACCAGCAACGGCAGCCACAGCAAGGAGGCAAAACGAGACACCTTGTCCTGACGCCAGCGTGCCAACACACCAATGCCGACAAAAACAGCCAGCGGGGCAGTTAACGGTATAAACACGCTATTAAAATACGGCGGTCCTACGGAAATTTTGCCCAGGCCCAATGCATCGATAACCAATGGATACAAGGTTCCCAGCAGGATAGTTGCCGCTGTTGCCACCAATAACACATTGTTGGCAAGAATTAATGCTTCGCGGGAGACCAGCTCGAAGTTGCCTTCCGTATGAATTTTCGGGCCGCGCCAGGCAAACAGCGTTAACGATCCGCCGACTACAATGCCTAAAAACACCAGAATAAATATCCCGCGGGTAGGATCGCTGGCAAACGCATGCACAGAGGTCAATACGCCGGAACGCACCAGGAAAGTACCCAGCAAGCTCAACGAGAATGCGAACACCGACAGCAAAATAGTCCAGTTTTTGAACATGCCGCGTTTTTCGGTCACAGCCAACGAATGTATCAATGCGGTTCCGACCAGCCAGGGCATAAACGACGCGTTTTCAACCGGATCCCAAAACCACCAGCCACCCCAACCTAATTCGTAATAAGCCCACCAGCTGCCTAACACAATGCCTGTGGTTAAAAACGTCCAGGCCATTGCTGTCCATGGACGAGTCCAGCGTACCCAGGCGGCATCCAGCTTGCCATTCAATAAGGCGGCAATCGCAAAAGCAAACGCTACCGAAAACCCGACATAGCCCATGTAAAGCATCGGCGGATGAATCGCCATACCGGGATCTTGCAACAGCGGGTTCAAGTCTCTGCCTTCGGCAGGAATCGGAAATATTCGTAAAAAAGGATTAGAGGTAAAAATGATAAACAGCATGAAGCCTACCGCCACAGCGCCCATTACTGCCAACACCCTGGCAATTAATTCGACGGGTAACGCTTTACTGAAGATAGCAACGGCAACTGTCCACAACGACAGTATCAGCATCCATAACAATAATGAGCCTTCATGCGATCCCCAAACTGCCGCGATACGATATATAAACGGTAAGTGGGTATTGGAATTTAATGCCACATATTCGACGGAAAAATCATGCGTGATAAACGCATAAGTCAGGCACAGATAAGACACCAACACAAAAACGAACTGGCCAATGGCAACCGGCTTGGCGACGGCGATCCATTTGGCGATGCCTTTTTGCACACCCACCTGGGGCACGACTGCCAATACCAGCGACAAGCACAAGGCGGTAATTAACGAAAAAAGTCCAATTTCCGGTACGATCATTTACCGCTCTCCCCTTTACCATTCGACTGACCGGCTGCAGTTTTCATACTGCCTGCCACTTCCGGCGGCATATAGTTTTCATCATGTTTAGCCAACACTTCTTGAGCGACAAACACGCCGTTCTCCGCCAGCTTGCCATTAGCAATAATGCCTTGGCCTTCACGGAACAAATCCGGCAAGATCCCGGTGTATTCCACAGGCACTTCTTTAGCCATATCCGTCAACATGAACTTAACTGTTAAGCCTTCGCCCGGACGTTGCACACTGCCTTTGACTACCATACCGCCTAATCTGAACAAATGATCTTTCGGAGCTTTGCCTTCGACAACATCAGAGGTGGAAAAGAAAAACATCAGGTTTTCGTTAAACGATCGTAAACCAAACCAGGCTGCCACTGACACACCGGCAACCATCAATAAAATTAATGACAACCGATTTCTGCGCTGCGGTTTCATTTTTAACAGGTTAATCATCGTTGACCTCGTTGACGCTTAAGTTTTAAGCCACGCAATTGCTGCTTGTGGACAAGCAAAGGTTTGATAATGCCGATCAACATCACTACAAAAGCGATGCCGTAGGACGTCCATACATAAAAGGCGTAGCCGCCCATGTGTAAAAAATCGCTCATTTATTCTCCAAAATCTCATCTAACCAACGACTGCCTTGCTCACGTTGTACCAATTCATTACGGCTGCGCAGTAATAACGCAATAACGTAGTAAACCTTGAATGCAACTGCCATCACCAGCAAAGGAATCAACATGTCGATATGTATGGAAGGTTTGGCGAATTTAGTGACAGTTGGGCCTTGATGCAAGCTGTTCCACCACTCTACCGAGTAGTGAATAATAGGGATATTAACGACGCCCACCAACGCCAGTATCGCCACGGCACGAGAAGCGGTGCGGCTATCTTCAATAGCGTTGTATAAGCCGATAACGCCCAAATACAAAAACAACAATATCAATTCAGAAGTCAGCCTGGCATCCCACACCCACCAAGTGCCCCACATGGGTTTACCCCAAAGTGACCCGGTAATCAGTGCCAATAAAGTAAAACTTGCACCTATTGGCGCGCTGCTGATAGATACAATCTCAGCCAGCTTGATACGCCAAATCAATCCTATAGCACCGCTAACGGCCATGACCACATAGATAAACATCGACATCCAGGCGGCTGGTACGTGTACGTAAATAATACGGAAACTGTCGCCCTGTTGATAATCCGCAGGCGCTGTGACCAAGCCGCCATAAAGTCCGTAAGCCAACAACGCCAGAAACAGCGCTGTCAACCAAGGTAACAGGCGCCCGCTTATCGAGTAAAAATAAGGAGGGGAAGAAAATTTATGCAGAAATCTCATTATCATAATTAACTTAAACTCATTTTTAATGCAGCCGCTGTCGGCCAAGGGGTCAAGGTGATAGCCAAAAACAACATGGCGCTCATCATGTAAAGTTGTCCGGAGACTGGTAATCCAGACGCAGCGGCATCAACCGCGCCGCTGGCAAAAATCAACACCGGCACATAAAGCGGTAGCACCAAGATTGCCAGTAATACGCCGCCTTTTCTTAAGCCGACGGTTAACGCCACGGCAATAGCGCCAATCAAACTGAGCACTGGCGTACCTAATAACAAAGTGATCAATAATACTGAAATCACATCGCTTTCAATATCAAACATCACCGCCAATAACGGCGACACCAATAATAAGGGCACGCCGGATAACAACCAGTGCGCAGTGACTTTGGCTAACACCAATACCGATAACGGATGCGGCGTCATCACCATTAGCTCCAAACTGCCATCTTCAAAATCCGAGCGGAATATTGCATCCATCGACAATAATGAGGCCAACAACGCCGCCACCCAAATCACGCCGGGGGCAATGCGCCTTAACAATTCAACGTCAGCGCCCACCGCCAACGGAAACATGGTCACTACCATCACAAAAAAAGCCAGTGGGTTGATAAGTTCTGCGCGGTGCCGGTAAGCCAACAGCAAGTCCCTGCGGACTACCGACAAAAAAGCATTTGATAATGAATCTGCGCTCATGACTGTAATTCAATTCTTTGCACTATCTGCTCCGGCAAGCCAGTGTCGTGATGCGATGTCATTATCACAATGCCACCTTCTGCAACATGGGCGACGATATAGTCTTCAAACATTCTAATGCTGGCTCTATCTAAAGAAGTAAACGGTTCGTCCAATATCCACAAGCGTTTGCGGGTACACAACAAGCGGGCTAAAGCCAATCTTCGCCGTTGCCCTGCGGAAAGATACCTAATCGGCGTATCTTGATAGCCAACTAAGCCTACCTTCTGCAAGGCTTCATCAATCCCCAAGGTAGCGATCGCCAAGGCCTGGGCAAACTTAAGATTTTCTTCAACACTCAGATCATCTTTCATGCCGTTCATGTGCCCGACATAAGCGACATCCTGATAAAACACTGCCTCTAATTCGCTCACCGCCGTGCCGCACCAGACCAATTCTCCTTCATCAGGACTACGTAAGCCGGTAAGAATGCGCAATAACGAGGTTTTGCCACTGCCGTTCGGGCCTTCGATTAACAATACTTGTCCGCCATTCACTGCGAAGTCGAGCCCGCTGAACAACACCCGGTCATCCCTGATGCAAGATAATTGCCTGGCTTCAAAAAACAAATTGCTGGAAATAAATACCTCCCTAAATCACTGTCTAATTCTTTGTTGGCCTAAATAGCGTCTCAGGCACTGCTGGCAATCGCTCACGTCAAATAGGAATATCAATTAAGCTTCACCACAAAGATGATCTAGGACAGACGGATGGTTTACATGGATTCCGTTCTTAAATGAAATAAGTCGAACCAGGAAAGGAATTAACTTTTTCAAAGATCCTTATTGAGGATATTTCTATTCTATCGAGGAAGATGCTGATAGCGGATGACGATATTAACGTAGGCATGAATTTGTTGCTAGGATTATTAGAATGATAATGCAGTTCAGTGAGTACTTAATTTCTAATTAACCGTCAGCCCTAAATCCCTATTAAATCAGGGAAATTTATAAATTCACCCCAGGACTGTAACGTTATATATCCACAATCATTACAGGCATTTAGCTATAATGCCCGCCACTTTCAATATCCACCTAACGCGGGTAAATTCTTATGACTTCAACACGCAATCTTGCCGATAAGTTTCAGCATGCTATCGATTCTCGGATAGCTCAGGTTAAAGCTAGCGAACATTATCTAAAACTACTGGCAATGCCCCCGTTACAACGCTGGCTGACGGTTGCAGGACTGTTTTTATTATCTCAAATTGTCGTGTTCGGCTTGTTGTATATCATCTTCGGCAAAATTGTCGTTGTTGGTTTTCTGGCCAGTGTTTTAGCAGGATTAGCGACCGGAGCCGGTGCCTTACCGGCGCTGTTTTTCACAAAAATATCCAAAAATCTGTTTAACAGCATGCTGGGCGCTGCGGCTGGCGTTATGTTGGCGGCGACCGCGTTTTCCTTGCTGGTGCCGGGCATGGCTTACGGCAATTTAATCTGGCCAGGCAACGGTATTTATATTGTGTCCTTGGGCATGTTAGTTGGCGCGTTGTTTTTGCATTTTGCCGACCGCCAATTACCGCATGTGCATTTCGATTCAGTGTCTGATGTGCATCTAAATTCTTTGAAAAAAGTCTGGCTGTTCATTATCGCCATCACCATCCACAACTTTCCTGAAGGCATGTCCGTGGGCGTAAGTTTTGGTTCTGGCGAAATGAAAAACGGCATCGTGTTGGCAATTGCCATCGCCTTGCAAAATATCCCGGAAGGTTTAGCGGTTGCCCTGCCTTTAGTTGGATTGGGCTACAACAAATGGCGTGCGGTGGGTATTGCCACGTTGACCGGATTAGTTGAGCCAGTAGGCGGTTTGCTGGGCGTGACAATGGTCACTGTGTTTGAACCAATCTTGCCTATTGCTATGGGCTTTGCCGCAGGCGCAATGCTGTTTGTGATCAGCGAAGAAATTATCCCGGAAACTCATGCCAATGGCCGTTCACGTCACGCTACCTTTGCGCTGATGATTGGCTTCATTATCATGATGGCTTTGGATAACATGCTGGGTTAATGGCGAATGGATAATCTGCAACAATCGCTTCACGTTTTGCTTAACAGCTTGACCACTGTAAACCTTGAAGCGTTTTACCAAAATGCTTTGACACAGCTGAGTAACGGTAACATTGCCCAAATGTCGGCCAGCGCCGCGACCAGTTTTGCGCTGATTGCAGCCGCAGAAATCGGCGATAAAAGCCAACTGGTATGCATGACTTTAGCCTCGCGGCATCGGGCTATGCCGGTGATCCTTGGCGCCATCAGTGCCTTTGCCCTGTTAAACACCTTGGCGGTGATATTTGGTGTCGCCATTGCCAGTTGGCTACCCGACTATATTGTTGCCAGCACCGTAGCCTTGTTGTTTGCGGCTTTTGGTATTCATGCATTGCGAATGCAAGAAGATGAAGACGACGAAGAAGTTAAAGAAAAAAGCGGCCACAGCATTTTCTTCACCACATTTTTACTAATCACCGTCGCAGAATTTGGTGATAAAACCCAACTTGCGGTAGTGGCGCTGAGCAGTACCGCGATACCTTTGGCGGTGTGGCTGGGTTCAACTGTGGCTTTGGCATCAACGTCCGCACTAGGCGTACTGGCAGGTCGCACTATCTTGCAAAAAATCCCCCTGGTGTTGCTACACAAAATCAGCGGCGTTATTTTTCTGGGATTGGCTGTGTTTGCGGGTTACCGTGCTTATCTTGCTTATCCTTTTCAGGTTTAATTCCTAAGCAATCAACCTAACTTGGCAGCGAGGACAAAATACAATATTTGCCCTCCCTGCCGAATTAATCCGCGCGACAATCACACATCCGAAAAAGTCGACAAATCTGCCACACCACTGCGGCAAATCTTTAGAAAAAATAACTTTATCAGCCGCAACCGCACAAGAAAATCATCCGTATCAGTTTGGCAAGGTAAACACCAAAAGTAGACCCTTGAAGTGACGCTTTTTTGCCCCCCATTAAATCATCCCGACTGGAAACTATAAGCATGTGTCCGCCCTATCCGACTCAAGTTGCCTTGACTTTATAAGATGGCATGCACGTATGTCAGGGTACATGGATAATTTAACTAAAAACTGAGGTGATAAGAATTATGAAAATCAATCTAGTTATTATGGTCATTTTGGGAGCGCTATTACTGAGCGGTTGTGGAGATCAAGTTTGGTGCGGAGATGATGGCTGTAACTCCAACTCCTCAATGAAGTCAAAGTAAGCCATGTTGATACTATTGATCTTGGATTAACGGTGAAAAAATAATATCCACCCTCAACTAAAGTTAAGTAGATAGTTTTTAGGGTAGGCACAAAAAATCCCCGCTTTGAAAAGTCCAGGCGGGGATTAATTTGAAAGGGCTTCGTGCCTTAGTTTATCCTATTGAGCTGTGCCTTTCCGGTCCAAGAGAAATCCGAAAAGCGATTATCAAACAGAATTTAGAGATTTTTTAGAAAGAACCGGACTGCTTTTTCCTGTGACTTATAAGCCTGATCGACACTTGGTTCTATTTGCACTTCTCCGCCACCGCCACGGTGAGCGAAGGGATCCTCATCTGAGAAAGGAACCTGTAATCTGTCCCAAGCGTGGTAAGCCCCCTCATATGTATTTACGTCAACAAAAAGCTGCTCTCCGGCAGGCAGGGCTGACTTCAAGGCAAGGCAAGGAGCAGAACCATCGTCGTAGCCATCTTCCTCGCCTATCTGAATCAGGATGGGTGCACCTGTAAGCGGGTTGGAAGCATTGCCGCCGAATGCTGATTTAGGAATATGTGGGTTGTTGAAGGCATAACAAACAGGATAATTGGCAAGGTGAGCCTTAAACTTAAGACCTTGACCGAATTGGGCGACAACGCCCTGCGTAGCTGACGCTAATGTCACAACTCCACCCCAGGAAAACCCCATAACGCCGATTCTGTCTGGATTGATGCCTGGATAATTCTTCAAGAATGCCAGTGCAGCAAAAGCATCCGGGTAGGTATATAACGGAAGAGGCGGGCGATTGGCGACACTCGTTACCCCTCGGGCTTCCCACATATCGATCTCAAGTGTGGCAATACCTTCGGCGTTTAAAGCGCGCGCATAAAAGTCACCGTGTGAATCGATGCCGGCTGATCCATGTAGAATGACGACCGCCGGGAGACCTGGCTTGGCATGCTTATGTGAAGAACACTTTTCTTTCTGGTGTGTAACTGGCACATTCAGCTTACCTTTTACGGTAAGTGGCTGCTTCGTCAACAGATCTACTGATTGGATCGCTATAAATGAAATTGCCGGTTTTGGACCGTACCTGCAATCATCATCTTCTCGAGCATGGGATAGGTTAGCAAAAATAGTAAACAGCGAGCAGGATACGATTAAAACGAACGTTTTAAGTTGCATGGAATACTCCATTTAGTTGATATTGAAAGATATTTTTAACGCCAGTTTTTTTTAATTGCAAGATTTTTCACCTATCGCACTGTGATAGATAAATCCTTGCTTTTGATTCAGCAAAATCCGCTAATTGGACACCGGCGCTCGGAGCAGCCAAGTAAACCGCCAATCCACAGAGAATATCCAATACAATCAGGCATAAAAAATCCCCGATTGGAAAGATCCAGGCGAGGATCAGTCTGGTAGGTTGGGCTGAATGCAATGAAGCCCAACATTTCTGAGCCCTAAGTGTTGGGCTTCGCTATTGCTCAGCCCAACTTACCGAGCTTTAAGTGGCACTTTTTAACAGTGTTTTGCTCATATTCACACTTGTAACACTATAACCAAGCGAAGCATATAAAGCTTGCGCGCCAGGATTATGACTGAAGACGTGTAACCCAATGCGGGTGAGGCCAAGACGGCGAACAATCTCTTCAAGCTGGCGAAATGCTGCTTTCGCATAGCCTTGGCGACGGAATTCCGATTTAACCTCAATGTCGCAGACGAAGGCTGATTGCATTCCCTCCTCACCGAACACCCCAAACCAGAGGGTACCGACTGTCTTATCTATGTTTTCATCTTGGATTTCATAGATATAGTGGTTTGCTGTTTCCAAGCCTTTCGGCAGCAGGGTTTCAAAGCTTGCTTTAGAAAGTACCAACGCATCTTTCTTCGGCCAACGTCCTGCGGCAACGCTTTCATCAGCGTAAGTATGTATCGCGGCGTCCTTGTACGAAATGAATATTTCCGGTTGCATTGGAACTAGTATTGTCACGAGTGGTAGTCCTTATTGTATTTCTATCCCAAGAGGGGACAGATAGTCCTGTAGGTCAGAATAAGCCTGTTTGAACGGGAGAGAACAGGCGTTTCTGGCAACCGGAAGCACCCGCGCAAAGCTTCGCTAGCACGGTCTTATCCGGCCTACACAAAATCATTTAATCCCTAGGCGGTGGCGGTGCCAGAACTACTCGAGAACCATTGGTCTCAGCCCCGCTGACGACACCTGCGGCTTCCATGGCTTCAACCAACGTCGCAGCTTTGTTGTAGCCAATCTTAAAGCGCCGTTGCACACTGGAAATTGAGGCTTTACGCGATTCAGTGACGAAGCGCACGGCTTCATCGTACAAGGCATCGCTTTCGGAATCACCACCGCCGAAACTACCGCCGCCAGAGCTAAACCCATCGCTGGAATCGTAAGATTCGCGGGTAATGTCATCCAGATAATTAGGCGGAGCGGTTTGTTTTAAGAATTCAACCACGCGATGCACTTCGTGGTCATCAACAAAAGCACCGTGGGCGCGAATAGGGATGCTGGTGCCGGAAGGTAGAAACAGCATGTCGCCGTTACCGAGTAAGGTTTCCGCACCGCCTTGATCGAGAATGGTGCGGGAATCGATACGTGATGACACCTGGAAAGAAATCCGTGTAGGTACGTTGGCTTTGATCAAGCCGGTTAATACGTCGACAGATGGCCGCTGGGTTGCCAATATTAAGTGTATGCCTGCCGCACGGGCTTTTTGCGCCAATCGAGCGATCAGTTCTTCTACTTTTTTGCCAACGATCATCATCATGTCGGCTAATTCGTCAATGACGATGACGATGCTGGGTAAGGTAGACAGCACTGGAAAGTTTTCGCCATCTTCAAGCGGATTGAGTAACTGAAACATCGGATCACGAATAGACTCGCCTCTGGCTTCAGCTTCTTCTATCAGCTGATTAAATCCAGCCAGATTTCTAACGCCCATTTTCGACATTAATTTATAGCGTCTTTCCATTTCGGCCACCGCCCAGCGCAAAGCGTTGCTGGCTTCTTTCATATCGGTAACTACCGGTGTCAGCAAATGCGGAATGCCTTCATAAACCGACAACTCCAACATTTTCGGGTCGATCATGATCATCCGTACTTGTTCCGGCGTGGCTTTGTACAACAAGCTGAGAATCATGGTGTTGATAGCAACCGATTTACCGGAACCGGTGGTACCGGCCACCAAGGCATGAGGCATTTTGCCTAAATCAGCCACCATGGGCGTACCGGAAATATCTTTACCCATTGCCAACGTCAGCAATGATTTTGCTTTGGTAAACGGCTCAGATACCAGCAATTCCCGCAGGGTGACCATTTCCCGTTCTTGATTGGGAATTTCCAAACCGACCACAGATTTACCGGGAATAACTTCCACTATACGCACGCTGGTGACCGACAACGCTCTGGCCAAATCTTTGGATAAACTGCTGATACGACTGACTTTAACCCCGGCGGCAGGTTGCAATTCAAAGCGGGTAATTACCGGCCCTGGCAACACCCCGACCACTTCCACCACCACGTTGAAATCGTTGAGTATGTCTTCAACCAAACGCGACATTTCTTCCAACTCAACGGCTGAATAACCTCTCACGTGGGTGTCGCGTTTATCCAAAAGCTCCAATGACGGCAGTACGCCTTTGCTGGGATCGTAGTTGGTCTTGACCTTTTTCGCGGTTTTGATGTTTGTCTCTGTTTTATCGACAAAACCAACCGCCGTGTTTTCAACTACGGGTGCAGGACTTACGGGTGTTTTCTTCTTGATTGGTGATGTTTTTGGGCCACTGCTGAACGTGATCGGATTGCCTTCTTCGCGGGCTGTGGATACTTTTAGCGCTCCTACACCAATAAGCCGCAACACTAACACGGTGTATTTGCCGATAAGATCCAGCACTTTTAGCCAGGACACGCCGGTAACCAAGGTAATGCCGGTCAACATCAACACGATTAAAAATAACGTTCCGCCAGAGTTACCGAGGTTGACCAATAAAGCCTCGCCAACTTCTTGACCTAAAATGCCTCCAGAATTACCAGGCAATTCAACGTGTGTTCTAAGTAAATGCAAATAAAACAATGCAGAAGATGATACGACAGTGGCAACGGAACCCAATAAATTTAAGGCCAGCAGCATTTTGTCGGCAAATTCGCTGCCTTGGCGGTAAGCCAGATAGCCGTACCAAAAAATCATTATCGGAAATAAGTACGCCACCAGCCCAAAAAAGCTAAGCATAAAATCTGCCAGCCATGCGCCAAAGACACCGCCGGCGTTGGTCACTGCCTGTATGGAACCACTATGCGTCCAACCCGCGTCTTCGTTACTGAAGGTAACTAGGGAAATAAGAAAAAATATCGCGCAGGCGGAAAATCCTAACAACGCAATTTCTCGTAAACCTCGAAATGATTTTTCTTCCATCACAGCGGCCATCGGAATCAACCCAACAATTAAAAGTATAAAAAAAACAGGATTATAGAACAATATCTGCACAGCTTACATTAAATTGAAAATACTCTAATAAGCTCTCGTTGTGAACATTTAAGAGTTTACGATTATCAGTTTCACCGCCATAATCCAAGGCATTTGCAATTCTTAAGCTTTTTTGGAGATTTTTGATGAGTGACGTTAAACACTGCCGATTATTGATTCTCGGCTCAGGACCTGCCGGGTATACCGCGGCCATATATGCCGCTCGCGCCAACTTAAAGCCGGTAATTATTACCGGAATGCAGCAAGGAGGTCAGCTGACCACCACAACTGAAGTCGACAATTGGCCTGGCGATATTGAAGGCTTACAAGGCCCGGCATTAATGGAAAGAATGCTTAAACATGCCGAGCGTTTTGACACTGAAATCGTGTTTGATCACATTCATACCGCTGATTTATCAAAACGTCCTTTCACTCTGACTGGCGATAGCGGTACGTATACTTGCGACGCGTTAATCATTGCTACCGGTGCTTCTGCACGTTATTTAGGACTGGATTCAGAAGAAGCTTTCAAAGGCAGAGGCGTTTCTGCATGCGCTACTTGTGATGGTTTTTTCTATCGAAATAAGCCGGTCGCCGTCATCGGCGGCGGTAACACGGCTGTTGAAGAGGCGCTGTATTTATCCAACATTGCTTCTACGGTGACTGTGGTACATCGCCGCGACAAGTTTCGTTCGGAAAAAATTCTTTCTGACAAATTGATAGAAAAATCCAAAACAGGCAATGTTGTTATTGAATGGAATGCCAATCTTGATGAAGTGCTGGGCGACGATATGGGCGTGACCGGCATCAGAATTAAAAACACTATTGATGGCTCAACCAAAGAAATTGATGTTCACGGCACCTTTATTGCGATTGGCCACACGCCCAACACCGAAATTTTTGCCGGGCAGTTGGATATGAATCATGGCTACATTAAAGTTAAAAGCGGTATTGAAGGCAATGCCACGGCTACTAGCGTTCAAGGCGTTTTTGCAGCCGGTGACGTAATGGACGCTGTGTATAAACAAGCTATTACTTCTGCCGGTGCAGGCTGCATGGCCGCGCTGGATGCCGAAAAATTCCTGGACGAATTGTCCGCTTAACTTTCTTGCCGGTCAGGACATTAGGTTCTGACCGGCTAATTTATTAGCCCCTACTTCTAGCCAGCCTTATGCACCTGACTGTGCTCGACCCAACCAATCCTGCGCAACCGTTTCCGCCATTAGAGGCTGCATTAATTGAACCCAATGGGCTAATTGCGGTTGGCGGTTGTTTATCAACACAACGCTTGTTGAACGCTTATAAAGATGGCGTTTTCCCTTGGTACAACGCTGGCGAGCCCATTTTGTGGTGGTCGCCAGATCCCAGACTGGTGGTATTTCCAGATCAATTACAAGTATCTCGGAGTCTGCGTAAAACCTTGCGTAAAGGTTTGTTTAATTTCACCTTTGATCAAGCTTTTGATCAGGTGGTTTTTGCCTGCGCTCAACCCCGCGAAAAAGAATCAGGCACCTGGATAACCAGCGATATTCATCAAGCCTACAGAGCACTGCATCAGTTAGGCGTTGCTCATTCTGTTGAAACATGGCTGAACGGCGAGTTAGTTGGCGGATTATATGGCGTCGCGTTGGGGCAAGTGTTTTTTGGCGAATCAATGTTCCATACCTACACAGATGCATCCAAGGCAGCATTCGCGCATTTAGTTGAATTACTTGTCTCATGGGATTATCAGTTAATCGATTGCCAGGTGCATACATCGCATTTGGAAAGCTTAGGGGGGCAAGAAATAGCGCGCGACTATTTTCGCAAACTCCTCGATCAATATTGTGAATTACCTACAAAACCGATTGCTTGGCAAAAACTAAACACTCAATAAATACGACGCTGAAAGCTTCACAATTCTATGCGCCTTATATGATTATTCGCCTTGCAAGTTACTAATGGACTAGTCAAAGCACACGCCGCATTTATTGCTATACTGAGCCCAGCAAAGTTATTATTCGCCACAGCTCCTCATTTACGACGTTTGTCTTAGTTTGCCGAGGAAAATGAGAGCACCATCATTATCGTTAGGAGATTTTTAAATGATTAAAAAAGTGACAATTTTTCTTCCGGCCCTTCTGTTTGCTACGCTGACCGGCTGTTCATGGAATCGTTATCAAGAAGTCAGAGACACCAACCTGATTGCAGAAAGCCAAAAAGCAACTTGTGAACTCAGAGAAAAGCTATCCCGAATAGTACCGCCAAAATCTATTATTATTGTCAGCACACTGCTCAACGTCGATAACTTGAATCAAACCTCAGCGTTTGGACGCATTATTTCCGAGCAAATAGGCTCGGCCTTTCATGATGCGGGACATGAAATCATCGGCATGGAAATGCCTATCGATTTGTTTGTTATGAAAGATGCAGGAGAACTGGCACTTTCTGACGAAACTAAAGCATTAATCAGAAAACACCAAGCTGCTGTTCTGGTTGTTGGCGGCGTTTACGCACCCGGCAAGAAAAACTCCTATGTGTCGTTACGGGTGGTTGATGTCTATACCAAAAGAATTATTTCAACTTACGACTTTTCAGTGCCCATGGGTCCTGATGCGAAATTTCTACTTGAACCAAGACCGGTTGCAAATAAAACACCTGCCGCTGAAGCTTCAGAAACCGCTGATGAAGCTGTTACCGCAGAACCTGCTGTTCAAGAAAGCACACCTGCTGTTGATCCTACTGCCGAAAAGGGCAAAGAAGAATTCTAACGTTCTTTTACTAGCCTAAAGCCGAGATTGGCCTGGCGTGTCCAGGCCGTCACTGAAGTTCGATAAGCCGATCGCAATCTTGACGGATCGGCATTCCAACCGCCGCCTCGAATTGAGATAAACACTTCGTCACCAACGCCGCCCTTGGCAGTACAGAGCTCCTCAACACCAGTGTATTTCTCGTCGTAATTGGAACACGTCCACTCCCAGACATTGCCTAGCATGTCATGCAAGCCAAAACTATTGGCGCGCAAACTTCCCACTTTGGTCGCAAAAAAATTCCCATCCTGACAATTGTGGATTGCCGGCCATTGCACCGGCCCTGACTGGGTAATATCAGCGACATTGGCGTAGCCGCAGCTAATATCAGGATTACTTCCCCAATAGCGGGCAGTATTGGTCCCTGCTCTAGCAGCGTACTCCCACTCGGCTTCTGTGGGTAATCTATATAGCTGGCCTGTCTCTTGGTTCAGCCACGCAATATAAGCCAGGACATCATTAAAACTCACACATGTCACTGGATGATCTTTGATCACGAAAGCACCTTGAATGGGTTGCTTCCAACTCGCCCACGCGCGCCAATCCCAAGATTTTTCGGGCGCTTTTTCGTAACTCCAGCAGCCCGCTTCCGAAACATTTTTTTCAGCGTCACTTAGATAATTTGCAGTAGTAACAAACCGCTTAAACTCTTCCAAAGTAGTTTCATATTTAGCCAACTGAAAGCCTTTAACACAAACTCGATGTAAACCCTCATCCGCGCTATGTCCGCTTTCGTTTTCCGGGCTACCCATCTGAAAACATCCGGCCGGAATATTAACCAGCTTAGGAGCTAAAGCTGCGCCGTTTTGCTGTCGTATTCTGGGGGCTTGCGTGGGTAATTGAGATGTTTTGGATGGAGGCGTATTAGCAACCTCGCTTTTTGGAATCGCTGCATTGGCAATCGACCCGATAAAAATATAAAAAACCAGGCCTACCCACGCCCCTGTAAGCTTAGCCATACTAACTTGCCCACTCAGCCTGTAATTGCTGTTTATTTAGGGCCAACCATTGGATAGCGATAATCGGAATTGCCGATTCTATTTCTCCATTGAGTAACATCTGATACGCCTCGTCAAAGCTAACCGCCCGCACCAAAATGTCTTCATGTTCGTGATCCAAACCATGAATCCCGCCGACTTGAGAGCTATCGATCTTGCCGCAAAATAGCGTAATTCGCTCAGACGAACCGCCAGGCGTGGTGTAAAACTCATTAATCACTTTTATTTGTTCAATTGTGCAGCCAGCTTCTTCTATCGATTCGCGATAGGCGACTTCCTCAGCGGTTTCTCCGGCCTCGATTGCACCAGCAACAATCTCTACCAGCCAGGCACGGTCAGGATTAAGTATCGCCCCAGCTCTAAACTGCTCGATTAATACCAGCTTATCTGCCGCCGGATCATACAACAGCACAGCAACGCAATTACCTCTGACGAACAGCTCACGACTGATTTCTTCACTCCAGCCACCTTCGTAAAGCGTATGTTTTAGGCGGTATTTTTCCATGCGAAAAAAGCCAGGATAAACAATTTCCTGACTAAGAATTTCAAATTTCTTGTTCATCACTTGCCTTTATAGGTGACTCGATAAATGACACCCAAAGTGTCATCACTGATTAAAACGCTGCCATCAGGCATTTGAAGAATATCGACCGGGCGTCCCAACGCCTTACCATCTTGACCAAGCCAGCCAGTAATAAAAACCTGTTCTGCAATGGGATGGTTTTCTTTAAACCTAATTAACACTACTCGATAGCCTTGCGGTTCAGTACGATTCCAGGAGCCGTGTTGGGCTACCAATAGCTGGTTTTTATACTCGTCAGGAAATTGTTTACCTGAATAAAAGCGTATACCTAAAGCGGCCATATGCGCGCCAAACTTCCAAACGGGAGGCTTGAATTCCGTACATTTTTTATCCTTGCCAAATTCAGGATCTGGAATGTCCCCACCATGACAATAAGGAAAACCAAAGTGATCACCAACCGCAGCCCATTGATTGAGTTCATCCGGTGGAATATCTTCACCTAAATAATCACGGCCGTTTTCGGTAAAGAACAGCGCATTGGTGCCAGGCTGCCAATCCAAGCCAACAGAATTTCTCATACCATGGCCGATAATTTCGAAATCACTGCCATCACTATTCAGCCTCACCAAGGATGCATAAATGTCTTTTTCCGGCTTACAGATATTGCAAGGTGCGCCAACAGCTGTGTACAACTTATTGTCTGGCCCAAAACGCAAATATTTCCAGCCGTGGTGCCGATCAGACGGGAACTTATCGAAGACGACTTTAAGTTTTGGCGGGGTTGCCAGCTGCGCTGTAATTGCATCAAAACGAATAATGCGATTCACCTCTGCCACGTAAAGTGAGCCATCCTTATAAGCCACACCATTAGGCATATACAGATCACTTGCAATAATATAGTTTTGTTCGGCCACACCATCGCCATTATCATCGCGCAGCGCGTAAACCTTGCCTTCTTGCCTGCTAGCGACAAAAACTACACCATTATCGCCTAATGCCAAACTACGAGCATTGGGCACGTTGTCCGCAAAAATTGAGATACTAAAACCATCAGGCAATTGCAGATGTTTCAGTACGTCTTGATGGGCATTTTGCCCAGCAAAAACAGTACTTGAACTCAACGCAAGTAGAATAATCAGTAACTTTATAAAAACCATCGCTACACTCTCCAAAGATAAACTTTGCGGTATATTAGCACTGCAAAGGGGTTGAATTCATTTATTGCTCCCCCATAGTAGTTTCGGTCCAACTTAACAATAAAGGTCTTTACCATGATGCGTATCTTTCTTTTTCTTGCAACCAATGCGGCGATTTTGGTTGTAATTAGTGTTTTATTTAATGTATTGGGCTTAAGCGGTACTTTAGATGCACAGGGCATAGATCTTAATTTGAATGCACTGTTAATTATGTCTGGAATCATTGGCGTGACCGGCTCGGTAGTATCGCTGGCAATGTCCAAATGGTCCGCAAAAAACTCTATGGGCGTACATGTCATCGAGCACCCACAGAATCAAACTGAGCAATGGTTGGTTAACATTGTCGCCAAACAAGCTAAACAAGCGGGCATTGGCATGCCTGAAGTCGGTATATTTCAAGCCCCGGATGCAAACGCTTTTGCGACCGGCATGAATCGAAATAATGCCTTAGTTGCAGTCAGCACCGGCTTATTACAAAGCATGAATGCCGATGAAGTTGAAGCGGTTGTCGGCCATGAAATCAGCCATGTCGCTAACGGCGATATGGTCACCATGGCGTTAATGCAGGGCGTTGTTAACACTTTCGTATATTTCTTCGCGACTGTAATCGGTCATGTGGTCGACCGAGTAGTATTCAAAACCGAACGGGGTTACGGTCCGGCATATTACATTACACAAATGGTGGCGCAGATTGCATTGGGCATCCTGGCTTCAATGCTGGTCATGTGGTTCTCTCGTTATCGGGAATTCCGCGCAGATGCGGGCGGTGCTAACTTAGCCGGACGTGAAAAGATGATTGGCGCCTTACGGGCGTTGCAACGCAGTCACGAACCTGAAGATCTTCCAGGCCAACTAGCCGCTTTTGGCATTAACGGCGGCGGCATGAGTCGCTTATTCATGAGCCACCCACCTTTGGCAGAACGCATAGCTGCTTTGCAAAGCGCACGCTAACAACGTATTTATTTGAGCTTATCGCATGTGGACTATGGCCCAAAAGCTGTAGTCCACAACATGATTTACTGTCGAAATCTTCCCATCATGTTGCCCTTTGAAAAAGGATTATTAACCAAGGTTTTTGACGGTTCTTTTCAGTTAAAAATATCCTGCAATATTCTAAAAATAGGAACTTAATTTAGCTCTCTATGTCTGGCAATAACATTCAAGGAGGGGGTTTTAAAATGTCTGGCTAAGGCATCAACTAGATAAACAGAACGATGTTGCCCACCAGTACAACCGATCGCAACAGTTAGATAACTTCGACCTTCTGCTTCAAATCTTGGAATCCAACGCTGTAGAAAATCGATGACATCTTTAAGAAGCTCTCCAACCAGTGATTGTTCTTTAAGAAAATCAACGACGGGCTGATCTTTTCCGGTTAGCCCTCGTAAATCGGGCACCCAGTACGGATTTGGCAGGCTGCGTGCGTCAAACACAAAATCAGCGTCTAACGGCACGCCATGTTTGAATCCAAATGATTGAAACTGTAGGGAAATATGCGTTATATCTCGCTCGCCAATCTGGTCTCTAATTAAATCGCGTAATTGATGATAATGCGTGCGACTGGTATCAATCACTACACTGGCATGTTTGGCAATTGGGGTCAGCATTTCTTTTTCAAGCTTTAATGCTTCCTTTAACGGTATATTCAGATCCGTCAATGGATGGCGCCTACGCGTTTCACTGTAACGCTTCAGCAAAGTCGCCTCTTCCGCCTGCATAAAGATGATCTCGCAATCAATACCTTTACTGCGAATTAACAGCAAACTTTCTGAAAACGCTGCCAAGCTTTCACTCTGATTTCTTGCATCAATACCTATCGCTGTTTTTGCATAGGTCTTGATGTCTACGAGCATTACGTGACTGATAAAATCTTCCAGCAAGGTCACTGGAAGATTATCAATACAGTAATAGCCACAGTCTTCGAGAGTATCCAGGGCAATACTTTTACCGGACCCTGACAGACCACTGACAATAAGCAGTTTCATAAGATAGCGGACTCGTATTGTGACAATGTCATAAATTCAAGCGCAAGAAGAGTTGTGATTCGGAAAGATATAACCTCTGCATAACTAACTCATCTTGCGCTATTAAATTTATCTATGAACAGCGTGTTTTTCTTTGTGCTTAGTGATTTGACGCTCAAGTTTATTGACCATTTCATCAATGGCAGCATACATATCCTCTTGGTGATCTTCAGCAAACAAAGTTGCACCATTGAGTTTTAAAGTGGCTTCCGCTTTTTTGATTAGTTTTTCTACGGACAAAATAACGTGTACATCAGTAACATTGTCAAAATGACGTGCCAATTTTTCAAATCTAGCGTCAATATGTGTTTTTAACGCGTCGGTTACTTCAAGATGATGGCCTGTTACGATAACTTGCATGGAATAAACTCCTTATTAAATTAAAAGTCGAAAGTAGGTTGATATAAGAATGAAAGGCTTTATAAAATGCGCTTTCTCTCATTTGAAGGGGGAATAAACATCGCTTCCCGGTATTTGGCAATTGTTCTCCGAGCAACATTAATGCCTTTTTCTTTTAATAAATCCGCCATTTTATTATCACTGAGTGGACTTGACGGGTTTTCATTGCTAATCAATTCTTTAATAAAAGCTCTAATAGCTGTCGATGAACATTCTCCTCCGCTATCTGTGGAAACATGACTAGAAAAAAAATATTTAAACTCAACAATGCCATTGGGCGTATGCATGAATTTTTGCGTGGTTACTCTGGAGATCGTTGATTCATGCAGCTTTAGTTCTTCCGCAATATCTCTAAGCACCATGGGTTTCATAGCTATTGACCCATGCTCAAGAAAACCAGTCTGCTTTTCTACGATGCTCCGACCGACGCGAAGCAAGGTATCGTTACGACTGTGCAAGCTCTTAATAAACCATTTAGCTTCCTGCAGATGATCTTTCATGCAGTTATTGTCTTGGCTGTTATCAGCTCTTTTTATCATGGCCGAATAAAAAGGATTAATTCTTAATTTTGGCGCAATATCAGGATTAAGATTGACTTGCCATTGGCCGCCTTGCTTAGTGACATAGACATCGGGAACCACATATTCGGAATCTGAATCTTGGATTTTAGCGCCTGGCTTAGGATCTAAAGTCCTGATTAAAGCAACCACACCATCAAGCTGCTGCTCAGTAATATCCAATTTACGCATTAACTTGGTTTGCTCATGATTTGCCAATAAACCTAGATGCTCAGAAACGACAATTAACGCTTCTTGACGACAGGGCGTTTCTTCTGGCAGCTGCAGTAGCTGCAAACGCAAGCAATCAGCTAAATCAATCGCGGCAACACCTACTGGGTCAAAATTTTGCACCCGATGCAATACGGCATTGACTTCATCGAACTCAATATCGTCCAGCTGACTTTGTAGACCTTGGAAAATGTCTTGCGGAGAACTGATCAGGTAACCATCGTCGTTAATAGAATCGATGATAGCCATAGCGATAGCGTGATCACGTTCGGAAAACGATGTAAGTTCCAATTGCCAGAGCAAATGATCCAGCAATGTCGAAGATTTACTGCGGAGAATTTCAAAGTCAGCACCATCATCAGAGCTACTTGAGCTGGCTTCAAAGCTATTATCGTAAATATCATCCCATGAACTATCTACCGGCAATTCATCAGGAATATCGGTTTGGGAACCCTCACTGGTAACCAAATCAGAGTTTTCAGTTTTTTTATCCCGTACCCCAACATCAGCAAGGTTCTCATCCTCATTAACCTCCAACATCATATTGGATTCAAGAGCCTGTTGAATTTCCTGCTGCAAATCCAATGTAGACATCTGCAATAACTTAATAGCTTGCTGCAGCTGCGGCGTCATGGCCAGTTGTTGGCCTAACTTAAGATGTAAGGATTGTTTCATTCAGTATCTTTATGATTGTTATTTAAAGACTAAAGTTACTGCCCAAATACACTTTGCGCACTTCTTCGTTAGCAACAATTGCCTCGGCATTCCCTTCGGCAATTACTCTTCCGTCGTTAAGTATATATGCACGATCACAAATTCCTAATGTTTCCCTAACATTGTGCTCAGTAATCAACACACCAATGCCACGATCTTTTAGATGCTCAATAATTTTTTTGATGTCTTCAACCGAAATAGGGTCAACACCGGCAAATGGCTCATCAAGTAATATGAATTGCGGATTAGTAGCGAGCGCCCTAGCAATTTCCACGCGCCGTCTTTCTCCGCCCGATAAACTCAAGGCCAGTTGATCACGTAAATGCAGAATATGAAACTCTTGCAGCAATTCCTCAATAACCAATTCGGCTTGCCCTTCAGTTAAATCAGCTCGAATCTGCAAGACAGCCCGTAAATTATCAGCCACAGTCAATTTTCTAAAAACTGAAGGCTCCTGTGGCAAATATCCAATACCTTGTGCAGCACGCAAATGCATCGGGTGATGGGTAATATCCCTGCCATCCAACGTAATTTGACCTTTATCCGCCTTGATCAAGCCCACCATCATATAAAAACTGGTGGTTTTTCCGGCACCATTTGGCCCCAACAAACCAACCACTTCGCCGGTATCAACGTGCAAAGAAACACCGTTGACTACGTTGCGTTTATTGTAATTTTTAATCAGCTGATGCGCTGCAAGATGACTCATGAAGTTACTATTGCTTGGCTTTAGGTTTGATTATTACATGAACGCGCTTGCTGTCTGAGGCTTTTTCGCCAGCCTTAACTAGCGAGGTTTTAATATCGTACTCAATATAATCACTGGAGTAGGCGCCGCTACCCTGCCAAACGGTAGCGTTATTAATTAACACCAGCAAATTTCTCTTAGGATAAAACTCCCCGGTAAATGCCTCACCAGTAATATCCTCTGCACCTTCACTGGGCGTTTGCTTAAATTTTGCCATTTTGCCGGTAAAGACCAATTTTTCCGCCTCACCATCTTTAAAATGCACGACCAATTTATCGGAATTGACACGAATACTACCCTGCACTGAAATCACGTTACCGGTATATGTACTCAACTGAGTCGCATCATCGTAAGTCGCCGTATCCGAATCAATAACGATAGGCTGCTCAGCATCACTCTCTAATGCAAACAGGTGAGAACCATAAAGCAACAAAAACAGGGAGTAGATGCAAAGGATTAGGCATTTTTTATTTTTTTTCATATCTTCCTTTAACATGGCTTAGCAATTCCACGTAAATCGGCTCAACAAATACCAGCTTCATACCGGTTCCTACTGTCCTATTTGGAGGACTAATCAATTCGGCCCACTCCGACGTTTCTGCATGGCTAGTTTCCGGTTTAACCTTCAAATTAGACGTGTTAATAATAAGTTCTCGGGTATCAGCATCACCCGCCCTGTTTATAGCAACTTGACCATTTAAAAATAAGTCTTTGCCGTCAGCAGATAATTCGCCAGTTTCAGATTTGACCACCCAAGGGGCGGCATTGTCATTATAGAAATACATGGCCAAATTCTTTAAATGCGTTATGCCGTCATCACTGTAATGCATCATTTCATCAGCAAGCACTTTGCTTTTGAGCTTCCCCTCATCGCTCATTTCCCATTTTGTATAGCCTGTGCTGAAATAATCAGGACTGTGCAAAGGCGCTTCCATTCGACTAATTTCAATAACGCCAGTCAGTTTTACCAATAGCCAACTCAGCACCGCAATGGCCGCGGGATAAAATAAAAATTTGTGATCAGCTAGTTTCATTCCAGATAAGCACTCAATACAGAATCAAACGTTCCCTGTGCTTGCATTATAAAGTCACATACTTCTCGAACCGCACCCTGCCCTCCTGGCAATGTTGTTACCCAATCTGCACGCTGTTTCACTGCAAAATTGGCATCGTTTACTGCAATTGCCAAGCCGGCCCTAATCATGACTGGCAAGTCTAGTACATCATCCCCGACATGCGCGGCTTGTTCCGGAGTAATGGCTAGTTTTTCGATAATTTCATTAAAGGCTGCGACTTTGTGCTCGTGTCCTTGATAGACGTGCTCAATACCCAAGTTTTTCATACGCAATGCCACTGAAGCTGACTTGCGCCCGGAAATAACGGCTACTTCGACACCCGTCTGGCGCAACAGTTTAATGCCATGACCATCTCGAGCATGAAATGACTTGTACTCATTACCTTGGTTATCAAAAAACAATTTGCCGTCGGTTAAAACGCCATCGACATCCAAAATCAATAATTTCAATTTTTTGGCTTTTTCAACCAAGGCTTCCGTCTGTTCGATTGTTTTCATTATACGATCCCGGCACGAATCAAATCATGCATGTTCAACGCGCCAATCGGCCGTTGGTCCTGGTCGACAACCATCAAGGCATTGATTTTTTTCTGTTCCATAATCTGCATCGCTTCAGCTGCCAAAATGTCCGCCGGAATGACCGCACACGAACTGGTCATTACTTCAGTGATTGAGGTGTTGTGAATATCAAGATTGCGCCCGAGCATACGCCGTAAATCACCATCCGTAAAAATACCCATCATCCGCTGTTTGGCATCAACAATGGCTGTCATGCCCAGTTTTTTCTCCGTCATTTCCAGCAAGGCATCGCTAATCAACGCAGTTTCGGTCACCACCGGCACTTCGTTACCGACATGCATAATGTCCTCTACCATAAGCAACAAACGCTTACCTAAACTACCGCCTGGATGCGATAACGCAAAATCATCACGGGTAAACCCGCGGGCTTCAAGCAACGAAACCGCCAAAGCATCACCCATTACCAAAGCAGCCGTAGTACTGGATGTCGGCGCGAGCCCTAATGGACACGCCTCTTGCTCAACACTCACATCAATATGTACAGTGGCAAATTTAGCCATGGTCGACTGACTATTCCCAGTCAAAGCAATTAACGGCACGCCGATACGTTTAATAATTGGCAAAATGGTTAAAACTTCTTCGGTTTCGCCTGAATTTGATAACGCAAGCACCACATCCTGCCGCGTAATCATCCCCAAATCACCGTGACTGGCTTCACCGGGATGCACAAAAAAAGCAGGGGTTCCGGTACTTGCCAATGTTGCAGCTATTTTGCCGGCAATATGCCCTGACTTACCCATACCCGTCACCACTACGCGCCCAACACAGCCGTACATTAGCTTGCATGCCGCAACAAAACTATCATCGATACGAGCTGCCAGCGCTGCTACTGCCTGAGTTTCTACCTGAATGACAGCCAATGCCAATTCGCGAAGCTTTTGATCATGTAGTTTCATAATTTGCGACGGGTCACGATAAAGATAAATCCTGGTGGCTCAAAAATTGCCTATTATGCCATGTTTATTTATTACTGCCCCACCAGATCATACGAAAGAGCATTGCACTACATTTACACATCGACAATAGTTTGACGAAATAGGGACTAGTCATAGAGAATAGTCGGCTAAGTTTGCTAATAACCCAACAGTTAAATCCCGCATGGATAAAAGCGTTTCCCCACAAAACAGCCTAGTCTCTGTTCGACATCTGACATTTACTCGCGGTGATACGAAGATATTCGACGATATTTCCATGGAGTTTGAACGCGGCAAAATCACTGCGATCATGGGGCCCAGCGGCACAGGCAAAACAACTTTATTAAAGCTTATCGGCGGACAGCTTTTTCCTAACCAGGGAATTATCAACATAGATAACAAAAATGTTCATCAATTGCGTAGAGCAGATCTCTATTCTCTACGCAAACGCATGGGCATGCTGTTCCAAAGCGGCGCGTTATTAACCGACATGAACGTTTACGACAATGTCGCATTTCCGCTGCGAGAACACACCCACCTGCCCGAGTCTATGATCCGCACCTTGGTACTGATGAAATTACAGGCCGTGGGTTTAAGGGGCGCGCGCAATTTGATGCCAAATGAACTCTCCGGCGGCATGGCCAGACGTGTAGCCTTAGCCAGGGCCATTGCATTGGATCCAATGATGATCATGTATGACGAGCCGTTTACCGGCCAAGACCCTATATCTAAAGGCGCTTTAGTTCACTTGATTAAGTCCTTAAACAACACCCTAGGTCTAACCAGTATTATGGTATCGCATGATGTTCAAGAGACAACTGCCATTGCTGACTACATCTACGTCATTTCCGGCGGAAAAATTGTCGGACAAGGCACGCCGCAAGAGATAAAACAATCTACTTCGGAATGGGTGCAACAATTCATGACCGGTACCGCTGATGGGCCAGTCCACTTTCACTACCCGGCTAAAGATTATGTTGATGACTTATTATCATCCGGAAAACGTTATTAACGGCGGCAATGATGATTGAATTCTTACAACTTCTGGGTAAAAGCACACGCGCCAGCTTCACTAAACTGGGCCGAGCAAGCTTTTTTCTAATTCAAATAGTCTCCGGCATCGCAAGTGTATTGCCCAGACCCAGGCTGTTGCTAAAGCAAATGTATTCGGTCGGCGTACTGTCTTTTTTAATCATCACCATTTCCGGATTATTTGTCGGGATGGTGCTAGGTCTACAAGGCTATTACACACTGTCAGATTTTGGCGCTGAAGAAACCCTTGGCGTTATGGTTGCGGCATCCTTAGTAAGGGAACTGGGACCGGTAGTCTCCGCATTATTATTCGCTGGTCGTGCCGGCTCTGCTTTAACGGCAGAAATTGGCCTGATGAAAGCCACCGAGCAACTTTCCGGCATGGAAATGATGGCTGTGGACCCGATAAAACGGATTATTTCACCGCGGTTCTTAGCCGGATTACTATCTATGCCCCTGCTTGCCGCACTATTCAGCGCCGTCGGCATCATTGGCGGACAACTGGTAGGATCGGGGCTGTTAGGCGTTGATGAAGGAGCCTACTGGTCGCAAATGCAAGCCAATATTGATTTCCAGGACGACATTATCAATGGCGTTCTAAAAAGTTTAGTCTTTGGCTTTGTTACCTCCTGGATTGCTTTATTTGAGGGCTACGACAGCATCCCAACCTCTGAAGGGGTCAGCCGTGCCACTACTCGTACCGTAGTTAATTCCGCTTTTAGTATTTTAGGTTTGGATTTCATCCTGACCGCACTCATGTTTGGAGACGATTAATGCAACACACCAACACTCAAGACACACTTGTCGGGCTTTTCGTCGCGGCGGGTATTGCCGGATTATTTTTCCTCTCGATGCAAGTGAGTAATTTGAGCTCATTCACTGAACATGACAGTTATACCATCACCGCCCGTTTCGAAAATTCCGGCGGCTTAAAAGTAAAGTCACCTGTCTCTGCCGCTGGAGTAAAGATCGGCCAGGTCACCGGCATCAGATTTGACCCCAAAACCTATCAATCTGTCGTTTCTTTAAGCATCGATGTGCAATACAACAACCTGCCTGAAGACACTACCGCCAGCATTTTTACCGCCGGCCTGCTCGGCGAGCAATACGTCAGTCTTGAGCCCGGTGGTTCAGATGATTATTTGAAAAATGGCGGCAACATAGAAATCACCCAATCCGCCATTATTCTTGAAAAAGCTATCGGCCAATTCCTGTTCAAATCAGCCGAAGAAAAAGCGGAAGGCAAAAAGAAGTGAGCAAACTCAACATCATTGATCAAGGCTCAGGGTCTTATATTATCGATGGCGATTTAACGTTCGCCAGCATCGATAAGCAGACTCTTAAATCCTTTGCCTTTCTTTCATCGGCAAAAGAAATCAGCATTGACTTAAGTAAAGTTAATAACACCGATAGTGCCGGCCTGGCCTTGATGATTGAGTGGATCAAATATTCTCGTCAGCACCGTTTACACCTTAGCTTCAAAAACATCCCTGAACAACTAATCACGCTGGCGAAACTCAGCGGCTTTGACAAAAACAGTCATCTCGCAATCTACATTGCTTGACCCTAACCGGTCAGCGCCTCCCACTACCTAACAACCCAGGGTCTTAAAATGGACAAACTCATCATTACCGGTGGCACCCAGCTCTCAGGAGAACTCCGTATCTCCGGCGCAAAAAATGCCGCCTTACCCATTTTGGCAGCCACCCTGCTTTCACATGCTCCCGTTAGCGTTGGCAACATTCCGCATTTACACGACATCACCACCACCATGGAATTGTTGGGGCGAATGGGGGTGCATCTCATTGTCGACGAAAAAATGAATATCGAAGTCGACGCGAGCACCATCAACAGCTATGTCGCCCCTTATGAACTAGTCAGAACCATGCGCGCTTCGATTCTAGTGCTGGGGCCATTATTGGCTAGGTTTGGCGAAGCCCATGTATCCTTACCGGGCGGTTGCGCTATCGGCTCGCGCCCTGTGGACATTCATATCAACGGCTTGATAAAGCTAGGCGCAGACATTACGGTTGAAGGCGGCTTTATTCACGCCAAAGCAAGCCGCCTAAAAGGTTGTCGCTTGGTGCTGGATCAAATCACTGTAACGGGTACTGAAAACTTGCTGATGGCGGCAGCGCTGGCGGAAGGCATTACTATTATTGAAAATGCAGCCAAAGAACCTGAAGTCAGCGATTTAGCGTATTTTCTAAATAAAATGGGCGCCAAAATCACGGGCATCGGCACTGACGTACTTACCATTGAAGGCGTTGAAAAGCTAGGCACCGAAAGCGTTCATTACGATGTTCTGCCAGATCGTATCGAAACCGGCACCTATTTAGTCGCTGCGGCCATTACCGGTGGCAAGGTCAAGCTTAAAAACACTCGCCCAGGTCTGCTGGATGCTGTTTTAGAAAAACTGACCGAAGCCGGTGCAGAAATCACTACCGGCGAAGACTGGGTCGCGCTCGACATGCATGGTAAAAAGCCCAAAGCCGTTTCTGTACGCACGGCCCCCTACCCGGCTTTCCCTACCGATATGCAGGCCCAATTTACGGCCTTAAATGCAGTTGCCGAAGGCGTTGGCATTATTACCGAAACGGTATTTGAAAATCGTTTTATGCATGTCCAGGAACTACAACGTATGGGGGCTGATATTAGACTCGAATCTAATACGGCCATTTGCACTGGCGTAAGCAAACTGACCAGCGCACCGGTCATGGCGACCGACTTGAGAGCCTCGGCCAGCTTAGTGATTGCCGCGCTGGTGGCGCAGGGTGATACCTTAGTTGACCGCATCTATCATATTGATCGAGGCTACGATCATATCGAAGAAAAACTCTCTCAACTGGGCGCTACCATTCGCCGCGTACCAAGATAGGCCTGATCATGTTAACCATTGCCGTTTCCAAGGGCCGGATTTATGAAGAAGCTCTACCTTTACTCAAAGAAGCAGGTATCACACCGCTTGATGATCCGGAAAAATCCCGCAAGCTGATTTTGCAAACCACTCGTGATGATGTGCAGTTAGTCATCATCCGCGCCACCGATGTTCCGACGTTTGTTGAATACGGCGCTGCTGATCTAGGCATTGCCGGCAAAGACGTGCTGTTGGAACATGGCGCAGAAAGTCTTTACGAGCCGTTGGATTTAAAAATTGCTTGCTGCAAACTAATGACAGCAACACACAAAGACGCGCCTGAGATTACCGGCCGCGTTCGTGTCGCGACCAAATACGTCAAAACCGCACAGCGTTACTTTGCCAGCCTGGGTATTCAGGCTGAAATAATCAAACTCTACGGCTCCATGGAATTGGCGCCATTGGTCGGTCTTGCCGATTGTATCGTCGACTTGGTTGATACCGGCAACACCCTTAAAGCCAATGGTTTGGAACCACGCGACTTGATCATGAACATCAGTTCACGGCTGGTCGTTAATAAAGCAGCCATGAAAATGAAACACCAGGCAATTGCTGCATTGCTTGAACAATTTGAACACACCCTAGCGCAGAGGTAACACCATGTCAGCCATCAACATCACTAAACTGGACAATTCATCAGCTGACTTTGACCAACAACTGCACCATCTAGTGACTTGGGATGAAGCTGATGACAGAGACATCAACCACCGCGTGTTGGACATTATTACCGACGTACGGCAAAACGGCGATCAAGCGGTTATCAACTACACCAACCGTTTTGATCAAACCGCTTTCAGCCATGCCGGCGAGCTTGAATTAAGCCAAGAAACGCTAAAAGCCGCCTGGGAACAATTACCAGCCGACCAGGCTCAAGCCCTAAAAACAGCCGCCGAGCGTATTCGCGCGTATGCCGAACAGCAAAAAATGGCGTCCTGGCAATACACTGAAGCAGACGGCACCGTACTGGGGCAAAAAGTGACGCCACTGGATAGCGCTGGACTTTACGTGCCCGGCGGTAAAGCCGCTTATCCTTCATCAGTGCTGATGAATGCCATCCCGGCTAAAGTAGCCGGTGTTGGTCAGCTAGTGATGGTTGTGCCCACACCTAAAGGCGAAACCAATCAACTGGTACTGGCGGCCGCTTATTTAGCGGGCGTGGATCGCGCTTTTGCCATCGGTGGCGCCCAAGCCGTTGCGGCATTGGCTTACGGCACAGAAACTATCCCGGCTGTGGCTAAAATTGTCGGCCCCGGCAATATTTACGTCGCCACTGCTAAAAAGTTAGTGTTCGGTCAAGTAGGCATCGATATGATCGCCGGGCCTTCGGAAATTCTGATCATCTGCGATGGCAAGACCAATCCCGACTGGATTGCGATGGATTTATTTTCTCAAGCAGAACACGACGAAAACGCTCAGTCGATTTTAATCAGCGACAACGCTGACTTCCTTGCTGCGGTTGAGAACAGCATTAACGCCTTGCTGCCAACTATGGAGCGCGCTGACATTATCAGAACATCACTGTCTAGTCGTGGCGCATTGATTAAAGTGAACAATCTGGATGAGGCTGCCGAGGTAGCCAATCGCATTGCCCCCGAGCATTTAGAACTATCTGTCGAAAATCCGGAAGCACTATCCGAACAGATTCGCCATGCCGGCGCGATATTTCTGGGCCGCTACACAGCAGAAGCTTTGGGCGATTATTGCGCCGGGCCGAACCACGTGCTACCCACATCCGGCACCGCAAGATTTTCATCACCGCTAGGCGTTTATGATTTTCAAAAACGCACCAGCCTGATCAATTGCTCGCAAGCAGGCGCTTCTGTATTGGGGAAAACAGCATCTGTACTGGCTCGCGGCGAGAGCTTAACGGCGCATGCGCGTTCTGCGGAATATAGAATCAAGGATTAAGAAAACTCTAATTAAGTCCCTCGGCAAGCTCAGGACGAACGGCAATATATTGATTTCGTTTGTGCTGAGTTGGTCAAACAGTCGAAGTGCAATTTTTAGAGATTTCCCTAAATAACAAAGATCCCAGTCCATCACCTTGGACACATCTCCTCATAAGCCGTCACCTTGGACCTTACCCATGTCACAAACAAACCTGATTAATTCCCTATTCCGTAAGGAAGTTTTAGCGCTATCCGCTTACAAAGTCGCCGATGCAACCGGTTTAATCAAACTTGACGCGATGGAAAATCCTTACTCCTGGCCGGAAGACATTAAAAATCAATGGTTAGAATCACTTAAAGATTGCCGGCTCAACAGGTACCCCGACCCAGAAGCCCGACAGCTGACTAACACCATCAAACACGTTTATAAAATACCCGAACAGTTTGATGTATTACTGGGCAATGGCTCTGATGAGATCATCCAATTGTTGTTAATGGCCTTACCGCCAGATGCCCAGGTGCTGGCACCCGATCCAGGCTTTGTCATGTACAAACAGCTTAGCCAATGCCTCGGGTTGACTTATCACGGTATCCCCTTGCTGGCCGATACGTTTGAGCTAGATTTACCGGCAATGTTAGCGGCTATCGAAACACATCAACCCTCAGTGATTTTTTTAGCTTACCCCAACAATCCGACCGGTAATTTATTTAATACCGATGCAATTCGGGAAATTATCACCAAAGCTAATGGTCTAGTGATTTTAGATGAGGCTTACGCACCGTTTGCCGATGCCAGCTTTATCAATGAATTACCGCAGTATGAAAATCTGTTGGTGATGCGCACCGTTTCTAAATTAGGTTTGGCCGGTTTACGGCTTGGCTATATTGCCGGCGCCCCTGCCATCATTGAACAACTTAACAAAATCCGCCTGCCATACAACATCAATATTTTGACTCAGGCGAGCACCGACTTTGCACTAAACAACAGCGATCTATTCGACCAGCAAACCGCTGAAATCCGCGCCCAACGTGACGTTGTATTTGCCGGACTGAATGAACTGGACGGCATCACCGCCTACCCAAGCTCAGCAAATTTCATTTTGTTCAAAACAAAAAAAGATCACGCTGACAGTATTTTCACAGCCTTAAAAAATCAAGGCGTGTTAATCAAAAACCTCAACCCTCAAGGAGGTTTATTGACCGATTGCCTACGCGTCACCATAGGCAAACCAGAAGAAAACACCGCGTTTCTAACTGCCTTGCGCAACAGCCTATCAGCCGTGTAAATCTCTATTAAATTCATCGCACCGCTGTTAGGCGGCAAACGCAAACTAAGGGCGCTTCAAATGCCGCAAGCTTTAATGGTATATTGCCGCGCTACGAAAAATAGAAAAACAATGCACTTGTAAGTGCAGACCACCCCAGGAGAGTTTAATAATGAATACTGAAGGCGTCGACAAGTCCAAACGCCAGTTTCTGACCTCAGCGCTAACCGTAGTTGGCGCGGTTGGTACCGGCTATTTAGCTGTCCCTTTTCTTGCCCAAATGCAGCCCAGCGTTAAAGCTATGGCCGCAGGAGCACCTGTTGAAGTCGACATTAGTAAAATGGAAGCTGGTCAACTTATTAGAGTAGCTTGGCGTGGTAAACCCGTCTGGATACTTAACCGCACCCCAGAAGTATTGGAAACACTCAAAACCCTTGGGCCTCAACTACGGGATCCTTTATCCAAAGAATCTATCCAACCCGTTGAAAGTGCCAACGCTGAGCGCTCAATCAAACCGGAAATTTTTGTTGCCGTTGGTTTATGTACTCACTTGGGTTGCTCACCCACCTTTCGTCCGGAAATTGCGCCACCCGATCTAGGCGATAACTGGAAAGGCGGCTTTTTTTGCCCTTGCCATGGTTCTTGGTTTGATTTAGCTGGCCGCGTTTATAGCGGAGTACCGGCACCCACCAACCTGGAAATCCCCCCTTACCGATACGTTACCGATACGCAGTTAATTATTGGTGAAGATCTTCAACAGGAGAAAGGTGCATGAAACCAAGCCGTCTAACTTTATGTGGCAACTGGATTTTAGAGCGCTTTCCGCTCACGAATCTCTGGAACGAGCACATGGCGCACTATTACGCGCCCAAAAACTTCAATTTCTGGTATTTTTTCGGTTCATTAGCTCTGCTAGTACTGGTTAATCAATTTCTTACCGGCATTTTGCTGACAATGAACTACAAGCCGGATGCCAAATTAGCATTCGACTCGGTTGAATACATCATGCGAGATGTCAACTGGGGCTGGCTGGTTCGCTACATGCACTCTACAGGTGCATCAGCATTTTTCATTGTGGTTTACCTGCACATGTTCAGAGGCTTACTGTACGGTTCATTCAAGCATCCGCGTGAGCTGATCTGGATCTTCGGTATGCTGCTGTTTGTTGCCTTAATGGCAGAAGCCTTCATGGGCTACTTATTGCCCTGGGGACAAATGTCCTACTGGGGAGCGCAAGTCATTATCTCCTTGTTTAGTGCCATTCCTGTTGTTGGCGATGAATTATCGCTGTGGGTCAGGGGTGATTATGTCGTCTCCGATGCTACGCTCAACCGCTTCTTTGCATTCCATGTTATCGCCGTGCCTTTAGTATTGGTACTGCTGGTGTTTCTACATATCGTGGCTTTGCACGAAGTCGGCTCCAACAATCCTGATGGATTAGATCTTAAAAAGATAAAACAGACCGGACGTCGTAAATCAGACGAAGAGGAAGAAGAAAAAATCCTGAGAGGTAACAACCCTGACCTGAAAATAATGGACAGTATCCCCTTTCACCCTTATTACACGGTGAAAGACCTGGTTGGCGTGGCGGTATTTTTACTGTTTTTTGCCACCGTTATCTTCTTCATGCCTGAAATGGGTGGATATTTTCTTGAACATGCCAACTTTATCCCGGCAGATCCAATGAAAACCCCTGAGCATATCGCTCCGGTTTGGTACTTCACTCCGTTTTACGCAATTTTGCGGGCAATTCCTGATAAGTTTGCCGGTGTCATTGGCATGGGCGGCGCGATTGTTGTGCTGTTTTTATTGCCTTGGCTGGATCGCAGCAAAGTCAGATCAATCCGCTATCGCGGCGGCATTTATAAAAAAGCATTGTTGCTATTCGTCATTAGCTTTTTGGCATTAGGTTATCTGGGTACACAACCAGCTACGCCAACAGCAACCACGTTTGCAAGAATTTTCACCGTCATCTACTTCGGTTTTTTCTTGTTAATGCCGCTGTACACCCGCTGGGAAAAATCCAAACCGTTACCAAAACATTTAACTTATCAACCCAGCCTGGAAGAACGCTTACCTGCGCTGATTGATACCTTTCATGAAGTAACTGTCCTCACACCTGTTCAACTGCACGACGGCACAGTGGTTAACAAGAGAAGACCCAACGCGCGCGGCATTCTCAATGTCATCACTCGATTAGCAATAAAATTAAAAAAGAGCCTCGATTGATATGAAAAATTTTATAACGCTATTTTTATTACTGGCCCTGTCTGGCGGAGTCCAAGCCTCCCAAGGTGTTGAACTACAAGAAGCGGATATTGATCTATCAGACAATGCCTCCCTGCAACGAGGTGCAAAACACTTCGTCACTTATTGTCTTGGCTGTCATTCGATCAAACACATTCGTTACTTGCGCATCGCTCAAGATATTAATGTGGATCAAAAAAAGATGCTGAATGACATTGCGCCTGAAGGCGCCAGCATCTATGACCAGCTGCACAGTGCAATGAACGCACATGATGCAGAAAAATGGTTTGGCACCCAACCGCCTGACTTATCTTTAATAGCCCGGTCACGCGGTGCCGATTGGCTGTATAGCTACCTGAAAGGTTTTTACACTGATAAATCTCGGCCTTACGGAGTTAATAATCTTGTCTTTGAAGATGTCGGCATGCCTAACCCGCTGTGGCAGTTACAAGGCCAACAAAAGCCAACTTACAAAACCGTAGATGGTCAAAAATCTATAGATAAATTAGTACTAGAAGAGCACGGCACGATTTCTGATAAAGAATTCGATCAAGTCGTTAACGATTTAGTTAACTTTCTTGTTTATGTTGGCGAACCTATGCAACTAGAAAGAAAAAGCATGGGCAAATATGTCATTTTCTTCATCTTAATGCTGTTAGTCCTGTCCTACCTGCTGAAAAAAGAATACTGGAAAGACGTACATTAACTGTAAACACGAAAACAGGGACGTTTTCACCAAAACCAGTAAAAACTGCATCTTAACCGTTCGACAAGCTCACAGCTCAGCGCGAACGGTATCTTATTAGGTCATCCTGTTACGTTAGTAGCGAGCTTGTCGAACCAAGAGCGTATAACGAATTTCTCGAAGAAACAGAGCATATTACGAGTCTTTTTTCAACAAAGCCCAAAAGCTGATTTCTAATAAATCCATAATTAAATCAGCCAGTTGCTCGCTTTTACCCCACACATCAAAGCAAGAAATTTTTCAATCGTGTTACAATGCCTCCTCTTACCGCTCTACACCCCAAAGAGGTTGTTATTCGTGACAAACATTAGTACTCGTAGATCTGCCATGACTCTTTTTTCATCACCCACCTGCACAAAGAGCCATTGCGCGCGCTTTGTGTTGCTCGAAAAGGGAATTGTCGCCGATGTGGAATATTACGACCCGACCGATCCTCCGGAAGATTTAATAGAACTTAATCCGAACGGCATCTCTCCCACCTTGATAGAGCGCGATCTGGTTCTTTACGATTCCCGCATCATCATGGAATACCTGGATGAGCGCTTTCCGCACCCACCTTTGCATCCGATGGACCCTGTGTCCCGCGCAACAGCGAGAATGCTGATCAAGCGCATCGATCAAGATTGGTATCAGCTGCTTGAGGAAATTTTAAGCTCTGGCGAGAAGAAATCAGCGCGCACCAAAAAATTGCTGCGCGAAAGCATCATCTCAGTAACACCTGTATTTGGTGCCAGACCATTTTTCATGAGCGAAGAGTTCTCAATGGTCGATTGTGTTGTTGCCCCATTGTTATGGCGTTTACCTAGCGTGGGCATTGAAACGTCATCACTCAACGACACCATCAACAATTACGCCTTAAAAATATTCAACCGGCCGGCATTCAGACACAGTCTGAGCGATGCCGAGAAAGAAATGAACGAGATCCTCAAATGACTTCCTTAAAACCTTATCTGATCCGTTCGATTTATGAATGGATCGTCGATAACGATTTAACACCGCATCTGTTGGTTGACGCCGAAAATACCGATGCAGTATTGCCGCAAGAATTTATCGAAGACGGCAAAATAGTCCTAAACATCAAGCCCCAAGCCATCCAAGGCTTATCGCTCGGCAATGATTTTATTGAATTCAATGCCCGCTTTAGCGGTAAGCCATTGCACATCGTTACGCCCGTTACTGCTGTATTGGCAATTTACGCCAGAGAAAACGGTAAAGGCATGGTGTTTGATCGCGAAGATGACGATAACGGCAACGAGCCGCCACCAGAAAAAAAACCTGTAGCCAGCAAACCGCATTTGCGTGTTGTGAAGTAGAGTTGCTCGGCAATTAAAAGATAATGCATTGATTCCATTTGGTTATCCCAAAGGAGCTTTTTATTACCCTATTTAAAAATGGATTGTCCTGTTATATCGGAATACATTACGCATGACTCACTCGACAACAGCAATCACCCCCTGTGCCCCTCAGCTCACATCCTTAATAGCACTTATTAGCAGCATGTGGCGTAACCGTCAGCTTTTCGTGCAAATGACCAATCACGGAGTGGTGGGACGCTACAAAGGTTTAACCTGTTTTTTTCAACTTGAATCAAGCTTTGATTTAGGAAGCTGATTAATGTGGACCATATTTAAGTCTTTATTGGCCTATCGCGGCTTTATCTACGGTAGCGTCAAACGTGAATTCCAATCAAAATATCGCAATTCTCTACTTGGTGCGGCGTGGACTGTTATTAACCCGCTTGCCATGATAGTTGTTTACACTGTGATTTTTTCCCAAATCATGCGTTCAAAACTACCAGGCGTTGACGGTACATTTGCTTACAGCATTTACCTATGTGCCGGAGTTCTGACTTGGGGATTATTTTTAGAAATCGTTAGCCGCGCGCAAAATACCTTTCTTGAACACGCCAATCTACTCAAGAAATTAAGCTTTCCTCGAATCTGCTTGCCTATCATAGTAGTCGCTAATGCGATGGTAAACTTCACCATTGTGTTTGGCTTGTTTAGTATTTTTCTGCTGATTTCCGGTAACTTTCCTGGCCTCGCTTATTTGGCGCTGTTCCCTGTAATCGGCATTCTTGTGATGTTTGCCATTGGCCTAGGCATTAGTCTTGGAGTACTCAATGTATTTTTTCGCGATGTTGGTCAATTCTTCGGTATCGTCATCCAGTTCTGGTTTTGGCTCACACCAATCGTTTACCCGCTTAGCATCCTACCTGAAAAAGCACGATCTCTGATGAGTTATAACCCTATAGCCAGCCTTATGACTGCATTTCAAGACATTCTTGTTTCCGGCCAGTGGCCGATATGGCAAAGTCTACTGCCAGTCACAATTCTCGCTGTTACCTTATGCGGACTAGGTATGCATCTGTTTCGTAAACATGTCGGCGAAATGGTAGACGAGCTATGACCAACTTTAGAGCGCTTAAGACAATTACTACATAAAACGTTTTGGCAACGCTCAACTAATACAGAAATACATTAAACATGGGCACAATTTCCATTAGCAATTTAGGCAAAGCCTACAAACAATATCCGACACGCTGGTCACGACTGGTAGAGTGGTTTGTGCCTTTTAGCAAACCTCAGCATCAGCTCAAGTGGGTATTGCAAGACATCAACTTCACCGTTAACCCTGGGGAAGCCGTCGGCATTATCGGCATCAACGGCGCCGGCAAGAGCACCCTACTGAAAATGATCGTCGGCACGACCCAACCCACCACCGGCAGCATCAACATCACCGGCCGTGTGGCAGCACTACTAGAGCTAGGCATGGGATTTCACCCCGACTTCACCGGACGGCAAAATACCTATCTAGCCGGGCAACTATTAGGTATGAGCGTTGAAGAAATTACCAGCCTAATGCCAGAAATTGAAGCCTTTGCCGAAATAGGCGATTACATGAATCAGCCGGTACGGGTTTATTCCAGCGGCATGCAAATGCGCGTGGCATTTAGCATCGCGACGGCGCGGCGCCCGGATATACTGATTGTCGACGAAGCGTTATCAGTGGGCGATGCCTATTTCCAACACAAAAGTTTTGACCGCATACGCGAATTTCGCAAACAAGGCACTACCTTACTGATTGTCTCGCACGACAAAAGCGCCATCCAATCAATATGTGATCGAGCGATACTGCTCAACGCAGGAAAACTTGCCATGCAGGGCGAACCGGAAGCGGTGATGGATTATTACAACGCTATGCTGGCAGACCACCAAAATCAAACCGTAAAACAGGAAATTCGCGAGAACGGCAAAATTCAAACCATATCGGGCACCAGTGAAGCCACTGTCAAGTCCATCACACTTGTCGATAAAGACGGAAAATCAATTGAAATCGTTGACGTTGGTCAGCCTGTCCGGCTGCGCATTGAGGTGCAAGTTCATATCGAGATTGAGCGCTTGGTTCTGGGCTACGGGATTAAGGATCGGCTGGGCCAAGTCATTTACGGAACAAATACCGATTTAAAAAAAATGCCCCTGCTCAACGTAAAGGCAGGTACTTGCTATATGTTTGATATTGCTTTTACAGCGAATCTAGGCCCCGGAACCTATTCAGTGCAAACAGCTTTGGTCGGTTCCGATACGCATCTTGAAAACAACTACGAATGGCGTGATTTAGCGCTGGTTTTTAATGTGATCAACATCAACAAACCGCATTTTGCAGGATGTACATGGATGGACCCTTATATTGAGATTTCCCCTCTATGACTTTTATTTCTTACGCCCAGAATTTTGAAGATGTCATGCTTTGGCGTGCATTAAAACATATCGAATGTGGATTTTACATTGATGTGGGCGCCAACGATCCCGATGTGGACTCAGTAACTAAAGCGTTTTACGATCATGGCTGGCGAGGTATTAATATTGAACCAATCTCTGATTGGTTTGAGAAACTTCAAGAGAAGCGACCAAGGGATATCAATTTGCAACTCGCTGCTGGTTCAAAAAGTGGTGAGCTTGTAATTTATGAGCTGCCAGATACTGGGCTTTCAACAACTGACAAACCTACTGCACAGCGTCACAAAGCGGAACATGGTTTCAAGATTTTAGAGCGCTCTGTACCCTTAGAGACGCTTACGGAAATATGCCATCGCTTCCATGTCGCACCGATACATTTTTTAAAGATCGATGTGGAAGGCGCAGAGAAAGACGTATTGTTAGGAATAGATTTTTCAATTATTCGACCGTGGATCGTTTTAGTTGAATCCACATTGCCTTCCACGCAAGTTGAAGCCTTCGAAGAGTGGGAAGCTATCTTGCTGAATTCGGGCTATGAGTATGTGTATTTTGACGGATTAAATCGTTATTACATTTCACCAGAACATAGCGAAATCAAGACATACTTTTCAACGCCGCCAAACATTTTTGATGGGTTTATGTTGAGTGGCCTTGCTAACCAGCCATTTTACAAATTACTTGAAGCCAAAGCCCAGCAAGCCGAAACCAAAGCACAGCAAGCCGAAACCAAAGCACAGCAAGCCGAAACCAAAGCTCAACAAGCCGAAACCACTTTAATTGCCATACAAAATAGTTCGTCATGGCGGCTAACTGCACCGTTAAGAATGGTTGGCCGCACGGCAAAATGGATGTTTTATTTTCTTAAAATTGCAAAATTAAAGGCCTATAGCAAAATAAAGCAATTGTTTATGCACACTAAGCTCTATGTCAATCGACGTCCTAAACTCAGGATAATTGCTCTTGCGATGTTAAGTCAATTCCCTGCTTTGAAACAACGCATAAGAAGGATGACTATGGCAGCATCTTCTACACATATAGCTCCACATCCCGTTGCGACTGAATTAGCAAACCTAACCCCGCGCGCACGTCACATTTATGCTGGCCTTAATGCTGCCAGAGATAACCGTAGCCAGGAGAACAGCTAATGCGTATCGTGATTGACATGCAAGGGGCGCAGTCTACAGACTCACGCAATCGTGGTATTGGTCGATACACGACTGCCCTTGCTCAAGCAATAGTTCGCAATTGTGACGGACATGAGGTTTTCCTCGCCCTTAATGGCTCATTTGCTGGTACCATTGAACCGATACGCCAGGCATTTGATAGCCTACTCTCTCAAGAGAACATTCGCATCTGGCAAGCGCCAAGGCCAGTATGTTATTTAAACAACTCAAATAATTGGCGCCGTTGCACAGCTGAGTTAGTTCGAGAGGCTTTTTTAGCAAGCCTTAAGCCAGATTTTGTTCTTGTAAGCAGCCTGCTAGAAGGATTAAGTGATGACGCAGTCACTAGCATAGGGGAGCTTGGGCAATCCGTGCCCACAGCAGCAATTTTGTATGACTTGATTCCGCTAATCCATCAGAACATTTATTTAGAAAATCCAGTGATTGAGGACTGGTATAAGCACAAACTCGATCACCTACGCAAAGCCGATCTATTGTTTGCAATTTCCGAATCATCAAGGCAAGAAGGGATTCTTCATCTTGGTTACTCGGCGGAGGCATGTATCAATATCTCCACGGCTGCCGACCCGCAATTCCAGAGCCAGAAAATTGACTTTGTGCATGAGCAGGACGTCCGACAGCGTTACGGGTTACATCAACCATTCGTTATGTACACTGGCGGCATTGATCACCGAAAAAATGTTGAAGGCCTAATACGAGCTTACGCCAAACTACCAATTCATTTACGCTCCAGTCACCAATTAGCAATTGTATGTTCTATCAAGCCTCCTAGCAGGGCTGAATTGGAAACGCTAGCTAAAAAAGAAGGCCTAAGAGCAGAGGAGTTGGTCCTTACAGGCTTTATATCGGAAGAAGATCTCCTAACACTATACAATCTGTGCAAAGCATTCGTGTTTCCTTCGTGGCACGAAGGCTTTGGTTTACCTGCCCTCGAAGCCATGTCTTGCGGGCGGGCTGTCATTGGTGCTAACACTTCAAGTCTGCCTGAAGTGATTGGCCGTGACGATGCTATGTTCAACCCAATGAACGATTCCTCCATTACCGAGAAACTCGCGAAGGTGTTAACTGACGATGCCTTCAGATCAGAATTGGAGCAACACGGACTGGAACGGGCCAAGCTGTTTTCCTGGGATACAAGCGCGCAACGGGCAATTGCAGCATTTGAGGCTTGGCATGTTAAAAAAGTTGATCAAAAATTAGTTGATGTGGTGTTCGCCCATCGACCCAAGCTGGCGTATATTTCTCCTTTACCCCCAGAGCGTAGCGGCATTAGCGATTACAGCGCCGATCTTCTGCCAGAACTTAATCGATACTACGATATCGATGTCATTATGTGCCAAGAGTCAGTTACCGACCCGTGGATTAAGACCAACTGTTCGTTACATAGTGTGGAATGGTTCAGGGCAAATTCAGACTGTTTTGACCGTGTGCTCTATCACTTTGGCAACTCTGATTTCCATCAGCACATGTTTAGCTTATTGGAAGATATTCCTGGGATTGTTGTGTTACATGACTTTTTCTTATCGGGTATCATTTCTCACATGGATTTTACTGGTTATATGCCTGGCGCCTGGGCACAATCCCTCTACCAAAGTCATGGTTATGCCGCCGTGCAACAGCGATTTCATGCATCAGATCCTGCCGAAGTGATCTGGCGTTATCCCTGTAACCATAATGTGCTGCAAAATGCGTTGGGGGTAATTGTACATTCCGAAAACTCCCGACGGCTTGCAAGCCAGTGGTATGGCGGTGACGCGGCTGACGACTGGTACGTCATTCCGCTACTGCGTATTCCCGGACATGGTATTGATAAAACTGAAGCTCGTCGGCTCTTAGGCTTGAGCAATGATGATTTTGTGGTTTGTAGCTTCGGCCTACTAGGGCCTACTAAGCTGAGCCAGCTCTTAATTAATGCCTGGTTAGCCTCGGATTTGGCTAAAGACTCAAATTGCGTACTGGTGTTCGTCGGCGAAAATCACAGCGGCGATTACGGCGACGAACTAGACATTGCGATACGTCGAAGTGGTTTAGATGCACGTATTCGCATTACTGGCTGGGCAGAAACTGCCATCTACCATAGCTACCTTGCGGCTGCTGACCTGGGCGTGCAACTACGTACACTTTCCCGCGGCGAAACATCGGCAGCAGTATTGGACTGCATGAATTATGGCCTTCCAACCATTGTTAATGCAAATGGCAGCATGGCAGATCTGCCGGGAGAGGGGGTGTGGAAGCTACCGGACGAGTTTGTCGAAGCGGAGCTAGTTAATGCTCTGGAAACCCTATGGCGTGATCCTACCCGCCGCCAGCAACTGGGAGCAAACGCGCAAGAAGTAATTCTTACGCGCCATGCCCCAGCAAGCTGTGCCAACCAATATACCCAAGCGATTGAGATGATGTGCCAGACGGCACTTACCGATATTGCCGCCCTGAGCAGTGCGCTTGCCAATGTTACGGCAGAACCAGACAATCCAGAGGAAATAATTTGTCTAGCAGAAGCAGTGGCGCTTTCCATACCACCTCGGCTTGCTCCTCGTCAGTTGTTTATAGACATCTCAGAACTGGTGCAACGCAATTTAGAAAAAGACACCAGTAACAATTTGCGTAAGTATCTACAAGATATACTCGCTCTTCCGCCAGAGGGCTTCCGTGTAGAACCTGTCTATTTTTCGCCTAACAAGGGGTGCCGATATGCACGACATTTCACTTTGAGTTTTCTCGACTGTCCCGAATCGGTATTAACAGATGACGTCATCGAGTTTCAGCCTGGTGATCAGTTTTGGGTATTAGACTTGCAACCTCATGAAATGGAACATCAAGCCTATTTAGACCATCTTTGCAACTTCGGTGTGCAGCTTCGTCTATTAGACATGAATTAATGGCGTGACACCTAAAACTTTATTTCAGTTTTTATAGCATAATCCCTCCTATTTAATGCCGTCATGTTGGTATGATGTAGCTTATAAGCCATAACTATCCAAACAGTGATTGCGAACGATACAAAGAAATATGGTCTTCTCTAATACGAAAGGTAGGGATATGAAAAAAGCTTTAATTACAGGCATTACCGGACAAGATGGATCTTTTCTTACGGAGCTATTGCTTGAGAAGGGATACCATGTTTTTGGATTGGCACGGCAAGATAGCTGGCACCGACAAAATAATGCCAGTCATTTAGCTGATCGGGTAGAGATTTTGTTTGGTGATATGTCTGAAGGTGTCGATATTTCTTCGGCCATTCAGGATTCAAAACCTGATGAAATTTACAACTTGGCCTCTCAATCTCGCCCTGGCGAATCTTGGGGAAGAGCTCCCGAAACCTTGTTGGTAAATGGCTTGGGAGCCGTTAGACTTTTCGAGGCGGTTCGGCATCACTGTCCTACAAGTAAGGTGTATCACGCCTCTTCTTCAGAAATGTTTGGGCAATCTTCCAGCTCACGCCAGAGCGAGGATACTCCTTTCAATCCCGTTAACCCTTATGCCGCGGCCAAGATTTATGCTCATCAAATGGCGAAGATCTATCGTGAGAGCTATGGGCTCTTTATTGCCAGCGGCATTTTGTTTAATCACGAGAGTGAACGTCGACCGCTGCATTTTTTGACGCAAAAAATTGCCTATGGTGCGGCTTGTGCTGCGTTAGGAATTTTAAATTCTCCAGATCTCAATGAAATGGGTAAACCTATTGTCAAAAACGGCAAACTTGCCTTAGGTAATCTGGAGATTGCTCGTGATTGGGGCTATGCAGGCGACTTTGTAGAAACAATGTGGAGAACACTTCAACAGGAACGCGCAGATGAGTTCGTAATTGGCACTGGAAAATTGCACACCTTAAAAGAGTTGTGCGAAACCGCATACCAGTCTGTGAACCTGGATTGGCGGGAACACGTGGTAAGTGATCCAGCACTGGTACGACCGTTAGAATCAGGTCAAACATTGGCAGATCCTTCAAAGGCACGTGAGCAATTGGGCTGGGAACCAACAGTTAGCTTTAGTGAGATGGTTAATAAAATGGTCTCTGCGCAGATACAACGACTGAAATAATGGGAGTTCAATTCAATCTGAATTAAATTTTTTAGTCACACGCGTAATATGGAAATCACTTAAAATTGCACTTCGACAAACTCTCGGCAACTGCTCCTGCGTTGCTCTATCTCCTGCATCCATGCAGTCGAGCGCGAGCGGATGATTTTTAGAGGTTCCCTTATGCCAAATCAAATTCACATCTTTGCCCATACTCAACTTCCAGCATTGGACAGGCTTGTAATGGAATATACATCTCTTCGGATTTTGTCAGCAGCTGCATGAAGGTTATTTTATCTATTGATCCCGTTCGGTTTCCGCTTACTGGTATCGGTCGTTATACCTTTGAACTAGCAAGACATCTTAAAGAAATCTCCCAAATTGAACAGCTGCGTTTTTTTTCGGGCTATCGTTTTAGCGATGATCTTCCAGAGCCCATGCTATCGGCGAAAGTAAGTGCATCATCTCGAGTCAATCTACGTAGCACGATCCTTAAGAGCAATGTTGCTGTCGAAATGTATCGATTGCTCTCTCCTCCATTAAAACGCTATGTATTAAGTAGTTATTCAAACCATATTTATCATGGACCGAATTTTTATTTGCCTCCGTTTAACGGCCCTAGCGTTTGTACTTTTCATGATCTTTCAATGTTTACTTGGGCGCACTGTAGTCCACCTGAGCGGGTAAGATACATGCGTAAAGAAATTGCTCTCACGCTTAAAAGGGCCGATATGCTGATAACAGATTCTGAATATACACGGCAGGAGGTGGCCTCTTATTTTAATTGGCCACTGGAAAAAATCCGCGCTGTTCCTTTGGCCTGTTCAAGCGACTTTCGTCCGAGAAGACCTGAAGAGCTAAGCTCAGTGTTAAGAAAGCACAACTTATCATTAGGGGGCTACAGTTTATACGTCGGAACTATTGAGCCACGAAAAAATCTGGATGCGTTATTAGACGCATATGCCATGTTACCGAAATCAATGAGGCTGCAATGGCCGCTGGTGCTGATAGGCTTTCATGGCTGGAGAAGTGAACAACTGCATGCAAGAATTGAATCGGCAGTTTCAGAGGGTTGGGTTCGTTATTTGGGCTTTGTAAATGCTGATGAGCTTCCATTGATTTATGCCGGTGCTCGTATTTTTGTGTTTCCCTCCCTATATGAGGGTTTTGGCTTGCCGATTCTTGAAGCGATGGCCTCTGGTATTCCAGTCGTGTGCTCTAATGCATCGACCTTACCTGAAGTGGCAGGCGATGCTGCCGCCATGTGCGAACCTCAGGATGTGGATACATTAAGCGATTTGATCAAGATGGGTTTGGAAGATGACATTTGGCGGAATAAGGCAATAAACAAAGGCATCATACAAGCAGCCGGCTTCAGCTGGCAACGTTGTGCCGAGGAGACTGCTGCGGTATATCGCGAGGTAATTTCTTGAGCCAAGAATCGCTAAGAGTTCTACATTTTTACAGAACATCTTTCCCAGACACAATGGGAGGTATTGAGCAGGTTATCAATCAGATTGCCAGAGGAGCTAATAAACTGGGCGTCGACACGGACGTGCTTTCGCTGACAGCAGACCGTGATGCGCGCACTATCGAAATAGATGGCTATCTGGCGCATCGAGCGCGACTGGATTTTCAGCTTGCCTCGACGGGGTTTTCTGCCTCGGCTTTTTTACGTTTTTTTCAGTTGGCTAAGAAGGCGGATGTCATCCACTATCACTTCCCATGGCCTTTCATGGATATGGTGCATTTTGTAACGCGGATAAAGAAACCGACCTTGGTAACGTATCACTCGGACATTATTCGCCAAGAACATCTGCTTAAGCTTTATCGGCCATTGAAGCGCAAGTTTCTTGCGAGCATGGATCGAATTGTTGCTACCTCACCAAACTATCTCGCCACTAGCGATGTGCTCAGAATATTTTCAAACAAGGTTAGCGTAATTCCGATTGGACTCGATAAATCTACTTATCCTCTGCCAATGCCTGATCGCTTAAAGTATTGGAGCGAGAAATTTGGTCCTAAATTTTTCTTGTTTGTTGGGGTCATCCGTTACTACAAGGGGCTGCATATTCTTGTGGAAGCAGCGCAAGAAACCAACTATCCCATAGTGATTGTTGGTGCCGGGCCGATTGAGCAGGAATTAAAAGCTCAAGCGGAAAAACTAGGCCTAAAAAATATCCATTTTTTAGGCCGCTTGCCGGATACCGATAAGGTTGCCCTGTTAACACTATGTTATGGAGTGGTTTTCCCTTCACATCTGCGATCTGAGGCTTTCGGCATTTCTCTGTTGGAGGGCGCTATGTACGGCAAACCAATGATCTCCAGCGAGATTGGTACAGGTACAACCTTCATTAATATCGAAAATGAAACTGGATTGGTTGTTCCGCCTAGTGACCCTCTTGCACTAAGGCAAGCCATGCACTATTTGTGGGAACATCCAGAAATAGCCGCTGAGATGGGAAAACGTGCCGAGGATAGGTATTGGAATTACTTTACAGCTGACAAAATGGTCGAGGAATATGTAAAGTTGTACCGAGAACTAGCAGGGAAGTAATTGACGTTCAGTACCCACTTGGATATGCGGTATAAACTTAAATTGATAGAAAATGAATAGCGCGGCTGAAATTATTTCCGTTTTTTTAGACTCAATACCTATCCAACATTCAATTTATAGGCGCTTGACTGTATAGTAGCCGCCAGCCGAAGGTTGATCGTCAACTAAAGGTTTATGTTTAACCCTACATTATTGAGGTGAGCCATGAAATTACTAATGCATTCCCTTTCTTTATCGCTAGTAGTGGGTTGCTTGTTTGCAACTTCGGTGTCTGCGGCGGATGCCAAAGCCGGTGAGCAAAAATCAGAAACTTGTGTTGGCTGTCACGGCCAGAATGGCAATAGCAATAGTCCGCAATGGCCTAAGTTAGCAGGGCAACAATCGACCTATATTGAAACTCAACTTAAAGCGTTCAAATCGGGTCATCGCAGCAATACCATGATGCAGGCCATCGCCACTAATTTAAGCGATGGTGATATTGACGATTTAGCTGCTTATTTTTCCAGCCAAAAGCCTGCCAGTGCGGGTGCTGATGCTACTTTGGCAAAAGCGGGTCAGCCTAAAGCGAGTATGTGTTTGGGATGTCATGGTATTCAGGGCGAAGGTAAAGGCCAATTCCCCCGCCTAGCCGGACAGCACCCTAATTATTTAGTGTCGCAACTAGTAAATTTTAAAAACGGTTCTCGCAAAAGCGGTCCCATGCAAGGCGTTGCGTCCAGTTTATCTGATCAAGATTATAAGGAATTAGCCGCTTATTTTGGTTCGTTATAAACTTTCGAGCCTTAAGCACTTCGATAAACTCAGTACGAACGGCACCTTATAATTATTAAAAAAGGCGGCATTAATGCCGCCTTTTTTATGCATCTTACAAATGCATCCTGCAAAAGCTTTACTTGTGCTTTATCATTGCCGCAAAAAACCATAAAGCCCCATTATTAGAGCTATGACTGTATCGAAACCAAATAGTAACTTTTCTCTGATCTTGTTATTTGCTGCGACTTTGTTTTTCAGCGCATCGCTAATGTTTTTGCTGCAACCGCTGTTTGGCAAGATTTTATTACCTTTGCTGGGTGGCTCTCCTGCGGTGTGGAACACCTGCATGGTGTTTTATCAAAGCATTTTGTTTTTAGGTTATTTGTATGCGCATTATGTCTCGACCAAATTACAACCGCGTCTGCAAATACAGTTACATGCTGCAATTATTCTGATTAGCTTTTTAGCACTGCCGCTGGCTTTACCTGAAAATAACGCGCCTCCTACGCTTGAAAATCCGACTTTCTGGCTGCTATCGACTTTGTTTCTGGCAATCGGCTTGCCTTTTTTTGTGGTATCGACAACTGCGCCGTTGATGCAAAAGTGGTTTTCTACCCTCGGCCATCAATCTAGCAACGATCCTTATTTTCTCTATGCCGCCAGTAATGGGGGCAGCTTACTTGCGCTACTCAGCTATCCATTTATTGTTGAACCGTCAATTGGTCTGGAACATCAAAAAATTTACTGGAGTGTCGGCTATGTGGTCCTATCTCTGTTAATAGCAGGTTGCGCAATGCGAGTCTGGAATAGTCGTAGCGAGCCAACGCTTAAAGTCGCTGAACCTCGATCTATGACAGCTGCCCCGGATATTTATCAAAAATTACACTGGCTGGCGCTGGCTTTTGTACCTTCGAGCCTGTTATTGGGTTTAACCAATTTCATCAGTACCGACATTGCGTCCGTGCCGCTACTGTGGATTATTCCGCTGACGCTGTACCTGCTGTCCTTTATTATCGTTTTTTCAACATGGAACGATAAAACCCACTTGGTCATGCTGCGGCTGCAAGCCTATTTTTTGCTGCCTTTTCTGATCTATGCCTTTATCAATCCCGCTGATTTACCCTATTGGGGTTATCTGGTATTGCACCTGTTGGCATTCTTCTTTGCCGTTATGGTTTGTCATGGCGAACTTGCACGCAGTCGACCCAGTACGGAGCATTTAACTACCTATTATTTGATTATGTCGTTCGCCGGTATGCTTGGCGGCATGTTCAATACCTTTGTGGCACCGTTCATTTTTAGCGGCATTTATGAATATCCATTAATGATTATCGCCGCATTAATGCTGCGCCCTGCTACTACTATTTCAATTTCAAGTGTTTTTAAACAACTGCTAGGCCCCGCCCTACTGGTTGTTATCGGCTTCGTGATTTATGCCAACGTCGATAATTTACTCGATTATTTCGATACTATCGCTATCAGCTTAATTGTCTTAACCTGCGTTGCTTTTGTTCTACGAGCACGCCCTATCGCCTACTCAGGATTAACTGGCGCGATAATTTTTCTTAGTCTGGGAATGCATGGACTATCGACACATACGCTCTACCAAGAGCGTTCGTTTTTTGGTGTGCTGGCTGTCCGCGAAAGCACCTTAATCAATGAGCAAAATCAGTCGGAAAAATATCATGAGCTGTTTCACGGCACCACCAAGCATGGCGCACAACGGCTAACAACCGCAGAAATCAAGACGCCTCTAACTTATTACAGTCGGCCTGGCCCCATGGGTCAATTATTCAAGGAATATGATGGCCAAAACCAAAACTGGACTATTGGCGTCGTTGGCCTGGGAGCTGGTGCATTGAGCTGCTATGCCAAAGATCAACAACGGTGGACGCTTTATGAAATTGATCCATTAGTGGTGGACATCGCCCGCAATCCACTTTATTTCAGCTATCTCTCGCAATGTAATGAGCAAGCAGTAATGAAGGTGGGAGATGCGCGTTTGTCACTAGCAAACGAACCGGATGGCAAATTTGATTTAATCGTGATGGATGCGTTTAGTTCCGATTCGGTACCGACGCACTTGTTAACCGAAGAAGCCTTGGCGCTGTATTTCAAAAAGCTAAAGCCTGAAGGCATGATCACTTTTCATATTACCAATCGCCATTTGTTATTGAAAAAAGTGCTGTCTATCCACGCTGAGCACATGAAGGTTGCAGCCTTACTGCAAGAATTCAAACCTCAGCGAGAAATGCCGTTGGTGGTTGCAACCGATTGGGTGGTCATGGCCAAAAATCCAAAAACGCTGGAACCATTGGCTATCAGTCGCCTTGGTAGCTGGCAAAAAATGCCTTTATATTTTGATATGCCGCCCTGGACGGATGACTTCACCAATATTATTAGCATTTGGAAGTAGAAGGTCGTGAATTGGATTAACGCTCAAAGTTTTAACATTGATTCAAGAGCGGGCGTCTCAGCCAGTATTTTGGCCGAAAGCAGTCCAACATTTTGTCCTCTGAAAGGGTAATGGTAAGCAAGTATTGGCTCTAACGCTGCTTTAGATGATTCACCGTAAGTAACAATAATGTAGCCATTTTGATGACTCGCAGCCCAGCTGCGTAAAGCGTTGCTATCTGAGATCTCGGTAATTGGCTGCTCAAGTCGGCCTGCAAAGTGATATTGACCATGGTAATTGACGCCAAACAAGGCGATATCGCGACTTTCCTGCATTAGCGTAGCAATTTTTCCTGCAACGATTGACGTATCGTAACGGTCGGCTTTGATGGAAAAAAAACCACATGAAATCATTAAGACTGCTGTGATGGTCCCGATACAGACGTATAAAACTGCTTCTCGTAAATCTAATGCTTTGGCAAAAATGAGCACAACTGACACGCCCAAAAGTATCTCTCCCCACACGGGAGAAAGTAACGAGAGCTCTGGCCGCCACTGAAAAATTTGGTTAAGCCACGGAAACAATCCCAACACTATGCCCAATATCGCCAGCACCGCCACAATAATGACATGAGCGCGCCTACTGCGATGCAAATCCTGAATTTCATCAATAGTTCTAGCCAATAGCAATGCCAGACCCGGCACTAAAGGCATTAAATAATGCAGTCGCTTGCCACTGACCAATGAAAATGCAATAAAAACCGGTAATCCCCAGGCTAGGCAGAAGCGAATACCGGCATCTTGCGAACTTACTTTGCGTAGTCCAGACCAAAATGGCCCAAACAATACCCATGGCAACAGCAGCAGCGGCAGAGTTTCCAGATACCACCACCACGGCAATCGATGGGCGAAAGATTCCACTAATCGGCCGCTGGTTTGCCCCAAGAATATGGCATTTCTGTATGCTTGACCGCCCGCAATGCCTGCTGGTATTGCCCAACTAAGCGCAATGGCAGCGCCTATTAAAATTGCCAGTCCTAGCCCTAAATACCATTGCTGCCAGCGAAAATTGACTTTCTGCTTATCCATCCACCATGGTGCTAGCAGCGCAACCGGTAATAAATGCAATAAAATCACCGGCCCTTTACTAAACACCCCGCCGCCAATCGCCACACCTAATAATAACCAGCGGCGAAAGGTTAGTCCTGCATAAGCCAACCGTTGCAAACTATAAATGCCTAGCACCACAAAAAATGCCAACATCATGTCGAACATGGTCAACGTGCTGTAGATGTTCCAAAAAAACAGGCTAAGTAATACAAGAGGGGTTAAATCTTCAACTTGTTTACGGGCTGGCCACAAGTTTCTGGCTATTAGCGCCGATAAATATAGGGTTGCGAGAGAAAACAACGGGGCAATAAGTCGTAGCGACCAATCATTGACACCAAACAACCACCAGCTTGCGGTCATTAACCAAAACAATAACGGCGGTTTATGGCTATAAGTTTCGCCGTTCAAATGTGGAACTAGATAATCGTGGCTAATCCACATTTCCCAAGCAACCGCCGCATAACGGGTTTCATCTATCGGAAATAATGGTCGAAATATCAGACTAACTGATATTAAAAGCGCCCAGAGAAGAAATATCCACAGTTTGACAGGCAATAATTGCAACATGGAGGCGGGAATAATGCAGCGAAGTTAATCGATTTTTAGATTTTTTCGTTCGTAAACAACGAAATATAAATTTCTAAAATATATGAATAGACCACTTAATTGGCCAACAATAAATACAGGATCTTGTCGATAAATCGCATAGGCAGATAATGTTAAGCCACCTGCAATACTGAAATACCAAAATGCGATGGGGAATACGCTTTTTTTCTCCCGCTCACTTTTAATCCATTGCACTATAAATCTGGCAGAAAATAATGCCTGACCAACAAAACCGATAATCAGCCAAATAGTTTCTTTATCAACACTCACTCTTCTACCTCTGCTATTTTTGCACGTTTTATTAACCAGATAACTCCAAGCAAATCAATAACTCCAGCCCACAGTCTATCTAACGTGCCGTATTTTGAATTACCGCTGGTTCGGGCTCTATGATTAACATGCTCGGAAATAACTTGCCCGCCTGCTCTCAAGATTAATGCCGGCAAAAATCGGTGCATATGATCAAAATAAGGCAGTTCAAGAAATTTATTCCGGAAAAAAACCTTCAAGCCGCAACCGGTATCTGGCGTTTTATCGCCTAGCAACGTTGAGCGCACAGCATTTGCCACTTTTGATGAAAACAGCCGCCAAGCAGAATCATGTCGCTTGTTCCGCCAACCAGCAACCATCGCTAAGTTAGCGGTTTGCTGTTGTTTTTGTATTAGAACATCGTATAAACGAGGAATATCAGCAGGATCGTTTTGTCCATCACCGTCAAGAGTTGCAATACATGGATACTGCGCGGCCCTTACCCCTGTATAAATTGCAGTGCTTTGACCACAAGCATGGCGATGCCGAATAACTCTTAGACGATCAAATTGATGACGCGCTTGTTGTAACACTGTAGAGGTATCGTCAGTACTTCCATCGTCAATATAAATAATTTCATAATTATTTGCTTGCTGCATAGCCGCATCAATTTCCGTAATTAAGGAAATAATATTTTCAGCTTCATTATGAACGGGAACTACTACAGAAATATTCACTAATTACCTTAAGCAGATGATAAATGACAAAAAAAAGGGCGGCATTAATTAAAATGCCGCCCTTTTATTTTTAAGATGTAACAACAGTAGCCGCTTTAATTTTAACTTCCATCACATAAATACTGACATGTGTTAAGTTTAAATTAATCTCATTAAACAACTATGAGAACTAACTTTATCGCGACAAATGCTGTTCCAAATACTAATGAAAAAATTAACGCTTTGAGTATTGAGGGCGTTTTCTTGCCTTATGTAAACCAACTTTTTTACGTTCTACAATACGAGAATCGCGAGTCACAAAGCCGGCTTTTCTTAATGCTGGACGTAATGTTTCGTCATAAACCATTAACGCACGGGTTAAACCATGACGTATTGCACCAGCTTGACCAGAAGGACCTCCGCCTTTAACAATTACGTTAATATCGAATTTACCTTCTAATTGAACACATTCAAGCGGCTGGCGAGATACCATCTGGTCGGTTTTCCGTCCAAAATAATCTTCGATAGTCTTTTTGTTGATTGTAATTTTACCAGTGCCTGTCGTTGCGTATACACGTGCAATTGCACTTTTGCGCCGACCTGTTCCGTAATACTGAGCTGCTGCCATAGTCTACCCGCTTATAATTCTAAAACTTTCGGCTGTTGAGCCTGATGATCGTGTTCAGGACCTGCATAAACTTTCAATTTCTTGAACATTGCACGACCCAGTGGATTATTAGGTAACATTCCCTTTACTGCCGTATTCAAAATACGATCAGGAAAAGTTTTTCTTAATTTACCCAAGCTAACGGTTTTTAAATTACCGATATAGCCTGTATGGTGCTGATACAACTTATCTTTTTCTTTATTGCCTGTAACACCAATTTTCTCGGCGTTAACGACAATAATGTAATCACCGGTATCAACATGCGGTGTATATTCTGGCTTGTGTTTACCACGAAGACGACGTGCAATCTCAGAAGCAAGACGACCTAAAGTCTTTCCTTCTGCATCAACAACGTACCAATCGCGTTTAACTTCTGCTGGCTTTGCACTAAATGTTTTCATTTTACTTAGGCTTACGTTAAAGGCTTGATTAAAAGTTGGTCATATTACTAAACATCCCCTGATTTTTCAAACTTATTTCCCACTTTTAAGGGACTTAAGTAGATGTTAAAAACCATCCAGGCCAACGAAACTAACTCACAGCTTAATGTTTAGTGAGTGTAATTTGCGATAAAGGTGTGTTCGCTCCATACCCACAGCCGCAGACAACCTAGCAACACTACCGCCCGTTTGCTCGAGGTGATATTCAAGATAGGCTTTTTCAAAATGATCTCGCGCATCTTTCAGAGGTAAATTAAAAAACTCTGGCACTGAAGCAATCACCACAGAGTTACTTCCTCCTGCACCCAGCGCAGCTTTCACCTCATCCAATTCAATATCTTCACCCACCCCCAGAATCATCAATCTCTGCACCAGGTTTTTTAATTCACGGATATTGCCCCGCCAGTGATAATTTCGTAAAAAATTCTGAGCGGACATAGAAAACTTGCGAAACGCCAATCTATCCTGGCTAACGAAATAATCGACATAAAAACTCAACAATGTCGGCACATCTTCGCTGTGTTCACGAAGCGGTTGAATATCCAGAGTCACTTCGTTTAGTAAGTAATATAAATCCTGCCGAAAGCGACCAGACCTGACCTCCTCGTCCAGCGCCATTCGGGTTGACGACACCACCCTGACATCCACGCGCACTGACTCGCTACCACCAACGCGTAAAAATGAACTTGATTCCAGTGCGCTGAGCAAACGCAGCTGAGTTTCCTTGTCCATGCCACCGATTTCACCTAAGAACAATGAGCCTTTATGCGCCCGCTCCAACAGCCCAGGATAAACCTTACCACCGTCTTCTTTACCGAAAAATTCTACGGCAGAATTTTCTGGAGAAATACTCCCTACAGCCACATGGACAAAGGGACCATCCCGATGAGCGCTATTAGCATGCAAGTAACGCGCATATAATTCTTTGCCGACCCCGGCCTCGCCTACTAACAATACGCGCGTACCATGCTGCGCAAGCCTCTTTAATTGCTCTTTAGTTCGGGCAACGACAGCACTTTTACCAACCGGTTCAATCTCTGCCGACAATTGCTGCTTAAGCCCTGCATTTTCGATTTGCAGACTACTGGCTTCCAGCGCACGCTCCACAATTAACAATAGTTTTGCCATCGACAATGGCTTTTCAAGAAAATCGTAAGCGCCTAAACGAGTCGCCTCTACAGCCGCCTCTACAGACCCGTGCCCAGACATCATGACAACTGGCGATAGCAATTTCTTTTCCGTCACCCATTCCCGCAACAAAGTAATGCCGTCGCTATCAGGCATCCAAATGTCTAATAAAATGAGATCGGGCGAAGTGGTTTTTTTTAAGGCTCTGGCTTCAGCGGCATTTTCCGCAGTAGCTACTTGATAACCTTCATCCTGAAGAATTTCAGAGATCAGTCGGCGTATATCCGGCTCATCATCCACAACCAAAATACGGGGTGCTTGTGTAGTCATAGTATTACAGCTGTTCAAAATTACACGCCGGAAGCTGAATAATAAAACCAGCCCCCACTTTGTCGCATCTACTTCCTGATGATTGCGACACATCAGCCATCTCTGGCAATCGACGACTAGCATCAACCCAAATGGCGCCGCCATGTTCTTCGATAATTTTCTTTACTATCGCCAATCCTAAACCAGTACCTTTGGCTTTAGTGGTAACGTAGGGCTCAAAAATCTTCTCCATTTGCTCCTCTTTAATGCCCGGCCCATCATCATAGAGGGTTATTTCAATAAAATCGGCATTATTTTTTTGCACGCGATGCACACTTATTTCAATTACCCCCTGGACATCAATGGCCTCCAAGGCGTTTTTGACCAAATTATGTAGCACCTGCCTGAGGCTAACAGGATCACCTTTTATCATTAAGCGACCGGCTTCGTAAGCTGCTTTAAACTTAACACCCGGTCTAGCCATATACAGCGCCAACACTTCCTGCACTAGAGCAGATAAATCAATCGAAACCGTCTGTTTTTTAGATGGCTTGGCGTATTCGGAAAAATCATCGACCATTTCCTTCATTGCTTCAACTTGCTGCACAATGGTTCGGGTTGATCGTTGTAACATTTCAGCATCACCCACTTCCAACTTATCAGCCAGCTTATGCTGTAACCTTTCCGCGGATAACTGAATAGGTGTTAATGGATTTTTAATTTCATGTGCCAGTCTTCTGGCTACCTCGCCCCAAGCCGCATTTTTTTGCGCCTGTATTAAATCGGTCACGTCATCGAATACCACGACCGCCCCCACCCGACTCCCTTCTTGAGAAAACAACGGCGTGCCACGACATAACAACTCTTGTCGACCGTTGGAGCCTAAAAATGCGATTCGCTGTTGCCATATATCATCCGCTTGTTCGAGCAATCGCTGGATGGACTTAAGTGGCTCAGCGAGTTCGGAATAGTCCGTCACTAGCTCAAGTAAACTCCGGCCAATAAAATGATTCACATGAATATGAAAAATTCGGTAAGCGGCCTGATTAGCGGTACGAATTTTATAATCAGCATCAAAACTAATAACCCCAGCCGTTAAATTAGCGAGGATAGTCTCCAAATAAGCCCGCTGGTTTTCCACCTCCAACCCTGCTAACCGGGTTTCGTCATGAGCTCGGGCAATACGCTGGGTCATATCGTTGAATGATTCAACCAAAAAGCCCAAATCATCCTGCGCCAATACAGGAACAATCTGGTCATAATGCCCGGAAGCGACAGCTTGCGTGCCTTTAACCAACTCTTTCACCGGGGCAATAATGTTACGGATACTGATAAAAGCCACCCAGATTGCAGCTAATAAACTCATTAGCAAAACCAGCGATAACGCCAGTGAAAAACTCAACTTCAATGAGTTTCTAAGAAAATTCATTTCCTGGTAGCGCACAAAAGCAAATTCCACAGAATCAGCTAAGTCAGCAATTCGTACCGGCACTGGATACAACACTTGAAGATATTGAGGATCCTTGGTTTTTACCGATACGATGACTCGAATCATCAATTCATCGTCCCTTACCGGCGCCAACGCGACATAGTCGCCATTTTGCCGTAACTGCAGCCAAGTATGCTCATCAGGAAGGCTCGGCAAAATATCACCGGGATTGATGCTACTTGAAGCAATAATCCGTCCCTGCCGAGAAAACAACGTCATTTCCGAAGCCCCCGCAAGCTCGCGTAAATTCTCTAGCTCCAGCGTTGCCAAAGTCTCTGAAGAATTACTAAGTTTTTCGGCTAATTGTTCGGCTTGCCGTAAATGCCAGCGCATACGCTGATCAAGCGAGGCTTGGCTTAGCTCCAATGCATCTTCCATCGCGCGGTCAATTTCGACGTTAAACCAACTGTCGATACCTTGATGCAAAAACTGCATGGAAAAATAAAACACAATTGCGGCAGGCGCCAACGCCAACACCACAAATAGCGACACCATGCGCGCAGTCAACCGGGAACCGGCCTCACGCCGTTTGGTATGTCGTGCCAAGGAATAAATATTGGCGCCGACCAAGCCCAACAGCACCACAGAACCTAAGGCATTAACCAATAACAACCAAGAGTACATCGCGCTCAACTCGGAAGACTCTTGAGTCGCCGAGCTCATCAACTGCAATGACAATAAAATCAGTGCAAATAGGATAAAAATAGAGACGCCAATGGGAGGCTTTAGTTTGTCAGGGACCATACATACCAAGCGCTGGATAAAAACCATTGGGGGCTGACATAAGCCGTCGGCCGAAGCGGTAAAGGCAAAGAATCGCGATCGAGTTTGACTTGCACAGCGGCAAAATAATGCTGATCAGGAGCAAGCGCCGCTTTATCGATTACCGAGAAATTTCGCACCTTTGACATTGAATCCAAAGCTGCGGCTAATGTGGAGAAATTTGTTACTTCGCTGGTGTACTCGTTTTTGATTCGGTACATATTTAGCAGCGCATGGTATTGGATTTTATAGCGGATAGTGCCTTCAACCAGCGTTTTATTCCAAAGAATGTCCCGATGCTGAAGTACTTTAACTTGAACAACCCAATACAGGGGAATGCCGTTTTCTAAGGCCTCTTTGGCGCGCATGCTTAATTGATAGTCAAACTCTGCAGCAAGTACGTAGCTATCACCCTGCAATTTCATTTCGGCCGATTTCACTACTACACCAAATTCATCGGCACTAGCTAAAATCGACCACCACAAACAAAAACAGTACAAAAAGGCTGCTAAAACCGGCACTTAGCGCTTACCCAATCGCGCGTAATAAAAGCCATCCATTGCCGACTCACCAGTAATAATTTGCCTGCCACAACTGCCTGCAACGCCCCAGTCAGCATCGATAGGCAACTCCACGGCGTCTTCATTACTATCAAGAAAAGCCCTTATTTGCAGCTCATTTTCCTGCTTTAAAATAGAGCAGGTCGCATACAACAATATGCCGCCTGGCGCTAATAACGGCCAGATAGCATGTAAGATATTTTTTTGCAGCGCACTCAGATGGTCAATATCCTCAGCTCTGCGCAAAATTTTAATGTCAGGATGACGACGAATAACACCCAACGCCGAGCATGGCGCATCCAGTAAAATTCGATCAAAAAGTTGACCATCCCACCATTTTTGAGGCTTAGCCGCATCACCAACCAACAATGTGGCGGATAGCTTCAATCGCTGCAAGTTTTCTGCAACCCGTCGCAATCTGGCTTCATCAATATCAATCGCTACCAGCTCTTGCAACTGCGACTGAGTTTCAAGAATATGTGCAGTTTTACCACCTGGCGCTGCGCAGACATCAAGTACTCGCTGTCCCGGCTGCGCATCCAGCAATGTGGCGGCCAATTGTGCAGCCGTATCTTGCACGGAAACATCACCATCGCTAAATCCGGGCAATGATTCAATTTGCACGGGTTTATCTAAAACGATAGCGGTAGGCGCGTTGTCAACCGCAACAGCGATAATGCCCTGCTCGTCTAATTGTTTTAAATAACTTTCCCGACTGACCCGGGACAGATTAACCCGCAATACCAACGGCGCCTGCAGATTGTTTTCCAGGTAAATGTCAGCCGCTTGTTGAGGCCAGTCGTGATTAATACGTTTGATTAGCCATTCAGGATGACTAACTGCTGAAGAAGGTGTGCTATTAGCCTTTTGAGTCAAATCATCTTGCTTGCGTAAATAATTTCGTAACAACGCATTTAGCAAGGCTTTTGCCCATGGCTTTTTACGTGCCGCCTGCACAGTTTCCGAAACCGCTGCATGCGGCTTAACCCGCATAAATTCGAGTTGATACAAGCCTACCAAAGCTAATGCCTTAACTTCGGTATCTTTTAGTGGCTTATCCAATAACTCATTGAGAATAAATTCAAGTCGGTGACTATATCTGCACACGCCATAGCATAAGGCTTGCACAAACGCCTTATCTTTGGGGTCGATGGCTTCGGCTACGTTACTAGAAAGGGCGTCATCAAGTGCAGCAGTCAACGACTGTCCGTTTTGGAACACCCGATTCAACACCCGGGCTGCGATTAATCGGCTATTCAACCTAAGATCACTCCATCCATGTTGTGTGCGGCTAGAAAAGCCTGAGCGGGGATACGCTTACCGCCCGGCAATTGCACTTCTAGCAATCTTAACCAACCTGCACCAGTCGCTACATCAATGGTTTTATGCGTACACCTTACTGTTCCCGGCACCCAATCGGATTCTTCATCAATGGCCTGAGCCCGCCAAATACGCAACACTTGGTTTTGGTACTGGGTTTGCGCCACCGGCCAAGCATTCAAGCCTCTCACTTTAAGAGATAACTGCCGTGCCGGCTGTGTCCAATCAATATCTGCTTCCGCTTTTTCCAATTTTTCAGCATAAGTCACTAAAGACACATCTTGGCGCTCCGCATGCAACGTACCCGCTTCGATTTGCGCCAACACCTTAGCCAATCCAATTGCCCCCAAATGCGCCAGATGATCATGTAAATCACTGGCCGTATCTTCCGGCCCGACAACATATTCCTCTTTATGCAACATATCTCCTGCATCAAGCTTGCGGACTATCTGCATAATGGTTACGCCGGTTTTTTCATCACCCGCCATCAATGCCCGCTGGATCGGTGCAGCACCGCGCCAACGCGGCAACAACGAGCCATGCACGTTAATACAGCCCAGGGGGAAAGCATCCAAAACGGTTTGCGGCAAAATCATGCCGTAGGCGACCACGACCATCAAGTCGGCCTTAAATGCTAATAGCTGATTTAATTCGTCTTCCGCCTTAAATGTAAGTGGTTGCAAAACCGGAATATCAGCGCTTAAAGCCAGGGATTTAACCGGTCCGGGTTGCAATTTACGACCCCGACCCGCCGGCCGGTCGGGCTGGGTATAAACCGCGCAAACTTCATGTTCTGAATCCAGTAACAATTGCAAACTGGGTACTGCAAACTCCGGGGTGCCGGCAAAAATTATTTTCACGGGTTATAGCCTTGTTCCATGTTATGAATTTTCCATCTTATGAATTTTTTCCAGCTTCTTTTTAATCCGCTGACGTTTTAATGACGAGAGATAGTCGACAAACAATTTGCCATTTAAATGATCCATTTCGTGCTGCACGCACACTGCAAGTAATTCTGTAGCTTCAAACTCAAACGTCTGACCGTCTTTATCCAAAGCTCTCACTCTAATATGCTCGGCACGTTTTACTTTTTCAAAAAAACCGGGCACAGAAAGACAACCTTCCTCCGATTCCTTGACGCCGTCTTTTTCGATGATTTCGGGATTGATCAAGCACAATGGCGCATCTTTTTCTTCGCTGACATCAATGACGATAACGCGCTGATGTACATTGATCTGAGTTGCTGCCAAGCCCACACCTTTTGATTCATACATGGTTTCCAGCATGTCCTCGACCAGCTTTTTGATAGAGCTATCGACCGTTTTTACCGGCGCGGCCAGCTTGCGCAGGCGGTCATCTGGAAACTCAAGAATGGTTAAAATACTCAACAAACTCACCACTAAATAATTGAACGCTGGAATTCTATATGAATTCATCTAAACTTTGAAACGATGCATTATATTAGACTCAACAGGAATCAATATGGCTTTTCGAACACTTGTGGGATTGTTAGCAACCCTTGCAATCAGTTTAAACACCTGGGCTGCAGATCTGCAAATCAACCCATCCCACCCCGATCAATACACGGTCGTTAAAGGCGATACCCTTTGGGATATATCCGGTAAATTCCTGACTCATCCTTGGCAATGGCCGGAGTTATGGCAGCAAAATAGCCAGATTCAAAACCCAAATCTTATTTATCCTGGAGATACTATTTATTTTTCTATGGTAAACGGCAAGCCGCAGCTTAGTTTATCCCGTAATGAACAACCCTCATCGGCATTAGACAATTCCCCCTGCGTATTACGAGAAGAAGATTATAAAAACGGCCGCAAGGATTTTGCTGTGTCAGCAGACGGCAAAGTCTTACCTTGCATCCGTGAAACCACTATCAAAGAAGCTATAAAGCTGATCCCCAGTAATACTATTGCGCAATTTTTAAGCTCACCCAGAGTGGTTAGCCAAAATGAATTAAATGCAGCACCTTATGTGCTTGATTTTGCAGGGGAGCATTTAATTGCCGGTAGCGGCGATAGGTTATATGTACGTTCAATTAATGATCCCAAGAACTTGTCATATACCATTTATCGAGCTGGCGACGCTTACAAAAGCCCAGAAACCGGTGAGATTTTAGGTTATGAGGCTGGCTATATCGCCGATACATCACTGCAACAAGCTGGTGATCCGGCAACCTTAATCATTACTAAATCAGCGAGCGAAGTGCGCATTGGCGATAGAGCAATGCCGAACAGCGAAAACGAAGTCACACTCAATTATTTTCCACGTCCGCCTGAAAACAGCATACAAGGCAATATCATCAGCGTACTCGGTGGTGTCTCGCAAATTGGCCTGCATAATGTCGTTGTCATCGACAAAGGCAGCCAAGATGGCTTGCTTCCTGGCCATGAGCTCAGCATTTTCCAGCGTGGCAACAGTATTCGCGATCCCTACAGTGCCACTCAAAACGAAAACGTTAAACTCCCTGATGAAATTGCCGGCACCCTTATGGTGTTCCGACCTTTTGAGCGCGTTAGTTACGCTTTAGTAATGAGAGCGACTCGCGCCATTCACGTGTTAGATAAAGTACACACCCCCTGAATACCGTTAATCCAGCAACACAACTAGACCTGCGCTACTGGCTTGCGCTATTACGTATCCCGGGGCTAGGTTGCAGGACATTCCTTAAATTACTCGATAGCTCCTCGCCCGAGGAGCTATTTAAAGAATCAAAAACTGCGTTGCTAGCCTTGGGATTAAAAAATGATATTGCCCAGGCTATCAAAGACCCGGACTGGTCGACGATCGACTATGACCTAGAGTGGTTGGCACAACCCAACAATAATGCCATCACCATAAATGAGCCCCTCTATCCTGCCCAACTAAAAGAAATCGCCGATCCTCCACCCATTTTATTTGTTCGCGGCAATACTGAGCTTTTATCACGTCCCCAACTTGCCATCGTTGGCAGTCGCAACCCCTCATCCTCAGGCATCGATATTGCCTTTAGTTTTGCTCAAGATTTAAGTCGACATGGATTTGTCATTACCAGCGGTCTAGCGTTAGGCATTGATGCCGCTAGCCATCAAGGTGCTCTTAATGTTCATGGATACACTATTGCAGTTGCCGGAACCGGACTAGATCGAGTCTATCCTGCCAGACATAAAGACTTAGCCACTGAAATTGTCAGTACCGGCGCAATGATCTCGGAATTTCCGCCCGGCACTACTGCCAAAGCCAATCATTTTCCAAGACGTAACCGTATTATCAGCGGCTTATGCCAGGGCCTACTGGTTGTTGAAGCTGCCAAACAAAGCGGCTCATTGATCACTGCCCGAATGGCTCTGGAACAAAACCGCGAAGTATTCGCAATCCCCGGCTCAATTCATAACCCGTTAGCCCGTGGCTGCAACGCTTTAATCCGCGAAGGCGCAAAACTGGTTGAAACCACCCAAGATATTCTCGAAGAATTAAGTCAATATTATCAACAAGATGAACATGCACCTGTAGCAACAATGCAATCAACACTTGACCTTGAGCAACAAACATTATTGAATCTAATCATGTTTAGCCCAACTTCCATCGACCATTTAGTTGAAAATGCAGGCCAATCCGTTGAAATCATCGCATCTATGTGTCTGATTCTTGAATTACAAGGTTATATAGAGGCAGCTGCTGGCGGTTGCTATACCCGAATTAAATAAACAGCAAACGACCTATGAAAGAAAATATATTTGATGTACTTATGTACCTGTTCGAAAACTACATGGAAGACGAAATAGAAATCCTGCCGGATAGTGCTTCGGTAAAAACGGAACTGTTAGAAGCAGGCTTCGAACAACCCGAGGTTAACAAAGCTTTCGATTGGCTGGAATCGCTCAGCCTTCAAAATGCGATACACCCCAGCGTAACCCCCTCATTCCGTATTTTTTGCCCGGAAGAACAACTCAAACTCAATCTTGAAGCCATCAACTTCATTATGTTTCTTGAGCACAAAGGCATACTTAACCCGACCAACCGGGAGATCGTCATTGATCGCGCCATGGCGTTGGAAGGCGAAGAAATATCTATGGAAAAACTCAAATGGATTGTATTGATGATATTGTTAAGTCAGCCTGATGAGGAAATTGCCTTCTCCAGGATGGAAGACATCGTTTATGACCTTGTTCCTACCTATCTGAATTAAACGCTCATCACCCACAACACATATAAATGAGTAAAAATCTTGTTATTGTAGAATCGCCTGCAAAAGCCAAAACTATCGAGAAATATCTAGGTAAAGACTTTCACGTACTAGCTTCTTACGGACATGTACGCGATCTTATTCCCAAAGAAGGCGCTGTTGACCCAAACAATGACTTTGCGATGAAGTATGAAGTCATTGACCGCAACCAGCGCCATGTCCAAGCCATAAGCAAAGCCCTTAAAGAAGCCGACACTTTATATCTGGCAACTGACCCGGACAGAGAAGGGGAAGCCATTTCCTGGCATTTGTACGAACTGCTTAAAGAAAAAAAGTTACTCAAAAACAAGCCTGTACACCGGGTTGTGTTTCATGAAATCACCAAAAAAGCAGTTACTGAGGCTATTGCTCATCCAGAAGAATTAGCCATTAACTTAATCAATGCGCAACAAGCCAGACGCGCGTTGGATTATTTAGTCGGCTTTAACCTGTCGCCGTTATTGTGGAAAAAAATCCGCCGCGGCTTGTCCGCAGGCCGTGTGCAAAGCCCTGCCCTGCGCATGATCGTCGAGCGCGAATTAGAGATTGAAGCGTTCAAAACCCGCGAATATTGGACTGTTGATGCCGCACTGACCGCTCACGAACAAAACTTCAAAGCCAAATTGACCCAGTTTGCCGGTGAAAAAATCAGTCAATTCAGCATTACCGACCAAGAGCTGGCTGAAAAAACCAAACAAACCCTGCTTGATGCCGCCGACGGCCAGTTGCTGGTCGACAAACTCGAAAAGAAACAACAAAAGCGTCAACCTGCCGCACCTTTCATCACCTCAACGTTGCAACAAGAAGCCTCGCGCAAATTGGGTTTTACAACCAAGCGCACGATGATGGTCGCCCAGCAGCTTTATGAAGGGATCGACATCGGCGGCGAAACAGCTGGTTTGATCACCTATATGCGTACCGACTCGGTCAACTTGTCGGTTGAGGCTGTCGATGACATCCGTGCGCTGGTTGCGGAAATCTACGGCCCTGAAAACGTCCCGAAAGAGCCTCGGGTGTTCAAAACCAAATCCAAAAACGCCCAAGAAGCTCACGAAGCGATACGCCCGACATCCGCGAGATATTTGCCCAACAACCTTAAAAATTATCTGAGTGCCGAACAGTTCAAACTTTACGAACTGATCTGGAAGCGCACCATGGCCTGCCAGATGATTCACGCCACGCTCAACTTGGTTGGCGTTGATTTAAGCTGCGGCAACGGCCAGCATGTATTCAGAGCTACCGGATCAACCATTGCGATACCCGGTTTTATGGCTGTTTATCTGGAAGGTAAAGACGACACCAAAGAAAGCGATGACAAAGAAAGTTTCCTGCCGCCTTTAGAAGAAGGCCGCCCAGTTACCTTAAATGACATCAGTGCCATACAACACTTTACCGAGCCGCCGCCGCGATATGGCGAAGCCAGTTTGGTAAAGTCTTTAGAAGAACACGGCATCGGCCGACCTTCGACCTACGCATCGATTATTTCAACGCTGCAAAATCGCGATTACGTCACCCTGGATAGCAAGCGTTTCTATCCCACCGACGTCGGCAGAATCGTCAACAAATTCTTGACGGAACATTTCACCAAATACGTCGATTACGACTTCACCGCCAATCTTGAAGATGAGCTGGATGCTGTATCGCGCGGTGAAAAAGACTGGATTCCATTGATGCATGAATTCTGGAAACCTTTCACCACACTGATTCATGAGAAAGAAGAAAGCGTGCAGCGTAAAGATGTCACGCAAGAAGCGATTGACGAAAAATGCCCTGAATGCGCCAGTCCGCTATCTATTCGCCTGGGCAAAAACGGCCGTTTTATCGGCTGCACCAACTACCCGACGTGTTCCTACACCCGTAACCTCAACGACGATGGCGCTGCCAGCAATGAGCCTGAAGTCGTGGAAGGCCGCGTCTGCCCAAAATGCGAATCGCCGTTGGTGCTTAAAACGGGTCGCTACGGCAAATTTATCGGTTGCAGCAACTACCCAAAGTGTCGGCACATCGAACCCATCGAAAAACCTGCAGATACCGGCGTTGAATGCCCTCAATGTAAAAAAGGCACCATCCTCAAACGCAAATCCCGCAACGGCAAAATCTTCTATTCCTGCTCCGAATACCCCAAGTGCGACTACGCATTATGGAATGCGCCGGTAAAAGAAAGCTGCCCTGAATGCAACTGGCCGATCCTGACCGTCAAAGAAACCAAACGCCACGGTGTGGAGAAAGTCTGCCCGCAAAAAGACTGCAAATACGCGACGCCTTATGAAGGTGATCCGGCGGATGTGCAGGGGCCTAAGGATGTGGCCGGCTAAGGATTCTAGTTGGTTCAGAAACCACTAAAAACTCATTTTTAGCTGTACCAATATTCTTTTGATTTCGCGGCGTTTATTAAATTAGTTTGGGGAAGGGATAAGTGGAAAAGTCATGGAAAGAAGCCATAAAGAAAGTGCTTGCGGAATCAGATATTCCTCTGCATTACACGGAAATATCCGAACAAATATTATCTCGTGGGTACTATGAAACTGACGGAGCTACTCCTGCTGCTACAGTAAGCGCACAAGTGACGTCGTCAATAAAACATGATGGCGACAAGTCGCCATTCATTCGCGTTGGTAAAGGCATATTTGGACTCAAGAACCCATCCTCAGAGACAATTATTCCACCGTCAACGCAACCTTCCTCCAACCAAAATAAACTAGAAGATCTTGCTGAGTCTGAGGTCGCAGCTTCCGACTCCATCATCCATTCTTTCGGAATGTATTGGCAGCGCGACCTTGTTGTCTGGCGCAAAGATCTCAAAATGTTTGGCAAACAACAGGCTCTATCAAAGCCAGTAGATTTCGGTAAGCAAAAAGGCATTTACATTCTATACGACCACCACACGGTAGTTTATGTCGGTCGTAGTATCGACCGCCCATTGGGCAAACGCCTTTTCGAACATACAGTTGATCGCCTTGGTAGTCGCTGGAATCGATTTTCGTGGTTTGGTTTGCTTGATGTTACTCAAGAAGGAAATCTTAGAGAAACTAACTTTAACACCTCCCTTGCAAGTCTTGTTGCCACTCTTGAGGCTTTGCTTATTGAGGCACTCGAACCACCTCAAAATAGAAAACGTGGCGATGATTTTTCTGCCATTGAATACATACAAGACATTGACCCTGAACTAAAAGAAAGAGAAATTCAAAGTACCCTTAGATCAATTGAGCAAAAAATGCGTGGTGGCTCCTAATACCCCTTTTTTTCACACATTGCACAGCTACAGGCAAGAATCCATGTCTGACTCCACCTTCAAAATAACCAACGCCGTCCGCCACATCAAAGCTGGCAAAGTAATCGCTTACCCTACCGAAGCGGTTTACGGCCTAGGCTGCGACCCGCTCAACGAATATGCAGTGATGAAACTGCTCGAAATAAAACAGCGTCCTATAGAAAAAGGGCTGATTCTTATTGCTTCGTCACTGGAACAACTGCACCCATATTTGGTCCTGGGGCCCACCATTATCGAGCGCGTCAGCGCCACTTGGCCCGGCCCTGTCACCTGGGTGATTCCGGCACAGCCGTGGGTACCAAGGTGGCTTACGGGAGATCATGACTCTCTGGCGGTGCGTGTCACCGCACATCCAATAGCAGCCGCTTTATGCGAGCGCTTCGACGGCCCGTTGGTATCAACCAGCGCCAATCAAACAACTCGGCCGGCAATTAGATCAGCAAGAAAATTACTCAAATCCTTTGCTGGCAGTGGTATTTATATCGTGCATGGCGAAGTGGGTGGTTTACGGCGAGAAACGGCTATTTATGATGCAACTACAGGTCTGCAGTTGCGTTAATCAGGTAAGACTTGGGAAAAGAAGCGCTGGGCTAGCCTAATTAGACTAGCCCAGCGCCAACTCCTTTAACCGTCGGAAGACGGTTATTTTTTGACTTCTTTAGATTCGGGTACAGTCAAGTCTGCGGTCATATTCCAATCAGCGAAAGGAAAAGGCAGAGCTTCTGTATTAAAGGTCAAAAATAACAGAATGTGATAGGTATAAACTGCCAGACTACGACCAAAATTAAGGATGTTCTGATTGGCTTTGCCGGTCAGCAGCGTTGATGCTACCTGCAAGATAATTACAGCCCAAATCAGCATTCTGACCAAGCTACCAATAGCGGCAAAAATCAGCATGAAAAAAATCCGTTTCCAGGTACTTAACTGGGTCAGGTTATAGTTGATTTGCTCTTCCATACTCGCTTACCCCCGGTTCATAATGTCGCGCAAATCCAGCGCTGCTGCGTTGGCGCGGGCAATATGGTTAGCTAAGGTTAAGGAATAGTTGGCAAACAAACCAAAACCGCTACCGTCCAACACCATCGGGCTCAACGTTGGCATCAAGGCACTTTCCAGTTCTCTAATCATGATATCGACGGTGCGCATCGCGCGTTTATCATTCAAGATGTCCGCAAAGTCATGTTTGATGGCTCTTAAAATATGTAGTAATGCCCAGCTGGCGCCACGCGCCTCATAAAATATGTCGTCTATCTCTAACCAAGTAATTTTAACGCCCGTTGAGCCTTTTTGATCAGCCGCTTGTTTTTCAAGTTCGGTAAGACCTGGGCCGTAGTTACCGGCGGCGCTGCTGGCACTTAAGCGTGTTGACAGATCGCCGAGACGTTTAATAACAACCTCGGTGTATTGCCACAGGTTGTCCGCACGAGCATAAAACTGCGCTTTTTTGACCGGCCCACCAAATTTTTGCAGACGTTCCATGTATTTATGCAGGGATTCAACGCCTTTTTCATATTCGGCTTCGGTTGATGGCAACGCCCAAGAATTGTGTTCATAGTAAAAATACGGCTCGGCAACAGCCAAATCCGCATCTTGTTCTGATTGCGACTGATCTCTAGCGAAGTGGTTTCTTAAGGCGGTGGTTGCGTCACGCAGCATAACTAACGCACCGAATTCCCAGTTAGAAATGTTATCCAGAAATACGCCCGGTGGTGCGACATCATTAGTGATGTAACCGCCGCTTTTATGCAGCAACACTTCAGCAATATGCGCCAAGGTATTGGTGTAGGTATATCCCAGTGGGATATTTTCTGTGCTGTGAGTTTCTTCAGCACGCTTAAGAGCTTCGTCTTGAATGTTAAATTGACCTGGCTCACTACCCCACCAGGCTCCTAGAATGAACAAGACAATAGCTACGATGAGAAGAAAGACACCAAATCCCCAGAGAATGCCTTTGGATTTTATATCGTTAAGTTGTTCACTTGCCGCCATTACCGGAGTCCTGTAAAGAAATTTGTCTATGTAAAAACAGAGGGGTTTTTGATCTTAAAAGTGGCGCCATGGTAGCATGGTTTTCGTCGTTTTTGCTTATGACACAAAACGCTACACAGGTTTTTTTTGGGCTCGGGGATGAGCTTTATCATAGACATCAGCAAGATGCTGAAAGTCTAAATGGGTATAGATTTGCGTGGTGCTAATGTTGCTGTGTCCCAGTAGATCTTGCACCGCTCTTAAATCTTGGCTGGACTCAAGCAAATGACTGGCAAAAGAATGTCTAAGCATATGCGGATAAACATGTTCGTCCAGGCCTTTTTTCTTACACCACAACGTCAATCTAGCTTCGACACTGCGCTGACTTAAACGACTGCCACGGTTGGAAGTAAATACTGCAGATTCGCCGACCGGCGCCATATTGCCGCGCACTATTAACCACCGTTGTAAAGCGCTGATCGCCTTGCTGCCGATCGGTAATAACCTGGATTTGCCACCCTTACCCAATCGAACAATCAATGATTGATCAGACAAATCCACGTCGGTCAGATTGAGCGCCGTCAATTCACTGAGCCGCAAACCGGATGAGTAAAACAACTCAAACATCGCTAAATCACGAACTTCCAGCACCGAGTCGGTGCCGGCATCTAACAAGCCATTGATTTGATCGACGTCGAGTATTTTCGGCAACCGCCTCGCCTGCTTGGGCGCGCGCACCGGTTTGGCGGGATTATTAGCAACCAGGCCATTTTTAAGCTGGTAATTATAAAAACTTCGGATCGCCGACAGTTCTCGCTGCAAGCTTTTACTGGCGACACCTTGTCGATGGCGGCTCGCGATGTGGCCACGCACATCGCTTTGTGTGACATCAAGCCATTGCGCTATTGCTTTCTCAGTGCAGTATTGAACGAATTGCTTAATATCTCGTTGATAATTCTGCACCGTATGAGGAGAGGCGCGTTTTTCTACGGTGAGCTGAGTAAAATAATCAGCCAGCACCTGCTCGGCATCAGGTGTCATTTTGGCTTTGCTGCATCAGGGTAATCAATCGGGTACCGATAATTTCGCCCATTTGCGTTAAAAATAAATGTCCCATGCTGTAGTGGAAGCGCCCTTCCTCCCGACTACCGATGGCAAGAATGCCCTCCAACTCGGTAAACAACAATGGAATTATCGCGCAGGATTTAACGTCCGGTGCCAATTCGCCAAATAACACGCGCGCTTGGGCAAGTGTCGGGCGGCCACACTTAGGCTGATTTGCAGCCAATTCCTTGGCAAAGGGTTCAAGATCGGCACTGCCCGGTTCGATAAACAGATTGCCGATAGCCGAATCAGTACTGGCTTTAATAATGCGCACCGCCACAAAGTCAGTTAAAAAATAATCCGACAACACGCTATCCAGATTGGCAACGGCTTCTTCCAAGTTTGTTGAATCAAGTAACGCCAGCGTCAACTGATGCATACGACTAAACGAAGCATCGTTATCACGTGCTATGTCAATCAACGCAGTCAGCTGATTTTCCATTTCATGATGCCTACTTCTAAAAATTTCCAACTGCTTTGAAATCAGCGAAATCGCACTGCCGCTGGGATGCGGAATACTCAACTTTTCCAATAAATGTAAATGTTCATGAAAAAAATCAGGATGTTGCAGTAAAAACTGCTCCACCTGTTCTGATGTTAAAGACTGTTGTTCGCTCATAACTCTATTTGTCCATCAAAAACAGAAATTGCGGGACCGGTCATCAACACGGGTTCACCGCGGCCAGCCCAGCTTATTTTTAAATGCCCACCCGGCAATTCAGCAGTCACATCATGATCCAGCTGATTTTGCTCGATGCCGATAACTACTGCAGCACAGGCTCCGCTACCACAAGCCAAGGTTTCAGCGGCGCCGCGTTCAAATACTCGCAACTTTATATGTTGCCGATCGAGCACCTGCATGAATCCGATATTGGCCCGCTCCGGGAAAAACGCATGACTTTCTAAAGCCTGACCAACCTCGGCTACCGACGCAGTCTTCACATCATTGACATGAATAACCGCATGAGGATTACCCATGGACACCGCGCCAAAGGCCTTTTCTTTGTCATTAACCACAACAGTATAAAAACGCGATTCCTGCTCAGCCAATATCGGTATTTCAGCTGGCTTATGCCGGGGCACGCCCATATTTACGGTGATCAAGCCATCGGCATCAAAGCGCAATAATAACTGCCCGGCATTGGTGTCGACGCGAATTTCATCTTTATCAGATAAGTGTTTATCGCGCACAAAGCGGGCAAAACAGCGTGCGCCGTTACCGCATTGATCGACTTCGCTACCGTCGGCATTAAAAATTCGATATTTGAAGTCGGCATTGTCGCTAACTGGCTTTTCCACCAATAACAGCTGGTCGAAACCCACGCCAAAATGTCGATCGGATAAGCGCTGAACTTGCTCAGGAGTTAAATCTATCTGCTGATTAATGGCGTCAATAACCATAAAGTCATTGCCTAGCCCGTGCATTTTGGTGAAATTGATCATAGTGTTTGATTGTTAACGCTCAAGGTAATAAATGTTCGCCAGCCCAAAGTTGAGCAATGGTTTCTCTTTCGCGGATAAGGTGAATGTGCTCGCCGTCGACCATCACCTCCGCCACCCGTGGCCTGGAATTGTAGTTGGAACTCATACTAAAACCATAAGCGCCTGATGAGCGGATCGCCAGCAAATCACCTTGCGCAAGTTGTAATTCACGGTCTTTAGCTAAAAAATCACCGGTTTCACAGACCGGTCCGACGATGTCCCAATGCTGGGCATCGCTGCTGCTTTGCTTATTTACAGGAATAACTTCCTGCCAGGCACTGTAAAGAGAAGGCCGCACTAAATCGTTCATGGCAGCATCGACGATGGCAAAGTTTTTGTTCTCGGTAGGTTTAAGGTACTCAACCTGCGTTACTAAAATACCGGCATTGCCGACAATCGCCCGGCCCGGTTCCAGCAAGACCTCAACATCACTATCACCCAGCCGTTGCAACACGGCATTGATGTAATCAGCGGGTTCCGGCGGTTGCTCGTCTTTATAGCGAATGCCTAAGCCGCCGCCCAAATCCAAATGATGCAGATGGATACCTTCGGCTTTCAGCGTTTCCACCAGCGCCAGCACTTTATCGAGCGCATCTAAAAATGGTCGCGTTTCAGTGAGTTGCGAGCCGATATGGCAATCGATACCCACCACGTTGATGTTAGGCATTGCCGCCGCCCGACGGTATTCATGCACGGCTTGGTTTATATCAATGCCGAATTTATTTTCTTTTAGCCCAGTAGAAATATACGGATGCGTTTTGGCATCCACATCCGGGTTAACCCGGAACGATACCGGAGCAATCACGCCCAACTGTTCGGCTAAGAGATTAAGCCTATCCAGCTCACCGCTCACTTCAACATTAAAGCAACGAATACCAAGCTTTAACGCTGCCAGCAATTCATCTTCGCGTTTACCAACGCCGGAAAAAACGATTTTCTTGGCATCGCCGCCAGCCGCCAGCACACGTTCCAACTCGCCTAGCGACACAATATCAAAGCCCGATCCCAACCGCGCCAGCACATTAAGAATGGCGATATTGGAGTTCGCTTTAACTGCATAACAAATTAAATGCGGATGAGTGCCAAAGGCTTGATCAAACGCCTGCCAATGTCTTGTTAGCGTGGCTCGGGAGTAGATATAACAAGGGCTGCCAACTTTAAAAACAACATCTTGTACAGAAACATCTTCGGCAAAAAGCTCGTTATCGCGGTAATTAAAATAATCCATGTTATTGATTTTTTTGCGGTTCGGGTTTGGCAGGGGGCTCTACATTTGCAGGCGCGGTCTTATCGGGCAAATACAGCGGACCGGGCTGGCCGCAACCAACTACAATCGCGCTGAGTAACAACAGTGTCAATGTTTTGTATTTCATTTGATTCACAGCTTAAAAAGGGCCAAAAAACGTTCATATCATAAGCGGAAACCAGCTGAAAGGCATTACACCATTTGTTGATTTAACAATGACCGAATAACCAAACGAACGCCGCCAATATCTAAATAAAAGATGCCTAACTCTAAAATAGTCATTTTATTGAAGATAAAATTATCTTTACCATGACATCTGGTAAGCAATAGTTGTTTTGCGATGCCAATTATCAGAAGGAGTTTTTTAGAGTGACAAACCCAAGAAATCACACTGATGACCGATTGAAAGCAGAGATAGCCAATACCATCGCTAACATGCTGCAAGAAATCAAATTCGGATCGATTGAAATTATTGTTCACGAAAACCGGGTGGTGCAAATCGAACGTAAAGAAAAACTGCGTTTCGATACCAAAGCAACATCAAGTAAGTAACCATTACTACGGTGTTCCGTTAAAAACCAAATTTCAGTGCACTAAAAATGCCTGACCGGACCACCGGAAGTAAGCACAAAATTAGGATAAACCATGAAACACCTTCGCTACAAAACCCTTGCGGGTGCAATACAGTTGGCATTATTGGGCATACCCAACGCCTACGCAGTTGATGTCGATGCTTTAGAGCGTCGCATTCACGAACTTGAATCCCGTTTAGAAAAATTCGAAAAAGCTACCGCTGCAGTCCCTGCACCAACTGCAGCGGCGGCACCCGCAGTTAATCCAGAAGTGCAAAAGTTGACCCGCAAAGTCAACACGCTGGAACGTAAGCTGGAAGTGCAAGATGAAGTTACCGCGTCCAACTTTACCAAGTTGCCAAAATTTGATGTCGGCACCAATGGTTTCAGAATTTCCTCGCAAGATGGTCAGCATGAAGTCCGCATCCGTGGGGCTGTGCAAGCTGACGGTCATTTTTTTTCTGAAGACGCTAACCATTTATCCACCGACAACTTTGAACTCAAGCAAGCACGTATCTGGTTGGAAGGTAAAGTTTTTAAGAACATTTACTACAAAATCATGCCTGATTTTGCAGCCAGCGGAAACATTCTCCCGGATGCTTATTTGGACTATGCCTACCTGCCTGAAGCCAGCTTATTAGTCGGTAAATTCAAACCGTCTCTCAGCCTTGAGCGCTTACAAGGTGACTCCGACGGTACCTTCCTGGAACGTGCCTTCCCAACTTATTTAGCCAGCAACCGTGATGTAGGTGTGCAGCTGCATGGCGCATTCTCCAAATCCGGCTTTACCACCGAGGTTGTGCCCGGCCCAATCGATGCCAAAAACACCTTTACCTACCAAGTTGGCGTAATGAACGGCTCAGGCGATGACGGCAGCCCTAACAACAACTCTAAAGACACTGACGACAACAAAGAATTTGTTGGCCGTTTGTTTGCGCATCCATTTCAACATACCGGCTACAGCTGGTTGGAAGGATTTGGCGTAGGTGTCGCGGGTACAGTGGGCGATCCAAATGCTCAGGCGCTTAAATCTCAAGCAACACCGATAGGCCGAACTAACTATCTTGATTACACCAAGACACTCCCATCTACTGCAAGTACTACTGATCCTGTCACTGGAAAATCCTCAAAAATCCTTTATGCGGCTCCAGTAAGCAATGGCGATCAATACCGCATTTATCCTCAAGCCTACTGGTACGCCGGGCCTTTTGGAGTAATGGCTGAATATTCAGCATCTTCGCAAACCGTAAGCGGCACTGACGGTATAACTCGAAAGAAAGCTAATGTCAGACAAGACAATACTGCTTGGCAAGTACTAGCATCATGGGTTGTTACTGGTGAAGATAATTCGTTTGGTGCTGTTAAACCGATTCAGAATTTTAGTCCTTTAGATGGTCAATGGGGAGCTCTGCAACTCGCCGCGCGCTGGACTGAAATGAACATAGATAAAGGCACCTTCAAAATCGTTGACCCCAGTAAATCAGCTAGTCATGCCACCGCCTGGACTTTAGGTGCAAACTGGTACTTGAATTCCTATGCCCTGATCAGAGCCGACTACGAACAGACCAGTTTTGATGGCGGTGCTGGCACACTCAAGTCAAATAACTTTTGGTCCGGCGGTGACCGTGCAACTGAACATGTATTCGCCACCCGTTTCCAACTCTCGTTTTAACTGTGTTTAATTTAAGGAGCTTTACTATATGAAAATAAAATTGCGCCAACTTCTCGTTGCCGGGGTATTCGCTGCCCTAACCGCTGCACCCGCAGTGAATGCCGCAGATATTAAGCTGCTCAACGTGTCTTACGATCCGACTCGTGAATTTTATAAAGAGTACAACGAGGCGTTCGCTAAATACTGGAAAACCAAAACCGGCGACAACGTCACCATCAACCAATCTCATGGCGGCGGTGGCAAACAAGCACGTGCGGTGTTAGATGGTCTTGAAGCTGATGTGGTGACCTTAGCAATTGCGTTCGACATCGATCAACTGTATCAAAAACGTAAATTGATCCCGGAAGACTGGCAAAGCCAATTACCTAATAACAGCTCGCCTTACACATCAACCATTGTTTATGTGGTCCGTAAAGGCAATCCATTAGGTATTAAAGACTGGAATGATTTGGTTAAACCAGGCGTCAGCGTCATTACCCCAAACCCAAAAACCTCCGGCGGTGCACGCTGGAACTATGTGTCAGCCTGGGCTTATGCGTTAAAACATAACAACAATAGCGAACAAGCCGCGACCGAGTTTGTCAGCAAGTTATTTAAAAACACGGCTGTGCTCGACACCGGCGCGCGCGGTTCCACAACTACTTTTGCTGAACGCGAAATTGGCGACGTGTTAATCACTTGGGAAAACGAAGCTTATCTGGTGCTGAAAGAGTTTGGCGCCGACAAGTATGAAGTTGTTACTCCTTCATTCAGCGTATTGACTGAGCCACCCGTCACTGTAGTAGAAGATGTTGCTCGTAAACACGGCACCTTAGAAGTGGCGACTGAGTACCTGAAATATTTGTACAGTAAAGAAGGCCAAGAAATTATCGGCAAAAATTACTATCGTCCATCTGATCCTGAAGTCGCTGCTAAATTTTCTAAACAATTCCCAAAACTGGAACTGTTTAAAATTGATCAATTAGGCGGCTGGAATGAAGTGCAGAAAAAGCATTTCGCTGATGGTGGTGTGTTTGATCAAATTTATGGACCAGGCAAGTAAAATCTAGTTCGTTAAAGGGCGGCTATTAAGTCGCCCTTTTTATTTTCCTGTTACAAAGATTACTTAGTTAAACCAACTGTTTGTAGGAGCGGGCCATGCCCGCGTATTTAAACAATCGCGGGCATGGCTCGCTCCTACAGGTCGTAACTTAACAGCTATGAACTAGAACATTCACCGAACATAGTGATGACGTATTTATGAGACAAAGCAATATTATGCCGGGGTTTGGCCAAACACTCGGCTTCACGCTATTTTATTTGGCCCTGGTTGTACTGATCCCGCTTAGTACACTGATTTTTATGAGCTTTAAGTTAAGCCTCTCAGCTTATATCGATATTATTACCAATACTCGCGTACTGGCGGCTTTTCGAGTCAGTTTTGGCGCGGCCTTAGTCGCTGCGGCAATCGCCAGTTTTTTTGGTTTTATCATCGCCTGGGTATTAGTGCGCTATCCATTTAGCGGCAAAAAATTAGTCGATGCCTTTATCGATTTACCTTTTGCCTTACCCACAGCGGTCGCGGGTATTGTTATGGCGACCATTTTTCAACCTAGCGGTTTCCTTGGTAAGTTGTTGATAGATAGCTTTGGGGTACAAGTTGCCTATCGTCCGTTGGGGATTGTGGTCGCGCTGATTTTTATCAGCATTCCGTTTGTGGTCAGAACCGTTGAGCCGGTACTAAAGGAATTTGATTCTGCGATGGAAGAAGCCGCATCCAGCCTAGGCGCGACGCGCTTGCAGGTATTTAATAAAATTATCTTGCCGAATATTTTTCCATCCGTGTTGACTGGCTTTGCGCTCGCTTTTGCCCGCGGTGTCGGTGAATACGGTTCGGTTATTTTTATCGCAGGAAATCAGCCTTACGTCTCTGAAATAGTGCCATTGCTGATTATTACCAAACTGGAACAATATGAATATGAAGCCGCCACCGCGATTGCGCTGACTATGCTGCTGGTGTCCTTTTTGTTGTTATTGGTGATTAATTTGCTCAACAGATGGATGCGTCAGCGTTCAGGACAACTATAAACAACGAGATCGATTATGAATGCGCTAGTACAACCAGTAAAACAGTTCAAGAAAGAGCAAATACAACATGCAACTGACGACCCTCGCTGGGTCAGATACACGCTGATTAGCGTTTCCTTAAGCTTCATTTTGCTATTTTTATTCCTGCCCTTAGGGTTGGTGATAAGCAAGGCGTTTGCCAGTGGCTGGCAAGCCTATTGGGACGCGCTGTCTGAACCCGATGCCCAAGCCGCGATCAGATTGACCGTATTAGCGGCATTTATTACCGTGCCGCTTAACACAATCTTTGGTTTGGCTTCCGCCTGGGCGATTACCCGTTTTGAATTCCCCGGCAAAAGCCTACTGACTACCTTGATTGACTTACCGTTTTCGGTCTCTCCGGTAATTTCGGGCGTCATTTTTGTGCTGTTATTTGGTGCGCAAGGTTGGTTCGGCGAATGGTTGATAGACCATGACATCAAGATCATCTTTGCAGTGCCCGGCATTGTCTTGGCAACATTGTTTGTCACCTTCCCGTTTGTTGCTCGGGAATTAATTCCATTGATGCAAGAAATGGGCAGTGAAGAGGAAGAAGCGGCGCTATCGTTAGGCGCCAGCGGCTGGACCACGTTTATAAAAGTCAGCCTTCCCAATATCAAATGGGCATTGCTGTATGGCGTATTGCTGTGTAACGCCAGAGCCATGGGTGAATTTGGTGCCGTTTCCGTAGTATCCGGCCATATCAGAGGGTTAACCAACACCTTGCCGCTGCATGTTGAAACCAGCTACAACGAATATAACTCAGTAGCCGCTTTTGCCGGCGCGTCAATATTGGCGGGCCTTGCCATTGTGACACTGGTATTAAAAAGCTTCTTGGAATGGAAACAGGGCCGAAGGTTATAACCCCTCTCAGCCATCGTTAAATAATTTAGTTCGAGGACGTTATGAGTATTTTGATTGAAAATATTAGCAAGCATTTTGGCCAGTTTGCCGCGCTGGATCATATTAATTTAGAAATTCCTGATGGTGAGCTTGTTGCGCTATTAGGTCCTTCAGGCTGTGGTAAAACCACGCTATTACGGATTATTGCCGGTCTTGAAAGCGCTGATGAAGGGCGAATTTTTTTAAGCGGCGAAGATAAAACCGGGCACCATGTCAGTCGTCGCGGCATCGGCTTTGTCTTCCAGCATTACGCCTTGTTCAGGCACATGACCGTATTCGACAACGTTGCCTTCGGTTTACGCGTCAAAGATAAGAAAGAACGCCCTTCCGAAACTGACATTGCCAAAAAAGTACATAACCTGCTGGAACTGGTGCAATTGGACTGGCTGCATGATCGTTTTCCTGACCAATTGTCTGGTGGTCAGCGCCAGCGTATTGCTTTGGCGCGAGCGTTAGCTGTTGAACCTTCGGTACTTTTGCTTGATGAGCCTTTCGGCGCATTGGACGCTAGTGTGCGCAAAGATTTACGGCAATGGCTGCGTAATTTGCATAAAGAACTGCATGTCACTAGTATTTTTGTGACTCATGATCAAGAAGAAGCGATGGAAGTGGCTAGCCAGGTCGTGGTGTTAAACAAAGGCCATATCGAACAACAAGGTGCCCCGGCTGATATCTATGATCATCCGGCAAATGCATTTGTGTCCAAATTTATCGGCCAAACCAATGTATTGAACTTAAATGAAGATAACGTGATCTGGCTAAAAACTGCCGGTATTGCGGTGGATGATTCTAAGGGCAATGTCGCGCATATTCGTCCACATGACATTGATGTTAAAAAAGCCGAGGTTGATTCTGATTCGCCGGTCACTTTAAAAGATTGGCAACATCTGGGATCTTTGATTCGTGTTGAGCTGTATCGTCCGCAAGACAATGGTTCGGGCACTTATTTGTTTGCGGAAATGCCCAATGAGCGCTTTAAGTTGTTGCAATTAAATAAGGGCGACCGCGTTGCATTGCATATCAAGCATGCGCATTGGTTTAATTCGTAGGCGTACTTAATGTAGGAGCGGGCCTTGCCCGCGATAGATAAACAATCGTGGGCAAGGCCCGCTCCTACATGAGGTAATTTTTATTCTTTAGTCCATTTCGCAGCCAGTTGCGCTGAGAACTGTCCAAAATAAGTACCGATTACGATAGAGGCCGAAATGACCACTAACGGATTGCTTAACGAGACACCTAACAAAACATCTTGCGTTAATGTGTCAGGCGTTTGCAGCAAGTAAGCAAAGGTTGCGGAATATCCCAACACGCTGGCAGGAATGGTCGCCAGTTGCGGGATGTTTGCTGCAAGACACAACACAACGACCACAACAGCCACAGTCAACGCTGCCATGATAGAAAAGCCAGGTGCTGCATCAGGAGAAATTTCGGTTAACAACAAAGCCGTAATCCAGGCTAAAACCACGCCGAATATGCCGCACACGATGGTGTTTATCAAAGCTTCTTTGTTCGCGCCCAGAAAAAAGTACGCAGCCCAAGCAATGGTTGCGGCCCATATAAAAAAGAATCCGCTCAAAGGCCCTACTGCCAGAAAAGTTGCGACACCGGAAAGTAAGCCGATGCTTAAAGAAAGTGCTGTAAGTTTGTCCATTATTGATCTCGAAAAAATTACCTCATTGATATTAATTAGATTTTGCATTGAGGTGGATCTACAAAATCAAGCCTTAAAAACAACCAGACTGCTGGTTCCAGCCTGACCGTCTCGAATGGTAGCAGAGTTCAGAAACTAGAAAAATATTTAGTTGCCGCTTACATGAATAAATGTGCGTCATAGCTTGGTCCCGACTACAATCAATTACTTACAACCTTGAGAGCGCTTACTATGAACATTGGCCTAATCAAAGAAATAAAAATCAAAGAGAACCGCGTTGGGTTAACACCCGAAGGCGTCGCGCAGCTGACTGCTAAGGGGCATCAGGTTGCCGTAGAACAAGGTGCCGGTTTAGGTTCTGGCTACGCCGATGAGGCTTACCGGCAAGCAGGTGCGAAGATCGTCACCACTGCAGAGGCCTGGAATAATGACCTGGTAATAAAAGTTAAAGAGCCTATCGCCCCCGAATACGTCTATCTAAAACAACAAATCGTCTTTACCTATTTCCATTTGGCTGGTGTGCCGTGGGCGTTAACCGAAGCGCTACTACAAGGCGGGACCTCAGCCGTTGCTTATGAAACCTTAGTGGACAGCAATGGCCGTCTGCCGCTACTCGCTCCAATGAGCGCAGTGGCCGGTAATATGGCGGTGCAAATGGGCTGCTATTACCTGGCTACCAGTAATGGCGGCAAAGGGATAATGCTCGGATCAGTATTGGGCAAACGCTACGGCAAGGTGCTGATCATTGGCGACGGTGTTGTCGGCACGCATGCTGCCAGAACAGCCTTTGGATTAGGCAGCAAGGTCGTAGTCGCGGGGCTATTTCCTGAAAATGGCGCACGCTTACGTCAGGAAATTTCAGAAGACATTGAGTTTTTTATTTCCGAACCAGCGGCTATTGCCGAGCATCTTCTTGATACTGATTTATTGATTGGTGCAGTGTTGGTTCATGGCGCCCGCGCCAGCCATTTAGTGACCGAAGCTATGGTAAAAACCATGCAGCCGGGGTCTGTGCTGGTCGACGTTAGTATTGACCAAGGCGGTTGCATTGAAACCGCCAAAGCTACCAGCCACGACGCACCGGTCTATGAAAAACACGGGGTTATTCATTATTGCGTCAGCAATATGCCTGGGGCTTATCCGCGGACTTCTACCTTGGCACTAACTGACGCTACCCTGCCTTATGTGCTGAAGCTGGCAGATAAGGGACTGACGGCGCTGACTGAAGACTCAGGATTTGGCAAAGCACTAAATACTTACCAGGGCTACATCACTTGTAAGCCGGTTGCGGAAAGTTATGAAGTTTTAGACAAGTTTAAAGCGTTCCCTGAAGGGTTTGCTGAGTAGTATCATGCCGTTCGTGCGAACCACGAACGGCAATGAGTAATGCAAAATCACCGCCCGCGATGCAGGCTGTTAAATAGTAAAAAGCCAATGAACATCGCCGCAACAAACACATATCCGCCTGCCAACCCGGCAGTTAAACTGACCAGCGCCGGGCCAGGACAAAAGCCGGAAAGTCCCCAGCCTATGCCGAAAATCGCTGAGCCGGTGATCAGTTTTACATCTATTTTTGCTTTGGGATTAACACAGGTCTGCAAATCAGTATCTTGAATTTGCTCTGAAGGTTTGCGAATCAAGCGTTGCAAGGTTCCCAAAGTCAGCAAGGCGCCAACCATCACTAATGCTAGCGAAGGATCCCAATTACCGGCAACATCCAAAAATGCCAACACTTTTTCTGGATTGGTCATTTGCGCAAGCACTAAGCCTAATCCGAAAATCAGGCCGCTTATAAAAGCCGACAAGTTTAGATTCATGCTGCAATCCTCATAAACCGTGACGCACTAAAAACACCGTAATACCGGCAGTCGTCATAAAAGTTAGCGTTGCAACTATGGATCGCACAGACAAGCGCGCATTGCCGCAAATACCATGGCCACTGGTACAGCCGCCGCCTAAACGAGCACCGTAACCTACCAACAATCCGGCGACAGCCAGAACCACTAACGGCGCGTCAATTTGTATCTGCACGCTACCGCCAAACAATTTCCATAACGGCGCGCTAATGATAAGGCCAGCCAGAAACCAATATCGCCAAGCATCTCCTTGTTGCCACGGCGGCAAAATGCCCGCGGCAATACCGGAAATCCCTGCAGTACGGTTATTGAAAAACAGCAGCCAGGCAGCCGCAAGACCAATCAGCACACCACCACCTAATGAAGATAAAACGGTCAAGTAGGTCATAAATCAATGATCTCTTATAAAAAACGCGTATTGAATCAGAAACGCCGCGTCCAAGCTAATTGTCCGGAAAATTGTGTCATTTCCAGTTCAATTGTTTGGCCCTGACTGAGCGGATTGGCTCCCTTTACCGTTTTGCTGGGCGAGTACATAAAGGCAAAGCTGAGTTCATCTTTATCGGTTATCGGATGGCTAAAACCAGTCGTTAAATGCCATTCTTGAACGCCGGGCGCCAAAATATTGAATAACACTTGTGAGTTATCGATGGGCTGTGAACCATAACTGAGACCGCCCCGTAAGATCCAATCTTTACTTTGTTGCCATTGCACGCCCAGCTTGTATATGGTCATGTTATTCCAGCCGAAGCCTGGGCCATTATCAGCACCTAACGGAATCCCTTGCAAGAGCGGCTGCAGGCTATTGCCGACCGACTTGATTTCACTGTAACGAATATGTTCAACATCAAATGCAGTTGTTACAGCATCGTTTAGATCCCAAGATAATCCGACATTGAAACTGCTTGGAATATCAAAACCGCCCTGCTCTGCAAAAAGGCCTGCGTAATGCTCCAATTCAGTCATGTAGACTCGGCTTTTATACGCCGCGCCAAAACGCACACCTGGAATCAACTCGGCTTGCCCGCCGACTCTAAACCCTGCACCAAACGAATAGCTGCGATGGGTATCGGATAAATTTTGAGGGTCACTGGAAAAACCGGCAAAACTATTCAACCCGCGAGCTTTAAAAGTTTGGGCGGCAAATATTGGCGAGATACCCAATGCATATCGACCATTGGCAAATGAATGCGCATAACTGCCGACAATAAACGCTTGGGACAGATCAACACCGGTGCGACCAGCGCAGTAACTACCTTTACCGCTACTGCCCGGCGGACACGTTGAATTAGTGAAGGCTGGATAATCGGTATTCATGCCGCCATTGCCGTACATGGTAATGCCAACACTTTGCTGGTCATCAAGTCGATAATTCCAGCCTACCGTAGGCACGGCAAATATTTCGCTCTCACTTTCCACGGTGCCAGGATTGAGCGGAAACATTGAAGTTTGAGTTGGGCCGCCTTCAACTGTGTATTTGCGAATTGGGCTAAATAACTCTATTTCCACATCGAGACGTGTGTTCACAAAAGCCAATCCTGCCGGGTTAAGCGCGCCTGCCAAAGCATCTTGAGAAAATGCCACGCCTGCCCCAGCCAAAGCTTTACTTCGAGCGCCATAACCATGTGCAAAATAGCCATTGGTCGCATTCACCGAAAAGCTGCTTAAGCTCAATGCCGACAATAAAATACAAGGTAAAACATTTCTTCTTAAATTAGTCACAAAGCATTTACTTACATAGTTAATCCGGCTGGCATGTTATCAATACCAAAACAGCAAATAGGCGATATTATTAGATCTATAAATCTAATAATTAAATATCCATATTTTTTATTATTGACATAATAATTAGATAAGCAGTATCTTAGCGGTGTAGCACGAACTGACCGGACCACCGGAGGCCAGTGCCCTATTTGGATGAAGGGCAAGGGTTTCTTTTGGAAAAAAATTATGTCGACAGTCAGTTCAATAAAATGTTACCAATTTAGTTTTGAGACCACTTCAGGAGATGACTGTGTCGCATTACTATCAAGATAATTCCCAATCTATCGGCAATACCCCGCTGGTAAAACTAAATCGCATCACTGACGGCGCAGCCGCTACCGTGCTGGCCAAAATTGAAGGGCGTAATCCTGCCTATTCGGTGAAATGCCGCATTGGCGCCGCCATGGTTTGGGATGCCGAACAACGTGGCCTGTTAGGACCTGGCAAGGAACTGGTTGAACCCACCAGTGGCAATACCGGCATTGCCTTAGCATTTGTCGCCGCCGCACGAGGCATTCCTCTTACCTTAACCATGCCGGAAACCATGAGCGTAGAACGCCGCAAGTTACTGGTGGCCTATGGCGCTAAATTGGTCTTAACCGAAGGCCCCAAAGGCATGAGTGGCGCTATCGCCAAGGCCGAAGAGATTGTCGCCTCTGATCCAGAGCGCTATGTGTTGTTACAGCAATTCAAAAATCCTGCAAACCCAGCAATCCACGAAAAAACCACCGGACCGGAAATCTGGAATGACACCGACGGCGCAATTGACATTCTTGTGTCGGGGGTAGGCACCGGCGGCACTATCACCGGCGTTTCTCGATACATCAAGCATACTCAAGGCAAGGCCATCCAGTCGATTGCTGTTGAACCAACTGCCAGCCCAGTGTTGACCCAGTTCCGCGCAGGCGAGCCATTACAACCTGGCCCACATAAAATTCAAGGCATAGGCGCCGGCTTTGTTCCAGGCGTACTTGATCTATCCGTAGTTGATGATATTGAGCAAGTAAGCAATGAAGAAGCTATTGAATTTGCCCGCCGCTTGGCAAAAGAAGAAGGCATTCTGGCAGGCATTTCCTGTGGAGCCGCTGTCGCAGTAGCGATCAGGGCTGCAAAACGACCAGAAAATGCAGGCAAAACTATCGTAGTAATCCTACCCGATTCAGGCGAACGTTATTTAAGCTCCGCATTGTTCGAAGGCGTTTTTGATGCTCAAGGGCTCGCACAATGAGCGATATTGATCTATTGAATAACGAAGGTTACCAATGGGGTATCGAAGCACTGGTTGGTCAGCTGCGCGAACTCCGTGTGCAGTCCTTAGAATCCAGGCATAGACTCAACCGCCCACCCAAGCTGCCGTCACGTAAAGAATTGCACAGCATTCTTGATGGCCTTGGCGCGGTGTTGTTTCCCAATCGTTTAGGCTCACCGGATCTGAATGACGAAGGCATCGATTTTTTCGTCGGCCATACGCTGGATAGCTTACTTCGTAAGTTGTATAAACAAATTCGTCGCGAGTTGCAGTTTATTTCCGGCCACGAAGGTGATCTTAAAGAAACCCATGAACGGGCTGTTGTGATTACTCGCGAATTTGCAGCGCGTCTGCCTACTGTCAGAGCTTTGCTTGATACGGACATTCACGCCGCTTACGAAGGCGATCCGGCCGCCAGAAGCCCCGATGAAATCCTAGTTTGCTACCCCGGCATTACTGCGATCATCCATCACCGCATTGCCCACATCCTTTATCAAGCTGGCGTACCGTTAGTCGCTCGTATCATCTCGGAACTCGCTCATTCTGCGACCGGCATCGATATTCATCCCGGCGCGCAAATTGGCGACAGTTTCTTTATTGATCACGGCACTGGTGTCGTGATTGGTGAAACAGCGATTATTGGTCGCCGAGTCCGCCTGTATCAAGCAGTTACCTTGGGCGCGAAGCGCTTCCCTAAAGATGCCGATGGTGCCTTGGTTAAAGGCAATGCCCGTCACCCTATCGTGGAAGATGATGTGGTGATTTATGCCGGGGCAACCATTTTAGGCCGCATAACTATCGGCCATGGCTCGACCATTGGTGGCAACGTTTGGCTTACACATACCGTTGCTCCGGGTAGCAACATTACCCAAGCCACTGTTCGCAACGAACTTTTTGACGGAGGTGCTGGTATCTAACTTAAAGCCCCCACCCGGCATGCATTAAATCTACCCCCAATAACACTTAAAACTTAAGGAAAAAACCATGTCCGATATTCATGAAGCTCATACAGCATTAGGCGACGTCGCCGCACGTACGCTTTCGAACGCTACCAAAACCGTACCAATGATGGGAAGCATCACCCCCCGGTGGTTGGTACATCTGCTGCAATGGGTACCTGTCGAAGCAGGTATTTATCGCGTAAACAAAGTTAAAAATGAAGCCGACATGGCAGTTGATTGCTCTAGTCTGGATGAAAAAGTATTGCCGCAAACTTTCGTAGATTACGAAGAATGGGGCCGTGAATACCGTTTAAATGCTGTTAACACTGTGCTTGATGTGCATACACGGGTATCTGATTTATATAGCAGCCCACACAATCAAATTCACGAACAATTACGCTTGACCATTGAAACCATTAAAGAACGCCAAGAAAGCGAACTGCTCAATAACAAAGAATATGGCCTGTTGAACAACGTTGCACCTTCACAAAAAATTAAAACCCGCAATGGCTCACCGACTCCTGATGACTTGGATGAGTTAATTGCCACGGTTTGGAAAGAGCCGGGCTTCTTCCTGGCACATCCTAAAGCCATTGCTGCTTTCGGTCGTGAAGCCACACGTCGCGGCACACCGCCACCCACTGTGTCTTTATTCGGCTCGCAATTTTTGACATGGCGCGGTATTCCGTTAATCCCAACTGATAAATTGGCGATTACTAAAGGCAAAACCAACATCTTGTTAATTCGTAGTGGTGAAAGTCGTCAAGGTGTCGTTGGTCTGTATCAACCTAACCTGAGCGGCGAATTGAGCATGGGTCTGTCAGTCCGTTTTATGGGCATTAACCACAAAGCCATTGCTTCTTATTTAGTCTCACTCTATTGCTCATTGGCTGTGTTGACTGAAGATGCTCTCGGGGTTCTCGAGAACGTTGAGGTAGGCAATTACTATGACTACAAGTAATTTTGACGGCATTCCATCACTTGGCACTGCTACGGACACTGTGAATTTAGCTAATTCATTGCCTGACGTTTCTCAGTTAGAAAAACTGGCCAACGAACTATTTTCAGCACTACCCTGTGATGGCACAGGAACTGGCGTTGGCTTGTTATCGTCAGCGGCTTCTAATGTATTTAACGAACAGCTCTCAGGTATAGACAAAGCGCTAATACCCGACACCTCGCCTAATCATTTTGGCGTGCCCGGGGAGGCAGAGTTACAAAAGCTGTTTGCCCCGCGTTCGGCGTCAGTAGGCAGCTTTCCGAGCAGTAAATTGGCAACTTCGCACCCTGATGACGCATTGAGCGCATTGCATGCACCGCAACAACCTGCTGATAAATCATTATTTACCGGCATTAACACGCAAGGTTTTGATTTACCCGGTGAAGCTGAGTTAAAGAAGTTGTTAGCTGAAAAGTCTATATCCCCCGCTGCGAAAGGCCACGCAATCGTGCCTACCGCTAAAGCGGATGCTCCGGCTGTCAGTGATTTCTACTTTCTTAACGAAAGTACATCGCTAAACCGTAGCGCGCCCGTATCGGCGCTTGATTTTGCTCACCCTGCGTTTGATGTCAGCGCAGTGCGGCGTGACTTTCCTATTCTTAATGAACGGGTTAATGGTCATCAATTAGTTTGGTTTGATAACGCAGCCACCACGCAAAAACCGCAGGCAGTAATCGACCGAGTTTCGTATTTCTACGAACACGAAAACTCCAATATTCACCGAGCAGCGCATGAATTGGCCGCGCGTTCGACAGATGCTTACGAAAAAGCCCGCAATACTGTGGCACGGTTTTTAAACGCATCGTCAGCGGATGAAATTGTTTTCGTACGTGGTACTACGGAAGGCATCAACTTGGTTGCGAAAAGCTGGGGCAAGCAAAATATCGGTGAAGGCGATGAGATTGTCATTTCATGGCTGGAGCATCATGCCAACATCGTGCCTTGGCAGCAGCTGTGTTCTGAAACAGGCGCCATCCTTAGAGTTGCGCCGGTCGATGATAACGGTCAGGTATTGTTGAACGAATACCAAAAGCTGCTGACAGCTAAAACTAAGTTGGTGTCCTTCACGCAAGTCTCCAATGCCTTGGGTACCGTGACGCCTGCGCAACAAATGATTGAAATGGCACATCGTGTCGGCGCCAAGGTTTTACTTGATGGCGCGCAATCAGTCTCGCATTTACGTGCAGATGTTCAAACACTGGATTGTGACTGGTTTGTATTTTCCGGCCACAAGATATTCGGACCAACTGGAATTGGCGCCGTGTATGGCAAACCAGAGCTGCTTGAAGGCATGCCACCTTGGCAAGGCGGCGGCAATATGATTGCAGATGTGACATTTGAAAAAACTGTCTATCAACCTGCTCCGGCCCGCTTTGAAGCCGGTACCGGTAATATTGCCGATGCTGTCGGTCTGGGCGCAGCTTTAGAATATGTTGAACATGTTGGTATCGATAACATTGCCCGTTATGAACATGAGCTATTGGTATATGCAATGGATAAGCTGCAAAGCATATCCGGCCTACGCCTGATTGGCACGGCACCGGATAAAACCAGCGTACTGTCATTCGTTCTTGCTGGTCACAGCAATCAAGACATTGGCGTTGCGTTAAATAAAGTCGGTATTGCCGTACGTACCGGCCATCACTGCGCCCAACCTATCTTGCGTCGTTTTGGTTTGGAAAGCACTGTCCGACCTTCATTAGCGTTTTACAACACGCATGATGAGATAGATCATCTCGTTAACACTGTGCGTCGGATTAAAAACGGTAGCGCTGTTTATTAGCGTTAACGACAATCCTGCTATTCGGCGGCCTTAGGCCGCCGTTTTTTTATACACCCTCACATGCCCTCTCCTCTTGTAACAAACAGGAGACAGGCCTAGACATTTTCGACATCCACAAGTCTGTCCTGCATAATTACAGCCCGACTTTGATGCTCGATCAACAAAACTAAAATTCCATGTTAAAAAACACCCAAAAATTGTTAGCCATCATGGCGCAACTTAGAGACCCCGAGCATGGCTGCGCCTGGGATGTTAAACAGGATTTCACCAGCCTGATTCCCTATCTAATTGAAGAATCGTATGAAGTTATTGATGCCATCGAGCGCAATGATTTAGATGATTTACGCTCCGAACTGGGTGATTTATTACTACAAGTGGTGTTCCATGCCCAAATTGCCGACGAACGCGGCCTGTTTAATTTTGAACAAATTGCCGAAAGTATCAGCGATAAGCTGATTCGCAGGCATCCCCATGTCTTTGCTGACGCTGTCTTTAACAGCGATGAAGAACGGCATCAAGCCTGGGAACAAATCAAAGCCGGCGAACGACAAAGTAAAAGCAGCGCAACGCCAGAAGATAGCGTTTTATCTGGAGTGGCACGCAACCTGCCAGCCTTACTGGAATGCGAAAAAATTCAGGATCGTGCAGCACAACATGGCTTTGATTGGCCTGACGCACCGCCCGTTTTTGATAAAGTGCTAGAAGAACTGGAAGAAGTTAAAGAAGCTTGGCAGTCTGGCGACCAAGCCCATATTCAAGAAGAAATTGGCGACTTGCTATTAGTTGCAGTCAATCTGGCCAGACATATGAAAGTAAATCCTGAGCTGGCGCTTAAACAGAGTACGCAAAAATTTATGACCCGGTTTCGTTACATAGAGGAGCAAGTAGCGGCCTCTGAGCGCAAATTAACCGATTGCGAATTAACTGAACTGGATGAGTTTTGGAACGCTGCCAAGCTAGCGCTGAAAAAATAAAGACCCTGAAGAACAGAGTTCTCCAAGGTCTTGTTTATGGTTGTACCGAGGTGTTTTAAAAAGCAGCTGGTTTACGTTTTAGTGCCAACATACCGAATAATCCGGATAAGAACATCCACATGGCGCCTGGTACAGGAACAGCAGCTACCTGAGAAGTGATAAATTCAACCCTTAAACCGGTTGGATTGCCACTATTTAATTTAGTATTGGTGACCAAAAACTCCAATGTATTAAGACCCGCAACAAACAAATGACTAGCCGCGGCAAAGTCATACCATTGGTTAAATCCAGCCGCTGAACCAATAATCTCGCCGTTGAAATATGCAGTTGCATTGTTATCTGCAGAAAATCGTCCCGCAAAAGAAGCTGTACTGGCATTAAATCCGGATAAATCAAACTCTAGTGTCCATAAATATGAACCGTTGTGCGAAGAATCATAACTTTGCGCCCGGTTATCGGTAGGCGTTAACCAATGTGACGTGTTGTTGTCAGCAAGCCAGGGACTGATTGGCCAACCCGAACCCACAGCGGCTTCACCATAACCGCCATAAATTGAATTTCCCTCTCCATCAGTTAACTTGTAATTAAAGTCGGTAGCCTTATCGACAGTGATTCCAGTACCAGTATTGAATAGACCTGGAATTGAGATAGTATCAGCTTGAGCATTAACAACTGCCAACGTGGCTAAGCCAACAAACAAAACGCTTTTTATATAGTTTTTCATACAAAAACCTAGGTAAATTTTAAATAATGAAACAGAGGAATTACTTAGAAGCCAGTAAGCGGGGTTTTTCTACCCCAGCAAACATCAACAAGCCGACCGAAATCAATGCTAAGGCGCCCGGCGCCGGTACCTGCATAGATAACGCATTAGCCTGTATAAGTGGAGATACATCTGAAGCAGTAAACTCAACTCGCAAACCGGTAGGATTGCCTGATGACTGCTTAATGTTAGCCACTCTAAATTCAAGTGTATTGATGCCGGCAACGAAGTAATCACTTATCGCGGCAAAGCTGTACCAGTTAGCAAAGTCGCTGGCAATACCAATTGGGTTGTCGTTTAAAAAAGCTACCGCGTTATTGTCGGCAGAAAACCGCCCGGTAAATGAAGCTGTACTCGGTTCAAATCCCGTTAAATCAAACGCCAGTGTCCACAAATAAAAGCCATTTTTTACAGGGTCATAACTTTGACTTCTATCTGCAGTGGGTGTTAGCCAATGCGAAGTACTGCTATCGACCAACCAGGGGCTAATAGGCCAACCTGAACCTACCGCCGCTTCCCCGTAACCACCATAAATTGAACTTCCCGAAAGATTTGTTAATTGGTAATTTGTATCGGTTGTTTTATCGACAGTAATACCTTCTCCAGTGTTGTATAAACCAATAATTGGCACGGCTTGGGCATTTACAGAAAATATGACCGAAGAGACAAGCAAAGCGGCCATGATATTTTTATTCATAATTTCTAACCTTTTGAGAATGATGAAAATCATCTACGTTGCATACACAGATATGAAACGCTTAATATTTACCAATCAATTCCCGTGCCAAGAATGTAAAGCTAATAAAATAAGCATTTTGCCCTACAATAAAGGGCATTAACCAGACAGCCTCGTCAGCACTGCTGACAGTTTTGTCAGAACAATTAACTCAGCCTGTCATAACAGCCACTGATGAATAGCCAAGCAACTATGTCCAAGAATGCCATTACCCTTGAATCATTACTGGAAACGCATGATTTACCGTTCGTCATTATCGATAAGAAATTGACTGTCGTTACTGTTAACAGAGCTTGGGAAATTCGCTTTGGTATTGCTCGTGACCGACAAATTGGTGAGCCATGCTGTAGTAATAGTGGAAACTGCCGACACAGCCGTTTATTTGAAAAATTAGAGCCTTATGTGGGTCTATTTCCCAGTGATGGCCTGACTGATTCACCAAACCAGCTCAGAGTCCGTGGCTATCCACTTTTGGATGCTAATGGGTCACTCTATATTGGCGAGTCGATTAGCGTCGCGACACCGTTAAAATCAACCACAGCGCCATCCCCCATGGTGGGCGCATCGTCTACATTTCTGGCATTACAAGCCAAGCTAAATCAGGCCGCTCAAACTCAAGCCCCCGTATTATTGAATGGTGAAACCGGAACTGGCAAAGAACTTGCTTCAGAATTCATCCATCGACATTCTAAAAATGCTGAGAATGAATTTGTGGTGATGGATTGCACCATCCTGGGGGAAAACTTGTTTGAAAGTGAATTATTTGGACACGAAAAAGGCGCATTCACCGGTGCGACATCTGGGAAGAAGGGCTTATTTGAGCTGGCCGACAATGGCACTCTTTTTCTTGACGAAATCGGTGAACTGCCACTTGCACAACAACCCAAACTGCTGCGTGCACTTGAAAGTGGACAATTTCGTCGTGTCGGAGGCACCTCGGCATTAACAGCGAAAGTCAGGGTGATTTGCGCAACACATCGAAACTTGGCAAATATGGTTCGAGACGGCCAGTTTCGCGAAGACCTTTTTTATCGCTTATCGGTTTTTCCAGTTCAAATACCACCGCTACGCGAGCGACGCGAGGACATTCCCAATTTATGTACGGCAATGCTAACGCAGTTTGGTCAAATGAATGACTGTACCTACTCTATAAGCAAACAAGCTCTGGCAAAATTGCTACAGCACCAATGGCCGGGCAATATCCGAGAGTTAAAGAACTGCCTGCACTTAGCTAGCAGCTTATGCACAGATCACCGCATCGAAGAGCACGACATCAACATTGTCCAACGGCAGACTGTCAACGAAAGCATACCCAGCTCAAGTCAACAGAATCTGCAACCTGCGCATACAAACTCGCTTGATCAACTCGAAGCCAACTTTATTAAAGAACTGCTCTCCAGACATAACGGCAACCGCAAGCTAATCGCTGCAGAAATGAATATCAGCGAAAGAACGCTGTATCGCAAACTTAATCGCCTAAATCTAACAAACAGTGACTTACACTAATGCAAGCGTCTCTAATTAACTGGACACTCAACACTATCACGCCGCAACTGGATAGTTTTACGCCGCCTAAAGACATGCGTGAAGCTATCAGTCGCATCAAAACGTTACCCCCGCTTCCTGGTATCGCTCTACGTATTACGCAACTGGCCGCCGACCCATCAGCAGATGCGGCCAAATTAGCAGGCATTATCGAACAAGATCCATTGTTAACTGCCCAAGTTATTCGCTGGGCATGCTCGCCACTTTATGGATACCGCGGTAAAATCACCAGCGTACAGGATGCCATCACTCGAGTGTTGGGATTTGACTTTGTTTTTAATCTGGCATTGGGATTGGCAGCTCTCGCTCCATTGAAAGCCCCTAAAGATGGTCCAGTCGGCACGCGTCTATTCTGGATTCAGGCGCTGGCAAGCACGAAGCTTATGCCGCTGCTAGCCAATCAAATGCCTGCTGCACATCGACTTGCACCTGCTGATTTATTTCTAGCAGGACTAATGCATAACATAGGCTTCCCTTTATTAGGCAATCAGTTTCCGGAAGAGTTTAACTATTTAAATAAGCTGATACAGGCCAATCCAACACTAACTGTTTTTAACCTGGAAAAATTCGCTTTCGGAGTTGACCACACCATGCTGGGCGCATGGTTGATGACCGCATGGTCGATGCCTAAACCTGTTATCGACATTGTCTACCACCATCACAACCCATACTACCGAGGAGAAAACCACCAACTGAATCTACTCACTTTTTTGAGTGACTGCCTTTTGGGGCGACTCGGTATAGGGGACGCTCAACAACAAACCTCTCACGATGAGTTTTTCGATCAACTTGGCTTGCCTGCTGGTGCCAGCCAAACAGCATTGGATAAATTTAATGACATACTGGAAAATATTATTGCTACGGCCGACATTATTACTGGGTAGCAAGGATCCCTCAACTACTGCAATCAATAGATCAGAGCCCCTTAGGCCTGTTACAAACAATGTTGCAATATAAATTGCGCCACCAATAACAACCCATAGCAACAAATTACTACCTCGTTGTATCCCATTGATCAATACCTATCCCGTAACCTAAACCAATTTCCATTAATGTGCTTGCCAGCATCACTCGCAACACAAAAAACCACCTGCCGTTCGACGGTTGACAAACCTTGTCATATATTAGCTTTCTTAATAAAAAAGCATTTAGAACAGCGCCAAGCGACGTTACCAGCCATTGGCTCAACCAACATGCCTTTCCCGGCTCATCCATAAGCGGTGCTAGCTAAATTATAAAGGCTATCATGCAAAGACTGGTGTTAGAGCCGATGCGCATTCAAAATGGCACCTGAAAACGCAACCAAGCTAATGAAAAATAAATACTGGGAAATAATTTGTAATAGTTGACCAACTAGCTGAATTCCATTCCAGCCAAATCCCCGACGCCAACAACATAATCAATAATGACGAGGCAATTGTTCCACGTGGATTCTAGTAACGCTTGCCTATTATTATGGCGTTTATACTCCGCTAAAACCGAAACAAAACCATGAGAAACAGCCCCTTCCGCAAATAATCGCCGCAAGAAATTAGGTATTTTAAAAACTACAAAAAACGCTTCTGTTGCTAACCCTACTACAAAGTACTGGGCAATCGACATATCCCTAACAAAACTACATTAAAGTTTGACAATGTTGCCATTTGAAAAGATAATTCCCAGTCTAATTAACTCAATCAGTAATAACCGAGACACTATGGCTAATACAGCACAAGCTAAAAAGCGTGCGCGACAAGCGGAAAAAAGCCGTATTCGCAACGCAGGACAACGTAGCAACTTACGCACATTCATCAAAAAAGTCATCGCTGCCGTAAGGGCTGGTGACAAAGAAAAAGCGCAGGCCGCTTTCAAAACTGTAGTGCCGATTATCGATTCTGCAGTTAATAAAGGTATCATCCACAAGAATAAAGCTTCTCGCAGCAAAAGCAGATTAAACTTAAAAGTAAAATCTATTGCTTAATAGCTAGTTTTTCGAGATAAAAAAAGCCGCCAGTCTTATTTGAATGGCGGCTTTTTTAATGAGCGTTATTAACGCTCAAATCAATACCAAATTATCTCGGTGTATTATTTCTGCATCATCAGCATAACCCAAAATTTTTTCAAATTCAGCACTACTCTTACCCAAGATAAGCTTGGCATCTGAATATCCGTAATTAATTAGACCGCGAGCCACTTCCAAGCCCGCCTCATCGACACACGAAACCAGCTCGCCACGCTCAAACTCGCCAGACACAGCCTTCACACCCACCGCCAACAAACTCTTGCCCTGCTCTTTTAATGCTTTAGCTGCACCCAAATCGACAATTAATTGACCTTTCACCTGCAACTGCCCAGCCAACCATCGCTTTCTAGCAATCAACGGCTCAACATCCGGCAAAAAATGCGTACCGACTTCGGTACCAGAAAAAACAGCAGCAATCACATTATTCAGCACGCCCGGCGCAACCACAGTCGCCGCACCAGACCTTGCCGCCAACCTTGCTGCACGCACTTTGGTAAACATGCCGCCACGGCCTAAACCACTGCGACTATCTCCAGCCATTTTTTCCAATCGCTCATCATTTACACTAACTTCAGAAAGCAATGTAGCATCAGGGTAAACACTGGGATCAGCTGTAAACAACCCTTTCTGATCAGTGAGAATAACCAATAGCTCCGCTTCTACCAAATTAGCAACCAGCGCAGCCAAAGTGTCATTATCACCAAAACGAATCTCTTCGGTAGCAACAGCATCATTTTCATTGATAACCGGAATCACACCGAATTTAAGCAAAGTCAGCAAAGTACTACGAGCATTCAAATAACGCTGCCGATCCGACAAATCATCATGCGTTAGCAATACCTGGGCAGCGTGCAAGTTATGCTGTTGAAAATTGTCATCAAAAACACGAACCAAGCCCATCTGGCCAACTGACGCTGCAGCTTGTAATTCATGCAATACGGTAGGTCGCACCTTCAGACCTAATCGGCACATGCCTTCAGCAACTGAGCCTGAAGACACAAGAATGACATCAACACCCTGCTGTCTTAAGCCAGCCATTTGCCTAACCCATTCGGCAATAGCGACTGTATCCAGCCCCTGTCCACCCTTAGTAAGTAACGAGCTGCCTATTTTAATTACTACTCGTCTAATGTTTGCAAAATCAGCCCTGCTGTTCACTATCCGCCCGTCTTTGTTCTTCTATAAAATTCATAATAGCGCACATAAGCTCTCTTGTACCCTCACCATTAACAGCCGCAATTTTAAACACTGGAGCAGCCCAGCCCAGCGCATCAACAATCGTTTGACAGCGCTCATTAAGCTCCTCATCAAGCACTCTATCTATCTTATTCAATACCAACCAACGCGGTTTATTGGCGAGATCGTCACTCCATTTTTCAACTTCATGAATAATTTTTCTGGCCGCTTCCACTGGCGACTCAGCACTTTCATAAGGCTCTATATCGACCACATGCAACAGCAAGCTGGTACGTGACAAATGTTTGAGAAACTGCAACCCCAACCCAGCACCTTCTGCAGCACCTTCGATAACCCCGGGAATGTCGGCAATCACAAAACTACGCAAATCATCTACTCTAACAACCCCCAAATTTGGGTGCAAGGTAGTAAATGGATAATCCGCCACTTTAGGTGTCGCTGATGACACCGAACGTATTAAGCTCGACTTGCCTGCGTTAGGCATACCTAACAAGCCCACGTCGGCAATTAATGTCAGCTCCAAATTTAAACGGCGATGCTCACCCTCGCTCCCCTTACTGGCTTTTTGTGGCGCTCTATTAATACTGCTCTTAAAACGAGTATTTCCCAGACCATGAAATCCACCCTGAGCCACCAATAAAGTTTGCCCAATTTTGGTTAGATCACCAATAACCTCATCGGTTTCAGCGTCGCAAACCTTTGTTCCCAAGGGTACAGGCACATAACAATCATCACCCTTTCTACCCGTACAATTACGCCCCATGCCATTTTGACCGCGCTTAGCTCTATGCACAGCGTGATACCGAAAGTCAACCAAGGTATTTACATTCTCAACAGCAACTAAGTAAACACTACCGCCATCACCGCCATCACCACCGTCAGGCCCGCCCATAGGAATATATTTTTCACGCCGAAAGCCGACCGCGCCATTACCGCCGTCACCCGCTTCCACAAGCACTTCTGCCTCGTCAACAAATCTCATAATTCAAATACCGCCACTCTTAAACCAACCACTATAAACAAAAAAAGCCCCACCTAGAGGGCGGAGCTTTTTATGCACTCACTCTGCCGCAAAATGCGACAGGTAAGTTTATGCAGTAACAATACTGACAAATTTACGATTTTTTGGGCCCTTAGCCTGAAAAACCACTTTTCCGTCCGCTGTAGCAAACAAGGTATGATCCTTGCCTAATCCTACATTATCTCCAGCGTGAAAATGAGTCCCACGTTGACGAACAATTATATTTCCAGCAATCACTGCTTCGCCGCCAAAACGCTTAACACCTAAGCGTTTTGCATTAGAATCACGTCCATTACGTGTACTACCGCCTGCTTTCTTATGAGCCATATCAACCCAACCCCTATATTATATTCAACAAAAATTCTTAAGCAGAAATACCAGTAATCTGAACTTCTGTATAGTATTGACGATGCCCCATTTGTTTCATATGGTGCTTGCGTCTTCTGAATTTAATAATCTTAATTTTTTTGTGTCTTCCTTGAGACAAAACTGTCGCTGTAACCTTGCCACCTTCAATAAACGGCAGACCAACTTTGACATCATCACCGGACTTGACCAGCAGCACTTTATCAAATTCAATGCTGTCGCCTTCGCCAAGCTCTAGTTTTTCTATTTTTAAATAAGTACCTTCTTCAACGCGGTACTGTTTACCACCTGTTTGAATTACCGCATACATCGGCGTAAGCTCCATCAAGCATTAATCTAATTAAAGTGAACAAAGAATTATATTTTTTAGTCAAAGCATAGTCAAATCTAAATTCACAAAAACATACAGAATCGCTTTAAGGCGAACAGCATTATCGTCAATTCAAGGCTAGCATCGAGTCCATCAACTTATCATTATGAGTTATAATACCGTGGAAAGCCAAATAAGGCATTATTATCAAACCCCACGTAAAACATACACATGGCATCTGATTTACACTCCGTCTTGACTCCCAACCCCTCCATTGATTTTGATTCAATTAAAAAATTGACGTCAACCGAAGCTTCGGAGGTCGATCAACTTATCATCAACGAACTTAGTTCTGATGTCGTTCTTATCAATCAGGTTGGACATTATATTGTCGGCAACGGTGGCAAACGGTTAAGACCGATGCTGCTATTACTGGCTGCCAAGGCTCTTGGGGGCGTCACAGACAGCCATCTAATCTTAGCGGCTGTTATAGAGTTCATACACACAGCCACTCTACTTCATGACGATGTAGTCGACGAATCCGACCTTCGTAGAGGCAAGGATTCAGCCAATGCTGTGTGGGGAAATGCTGCCAGTGTTTTGGTTGGTGATTATTTATATTCCAGCGCGTTCGAAATGATGGTCCGCACCAACAACATGCGCGTCATGGAGATTCTTTCAAAGACTACGACGGCAATCGCTGAAGGTGAAGTATTACAATTATTAAATTGTAATAATCCTGAGACCACCGAAACTAAATACCTCGAAGTTATTGCCAGAAAAACCGCTATCTTGTTTAGCGCCGCTACTCGCCTAAGCGCTGTTATATCAAATTCACCCTCAGCAACTGAAGAAGGTCTGGCTCAGTATGGGCAACACCTAGGAATCGCTTTTCAATTAATTGATGACGCGCTTGATTACAAGGCAACCAAAGAAGAACTAGGCAAAAACCTAGGCGACGATTTGGCCGAAGGAAAACCAACACTTCCGCTGATTTATGCCATCCAAAATAGCAGCAAAAGCGATGCTGATCTTATAATTGACGCAATTAAAAATGGCAATCGTGATGCGTTCGCTGAAATTTACAGCATTGTACAAAGCACCAAAGCAATTGATTACACAGAGCAACGCGCAGAAGAAGAAGCGCAAAAAGCCATAAGCGCATTAGCCGTGCTTCCGGATTCCGAATACAAGGCAGCCCTAATTCAATTGGCACAATTCTCAGTTCAACGTAATTACTAAACATTAATAAACTTAAAGCCTCAATCGCTTACGAGCTGGATTTTCTGACCAGCCATTTATCAGCGATAGGGCTTTTTTGTTTTTTAACTCGCCGCAACCTCTTAAAATTACACTTTGCCGAGCTCAGCACAAGATTGCTTAATTAATACTGAGCTCAGCAAAGCCTAAAATAAATACCGATCAACCCTCTATTCCTTGCTGAATCAGGACTGCATTTCAAAGTGCTTCGGCAGATTTATCAGGGTGATCTTTAAATTGCATATGATGCAGACGTGCGTAAGCGCCATTTTTGACAAGCAACTCTTCATGACGCCCCTGCTCTACGATTCGCCCATGATCCATCACCAAAATCACATCGGCATTTTCGATAGTTGATAGCCGATGCGCAATCACCAACGTAGTCCTGTTACGCATGGCTTTTTGTAATGCCGCCTGGATATAACGCTCTGATTCCGTATCCAGCGCCGAGGTAGCCTCATCCAAGATCAGAATGGGCGCATCTTTTAATAGCGCTCTTGCCAACGCCAAGCGCTGCCGCTGCCCTCCAGACAACTTAACGCCGTTCTCACCAATTACGGTATCCAGCCCCTGCGGTAACAGCTTAATAAATTCCATCGCATAAGCATCGGTCGCAGCAGCAATTATTTTGTCACGAGACGTTCCAGCCAGTGCGCCGTAAGCAATATTATTGGCAACGGTATCGTTAAATAAGGTGACCTGCTGATTCACTAAGGCAATCTGCCTTCTCAAGTTGGCCAGGGTGTAATCCTGTATTTCAACCCCATCGAGCAGAATTTCGCCCATTTCATGGGGATAAAAACGAGACACCAGATTAGCCATGGTACTTTTGCCACCGCCTGACGCACCCACTAAAGCGACCGTCTGCCCAGACTCCACCTTGACATTAATATCTTGCAAGGCCAACTCATCAGTACCTTGATAACGAAAGGATAGATTTCTGAATTCCAACTCTCCCCGAGATCTTTCTACCTGATACTGCCCTTGATCTATCTCGCACGACTCGTCCAAAATGGCAAATAATGATTCTGCAGCGGCAATGCCTTTTTGAATTTCACCATTAGCATCGGTTAATTGCCTGATCGGCCTGGGTAATAAAAATGCCGCAGTTAGATAACTGACAAACTCGCCAACACTGGCTTGTTGCATAAAATACAACGCCATATACATCAGCACTGACAAAGCTAAAGCAATAATTAACTGCATGACAGGGCTATGTATCGCAGTCGTCGTGGCCATTTTCAGGGCTTGGCGGCGATTATTATCACTACTCTTCAAAAAGCGTTGCCGCTCATAATCCTCGCCGCCGTAACTGCGCACAACCCGATGAGCACCCACCAATTCAGAGGTAACGTGAGTCATATCACCTACCGACTCCTGAAGTCTTTTACTGATCGCGCGCAGCCGCTTACTCACATAACTAACCAGCACCACGATGACAGGGGTAATACAGACAAACACCAGCGACAACATCCAGTTGAGATAAAACAAATACGCCAGCAAGCCAACTGCAGACAGACCTTCTCTAATTATTGTTTTTACCGAATCGGTAGTCGCCTTAGTGACTTCGCCAACATTGTTGGTGATTCTGGAAATCATAAAACCGCTGTTATTACTATCAAAATAGGCCGTTGGTAACCGGGTATATTGATCAAAAATTTCACAGCGCAAAGTGTGAATAATGCTGGTAGACACCTTGGATAAAAAATAATTGCCTAAGTAAGTGCCAATACCACGCAACACAATCAAGCCACTGAACAGCAACGGCATATAAAACATGCCCTCACGTTTATCCGATTGCAACGTATCGATAATGGTTTGGATCATTGCCGCAAACAGCGGCTGCGTACTGGAATAAATCACGAAGCCCAAAATACTAAGGGCAAAATAGCCACGTAGTGGTTTCACATAGGTCAATAAGCGCTTATAGACTTCAGCACTTGCCTGAGGTTTTTTTTGCATAGTCTGATGAAAAATTGAGCTGCTCAGCTTGCTTATGAGCAAAACTGTTTAAGATATTAAGAATTGTTGGCGGATGCGTTTACTACCCACATCCGCCAGGAGATGCTGAAATCAGCTTTTAGAAATTAATGCGCTTTTATTTGTCAGTAACTTTAATCAAAAAACCATCTTTCTCGCCACACCCTAAAGTAGACTTGGCACTTATATCAAGCCTGACGAATTTGCCGGTATATTCGGCAGGAATTTTAGATTTAACTCGATGAAAACTACTATTGCTTTCTACCGAGAACTCCAACGGCTTACTTTTGGCAGAAAGCTTAATGCTTTGGGGATCAACCCACGGCGACAACATTACCGTAAACGCCGATTCAGGGGCTACCTCATGCTTTTCCGGCTCTTGATATACAGGCAACGTAAAGTCCTTGAACTGAGGTTTTTTACACGCTTTTTCGTCATCGTCTTTCGTATAGGCAATCGCTGAAGCGCTTACCGCAACCATGGCAAACACACACACCGATTTGAGCAATGTTCTTATTGTTGTCATACCCTCTCCTCAACTTAAAAAGCGGCCAGAATTTATAAATCATCAGCCGGATGTTTTAACACAGCAGCACTTTAATTATTTTCCTGGTGTATTTCAACTTGAAGCGACTTGCTAAACAAACTGAAGCTTATGAAATGCGGTATTTAAAGAATGATTGATGATCAGGATTGAATCATATTTGTTTTTGGGGAAAGCGCTGAGTGATACCGACATACCATCACCGGTTTGATCAAGCAGAAATAAATTTAACGGGAATTGAGCAGTCTGTATCTCAGCTCACTTAATCCGGTTGTATCAACATCTTGCGGATTAAGCACTCGGCCTATGCCTACCGATTCCTCAAAGGCGTGACGATTGCCCTGATAGCTGACTTTATAGTGATTTATACCAGCCTGACTGTCCATCCAGCTGACTGACTTCACCATGGATAAGGATTGTAAATATTGGGTTACCCGACTGATGTCATTGACACCATTGATGCCCGCTATTTTAAGCACCACAACTCCTGCCGACTCAACACCATCAGGCTTGGCCGCATAATAACCGGCAAGCTGTGTATAGACGCCACTCAAGCCCGTTGCAATCACTTCGTTTAAAGTGCCGCATGACTTGCTCCATTGCTCGACACGGTCATCAAAATAAAATGCCCAATCACCTTTCCAGCACTGCTGCATCTTTACGACCCGACCGGCAAGAATAGAAACAACGCCGTAACGTTCTGACACGTTAAGCAAATTTTGCGGATATGCACTCAATACATCATTCACCGATAATTGGCGTTGTTCATCTAAATCTGACAAGGGATACAACAGAGGCAGACCTTTTTGTTTAGCGCCCTTACTTAAAGCGACACTAAGCTCCGGCATACTGTCGGCCTTGTAAAAAGAACGCCGTCCATTTTCTTCAACAACCAACCACAACAGCGTTTCCGGCCGGATGTCACCCCACACCTTCAATTTACTGGTCTTTAGCGCCTCCAGTAACGCTTGCTCATCGAACAGCACACGCATATTTCTGGCTTCATTATCCGCAGCCAAGCTGGCTTCTGTTAATGAATACTGATGCTGCTTAACAAAACGGGGCGCATTAGCCAATGTTGCTTGCACCGCTCTGTCTTGCAGCACATTATCGCCTGCCAGAATACGACCAAGCACCACAGTTAACGCGTCTTTAAAAGCGGCGTTCTTGTCTTCATTAGACGGACTGTTAGCGATAACTTCCGTTTCGTACAATCCTCGCACTTCGGCAGCGAAAACGGGCGCACATAAAAGTAATCCACTTAAAAGCAAAGCACGGTAAAGCACGCTATATCCCTCACATAATTCTAAAGATGTCTTGTACAATATCGGCAGTTTAGCAATAACTTTAGAGAGCATGACATTGAGCGAACAAAATCAGGAAGGCTTGAATTACAAAAGCGCCGGCGTTGATATTGCTGCCGGCAACGCATTGGTTGAGCGCATTAAACCGATTGCTGCCAAAACCCGTACCGCCGGTGTAATGGCTGGATTGGGTGGCTTTGGCTCAATGTTCGAACTGCCGTTGGATCGTTATCAAAATCCTATCCTGGTGTCCGGCACCGACGGCGTGGGCACCAAATTAAAACTGGCCAATGAGTTGGGCGTTCATGACACTATCGGCATTGATCTGGTTGCCATGTGCGTTAACGATATTATCGTACAAGGCGCAGAACCCCTATTTTTTCTGGATTATTTTGCGACCGGCAAGCTGGATGTCGATACTGCTGCTGACGTCATCAAAGGCATTGGCAAAGGCTGCGAACTGGCTGGTGCCGCACTGGTAGGCGGTGAAACTGCTGAAATGCCGGGCATGTACACCGACGGCGAGTATGACTTGGCTGGTTTTTGCGTTGGCATCGTGGAAAAAAATAAAGTACTGGATGGCAGCAAAGTCAGTGTCGGCGATAAGTTGATCGGCATTGCCTCTTCCGGCCCACACTCCAATGGCTACTCGTTAATTCGCAAAATTATTAGTCATAGTCAATCATCGCTATCCGAGCCTTTTAACGACACTACCTTAGGTGCTGCTTTACTAGAACCGACACGAATTTACGTAAAATCGTTACTTTCACTGATAAACACCGTTCCTGTACATGCGCTCGCTCACATCACCGGCGGCGGCATCACTGAAAATCTGCCAAGAGTATTACCGGATGGTATTAACGCTGAAATTAACCTATCCAGCTGGGAATTGCCTGACGTTTTCAAGTGGCTGCAACAAAAAGGTAACGTGTCACTGCAAGATATGCTGATTACTTTTAACTGCGGCATAGGCATGATCGTTTGCGTAGCCCCGGAACACGAACAAGCCGCGTTAACAGCACTTGAACAACTGGGTGAAAATGCGTTTCCTTTAGGTCAACTGGTAGCAGCGACAGGTAAACCTGAAGTTATTTACAAGTAACTTAACTACCCACAAGAAGCTTGATCGCAGGAAAAGATTAACACCCACACCTGCGACACTTTCTTACTTAGCATTCGCGGAGTACCGACCCATGGCAGAATTTACGCTCCCCAAAAACTCCACATTAACGCCAGGAAAAACCTTCAAAGCACCGCCAGATGCCCACCAGGTGCGTCGCTTTGAAATATATCGCTGGGATCCGGACACTGGCGAAAATCCCCGTATTGACGTTTATGAGTTAGACATTGAGCACTGCGGCCCGATGGTGCTGGATGCTATTTTGCAAATTAAAAACACCATCGACAGCAGTCTCGCCTTTCGTCGATCTTGTCGTGAAGGCGTTTGCGGTTCTTGCGCAATGAACGTCAACGGCAAAAACACCCTGGTTTGCACCAAAGCCATTGATAGCTATCCCGGCACCATTAAAATTTTCCCCTTGCCACACCTGCAAGTTGTAAAAGATCTGGTTCCGGATATGACGCATTTTTACGCGCAATATGCTGCCATTGAGCCATGGATAGAAACCCAAACCCCCGCGCCTGCCGATGCTGAACGCTTGCAAAGCAAAGAAGATCGCGCCAAATTGGATGGTTTATACGAATGCGTATTGTGCGCCTGCTGCTCAACCAGCTGTCCCAGTTATTGGTGGAACAGCGAACGTTATCTCGGCCCGGCCGTGTTATTGCAAGCCTATCGCTGGCTTGCCGACAGCCGCGATGAACATACTGGCGAGCGTCTTGATGAATTAGAAGATCCTTTCAAGCTTTACCGCTGCCACACCATCATGAATTGCACCGACACCTGCCCAAAAGGCTTAAATCCCGCCAAAGCAATCGCCGAAATAAAAAAATTATTGGTAGAGAGACAACAAGGCTGATGCCTTTATTAGCAAAACTGCAATGGCAATGTCGGCGCGGGACCAAAGAATTGGATTTAGTCCTGCAACACTATCTACAAACCGAATATTCAGAGGCTTCAAAAGAAGAAAAATCCTTATTTACGGAATTACTGAGCCTTGAAGATGACTTGCTGGCAAGTTATCTACTGGGAGAAGCTTTACCGGAATCGCCTCAGATAGTTTTATTTATCAGTAACCTTAAAAAACTTCATTATCAATCACTGGCTATGAATTGCAGTTACCAGGAATAAATTTACACACGCACTGAAAATAATGGCCACAAGAAGTAAATGAGTACAGAAGATGGTTTTGATGTAAAAGCGTTTCTAAAAAATCTGACCACTCGGCCAGGTATTTACAAGATGTTTAATGATCAGGCTGAGATCATTTATATCGGGAAGGCCAAAAACCTTAAAAACCGGGTTTCCAGCTATTTCAAATCGAACAACGCCTCGACCAAACAACAGGCGATGGTGGCTAAAATTGCCAACATTGAAGTAACGGTCACGCATACCGAAAGTGAAGCGTTGCTGCTCGAATGTCAGCAGATTAAACAACATAAGCCTCGCTACAATATTCTGCTTAGGGATGACAAATCCTTTCCTTATGTATTTATATCCACCCATCAAGACTTTCCGCAAATTACCATCCATCGTGGTGCAAAAAATAAAAAAGGCCGCTATTTTGGGCCTTATCCCAGTGCCGGCGCAGTTAGGGAAAGTCTAAAACTGCTACAGAAGCTGTTTCCCGTCAGACAATGTGAAGATGCTGTCTACAACAACCGCTCCCGTCCCTGTTTGCAATATCAAATTAAGCGTTGCACCGGGCCTTGCGTAGGCTTAATCGACAAAGCCAGTTATGCCCAAGATGTAGAAAGCACCGTGATGTTTTTGGAAGGCAAAGGCGGTCTGTTGATTGAGCAATTGGTAGGCAAAATGGAGCAAGCGGCAGAGAGTCTTGATTACGAGCAGGCCGCCGCTTTTAGGGATCAAATCGGGAGATTGCGACCGGTCATGGAAAAGCATTTTATCTTAGGCGACCATGGCGATTTGGATATTATTGCCTGCGCCAGCAAAGCTAATCAGGCATGCATTCAAGTGTTTTTTATCCGCAATGGTCAGCATTTGGGCAATAAGGTTTTTTATCCCAAAATGGCCGACGAACATGATCCGGCCGCGGTGATTCAGGCGTTTATCACGCAGTATTATTTGGATAAACCGGTGCCTCAGGAGTTGATTGTCAGCCATCAGCTCGAAGAGACGGAATTATTAGCGAAGATGTTAACCGAGCTTTCAAAGCACGTAGTAGCTATTTCCCATAGTGTTAGAGGTGAGCGGGCAAAGTGGTTGCAAATGGCCCAAACCAACGCTGAAAATTCCTTGTTAAGTAAGTTGTCTGACAAACAAAGCCTGCATGCCCGCTTCCTGAGTTTACAACAAGAATTAGGCTGTACAACATTACCGAGTCGCTTGGAATGCTTTGATATTAGCCATACACAAGGCCAGCAAACAGTGGCGTCCTGCGTAGTATTTGATAAAGAAGGCCCGGTAAAATCGGCTTACCGCCGCTTTAATATTGAAGGTATTACCGGCGGGGATGATTACGCGGCTATCCATCAAGCGATATTTAGACGATTTAAACGCTTGCAACAGGATGAGATGATCAATGCGCCGGATATTTTGTTTATAGACGGCGGCAAAGGCCAGGTACATGAGGCAGAAAAGGCGTTGGCAGAGTTGGGTGTAAACAATGTTATGATAGTCGGAGTTTCTAAAGGACCGGACAGAAAAGCCGGCATGGAAAAGCTGATTTTAGTTGGACAACAGCAACCGATCGACGTCACACCAGGCGCAAGTGGTTTGCTATTAATTCAGCATATTCGCGATGAAGCACATCGATTTGCGATTACCGGACACAGGCAACGTCGAGCTAAGGTTACTAAACAATCAACTCTGGAGACCATTCCAGGCTTGGGAGCAAAGCGGCGGCAGCTGTTGTTAAAACAATTTGGGGGGTTGCAGGGTGTCGCTCGAGCCAGTATCGATGGGCTTTGCAGCATAGACGGCATCAATCGACAGTTGGCGCAACGAATTTACCAATTTTTTCATCATCAAGATGACACTTGAATTTAATTTACCGACCAATCTGACGCTGTTACGCATTGCGCTTATTCCATTGCTGGTAGTGATTTTTTACTTGCCATGGGTATATGCCAACGTGGTATGCACAGCGATTTTTATATTGGCTGGTTTTACCGATTGGCTGGATGGTTATCTGGCCAGGAAAATGCGTATGGAAACGCCTTTCGGTGCTTTTTTAGACCCGGTTGCAGATAAGTTAATGGTAGCGATCGTTTTAGTATTAATTGTTCAGCAGCAACCAGATCCGTATTTGGCGATACCGGCCGCGATCATTATCGGTCGAGAAATAACTATCGCATCGTTACGAGAATGGATGGCAGAGCTGGGCAAACGGGCGAAAGTAAAAGTCTCGACTGTAGGCAAATGGAAAACCACTTTGCAGATGCTGGCAATGACCTTGTTGCTGTACCGTGAAGATTTACTGGGTTTGCCTATAAATGCCATGGGCTATGGTTTTTTGTATGTTGCCGCCCTGTTAACATTGTGGTCAATGGTCAATTATTTGATCGCGGCGCTGGCTGCGATCAAAGAACAATAATAACTACTGGGGGCAAGCCCTCGCTTTCTAACACCTGATAAACAGCACACTGATAAGCTGTAGAATAATTAAATGGATCAAGAAACAGAAACTACACAAACACCTTCTGGTGAGCAGGATATTATCTTACAAGCAGCTCTGAAGCTTTTCGCCAATAAAGGCTATTTCAATACTTCTTTGTTAGATATTAAAGAGGCTGCAAATTTGCAAAGCCTCCAAATCATCCATCATCATTTCAAAACCAAACAACTGCTTGCTTCAGCTTTATATGCCAATGTTTCAGATAGCTTAAGCATTTCAATTGATGATATTAGCCGTAGAAACCCAAAAGCCTCAGAACAATTACGGGGTATAGTCGATTTGCTATTTACCCTGACTGATGACGCGCCTGATGTAATGCGATTTATCTTAACCGTCAAAATAAATGATTTTTTGCATGAAGAAAAAATCGGCCTGGAAGCTCCGGCTCAAAACAAAATCATTAAGATAATTGACGCTGGCATCAAAGCGGGGGAAATACGCAATATTTGCCCACAGTTAGCCTACGCCTATTTTTTTGGTGTGATTGATAACACCTTAAAATTAGTATTGGCCGGCAGCCTCGATAAAAAAGCGGATTTTTACCAAGCACAAGCATGGTTGGCCGCTTGGAATACTATCGCCAAAAAATAACTTAATTCCCGCTTGTGCTACTTTTAGGGCAACACTTATTCTGCGGAGGCAGTTGTGCCCAAAAGTATGCCCGGCTATACCTCTCATCTGGATGAGGAATCGCCTAAAGCCCCAGTAGTAAAATTATTTTTAATCATCCTTATCGTCACATTTTGTGCCGAAATTTTGATTATGCAGCTGCTGCCATTATTAAGCGTTGCTAAGCTAGATACCCGCCAGATTGCCCTGATCGATGCCTTTTGTTTAAGTATCGTTGCCTGCATCGTCATTTTACCTTTGCTATTGCGCCACCAAAAGCGCATCAGCGCCGCACAGTCTCGTCTTGCTCAACAACTACAAGCGCTAAATCAACACGCCAGTGTCAGCATCACCGATGCCAAGGGCCGAATTATTTATGCAAACAATAAGTTTTGCGAAATAACCGGCTACAGCCCTCAAGAATTATATGGGCAATCTCATCGCATTATAAATTCCGGCTATCATCCCAAAGAATTTTTTGCACAGCTGTGGAGCACGCTTGGTCAAGGCAAAATTTGGCAGGGAGACTTATGTAATCGCACAAAAACCGGCGAACACTACTGGGTACGCACAACCATTGTGCCGATCACTGATAACACTGGAAATACCACCAAATATATTTCCATGCGCACCGACATTACCTCCCAAAAATTACTGGAGCATGCCGCATTAAAGTCAGAAGAATGGCTGCATACCATTATGGACAATATGGGCGATGGCATTTATACCCTGGATAGCGAAGGTCATCTTACCTACTTTAATCCTGAAGCCGAGCGGCTGCTGGGATGGCGATTGGAAGAACTTAAAGGCAAATTGCTACATGATGCCATCCATCATCACAGACCTGATGGGCAAATACTGGCATTAGCTGAATGTCCAATCACTACGGCCATGAAGAATAAACAGATCTATCGATCTGAAAATGAAGTTTTCTTTAATAAAAATGGTCTAGCACTACCGGTCAGCGTGACCGGTGCCCCGTTACTTGACGAAGATCAAGTGACTGGTTTTGTAGTCACTTTTCGTGACGCACGTGTGCAACAGCAAATTCAAACCAAACTAATCGAAGCAAAAGAAGCTGCGGAAGAAACAGCCCGCATTAAGGCTGACTTTTTATCCACCATGAGCCATGAAATTCGCACTCCGCTGAATGGAGTTATCGGCATGACCGATTTGTTGTTGGATACCCCCATGAATGAAGAACAATTGGAATTTGCCAACACCATCAAAATTTCTGCCAACGCCTTACTCGGTATCATCAATGACATTTTAGATTTTTCGAAAATTGAGGCCGGACGACTGGAAATTGAACAGATTGAATTTTCCTTACAGCATGTCCTGGAAGGCAGCGTCGATCTGGTAGCTAGTAAAGCCTATGAAAAAGGCCTATCCCTAATGAGCTTTGTCGACCCAGCCATACCCAATCGCTTAACAGGCGATCCTGCAAGATTACGGCAAATTTTGCTCAATTTTCTCAGTAACGCTATTAAATTTACGACCAACGGCGATATTGTCGCCAGAGCGAAACTGGAAACACACAACAGTAAGCAAGTAAGGGTTCGACTGGAAGTAAGTGATAACGGCATTGGCATTACTGGTGAAACACAACGCCGACTATTTCAGCCATTTGCCCAGGCTGACAGCTCAACTACACGAAAATACGGCGGCACAGGCTTAGGACTCTCTATTTGCAAGCATCTAGCGGAATTAATGGACGGTGAAATTGGCATGGAGAGTCATGAAGGGCAAGGCTCCGTTTTTTGGATCAGCATCCCGTTTACAGTTAATACCACAGAAATCCTAGCGCAAACATCACCAGCGCCCGCCAATATAGCTACTGATACTCAAAAGCATAACGCGTTACCGCAACCTTCAGTACATGGCAAGCGATTGTTACTGGCTGGCGACAAAGCTGGCAATCGTGCCCTGTATTTGATGTATCTATACGCTTGGGGCTTGCGCGTTGATGTGGCTGAAAGTTTACTGGAAATATGTCAGCTGATTAATGACGCGAAGACCGCTGGCGATGAGTACATGGCACTGCTATTAACACAACCGTTGCCTGATAGTGATTTACTGCACACCATCAGTGCTGTGCATAAAGAACCAGGGCTGCAATCATTGCCAATTGTAGTCTGCCAAGCACTGGTCGATTTATCACTAAAGAACACTTTAATCGATGTCGGAGCTACTGCTGTTTTGGTAAAGCCCGTTAAACAATCGGCTTTATTTGATGCCATCGTTAGCTTGCTCAACCTTGATGGGCTAGCCAAAGTAGAGCCGGAATTGATTACGCCGACAGAACGCGCTGCAATTCCCCCGCCTATTAATCATGCTCAGGCGCAACAACGGCTGATTTTATTGGCAGAAGACAACTTAGTTAATCAACAAGTGGCTTTGCGTGTCCTCAACAAAATGGGTTACATCGTGCATATCGCCAACAATGGTCAGGAAGCGTTATCGGCCATGCAACATTCGCCTTACTCCCTGATATTGATGGATTGCCAAATGCCGGTGATGGACGGTTTTGAAGCGACCCATATCATTCGTCACAGAGAAGCTGAAAACAAACAACACATCCCCATCATCGCAATGACCGCAAATGCCATGCAAGGCGACCGCGAACGCTGCCTGGCAGCCGGTATGGATGACTATGTCACCAAGCCCATTGATGTAGAAAACTTACAAACGATATTAAGCAATTGGCTACCGCTAGACCCTACAAGCGCCGAAACTAATACAACAGAAGTAAACGCTATCGCAGCTGACGATGCTCAAAAAAGACTGGAACCAGTGATTGAACTCGCACGATTACACGATTTATTCGGTGATGACGATGAGGTTATTGCCGAACTTTTAGACGTATTTTTAGGATCATTAAAGCAGCTACGAGAAAAATTGATGCGGGCAATTGCCGAGCAAAAGCCAACAATTAAATCACTAGCACATGAGCTTAAAGGCTCTGCTGCAAATGTCGGCGCAATGCGTCTGTCTCGCCACTCGGCAAAGCTGGAACAACTGGTCAGCACTAATCAATGGTCAGCAATAAACGAATATTGGCAAGTGATCGATGAAGAAATTCATCAAATCATACTATTTATAAAAAACATGGGAACACACTAATGGCACTGGTACTGGTCGTCGATGATAATGCAACCAATCTGACCCTATTTCGGCATTTACTAAAAAAAATGGATGAAGTGGAAGTGGCTAGCTTTGATGATCCGTTGCGTGCCATTGAATGGTGTGCCGTTAACACCCCTGACTTGGTGTTACTGGACTATATGATGCCTGATATGGATGGCCTGGAGTTTATTCAGCATTTTCGAGCCATACCCGGTTACCACGATATCCCCTTAATTATGGTGACTGCCGATACCGAGAGCGACGTCCGTTATCGGGCGCTGGAGCACGGTGCGCATGACTTTTTAACTAAGCCTGTCGACAAAACCGAACTAACCGCACGGGTACGTAACTTGTTAGCGCTAAGACGCAGCCAAGTACAATTGGCTAATCGCTCGCAATGGTTGGCTCAGGAAGTCAAAAAAGCCACATCAGAAATTGCCGCGCGTGAGCGCGAAGTCATTCTGCGCTTGTCGCGTGCTGCTGAATACCGCGATCCAGAAACTGGGGCGCATTTATTACGAATGGCCCATTACTCACAGATAATCGCTGCCAAACTTGGTTTTTCTCAAGAAGAACAAGATTTATTACTGGAAGCGGCCCCCATGCACGACATTGGCAAAGTAGGTACACCTGATCATATTTTGCTTAAACCCGGCAAATTAACCGAAGATGAGTTTGAAATAATGAAACAACACGCTATCAACGGTTACAATATCCTGGCTGATAGCGTATCGCCATTGTTGCGATTGGCTGCCGACTTAGCCTTAACGCATCATGAGAAATACAATGGCAGCGGTTATCCGCGCGGCTTGAAAGGTGAAGAAATTCCTATCCATGGTCGAATTGTTGCTGTCGCTGATGTGTTTGATGCATTAACATCCGAACGCCCCTACAAAAAAGCGTGGCCATTACAACAAGCCGTAGAGTTTTTACAAGTAGGTCGTGGCGTGCATTTTGACCCCGTCTGCGTAGATGCATTTTTAGAGCAATGGCCAGAAATTCTGGTTATTCGTGATCAATATCAGGATGACCAAGAACATGCTTTATAAAACTTGTCATTTGTCTCCGTTCGTCCTCGACTGCATGGAGAGCCTGCCCCCCCCCCCCCCCCCGCTGTATCGGGCATGCAGGAGGTAGAGCACCAACAGTAGGCGCTTCGCTTAATGCGCCTACTGTTGGTGGGCGACGCAGGAGCAGTTGCCGAGAGCCAGTCAAAGAATAAATGGATTTAATTTTACAAAGAGCATCCTTAAACCAACTTAAGCCTACAAATTGTAAATAGCTATGGGTGATGTAATTCCCTTTAAACGACCCAAAATTTCAGAAAAACACAAAGGCAACACCTTATGCCGAAGTGGCTTTCACAAATGGCTGATCGTAAATTCCCAGCAATTTGATGTCGTGCAAGGTAAGCTCGTTACTGTCTATCAATGCAAACGCTGCGGAAAACTAAAAAGGGTACTGAAATAACCAAACTGAGCATGACACAAGAGGGAACCTCGAAAAACCCACTCCGTTCATGCCCTTCAACTACGTTCAGGAGAGCGTTCGACAAACACACCACGAACGGAACTTATTGATTTATAAGAGACCGTTCGCACTCGACGACATGGATACAGGAGGTAGAGCACCAACAGTAGGCGACCGCAGGAGCAGTTGCCGAGAGTTTATCGAAGTGCAGGGTTTTTCGAGGTTCTCAACGGTACACTATGCTAGAACCGGTGACATAAAAACCATGACAGCATGAAGCTTCGTTACAATCTTACCTTTACAGACAAACGGAGAACTAGGCAGTATATTGCAAGCCTTGCCCTGTATTTTCTGTATAAAAACCACTTTTAAGGGACAGTGCCATGTATGCGATTGAATTTGAAACTGACATTACCGGTAACTTCATCGAACTAAAAGATTATGAGCAACTGCTTAACAAACACGCCAAAGTAATTGTATTGGTCGATGAAATGAATAAAGAAACAGAACAGCCAATTACGCAAACCATAAAGCAATTACAACAATTTAATGAAATTATTAGTCAGCGTTGCAACCTACCCAAGGTTACTAAAGAGATTGATATAAACACATTATGCAATGAGATTAACCGTGATATTTTTTGATACTAACGTATTGGTATATTTTGCAATCAACCAAGACGTCAGAAAACAAAGCATCGCGCAAATACTGATTCAGCAAGCCATAGAAAAACAAACGCTGGTTATATCCCCGCTGATAATAATCGAATTTATTTTTGTATTATCCAAACTCAACCAACTTGTAGAACAAGATAAAGTGGTGTCATTTTTCCAACAGTTTGTTAAAAGACAAATAGACAGTAATTTAGTGTTGTCAGCCTATCAACTATGCGCTCAACACCCAGAACAAGGGAAAAACATAAACGATGTTATTCATCTTAAATTTGCAGAACAGCACTGTGAAAAAATCATCACTTTTGACAGTGACTTTAAATCATTAGCGTCTTTTTCTACAATCAAGCTCGAACTACAATCTTGAGTATTATTAATAACATATAAAGGAGCGCCCTCCTTATTTTATAAACCCCACTGAAATTAACCGCAGCATCGTTTTCCTGTTCCAGTGGTATGTCATTACACAATTGGGCCCCGGATTAGAATCAGACGCGCTGTTTGCAGGCATGACAATTCTCCAAATTGTTTTGGCGGTTATCAGCGGCTCACTCATGCACGTATTAGTACCAATTCTTGTAGGAGAATGTGAAGTCTGTCTCCAACATATGGGATATGAACACAACACACTACACCATAAGAAATAGTCTCGTCATATTGAATCGTAACTTGACGGAGCTTTATATCGTAAAACCAATAAAATTAAGTCAAATGTTAATCAAACTTAAAAACCACCCAGGCTTTATGCGCTATTTACGCAATACCTCCTGGATGATGGGCGAAAAAATCCTGCGTATGTTTGTCGGCTTATTTGTAGGCATTTGGATTGCACGCTATTTAGGCCCAGAGCAATTTGGTCTGCTCAGCTACGCGCAAAGTTTCGTCGCCCTATTTACCGCGATAGCAACGCTTGGTTTAGACGGCATCGTCATACGTGAACTAGTAAAAGACGAAACAAACCGCGACAAACTACTAGGCACCGCTTTTGGGCTAAAGCTAATTGGTGCGCTGTTGATTCTGCCCGTATTGGCACTAGCACTACAACTCACCAGAAATGACCAAACCACCAATTTACTGATGTTTATCATTGCCTCAGCCACCGTTTTCCAAAGCTTCAATGTGATAGATTTTTATTACCAATCCAAAGTGCTGTCCAAATATGTCGCCTTTGCCAATACCATCAGCTTATCTTTATCGAGCATGATTAAAATTGCACTACTTCTTAACCAAGCGCCGCTGATTGCTTTTGCCTACATGGTAATATTTGATTCCGCCGTGCTGGCGCTAGGCTTGATGTACTACTACAAAAAAAGCAGTCAGCTAAAACTCTTTAACTGGCAATTTGACAGTCACACCGCAAAAAGTTTACTCAAAGATTCTTGGCCCCTCACCCTATCAGGCCTGATTGTTTCGGTGTATATGAAAATAGACCAAGTCATGATTAAAGAAATGCTGAATGCTGAAGCAGTAGGACAATATGCCGCCGCCGTGCGCTTAAGCGAGACTTGGTATTTTATTCCGATGGCAATCTCCAGCTCATTATTTCCGGCGATTCTTAATGCAAAAAAGATAAGTGAGCAGCTTTATTATCAGCGCCTACAGCGCTTATACACTCTCATGGTCTGGATGGCCATTACCGTAGCGTTACCGATGACTTTTCTAAGCGATTGGATCGTGGCGCTCTTGTACGGTAATGCATACAGTCAAGCAGGAAATATCCTAATGATTCATATTTGGGCAGGCGTGTTTGTAGGGCTTGGAGTTGCGAGTAGCACATGGTTTATGGCTGAAAATCTCCAAATTCTAGCTTTTTGGAGAACATTTAGTGGAATGATTATAAACATAATATTAAACATGTTTTTAATTCAAAAATACGGTGCTCAAGGCGCTGCTATAGCTACATTATTAAGTCAGACTGTTGCAGCTTATTTGCATGACTTTTTCAACCAAAAAACAAAAAAAATGTTTTGGATGAAGTCCAAAGCATTTTTTTCAATAAATTTAATAAAAAAATAGGGATTAAAATGCTTAACTTAATTTATAAATTTTACGGGTACTTATTTGCAAGAATAATTTTTATTAAATTTAATAAATTTTTATATCAAATAAGTTTAAGGGGCCTTGGGGTATTAAACCACCAAAGCCAATATTTAATAGGCGAGAAGTACTGGCTCAAGAAATATCTTCAAAATAAAAAAAAACCAATAGTATTTGATGTTGGTGCTAATATTGGAAACTACTCAAAAGATATTTTAGAGGCCAATAAAAATTCCTTAGTTTATGCCTTTGAGCCACATCCTATCACATACAAAAATTTAACCACTAATCTATCACATATAAATTTACAAGCATTTAACGTTGGTGTTGGTCGTGAAAACGGCAGCCTTGAATTATATGACTACGACAAAAAAGATGGCTCAGCACATGCTTCACTTTATAGGGACGTAATAAAAGATATTCACAAAGGTAATCCAATATCTCATAGCGTTAAAATTATTAAGCTTGATGAATTCTTCAAAGATAAAAACATTGAAAATATAGATTTACTAAAAATTGATACCGAGGGTAATGAGTATAATGTATTACTTGGTGCTCAATATTATTTAAAAGAAAAAAAAATAAAAGCTATCCATTTTGAATTCAATGAAATGAATATTGTAAGCCGCGTAAATTTTAAAGATTTTTGGGATCTATTGAACCAATATGACTTTTATAGAATATTACCAGGTGGAGAGTTGTTAGAAATAAAAAGTTATTCTCCAATAGGATGTGAAATTTATGCATTTCAAAATATTGTGGCGCTATTAAAAACCTCGCCTGATTAGCGCTAATTCAGAAAATATTGAGTTACAAAAAACACCACCTAATTTCATAAAATAAATAACATTCAAAACAAGATTCACCCTCATTATTTGTTTGGTAAGAATTAATAAAGGACAAAACGAAAATATGACTAAAAAAATTTTAATAACCGGTGGTGCTGGCTTTGTTGGCAGTCATCTATGTGAGCGGCTTGCACAAGATACTAAGAACGTAGTGTATTCGTTGGACAACTATTTCACGGGGTCTAAAGATAATCATGTGCCTGGAGTAACATATATAGAAGGCCACACGGCACAAATCAACCAGCTAATCGACTTTGTCCCTGATTATATTTACCACCTAGGAGAATATTCTCGCGTCGAGCAAAGTTTTGAAGACATTGAAAAAGTTTGGCAATTCAATAAAGACGGTATTTTTGCGGTACTGCAATTTTGTCGTAAAACCGGCGCCAAACTGATTTATGCGGGCAGCAGCACCAAGTTTGGCGACGGCGGCTTAGGTAGAAGTCAAAGCCCGTATGCTTGGACAAAAGCCACCAATACAGAGTTAGTAGAAAACTATGGAACCTGGTTTAACGTGCCATATGCTATTACTTACTTTTATAATGTGTACGGTGATAGGGAAATTTCTACAGGAAAATATGCAACACTAATAGCACTATTTAAACAAAAAATGCTCAACAGTGAGCCGCTTTCAGTCGTAAGTCCTGGGGCTCAAAAACGCAACTTCACTCATGTGGAAGACATTATAAGTGGCTTGATTCTAGTGGGTGAAAATGGCTATGGTGATGAGTTTGGTATTGGCAGTCCAGAAGCTTTCAGCATATTAGACGTTGCCAAAATGTTCGGAGGGGAAATTCAAATGCTCCCCGAGCGCAAAGGCAATCGAATGACCGCCGATGTCGTTACCGAAAAAACCGAAGCCTTGGGCTGGCAACCCACACGCACCATTCAAGACTATATCAATGACTTTAAACAAGAGCATAAACTATGAGTGAAGACGCTATTTTTAACTCTCCGCACACCTTGAATACAGCCGTATTGTTTTTAGTCTTTAATCGACTGGATACCACCAAGCAAGTTTTTGAGGCCATTCGCAAGGCCCAACCGCCACGACTTTACATAGCAGCTGATGGGGCAAGAGCAAATAAAGAAGGTGAGGCCGACAAAGTTAAAGCCGTGCGTGATCATATTCTCTCCAATATAGATTGGGATTGCGAAATCAAGACACTATTTAGAGAGGAAAATCTAGGCTGTAAATATGCTGTAAGTGGTGCACTTAACTGGTTTTTTGAAAATGAAAAAATGGGTATTATTCTTGAAGACGACTGTTTACCAAACCCATCTTTTTTCAGATTTTGCCAGGAACTGCTTGAACGATATAAAGATGATCAGCGAATAGGTATGATCAGCGGCGATAACCTTCAGCTCGGCCATCGTCGAAATGACGACAGTTACTACTTTTCAAAATATGTGCATATTTGGGGTTGGGCAACTTGGCGTGACAAATGGCAAAGCAGCTATGACGCAGAACTTACAAAATGGCCTGCAATAAGAGACGGTGACTGGCTTGAAGACATGTTAGGTAATAAAAAAGAAGTTTCCAGTTGGATGAGCATTTTTGAAAAAATGTACAACGGTGAGATTGATACTTGGGATTATCAATGGGTATTTGCAAATTGGGTGGAAGGCCGTATTAACATAATGCCAAATGTTAATCTAATTTCAAACATTGGCTTCGGTGCAGATGCAACCCATACGGTAAATAGCAGTCCTTTAGCAAATTTACCCTCTGAAAAAATTCTTTTCCCGATTACACATCCAATAGGTGTATTTAGAAACTTACAAGCAGATTTATTTACTTTCGACCAACATGTTAACGTATCAATTTTCAAACGAATATTAAGTAAAGTGCTCAGTTACATAAAATGATTAATAAACAGACTATTATCTAAGCTGTTCCACGCCAAAACCAATTATCAATATGAGCACATGCCCAATATGCAGCGGTAAGATGAGCACCGTTTTTTCCGCCACTTTACTAAAAAAATATGAAGTTAGTTACAACCAGTGCCCAGAATGCGGCTTATTGCAGACTCAGCCTCCGTATTGGTTAGATGAAGCCTATGGGGACGCTATCGCTATTGCCGATACAGGCTTAGTTATGAGAAATTTCTCTCTTGCGTCCAAACTCTCTGCATTTCTTTACCTATCCCTAGATCCTAAAGGCTCTTACCTTGATGTCGCAGGTGGTTACGGAATGTTAGCTCGACTGATGCGAGACTATGGATTTGACTATTACTGGGATGATAAATATTGTAAAAATTTGTTGGCTCGTGGTTTTGAGTATGAAAAATCAACCAAGCCTTTTGATGCATTGACTGCCTTTGAAGTGCTTGAGCACGTTCATGACCCACTGGCATTTATCCAAGAAACAATGGCGCAGCATCACAGTAGAACGCTGATATTCTCAACTGAGTTGTACGAAGGCACAACTCCACCAGAAAAAGATTGGTGGTACTACTCCTTCAACACAGGTCAACATATTTCTTTCTACCAACGAAAAACGCTTGAGAAGCTAGCAGAGCGGTTAGATTTGAATTTCTATTCAATAAATGGTCTGCATATTTTGACCAGTCACCTGTTTCAAATAACGCCATTATTACGACTAGCAACTGGAAAACTTGCTCTTTTTATTGGGCTGTGGATAAGAAAAAAACTCGGCTCTCTTACTATGGCTGACCACTCTAAACTTATAAACCAAACTGGAGCACAGCAGGACTAGACCATGCGAATTGCTTACGATCACCAAATATTCGGCTGGCAAGAGTATGGCGGGATTTCTCGTTATTTTTTTGAACTTGCTAACGGTATTGCGAATACTGGCGCTGCTGAAGTGGCTATCATTAGCCCCTTTTTTATCAACGCTTACCTCGCCGCGTCATCAGCTCACCTGCAAATCAGGGGCCGAAAAATGCCACCAATACGCCATACCGGACGCATTTATCGTGCGATCAATCAATTGTTTGCCCCCTCAATCATGAGGAACTTCCAACCAGATTTGGTACATGAAACTTACTATTCCGATCATCGTCTTGCTCCGTCCGGTAGCAAAGTTGTTTTGACCGTTTTTGATATGATAAACGAGTTGTTTCCTGAAGATTTTTCCTCTTGGGATTCAACATCTAGAGAAAAGGCTATAGCTGTAAAACGTGCCGACCATGTTATATGCATATCTCAACAGACACAAAACGACCTTATTAAAATTCTTGGCGTTGATCCGCAAAAAACTTCTGTGGTTCATTTAGGCTTTTCTTTAACACAACCACTCGCCCATGCTTATCAAAAGAGTGAGCGACCTTATCTGCTATATGTAGGAAATCGCGCAGGCTATAAGAATTTTCAAACCTTGCTAAGGGCCTATGCAAGCTCACCCACATTAAATAACGAGTACGATTTGATTGCGTTCGGTGGTGGAGCCTTTACTATTAAAGAGAAGGCTCTTATCGCTCATAATGGTATTTGCACCGACAGAGTAAAACAATTGGGGGGCGACGACGCACTCTTAAGCGGCCTTTACAGAAACGCCACAGCATTCGTTTATCCATCCCGCTACGAGGGCTTCGGTATTCCACCCTTGGAAGCAATGAGCTTTGATTGTCCTGTTGTGTCCAGTAATACGAGCTCTATCCCTGAAGTTGTTGGCAATGCGGCAGAGTTTTTTGATCCAGATTCTAGCGAATCTTTAATGCATGCAATAGAAAACGTTCTAAATAATGAATCTTTACGTCAAGACTTGGTTGCACGCGGACGTGAACGCATCAAAATTTTTTCTTGGGAGCACTGTGTGGAACAGACATTAAATGTCTACAAGGAACTTTTAGTATGAAGGCTCTGATATGCGGGGTTACCGGCCAGGACGGCAGCTATTTAGCCAAACTACTAGTGGAAAAGGGCTATGAAGTTATTGGCACATCAAGAGATGCTATGGTTTCTTCATTCTCAAACTTGAAGCTGCTAGGCATTCATAATGATATACAAACCACATCTATGGCGCCTAACGATTTTCGTAGCGTTTTGAATGTTGTGCAACGGCATGCTCCAGACGAAATATACAACTTGGCAGGACAAACATCTGTTGCGCTGTCTTTTGAGCAACCAGTTGAAGCTATGGAGAGTATTGCTGAAGGGACTCTCAACATGTTAGAGGTAATCCGGCTTGTTGACCAACCAATTCGATTTTATAACGCTGGCTCAAGTGAGTGCTTTGGTGATACAGCAGATATAACTGCAAACGAGCTAGCCTCTTTCCAACCTCGCAGCCCTTATGCAGTTGCAAAAGCCTCTGCTCATTGGCTGGTTCGCAATTATCGCGAATCTTATGGGCTCTTTGCATGTACTGGAATTCTGTTTAATCACGAATCATCATTAAGACCGGAACGCTTTGTTACTCAAAAAATCATACGTGCAGCTGCACGAGTAAGCCATGGCAGCAAAGAGACACTGCAATTAGGAAACCTGGATGTCTGGCGAGATTGGGGCTGGTCACCCGACTATGTCGATGCTATGTGGCGAATGCTGCAGCAGAAAAGCGCAAACGATTTTGTCATAGCTACCGGCCGAACTGAATCATTAGAATATTTTGTCTCTCAAGCCTTCGCTTATTTTGGCTTGAATTGGAAAGACCATGTAAGAGTTGAAAAAAAATTATTTCGGCCTTCAGATATTCGTAAAAGCTATGCCAATCCTTCCAACGCTAGAAATATTCTCGGATGGTCAGCAGAAACAGATATAGATGGTGTCATTAAGAAAATGTGTGAAGCAGCAGCGTCCACCATATAGAAATAATCGCCGAAATGTCCATTAACTTGCCAAAAATAAGTATCGTAACACCAAGTTTTAACCAAGCAGCCTTTCTTGAACGTACCATTCGTTCTGTTATTGATCAGAATTATCCAAATCTCGAATACATAATAATTGACGGCGGCTCCACAGACGGTAGCCTAGATATAATCAAAAAATATGAATCTTATCTCACCTATTGGATAAGTGAACCCGATGAAGGTCAGTCGCAAGCAATAAACAAAGGGTTAAATCGTGCCACCGGGGAATGGGTTGGCTGGCAAAACTCGGACGATATTTATTATCCCGATGCATTTTCGCAGGTAGCGAAAATTATCAAAAAAAAACCTCACTTGGATTTGATTATTGGCGACATTAATTTGATTGATGAGCATGATGCGTTAATACGTCCGATATGCTATGTCAAACCTACTTACGAATCACTGCTTGCGGAAGGTATGGTACTTACTAACCAAGCAGCATTTTGGAAACGGACTATCCATAATAAAACAGGCTGGCTTAAAGAAAACCTACATTACGGTTTTGACTATGAATGGTTTTTACGTTTGCTTAAATATACCAGTAACTCTTATCACATCCCTGATTACCTTGGCGCTTTAAGGCTTCATGACGAAACTAAAACAAGTTTAAATCAAGAAAACTTTAAAAGTGAATATGCCCAAATTCTTGAGTGTCGCGCCATATCAAAATGGAAAAAATATTTATACATAATTCGTAGATTTTTTTTAACCTTGATCGATGGAAAATTCAGCTATGTTTTTAATGGATTAAAAGCACGTTGCGCTGCCACTTTTTTCAATCGTAGATAACCTTTTTATTATCACTGTGAATAATAACGTAGTTTTTTGTGATGAATAAAAAATACAAGATTGAGGGGGGGCTCCGGAGTAAAGGCATTGCCAAACAGTCATTGGCTAATAAACCGTTAATATCTGTAATTACCGTAGTATTTAATGGTGCAGAAACTCTGCGAGACACCATAGAAAGCGTCATGATGCAGGGCTATGAGAACATTGAACATATAATCATTGATGGCGGCTCTAGCGATGCAACAGTTGATATACTGAAAAAATATGATGATTTTATTGATTATTGGATTAGCGAAAAGGATGCAGGTATTTATGATGCTATGAATAAAGGCATTACCCTAGCTTATGGCGAGTATTTAGGGATGCTAAATGCAGATGACATGTTTGCAGACAAAAATGTTTTGCAGACAATCATTGATAGATTCAAAAACTCTTCCGCAGACGCAGTTTTTTCATGTTTGAATATTGTCGATCAAAACAATATAACAAAAATAATCCGCAAATATAGGGCCGCCAAACTTAGTTCTTCATTACTACGAATTGGCGTAATGCCCCCCCATCCTACCTTTTATTGTAAAAAGTCTTGTTATGTAAAAGGCGGAATGTATAAAACGAATTATAAAATTGCTGCCGATTACGAGATGTTGGTCAGGTTGCTAATCAGGCAAAAAATATCCTGGTCATTTATCGATAAGGTTACAGTGACTATGCGCTCAGGTGGGCTGAGTAATAGCGGATTTATGTCGAGTGTCAAACTGAACCAGGAAATTATTAGAGCTTGCAAAGAAAATGGTTTGTATACCAATTGGATATTTCTGGCGATGAAGCTTCCTATCCGATTATTTGAATTAATACGATGAGCTATTGCGCGTGACATTATTGATTACAGGGGCTAATGGCTTTTTAGGCAAATCACTCTGCGCAGAGTTACTGAAACAGCAACGCTCTTTCTATGCGGCCTTACGTTCTACTACAAAACAATCTCAAAATATTAAGACTATCTTAGTCGGCGAAATAGGTCCTGATACAGATTGGAGGAAGGCTCTGCAAGGCACAAAAGTAGTAATTCACTTGGCGGCACGGGTACATGTAATGAATGACCAGGCTGTTGATCCTTTGTCAGAATTTCGTAAGGTTAATGTTGACGGCACTCTAAATTTAGCCCGGCAGGCCGCCATGGCCGGAGTAAAACGCTTTATTTTTATTAGCTCAATTAAGGTGAATGGCGAAAGCACCGCTGCCAACCACCCGTTTAGCGCTGACGACATACCCGCCCCCATTGATGCTTATGGCATTTCCAAACGAGAAGCCGAAGATGCGTTGCGCTTGTTAGCCGATGAAACAGGATTAGAAGTAGTCATTATTCGGCCGCCGCTGGTGTATGGCTCCGGGGTAAAAGCTAATTTCCTCAGTATGATGCGCTGGTTGCACAAGGGCTTACCGCTGCCACTAGGCAACATCGACAACAAACGCAGTCTGGTTGCGTTGGATAACCTGGTGGATTTGATCGTCACTTGCGTTGATCACCCGGCGGCGGCCAATCAAACATTTTTAGTATCCGATGATGAAGATCTTTCCACTAGCGACTTATTACGTCGCATGGCAAAGGCCTTAGGAAAAACTTCCTGGTTATTACCCTTTCCTGGCTGGCTCCTAACCACAATTGCAGGCTTGATAGGTAAAAAAGCAGTAGCACAAAGGCTTTGCGACTCACTGCAAGTCGATATTACCAAAACCCGCCAAGTGTTAAACTGGACGCCGCCGATCAATGTAGATGAAGGTTTACGCCGCGTAGCTCAAAAATATTTAGCTGACTCGCATTAATTAAAACGCACAAAAAATGCGCAAAGTGCGTATTTTTATTGTGCGCTCCCCAATGTTTAATAACAGCAACAGTAAGTTCTCACTCGAATAAATGAATAATGCATGGTTTTTTCTTCTCGCGGGCTTAGGGTCTTGGGCTCTCACCGGTTTTTTACGGCGCTATGCTCTCGCCAAAAGTTTAATCGACATCCCTAACGCTCGTAGTTCCCACACCATCCCTACCCCGCGCGGCGGTGGGCTTGCGATTGTGATTGTTTTTCTGATTGGCCTGCCGATACTGTGGGCCAATCAGGCAATTTCTTGGCAATCCATGTCGAGCTTGTTAGGCGCCGGCATCAGTGTCGCCCTAGTAGGGTTTCTGGATGATCATGGCCATATTCCGGCACGTTGGCGATTATTGGCGCATTTTTGTGCCGCCGCCTGGGGATTGTTTTGGTTGGGCGGCCTGCCGCCGCTGGTGGTTTTTGGTCAACCTGTCGATTTGAGCTGGTTGGGCAATGTTTTGGGTGCAATTTATTTAGTCTGGTTGCTCAATCTTTATAATTTTATGGATGGCATTGACGGTTTGGCCAGCATCGAGGCAGTCTCTGTGTGCTTAGGTGGGATTTTGTTGATGCTGTTAACTGGACACGCCAATGAATGGCCCATGCTGTTGCTACTAGGTGTCGCCGTGACAGGTTTTTTAGTGTGGAACTTTCCCCCAGCAAAAATTTTTATGGGGGATGCCGGCAGTGGTTTTTTAGGGTTAATACTCGGGCTGTTTTCAATTCAGGCAACGTGGGTTGCACCGCAGTTTTTTTGGAGTTGGTTAATTTTGCTGGGCGTGTTTATTGTCGATGCCACTTGGACATTAACGCGACGTTTTTTTCGCGGCGAAAAAATCTACGAAGCGCACCGCAGCCACGGTTATCAATTTGCCTCGCGCTCATGGAGCCATAAACCGGTATCGCTGGCAGTTGCCTTGATCAATTTAGTTTGGCTGATACCCATTGCGTTATGGGTTGGATTGGGGCGGTTAGAGGGAATATTAGGTTTGGCGTTAGCGTATTTACCGCTAGCACTGTTGGCCGGCAAATTTCAGGCGGGGGCAAAAGAACAATGATGCAAACTCGTTTAGCGCATTGGTTTATCGGCCTTTCCCGACGTAAGAAGGCATTTATTTTAATCAGTGCCGATGTTTGTTTCGCCGTGTTTGCGCTCTGGGCAGCATTCGCGTTGCGCTGGGGTGAATGGTATTCACCTAAACAAGATGAATGGCTGTTGTTTGCAGCAGCGCCAATGTTGACAGTGCCGGTGTTTATTCGCTTCGGCTTATATCGTGCGATTATCCGCTATATAGAAATTAGGGCGTTGTGGACCATCATCCAGGCTGTGAGTATTTACGCGCTGTTGTTTGGCTTTGTGCTGCATGAATCCGGCATTCTGGGGGTGCCGCGCACAGTGTTGCCGCTCAATTGGTTGAATATGATGCTATTGGTGGGCGGTAGCCGTTTTGTCGCGCGCTGGTGGCTGGGTGAAACTTACTTCCGCCTCGGTGGCGGGCGTAGTTCAACTGATCATCGTAAAAAGAATGTCTTAATTTATGGTGCCGGTAGCGCTGGCGTGCAACTGGCTTCCGCGTTAACACATGGTAGGGAATTTCGACCTGTTGCCTTTATTGATGACGAGGCGTCGTTACATAAGCGCAAAATCAATGGTTTAAAAATTTACGCGCCACAGTCGCTAGCTTACTTGATCGACAAGTATCAGGTGTCCGATGTGCTTTTGGCGATCCCTTCCATTACTCGGGCTAGACGTAGTGAATTGATTCGTCGATTAGAAAGCTATGCTGTGCATGTGATGTCTATGCCAGGTTTGGCCGATATTGCCCAAGGTAAAGTCACTTTTGATACGCTGCAGGAAGTAGATATTGCCGATTTGTTAGGCCGCGATCCGGTCGCCCCTGATGTCGCATTACTGCGGGCTAACGTCACCGGTAAAGTAGTGATGGTAACAGGTGCCGGGGGGTCAATCGGTTCTGAACTTTGTCGGCAGTTAGTCGCGCTGCAACCCAGCGTATTAGTTCTGTTTGAATTAACTGAATTTGCACTTTATGCAATAGAAAAAGAATTGCAGTTACTGCTAAGCCGAATAACACCAGATAAACAAGTTGAGATTATCCCTGTGTTAGGCTCTGTCACTCATGCCAAACGGATTGCCAGCGTCTGCCAAGCTTTTAAAGTACAAACTATTTACCATGCGGCCGCGTATAAACATGTACCGATGGTTGAAAAAAATCCCGGCGAAGCTATCTGGAACAACATTTTTGGCACTCTGCGTACCGCCCAAGCGGCGATCAACTCTGATGTTGAAACCTTTGTACTCATTTCGACCGACAAAGCCGTTAGACCAACCAATACCATGGGGGCCAGTAAGCGTGTTGCCGAATTGATCTTGCAGGCTCTAAGTCTAACGGCTAACCAGCATCAAACTCGTTTTACCATGGTCAGGTTTGGCAATGTCTTAGGCTCTTCCGGCTCTGTCGTACCGCTATTCAGGGAGCAAATCGCTCGCGGTGGGCCGGTCACGGTGACGGATCCCAACATCATTCGTTATTTCATGACTATCCCCGAAGCCGCACAATTGGTGATTCAGGCTGGTGCCATGGGGCAAGGTGGCGATGTATTTGTGCTGGATATGGGGGAACCAATCCGCATTCTGGACTTAGCCCAACGCATGATTCGTTTAAGTGGCTTACAAATTAAAGATGAGCTACATCCAGGCGGTGATTGCGAAATTTCTTTCACGGGTCTACGCCCCGGTGAAAAACTTTATGAAGAACTTTTAATTGGTGACAACGTGTCTGCCACCAGCCACAGTCGCATCTTGCGGGCCGAAGAGCATGTCATTCCTTGGTCAGAATTGACAACCATTTTGACCGCATTAGAAAGCGCCACTCAAGCAAATGATTTTGATCAGGTAAGGTTGCTGTTAAAGCAAGCGGTATCAGGATTTGTACCGCAATGCGGCATTGAAGATGTGGTATGGAAACAAACACGGAAAGCAAGCAAAGTCTAGCTTAGCGCCAGGCAAAAAAAACCTCCCAATGCCTTTAATAACAGTGAGAGGTAAGGTCAAGCAGAGTATTTGGAGGAGTCTGCTTGTAGGTACAACACCAGGAGGTTGTTCAAACTGAGGAATTAGTTGTCTAACTTGGTTCTCATCGCGATATTGCTGTAAATAGCCGCACTGGCAAACAATACGGTTGAAAAAATAAATTGCCCGGAGATAAAGCTCCACATGCCGGCAACAAATAATAAGCCGATAAGAATATCTTTACTGAAATCGTTCATAGTTAATGCCCTAATAAAGTGTTTAAAAATGCGTACAGTAAATGTGTACGTCAGTTAGTAAGTAGATTTATGTTGGTGTCTAATATATAGATATATTGACAATCCACAAGTCACAGGGTAGCAAACTGATTGTTTCTTTTTTGGAAATAGTTAACAATGTCAATGTTTTTTGATTTCTTCGTCATAATTTCTTAAAGTGTTATTACCCTGCAGCCTCGTAAAATTCATAACTAAATGTATTTTATGAATTTTTTGTGACATCTTGATGACACTATCAAGCCCAAAAACAAGCCTAATATCGCTAATAACGATTTTTATCGGCAACTATTGATTCATGTGAGGTTCAGATGGATAAGCTAACAAGTATGAATGTGTTCGTTCGTGTTGCCAAAGCAGGCAGTTTTGCCAAAGGCGCACGCGATTTAGATATTTCCAGAGCCATGGCGACCAAACACATCATGCAGCTTGAAGGCGTTTTGGGCACCCGCCTGTTCAATCGCACAACCCGAAGCTTAAGCCTGACCGACGTTGGTGCTTCCTATCTTGAGCGCTGCCAGCAAGTGCTGGCTGATGTTGAGGAAATGGAGGCAGCAGTCACCCATTTGCAATCCGAACCTCGGGGCGTGTTAAGAATCAGCGCACCACCTATCATCGGCGCTACGCACATTGCCAGGGCAGTAGCCGAGTTTTTGAAAATACACACTGACTTAACTGTAGAAATGATTCTACAAAGCAGCATGGGAGATTTAGTCGACGGCGGTATTGATATTGCCATTTGTCTGGGCAATCTTGAAGACACCAGCATGGTTGCCCGCAAGCTAGCCACTTCAGAATTGGTTGTTTGCGCTTCCCCGGACTATCTTGCCCAACACGGCACACCACAAATCCCGGAAGATTTAGAGCATCACAGCTGCCTGGTCAACTGGGCTAGTGTGCCAAGAGATAAATGGCTATTTAGAGGCGAGGCTGGTTACACCGGCGTCAATGTCACCGGCCGCATGCAGGCCAATGTGTACGACCCCATCCGAATCGCGGCTATCAACGGCTTAGGACTGGTCATGGTGCCAATCTATATAGTTGATCAAGACCTTAAGAAAGGTAAATTGAAGGCGGTTTTAGAGAACTATCAATTACCGCCCCTGGATATACACGCAGTTTATCCCCACCGTAAATACCTGTCAGCCAAAGTGCGGCGATTTTTGGACTTTTTACATGAATGGCTCCAAGGCCGGGTAAGTACTCCGGGCACCGAATAATAACTACCGACCTATCGCTGTACCCTGCCCGGACTATCATCAAAGTGATCTCCCGAAAAATCATCCACATTGACATGGATGCATTTTTTGCGGCGGTAGAGCAGCGTGATTTTCCGCAATACCGCAACAAACCGCTCATCGTCGGCGGGGAACCTAATTCCCGCGGCGTAGTTGCCACCTGCAGTTACGAAGCGCGACGTTACGGCATTCATTCCGCGATGTCATCAGCGCAAGCCTATCGATTATGCCCGCACGCAATTTTCGTGAAACCCCGCTTTGACGCTTACCGCGCGGCGTCAACGATAATCCGCAGCATCTTTGCCGAATACACCGAGGTATTCGAACCTTTGTCGCTAGACGAAGCTTATTTGGACGTCAGCGCAACCACCTTGCACAAAGGCTCGGCAACCTTAATCGCTCAAGCCATCAAAGCCCAAATCAAACAACAAACCGAATTGACAGCCTCGGCGGGAATTTCTTACAACAAATTTCTCGCCAAAATTGCCTCTGACATTAACAAACCGGACGGGCTTTATCTGATCACACCCGAACATGGCGCTGAATTTATCGAACAGTTAGCCATCGAGAAATTTCATGGCGTCGGCAAAGCCACCGCAGCGAAAATGCATAATCTTGGCATTAAAACCGGCAAGGAATTAAGCGCGTTCTCGTTACTTTATTTGCAACAGCATTTCGGCAAGTCCGGCCTGCATTATTACAACATTGCCAGAGGCATCGATAACCGCCCGGTCAATCGACATCGCGATACAAAATCAGTCGGCGTGGAAGTCACTTTTAACCAAGACATCACCGGCAAAGCAGAAGCCATCGCGCAATTACAAGGTTTGCTAATTAAGGCTATCGGCCGGGCCTTGGAAAAACAGTTATCTGCACGAACACTCACGGTAAAAATCAAATATCACGATTTTGTACAAATCACCCGTAGCCGGACGCTACCGATGAGTGTCACCGATGCTGCGGGGATGGCTTTCATTTTGGAAGATTTATTGAAAAATACTGACATTGGTAGACGCCCAGCACGTTTACTGGGCGTTACACTCTCATCTTTGGCGACCGGTTCAGCCGCAGGTTTTCAGCAACTGGATTTGTTTACTGATTATTAATCGTCTAATTCAGAGTCGTCTTCCGGCTCGTCGTCAGCATCATCCAGACCGTCATCCAAGTCATCATCATCGATAAATAACGTTTTTAAATAACGATATAACAAGCGCGACGACTTTGGCGGTTTGGCCGCTTGCAATTCTTTTTGCGCATTACGCACCAACTGCCTTAACTGTTGTCGGTCGGCATGTGGATGCTCATCTAGCAACGCCGCCAGGGCATTATCACCTTCAGCAATCAACTTATCCCGCCACCGCTCGACAATATGATGTTCTCTGACCGCATGAGCGCTCTGATTTTTAAGTCTGGACAGTTTTTCCAAAATCGGCTCAACGTCGATTTTATGCAATTGTCCAGCCAGATATTTAAGCAGGCGTTTACGAGCACCTGTATGCCCCATGCCGGAGACTTGAATAATCCCCGTGCGAATATTTTCGGGCAAATCAAAACTGTTGATAGTTGCCAACGATAAGGCTGAGATTTCCTCCGCCAACTGAAATAACGCCGCTATTTCTTTTTTTATGCGTGTCTTGTTTGGACGGATTGCGTAATACTCAACGCCCTCCTCCATCTCTTCGACATCGTATTCTTCGATCATCTTATTTAAACCATTGCTATTAAAAAAATCACCAGTACCACCACTAACACGAGAGGAATCAACACCCCAACCCAATCTTGCGGCGCCTGTCTACTGCGCGCCATAGCAGCCTTAATACCTGGGCTCATCCAAAAAACAAACAGTAACGCCAAGGCACCTATTAACAGATTTTCCCAGGTAGACATAGCTGCACATCCCCGCTTGTAAATAGCAACTACTTTACCATAAGGGCTTTTGACTAATTCTACTTTGTCAGATTACAAACAATGCCGAAATAACAATCCGTTGCAACAATCAAACTAATCGGCCGAATCCTCAAATCCATACTTGAAATGTTCACGTTTTAATCTAGGTTTAATGTAGTTTTCAACTTACATTTTCATATTGAGCACCGAAATGACCGACAACGGTAATTCTGATTTCCCAACATTTACCTTCGACTTTTCCGATCACTTAAAAATAAATAAACGGGTAAGTGTTCGTTATGCGGCCCCGTCTGCCACATTAACATTGAGAAAAGTCGGGCTGCTACAATTTGGCAATGAATTTACTGGTAAATTAGTCGACATCAGCGCAAAAGGCGCGTTAATTTCAAGCTCAGAACCCCTAGCAAAAAATAACAAAGTGGCATTAAAAATTGTCTTTGCCGATGGCACATTATTTAACCTGAAAGGCACCGTAGCGCGCGATAAAACTCCAAAGCACTACGGTATTAAGCTTGATAGTTACAGCAAAGACTTAGACGAATATTTGTTTAAGTTACTGGGAAAATCTGTTGGCTTGAATTAACCCTCGATCAATTAAAGCCATAGAACTAAAAAATCACTCCCTGAAATGCGGGCTTTATTTAATCGCCGAGCAACTCACCTTCGTCATACTTAAATCTTTAGAACCAACGTTTGCCCTAGAGCATTAGCTCCCTGCGGCCAGGATATTCTGAATTTGGAGATAGCAACTGTTAAAATCCTGCCTTTGGAATTAACGCGGCTGATGGCAGCTATCAAGCCGCATCACTTAAACACGTCAGCAACATTGATAATCAGCATGTCACCGCTGGTTTTTCAAAACCAGAGCCTCACCCTTTTTCCTAGTTGGCAATGCTTGCCAAGCCACCAGGTTTAAAACCCTTTTTGAAAAATCTACTGATTCATCAGGGACCGTTCAACACCGTCACTATTGCCAGAAACAGGTGACCTGCTATCTTGGGAGTACTATGAACAGACTTTATTTATTGGAACTAACCCTCCCACCATCCAATTAGAACTAACGCCATTAGATACTCATGACCTCTAAAACCAAAAATAACATTTTACTGGTAGACGACGATCGCCTAGTTCTCGCGACGTTCGCCTTAGGCCTTAACGCAGCCGGTTATAACGTCAATACGGCCGAATCTGTTGATGATGCCGAAGCCATATTGGCGAGTGGTGAGCGACCTGATTTGGCCATTCTTGATGTCAATATGCCTGGCAAAAATGGCTTGGAATTGGCTGAGCGACTGCGTTCGTTTGACTATATCCCGTTCATACTGCTGACGGCCTACAGTGATCAAAAAATTGTCGAACATGCCGCCAACTTAGGCGCTCTCGGCTATTTGGTAAAGCCTATCGATTTCCCGCACTTAATACCGGCTATTGAAGCTGCCCTAGCCCGAGCTGCAGAGCTGCGTGGCTTAAGATCTTTCACTCAACAACTACAAACTGCACTTGATGGCGAACGTGACATCAGCATTGCCATCGGTATCATCATGGTGCAATACCGATTAAGCCGCAAAGCTGCTTTTGACTCATTACGCAACGCCGCACGCAGTCAGCGCCGCAAATTAGCAGAAGTAGCCGGAGATATTATCTGCGCACGTGAAACTCTAAATCTTAGTGATCAATAAGCTATGTTTTAACGTTCGTGTTTAAACAGCTTCCAATCGGCTTAACTCATCAACAGAGCCAAATCTTATCGTTGCGGCCTAATGTATTGGCTCAAGTCGCTTACTACCTATGTGTTTGTGTCATTAGCCAGCTAACTGCAGCGCAAGGTCTTACAAAATACTTACAGCCGGTTCTGTTTATTTCTCACATGCCGACAATTCAGCTTGGTTTATGAACCTCGCCACATTCGATAACTTAGATTAACTTAGAGAAATAACATGCCTAACAAAGATACTGGCGATTTTGCTGCATTCAACTTTGATTTTTCCGATCATTTAAAAATAAACCGCCGTATTGGCGTTCGTTATCCAACACCATCATTGACAGTAACTATATGAAAAACCAATTTGCTGAGCTTTGGTGATGAATTTACCGGCAAATTAACAGACATAAGCGCAAAAGGTGCGTTGATTTTTTGCACTGAATCATTGCAAGAAAATACTAAGTTGGCATTAAAAATTATATTTGCCGACAGCACCTTATTTAATGTGAAAGCAAAAGTAGTGCGAGAAAAGTCCGCCTCCCTATACGGAGTTATAGTTTGATAATTACAACAAAGACTTGGATGACTATTTATTTCATGCGTTTGGGAAAACAATCGCCAAATAAAACTGCAAGATTCCTATTGAGCACAAAAAAGCCCGACATGGCATAACGCCAAGGCGGGCTTTTTTTGCATTACAGTGCCTTAGCTAGGCGTTGCTCGACATCGTAAGTTTGTCGAGCAACACACCAACTGAGCTTATTGCACGATCAACCCTCTTGCTTCAGTCTTTAGCGCTATCGCCTTTTGCAACAATACCCGGCGTTGATTTGCAAAAGTAAAACCGCGCATGGCAGCATTTTCATATTCCACAGCTTGTTTCAATTTTTCCAATGCCTTAGGAAAAGGATTAATAACGGCTTCGGTAAGCACGCGAACAGCATCATTGGTGTCAGCCAGCGCCAGCCTGATAGTTTCTTTACTGGACTCGCCATTTAAAACAATAGCTCGTTGATCCAATTGATTAGAGCTACGAATATTTTCCAAGGTATTGATCGACCTTAAGAACAACGCTACGGCAATAACTTGAGAAGAATCAAGCTTACCTTGACGATTAACAGCGCTGGATGTAAACGCACCAGGTGAACTATTAAACGCATCCGAACTGTAATAAGACACGGTTTCTTCTAGGGTGGTAACACTGTTGTTGTGGAAGAACGGCGCAGTATCTGCCGCTTCAATCAACGACGGTGTATTGAAACGATTCAAACGCGTATTTGCAGCTGGGCGCAAGCCGACTGGATTTTTGGTAGGAACCAAACTGCCATCGCTGTAACAAGTTTTATTGAATTGAGGACCGCAATCAGTTTGCTCTACCTGACCAAAACCGCCATCGTAGGCGATGGTAGGATCGGCTAGATGATGAAGCTGGTCACGCATCCGTTCGACACCAGTATCACGAGTAGGATTGCCGCCAGTTGATGAACTGATCGCCCCGGCATTGGAGTGGCAGCCATTGCAATTGCCGGTAGTACCAAAAAGCACTTGCCCATTAACGACCGGGTTTTCTTTGGTGTTGAACAACAACAAGCCTTGTTGCACCAATGGTGACTTAAAGGTCATGGCCGCCAGATTGATTTCACTGCTGCGTCCCAATGACAACATATAAGCTTCTAAGGCATCTAACTCATGCTCAGTAGGCAATCTAAAGTCTATGCCTTCATCGCGAGCCAAGGTTTTTGGCAAATGCTGTTTAATCGCACCTTTGGCAAAGTCTCTAAGCGCGCCGCCGTCAGGGGCGCCATCACCAGACCAACCGATTGCCTGAGGCGGCGTACCGAATGCTGCGGTAAGGTCATTTACATAATTTTCATCTTGAGTAAACTCACCCTTTGAAAAAGCTAAACCTGTCAACGGATTGATTCCAGGATTAATCGTTTTTTCGAATTTCAATGAATTCGCCAAACCTAATAAATGCGAAGCACTACGTAATACCGGCGGTCTGTCAAAGCCATCGACATTAGCCACAAATAAGCCAAATTGACGGAGCAAATTCGCATTTTCCAGCTCCGCCAACTGCGGATTATTTTCAGCAACAAATAGCGGATCAGTTTTCGGCAATTTAGCAATGTAGTTTGGATCAATGGTGTGATTGTCATCTGGTCGATGGCAAGTGGAACACGTACGGCCATTGCCGCCAAAGGTTTCTTTGGTAAACAGTAGTTCACCTTCAGCAATCAACTGCGTAAGTTGTTCGGGCGAAGCCGCTGCCGAACTGGCCGCAGTAGCTTGGGCCATTTTCGGCAATAAAAATTCAAACGGTGCAACGGGCTTGCTTGTTTCAGTGCCTGCTGAACCGATGCTGGCAACCGGAAAGAAATGATCGTTATAGTAAATCCGTTGCAGTAAACCCGGCGATCCGAACAACAATCCGCCTGTTGCGGGCGTTTCTCCCGCTTTGGCAACCGCTACAGCATCTAAGGTAAACCCGGCTAATTGCTCAGGATTAAGATTGGCAGTCAATACGCGCTTGTCGCCTATCGCAGACAGGGCACCGATACGAACCGCGTTATTAGCTGACTTTTCGGCATGGTTGTCCAGTAGCCAAACGTCATAATTGTCTTTAGCGGTTAAGCCGTTAACGGCTACCTGCAAATGACCATCAAACAAATTGAGCGCCGCTTGTCCGGTGGCTGTGGTTAGTTCTTTGGATAATGCTTTGGAATGATTTAAGCCAATACGAACGACTTCAGCGCCGCCCCGGCTCTCATAACTGCTTTTCCAACGGTTATATACTGCGCTCAAGGCTTCTGGATCGCCATGCCCCGTAAAAGGCACGTCGGGCTGCGGCGATAGAGTAACAGCCAATGCTGTTACCGCTGCCAAAGCCAAAGGTATCGCAACGCGTTTTTTCATGCTGTATTTCATAACTAATCGCTCTAGTTAACTGTTATTAATGCCCTGCTTATACTCTCCAACTTACTGGAGCCGCCGCCAACTGCCATTCACTCAGCCCGGTTTCGCAACACATCTACCAAATAAAGAACAATCCTATTCTTTATGTGGTTATTAAAAGCAATTAGTAGACCAATTACGCACAAAAACGTCTAGGCCTTTATTTTCCTGCATTTAGCTACGTAAAATGGCTAAATATATTTCCAGACAACACTTAGCTTTTAATTTAACTATGTTATTTAACACACCTAATACGGCTATATGCCTTAGAAAAATACCCAGCTTCCTAGTCATCTATTCATTTACAAACGAAATATTACTTGCTCGCCAAACATAATGCGGCGAACTGACCACATTGATAAAAACACGCTGAGTAATTAAGGCTAAGCATCTCTGCATAGCAGACGTTATTGCTTAATCATTACGAACATTTCATTGGATGTTAGAATGCAAAGATCTAGTAAAACTTAAGCTTTATGGACAGCGTCTGTTTTGAATCCCCAGACTGTCTAACATCCTTAAAATCCATCTTAAAGAGGACACTATGCGGAATTTGAAGTTATTACCCGCGCTAATCGCCGCGACACTGGTTATTGCTGTCATTGTATTTGCTGCGTTTCATTTCATTTTTCTCGATCTGTTTGTGGATTTATGGTGGTACCAATCGCTCAAACTTGAGTTCTATTTTTGGCTGCGACTGCTTTATAAATTCTTTTTTTCCGGCATTGTCACTCTGGCTTTTTTTGCCATTTTCTTTTTCCATTTCTGGATAGCCTCCCGTTACCTCGGCTTGAATCCCCGCGAAGACATTGTTAATAGCTTCGAGAAAAACCGGCGCTTTCAGCAGTTTGCTGATTTATTTATGTATAGCTCGGCAAAAATCTACACGCCTATTTCTCTCGTGCTAGCAATATTTATCGCTATCCCTTTTTACAACCAATGGGAATCGACCTTATTGTATTTTTTTGGTAGCGCCTCAGGCGTTACCGAAACTGTCTATGGTAACGACATCAGCTTTTATTTGATGTCTTACCCAACCTATATATTGGTGCAAAAGGAGCTATTGACAGCTGCGATACTGGTGTTTATCAATGTCGGCATTCTGTACTGGGTAGAACATATATTCGTACCTGAGCAAAGCAAAGAATTCCCAGTGGGCGCCAAAGTCCATTTAACTATTTTGCTCGGTTTTGTCGTTGCCTTTGTCATTTGGGGCTTCATGCTGGACCGCTTTAGCCTGTTATATAACAGTTCCCATGAGCCGGTATTTTATGGCCCTGGCTTTGTAGAAATCCGCTATCACTTACCACTTATCTGGCTAGGAATTATCTCGTTTTTGGCAACGGCAATTACTGCTGTGCTGTTTATTTTTTCTGAAAAACACCGAGTAAAAGCCCCTTTTATTATTTCAATCGCCGCTTTTTTGGGCGTAGTGGGTCTGCAAAACGTACAATTTATTCCAGATCTGATTCAAAAATATATCGTCAATCCGAATCCGGTAAAAACCGAACAATTTTTTATTAAACACAACATCGATTCCACCCTAGCGGCTTTTGATTTAAAAAACATCAAAACCATCGACTTGAAAATTAAACTTGATGCATCTCAGGATATTGAGCGCTGGAGCACTCAAAAACATTTTGAGAATATTCCGGTGTGGGACAGGGAGTTATTGCTGGACAGCTATAAACAATTGCAGGAAATCAGGCCGTATTACAAAATTTCAAGCGTCGATGAGGATCGTTACTTCATTCTTGACCATCTCCGCCAAGTTAATTTGGCTGCACGGGAAATGAACATCGCTAAATTGCCGCCGGAAGCGCAAAACTGGGAAAACACCCATTTGCGTTATACCCACGGCTACGGCGCAGTCATGTCACCCGCGGCTCAGGATGCCGATAAACCGCTGGCTTGGCATTTGCGCGATTTAAACATGTCTTCCGATGTCGGTTTCAGCGTTAAAAATCCCGATATTTACTACGGCGAAGAAAACTATGCTTATGCGATTGTCCCAAACAAACTTGACGTAGTCGGCATTGCCAGAGGTGAAGTAGACATGGCGTCCGCTTACCATGGCGAAGGCGGCATACCGATTCCTTCATATTTCAGAAAAGCGTTATTTTCCCTTTACTTTCACGACGAGAAAATATTCTTTTCGACCAATATTAATACTGAAAGCAAAGTAAAAATACGCCGTAATATCGTTGAACGTGTTGGCACGTTGACGCCATTTTTACATCTGGATAAAGACCCTTATCTGGTAGTTACCGCAGACCGTTTTTACTGGATATTGGACGCTTACACCTTGTCTGATAAATATCCGGTCGCCAAACCCGCCGCTGATGATTTTCTGGTGACACATAAGGACTTTAACTATATCCGCAACTCAGTCAAAGTCGTGGTTGATGCACTGGATGGTGACGTTGATTACTACATTTCCGATCCTTCAGACGCCCTTATCCAAGCCTATAGCAATGCCTACCCGGGATTGTTTAAGAACCTGGACGAAATACCTGCAGAACTGCGCGAGCACTTACGCTATCCACGCGAGTTGCAAACTATGCAGATGAAAGTGTTTGCGAAATATCATCAACAAGATCCGGCACTATTCTACGAACAGGCAGAAACCTGGCAATTCGCCCATGTTCGCGATAAACCGGTGTTGCCGTATTATCAAACCATGGACTTTGGCAACTGCAACAAAAAAGAGGAATTTGTACTGATCAATCCAATGACCCCGATCAATAGGAACAATCTCAGCATGATCGGCGTAGCCAGCACCTTTGACCAAACTAACTGCACTCAGGATTACAAACCTAGCGTCACTGTGTATAAATTCGGTAAAGAAGTACAGGTGAATGGACCTGCGCAGGTTGAAGCCTTAATCAATCAGAATCCGGAAATTTCTGCGCAATTTTCATTATGGGGCCAATACGGTTCAAGTATTGAAATGGGCCGCATGATTATTCTGCCTATGGGCAATACTGTCCTTTACGTGCAACCGGTATATATGATGTCCACCAAAAATAAAATCCCGGAGCTGGCGCGAGTAATCGTGTCTATCGGCAATGAAGTAGTAATGGATAAAACCTTGTGGTCCGCATTTAAACGCTTAAAGGATATTTACTTAAAAAATGCCCCCGGCAGTAACGGCTCTAGCGTTATCAAAAATGTTTTGGAGCCGATGAAAAACTAATTTATCCGGCAAAACCGGACTGACGCATAACAACCATCAGTCCGGTTTTTTTAAACCAGTTCAGCTATTCATGCTGAAAAAACCCACGTACCCAGTTTTGTCCATACAACTGAATTGCTCTTTAAATATGGCAAAAGATTCCCCCACTAAGCTAGAATCCCTCTCGCAACGTTTAGTTGCACATAACTATAACAATACTTGAGGGGATAATAATGAGCGAAACCTTATTCGACAAACTGGGCGGTGAAGAGGCTGTCAATATTGCTGTGGATATTTTCTATCGTAAAGTGCTGTCTGATCACCGCATTTATCGATTTTTTGATAATACCAACATGGAAGAACAAGCCACCAAGCAAAAAGCTTTTTTAACAATGGCATTTGGCGGTCCCAATAACTACACAGGCGCAGATATGCGCACCGCCCATGCTCGATTGGTAAAATTGGGTCTGGATAACAGCCATTTTGATGCCGTAATGGAACATTTACGGGCAACATTAGAAGAACTCAACGTCCCGGAAGAACTCATTGCTGAAGTCGCTGCGATTGCCGAAGGCGCTCGTAACGATGTGTTAGGTAAATAAGTGCTTAAATCGGGGCATTTACATGCCCCGATCTATTTATTTCAAACCAGTTTTTTCAATCGATATAACGCCGAAATATCCTCATCGCCATAACCTTGCGCCATCAGCTGTTCATAATCGTTCAATGTCATATCGATGATGGTCGACAATGCGCCGGTTTGCGCGGCCATGCGTTGGCAGATTTTTAAATCTTTGTGGTGTAACGCCAGTTTAAAACCGGGCGCAAACACACCTTGGGTCATTGTCGGCCCACGATGCTGCAGAAACCAGTTACCCGACGCGCCGCCTGAAATTACCTCAATCACTTTATCTAACGGCAATTGTTGAGCTGCGGCAAAAGCCAACGCCTCAGTGACCGCCTGATTAATACCCGCACCAATGATTTGATTAACCGCTTTAGTCGCCTGACCGGCACCGCTCGGCCCCATATAGACAATACGTGAAGCCATCGCTGCCAAAACTGGACGGGCTTGCGCCAGCGCCTGTTCGTCGCCACCCACCATCATTGCCAACGTACCGTTTTTAGCACCTTCCACGCCACCGGATACCGGCGCATCAAGAAATGCCACGTGTTTTTCAGCAAGCTTTGCGCTTGCCTGTTGCGCCGTTACACTGCTCACGGTCGACATATCGACCACTATTGTTCCAGGCCTTACGGCATTTACAATAACTTCAATCACCGCCAATACATCCTGATCTGCAGAGACGCAGAGCAATACCACATCAACATCGGCGGCCAATAATTGCGGCGTTGGGTAAGCAATAACCCCTAGCTCAGCGGCGAGTGCCTGCACCTTGGACTTCGTTCGATTGTAAACGCCCGTTAACAACCCTGCTTTAGCAACATTCCTTGCCATTCCTACGCCCATGGCACCTAAGCCAATCAATCCGACTTTCATCGTTTATATCTCCAAGTAGGTATACGCCGTTAACCCGGCAATTAATTCCTGCTCAAATAATTGCCGTTGTTGCGGATCAATGTCAGCGTTAGCCAGCTTGGCTCGATAGGCGGTTTTCAAATCTTCGCCGCTGATATGCACATAATCCAGTAAATCCGACACATGCTCGCCTTCTTGTAGGTCATAAAAATGATAACCCTGCTCGTCGAGTTCGATGTTAATGGCGTGGGTGTCGCCAAATAAATTGTGCATATCGCCGAGAATTTCCTGATAAGCACCGAGCATAAAAAAGCCGATCAAATAAGACTGTTCATCTCCGATGGTATGCACAGGCAGTGTGTTTTCAATATTTTGACCGTCGATGTAATGGTCAATGCGACCATCGGAATCGCAGGTTAAATCCTGAATCACCGCGCGACGCGTCGGCTGCTCCTGCAAACGATGAATGGGCATGATCGGAAATATCTGATCAATACCCCAAACATCCGGCAAGGACTGGAACATGGAGAAATTACAAAAGACTTTATCAGCCAGTTTTTCGTTTAACTCCTGCAATATCGTCGCTTCGCTTTGATTACTGGGATTAAGGTCGTTTTTTATCTGCTGGCAAATCAGCGCATAGGTATTTTCCGCTTTAGCCAGACCCACCAAATTCAATTTATCTTGAGCAAACTGGGCACGCGCCTCAGATAACGCAAATTGTGCGTCATGATAATGTTCAACAGGGTTGACGCATACCGGTAGCGCCGCCAGCTCATTCGGATTGTTATAGACCGATTCCACGTCGGTAACGTTAGTGATCAACACCGCGTGATGTGCAGTCAAAGCACGCCCGGACTCAGTAATAATGTCGGGCTGCGGGACTTGTTGTTCGGCACAAAGCTCGGCGAAACTGCGGACGATATTTTGTGCATATTCATCCAAGCTGTAATTGATGGACGACTCACGACGCGAATGGCTGCCGTCATAATCCACACCCAAGCCGCCACCGGCATCGACTACTTTTATTTGCGCACCCAGACGATGGAATTCCACATAAAACTGCCCGGCTTCTTTGAGCGCTACTTTAATGTCGTGAATATTGGCAATCTGCGAGCCCATGTGAAAATGCATGAGTTTTAAACTATCCAACAAATCGACTTGCTTGAGGCGTTCGACCAATTGCAGCAATTCGTAGGTGTGCAGGCCAAACTTGGACTTCTCGCCGCCGCTATTTTGCCATTTGCCGGCGCTGATACTGGCTAACCTGACCCTAACGCCCACTTGTGGCTTAACGCCTAAACGCGCCGCCTCTTCGATAATCAACTCCAACTCCAGCGGCTTTTCTATCACTAAATACAGATTTAGCCCCATCTTTAAACCAATCAACGCCAAGCGGATATAGGCACGGTCTTTATAGCCGTTGCACACCACCACACCTTGCTTGGACAGCGCCATGATGGCCAGCAATTCCGGCTTGCTGCCAGCTTCCAGACCTATATTATCCGCCGCCAAAATACCTTCAACTACTTGCCGTTGCTGATTGACCTTAATTGGATAAACAGGTGTGTATTTGCCTTGATAATCATTGTTAACACAGGCTTTTGCAAACGCTGCAGACAGGCGTTTAACGCGGTCTTTCAAAATATCGGTAAAGCGCACCAACACCGGTAGCGATAAATCTTTATCGTTAAGCGATTGCGCAATTTCATATAAATCCAGCACAACATCTTGCTCTGAACTGGGTTTGACGCAGACATGACCCTGATCGTTAATAGAAAAATAGCCATCACCCCAGTGGTTGATAGCGTAGGTTTGTGCAGATTGTTCTATGGTCCAGGGTTTAGTGGGATTCAAATGGTTTACTCCGTTATTAACGATTGTTCGCTATTGTCTGTCTGTGCTTGCAGATAAGCCTGCAGTTCTTCATTGTTAACGCGATGATAAATGGCTGCACACGACAGGGTGATGTCAATCGACTCAAAAGTGATGTCATCACCTAAAAAATAATGTTCTGAGACCCAGCCTGCGCTTCGCCTACACACTTCCACGTCAATAACATCCTGTTCGATTAAGACATATTCTTGCAAGCTGGGAATGGTTTTGTAGATAGCCATTTTGGTGGTTTTATCCAGGCGCCGCGTAGACTTGGATAACACTTCAACGATGATCACCGGTGCTTCGGTGAAATATTCATCGCCCTTATCGTCATCACACACCACCATCACATCGGGGTAAAAAAAGCAGTTGTTGGCTTTGACTTTCATATCGGATGAAAAAGTCGTACATCTTGTGTTTTCTAAATGCTGTCTAAATTCGGCAAAAACGTTCCCGGAAATAATATTATGAATGCGACTTGCCCCACCCATGGCATAGACATCGCCATCAATATATTCATGCTTGATGTCGCTGAGTTGCTCTCCTTGCAAATACTCACTGACTGAAATGAAATGTTCGGCGTGCTGTAGGGCCATAAAAAAATCCTCTTGCGATGGTACGGTTTTTGACATGCAACTGAACTGTCATGACGTGCGTCATTAAATTCTAATATAATGCTCCGCCTCATATTTGTTTATTTTCAGGACACAACACAATGAACCCATCAGAATGGTTTACTGAACAAGCAGCAGGCGCAGGCTCTGCCTTTTCATTAAAAATCAAACGCAAATTACACGAAGAACAATCTGATTTTCAGTACCTTGAAATTTATGAAACGGAAACCTTCGGCAACTTGATGGTCATCGACGGTTGCACCATGGTATCTACCCGTGACAACTTTTTTTATCATGAAATGATGAGTCACCCGGCGTTGTACACGCACCCAAATCCCAAAACCGTTTGGATTATCGGCGGCGGCGACTGTGGAACATTGCGCGAAGTATTAAAGCACCCAAGTGTTGAACACGCCGTGCAGATCGATATTGACGAGCGCGTTACGCGTTTGGCGGAAATTTACTTTCCTGAGTTGTGCGAATCCAATAACGATCCTAGAGCCGACTTAAAATTCATCGACGGCATTAAATGGGTTAAAGACGCCGCGCCTAATTCCGTAGATATTATTATCGTCGACAGCACCGACCCAATAGGCCCGGCCGAAGGTTTATTTGGCGTCGATTTTTATCGCGATTGCTTCAATTGTCTGACCGAAAACGGTTTATTGGTACAGCAAAGCGAATCGGCTTTATTGCACTTAAATCTTATTAAGGAAATGCGCGACGCCATGAGCAGCGCAGGCTTAAGCCACACCCAAACATTATTCTTTCCACAATGTATTTATCCGTCTGGCTGGTGGAGTGCCACCATTGCCAGCAAAAATGCCTTATCAGCATTCCGGGAAGAAGATGCCAAAAACAAGCCTTTTAACACCGTCTACTATAATGCTGATATTCACAATGCCTCGTTAGCGCAGCCTGAATTTTTTAAACAAGCATTCAACTCAGCGAAATGAAAAATCTAAACACCTTTAAATTGATTGAACGCATCAGCACGCTGGTGCGCGCCGAAGAACGCAAAAAACTCGCTGCGCTGGGTTTACAGCCGATTCACATCCAAGTTTTGGATTATCTCAATTCCTGCAACAGTTACAGCAACACAGCGGCGGCCATCACCGAGTATTTCGGTTTAACCAAAGGTACGGTGTCACAATCATTGCAAGTATTAGAGCGCCGCGAACTATTGGAAAAAGTTCAGGACAGTGAAGATGCCCGTATTATTCATCTTAATCTGACGACTAAAGGCAACGAACTGTTGGCGCTTGTTCATGCCGACGATGTCTTTGCCCTGGCTGAACAAGCAGTACAAAACCAACAATTTAATTCTATTGATAACGCCTTGCTGGCCGCATTGGAGACGTTACAAAAAACCCACAATGCCCCTAGCTTCGGCTCCTGTGACACCTGTATCAATTTTGACGTCGAAGACAATCACTATTTATGCAGCGTCACACGCTTACCGTTGTTTCAAGCCGAAACTGATAAAATCTGCCGGGAGCACATTCCTGCTCATGCGGCTTAAGCGACTCACCCACTAACTATTACGAGAAAATCCATGTTCGATCCCAAAGCCATTGATGACATCGCCAACCGCCTAGCTGGCGCCATTCCACCCGGATTTAACAACCTGAAAGAAGATCTGGAAAAAACCTTTCATGCTATTTTGCAAGGCGCCTTAGGCAAACTGGATTTGGTCACCCGCGAAGAGTTTGAAGTACAAAAAGCGGTGCTGGCAAAAACTCGTTCAAAACTGGAAGCTCTGGAACAACGAGTTGCCGATTTGGAAGCTCGCATTCTTAAAACTTCGGATGATCAAAACGCAGCGTAAAACAGGCTAAACGCCCATGTCTTTGGCGATTGTCTTCAGCCGTGGTCGTTCTGGCATTGATGCGCCATTAGTTACCGTTGAAGTCCATGTCGCCAACGGCCTCCCTGCTTTAAATATCGTAGGCCTACCCGAGACTGCTGTAAAAGAAAGCAAAGATAGGGTCAGAGGCGCAATACTTAACTCCCGCTTTGAATTTCCTGCGCAACGCATTACCGTTAACTTAGCACCCGCCGACTTACCCAAAGAAGGCGGGCGCTTTGACCTGGCGATTGCCTTAGGCATTCTCGCCGCCTCCGGGCAAATCCCCAATATTGGACTAGAGCAATATGAATGCGTCGGCGAATTGTCTTTGGGCGGCGAACTACGCGCAATTATCGGTGTCTTGCCAATCGCCATCCAGGCTAGAAATCAGCACCGCAAGCTGATTCTTCCCAACGGCAATCTCGCTGAAGCGGCACTAATCAATGATATTGAAATTATCCCCGCCGGACATTTGTTAGATGTTTGCGCGCATTTGACCGGGCAAAAACTGATCCCCAGCGAGTTCCAATTACCGGCCTCATCTGCTTCTCACATCGACATCGATTTTGCCGATGTCCACGGCCAATACCATGTCAAACGCGCTTTTGAGATTGCTGCCGCAGGCGCTCACAATCTGTTAATGCTAGGCCCACCAGGCACCGGAAAATCGATGCTGGCCTCGCGCCTGCCGACTATTCTGCCACCACTGACTGAACGACAAGCCCAAGAAACTGCCGCGATAGCCTCCATCAGCGACCAAGGCCTGGATGTCGCCAACTGGCTTAAACCGCCGTATAGATCACCCCATCACACAGCATCGGCAGCGGCTTTAGTCGGTGGCGGCAGCAATCCTCGACCTGGAGAAATCTCGCTAGCTCACAATGGCACGTTATTTCTTGATGAGTTGCCCGAGTTTGATCGTAAAGTGCTGGAAGTATTACGTGAACCGCTGGAAACCGGCCACATCACTATTTCCCGCGCCGCCCGCCAAGTGGATTTTCCCGCCCGCTTCCAGCTAATTGCCGCAATGAATCCTTGCCCGTGCGGTTATCTGGGCGATGCTTCCGGCCGTTGTCATTGCACATCAGAACAAGTCATTCGCTATCGGGCTAAAGTGTCCGGCCCATTACTTGACCGAATAGACATGCATCTGGATGTGCCTCGAGTATCCCACGATATTTTGCGGAAAGGCTCGCCTGATGGTGAAGAAAGTAGCGCCCAGATCCGAGCACGCGTCGTCGCAGCAAGAAATATCGCCATAACGCGTAGCGGTAAAGCCAACGCCGAATTAACCGCCAAAGAAGTTAAACATATCTGCGAACTTACTGAACCCGGCCACCAACTTTTACAGCAGGCCATGGATAAATTCGGCCTATCGAATCGAGCGTATCACCGCATTCTGAAACTCGCCCGGACCATCGCTGATCTGGCGCAATCTGAGCACATTAGCATCAACCATTTAAGCGAAGCCATCAGCTACCGCAAACTGGATCGACGTAGTTAAGTCAATGTCTGCGCACTAAATACCTACGACAACAAATAGTTATTACGCTATGGTCTACACTGTGGAAAGGTATATTTAGCCACGCAGCCAAGCCATGACAAAATCCCTCAATCATTCCTTCATTTACTCCCAACTCATTATTTGTATCGTCATAGCCGTTGCAGAAGCTCTGGTGATGTTGATACTGGAAGCACTGCCACAATGGGGCATTACTTTAACTACATCGCAAAATATTGTTGCCGATACCGTACTGCTTTCGTTGCTGGCAGCACCGCTGATTTGGCGATTATCACTTCGTCCACTAGCCGTAAAAGTTAATGAGCAACAAGCTGAAAATGCGCTGCAAAGCCAAGAAAACTTACAACTTCGTCATGCGTTGGATATTCATGCGCTAGTTAGCATTGCCGATGTTAACGGGTGTATTACCCATGTGAACAGCCAGTTTTGTCAGGTTTCAGGCTACAGTGAAAGCGAACTGCTGGGTCAAGATCACCGAATCATCAACTCCCATTACCATGACCAAGCCTTTTTCGGTGAAATCTGGCGCACTATTACTCAAGGCAAGCCTTGGCAGGGCGAAGTGTGCAATCGCAATAAGCAAGGCCAACTTTATTGGGTCGCCAGTACTATCGTGCCGCTATTAGGACGGGATGGTAAACCGACACAATATATTTCCATACGCCGTGAAATTACCAAAATTAAAGAAAACGAAATTCGCTTATTAACACTGAAGCGCGCATTAGATGCCAGTCGAGAGATGATTATTGTCACTGATAATCACGGTTGTATTCAGTACGCTAATCCGGCGTTATTGGATTTTACTGGCTGGCAAGAAGAACAACTGGTTGGCAGACCGCCCAATATGCTGGATAGCCCTAATGCCGACCAACCAACCTTGGCTGAAATGCAGCAGTGCTTATATCAAGGCAAAGCGTGGAATGGACGCTTACTTAACCGACGAAAAGGCACTGCCCCGTTTAGCATTGCCGGTCAAACCGCACCGCCTGATACTCGTGATTACTGGGCAGACGTCAGTGTCACAGCTATACGTGATGCTAAAGATAAACTGCTAGGGTACGTACAAATTCAGCGCGACATCACCAGCCAAGTCTATTTAGAACAGACTCAACTTCTGGAAAATGCCGACACTGCCGCACGCTTGGCAATCTCCGAAACCTTACAACAAACCTTGCCGCTTAATGAGCGCTTTGCTCAGGTGCTCAATATTTTGTTTAACTTGAAGGCCTTTGATCTGCAACGTAAAGGTGGCATTTTTATTAAAGACCCGGATCAAGACTTTCTGGACCTATATGTCTTGCACGGTCAATTCAGCGAGGAATTTATACGTCGCGAACAACGTATCCCTTACGGCGCTTGCTTATGCGGACGAGCCGCTGTTTCGCAAGAGCTTATTGTCTCTGATGACTGCTTCTGCGACCCGCGTCATGAGCATCAATTTAACGGCATGCAGCCGCATGGTCATTACATTGTGCCGATAGTTTCGGTCGGCGCCACGCTAGGAATACTGTTTCTTTATACTGATCCTTACCCTATACAAGCTGATTCGCGTCTGGCTATGCTGCGACAAGTCGGCGACATGCTGGCATTGGCGCTCTTACAGGAGCAAGCCAAGTTATCATTAGAAGCTGCTCGCGATGCCGCCGAACAAGCGACCAAGACCAAAGCTGAATTTTTAGCGAACATGAGCCATGAAATCCGCACACCTATGAATGGCGTGTTGGGTATGCTGGATATTCTGAAAGATACCGACATGAGCCATGAGCAAGAGGATTTAGTAGCCACCGCTGCCAATTCTGCCGAATCTTTGTTAACCATCATTAACGACATTCTGGACTTTTCTAAACTGGAGGCAGGCAAGTTCGAGTTGGAAAGCATTGAGTTCAATCTGCATTTGCTAGTAGAAGAGGTTTGCACCTTAATGTCTGGCCGTGCTCATAGTAAAGATTTAGAGTTGAACTGCTTTTTACACCCTAGCCTGCCGCCGTATTGGCATGGCGACCCCACCCGCATACGGCAAGTTCTGACTAATTTAATCGGCAATGCCATCAAATTTACCGAACACGGCGAAGTGTCGGTAAAAGTGCTTTGCCAAGAGCTAGCCAACGACAAACGCTTATTGCGTTTTGAAGTTAAAGACACCGGCATCGGCATGAGCCCAGAAGGCCAAGCGCGTTTATTTCAACCCTTCACCCAAGCCGATAGTTCAACTGCCCGCCGCTTTGGTGGCACCGGCTTAGGTCTGTCAATTTGCAAAAATTTAGTCAACATGATGGACGGTGCTATTGGCCTGGAAAGCGCCATAGACCAAGGCACCTGTTTCTGGTTTACGCTGCCGCTGCAACCCACCATCAGCACAGAGCCCCGTCCGGCCGCTGATCTTTCAGGAAAACGCGCACTCATTGTCGATGACAATGCCACTAACCGGAAAATTTTGCGCCATTATCTGCAGCATTGGGGAGTAATCGTTAACGAAGTGGATAATGCAGCCGATGCCTTAGCAGCACTGGAAACTGCAGCAAAAATCGGCGAAAACGTTGATATTCTATTATCAGATTTACATATGCCTGAAATGGATGGTTTTGCGCTAGCTCGAGCCATCACCAATAACCCCATCATTTCAGCAACGCCCCGCATATTGTTATCATCAGGAGGCTTAGGTTTTGAAGCAGATCGGCTGGCGCTGGGCTTTGCCCAATGCTTGTTAAAACCAGTCCGGCAAACACAGTTATTTGACGCAATCATTAACGCCTTGCAGACGCCGATCACCCAAGTGAATACCGTTACTAAAACGTCTACAGCTCAGCCTGATTACAGAAATAAACGTATTCTGATTGCCGAAGACAACAAGGTTAATCAAAAAGTTATACATGCTATGTTGGGCAAATTTAACTGCATTCCGGATTTAGCTGAAAATGGTCAAGAGGCTTTAGATTTACTCGCGCAGCACCACTACGATTTGGTATTAATGGACTGCCAAATGCCGGTAATGGATGGCTATGAAGCTGCACGCAAGCTACGCAGCCTAGAGTTGACACATAAGACTGACCGCATACCCGTAATCGCCTTAACAGCGCATGCCGCCAGCGGTGAACGCGAAAAATGCTTAGCTGCGGGCATGGATGATTTCCTCACCAAACCTATATCAAGACCCAAACTGGCGATTTCTCTAGCGCACTGGTTGGACGAATCCAGCCAGGCTGAGATAATAGTGCCAGACAACCGCATCGCTAATAACCAAAGCCATCTGGACGTATGGGACCAAGCCGCTGCGCTTAAACAGTTAGATGAAGATCAGGAGCTACTTAACGATATGATCGACTTATTTTTGAAGGAAACCCCAGTAAGAATAATTGATCTTGAAAATGCTCTTGCACAGGATAATCTTATCGCGCTAGCGGATGCCGCCCATGCCCTTAAAGGCATGGCCGGACATTTTTGTGCTGACTTGCTACAATCCAGAGCTGCCAGTCTGGAACACAGCGCGCGCCAGGTTGATCCTGCTGACTTTCAACAAATGACCACACAAGTTGTAAACGCAGCGCTTAGCTTAATCAGCATCCTGCAACAATCACAAGGCACCCACCTATGAGCAACGAATTCAACTTTCATGAACTTAAAGCCGCCGAGCGCTTGCCGTCACCCTCAGGGACAGCGCTAGCCATCATGCAGCTAGTACAAAAAGAAGATGCTTCGATACAAAAAGTAGCCGAGCTGGTAAAGGTCGATCCCGCCTTAAGCGGACGCATCATCAGTTTCGCCAATTCGGCAGCCTTTGGTGCCCGACGGCCAATAGCCAATATTAATGACGCAACTATCATGATGGGCATGCAACCGGTGCGCAATTTCGCACTCAGTCTGTCATTAGTCAGCAATCATCGCGGCGGACATTGCCCAGGATTTGATTATGGCGCTTATTGGGCACAAGCATTGGCGATGGCCGTGGCTATTGCCGCAATTACCGCACGGGAGCGCACCGTTACACCGGAAGAAGCATTTACCCTAGGCCTGTTATCCGACATTGGACGACTAGCATTAGCGACTGCCTGGTCAGAGATTTATGGTGAATGCCTCAATAGCGCCCAAGGTACTGAGTTGCTTAATCTTGAACGCGAGCGTTTTGCTGTTGATCACAAAGAACTCACGCTATTGCTCTTACAGGACTGGGGATTTCCTGGAATATTTCTTGATGCCCTAAAACTCAGCCTGGAGCCACCCACAGAAGAAAACTCTCGCACTACTCGTTTGGCCCGACAACTAGCATTTGCACGCCTGCTTAGCCGCTACTGTATCGGCGATGATCAATACCGCATGTCGTTATTACCCAGCTTACAACAAGAGGCAGGCGCCCACGGCTTAGAGAATGAGGCTCTGCCTGAGTTTATTGCTGAAATCATTCAACAATGGCATGACTGGGGTAAGCAAATAGAAATTAAGACTGATGTGGCGCAACTGTTTCCGGCTGACCAGCATGAGCAGAACAACACATTACCTGGACTGGATATTTTATTAGTCGACGATGACCCGATAATGCTAGCTCGCTTATCAAAACAACTGACAACCGCAGGACATCGGGTTGAAATCTGTCGCGATGGCGAATCCGCCTTAAAACATGTGATTGAACACAATCCACAGCTAGTTATTACTGACTGGCGCATGAAGCCGATGGACGGCCTGACGCTGTGCAAAGCTTTACGCAGCTCTGAAATCGGTAAAAACTTATACTTGATCATGCTCACCGCCAACGAAAGCGAAGATGATTTGGTCGCAGCCTTCGATGCCGGCATTGACGATTTCGTTACTAAGCCAGTCAGTCTGCGGGTATTACTGGCTCGTATCCGTGCCGGTCAGCGCATCGTCTTGCTGCAACAGGAAGTAGAGCAAGAAAAACACGACATTCAACGTTACAGCGCCGAACTGGCAGTAGCTAATCGACGCTTGGGAATGATGGCGAATACCGACATTCTCACCGGCTTACCTAATCGCCGATATGCATTGACCCGATTAGAACAAGAATGGGACACCGCCCAACGTTACAACCGGCCGTTAAGTGTGTTGATGCTGGATTTGGATCATTTCAAATCCGTCAACGATACTCTCGGCCACGATGCCGGGGACGTGGTTTTGGCGCATGCGGCAAAAATAATGAAAGCCGCCGCGAGAGCAAGCGACATAGCCTGCCGCCTGGGCGGAGAAGAATTTTTGGTGATTGCAACCAACACCGATGGCGCCACCGCTGTGTTATTAGCCGAACGTATTCGTAGCGCCATACAGACTAATCAACCTAATGGTATTAGCTTGATCAGGCCCGTCACCATAAGCATCGGTGTGGCCGGCTCAGTCGGCAGTAAACCCGGCTGGCAAGAGTTAATCAAACATGCTGACCAAGCACTATACAAAGTCAAAGCCGGCAAGCGCAATGCGGTTCAATTGGCGTCGATATAATGAATAGCAATGTTCATCAGCAAAATAATCGCTCTTTAACTTTGCCATTTTTAATCAGTTAGTACCTACATCTTATCGCGTGGTTTTTTATTTGAGGCCAAGGTGCCTCAGGCTTTTTAAATGCCGATTTGCCAGTACACCAAAACCTGCAAACCACATCTACAGCATTGCCATAGACAGACTCTTCCCATTCTGAACGGATTACATCCCCTCTTTATTGTTGTATTATCTGTGCCTGAACTGCTTGATTTAAAAGCAGGCTGGGGCGTCCCCAAATTTCGACGATAGAATTTTTAAGGATTGAGCATGATGAGTAAATTAAAGTTGATAGTACGTTTTTTTATGGGTTTGTTGTTGATAATGGCCATAGCCGGATGTGCTGGTAGCCAAAAAACCGAAAGCACTGGAGAATATTTTGACGACTCCATTTTAACCACCAAAGTTAAAGCCTCAATCTTGGGTGATTCCCGGTTGAAAGTAATGCAAATTGATGTCGAAACCTTTAAAGGTGTGGTGCTGTTAAGTGGCTTTGTCGACTCCGCCGCAGCCGCCAAAAAAGCAGTAGAACTTGCCCGAACCATCAGAGGCGTCAAATCAGTTAACAACGCGCTAGTTGTTAAATAAGCATTTTTGCTGTCATCAGCTAATCACGGTGACAGCTCCCGTTTTTTTAGTTATTTAAACCTTGCAGCAGCTTTCGCATTGCTCGAAGCAATGCTTTGCCTATCACGGCAGTCACTGGCAATTAGCCACTCGACAAATCTATTTTTCTCACCCAATCGTTTTTTTGCATGACTAATCCTTTACATCTTTCGCCGAGCGCACTCAAGCTACATATTGACTTGTCTGAACTCCACATTCCCAAAGAAGCCCCTAAGACCACGGCTACCATTCTAGGCCAACCCAGAGCCCAAGCGGCGTTGGAATTTGGTATTGCGATGAATATGCCCGGCTACAATATTTTTGTGATGGGCGAACCGGGATTAGGCCGATTAACAATGATTACCCAACATTTGAATGCGCTGGCCGGACAATTGCCTCCGCCACCATCCTATGCGTATATCAATAATTTTGATAACCCGCGTGAACCAACGGCGCTTAAGCTGCCAGCAGGACAAGGTCAGCATTTAAACCAAGACATCGAAAAGCTACTTGATAATCTGCTGGCTACGTTTCCAGCGGCTTTTGAAAGCCCCACTTATCAGCAAAAAAAGAGTGCTATCGAACGGTATTTCAGTCAGTTATTTAATGCCGCGATCGATTTGGTTGAAAAAAAGACCCGAGGATTAAACATTGCCCTGTTCCGTGAAGGCGAGTCCATTACTTTTGCGCCACTGCGCAAAAACAAAGCCCTGGATGAAGAGCAATTCAGTCAACTCCCGCAAACAGAACGCGAGACTTTTCATAAACACGTTGAAGAGTTAGAAGATTATCTCGGCGAGGTTTTGTTGGAAATGCCGCAATGGCGCCGGGACATGGTGGAAAAATTCAGGCAACTAGACAACGATACAATCAGCGTGGCAATAGATCCGCTTTTTGACGAGTTGCATACAGCTTATCAAGGCATGGATGACGCTCTTATTTATCTGACAAAAATCAGAAAAAATATGCAGCAATCTATAGCCGATTACCTAATGCCCGGACGATCGGCAGAACCAAACGAAAACACGCTAAGACGCATATTGCTGGAACAATACGCACCCAACATTCTGGTGGATCATCAAGAAAACTCAGGGGCACCGGTCATTTTTGAGCCGCATCCTATCTATCAAAACCTGTTTGGCCGCATTGAGTATGTCAGTGAGCAAGGCACATTGGTAACCAATTACCGACGAATTTGTGCAGGTTCATTGCATCGCGCCAATGGCGGTTATTTAATTATCGATGCAGAAAAATTACTGACGTTCCCCTTCGTTTGGGACGCACTCAAGCGAGCCCTGCAATCCGGGCGCATTGAAATTGAATCGCCCTATGCAGAATTAGGTATTAATCCTATTACCTTAAAGCCTGAAGTCATCCCTCTTAACGTTAAAGTGATTTTGGTCGGCCCTCGTGACATTTACTACCTGCTGGAAGAGCTGGACAGTGAATTTAATGAGATGTTCAAAATCCTGGCCGATTTTGACAATTACATTCCGCGCACGGATGAGTCCATGCAACAGTTTGCGTTGTTACTGATTAAACACGCCGCCGATACTACCGCCAAGGCCTTAACCCGTACTGCGATCCAGTGTTTGATTGAGCACAGCTGCCGACTATCGGAAAATCAGCAACATTTTTCAGCACGCATTAATGACTCGTTGGACATCATTGCCGAAGCCAATCTGTTTTGCCGAAAAAACCAAGCGGAACAAATTGATAGGGTTCATGTTGAGCAAGCATTGGCAGCCAGGGAATATCGTAACGGCCGACTATCACAAACCATTCTCGAAGAAATGCTTGACGGCACCATACTGATTGATACTGATGGCGAGGCGGTTGGTAAAATCAACGGCCTGACAGTGCTTGAAGTGGGCGGCAGTAGTTTTGGCGCACCCGCACGTATCACCGCCTCGGTCTACCCTGGCTCACGTGGTATTGTCGACGTAGAACGGGAAGTGGAGCTGGGGCAACCAATACACTCGAAAGGCGTGATGATTTTATCCGGGTATTTGGGGCATTGTTATGCTCAGGAGTTCCCTCTGGCCATTTCAGCAAGCATAGCTATAGAGCAATCTTATGGTTATATCGATGGCGACAGCGCGTCACTTGCGGAACTATGCTGCTTAATTTCCGCATTAACCCGAACACCGATCAAACAAGCATTTGCTATAACCGGTTCAATCAATCAGTACGGTGAAGTACAGGCAATTGGCGGTGTGAATGAAAAAATTGAGGGGTATTTCCGTTTATGTCAGGCACGGGGTCTAAATGGACAACATGCTGTTATTATCCCTGCTGCCAATAAACGCAATTTAATGTTAAAGCAGGAAGTAATCGATGCTGTCGCACAAGGATTGTTTGCAGTTTATGCAGTTGCTAACGTCGATGAAACTTTAGAGCTTTTAACCGGACATGTCGCAGGTGTAGCCGACAACGAGGGCAATTACCCGGAAAATACTATCAATTTCCTCGCTATATCCCGCTTAAAGGAAATTTCCGAACTGGCGCATGAAGATGAGAAGGAAGAAGGCGATTGATTTTTTGGACTCGGCCAGTGCCGCAGCTGGCCGAGGGTTAATTTCTTAGTGCCCCGCCTCGGTGACCACGACATCAATCCCATTTTGGCGTAATCGCGCACGAATACTGCTGACACTGGACATTTTCGATAACGGGCCCATTTTGACGCGATACCAAGTCGCATCGCCGACCTTGGCTTTTTCAACTCGAGACTCGATACCCATGAGAGCAAGCTTAGCTTTCATGTTGTCCGCATCCTTAAATTCTTTAAAGGAGCCGGCTTGTAAGATATAGCTGCTTTCTTTACCCTGCCCCACGCGTTCTTCACGCGCACGGGTACCGATTTCGTAATCTGGCACCACAACTTCTTTTTCAGGAAGAATGGTATAGAAATCAAATCGCGGAATTGCAGGGCCTGACTCTACTTTAACCTCCGGCTTAACAACTGTTTTTTCCGGAGTGGGCGGCACTGGAATGGTCTGGGTAACTGCTTGCGAGTCAGGTTGCGCTTGTTTGGGTCCGCTACGTAAATAAACCAGAAATACTACAAAGCTAATAATCAAAGCAGTGATGAGCATCCATTTCCACAAGCTAATGCTTTGAGGACCATCATAATACCCGCGCTTCGAATGGCGTTTGCCTTGGCCGCTGTGTTTGTAGTCTCTAGCCATTACATTGCTTCAGGTGCCGTGATATTTAACAAACTTAATCCGTTTGCCAATACCTGTTTCACTGCACAAATAAGATTTAACCTGGCGTTACGAATAACCTCATCATCAACCAAAAACTGATGTGCGTTGTAATATGTATGAAATTCGTTAGCTAAATCGCGTAAATAATGAATCAGTTGGTGCGGCTCATAATTTAACGCTGCACGTTCCAACGCCTCTGGATAACGCGTTAAGGTCGTCAACAATGCAGTTTCGTGGTCTTCAGTTAATACCAGCAGATTGTCCATACCTAAGGACTGATCTCTTAGTAAGCTTTTTTCGTCCAGCTGCCGCAAAACACTGCAAACCCTGGCATGGGCATACTGCACGTAAAACACCGGGTTTTCGCTGGATTTTGAGGTCGCTAATTGCAAGTCGAAATCCATGTGCTGCTCAGATCGACGCATCATATAAAAGAAACGTGCAGCATCTTTACCTACTTCATTACGCAACTGCCGTAGCGTGACAAACTCGCCGGAACGCGTGGACATTTGCACCCGTTCTTCACCACGGTATAGCGTGGCAAATTGCACCAATAATACGGTTAGTTTTGCTTGATCTGCGCCCAGAGCTAACATGGCCGCTCGTACTCGAGGAATATAGCCATGATGATCGGCACCCCAAATATCGATGATTTGATCAAAACCCCGATCCAGCTTATTCATGTGATAAGCAATATCAGAGGCAAAATAGGTCGTTTGGCCGTTTTCACGCACCACAACTCTATCCTTTTCATCACCCAACTGACTTGAGGCAAACCACGTAGCGCCGTCTTGTTCGTAAAGATGACCACCAGCGCGCAAGCGTTCCAACGCTTTTTGTACTGAGCCATCATCCATTAGCTGGCGTTCTGAAAACCATTCCTGATAATCAACGCCAAATTCTTTTAGATCTTCTCGAATATCTTCCAGAATGTTATCTAAACCTATTTGGAAAAAATCCCGATATAACGATGGCCCCAACAAAGTTTTGGTCCGTGCGATAAGCGCATCAATATGAAGCTCTTTATCGCCACCTTGAGGTTCATCAGCAGGAATATTTTCAAACACCAATTCGGCTGGACGGCGATAGTCGTTGGCAGATGCTCTGTGAATATCTGCGGCAATTTCACGCACATAATCACCGCGATAGCCATTGCTGGGAAATAGTACCCGCTCACCACACTCTTCCTGATAACGTAGCCAAATGCTGGTTGCCAAAATATCCATCTGCCGACCGGCATCATTAACGTAATATTCGCGATGCACAGCAAAACCGACTGCCTCAAGCAAATCTGCAACTGCAGAACCGTAAGCTGCGCCACGACCATGACCAACATGCAAAGGGCCAGTTGGATTAGCAGATACAAATTCAACTTGAACTTTTTTGCCGAGCCCAACCTTACTTAGACCATAAGCTTGACCTTGCTCATGAATCTGCCTAACGATTTGATATTGAGTGCTGGGATCTATAAAGAAATTAATAAAGCCAGGCCCCGCCAACTCTACTTTGACGACTGCTTCATCTTGCGGTAATGCAGCAATTATTTGCTCAGCCAGTTGGCGTGGATTGGTTTTGGCAGATTTTGCCAACAGCAAGGCTAAGTTAGTAGCAAAATCGCCGTGTTGCGCATCTTTGGTACGCTCAATAGCAATATTGACAGTGATGTCCTGGCCAAGAATATCTTGGTTCTTCAGCGTTTCGACGGCTTGCAGGAGAAGTGCTTCTAGCTTTTTTTTCATTGCTGCGCTATGTAAATAAGATCAAGTAAACAGGCGCGCATTATCCATTAAAATCATCTGATTATCCATTCAAAGAACGTGGTTAGATAAAGCAAAAACAGTATCTGCAGCCAATCAGTGACTAACAGCAATATCCGCTGCGGCAATATGCCACATTGTACCAACTAAGTTAAGGCGCTAGACTCATTTCCGCACAATCTTGCACTCAAAACGAAACTGACTTTCTTCGAGTCTGTCTCAATGGGCCATCAACAAGCCCCATCTAACCGAGGTCGCCATGAAACGCAGATACCAATCGAAAGACTTCACCCAAGTGAATCACCAAGAACTCAGCAAAAAAACAGCCTTTCATGAAGCAGGACACGCAGTCGCAATTTATCTTGGCAACAAACAAAAACAACTGCCACCGGTTTTTTTTCAAATATTAATTACAGAATTGACCAATGATTTACAAGCCAATGAACTCTCTCACAAGCCTAATGAACACTGCATTGCTATTGTCGAGGGTGGTCGTTTAATCCATACACTTCCCAGCTCAATTGAAGAAGCTATCAATGATTTTTCACCGGCACAGCAACAAGCCTACCAACTCGCCTTTGAGGCCGACATCATTAACATGCTTGCAGGACCGTTAGCAGAAGCACAGTACGTTGCTTTGCGAGACGACGAACCCATTAACCCGCATTTGGTAAATTTTGACGCACTAAAGAATTACGGCGGCTCAGCTGATATTGAAGCAGTTAATGACTACCTTAATTGTTTTATCGCTTGCCCTGAGCAGCGCCAATATAAAGTAACCGAATTATTTATTGCTGCATTTAATTTCGTTACGGATAGGGACAATTGGCAAGCAATTACAGCTGTGGCCACTCACTTACTGGCCGAGTCCAAAAACATCATCAGCTGCGAAGAAGTCATGGCTGTTATCGAAAATGTTATGTATAAACAAGCAGCCACCAAACTCAATAATGGTTGGCTATCGGGCTTTACACGTAAGACCTGGCACCAAACAGAGCTGTCCCTACCCTAACTAAGGTGGAGCCTTCGGCAATCGCGGCATCTAAGTCATCAGACATACCGATCGAAAAGGTATCTAGTTGCGGGTAAGCTAACTGACCGACTGCGTCATATAACCTCCGATAAGGCAAACGCTGCCGTTCAAAATCGTGCTCTGGTGAAGGAATTGCCATGACTCCACGAAGCCTTAACTGGGGTAACTCGGCTATCTGCGAGCATAAATCCGGAATCTCATCCAAACTTACACCTGACTTGCTGGACTCACCGCTGATATTTACCTGTAAGCAGATATTTAAAGGTTGCAGATAATCCGGGCGTTGCGTACTCAGCCGTTGAGCTATCTTAAAACTGTCGACACTGTGAACCCAATCAAAGTGCGCTGCCAATGCTTTGGTTTTATTAGATTGAATTGGGCCAATAAAATGCCAGGTAATATCGAAAGCCCCCAACGCTTGTTGCTTTTGCAACGCCTCTTGACAGTAATTTTCGCCAAAATGGCGCTGCCCGGCTCGATAAGCTGCGGCAATATCTTCAGCCGGTTTAGTTTTACTAACCGCTAACAACAATACAGATCCAGGCTTTCGGTGATAGTTGATTTCTGCTTGTGTTATTTGCGAGCGAACCCGCTCAAGTCTGTCGCTAATCATAATGGTTACAAAAATTTGAGTACACAAAGCCGGTTATTAGACAACGCAGCTTCAAAAAAACCAATAGTTGAGCTAATGTTGTTGGTATTGCACTTAATTCTTTTTACGAGGATCTTATGGATATTGCCGAGCTACTCGCCTTTTCCGTTAAAAACAATGCGTCAGATTTACATCTATCTGCTGGTCTACCACCGATGATTCGAGTTGATGGCGATATTAGACGCATCAATATCCCAGCACTGGAGCACAAGGAAGTTCATCGACTAATTTACGACATCATGAATGACAAACAGCGTCGTGATTACGAAGAATTTCTGGAAACCGACTTTTCTTTTGCTTTACCCGGTGTAGCTCGGTTCCGTGTTAATGCCTTCAATCAGGAACGAGGTGCAGCTGGCGTATTCAGAACCATTCCTTCCAAAGTTTTAAGCCTAGAAGACTTACAAGCACCCAAGTTTTTTGAAGAGTTATGTAAAAAACCGCGCGGCTTGATTTTAGTTACCGGCCCCACCGGCTCAGGCAAATCGACGACGCTGGCGGCAATGATCAACCACATCAACACTAACGATTACGCCCATATTCTCACCGTTGAAGATCCCATCGAATTTGTGCATGAAAGCCAGAAGTGTTTGATCAACCAACGTGAAGTTCATAGAGATACCCATGGATTTACTGAAGCCTTACGTTCCGCCTTACGGGAAGACCCAGATATTATTCTGGTAGGTGAAATGCGTGACCTTGAAACCATTCGGCTAGCACTTACTGCCGCTGAAACAGGCCACTTAGTATTTGGTACCTTACATACTACCTCAGCAGCAAAAACCATCGACCGTATTATCGACGTATTTCCTGCCGCCGAAAAAGACATGATTCGCTCCATGTTATCGGAATCGTTACAAGCCGTTATCTCCCAAACATTACTGAAAAAAATTGGCGGCGGCCGCGTTGCTGCTCACGAGATTATGGTCGGCACCTCGGCCATCAAAAACCTGATCCGCGAAGCCAAAGTGGCGCAAATGTATTCAGCTATTCAAACTGGACGTAAAGATGGCATGCAGACCTTGGATCAAAACCTCAAAGAACTGGTCGATAAAGGCTTGATTGCGCCTAAAACTGCGATGGTAAAAGCCATCAACAAAGATACTTTCCGCTAAGGTAACACCATGGACTTTGACGCGCTGCTTGCCTTAATGGTACAAAAAAAAGCCTCAGATTTATTTATCACCGCTGGCCGGGCACCGACGATGAAAGTGGATGGCTCGCTGGTGGCATTATCAAAAACGCCACTAACACCTGAACAATCGTTAAAAATTGTGCTGGGTATAATGAGCACAAAGCAGCAAAATGAATTTGAGAACACCAAGGAGTGTCAATTTGCCCTTGGCATTAAGGATATGGGCCGATTCAGGGTCAGCGCCTTCACTCAACGCGATGCCGCCGGCATGGTATTGCGGCGCATTGAAAATCAAATTCCCGATGCTGACGATCTGAACTTACCGCCAATATTGAAAGAGCTCATCATGAAAAAACGTGGGCTTATTATCTTTGTGGGAGGCACCGGCACTGGTAAATCGACTTCTTTGGCATCATTGATTAAATACCGCAACCAAAACAGCAGCGGACACATTATTACTATTGAAGATCCCATTGAGTTTCAGCATCCTCATTTAGGTTGCATTGTCACCCAGCGCGAAGTGGGTTTAGATACAGAATCTTATGAAGTTGCCTTAAAAAATACTCTGCGTCAAGCGCCTGACGTGATCCTGATTGGTGAAATCAGAACCAGGGAAACTATGCAGAATGCCATCACTTTTGCGGAAACAGGGCACTTATGTTTATCCACTTTACACGCTAATAATGCTAACCAAGCACTGGACCGAATCCTGCACTTTTTCCCTGATGAAATGCACGGGCAGTTATTAATGGATTTATCGTTAAATCTTCACGGCATCATTGCACAACAATTAATCAAACGAGAAGATGAAAAAGGCCGCTATCCGGCTGTAGAAATACTAATTAATACCCCATTGGCAAAGGACTATATTCGTAAAGGTGAGATTCACAAACTGAAAGAACTAATGAAAGACTCTCGCCAGCAAGGCATGCAAACTTTTGATCAAGCGCTTTACGATCTCTACAAAGCTGGCAAAATCAGCGAAAAAGATGCCCTCAACTCTGCTGATTCCCAAAATGAAGTACGCCTAATGATTAAGCTTGGCAATGTCGATCCTGCAAACCTCAGCAACAACGACATGCTTTTAACTGAAACCGATCAAGATAAAGGTTCAATTTACTAGCCCATTTTTTAAAGGTTACCAGCACGCCTGTTACCGACAACCTTATCTTTCCCCTGTTAATTATTAGCCCGCTGGATTTTAGAAAATTGCTTTATTGCAGTTATCGAGTAAAACAAACATCATCGTATGCTTAAGCTTTCCTGTTGAGACATCTATGAACATTCTAATTACTGGCGGCACCGGCTTTATTGGCAGCAAACTAACCAAGAGCCTCATTAAGCAGGGCCACAATGTAACAATTTTGAGTCGTGATCCTAATAAAGTGTCAGCACTTTTCGGCTCAGTGGTTACCGCTTTATCAGATCTACGACAGCTAACTTCAGACTCTTCTTATCAAGTTATTATTAATCTTGCTGGCGCACCTATTTTTGATGCCCGGTGGAGCGAAGCACGCAAACAATTACTCAGAAACAGCCGCATCGACTTAACCACTCAGTTAGTTGAAAGCATGTCACATATGCACGTTAAACCTGACGTTTTTATTAGCGGCTCTGCTATTGGTTATTACGGCGATCAGGGGGACAACATTCTCACGGAGCAATCTGTAAGCCGAGCAGACTTTTCTCAGCAACTTTGCGCCGATTGGGAAGCCGCAGCCATTTCTGCGGAAAAGTATGGCATCAGAGTATGCCTAATCAGGACGGGGCTAGTAATTGCCGGTGGCGGCGGCTTATTGCAACGGATGCTGCTGCCATTCCGTTTAGGTCTAGGTGGACGTTTGGGTGACGGTAAACAATGGATGTCGTGGATACATCGACAAGACTGGATTGCCATCGCTGAAGCTATGATTACCGACAATTCCATGCACGGTGCCTACAACGCAACTGCGCCAAATCCGGTCACCAATACAGAATTTACGAAAACCCTGGCTGCTTGTTTGAAACGCCCCGCCCTTTTACCAGTCCCGGCTTGGCTATTAAAAATGCTGCTGGGAGAAATGTCCGAATTGGTCCTCGGCAGTCAACGTGTTATTCCCGATCGATTGTTAGCTCATGGCTTTAAGTTTCAATATCCAAATCTTGCTGACACTATTAATCAAGCGCTGCATGCCGTTAATGAATAAGAATCAGATCAATCCACAAAAATTACTACTGAGTAAATGGACTGCAGTAACTCCAAAAAATAAGGAAAAGCATTTTCTGGTTACCCGGATCATCAAGGATGAAGAAGATCTGCTGATAGCTGCCTGCATCCTTGAAGCCGTGATTAACGGACACGAATACCAAACAAACTGGCGAGAATTAAAAAACGCGTCTATTTGGCTGGCAGGATGGCAGGATGGCAGTAGCTGATCTTTAGCCACAACACTTGTAGGAGAGTAATAAAGTATCATTTTGCAACAAGGGTTAATTAACCAGAAGTTGATAAGCCGCCATTCGGCGTATGAAAAACCTCACTATCGTCCCTCACCTTGTAGATAAAGAAAAATCTCATCATCGCTCCCGTAAACTTTCATGTTGATATTGCAACAGAGGATTCAGGAAGTACTCGATCACGCGCCGTTTGCCGGTCTTGATTTCGACTGAAACGGCCATGCCGGGACTGAGATTGACATCGACGCCGTCCACATTAATGGTGGTTCGTTCCATCCTGACGCGCGTCGAATAAATCAGGCCGCGCTTTTCGTCGTTGATGGCGTCGTGCGAGACGGAGGTGACTTTGGCGTGAATAGTGCCGTACTTAGTGTATTGAAAGGTCTCAATCTTGATCTCTGCATCCTGGCCCGGCTTAACGAAACCGATGTCCTTGTTTTCGATAAAGGCTTCTACTTCCAACGGGTTATCGTGCGGCACGATTACCATCACCGGCTGCGCGGGTGTGACTACGCCGCCCACTGTATAAACGGCCAACTGTTGTACCGTGCCGTCCACCGGCGAGGTTAGCTGCATCAGCTTACTTCGCAAATCGGCTTTTAGGTGTTCTTGTTCCAGCGTGGCTGCTTTTTGTTGACCGTCGGTGATACTGTCCAGACTGACTCGCCGGGTTTCTGCGGTCATCGACACCGCTTGTCCATGTGCTTCGCGGATAGCCGCCTCGATTTCCTTGAGACGACTGCGCTGGTTGGCTAAATCAGCCTCCTGCTCAATGCTTGCCTGCTCACGATCCAGATAGTCGTGCTGCGTGACGAAGTGTTCGCCAACCAAACTCTCAAAGTCCTGCGCACGCTGTTTGGCAATGGGGGCCGTCTGTTCCAGCTTGCGCACCAGTTCCTGCGTAGAACGCAACTCGGCTTGCCGCTGAGCAATCGCTGCCTCGCCGCGGCTCAACTTAGCCATATATTCCCCGTACTGACTCAGCAGCAAGCGTTCCGCCTCCCAAAACATCGTATCATTCACCTCAACGGGTCGCTGCAAGTGCGGGGTTTTGCCATTGTCCAAGACCGCGAGCATAGCCTTGCCACGCGCCACCTGTAATCTGGCGACGACCAGGTCGTCGATGATTCGGTGCTGATCGGCATGAGCAGTCGTTGCATCCAGATCAATCAGCACATCGCCGGTTTTAACGGCTTGCCCATCAGTCACATGAATCGCTTTGACGGTTGCCGTCTCGAACGGCTGAATGGTCTTGCTGCGATCATTGGGCACCACTTTGCCTTGGGCCGTGGCCACCACGTCGATATGACCAAAGACCGCCCATAACAACGTAAGAACGGTAAAAGCGATGAGCATCCACATTGCCACGCGTGGCGCAGGCGATACTGGGGTTTCCTGAAGTGACAGCGCGGCGGGCAGAAACTGCGCCTCATAGGGCAGCCGGTGTGTGGTTTCCAGCTCTGCCCGGCGCTGCCATGCATGCTGAAAAGCGGTGCCATAGCGTTTGAGCAAATCGCCGAAAGCTTGTAATTGCGGAGTCATGTTCTTCGCCTCACCCTTGCTGCAGGCGGTATAACCGCGAGTAGTGTCCCAGCTCGTTACGCAGCAATTCAGCATGCGTCCCCATTTCCACGATCTGGCCGCGCTCCATCACGATGATACGGTTGGCATCGCGTACTGCGGACAAGCGGTGGGCAATAATAAGCACGGTGCGGCCTTGGCAGATAGCCTTCATATTGTCCTGGATGATACGCTCGCTCTCATAATCCAGCGCACTGGTGGCCTCGTCAAAAATCAACACGCGTGGGCTGGTCATCAAGGCTCGAGCAATAGCGATGCGCTGACGCTGTCCGCCCGAGAGTGTGGAACCATGCTCGCCCACCAGCGTGTCGTAGCCTTCGGATAATTCCAGGATGAATTCATGCGCCCCGGCCAGTTTTGCAACCCGAATAACCGTTTCCAGCGGCGCACCAGGATCGGCCAGCGCAATGTTGTCACGAATGCTGCGGCTGAATAAGACGTTCTCCTGCAATACCACACCGATTTGGCGACGTAGCGACGAAGAGTCCGCCAAGGCCAGATCGTTGCCATCAATCAGCACGCGCCCGCGTTCGGGGACATATAGCCGTTGCACCAGCTTGGTCAAGGTGCTCTTGCCTGAGCCGGAGCGACCGACAATACCAACGACCTCGCCCGGCATGATGTCGAGTTGGATATTTTTAAGTACCTCAGGGCCATCGGGTCGATAACGAAACACGACATCGTCGAGCGTGATGCGCCCGGACAAACGCGGCAGCGCGGTATTGTTGCTTGCCACCTCGGTGCGGGTGTTCAGAATATCGCCCAACCTTTGCATGGAAATGCCGGTCTGCTGAAAATCCGTCCATAACTGCCCCAGGCGCATGACCGGTTGAGCGACTTGACCTGCCAGCATGTTGAAAGCGATCAACTGGCCTACCGTCATTTTGCTTTCAATCACTAATTTGGCGCCAATATACATAGTCGCCACCGTCACCAGCTTACTGATCAGCGTGACCCCGCTGTTGGCAAAGGTGCTTACCGTCGCCGTGCGAAAACTTGCCGACACATAGGCCGCCAATTGGTTATCCCAGTGACGCGTCCAATGCGGTTCCACGGCCATCGCTTTAACCGTATCGATGCCGCTGATGGTCTCAACTAAAAACGCCTGGTTTTCGGCGCTTCGGTTGAACTTCTCGTGCAAGCGGGCACGCAGCAACGGGGTGAAGGCGACCGACAAGATCACATAACAGGGTAAAGACAGCACCACAATCAGTGTCAGCGTGCGGCTGTAGCTCAGCATAACGGCAATGAAGACCACTGAGAATAGTAAGTCCAAGACCAGGGTAATGGCGTTGCCGGTCAAAAACGCGCGGATATTCTCCAGCTCGCGCACTCGTGCGACCGAATCACCCACGCGTCGGGCCTGAAAATACGCCAGCGGTAAATTCAACAGGTGCCGGAACAAGCGCGCACCCAGTTCCACATCGATGCGGCTGGTGGTATGGGCAAACACATAACTGCGCAAGGCGGTGAGCGACACTTCGAACAGCACCACTACCGTTAAACCGACGGCGATCACATCCAGCGTCGTAAACCCGCGATGCACTAACACCTTGTCCATCACCACCTGAAAAAACAGCGGCGTGATGAGTGCAAAAAACTGGATCACAAACGACACCAGCAATACTTCCAGCAGCAGCTTGCGATATTTGACGACAGCGGGGATGAACCAGGTAAAGTCGAACTTACTCATCTCACCGGCCAGAGAGGCGCGGGATGTAAACAGAATCAGGGAGCAGGTACCTGCGGGGCTTTGCCGCTTTCTGTCTGTAGCCTTCTGTTTTCTAACCGTCGAGCAGCGTGTCGACAGCTCCGAAAGCGACATCGACTCCGGGCGGCCAGTCAGTGGATCATGAATAAGTACTTGTTCATTTTCAACTTTGGCGAGTATAAAAAAGTGACCGTCTAACCCCACGATCATCGCAGGCAACGGGGTTTTATCCAGGCGTTCAAGCGGTGTCTTGACCAGACAGGCCTTCAATCCCAGTTTCTTGGCAGCCAGCAAGATTTCAGTCTGCGTGAAAGGCTGTCCGCCGTTGGGGTATTCGTGAGCCAGTTGATCGGGATCGGCAGCGATGCCATGCAATCGAGCCAGCATGACTAAGCAGGTCAGGCCGGAATCGATAAGATTGGATGCCTGAGTTACATCATTTGTATTGGTCATTATTAACAGGATCTGAAGGTACAAGGCAGTCAGTCGTGACAGCCTTTACGTGCTCGGAAACATTAGTCGCAGGTTTTTTTATCCCTGCTGTCTAGCCGACATAGTTTCTACTCGACCAAGCAACCTCTCACACCCAAAGCGGAATAAGGGACTGCGTGGCCAAATAAAGTGAATAAAGGCGGAGCTATAAATGACCGTTACTGCCAATTTGCCGCAATGACCGGTGCAAGGGCGGTCTGGTAATTCTGCGGCAAGGTACTCTGCCCGGCAGCCGGTGGTGCGAAGGCCGCCATAGCGTTCACGAGATTTTGCACATTGCTGTCGAGTAAGGTCTTGGCACCGTCGGTGGTTTTGAATTGTTCGACGTGATTGGCGGTGCTGAGATACCAGTCTTTGACTGTTGTCTTGTCCGACGTACCGATAACGCTCATTTCCAGATCATTGCCGATATGGCGAAACCAGAGCTGGCTGTTGTCTATGCCGGTAGCAATAGCAAGAACGTCAGTATTGCCGACAGTTGAATCGTTTTCCTGAATCAGATCGGTGCCTGAGCTTGCACCAAAGCGGTAAATATCGTTGCCATTACCGCCAATGAGGATGTCGTTGCCAGCACCACCGTCAAGCGTATCGCTGGAATAGCTGCCAATAAGCTTATCGTTACCTGCTCCACCCCCTATCGAGCTGATGTTAAGCAATTCAGTTGCCGACAGGTCGATGGTATCGTTATATCGGGTACCCGCCAGCGTGTTGATTCCCAAACCACCATCGATTTTCTCCACCCTGTAAGCGCCACTGAAGTTGTTGACACGAATCACGTCATCGCCTGCACTCCCCTGAATGGTGTCGATACCGGCATTGCCTTGGAAACGATCGTAGCCCGCGTCGTTGCCGGCGATCAGAAAAATATCGTCGCCCGCACCGCCGGCAAGCAAGTCGGAACCGGTACCACCGATAATGGTATCGTTGCCGACACTGCCGGTGATGTTGTCTTTACCAGCCCCGCCGTCTATCGTAGCGATATTCACCAGCTCGGTAGCCGATAAATTGATGATGTCATTGTATTGGGTGCCTGCCAGAATGTTGGTACCCAAGCCGCCGTTGATTTTCTCTACCGTGTAAGCGCCGCTGAAGTTATTGACGCGGATCACGTCATCGCCAGCACTCCCCTGAATGGTGTCGATACCGGCATCGCCTTGGAAACGATCGTAGCCCGTGTCGTTGCCGGCGATCAGGAATACATCGTTGCCCTCATTGCCATAAAGTATATCGTTACCTTGGCCGCCTATCAGCATATCAGCCCCTAATCCCCCATAGAGTATGTCGGAACCTGTCAATCCGATCAATTCGTCCGAACCCGCTGAGCCCCGCAAGGTATCGTTTCCTGTGCTTCCCGTAACCTTATTAATAGCATTCACCGTTAACGTAAACGTATCGCTGATCGACGCACCAAAACGATCTTTGGCGGTTACGGTAATATCGGTCGGGTAAATAGCATTGGCATCCGGGGTGCCGCTAAATGTGCGGGTGTTCGCATCGAAATGTAACCAGTCAAGCCAAGTATCTTGGCTGTAACTCAATACATCGCCGGCATCTTGATCAATCAATGCGTTTGCCGGAATGGTGTACGAGAAATACATGTCTTCCGTGGCGACCTGGTCTTGCAAAGGCGTGTTGATGACCGGCGCATGCTCGGGAGATGCCCCCGCTAATACCAGCATTTGCTCCATCGTCATTCGGCTGCCGTCGGCGAATTCGAAAAACTCTATGCCTGTCTTGGGATCGAAAGCCTGTTCATCTGCGCGCGGCATGACGAGTCTAATCACCGAATTGGCTTGCCAACCAATATCCAGCGTTTGATACAAACGAATGTCATCATTATTGTATGGCGATAACGTTGTACTTTCCCATGAAAAACTGAAATTAGAAAGATTAATGCCTTTATCGAAGATGACGGTGTCGGCATCAATAGATCCACCGTATCCTAAATCCGAACTTCCGTACCCATTGTCGTATAGCAAATCGATCCCAACATCGTCCGCCAGGAAATAGTAGTTATCGTTACCGCTTCCTCCTTTTAGGATGTCATTACCGACACCGCCTGTCAGCCAATCGTCACCGGCATCGCCTATCAGAATATCTGAGCCCAATCCGCCATATAAATCGTCGGGGCCTGAAAACCCAATCAGCTCGTCCGCCGCTGCCGTACCCATCATGATATTATTGCTCAGACGGCCCAGCATCGGGCGGGCCGGCATATTGGGCGATGCCAGCATTTGCTCCATGCTCAATCGGCTGCCGTCGGCAAATTCGAAAAACGCTATACCTATTTCTTCCCAGTCATTTCTATCCCCGCGCGGCATGACGATTCTAGCTACCGAACCAGACTGCCAGCTAATATTCAGCGTTTGAAACAACTTAATCTTACTTTCATCGTAACTCCCGTAGGTATACGACGGTAATGCCTCACTTCCCCATGAGAAGCTAAGATCAGATAGCTTGATACCCTCGCCAAATACGACACAGTCGTCGTCGACCGGGCCGCCGTAGCTGACATCGTAAATCAGATCGGTTCCCGTATCACCAGCCAGGAAATAGTATCGATCATCTCCGGATTCTCCTCTTAATACATCATTACCTGGGCCACCAACGAGTATGTCATCGTTAAAACCACCCACGATCAGGTCATTGCCTAGTCCGCCGTCCAAAAATGTTTGTCCATCTACGTGGTTATAGCCATTGTTATTCAATGAAAAGGCATAGCTAACTGCCCGAAGGGTGTCATTACCGGCCCCTCCATACACAATGCCAAAATCGCCCGAAAACTGAATCGTGTTATTGCTATCTCCGCCGGTAATTATGTCAATCACGGCATCTGCGTTGCTTGCAGCTACGGCAAAAGTCGTTGGATAATCAGCAAGCTGAAAAAAAGTTTTCGGGTTGGATGTATTAATATCAAACCCGGTTTCATCGGCAGTTGTGACAGACAAAACTGTTGCTGTTTGTCTGGTAGTGGTTGTTGTAGTATGGGTATACTCGGGCGTATAGGTATAGACGTAAGGATTTTCTATGCTACTAACCCCTAGCGATAGGATCAGCGCAGTCACCTCTTCCAACGTGTATAAATACCCCCCCAAAACTCCATAGTAAGTAGTTGAATTAGAATGGGTTTTAGGTACTCCCCATTCTACATGCACATTCTTATAACCGTAGTTGGATGAGTCGTTACTGTAGTAAATATCTGCGTTGTCACTTGAATAGGTCGATACGCTAAAGCCGCCGATAATTAGCTCAGAGGAACTGAACGAATAATAACTTGCATTTGAAGAAATATAGCCGTGATATCCCGGGAATGCCCCATAACTCTCCGCCCGTTGAGTAACTGAAAGTTGGTAAGGCGTCTGCCAGGTTCCATCCGCTTGCAGCATCATGCCTATCGCCCGGTAGGCATGATTGACTTTGTCTTGAGTGTCGCTAATGAACCTATCGTATAAACGCTCTATTTCGCTACGACTGGCTCTGTATGTCTCATTATCCGTAAGCAACCCTGACAATCCGCGAAGCGAGCTAGACTGATCCTTGACTTGCCAGTCATGATTCAGCGCATAAAAATTCTTTAGCGTCAGCGAGTCACTGGCGTTGGTAATGCCCAATAACAAATCGTCGCCCACCCGTGTGCCGGTCAGGCGCGATAATTCGAAACCAGTCACTTTAATCACTGAGGTTTCCCCCGTAACTTCAAACACCTTGTCCGAACCGCCGCCCAGGGAAAATTGGTAGGTGTCGGTGCCGGTTTCTCCATAGAGATCGTCATTACCACCATTGCCTATCAATACATCGTCACCATTGTCGGCCCTGATGATGTCACGGTAATCCGTACCAATTAGCGTATCGTTAACAGCGCTGCCTAGCAGCGGCATCACCTCCAGTGCAGCCAAGGTATCGGCGATAACCTGCTGACCATCGGTGAACACAAAAGCTTCCACCCGGTTTGTGGGATCTGTATACCAGCCGTTCACAGTAATAGCACTTGCTACCCCAGTAACAGTGACCATTAAGTCGCCGTTAGCTTGTCGATAAAAGCTGACATCGCTTAAAGAAATACCGTCTCCGAAAGTCACTTGATCTAACGAACTTTGACCTGCGTTGGAATCGTCGGCTTCTTGAATAACATCGTGTCCATCACCTAGACGGTAGTGATAGTCATCGGAACCCAGTCCGCCATCTAACAGATCATCTCCAGCGCCACCCCAAAGTGTGTCGTTACCGCTTTGTCCGTATAACCTGTCCGAGGCTTTCCCGCCATACAGGGTATTGTCAGTGTCATCACCGTAAACAGTTTGCGGTTGTCCTCGGAAATTTAATAAAAACTCAGCCTGGGTCATGCGGGCGCCATCCGCAAACTCGAAGCTGAAATTGTCCCAGCCGTAGGTGATCGTGGCAGCATTCACTCCGTTCACTTTAATCAGTAGCGCCAATTGCCCGCCGATAGTCGACACATCAGCCGACAAGTTGGCAATGATCATATCAGCGGCGAAACGGATGACGTTTTGGCCTTGAATGTCGGAGATCTCATCTATATCCGAGGTGGCATCCAGCAGATACACATCATTGCCGTCACCGCCCAGCAGAAGATCGCGTCCCGTTCCACCGATCAGGGTGTCGTCGTTTGCGCCACCGTTTACAATGTCGTTGCCCTCGCCGCCGTTAAGAGTGTCGTTGCCTGCACCACCGCTCAGTACATCATTACCGGCCAGTCCTTTGATACGATCAGTAGTGTTGGTTCCGGTAATGGTGTCATTTTGATTGGTGCCGTCCAAATCGAAACCGCGTGCCAACAATTGTTCAATACTGAGCTGCGAACCATCGGCAAAGGTAAAGGAATTGACCGATGAACTGTTGAAAGCGTCGTTTAGGTCAAATCCGTCGATATGCACCTGATCGCCATTACCCAAATCAAGTTCCAGCGAACCGAGTCGCAAGGTAATGTCACTCACGCTAATACCTCCTCCGAAGATGAGGTTGCTGTCTCTCCCAGCGTCAATAATGGTATCGCGGCCGCCGCCTCGGTTGAAGATATAGGTGTCTTTACCTGTACCACCCAGCAGATAATCATCGCCTATGCCGCCGCTTAGTGTATCAATACCTGCGCCGCCATAAAGCGTATCGTTACCCAATGCGCCGCTAAGTATGTCGTCACCGTTGCCGCCGTGTAAGCTATCGGCGTTAGCGCCGCCGTAGAGTTTGCCGCCGCTGTCGCTCAGTTGCAGGTTGAGGGCTGTAGTTAGCGATGTACCGACCAGCGTTTCCAAATCCAGTTGGTCGCCGTTGGCAAATTTAAGGGTGGCATCGGTGCCGAAAAAAGCATTCTGTATTTTGAGAGTTTCCCCGTTATTTAGGGCGATGTCCAGGCGTCGGTATTGGCTTTGATCGCCGTAATTGGTTACCGTCAACCCGTCAGCCCCAACGCTATTGGCTTGTGCTAGTTGGATGGTATTGTGACCTTCGGTGTCGATGATGGTGTCTTCACCCGTGACATTGAGATAGGTATCATTGCCTGCGCCGCCTTGCAGTTGGTCGGCCCCGGCACCACCATCAAGCGTGTCGTTGCCGGCCTCGCCAAACAAGAAATCGTTACCCGCACCGCCATCCAGATAGTCACGCCCATCCCCGCCATAAAGCGAATCTATTTCGGTCCCACCTGATAGAAAATCATCCCCGCTGCCACCGTCCAGGCAGTCATTGCCTTCACCGCCATCCAAATAGTCATTGCCATGATATTGTGCCGCCAGATTATTTACCGTGTCATCGCCAAAAAGCATGTCATTACCAGCGCCACCAAGCAAGGTATCATCTTTACCGCCACCGACTAATTGATCATTGCCGTCACCGCCGTCCAAATAGTCATTGCCGTGATATTGGCCTACCAGATCCGTTTCGGTTTTATCGTCGCCCCAAAGATAGTCGTTACCCATCCCACCAAACAACACATCATTCTTACCGCCGCCAAGCACTGTATCGGCACCGGCGCCACCATCCAGTATGTCATTGCCATGGCTGGCAGCAGCCAGTGTCTGGTAGGTACCCGAGCTGATGATGCCGTCACCCAGGATATAATCATCGCCATCACCGCCATCGATAACGTCGTTGCCGCCGAGTCCCCACAGCGCATCATTACCCAGGCCGCCGTCGATGTGATCATCGCCCAACCCACCTGTTACTCTGTCGTCACCGTCACCAGCAAAGACGATATCATGAGAGCTGTCTTGCACCAAAGATCCGCCGCCATAGATGACGTAAGTGCCATTACCTTGGTTCTCAACACCCCAAGTGCTGCCTTGCGTCCAGACTGTACTGCCTGTATGTACTTGCCAGACGTCGTTGGGGCCTTTGCGTTGCGGGGCGCTTAGGCCGGTGGCGCTGAGTATGGTGTCGTTACCGGTGCCGCCGTAGATAACGTCCGAGCCCACACCGCCGCCAATCAGATCGTCACCGATGCCGCCATCGATGGTGTCGTTGCCTGCGCCGCCGTCCAAGGCGTCGTTACCGCCCAGGCCGTTGATGGTTTCATCCGCGCTGGTGGCGGTAATGACGTCATTGAAATTGGCTGCAGCAACGCCGCCAAGCAAGGTGCCGTCAGCCGCCCAATTGGTGGCTGGCCATTTGTAAGTGTTGAAGCTGGCATCGTTTGGCAGGATGTTAAAATCAACTTCAATGCCGATAAGCAGGGCGCGTTGATCGCCGTTGGAGATGTTGCTGGCAAGCGGCAGTGTGCCTGCACCCAAAGTGATACCCAGATTACCTGCCACCCAGTGGTCGACCCGGATCTCGTCGCCTAGTTTGTTTATGAACAGGGTCTGGCTACCGTCGGCCTGGGTTTTCAGGCTATAGGTGATGTAGTTTATTTCATCTCGCCAAGCAGTAGTGTTCAGTTGTTTCCACTTCGTGGAATCCAATCCGGCCGTATCAGATCCTTTGATTTCCTTACCATCCCATTGAATTTTTCCATTACCGTCGCTGTCGAGAATAGTATCGAAGCCGTCGCCTGCTGCATAGATATAGATGTCGCTGCCTAAGCCGCCTTCCAGGTAATCATTGCCTTTATTGCCGATTAAAATATCATCGCCACCGCCGCCGTAGAGGTGATCGGTTTGGCTGCCTCCCAGAATGTCGATATCGGCGTTGTCGTCGCCGAAAATAATGTGTTTACTGTCGGGGGGTAAACCGGGGCCAAAGACATTGCCGACATCCGTTGTTGAGAATAACTGCCCGGTCGCCATGTCCTGATAGGTTTCGTTAATTCCGCCGACCGCCATGACCGAATCCACGCTATTACGATGGATTATTTGTGTCAGCAGGTGCGCACGATCTGCCAGCCACATATCGGAGTAGTTAGGCGTTTGTCCGGGAGTATGTGCATTGTCTTGTTCCCATTGCAGGGCGAGTTCGGTATTGGTTAGATTACTCGTCTCAAGCAAGACGGTTGCGGTTATGTCGTTGGCTTTAAGGGCAAATGGCGTTAGGTAAATCAAACTTAAAAAGGCGCCAAAATCAGATCTGGCTTCATTGGCTGAGCTCGGTGGTGCGACAAAGGTGACTTTGCCGATTAGATTTGTAAAGGCGGTGGAATTTTCAAGGTCGAGTAAGTTAGTAAAGAAAACATCTCGGGTACCTTCCGGGGAAAGCGCTGCATCCACTATGCTTTTACCCAATATTATTTTCCGTAACGCATCCAGCCCATACTCAAGCGTTAATTCATTGTGATTACTTGCAGATTTAAATATTTGTGTAATTTGGTTAGTTGTAACAGCAGGATCAAGCTGCGCAAATGTTTGGTATAAGGCAAGCGCATCACTCAACACTTGTTGGCTGTGGTTCATTGCCAATGGAACGTTAGATACATTAAGTGAAAATTGATCTTCGATGGCAATAGCGATGGGGTGTGAAAAACTATTACCCAACCCAGCAATGGGCGAGATACCTGCATCGGCCTGCAGGCTGGTAATCTTGCCGGCATCTGGCGTAGCTGTTAATCCCATTGCCTGTGCAATCACTGAGATAGAGCTATTATTGCCGGGCGCGTTGTAGAGGTAGGCATGACTGATGCTCGAACCGAAGTCGGCGACGAGCCCGGCGGCAAGGTAGCCGCCCAGCGAGTGGCCGGTAACGGTGAAGCCGGGCGTGAGGGTGCCATCAACAAACCATGCCTGCACCTGGGTTTTGAGTACCAGATACTGTGGATTGAGTGAGGCCGGGGTGCCGTTCAGAATGATCGCGTCGGCAAGATAATCAGTTAGCCCTTCGGTGCCGCGAATGGCGAGGTATTTTGCACCGCCCGAAACAGCTTAGAAGACAGTGGCCGAAACGCCAGTGGCATCGTTGTATTGATCCACAACCAGCCACTTTGAAGCAAAATCTGCAGCTTGGACAGCGGACATGCCATTTCCGCCATCTTGCAAAGCGTCGGTATAGTCTTTACCTGATATTCCTTTTGTTAAATTAGAATATGCAGCAAGTGCAAATTCGGCTTGCATGTAATATTCAGTAATTATACTCATTGTATATCTCCATTTACGAAAATTGAGGATTCAAAATTTGATGCTTTTGTTGGATCAGGACACATAAAGCTCGACCCATGCCCGGGACCAGGTAACTCACCTCCACTTCGACCATAGCGGATGAGTTCCCCGAGTACTTTGCCATCGCTACGCCGTATAACTTGATGCTGTGTTCTGAATACCTTAGGATTCCCTTTACGGTAGAAATGATCTTCTGATTCGTAGTAATACTCATCAGTCGGCTTCGCCTGTGCCCTATCTGGAATCCATATCCGACCAGCCTTGTCCAAAAGCTCTGGCGTCAACCTCACTGTTTTATATACCTTGACTCCGCCATCCTTCGCGCATAACTCGCTTACTTGACGGTCATACCACCACTTCACTCCATTTGAAATCAGCATAGGTGCGGACAGAACAGCGATACTTGCCGCCACCACCAGATTTTTGTACCAAGGTATTTTTGATCGCCGCCACAACACAGCCGCCATCAAAATAACAAATAGCGGAATCACCAGCCAGACTAACAACGCCAGCAACGACATCGCCATGCTGCTCATGCCTCTGCTTGCAAAAAGTATTCAACGATTTGGTTCATGATTTTCTCCTCAAGCTGCTTTAATGAAAATTTGTTTATTTAGGGCCATAGGATGTGCTAAATAACGTGAAGCGCATCGTTCAAGTTATCCAATATATTGGTTCAACTTGTTCCCAGATTTTCATTCAAATTTCTTCATTCGGTTTTTTGTTAATCAATCGGATTGATATTCTGTCGTGTGTGGTCTTCCTTGGCCGCTCTCTAGTGGAGAAGTTGAGTCAGCTAAGTTACCCGTCACCTCACCCAAAATTCCGCTGCCTTTAATAAAACTGCCGAGACTGCCCTATTGGTTACTGTTGCTGAGTGTATGGTTATTGGAGTGTTAACCAACATTAATTCAGTAAATATTTTGACTATCCCAAAACAAGTTTTCTGATAATTTGACGCCGACTGATATGCAGTCATGGATTGTCATCCTTGACTGCTCTGCGGTGTCCGTATTGGTGTTTGAGTTTTTTGAAATCTGAATTTACTAAAAATATATCTAACATTTCTAATAAGTCGCATCGGACGCGATTTTGCTCTAGTCATATATCAATGTCTATGTTTTTGTGACGCTAATCACATTGCTTATTCAATCTGTTCAGATGTAGCGCAGAAATATACTTGCTATGAAGTTGGAATTGAATATCGCCACTGTTTGCCAAAACAGGGAAGCGGTTTTTGATTCGTCGGTATTGATATGTCGTATAAAAATACGTTTAGCTCCGCGTAAATCCACTCACCCCATTCGATCTCATGACAGGCTTCGACAGGGATCTCCTGAGCGCAGCCGGCAGAGCTCAAACTTACTTTTACCCGTCGACTAAGTCACTAGGGTTGCATGGATTTTGCCAATACGGTATTAATCAACTGAACCGCTTGGTCTACAGCTTGTTCCGGGGTGAATCCGGCATACTGCTTAGCGAAGACCTCCGCTGCTTTTCGATAGCAAGGATCATGTAGCAAAGACTCCAATAATCCGGCGAAATCTTCCTCCTGACGATTTTGCTTAGCCGTTAACCCCGCCCCCAGTGCTTCTACACACTGACTCATCAGATATTGTTCGACATTTTGCGGAACCAGCAATAAAGGCACACCCGCCAAGAGGCATTGACTGACCGTGCCGGTGCCGCCGGTAGAGACTACCAAATCAGCCAGCTCCAGCAGAGAGTCCAATAAGACCGGCTGACCGAGCACTCGGAAGTTTGCTGAAACCACCGTTTCTGCTTGAGCTCGCCGAATACCAGGTGCGACAACGATCACTTCTGCTGGCTGCTTGGATAAGGCTTTCAGTAAAAGCTCGAAACCGGGAACGCTGGGCCGTAAATAGGCGAATATATGCGGTTTATCGGGCTCTGACCACGCCATCTGTTGCCCAGTTGCACTCGAAAAAATTGGGCTGGCGTAGATTTCTCCATCACGTATCCCGTAATGATCCAGTTCGACAAAGGTCGACAAAATCTTGCCGGTGCCCTGAAACAGTTCAGGGATGCGCAGCAGAGTCGGCGCATTCAAAGACGAGGCAATGGTATTGAGTCGTTCCAGAACACATTCTTCAGCGCGTAGCAACCGATCATTTGCAATGTTCTCCCATGGACGGATTGAAGGCAGTGGTGAACAGTCGGGCGGAATTTCAAAACCATTGCCGATCAGTATTGTCGGCAAACCGGTTAGATGAGCAGCGAACAGCGCGGTTGGCGCATGGTCGATAATAACAATGTCTGCCTTGAACATCTCGATTAGGCTGAGCCAACTACGCACCAGTCCCCACAACGCTGCGCGGTCAGCATAGCCGGACGCGAGCAATATCTCGGCATAATTAGCGGGTGGACGAACTAGACGTTTACCGGTAGTATCGAACGGCGCTTGGGTGAAAGCAAAGCCATACGGTCCGAGTAATTGGGCTGCCACAGTGGTATCACGAACAACGAAAAACACATCGTGTCCCTGCCGCCTCAATTGTTGCGCGATGGGTAATTGGCGTGACAGATGACCATAGTTGGCACCCAGCTCCCAGGCAAACAAGATGCGACTCATTTTATTTTTCCTAAATTTCCCTGCACCCGCCACAGATGGCAGGTAATTAATGATGGACATAAAACGCAACTCGTTCACGCATAGTCTCTTCATCCAGCTGAGCTGGGTAAAGCCAACTAATATTCTGGAATACAACTTAGGAATACCTTCGGTTACCAACATCCATGGAATCGACTTCTGCGCCCAATAACGGCGCTCTAACTCCAGTTTTTCGATGGTTCGAGATATTGTAATTTCTCCGAAAACTTGGCTTGTAAGCAAGACAAATTTTGGCTTTTTTGAATCCCTAGTATTAACCAAAAAATTGGAACTCATGATTTGCAACACGCCTTGATAAATAGGGTGCTGAATTTGCATTTCATCAGCTAGCGCAATGGAAATTGCTCTCGGATGGCTACAGTATCCGTATGCCATTCAAGAACAAAAAAACAGCTAGCTCAAGATCAGAAAGAAGGTGATGGGTACGCTGAGACTTGTGACCAAAATGCAGTGAGATCGTCCTTTTGACGGAACATCTCTAACAGTCAGCCAGGGTTTATAGTCACTACCCTGCCCAGAACCTCGTCCTTCTTTTACCCACTTTTGGTTCTTTATTTCTGAATTTGAGTAAAATTTTTTTCGCCATCAACAAAAAACCGCCAAGTCATTGCTCATAGAATGGGTTTAGACCGAGCGGGTTTCAGTATGCAACTTTATTGCTCTCCTACAACACTTCCTTGCGTATCAGGCAGAATTATTCGACAGTAACCGATTTGGCCAAATTTCTAGGTTGATCAACATCTGTACCTTTTAATACCGCGACATGGTATGACAATAACTGTAAAGGTATGGTGTACACAATAGGTGCAATTTCGTTTTCAACTTGCGGCACTTTGATAATCTGGACATTTACATCATTGGATGATGCCAGTGTTTCGTCCATAAAAACAATCAGCTGTCCGCCTCTGGCACTGACTTCTTGCATATTGGATTTCAATTTTTCCAATAGACTGTTATTTGGTGCCACAACAATTACCGGCATATCCGCATCAATTAACGCCAATGGACCATGCTTAAGTTCACCGGCGGGATAAGCTTCGGCATGAATATAAGAAATTTCCTTTAATTTTAACGCGCCTTCCATGGCAATCGGGTATTGAGTGCCTCTGCCCAAAAACAATGCATGCTGCTTTTCGGCAAATTGTTCAGCCAAAACACTAATTTTTTCATCAAGTTGTAAAACATTTTCAACTTTACCGGGCAAAGCAAACAACTCAGAAGTAATTTTTTGCTCTTGCGATTCTGTTAATTGGAATCTTCTCCCCAAAGCGATGACCAACATCATCAATGTGACCAGTTGAGTAGTAAATGCTTTGGTTGAGGCCACACCAATTTCTGGACCGGCGCGAGTTAACAACGCTAAATCAGATTCTCTAATCAATGAGCTTTCCGGCACATTGCATATCGCCAATGAATACTTACCTCCCAGTTTTTTTGCTTCTTGCAATGCCGCCAAAGTATCAGCAGTTTCGCCCGATTGTGACAATGTGACTATCAGCGTATCAGGTGCTAATACCGGGTTTCTGTATCGAAATTCACTAGCCACTTCAATATTACAAGGTACACCAGCAAGTTGCTCAAACCAATATCGCGCAACCAATCCGGCATGATAACTAGTGCCGCAAGCCAGTATTTGCACTGATTTAACATTATCAAAAACTTCAGTCGCGTTATGTCCGAAAGCATTTTCAAGCAATCGGTTATTAATAAATCGGCCTTCTAATGCTTGCGAAATCGCAAATGGCTGTTCGTAGATTTCTTTCAACATATAATGCCGATATGCACCTTTATCTACTGAATCGGCTTTTAATTGGCTTTCCTTAATTGGTCGATTTACGTGGTTGTCATTAATATCGTAAATAACCAGCCCATCTATTGTGATGGCGGCTATATCGCCATCTTCTAAAAAAATAAAACGCTGCGTTACAGGCAGTAAAGCAGCAATATCAGAAGCAATAAAATATTCACCTATTCCAACGCCAATCACTAGCGGACTACCTTTTCTACAGGCAATTAGCGTATTGGGGCTGTCGATACTCATTACCCCCAAGGCATAAGCACCTTCCAGTTTTTTTATGGTCTGCTTTACTGCATTTAATAAACTATCTGCTGAATTCAGGGAATCGAAAATCTCATGAACAATGACTTCTGTATCTGTTTCAGAAGTAAAAATGTACCCATTTTGTAATTGGTCTGATCTCAGCGTGTCATGATTTTCAATAATACCGTTGTGGACCACCGCTACTTTATTACGGCAAATGTGCGGATGCGCATTAGCGGTACTAGGCTTACCGTGTGTAGCCCAGCGAGTATGTGCAATCCCTATGTTACCAGCAATAGGTTCAGCTTCCAGCATGAGTTCAAGACCTTTTACTTTACCTAATGCTCTTTTTCGGTGAATTTTTTGATCATCGATAACTGCCAAGCCTGCGGAGTCATAGCCTCGATATTCAAGCCGTTTCAGGCCTTCTAACAAAATAGGCACAACATTACGTTGCGCGATCCCACCTACAATTCCACACATATTATTTATCCTGTTTAACCGGTCGTTGCCATCCTTCAATAGAAATCTGTTTTACCCTACTTAAGGTAAGTTGATTCTCAGGACTATCTTTTGTAATCGTCGACCCAGCACCAATAGTAGCATTTTTACCTATGGTTACTGGGGCCACTAATTGACTATCAGAACCAATAAAAGCACCATCTCCAATAACAGTCCTAAACTTGTTTACGCCATCATAATTACACGTAATTGTGCCAGCACCGATATTAACTTTACTACCGACAGTAGTGTCACCAATATAGCTTAAATGATTTATTTTACTGCCCTGCGCCACTGAGGATTTTTTGATTTCTACAAAATTTCCTATATGAACATGATCAGCTAATACTGTTTCGGGTCGTAGCCGGGCATAAGGACCAATCCTACTTCCTTCACCAATCTCAGCGTTTTCTATTACACAATTCGCAAAAATTTCAACATTATCGCCAATGGCGGAGTTTATTATTAGCGTATTCGGACCGATTCTAACGTTATTACCAATACTATTATTGCCTTCAAAAATGACATTAACGTCACAGACTATATCTTGGCCCAGATTTTCAATTGTGCCCCTTAAATCAAAGCGGGATGGATCAATTAAAGTGACTCCTTGTTCCATCAATAAATTAGCCTGCTCCAATTGATAGACCCGTTCAAGGTGACTAAGCTGTAACCGGTTATTGACACCCAGCACCTCATCTGTAGTTTCAGGCTGACTGGTAACAACATCGACTCCATCAGCTACGGCCATTTCAATAATATCAGTCAAATAAAATTCGCCTTGGGCATTATTGTTTGTAAGCTGTCCCAGCCATTTTTTTAACTGTCCACCAAATACCGCTAGAATACCTGTATTAACCTCCGTTATTAATTTTTCATCAGCCGATGCGTCTTTTTCCTCAACAATTTTTTTAACCTTGCCTGCATCTCTGACTATCCGACCATAACCACTTGGATTATCAAGTTTTACTGTTAACAACGCTAAAGTTTGTTGATCAACATTTGCCAACAATTTATTAATAGATGATATTTTTAATAACGGCACATCTCCATAAAGGATAAGCACTTTGTCATTATCAGCAAACTGCTCTCTGACTTGCTGAACAGCATGACCAGTGCCTAATTGTTGCTTTTGCTCTATCCAGCTAGCATCCAGATGTTTCAGGGTTTCCCTTACCTGATCTGCTCCATGTCCGTATACAATTGCTATGTTATTGTTTTCCAATGTACTACTCATATCGTAGACATGTTGCAACAACGTTTTATTGGCAATTTTATGAAGAATTTTAGGTAATTGAGAACGCATCCGGGTACCTTTTCCCGCTGCAAGAATAATCGTTGTTATATTCATTTTTTCATATCCATAAACAAAAAAAAGCCTGACAGCGAACAATCACTATCAGGCTTTAAATTCTAGGCCTAAGCCAAAGTTACTGCTATTCGCCGCGCTTTCTGAACCTGTCCAACGTTCTCAGCTGCATTACGGCTTCAAGTAATTGCGCCTGCGCAGTCGCATAATCTATTTTACCGGTCTTATCAGCTAAATCTTCTTCTGCTCTAGCCTTTGCTTCAAGCGCAGCAGCTTCATCAATATCTTTAGCTCTTATAGCACTATCAGCCAAAACTGTAACTATATGTGGCTGCACTTCTATAATTCCGCCTGAAATATAAAAAGGGTAACTTTCTTTATCACTGACTTTAACCCGTACTTCTCCCGGTCTCAGTCTTGATATTAATGGAGCATGACGTGGTGAAATACCAACTTCACCTAGCTCTGCTGGTGCAAACACCATTTCTGCTAATCCTGAAAATATTTCTTTTTCAGCGCTCACAATATCTACATGTACGGTCATGGTCATAATGTTACCTATGATTTTGTAGCTTATTTCAGTCCCTTTGCCTTCTCGAGGGCTTCATCAATGGTACCAACCATATAGAAAGCTTGCTCAGGAATAGCATCGTATTCACCGGCAATAATACCTTTGAAACCCGCAATAGTATCTTTCAATGAAACATATTTTCCAGGAGAACCAGTAAAAACTTCTGCGACAAAGAAAGGTTGTGATAAAAACCGTTGCATCTTACGAGCCCTAGATACAGTTAACTTATCTTCTTCAGATAATTCATCCATACCTAAAATAGCAATAATATCTCTAAGTTCCTTATACCGCTGGAGAATACCTTGCACATTACGAGCGACATCATAATGCTCTTGGCCAATTACAAGAGGATCTAACTGGCGACTTGTAGAATCCAAAGGATCAATCGCGGGGTAAATACCTAATTCTGCAATTTGTCTTGACAATACAACTGTGGCATCTAAGTGCGCAAAAGTAGTAGCCGGTGAAGGATCTGTCAGGTCATCTGCGGGAACATAAACAGCTTGAATTGATGTAATCGATCCTGTTTTAGTAGATGTAATACGCTCTTGCAGAACGCCCATTTCTTCAGCCAATGTAGGCTGATATCCCACAGCAGAAGGCATACGGCCTAATAAAGCCGAAACTTCGGTTCCTGCAAGTGTATAGCGATAAATATTATCAACAAAGAATAAAACATCCCGACCTTCGTCACGAAAATATTCAGCCATTGTCAAACCTGTTAAAGCCACACGTAATCTATTTCCAGGTGGCTCGTTCATCTGTCCATAAACTAGCGATACTTTATCAATAACATTTGAATCGGTCATTTCGTGATAGAAGTCGTTACCTTCACGAGTACGTTCACCAACTCCGGCAAATACCGAGTAACCACTATGTTCAATAGCAATGTTACGAATCAATTCCATCATGTTGACAGTTTTACCAACACCAGCACCACCAAACAGTCCAACTTTTCCACCTTTAGTAAACGGGCACACTAAGTCAATGACCTTAATACCAGTTTCCAGTAGTTCATTAGCGGCGGCTTGATCAGCATAACTTGGGGCTTCTCTATGTATTCCCCATTTAACTTTCTCACCAATGGGGCCTTTCTCGTCAATCGGCTGCCCCAAGACATTCATAATACGTCCAAGAGTTTCTTGACCTACCGGAACTGATATAGGTGCATTGGTATTACTAACAGTTAAGCCACGGCTCAAACCATCCGTACTTCCCATTGCTATTGTTCTAACAACTCCGTCACCTAACTGTTGCTGAACTTCCAGCACCAATTCATTCCTTTCAACGTTTAAAGCGTCATAAACTTTGGGCAGTTCCTCACGTGAAAATTCCACGTCAACGACTGCACCGATAATTTGAACGATTTTACCCGAACTCATTGCGTTGTCCTCTAAAATTATGTTGATTGCTTGGGCTTAAACAGCGGCGGCACCGGCAACTATTTCTGAAATTTCTTGTGTGATAGCTGCTTGCCTGGCCTTGTTATATACAAGCTGCAGTTCACTAATTAAGTTACCCGCATTATCCGAAGCACTCTTCATTGCAACCATTCTAGCAGCCTGCTCACATGCGTTATTTTCAACCAAGCCTTGGTAAACAATAGATTCAATATAACGAACTAAAAGATAATCTAAAACCTCTTTAGCATCGGGCTCATAGATATAATCCCAATGTCTATTTAATTTTTCTTCGGTTTCGTTATCGATGACTGGAAGCAGTTGTTGGATAGTTGGCCGCTGCGTCATGGTATTCACAAAGTCATTGTTTGCTATATACAACTGGTCAATTTGACCAGTATTGTATGCATCCAACATGATTTTTATGATTCCGACAATATCCTGTAAATGAGGAGTATCGCCCAACTTGCTTACTTGCCCGACTAAATTGGTTTTCAGGCTGCTAAAAAAACCAAACGCCTTAGTACCGATAGTACAGACATCAACCTCTATTCCGTCTTTTTCCCATTGAACCAAGTTGCTTATTGTTTTTCTAAACAAATTTGAATTTAGGCCTCCACACAAACCACGATCAGAACTAATAATAATCAACCCGACTCTTTTAGTTTCTCGACTAATCAAAAACGGGTGTTTATATTCAGGGTTTGCATGAGCAAGATGCTTTATTATTTGCCCTATTTTTTTCGAATATGGGCGAGTGGCCTGCATTCTGTCTTTTGTCTTACGCATTTTACTGGCAGCAACCATTTCCATGGCCCGGGTGATCTTTTGAGTATTCTTGATACTACTGATCTTTGTGCGTATTTCTTTACCAACAGCCATGAGAGGACCCTATTACCAGCTATGTGTTTTAATGAAACTTTCAATTGCAGCTTTAATTCCACCGCTAATCTCATTATTAAAATCACCAGTTGAATTGATCGTTGCCATCAACTGAGAATGCTCTGACTTCATATAGGATTGCAAGGCAGATTCAAAATCCAGCACCTTGTTTACTTCAATGTTGTCGAGATACCCTTCATTTGCTGCAAACAAAGACACTGCCATCTGCGCAACTGACATGGGGGAATATTGATTTTGCTTCATCAATTCTGTAACACGCTGCCCACGTTCAATTTGCTTACGCGTACTTTCGTCCAAATCTGATGCAAATTGTGCAAAAGCCGCTAATTCACGGTATTGAGCCAAATCAAGCCGAGTTCCGCCACCTAATTTTTTAATAATCTTCGTTTGTGCGGCGCCACCTACTCGAGAAACAGACAAACCGGCATTTACTGCTGGTCGAATGCCTGCATTGAATAAGTTACTTTCCAAGAAAATCTGACCATCAGTAATTGAAATCACGTTGGTAGGAACGAAAGCTGAAACGTCACCACCTTGTGTTTCAATAATAGGAAGAGCCGTTAATGAACCCGTCTTACCTTTAACTTTACCACCAGTTAGTTTTTCAACTTCGTCTGCATTGATTCGTGAAGCTCTTTCAAGCAAACGAGAATGCAAATAGAAAACGTCACCAGGATAGGCTTCACGACCGGGCGGTCTACGAAGTAACAAGGAAACTTGGCGATACGCCCATGCTTGCTTTGTTAAATCGTCATAGATAATTAAAGCGTCTTCGCCGCGATCCCTAAAGAACTCGCCCATTGAACATCCTGTATAAGGTGCAATGAACTGAAGCGCTGCCGACTCGGATGCAGATGCTGCAACGATGATTGTATGTGCCAACGCACCATGTTCTTCTAACTTGCGTACAACATTAGCAATCGATGATCGTTTTTGACCTATAGCCACATAGATACATTTAATACCTGTGCCTTTTTGATTAATGATTGCATCAATTGCAATAGCTGTTTTGCCTGTTTGCCTGTCACCGATGATCAACTCACGTTGTCCACGGCCTACAGGAATCATCGCATCAATTGACTTTAGTCCTAGTTGAACTGGTTGATCAACAGATTGACGAGCAATTACACCTGGTGCAATTTTTTCAATTGGAGAGGTTTCCGTTGTTTCGATTGGACCTTTGCCATCAATCGGGTTACCTAGGGCATCAACAACACGACCTAACAATGCTTCGCCCACAGGAACTTCTAAAATCTTGCCGGTGCATTTTACTGTGTCGCCTTCAGAAATATGCTGATAGGCGCCTAATACAACCGCGCCTACTGAATCTCTTTCTAGGTTAAGAGCCATGCCGAAAGTATTTCCTGGAAACTCCAGCATCTCTCCCTGCATTGCTTGCGAAAGACCATGCACTCTAACGATACCATCAGTTACACTGACGACAGTACCTTCTGTGTGCGCTTCAGCACTCAAGTCAAAGTTTTCGATCTTCTTTTTTATCAGATCACTTATTTCAGATGGGTTTAATTGCATGTGCTTTTTCTCACTCTCACTGTAGAGCCTTTTGCATGTGTTGAAGCTGGCCTTTAATTGAACCGTCAATCACACGGTCGCCTGCCCGTACTAAAACGCCACCAATTAATGAAGCGTCCACTGTTACCTTGATATTTACTTTCTTGCTCAAACTTTTTTCTAAAGCTTTTATCAGATGCTGTTCAACATCATCCGTAAATGGATAAGCCGTTTGAACATCAACATCTATATAACCTTCGTATTCTGCCTTATAAGCTTCAAAAATTTCTGCAACAGAATGCACCAGAGCTAATCGCTTATTGTGAATGAGCAATTCGAGAAGGTTTTCACCTTCCTTATCAAGTTGTCCATCGCTAATACTCAATATAAGTTTGGAAACCTGTTGGTTACTAAACTTTGGATTATTAACTATGCCAGAAATACTTTCATCACTAAGAACAGCCCCTATAAAGGCCAAAGTTTCTGACCACTTACTAATAGTATTGGTCTCTTTGGCTCTTTTAAACACGGCAGCCGCATAAGGTCTTGCCAATGTTGCCAGTTCGCTCATTCTCTTAACCTAATTGATTAGAAACTTTACTGATAATATCCTGGTGCTTACCTTGATCAATCTCAGCACCTAGAATCTGCTCTGCGGCTTTCAACGCTAACGAGACAACTTCATGTCGCAATACTTCTTTAGCTTGCTGACGCTCTTGTTCAATTTGTGCTTTTGCAGCTACGATCAAACGCTCGCCTTCTTTTTTGGCTGTATCTTTTGATTCTTCTACAATTTCATTTGCACGTTTTTGAGCAAGAGTAACAATTTCTGAAGATTGTTCCTTAGCTTCTTTCAAAACTTTTTTTGCTTTTTTCTCAGCCAAAAGTATTTCTTCATGGCCTTTTTCTGCAGCAGCCAATCCTTCAGCGATTTTCTTTTTACGTTCTTCCAAAGAGTCAAATAAAGGCGGCCAAATGTACTTCATGGTAAACCATACCAGAAGTGCAAAGGTAATCATTTGCCCAATCAGAGTAGCATTGATACTCACGATGCGTTCCTCTTGTTGCTATTATAAAAATTAGACAGTTAAATTAAATCTTAACCCGCAGCGGCAGCCTGAACAGCAGACAAGAACGGATTTGCAAAAGTAAAAAACAGCGCCAAACCAACCCCAATCATTGTTACAGCATCAAGCAACCCAGCAACAACAAACATTTTTACTTGTAGCATAGGTACTAATTCTGGCTGACGAGCTGCACCCTCAAGAAACTTTCCACCCAACAGGCCAAAACCTATCGCTGTTCCTAATGCACCTAAACCCAAAACCAAGCCTACTGCAATAGCAGTCAAACCTTGCACATCAGCAATCAATCGTGCGATTTCCATAATACCCCCAATCGTATGTAGTTAAGTTATAAAAAATTGAACAAAATCAATGATCTTCGTGCGCCATACTTAAATAGACAACAGTTAAGACCATAAAAATGAATGCTTGAAGAGTAATAATTAAAATGTGAAATATAGCCCATGGAAAACTCAACACAGGCTGAATATACCAAGGCAACAAAGCTATCAAAATAAATATTAATTCACCAGCATACAAATTACCAAAAAGCCGCAATGCCAAAGATATTGGCTTTGCTATTTCCTCAACAAGCTTTAATAAAAGATTAAATGGCAATAACCAAGGACCAAATGGCTGAAACATTAACTCTTTAGCAAAACCCACAGGGCCTTTGATTTTTATGCTGTAAAAAATAATTAGAAAGAATACAGATATAGACATTGCAAAAGTTGCATTCAAATCGGTACTAGGTACAACCCGAAGATAATCTATACCCATTAACGATCCAATCAATGGCAATAAATCAACAGGGAACATATCCATGAAATTCCATAGAAAAACCCAGCAAAATATTGTAAGTGCCAAAGGAGCTATTAACTTACTATTCCCATGAAAGCTATCTTTGACTTGTGTATCAATAAATTCGATTAGCATTTCTGCAAAATTTTGCGCCAAGCCAGGCACCCCTGACGTTGCTTTTTCCGCGGCTGTCTTAAAAAACCAAACGAACAATCCACCCAATACGGCAGAAAAAAACAAGGTATCAAGATGTAAAGACCAAAAGCCTTCTCCAACTCTTAACGGTGTAAGATGATGAATTATATAGCCGGTTGCACCTTCGGCAGCATGAGCTTCACTAGCCATTTTTCCTCGCTTAATTACAATTAAATTTATTACCGCATTAGCAGCGCGAACCAAAAAACCGACAATGCCATTAGATAGCTAAGCATTAACGGTAATATTTTTAGACCTGGAACTTGAAAAATCATCACAAAAAGCGCCGCAGTCAAAATCAATTTACCTGCTTCTGCAGTATAAAATGATCTTACAATTTTTTTAACTTGCTGCCCTTCCTTGCTGCGCACTTTGAAAGCAAAATAGAGGTTTGGGAAAAACGCCGCTGCTCCACCTAAAGCTGCTGAAACACCATTCTCAATACCTGACAGCAATGACACTGACGCTATTGTCAGAAGTATTATTAATGCTTGGTAAGCTATGATTTTTTCAACAACCAAATATTCTTTATTTGCCATACGCCAAAGCCTGTGGATTATATATATCGCCCCCCATTAAATCAAGGATGAATAGCCCCAGATGGCAATGTTCAGACTCATGAACTTAAGTTCTTGAACAATCAATTATTTAATTTGCCCGATTATGCCATCCAACTCTTCTAAGGTTGAATAAGCAATAATTAACTTTCCGGCCCCATTTTCCTTGTGTTCTATTAGAACTTTTGCGCCCAGCTTTGCTGCCAAGTCTTCCTGCAAGCGCAGCGTATCTTTATCAAGAATTTTAATCCTTTTTTCTTTCGGCACTTCCTGTAATTCTTTCACCAAACGCTCTGTAGCCCTTACTGTCAAAGCTGACTTGACTATTTTGTGAGCAACCGCAACTTGCACAGATCCGTCCAATGTCAATATTGCTCTAGCATGCCCCATCTCAATTTGTTTGTTAATTAAGAGATTTTTCACCTCTGACTGCAAGTCCATCAGCCTTAGCAGGTTTGTCACTGTAACTCTGGATTTACCAACAGCCTCAGCAATTTGCTGATGCGTCATTGCAAACTCCTCTAGCAGACGCTTTAAAGCTTCCGCCTCTTCTAAAGGATTAAGATCTTCTCTCTGTATATTTTCAATCAATGCAATTGCCATCGTGGTTCGATCATCTATCTCCTTGATGATCACCGGTACTTGTTGCAATCCTGCTAATTGAGCAGCACGCCAGCGGCGCTCTCCTGCAACTATTTCATATTTATCAAGGCTAATTTTGCGCACAACAATGGGTTGAATGACCCCTTGCGCTTTTATCGACTCTGCAAGCTCTTGCAATCTATCTGGATCAATATCTTTACGTGGCTGGTACTTACCTCGCTGCATATACTCAATCGGCAACGTTTGTAGCTGCTGTTCCTTATCCTCAGATAAGCTAACAGAGCCCAACAATGCATCTAGCCCACGATTTAAACCACGTTTTTTTTCAGCCATTACCTAACTTTCTCTTTCACAATCACTTCGTTAACCATATCGCCAAACCAGTTTTTCACCGATCACTAATAATTGACTCAAACTCATCAAATAATCGCAGTAATGTTTCCGCCTCTTCCAGAAGAACTAAGTTATCTCTTTTTACATCTTCGATTAGCATTCGTACTACCGAAGACAATGCCTCTACATCTGAGCTTGCCGTCGGCATATCAGGCAGTTCTTCTAGCTGTCTTACTCGTTTTCGACTATTTTCAGCAACGCTCTGATATTTTTTCAGCTCATTAGCCACCAAGTCCGATGCGGCGGCAGTTGCCTTTATTGCTATGCCAGTATTTGAAGCTCCTTGAGATTCAGCATGTCGCTCACTTTCACTCTCAGAACCAACTAAGAGCACATGATCATCTTTACCCGCCCCATCTGCCAACAGAGCCTCAAGACCTCTCCCCAGCCCTCGCTTTTTCAAATTCATATTAATTATTTTTTTCTTTCCTAATCATCTCTCCAGCCAAAGCAATATAGGCCATCGCTCCTCGAGAGGATTTATCGTAGCTAATCACCGGCAAGCCATGACTAGGTGCTTCCGCCAAGCGTATATTTCTAGGGATACAAGTTCTAAATACTTTATCGCCAAAATACCTGATCAGCTGCTCGGAGACATCTTTTGTCAGCCGGTTCCTATCATCAAACATAGTTCGCAGAATACCTTCTAAGTGCAGCCCCGGATTCACGCTATCTTGAATATTTTTCAGCGTACTCATCAACGCCGACAGACCTTCCAGCGCGTAGTATTCACACTGCATAGGAATCAACAAACTATTAGCAGCCACCATGGCATTCAAAGTAAGCATATTCAATGACGGTGGACAATCTATCAGAATGTATTCGTACTGCGCCCTTATCGGTACCAAAGCGTCAGCAAGGCGAGATTCCTTTCGATCGACCTGCATCAATTGCACTTCTGCAGCCGTCAAATCAGAATTGCCTGGGATGATTGAAAAACCAATTTCCGGCAGATTTATCACAGCCTCAGAAACTGGCACATCTTCCATCAAGATGTCATAGCTGGAATATTTCAGGTCTTCTTTTTCCACACCACAACCCATAGCCGCATTACCCTGCGGGTCAAGATCAATAAGCAACACGCGACGTTTGGCCGCCGCCAGCGAAGCAGCCAGATTAACGCTAGTTGTGGTTTTCCCTACACCGCCTTTCTGGTTAGTTACGGCAATTATTTTTCCCACTATCTTTCGACCTCTTCAAACGCTTCAATTCTGACCAAGCATCTGTTTGCATCTACGCCGGGCACATGCAAGGAAATTACTGATGCTTTTTCACCCAACTGCGCCAGCTTAATATCGGGCATTTGCCCCTTCATAGCCAACAACACCCCGGTTTTATTTACCAAGTGTTTAGTCATTGCGATTATTTCTTCTAAGCTGGCAAATGCCCTGGAAAGCACCATATCAAAAGCTTGCCCAGGAGAGTAAGTCTCTACCCGACTATGGCAAACAATGACATTTCTAAGCTTTAGTTCTAACACTGCCTGCTGTACAAACCGTGTCTTCTTGGCATTACTGTCTAATAATGTAAATTCGTTTTCTGTGAGACAGATAGCTAACGGAATTCCCGGCAAACCAGCACCGGTTCCTATATCTATGACTCGTTTACCTTCAATATATGGCAGCACAGCCAAGCTATCCAGCAAATGCAGACGCACCATTTCCGTCTTATTACGAATGGCGGTCAAGTTATAAGCTTTATTCCACTTTTCAATCAAATCGATAAATTTAAGCAGCTGCTGCACTTTGTCTTCAGACAATACCAAGCCCAGCTCATCAAGCCCAGCCAATAAAATTTTGCGACATTCATCCATTAGGCAGTTTTCTTTTTAAGGTAAACCAACAATAAGGAAATAGCTGCCGGAGTCATTCCAGGAATTCTTGATGCCTGCCCCAATGTCTCTGGTCGCTGGTTTTTAAGCTTTTCGCTGACTTCATTAGACAGGCCAGGCACGCCTTTATAATCAATAGCCTCAGGCAAACGCAGATGATCATAACGTAAGGCTTTGTCTATTTCCGTTTGCTGTCTAACTATATAACCCGCATATTTGGCCTGAATCTCAACCTGTTCAGCGACCTGCTCATTGATACTTAGATCCTCTTCAAGAAACGATAGCAAGCGTTGCACATCAACTTCGGGACGGCGTAATAACTCCATCAAGCTAGCTTCTTTTAACAAAGGCTTACCCCAATGCGCTTCAACTTGAATCGCTTGCTCACTATCTGCACGGACCCATTTTTTCTTGAACGTCTCCTGCAAGTCAGCAATAGCCGTGCGTTTATTCTCAAAAGCATGCCAGCGCTCGTCATTAACCAGCCCCAACTCACGCCCCTTTTCGGTTAAACGCAAGTCCGCATTATCCTCACGCAACAACAGCCGATATTCTGCCCGACTGGTAAACATACGATATGGTTCTTGAGTTCCACGGGTAATTAAGTCATCAATCATTACACCAATATAAGCTTCATCACGCGCTGGACACCAAGCCTCTAACTCTTGAACCTGTCGAGCCGCATTCAATCCAGCAATCAAACCTTGCGCAGCCGCTTCTTCATAACCGGTTGTACCATTGATTTGGCCTGCGAAAAATAATCCATCCATGTGTTTGGTTTCCAGCGACATTTTCAAATCCCGAGGGTCGAAAAAGTCATACTCAATGGCGTAACCCGGACGCACAATCTCGGCATTCTCAAAACCCAGCATGGAGCGAACAAACTGATACTGCACATCAAACGGCAAACTGGTAGAAATGCCGTTGGGATAGATTTCATGGGTATTCAAGCCTTCCGGCTCAACAAAAATCTGGTGTGAGTCGCGATCAGCAAATCTCACAACCTTATCTTCAATGGATGGGCAATATCGCGGACCAATGCCTTCGATAACGCCGGAATACAATGGCGACCTATCCAGGCCAGCCCGAATGATGTCGTGTGTTTGGCTGTTAGTGCGGGTGATATGGCATGGAATCTGCCGCGGATGCTGCTCGCGTTGACCTAAAAATGAAAATACCGGTACAGGATCATCACCATGCTGCTCTTCCAGTTTACTGAAATCGATCGTACGACCATCAATTCGTGGCGGCGTCCCGGTTTTTAATCGATCTATACGAAACGGCAACTCGCGCAGACGCTCTGCCAGAGCGATTGAAGCAGCGTCGCCAGCGCGCCCGCCGCTATAATTTTCCAAACCGATATGAATCTTACCGGCCAAAAACGTACCTGTGGTTAACACAACTGCTCGTGCCGAAAAATCCAAACCCATCTGGGTTTTTACACCGACAACCTTGCCGCCTTCAACAATCAAGTCCGCCACAGTTTGCTGAAACAATGACAAATTGGGCTGATTCTCCAGCGCTGTCCTAATGGCTTGTTTGTAGAGCTGGCGATCCGCTTGCGCACGCGTCGCCCTGACAGCAGGACCCTTACTGGCATTTAGAGTGCGGAACTGTATACCGCCAAGATCAATGGCCTGCGCCATCACACCACCCAACGCATCGATTTCTTTAACCAAATGGCCTTTGCCAATACCGCCTATCGCAGGATTACAACTCATCTGCCCAAGCGTATCGATATTCTGTGTCAACAACAGCGTTCTCGCGCCTAAACGCGCAGAAGCCAGCGCTGCTTCTGTGCCGGCATGACCGCCACCCACTACAATCACATCAAAATTTTTCTTAAATTTCACAAGCGTTACTTATCTCTGAAGTGCTATATTAGCAAGTGATTAAACACGAACTTTAATTCTTTAATATAAGAGGTAAAACATGAAAAAACGTAAAACGTTGGCTAAAGCAGCAGCCATTCCACTTCAAAATCCGGTTGCTAAATTTGCTCATACCTTTAACAAATCGCTTAGTTTTCGCGACAAAAGCAAATATTTTCGCAATGTAAAACATAGAAAGCAGGAGGCTTCTTCAGTGGTTTTAACAAAAATTACTGAAAAAGCCTCCTGCTTTAACCTCGCGTCCCTTCTACTACAAAAGTTTGTTCAAAGCCTCATCGCTCAGCGCTTGCCAGTGACGGAGTAACACTGAATCAGTTGGCTTTGGTGGCAAATCCGCCTCAGCTACCGCGCGAAGATGTGCAAAATAATGGCGTTTTAAAACTGAATCTTCGGGTATTTCTGCAACTGTTTGAGAAATTGACGGCTCCTCAACTACTGGCGTCTCAATAGAAAGCTCAGGCTGTTTTACTTCTTGCGCTGGCTGCACAACTTCTTCTTTACGACGTTGACCTTCAAGTAGCTGGTCTAACAAATGCTTGTCGTTAAGCACCTGCTCAAGCTTCTCAGCCAATATTGCCTCGTAATGTCTTCTTAACGTTGCATCAGAAGGCTTAGTTGGCAAAGATTCCTCAAGCAAGGCTTGGATCTGAGAAAAATAATGTCTTCTTAATACTGAATCTTCAGGCAGTAACGAATAATTTGGCGTTATCAAACTTGCCTGCAACTCTGGTTCAACTGGATTGATAACTGGAGCGATTACTACTGGTGCTTCGTTTTGCGGAGCTATGACAGGTTGAACACCCTCAGCCGCATCAGTTTCAACCTCAATTTTAGGCTCAACGACGGCTACCTCTGGCTCTTGCTGCTGGGTGGTGGTTTCTGCAGCTTTCGGTGTTTGTTTAACCGCGTCATCTGAAGCTTTTTTTTGTGTCTTTAAAAAAACCGCTGTGGCTATTAAAAGAATAATAATTACTGTGATTTCTAACATTACGTTGTTCTCTCGTTAAATAAATTTTCAGTTACCGGCCTGACTGGCACATTTAATACATAACTTGGTAAAAGGCACTGCTTTTAAACGCTCAGGATTAATTGCCTCACCACATGTCTCACAAAAACCATATTCGCCTTTATCTATGCGTACTATGGCTTGTTGGATTTGTTCGATCTCAACTCTGGCTGCATTACCTAAGTAATCCAGCACTTCGTCATTTTCAACTTGCGATGCCTGCTCTTCAAAGTCTTTTGCTACCGGCTCATCAGGATGCTTAACTTCATCGGTAATTTTTACCAGTCGATCGCCAAGCTCCTCAAGCATCTCAATTAACTGACCACGCACCTGTTTATATTCATTCATATCAATACTACTCATATTTGTTTGCTAACCTGTTCAATTTAGTGGCTTCTCCTATACTCATCCAATTCCTACCCACTGCCAACCAAATTCACATTTCATGCACAACGACCTGGACCAACTCTTACAAACCGCTAACCAGATCATCCTTGGTAAACCCCGTCAAATACGTCTGGCAGTATGCTGTTTACTGGCCCAAGGCCATCTTCTAATTGAAGATATTCCCGGCGTTGGCAAAACCACATTGTCGCATACGCTGGCAAAACTACTGGGATTAAATTACCAGCGCATTCAATTTACCAGTGATATTTTACCCGCTGATATTATCGGTGCATCGGTTTTTAATGCACAAACCCATACCTTTAGTTTTCATCCAGGGGCAATTTTTAATCAAATGGTGTTGGCTGATGAAATCAATCGCGCGACTCCAAAAGCGCAAAGTGCGCTACTAGAGGCTATGGAAGAGCATCAAGTCACGGTTGAAGGCAAAACTTATCCTCTGCCGGCACCTTTTTTTGTCATTGCCACGCAAAATCCATCGCATCAAATTGGTACTTTTCCGCTGCCGGAGTCGCAATTGGACCGATTTTTAATGCGCATTGAACTCGGTTATCCCGACCATCGCGCTGAAAAAGCCTTATTAAGCGGACAACGTCGGCATGATTTAATTGATTCACTGCCGGTAAAGCTTCCCCCAGAACGATTACAACAGCTGCAAAAAGCCGTTACCAGGGTGCATGCCTCGGATGCTCTGCTGGACTATTGCCTGGCAATTATCAATTACTCCCGCAATTCCACGGATTATCACTGCGGTCTGTCGCCAAGAGCAGGACTTGCGCTGCTTACCGCCGCCAAAGCCTGGGCTTTCATGAATCAGCGCGATGCAGTTATCCCTGAAGATGTTCAAGCCGTGCTGGCCGCGGTAGCAGGACACAGGTTACGTTCAGGCAATACCAATTCAGAAGCTATTGTCCAACCTATTTTAAGTAACGTCCCCGTCCTTTGAGCTCACTTACCTTAAAAGAACGCTTTAGTCTCAGCCGCTTTTCAAGCGGCGAGAAACCCGGCGATGGACCGATAACCTTAAACCAGCGCCGAATTTTTATTTTGCCTACTGATCGTGGCTTGGGATTTGTGATCCTGCTTGCCCTGCTGTTATTGATCGCTTTTGTTTACAACAACAACCTGGCCTATTTATTGGCTTTTTTATTAGCCAGCATTTTCTTTATCACCATCTTGCACAGTTACCGATCCCTATCAGGCTTAGTGTTACGATCAGGGCAAAGCAAACCAGTATTTGTTGGACAAGCCGCTGGTTTTAACATTCACATCGACAACTCAACCAACAAAGACCGCCTGCAATTAAAAATTAATTTACTGCAAGCAACTGATACCATCAGCCTGTCAGCTCACAGTCAAACACAAATCACACTCCACTCCGCTACTTATAAACGCGGCTGGCAAGAAGCAGGCACGCTCACTATCTCCAGCACTTATCCGTTAGGTTTATTCCGTGCATGGTCGCCATTACGTTTTAATCTCAACGTGTTGGTTTACCCCAAACCTGCTGCCGCAGAAATTCCTTTTCCAGAATCACCGGCTTCTCAATCCGAACAAGGCGTAACCAGTAAAGGCAACGACGATTTTTTCGGTTTACAAAGCTATCAACCCGGCGATGCCATTAAGCACATACATTGGAAGTCCTACGCAAAAGGCCTAGGCGTGTTCAGCAAACAATACGATGGCGAAAGTTCCGCGCAAATCTGGCTGGATTATATTCAAACGCCCGGGCACGGCATTGAAGAACGCTTAAGCCAATTGTGCCGCTGGCTGATTGATGCTGAGCAAGCCGGAATCAATTATGGTTTTTCTATACCTGGACTAAAGCTAGAACCCGCAAATGGCCAGCATCATTATCAAAAATGCTTGGAAGCATTGGCGCTATTTGAAACATCATGAGCATCAATAAAAATATTTTAATTTTCTTGCTGACGGCTATCGGGCTGATAGTTCTACCACATATTGAAAATCTTCCGCCCTCTGTCACCAGCTATTTTTACTTACTGTTGAGTTGGCGCTTTGTAGGTGTTTGGAAACCACAGTGGCTGCCAACAAAACTGACGCTGTTATTGCTTACCGTTATCGGTATTGCCATTTTGTATGGCCTGCATGAAGGCATATTCGGTCGAGATGCCGGTACCCGACTGTTTGTAACGGCCTTGGGACTAAAACTGCTGGAAATCAAATCCGAACGCGACCTTTATTTGATTATTTTTTTGGCATTTATCGTCGCCACTTCACTGTTTTTGTACCAACAAAGCATATTCATGGCGGCCTATATCCTGGTGGTCTGCTGCGTTCTGTTAGGGACATTGGTTTGCATTAACAGCAATCACTCGCAAACCTGGCAATCATTAAAGACTGCAGGCGTAATAGTTGCGCAGGCTATTCCTATGACCATTGTGATATTCATCTTATTCCCTCGGGTTGAAGCCCCAAAGTGGATGTATTTTAACGACAAACATCAAGCCAGAACCGGCCTAAGTGACAATATGGAACCCGGCGCAATAAGTAACCTAGCGATGTCTGATGAATTGGTGTTCCGAGTACAATTTACCGGCACCATACCGCCATCCGCCCAACGTTATTGGCGCGGCCCCGTGCTAACTCACACTGACGGCAAACGCTGGACGCAAAATGCAAATGGTCTGCGCCAACCAATAGACCAGCCTAAATTCACCGGCAACGCTTACCAATACACCTTATTAATGGAACCACAGGATAAAAACTGGGTATTTGCCCTGGATTTACCCACCGATGTTGCCGCCCCGCTACGCCGCAACAGCCATTATCAGCTAGTGACATCTGCCAACCCGGATAAACGCACGGAATACCGCATCACCTCTTATCCGGCCTACAACACCGGCACCATCACCAAAGATGAATACCAAGAAGCCACGCAATTGCCAGGCCCGGCTTCCGCCAACGTTACCCAACTGGTTCAACGCTTACATGGCTTTGATAGCCCGCCGGACAAATTCATTAGCCAGCTGTTAAACCACTTCAAAACTGAAGATTTTTACTACACCCTGACCCCGCCATTAATGCAAGAAAACCCCATCGAACAGTTTCTTTTTGAATCTCATCGGGGCTTTTGCGAGCATTACGCAACCGCTTTCGTCTATTTAATGCGCGTCGCCCACATCCCCGCGCGCGTAGTCACCGGTTATCAGGGGGGCGAACTCAATCAGGTCGGCAATTTTTTAGACATAAAACAAGCTTATGCACACGCCTGGACTGAAGTTTGGCTAGACCAACGCGGTTGGGTAAGAGTCGACCCTACCGCCGCAATCGCCCCGGAGAGAATCGAGCAGAACATCAATATCGATCAACAAATCGCCAGCGGCATTATCAGCTTTACGCCTAACTCGGCGTCGGCGGCGGTTGACTGGCTTAAAAACGCCCAGCAACTGTGGGGCAATGTCGATTATCAATGGCAACGCTGGGTCATCAATTACGACAACAAAAATCAAAGTCAGTTTTTATCGTCACTTGGGATTAGCGATCTAAAGACCATGATTTACTGGATGGCGGGCATCATCGGCGTGATAACAGCAATGCTTTGCTGGCTACTGTTACGAAACCCTAGCAAAACTGTCGACCCAGCCGTTCTGGCTTATCAACGTTTTTGTAAAAAGCTAGCCAAGAATGGCTTAAGAAAAAAACCGGGCGAAGGTGCTAAAGACTTTGCTACAAGAGCCAAAAAATCATTGCCAGAACAGGCCGCCGGTATCGAACACATCACTCAACTATTTATCAAGCTGCGCTATGGAAAACAACACGGAAAGAATGATTTGCAGCAACTCAACAGAATGGTTGCTGCATTTAATGGTAAAAGATAATGGCAAACCTACGATCTATCGTGGACTCTAAACCATCATTTTCGAGTAAAAAAAGTTATTTATTGGCTTTATCAACTTCGTATTTATAGTCGTCGTAACGCGTGTTTGATCTGTTTAGGCACTGACTACTTGCATCTTGGTCGGCAACTTTAATGCATTGATTGCGTTGATAAGCCTGACCCGTAGCGAAAATCTGTTCGGAAGTACATCCTGAAAAGAGCAATACAATCAAAATATTGACGAATAAAAACACCCATTTTTGATTCACAGATAATCCTCCATAAAAATACACAAAACCAGCTTATTAAAAATGCACTAAAAAACGAGCCGCCGCGCAACGAGATGGACGTAACGCCCCATGTCGCGGTACGTTGGCATTCGGCAATGGCGATATTCCAGTGCGAACAATTGCTCACTCGGACTATTGTCAAGAACCTCTTTAGTCATATAGTCGTTAAACACGCGAATGCCGGTATGCGTTGTTATTTCAAACCCTTGCTGCTGAAGAAAGTCGACAACTTCATGTGGATATTGCGGGTTAGGCGGCGTGAGCTTTGCGCCCTTGCCTAAATAACTGTCATCCAGTAATTGTTGCAAGCGCCAGCTACCTTTGAGGGCATTGGTGTAAACCATCGCATTACGGTTATAAAACAGCAGCGACAAATGCCCGCCAGGTTTAACTTGATCGGCAATGACTTGCAGAGTCGGCAGCGGCTCAGCCAGCCATTCCAACACCGCGTGACACAACACCAGATCAAACTGTGGAAGCTGCGGTGCCAGACTTTGCGCCGCTTGATGGTGAAACTCCGCACTCAAACCCGCATCGATAAACTCATGCTGCGCGCGGGCAAGCATTTTTTCTGATACATCGCACAGCGTCAGTTGATGCCCGTGCTCGGCAAGCCATAGGCTGATTTGCGCAAACCCGCAACCGGCATCCCAAATAGTCAATGGCTCAGCAGCTTGATAGAAATCGGCTAAATCTTCTTTGAGCAATTTAAGCCGCCACTCGCCTTTGGCGGTATCGTAGATTTTTTGCTCGAATTTATGAATCAGGGTGTCGAAGTTGCGGTCTTGCGGTGATTTCATTGGTGTTGCGGTATTCACTTTAAAAGGTAGAGGATGATCGATAAGCCATTCAGGTTCGATAAGGCTCTCCTGAACGCAGCCGGAGGACTCACCACAAATGGCTTAATCTGGTTTTATTGTACTTTTTCCACGTCAAACACCGTGCTGCGCACGGCAATCACTTTGACCTTGGTGTTGATATCGCAGTCTTTGCCACGCACTTTCCAAATAGAATCATCAACTTTGATTTTGCCCTGACCATTTACAATGGGCTCATACAAGCTAAACACCCGGCCGATATATTGCGCACCGCGTTGATTCAATAATGGATGATCAGTTTCTATCGGGTGCTTTTTTACGTAGAACTTCCAGGCACTGATAGTGACGATCGACATAATCGAAAATACAAACAACTGGCTGTTCAAACTGATGCTGGGAACAAGCCACACCAACGCGCCGGTAATGAATCCGGATACTGCCATCCACAAAAAGAAAAAGCCAGGCGTCAATATTTCTACCACCAATAGCACCAGCGCGATTACCCACCAATGCCAAAATACAAAAACCAGTTCAGTCATGGCTTAACCTTTTTTATGCAGGGCTTCTTTGGCAAGCTCAGCAATACCGCCAATCGCGCCAATCACGCTGGAAGAATCCAAGGGCATAAAAACCAACTTACTGTTTTCGGCTGAGGCAATGCTTTTTAAGGATTCAATGTATTTTTGCGCGACAAAATAATTGATGGCCTGAATATCGCCTTTGCTGATAGCTTCCGACACCATCAAGGTGGCTTTTGCTTCGGCCTCGGCCAAGCGCTCACGGGCATCGGCGTCCAAATATGAGGATTGTTTACGTCCTTCAGCTTCCAGAATGACCGCCTGTTGCGCACCTTCTGCGCGTAAAATCTCCGACTGCCGCAAGCCTTCCGCTTCCAGAATCGAAGCGCGTTTCAAGCGTTCGGCTTTCATTTGTCGCCCCATCGCTTCAACCAGATCTTTGGGCGGCGCGATGTCTTTGATTTCAATCCGGGTGGCTTTAATGCCCCACGGCGTGGTGGCGTCATCCACCACATTCAACAGCCTGGCATTGATGTCGTCCCGGCGCGATAACAGCTCATCCAAATCCATGGAGCCCATCACGGTACGGATATTGGTCATCACCAAATTTAAAATAGCCCAATCCAGAGTGCTGACTTCATAAGCGGCTCTAGCGGCATCCATCACCTGATAAAACACCACGCCATCCACCGTCACCATCGCATTGTCTTTAGTGATGATTTCCTGCGACGGCACTTCCATCACCTGTTCCATCATGATCATCTTTCTGCCGATTCGATCAATCACCGGCATGATGATATTTAAACCCGGTGTCAGAGTATGTGTGTATTTTCCAAAACGTTCGACGGTATATTCCATGCCCTGCGGCACCGACTTGACGCTCATCAAAACGAGCACCACGGCAAAAATCAATATCGATATAAAAAATGCACCCATAAATCCCCCTAAGGTTTGGATTGAGTAGTAGCTTAACTTGACATGAGCACTCGCGCGTTAAACTGCAAACGGCAATAGCCTGTAAAACCGGAAAAATCGCATTAAGTTAAGGTCTTAAATAAAGTAAAATCATCGGCCTGACTCGTGGCGCATTAACCGCACCACCGGCTTATCATAGATCAAACAGTAAATAGGGGAGTAGATATAAATGGTAGCGCAAGCATTAAATCTGGGTATTTTGACAGCCATGTTTTTTATAATCGGCATGATAAAGCCCAAATGGCCATTATTTTTTATGGAAAAACCTAATAGGTTTTTAATTCTGGTGATTTCAACCATCTTATTCATGATCTCAGCCACCATGTTCGGCGAAGGTCATCGCCAAGAAAAAAATGAAAAAGCCACCAAAGAAGCCCTTACCCAGCCGCAAGCTCCCGTGCCAGTACCGGTGCCCACAGCCCCCGAAGCAACGCAACCCGCCGCTCCAAACAAAACTGCCCCATGAGCGAACTGGACATTCTTGGCCTGGTAGCTTCTTGCTTTACCTCGTCGTCTTTTGCACCGCAAATATGGCGAACTTGGAAAACCCGCGACGTCAGCAGCATGTCACTATCGACCTACCTGATTCTGACTATCGGCGTGTCCTTATGGCTGCTGTACGGCGTACTTAAAGGCGACCTACCGCTGATCGTTGCCAATACCACCATGGTAATGATGACCGGCACCATCACCTTAATGATTGTATTTTTTAATAAGCGTAAAGGATCTTAACGATCTTTTATATGCAGACCCATGCGCGGCATACTCCTGGATCTTGACGACACACTTCTAGATGACAGGACGGCTACCAGAGTCGCGCTTTCTACCTTCCTTTCAGCGCATCGGTTGGCATGGGCAGATGAATCCGAAGCAGAAGCTCTCCAAAGATGGCGTGATATTGCATCCGTCCATTGGCAACGGTTTGAAAAAGGTGAAATTTCCTTTCATGACCAGCGCAGGACTCGCGTCCGTGAGTTTCTTAGATATTCGTGCAGTGATGCCGAAGCTGATGCGGCGTTCGAGCCGTATCTAATTACCTACCAGGCATCGTGGTCACTCGTATCAGATTGCCAAGCATTTTTGGAGTCCACCAAAAACATTCCCAAGGTCATCATAACCAACGGGGATCGAGAGCAGCAATTGAGAAAAGTTCAGGCCATGGGATTGGATAAACATGTTTTAGGCGTTATCACGCCCATGGACTGTGGACACTGGAAACCGCGCCCCGAAATCTTTCTAGCCGCCTTAGCGCTTTTGAATCTTGACCCCGAGCAATGCCTGATGATTGGCGATGACCCGGTTCGGGATATTCATCCCGCAAAATTACTTGGCATGCGGTGTTTTCAAGTAGAACCGGGGAACCCGAGTAAAGGGCTGCTCAGCGCCATCCGGCAATCAGGCATTACGCCCCATGGAACTACAACATGGTAGAAGCCAAAATATTCAACAGCCAAGGTTACCTGATCGTAAAAAACCTGTTCAGCGCGCCGGAAATCGAAAAACTAACGACCATCGTCGATCGTATTTATGACCAATGGCTCAGTGAAAACCGTGCCGATGTTATTAAACACCAACTGGTCAACATGCATTCGCTAACCAACCTACGATATTTTGAAAGTCGTAAGACTGAAAGATTGTTGTTTTTTCAAACGCTCGCAGCAAAGCAACTGACGAAACTGTTGGACGATATGTTTGGCGGGGACATTTTTTTCCATAACACGCAGCTTTTCTTCAACCCGTTCGAAAACGGCAGACTCCCCTACTGGCACAGGGATATGCAATACAGCCCAATCGACGACGCGCTTCAGAAAATAGAACAACAAAACATGCTGTCCCTGCACGTGCGGATTCCGCTTATTCGCGAGCAAGGCATTGAGCTGATTCCCGGCACACACAATAGTTGGGACACTGACCTGGAAAGAGATGTACGGCTTGAACTAAACGGTCACAAAAACAGCGAAGACCTACCCGGCGCTGTGTTAATCAGCCTGGAACCTGGAGATATATTGATATTCAGCGCACAAATGATTCATCGGGGCAATTACCACCTGAATACATCAAGAAAAGCCATGGATCTTTGTGTAGGCAAAGAACACCCATTAACCTCGACTTACTTAGATGCAAACAATCTTCCGACTATCGACGAGCTGGACCGGATTGAAAACAACCAATGGTACAAAGTTGCAAGGCAGATTGCCCGAACGACGATTTTATGAACGATTGAACCCTATTCTATCGACCATGATTCTGAACCTAACAACCGCCACATCTCAATCAACCCGATTCCCGTCGGGCATGGCGCGTATTTGGGATTATGATTGTAAGTGTAAATAAACCTATACTTTAATTACACAATGAAAGAACTTAATCCCCTATTAGGGATTATTTAGAGATACAACCCTAAAGGAAAATTAAAGAACAAAAAAACAAAGCTGGTTAGCACTGGCTTTTTTTGTGCCGGAAATTCGGCAATTGTTGCCGGTGTTTTATGGCTTTTTATTTTCAATTGCAACGTGAGTGCAACATGAAGAATTTCAGGCAATAAAAAAGGGCTTGGTAATTTACCTAAGCCCTTGTTTTTTATGGTGCCTCGGGCCGGAGTCGAACCGGCACGTCCTTACGAACGAGGGATTTTAAGTCCCTTGCGTCTACCAATTTCGCCACCGAGGCATTGTAATCATTGGTGAGGTGCGCATTATATAGCATCAAAAAAAATAAACTAGGCCTAAGCTGATTTTTTTGCCATAGTCGGCTGCACATATACCCTGAGATTTATGCCATGTTCACTGTTTTCAACACCTTAAAATTCGGCAGTTTATTGATATTACTAACAATTAATTCGCTGATTTATGCTGAACCCACGGAAGAAAAATTTATGCTCGGGGCGTTTTCAACAGGCTCATTAGAGCAATGGGAAAGTAAACAGTTCAAAAATCAAACGCTCTATCAACTGGTCGAGCTTGATGGCTCTCGCGTACTAAAAGCAGACAGCAACAACAGTGCGTCTGGACTGTTCAAAACACAGCGAATTGATTTGCAACAAACACCGGTGCTGAACTGGCGCTGGCGCATCGAAAATAGGCTGGAGACTCGCAACGAGCAAATAAAAACCGGTGACGATTACGCCGCTCGTGTTTATGTAGTGATCAGTGGCGGCTTGGCTTTCTGGCAAACTAAAGCCATCAATTATGTTTGGGCAAACGCCTCGGCCAAAGGGGCTGTATGGCAGAATGCGTATGCAGGGAAAAATGCGGTGATGATTGCAATGAGGTCAGCGGCTGACCCCACTGGCACTTGGTTTAGTGAAAAACGAGACGTCTTAGCCGACTTGAAACAACATTTTAGCGAAGACGTCCGGTATATCGATGCGGTCGCGATCATGACCGACACCGATGACAGCAAGGGTAAAGCGACCAGTTACTACGGCGATATTTATTTTAGCCAGCGATAGTAACTTTAGACTTGGAATCAAGTGATTTTCTGATACCGATAAGGCCGATTAAACCTGAGCCAAACAACCAAATTGCGCCAGGAACGGGCACTGCGGCAACTGATGCAACAGCAAACGGTGACAGGCTATCGGTATAGACGGTAATCGTGTGATTATTGGTATCAACTGTGCCGCCCAAATCTTCCCAGATAGAGTGACCATCACGCCAATGGAAAACACGCAGTAACGTCTCTTCTACACCGCTCAATAGGGCCACATCATAGCCAAAGGTTAACTTAAGCAAACCTTGAAATTCGCCTTGAAAATCAACATCAAATAGTTGGGTTGGACCATTGGTGGTTTCAAAAGGCGGTATGCCAATTTCACCGGTATTGATCAACGCTTGCAGCCCTGCTTCATCTTCTGGGTGATAGCTTATGAAAAATTGCCCATCAGAGTGGTTTCCTTCAAATTCATAATCGACGCCACCAGCCTGAGTAGAACCGCCATTGCCGCTTCCGCCAGTATCCCCGGAAGCCACTTGCCAACCGGTGAGAATGGTCAGCAACACATCAAAAGTCTTGGTTTCTCCAGCAGCTAAATCAAGCAAATCCCAACGTTCTGCACCGCCAACCCAACGGATTGCAGGCGAGAAAGAGTCCGTATTTTTTAGGTCGTTGTTTTCAACAGATAAGTGCGTGCCGACGCTTGGCTTGCCAGTAGAGTAATGGTCATCGACGCCTTCAACACCGTAATAACCTATCTCAAAAGCACTTGGGGCAATTTTGCTGCTAAAACCGATGTAATCATATTGCCCGGCAACATTCCCGCCATCGCCACCTAGTGTTACGTCATATTGATAATCTGAGTACGCGCCGACATAACTGCGGTTATCGTAAACACCAGATTGAGATTCCAAGCCATGCAAAAATTGAAAAAATTGCAGATTGCTGATGCTATCGGCTTCGTTAATATTGGTAATGCTATAAGATTGCAGCAAGGCGTAACGGTTAGACAAAAGTGACGTGCCCGCACCAGCCGCAGAGGCAGCAGTTATGCCCATAGGCGTCCCTGTCAAGGTATCTACAATTTGAAAGTTTTGGGTAATTCGAAGATCTAAATTGGAGATAACTGACGTGGCGAAAGTGTCTGAGCCATTGATAGCTGTTGTTGTATCGAAATCAGAGTTGGTCGGCCAGTCCGGGTAAATGAAATTTCTTTCCAGCCAGATGGGGTTAACCGTGGTACCGGCTTTGGTGTATCCGACTGCAGCGCCCCATTCCCCCGACAAGTATTCGCGACCCAAAAAACCTGGGGTGTGGTCACCCAGATAGTCAGAATAGCCAGCACTAGTCAGTTGTATTTCCCAATTAGGGTTACTTAAAAAGCCATCAACCGCATAGGCGGTATGAGTAAAAGCCAATGAGCTAAGACCAGCGATTAATAGCTGACTTACCTGCTTGGATAACAAACGTTTTTTCATATTTTAAACTCCGGTGTTAACTAAAGATTGTGCATGAAGAGAAGGTCGATTTTTTAAAGTCAATTTAGATTAACGGCTAAGTTGCTAATTATATGAGCATAACCAGTAACAACACCATCCTAAAGCCGGATAATTTATAAGGGAATATGGCAACAGTTTATTTTCGGAAATAACTAGCACTTACTTATCAACAATGACGTGCTTTTCCAAAAACTCCAATTGTAAACCTGCAACCTTAGCTGTCCACAAGCTCGGATTGACTGGAAACGCCTTGGTTATTCCAGTGCGGCGGTAACCGCGTCGCTCATAAAAGGCAATCAGCTCATGCCTTGAACTAATAACCGCCATAACGAATGTATTGACGGACCACGCTTGCTGGGCCGCAAGTTCTGCCGCTTGCAGCAACTGCTTGCCTATACCGCAACCTTGTAATGACGGTTGAACGGCCAACATGCCAAACTGCACTTGTTGCCCGCTTCTCTCCAGGTGTATCGACGCGACCAGTTCTGAGGCATTTTTACACAAAAGAATGATGGAGTCGTCGCTGGCAATCAAGTGTTTAAGTTCTGTAGCTTCGGTCCGGCGCCCATCTAGCAGGTCAACTTCCGTGGTCCAGCCTTGCCTACTGATTTCACCGCGATAGGCAGAATTAACAAGGGCTGCCAGCTGTTCTGCTTCATGTTGCTGGGCTTTAGAAAATGCGAGTGTTTGCACTATCAAAATCACTCCTTTGGCAATCTATAGACTGCAAGCTGAGTTGCTTAGTAAAACTGTGGGGCTTTTATTGGTTATGGTGATGAACAACTTTATTCCGGCCGGTTTCTTTGGCTTGATAAAGCGCACTGTCGGCACGGACAACTAAGCTCTCGGAGTCGTCGCCCGCTCGCAATTGGGCAATGCCAATCGACAGGGTAATTTTGTGCAGTGGCTGATTATTGTCTTTGCGCTTCAAACGGCTGCTTTCCATGGAACTACGAATATTTTCGGAAATTTCTATGGCTTTATCTTTAGAGGTATTGGGCATGATAATCGCCAGCTCTTCGCCGCCATATCGGGCAACGTAGTGATGATCTTCAGAATGTTTTTTCATTAATGCGGCGACATATTTAATAACATTATCACCAACGGTATGCCCGTAATCGTCATTCACACGCTTGAAATGATCAATATCTAGTAAGGATAAATAAGTTTTATCGGGCTCCGATTGCTCAATAATTTCCGCCAAGGTCATATCAAAGGCGCGACGATTGAGTAGGCCCGTCAAGCCGTCGGTGACAGCCATTTGCCGCACCTGCGTCAATTCTAAACGCAACAATTCCATTTCTTTATTGGCTTCATCCAGTTTGTTCTTCATGGCTTGGCTGGTAGCGGCCAGAGACTGGGTTTCTTGGATGATTTCTTGCAAAACAATTTTGATGTCGGTTGCTTCGGAAATGTTCTCCAGAACTAGCGTTTTTTTCTGAAAGCTATCGTTAGTAATTTCTGCTTTTTTATAGGTGTCATTAATAGAAATTGACGCTTGCGCAATGACTTTTTGAATATGCTCGTTAATTTTCTCAAAAGACTCAAGCGAGGCATTGCAGACATGTTTTTTGTAAAGCTCGATACTAATTTCGCTATCAATAGGTATTTGTTGGCTAATTAACTTATTAACGACTTCAGTCAATTTAGCGTTATTACCAGCCACATAGTCATACCAGATAGCATAATTTATAGGATTGGCGGCGACGTTGTGACGCACCATCAGCGGGAGAATTTGTTTTATGTAGGCAGCATTCAACGTGGTTGAAAAGTCGTAACACTGTATAAAAGAAATACTTTTAGTCATTTAATGAATCCTACTTTTGAAAACACATTTTTAGTGATTATGTTCACAATGATAGCCAACCATTGTGTCAACTTGCAGATTTGAACAACAAACGCTTAGGCTAAATAACAGGCCTTTTTATTACCGGAAAATTCTAATTTATAGCTCGACAGGCAACGTCACTCATACAACTCACTGCTACCATCCAGATCGCCAGTCTGGCTGTAAAGCATTGGCTTTCCTTGCTTAAGTAAGGCCGCATCGATTACTTCACAGATAGCAACGACGTGATCACCGGCATCGGTAAAGTGACTAACTCGACAATCAAAATACGCCAAACTGTCCGATAAAATGGGCGCGCCAGTCTTATCTTGCTGCCAAGCAAATCCCGCCATTTTATCTTTACTAGATTGACCAAAATGACCGGCCAAAGCCATTTGGTCGCTTGCCAAAACATTCACTGTGCAGATTTTGCCGGCTTTAAGCAGTTGATAGGAATAATGCTCAGGATTGATGCTGATCGCCAGTAGCGGCGGAGCAAAGGATACTTGCATCACCCAGGCGGCGGTAAACGCATTCTGCAGTTCGCCATCGCGCACACCAATCACATAAACGCCGTGAGTAAGGTATTTACAGACGTCATCAATGTTTTCAATCATGTTGCACCAGTTTAATTCGCATAGATAAGTCGACGGCTTTGATATTTTTGGTCAACGCGCCGATGGAAATGTAATCGACGCCAGTTTCTGCAACGGCTCGTATGTTTTCAAGATCGATGTTGCCGGAGGCTTCAAGTTGAATTTGGCCATTGTTAAATTCAACGGCAATGCGCATGTCTTCAAGGCTAAAGTTATCGAGCATGATGCGATCCGGTTTGGCGGCAATAGCGTCGCGCAGTTCTGCCAAGGATTCAACTTCCACCTCTATTGCGACAGTGGATAACGCGCGCGCAGCCTGTATAGCTTGAGCGATGGAGCCGGCGGCAATGATGTGATTTTCTTTAATCAAGACGCCATCATACAAACCGATACGATGGTTGTAACAACCGCCACAGGCAACCGCGTATTTTTGCGCCTGTCTCAGTCCAGGAATGGTTTTGCGGGTATCTAACACCTTACAGCCGGTGCCGGCGACCGCTTCGGCATATTGCCTGGCAATGCTAGCCGTCGCTGACAACGTTTGCAGTAAATTAAGCGCGGTGCGCTCGCCTGTTAATAAGCCGCGGGCCGGGCCTTTGATGAGGCACAAGGTTGCACCGGCAGTAACGGCTGCGCCTTCAGCTACCAACCATTCAATCGCTATATTTGCATCCAACGCGTTAAAGACCGCATCAAACCAGGCTTGACCGCACAGCACCATATTTTCACGGCTGATAACCTCAGCCTCGGCAGTCATAGTCGCGGGAATAATAGCGGCGGTAATGTCGCCGGTACCGATGTCTTCTGCAAGAAACGTTTGAATTTGGGAGAGTGAAGGAATCATGGTGTTAGGTTTTCGAGGATGCGTTCAGTAATGGGTTGTTGGTTAACATTGACTCGTCTGGCTTGGCCAGAACGTATAAGCTCGGCTAATTCTGTAATAGCGTACTCCCGCAGTTTTTCGCCACTTTTATCGACAAACAGTAGGCGTTGCATAACAGGACTTTTCCACGCCAGTTTACCCCAGCGTTGGCCGGAATCAGCAATAAACTCCAGCCAGCTGCCTTCTGGGAGTTGTTGTACCACAACAATGTAGCTATCAATAACTGCGTCTGCTGGACTTTGGGAGGAATTATTTTCATTTGTCTGGACATTGGCTGCTGATTTTTTATCCAGTACCAGCACATGCAACACCGCTAATTCCTTAAAAAACCGGGCTCGATCCGCTTTATCGAAATTAATTTGTTTAAGGCCATACCGCAATGCGTTAATGAGCTCAGGCAATATGGTCAGAATACGTTGCCTGGCCTGTTCATCAGACGGCGGCAATACGCTAAAAATCAAGTCGTCCAGGGTTTGTAAGTGTTTTGCCCACAATTCGGGTTGTTCGTTTTTATGCGGATACACTGCTAACAATACTTGTAGCCAGGCCTGCTGCAGGAAATCTCTAATAGTCGCTGGTAAGGCTTTATTATTCAGCCTGCTAGCCACAATCATGGCTACTTCTTCATTATCCGCCAGCGGCGTTTCTGATGAAGCCAACAGCTGCCGGTAATGTTCCTCATAGCGTTGCACGCCATGTTGTTGAGCAGTCAAATACTTAGCAAAAGCATTATCTGCCGCCACCCAAGCGGCTATTTCAAAGCCACTATCGGTTATCTTATTTACCACGCCAACTATTTGCTGGATGATGGTTTGTCCACCAGTTGAGTCTTCATTTACCAAACTACCGACCGCATAAAACTTATCCAGTAACTGTCGGACTGGACTTTCTGGCAACGCCAACAAATCCGGTTGCACCAATGCCACAGCGGCCATGGGCATTTGCAGGGGCGCTATAGCTAATTTTACTGGATTGGGCAAATTTTCATCTTGGCCCAATTGTGCAAAAATCAAAGCCACAATATCCAGAATATCTTGATCGACTTGATCCAACTGTCGCGTTTCGTCACTGAAATTGAGCGCTGCCAATTTTTTCAATAAGGGATGTTTTAACGGTAGTTCATAAACTGGTGTGACCTTATTAAAGCCTCCATAAGAAAGCACTTGTAGCGCATTGATGATTTCAATGTGCTCATAAGCAAGGTTGTCATTATCTACAAGCACATCGTAAGCAGAAGGTGAATGCTTAGTACGCCAAAGCCGAAATTTTTGTCGAAGTGGTTCAAAAACGTTGTTAGCTAGCGGGGTGTCAGCGTGAATATTAGCGGGCTTATTTTCTGTGTAGTCATTTTCAAGCGTAAAGTTCTGTTCGGCCGTGTCCTTGGTACAGTGAATTTTTAGTTCTCGGTAAATAAAGCCTAACTGACTAAAAATGTTGGCAGCAAAGACGTTATAAAGCGCCACCCGATATTCGGTATTTAATTTTAAAGGCTTAAATACTTCAAACAACGTGCGTAATAGATTTTCTGGAGAAACTGGATTTTGTCCGGAAGACATCACCTGTTTGCCTAACAAGAGAGCTAACTGTTGATTAAACTCACTCAGCTCCTCAAGAAATTGGTTTTCACAGCTACGAATAACTTGGCTAACGGCATAATCTTCTTTAACAAACTCATCATCGAGCAATTTGGCCGCATTCCATTGAATTTGCTCAGTTTTTTTAATCGGCGTTTGCTGCTGCAGCTCGTCAAACGCAGCGCTGATTTTAAGAAGATATTGTTCGCTAATTATTTTTTTAGCGGTATGCAGATAATCGGTAAGTTTTTTATATTGTTCCTTCGATAACCTGTCACGCTCTTTGCCCAGTTGCAAACCAAATTCAAATTCAAGCCGCGCCATACAATCATCTAGGTAAGTAGCAAAATACTGTAAGAACAGTGTCTTGATCTTGCCTATTTGCAGGCTGTTAATTTTTGGCTGTATATCCATGGTTGTGTAGTGCTGCTCAACAGTTAGCGACAGAAAAATTAATCGTATCGATTAATTTAGCCAATAATAGACGCCTTTTCTGCAAATAAACTCCGTTACGCTTTGACTGTTTACCCATGAACATAAATCAACATTGGTTATCCGACATAATCCACACGCCCTCGCCTAATTTTGATGAACGACCTGATCCAAGTGATATTTCTTTGCTGGTCATTCATTGTATTAGCCTACCGCCACATGAGTTCGGCAATAACTATATCGATCAATTGTTTTGCAACCAACTCAACCCCGACGAGCACCCTTATTTTAAAGAGATAAGTCAGCTCAAAGTCTCGGCGCATTTATTGATTAAACGAGACGGCACATGCGTGCAATACGTACCTTTTGATCAACGCGGCTGGCATGCTGGACAATCGGTTTATCAGGGGCGCGAACGTTGCAATGATTTTTCTATCGGCATAGAACTTGAAGGCACCGAACAAACCCCATACACCGATCAACAATACAGCCAGCTGACGGAAGTAATTGATACCTTGCTTAAGCATTATCCAACCCTTTCAAAACAGCATATTACGGGTCATAGCGATATTGCACCGGGTCGTAAAACGGATCCCGGTGCAGCGTTTGACTGGCAAAGACTCTTCGACTTATTGCGTTGAACGGGATAAGTCGCCAGATTTAGGGTGAGTCAAGCCAAAGGACTCAAGCAGCATCAGCACCACGCCCAAAGTAATGGCAGAATCGGCGATGTTAAACGCCGGCCAATGCCAGGTATCGACATACACGTCGAGAAAGTCAATCACGTAACCATACGCCAAGCGATCAATTAAATTACCGACCGCACCACCCAGCACCAATGCCAAAGCCACGGCCAACAACGTTTCATGAGATTTTAACCGCGCTATCCATACGGTAATCACCACACTGATAACCAAAGCTAGGCCTGCAAAAAACCAACGCTGCCAGCCACCCGCTTCACTTAAAAAACTAAACGCCGCCCCGGTGTTATGTACATAAGTCAGACTGAAATATGGCATAACCGGAATGGATTGATAAAGCTGCATGGTGCTATCAACTAATAACTTGGTGCCTTGATCCAACGCTAACGCCAGCACCGACAACCATAACCATTTCAACATACTCAACTCACGCATAATGTCGTTGCTCGCCAGCCCCTGCAACATTGTCTATGCAACGACCACAAAGCTCTGGATGCTCTTCATGAGTACCCACATCAGGGGTCTGATGCCAGCAACGAACACATTTGGCATGCTCAGACACGATAATTTTCACGCTAATGCCTTCAATTTCTGTTACTACCGCATCATCTGGAGCGCTATTCGCAGCAAACGCTGTTGCCGTTGACGTTATAAAAACAAATCGTAACTCATCACCCAGTAGTGTTAACGCCTGCAGATATTCAGGGCTGCAATACAGTTCTACTTCCGCGTTAAGTGAGGCGCCTATATCACCTTTGGCACGGCTTTTTTCCAGCTCTTTACTGACCGCGGTACGTACTGCCATCAGTTTCTGCCAAACATCCCGATTTAATACAGCATCAGCATCCAGCTCGACTAAATCCTGGTACCAAGTCGTCAAAAATACCGACTCGCTACGTTCGCCTGGCAAGTATTGCCAGATTTCATCGGCGGTATAACTGATAATCGGTGCCAGCCAGCGGGTTAAAGCTTCAAGCACATGATACATGGCAGTTTGCGCCGAACGCCGCGCCAAACCATCGGCTTTAGCGGTGTATTGACGGTCTTTAATAATGTCCAGATAAAAGCCACCCAGATCGATCACACAGAAATGATGTACTTTTTGATAAATATGCTGGAACTGATAGCTTTCGTAAGCGCTTTTAACTTCTTCTTGTAATGAAAAGGCCCGATCGACAATCCAGCGATCCAGTGCCAATAAGTCGTTGCTGGCAATCAAATCTTGTGCAGGATCAAAATCATCCAGATTGGACAGCAAAAAGCGCGCGGTGTTTCTCAAGCGTCGATAGCCGTCAGAGGTGCGATTAAGAATTTCACTGGATACAGTCATTTCGCCGCGATAATCGGTAGATGCAACCCACAAGCGCAACACATCAGCACCCAAATCCTTCATCACCGACTGCGGCGCAATCACATTACCTTTGGATTTGGACATTTTCTTGCCTTCCGCATCCACAGTAAAACCATGCGTTAAAACTGCCTTATATGGCGCGACATCATTCATAGCAACAGAAGCCAGCAAAGACGATTGAAACCAACCGCGATGTTGATCGGAGCCTTCCAGATATAAATCTGCTGGAAATGCTAACTCCTCGCGTTTAGCCAGCACACAGGCATGGGTAACACCGGAGTCAAACCACACATCCAATGTATCTGTCATTTTGTCGTAATGTTCAGCATCAGTACCCAGAAATTCGGCAATATCCAAATCAAACCAGGCATCGATACCCTGCTGCTCAATACGCTTAGCAACTTGCTCTGTTAACTCGGCAGTACGCGGATGTAATTCGCCGGTTTCTTTATGTACAAAAAAAGTAATCGGCACACCCCAAGTACGTTGTCTGGACACACACCAGTCAGGACGACCTTCCATCATATTTTCTATTCGTGCCAGGCCCCAATCGGGAATCCAGGTAACGCGTTTGACTTCTTCAAGTGCCAGCTCACGCAAATGATTTTTATCCATGGAGATAAACCACTGCGGCGTTGCCCTGAAAATAATGGGGGTTTTATGCCGCCAGCAATGTGGATAACTATGCAAAATAGCATGGTGATGCAGTAACTTGCCGTTGCCTTCCAATACTTCCAGTACATGCGCATTGGCATTAAAAACGTGCTCTCCTGCAAAGAACTCAGTCCCCGGCAAGAATACGCCATCGCCGCCAACAGGATTATCCACTGGCAAGCCGTATCTCATGCCGACCACGTAATCGTCCTGACCATGGCCTGGCGCCGTATGCACAGCACCAGTACCGGCTTCGGTTGTAACGTGATCACCTAGGATAATAGGCACCTGCCGATCATAGAATGGGTGCTGCAGCACCTGTTTTTCCAAGGCCGAACCTTTGCAATAAGCAATAACGTGATAATCATCGATGCCATAGCGTAACAAAGCGTCTTTGAGCAAGGCTTCAGCAACTACCAAGCGCTCATTCGCAGTTTGCACTACGACATATTCCAGTTCTGGATTGAGGGCGACAGCTTGGTTGGCTGGCAAGGTCCATGGAGTGGTCGTCCAAATAACTACCGATAAAGGTCCATGACCTTCATGCTCCGGCGCATGATGGCAAGTGGCCATAAATGCTGCTTCGTCGACCACTTGAAAACGCACATCGATGGCTGGCGAATGCTTATCTTCATATTCAACTTCAGCTTCAGCCAATGCCGATCCGCAATCGGTACACCAATGCACCGGTTTGGCGCCTTTGGTTAGATGTCCTTTTTGAGCAATTTTGCCCAACGAGCGGACGATGTCGGCTTCAAAGCCAAAGTCCATCGTTAAATACGGTTGTTGCCAATCACCAAGAATGCCTAGTCGAACAAATGCTTCTTTTTGCAGCAAGACTTGCTTACCTGCATACTCCCGGCAGGCTTTACGAAATACAGTGGGAGATACTTTAACGCCGGCTTTGCCAATCTTTTTTTCCACCTGTAACTCGATGGGTAGACCGTGACAATCCCAGCCTGGCACGTAAGGCGCATCAAACCCACTCAGCGTTTTAGACTTAATAATGATGTCTTTCAACACTTTATTAACCGCATGACCAATATGAATTTCGCCATTCGCATACGGCGGGCCATCATGCAAAATAAATTTTGGCCGCCCTGCGAAGGCGACCCTAATTTTTTTATAAAGTTTGGCTTCCTGCCATTTTTTTAAGCGCTCAGGCTCTCGCTGGGCTAAATTCCCTTTCATAGGGAAAGAAGTGTTGGGTAAATTAAGTGTTTTTTTATAATCCATTGTCATGACACAAACTCGGCAAAAATCTTTTTAGTTTCGGCCACATCTTTTACGATCTGAGCCTTAAGGTGTTCCAGCGACGGAAAGCGAATTTCGTCTCTGATTTTTTGTTTGAAATGGACTTGCACGTAGCGTCCGTAAATATCCTTATCAAAATCAAATAAATGTGTTTCCAATATCACTTTTGAACTGCCATTAACCGTGGGCCGGGTGCCCACATTGGCAATACCTTGAAATTCTTTATTGTCTATGCCGGTCATAGTGACCGCAAATACACCATCAACAGGCGCATTTTTCCTGAACATTCTGATATTAGCTGTAGGGTAACCGATAGTGCGTCCGAGTTTATCGCCATGTACTACCCGCCCGCAAACAGAATAACATTGTCCTAATAATTGTTCGGCATGTGGCAAATCACCCGAACAAAGCGCGTCTCGAATTAACGTGCTACTTACTCTCAACTCGCCCAATTGAAAGGAACCAGTGTCTTCCACTGTAAATCCATACTGGTGACCTTTATCTTTAAGCAAAGCAAAATTGCCTCGCCGCGCTTTGCCAAAATGAAAATCATCGCCAATAACTAGATGTTTTACATGCAATTTTTTTATTAACACCTGATCGATAAACTGCTCGGCGTCAACATTGGCAAAATCACGATTGAATCGAACGACTAATAAATCGTCAACAGGAAGTTGGTTAAACTGAAGCACTTTTTCTCGCAATCGCATTAATCGCGAAGGCGCATTGTCTGCAAGAAAATATTCCAGCGGTTGTGGTTCAAAAATCATCACAACAACTGGCAATCCTAACGCTTTGCCGCGCTCGGCTAATTTATCTATCACCACCCTGTGACCAAGGTGAACACCATCAAAATTGCCTATTGTTAATACACAACCGTTTTTGAATGGCTCTAATTGTGATAGACCTCTAATTAAACGCATGCACTTGATGAGTTATAAAAAGTTTATTCTACCATGCCCACTTTGGCTTGAATTCAAATCATCAACCTCATAACAATGGATAATCAAAAATTAAGCGCATAAAAAAAAGCCCGACGATTTCTCGCCGGGCTTTTTTATTGCTCCGAGGAGCAATGTAGAATTATTTCAGCTGTGATTTCTTGAACAGGTTGTCCAATTTGCTGTTAGTGTCTTGTGCGTACTGAGCAGCGCGGTTAGCAGCAGATTCAGCAGCGGCAGCTTTAGCAGATGCATCAGCAGCAGCACTTTGAGCATTAGCAGCATCAGCAGAAGCTTGAGCAACAGAAGTTTTCAAGCCATCAATTTGTGATTGCAGGTTTTCGATGTCTGAAGTGCTGGCACAACCAACAACCAAACTTGCAACTAAAGCGACCATCGATAATTTAATTACTTTTTTCATATTATTTTTCCTTACTAAGAGTTATTACAACAAAAAAATGAAACACCGATTGAATTTTGCACGTTTTTCAATGCACTTTCCAGTTTTATTTTATCCTTACTACCGTTCCAGTATCAACCCATTGACTTAAATGATCGATCTGCGTGTTAGTTAAAGCAATGCAACCATGCGTCCAATCGAATGCTTTATGGACATCTAAATTACCGCGACCGAGGCCGTGAATCCCAATCTGGCCGCCTAATGGCGTGTTTTGAGGGGGTATTTGATGAGCATGATCGGCTGACACAATACGACCATAGGTCTCTTGATCAATTAACCCCTCCCGCAATGCGTTTTCGGCATCGTTTGCAGAAGGATAAGTTAGACCAAAAAACTTACGGAATTTACTTTTCTCACCAACCCAACCAATACGGTACTCACCAAAGGGCGTAATATTATCGCCTCGTCTGTGTTTAAGCCCAGCGCCACCTCGGCCAATCGCTATTTCATCAATAACATCCAAGGTTTGCTCGCCTCTCTTGACTTCAATTTTTTTGGCATGGGTATCTATTAATAGCCACACATCTTGAGTCGCGTAACTTAAACAAGAAAATAACCCCAAGCTGACCAATAAACAAACTCTTAACATAAACGCTCTACACTCAATAAAGATTTTGATGTACTTTAAGACCACGTAATTGACGCCAAGGACCACTCATGCAAATTGAAACCATCACAACTAGCCCTTATAACGATCAAAATCCGGGAACATCAGGACTTAGAAAAAAAGTAAAAGTCTTTCAACAACCCAATTACCTGGAAAACTTTGTTCAAGCGATTTTCGACTCGCTACCAGACCGTATCGGCAAAACATTAGTATTAGGCGGAGACGGCCGCTATTTTAATCTTAGCGCCATTCAAACTATCATCAAGATAGCAGCTGCCAATGGCTTTAGCGGACTTATTATAGGCCAAGGCGGCTTACTGTCCACACCCGCAGCTTCTAACCTCATCCGTAAATACAATGCGTTTGGTGGTTTGATACTTTCTGCCAGTCATAACCCTGGCGGACCCGACGAAGATTTTGGCATTAAATACAACGCCGGCAATGGCGGCCCCGCTCCAGAAAAAGATACCGTGCAATTTTATCAGCGCAGCCAAATTATTGACCGCTATTACATTGCTGGCATTGATGATGTTGATCTGGACAAAATTGGCGATCTGCAAATAGACGATTTCAAAATCACTATTATCGACCCGGTTACGGATTATGCTGAATTGATGCAGTCGATTTTCGACTTCGACCTACTCAAACAAAGCATCAGTTCAGGCTACATTACCCTTCTTTTTGACGCCATGCACGCAATTACAGGGCCTTACGCCAAAAGGATCTTGGTAGATATACTTGGGGCGTCGCCTGAATCGGTAATCAATGCCGTGCCCTTGGAAGATTTTGGCGGCCATCACCCCGATCCCAATCTTGCCCATGCACACGAATTAGCAGCCAAAATGTTCAGCCCCGACGCTCCGACCTTTGGTGCCGCTTCTGATGGTGATGGCGACCGCAATATGATTACCGGCAGCCAGATTTTTGTAACGCCTAGCGACAGCCTGGCTATTATGGCCGCCAATGCCCAACTAATCCCCGCATACGCCAAAGGTTTAAATGGCGTCGCACGGTCCATGCCGACCAGCCAGGCTGTCGATCGCGTTGCGGCTCATTACAACATCCCCTGCTTTGAAACGCCCACCGGTTGGAAGTTTTTCGGCAATTTAATGGATGCCGGCAAAATCACACTGTGCGGCGAAGAAAGTTTTGGTACAGGCTCTACTCACGTTAGAGAAAAAGACGGCTTATGGGCAATACTGTTCTGGCTCAACTTAATTGCCCGTAAGCGTCAACCGGTTGCCGATATTGTCCATGAACATTGGCAAAAGTTCGGCCGGGACATTTACTGCAGACATGATTATGAAGCCATAGATAACGACACTGCTAATGGCATTATTGGGCATCTGCGCGATCAATTATCTACGTTGCCCAGCCAAACTTTTGGTGAATATGTTGTTAAATATGCTGACGAATTCAGCTATCACGACTCTGTTGACGGCAGCATTAGCAAAAACCAAGGCATACGTATCGGTTTTGAAGACGGCTCGCGAATTGTTTTTCGACTATCTGGCACCGGCACAGTCGGCGCTACTTTAAGAATTTACTTAGAAAAATTTGAACCTAATCCAGACCAACATGATCAAGACGCTGGAATTGCCCTAGCAGAACTCATTGAGCTGGCCGAACATTTCTGCCAAGTAAAACAACGTACCGGCCGTAACGAACCCAACGTTATCACTTGATAATAATAGCAGCGTCCATCAGCTTATGATGGACGCTTTCCTTTATATTTCAATGTCATGTGCGATACCGTGCATAGTGCAAATCAGCAATACACCAGCGGCAATTAAAGCAATTTGCTGCAGCGATGTTTTCATATCGGTTTTTTTGTGTAGTGACGGTATTAAATCGGCAACAGCAATATAGATAAAGCTTGAGGCCGCCAGTGCCAAAAAATACGGCAAACTGTTGTGCAAATCTTCCAGGCTAAAATAGGCCAGCACACCACCCAACACCGTACCCAAGCTTGCCAGTATGTTGTAAAACAGCGCCTTACTTCTTGAATAACCACTTTGCAATAAAATTGCAAAATCGCCGACTTCTTGTGGAATTTCATGCGCAGCAACCGCCAGGCTGGTGACAATCCCCAACTTAACATCGGTTAAAAACGCTGCAGCAATAAGCACTCCATCGACAAAATTATGCATGCTGTCGCCCAAAATAATCAGCGACCCAGCTGATTTCGCAGTGGCATGTGCGTGACTATGTCCATGACCGTCATGCTCATGTTCATCACCGTGGGCCTCACATTCACCAAAGTGACAGTGCCGCCAAATCAGTAATTTTTCCAGCACGAAAAAGCCCAGAATACCTGCCAAAACGGTGCCTGATAACGCTTGGAACTGTGCCGGCTCGACCGCTTCAAATGCCTCGGGAATCAACCCCCAAAAGGCAACTGCTAACAACGCACCTATCGCAAAACTAATACCATGCGGCAACACTGTGTTTCTATGTCGCTCTGGCAATAACAAAAAAACAGCGGCCGCCATGACGCTTAAAATACCGCCGATAGCAGTAAAGATGATGATCAGTACCAATAAATTCACTAAGTTATTCTCTCCATATCAGGGTCGCCATTCGCCCTGTCTGTTGATCGCGGCGGTATGAGTAAAAACGTTGCGCATCGGTCATGGTACAAAAATCGCCACCAAATACCTTATTTACTCCCAGCGAGGCCAATTCAATTCTGGCTAATTGATAAATATCGGCTAGCCATTTGCCATTATTTTGCTGGGTGAAAGCATCATCGAATGCCCCGGATTTTTGTACAAATGCTTCTCGAACTTCTGCGCCCACTTCAAAACAGTCAGGGCCAATAGCGGGACCTAACCACACTAAATAATCGCCAGCGCCCATCGCAGCAAGCGTGTTACTGATAATTCCGTTTAATAACCCACGCCAACCGGCATGAATAGCACCGACACAGTCACCGCTAGCAGAACACACCAACACCGGCAAACAGTCCGCCGTCATTACCGTACACACCACCCCGCGCTCGCGCGTGTAACTGGCATCAGCTTGTTCAAGGGTCATACATTTATCGGCCTGAATCACTCGATTGCTATGTATTTGCTCCATCCATACCGGCTCAGCAGGCAGCTCCAGCATATTTTTAATAATTTGCCGATTTTGTTTAACCCGACTGATGTCATCGCCGACATGTAATGCCGGGTTTAGACTATCGTAAGGCGGCAAACTGACGCCGCCGGTACGCAAGGTAGCCGCCGCACGGACTCCCTCAGGCGCCGACCAATCAGGTGTAAGCCAATGTTTACTCTTGCTCATTGTCGGCTAATGCATCTAACAAACGCTGCATATCTTCCGGCATCGGCACTTCCCATTCCAAGTATTCGTCGGTAACAGGATGCTGTAAACCTAGTCTTGCCGCGTGCAGGGCCTGCCGCTTAAAGCTACGCAATTCTTTTTCCAGGCGTTCGCTACAGCCCGCCGGCATTTGAAAGCGCCCACCATAGACTTGGTCACCCAATAACGGAAAACGAATATGCGCCATGTGGACCCTAATTTGATGCGTACGCCCGGTTTCCAATTTGACCCGAATCAAGGTATGCCGGGTATAGCGTTGCACTACACGATAATGGGTCACCGATTCTCGGCCGGATTCTCTGACGACATATCGCAGCCGATCACTCGGATGCCGACCGATCGGCTCATCAACCGTACCACCGGCCGTCATACGCCCACGGCTAATTGCCAGATATTCACGCGTAATGTCCCGAGCCTGCAACTGTTGCGTTAAGCTATTGTGAGCTTGCAACGTTTTTGCCACCATCAGTAATCCGCTGGTTTCCTTGTCGATACGATGCACTATGCCGCCCCGGGGCAATGTTTCCAACGAGGCGTCATGATTTAACAAAGCGTTCAGCAACGTGCCATGCCAATTACCTATGGCCGGATGCACCACTAGGCCCGCTGGCTTGTTTACGATCAGCAAGCTTTCATCTTCAAAGATAATGTCTAAAGGAATCTCTTCCGCTTCACACTCAATCACCACCTCTGCTTCAGCATCCAGGGAAATATGCTCGCCCCCCTCAAGCTTATCCTTAGCTTTGAGCGCCACACCATTTACTTGTACCCGGCCCGCTTTGATCCAAATCTGTAACTTGCTGCGCGAATAATCCGCAAACAACTCCGCCAGCACTTGATCCAAACGCATGCCGGCCATCTCATAAGGCACTTCGGCCATTAGTCTTGTCATAACAAGCTCTTCTGATTAACTTACGGTTAAGTTATACTCGCCAATAGCAACCGCCTAACTCATAGCGCAGTTATATCCAACGAGAAAAACCCACAATGTTACAACGTGTCATTAGCACTATGCGATTTAATTTAATTAAATTTTTATTCATCTGCTGCTTAGGTTTATCTCTGCAAGGCTGCGAAACTCTTAAAAGCTTATCTTCTTTCGCAGGTTCAGATTCTGAATCAGAGGATGAATACGTCGGCTGGAATGCAGAAAAATTTCGCACTGAAGCCAAAATAGCCCTGGACGCCGGCAGCTACGACAAGGCAATCAAAATCTACGAAGCCTTAAGCGCACGTTACCCTTTTGGTGATGAATCAGCTCAAACCCAGCTTGATGTCGCTTATGCTTATTATAAAAATAATGATCCCGAAGCCGCGATTTCCGCCGCCGACCGCTTCATTAAAATCAACCCGCGTAGCGACAGTGTCGACTATGCCTATTATTTAAAAGGCCTAGTCAACTACAACCGTGACATCGGCTTTATCGATCGTTTTCTGCCCACGGACGCCTCCCAACGCGACCCAGGCAATGCTCGGCAAGCTCTCGAAAACTTTTCCGAGCTGATTCGCCGTTTTCCGCGCAGCAAATATGTCGCCGACTCACAATTACGCATGATCGCTCTAAACAACAATCTTGCGATGTATGAGGTCCATGTGGCGCGGTTTTACATGAAACGCAAAGCGTATGTTGCTGCCGCCAATCGGGCTAAAACGGTAGTGGAAAAATACCAACGCACCCCGGCAGTCCCTTATGCTCTAGAAGTTATGAAGGACGCCTACACGCAACTTGATCAGCCGGATTTAGCTCAAGATGTCGCTCGAGTTTACGATCTCAACTTCCCTAATGGCCCGCCTGTGCCTGAACACAAAGACGCCACTTTCTCGCACAAAGTATGGGACTTTATAGGTTTGGAAAAATAACAATACTTTTTAAAAATCTTAGATTCAAATAAAAAGGGCGGGATCTCTTATGAGATCCCGCCCTTTTTTGGACAATTAAAAATCCTTAGCCTTTGACTTTCTTTTCCAGCTGAGCTTGGGTTAAATGCCTGACATCCTCACCCTTGACCATATAAATCAAATGCTCGCAGATATAGCGAGCGTGATCGCCGATTCTTTCCAAGGCGCGCACTGTCCAAAGTATGTCTAAGGTACGCGTAATGTTTCTTGGATCCTCCATCATCTGAGTAATCAGCTGTCTTAAGATGCTGGCATATTCTTTATCAACATTTTCATCACGACCGGTAATCTCGGTAATGGTGTCGATGTTCATTCTGGCGAAGGCATCCAATGCTTCATGCAACATCTCTTTAACCAAATCGGCCATGTGTTGTAATTCGTAATAATCATCACGTTTGCCTATTGAGTCTGACAGATGGATAGCCATATTGGCGATACGCTCAGCCAAATCGCCGACACGCTCTAACTCGTTAATCACCTTGATGACGGTCAGCAATAGTCGCAAATCAAATGCGGCAGGTTGCCTTAACGCCAAAATCTGGCAACTTTCCAGGTCGATAGCCATTTCCAGTGAATCAACCTGATTATCTTGTTTGATAACCTGCTCGGCCAACTCTACATCGCCATTAGTAAATGCCTTAACGGCCAGCTCGATCTGTTGTTCAACCAGACCGCCCATGGTTAATACTTTGTTACGTAAATCTTCCAGCTCTTTATTGAACTGCTCAGAAATATGATGACCTATTTTGCTATTGTCCATGCGTGCTCCTAATTAACCGTAGCGTCCGGTGATGTAATCTTCTGTTTGTTTTTTCACGGGCTTGGTAAACAACTGGCTCGTCGCACCCATTTCAATCAGTTCGCCCATATACATAAACGCGGTGTAGTCAGATACACGCGCCGCTTGCTGCATATTGTGGGTAACAATAACGATGGTGTATTTCTCTTTGAGTTCGTTGATCAGCTCTTCAATTTTTAATGTTGAAATTGGATCCAACGCCGATGCCGGCTCATCCAACAATAACACTTCAGGTTCTATCGCAATGGCCCGAGCAATTACCAATCGTTGCTGCTGTCCGCCTGATAAGCCTAAGGCATTGTCATGTAAGCGATCTTTCACCTCATCCCAGAGCGCCGCGCCGCGCAAGGCATTTTCAACCGTTTCTTCGAGTATGCGTTTGTCATTGATACCCTGAATCCGTAGCCCGTAACAAACATTTTCAAAAATAGATTTAGGGAATGGATTGGGTTTTTGAAACACCATGCCGACGCGTCTCCGTAGCGCTGCGACATTGACCGATTTGTCATAGATATTTTCGTTATCCAGCAAAATTTGGCCTTCGATAGTAACGTTATCAACCAGGTCATTCATCCGGTTGATGCAACGCAACAAGGTAGATTTGCCGCAACCGCTGGGGCCGATATAGGCAGTCACCTTTTTCTTGGGCATTTCCATATTAATGCTGTGCAAGGCCTGTTTTTGACCGTAAAAAAGCTGGAGATTTTCCACTTTGATACAAACTTCGGTCTGCTCATCGTGAGTCGTTCTACCTTGCAAAACAGAACTCATGTCTATCGCATGTGTAGGGGTGTGTTGTGCTGTCATGTATTAACCTTCCAATGCCCGGTATTTTTCTCTCAGATGATTCCTGATCAATATCGCCGCCAAATTCAGCCCGATAATCACCAGCACCAACAATAACGAAGTCGCGTAAACCAACGGTCTTGCCGCTTCAACATTAGGGCTTTGAAAGCCCACATCATAAATATGAAATCCTAAATGCATGAATTTTCTGTCCAAATGCAAAAAGGGATAATTGCCATCTAAGGGCAGCGTAGGCGCTAACTTGACTACGCCCACCAGCATTAACGGCGCCACCTCACCGGCCGCTCTAGCAACAGCTAAAATCAACCCGGTCATCATCGCAGGGCTAGCCATTGGCAGCACTGTGCGCCACAGTGTTTCAAGCTTAGTAGCACCTAATGCCAGACTGCCTTCGCGTATGGCTTTAGGAATACGCGCGAGTCCTTCTTCGGTAGACACAATCACTACCGGCAAGGTCAACAACGCCAAGGTGATGGATGCCCATAGCAAGCCTGGAGTACCAAACACTGGCGCAGGCGCTGACTCAGGATAAAACAAGCGATCAATGTTGCCGCCCAAAATATAAACAAAAAAGCCCAAACCAAATACGCCATAGACAATAGACGGCACCCCGGCCAAATTATTGACGGCAATCCTGATTAACCGAGTGGTAAAGCCCTGTTTGGCGTATTCGCGCAAGTAAACCGCCGCTACCACACCAAATGGCGTGACGATTACTGACATCATCATCACCATCATTACGGTGCCAAAGATGGCCGGAAAAATACCGCCTTCGGTATTGGCTTCACGCGGATCATCCGTCAAAAATTCAAATAATTTGGCGCCGTAATGACCCGCTTTATCAAAAAAACTCATGGTATTAGGCTGGTAAACCCTGACGACCTTGGACAGGGATATTTCTACCTCGGCACCATCTTGGGTTTTAGCAACTAAGCTATCGCGCCTGATTTGCTGATAAAGCGCCGCTAACTGAGCCTGATATTGCTTATAGTCAATATCCAGCGCCGCTTTTTTGTCGTTAAGACGTTTTACTTGGCTGTCATCCCAGCGGTTTTTAAGCTGTAAACTCTTTTGCTCAAGTCGCAATTGCTCTAATGCGTAGTTAATCGCACCCACTTCCTTTTTTTCCAGATGCGCAATATCGTGATAAAGAGTCAACACACCGGCAATTTTGCTCTGCAACACTACCCAGGCTTCCTGACCGCTAGCAATGACTTGACCATTCTCTTTGACTGCTGCCAGCTCGCCATAAAAATTACCCCATTCACGGCGCTCAACCACCACCAAATTAGCAGGTGTCTCTTGTGATTTTATTTGCCTCTCTTGTATCCAGCGAAAATCTCCACCAGTAACATCCCGGTTGCCGGTTTTAACTAAATACTGCACCAGCGTTTCTTCCGTGTCGGCCATGGTAATCCCGCTGGATTTAGCCATTGCAGCCGGCGTGATACTGCTATCAACATGCTCACCGATGATGGTCTTGACCTGTCCTTCGTCCTGATAGGTAAATTGGATCACCTGTCCAGGCCAGAAATGGCCAATACCTCGCGCAACGATTAAACCCAGCACACCAACTACCATAATGAGACACACGCTCACTGCGGCTGCATTTAGCCATATCCAAGGGGCACCGCTCTTAAACCATAGTTTCATCATAATGAACTGTATTTTTCGCGTAGACGCTGACGAATCACTTCAGCCAACGTGTTGAAAATAAAGGTGAATACAAACAACACCAAGGCAGCTAAAAACAATATTCGATAATGGGTGCTGTCGACTTCCGATTCAGGCATCTCAACGGCAATATTGGCCGCCAAAGTTCGCAAGCCTTGGAAAACGCTCAAATCCATCACCGGCGTATTACCTGTCGCCATCAACACAATCATGGTTTCGCCAACGGCGCGACCGAAACCAATCATTACCGCGGAAAAAATCCCCGGACTGGCGGTTAACAGCACTACCCGGCTCATGGTTTGCCAAGGCGTCGCGCCCAATGCCAACGATCCAACCGTCAAATGTTTCGGCACACTAAAAATAGCATCTTCGGCAATCGAAAAAATCGTCGGAATTACCGCAAATCCCATCGCAATACCAACCACCAAGGCATTACGCTGATCATAACCAATACCAAGTGCGGATTTAAACCAGTCGCGCAAACTGCCGTTAAATAGCCATGTTTCCAGCGGAACGCTGACAGAAAAAGCGAACCAGCCACTGAGTAAAATCACCGGAATAAGGAAAGCTGCGCCCCAACCTTCGGGTATTTTTTGTGCCAGTTTTTTGGGTAAATGCAACCAGGCATAAGCAAACAGCATCACGCCCAGCGGCAATATCATCAGTAGCGCAAATACGCCGCCAAGGTGAGCTTCCATGAATGGCGCCAACCAAAGACCGGCTAAAAAACCCAAAATCACTGTAGGCAATGCACCCATGATTTCGATTGTCGGCTTAACATAAATACGCATTCCCGGTGCCATGAAATACGCTGTGTAAATAGCCCCCATCAACGCCAAGGGAATCGCCACCCACATGGCATAAAATGCGGCTTTGAGCGTACCAAACACCAATGGCGTTAAGCTGTATTTAGGCTCAAAATCGTTGCTGGCGGAAGAAGATTGCCAAATATAATCCGGCTTGGGATAGCTCTCGTACCAAACTTCTTGCCACAATGACTTGATAGATACCTCAGGATGTTCGTTATCTACTCGCCAAAAGTGCATTTGCCCATCGGCTAACTCAACCAATAAACCGTTCGCACGCGGCGATAACACCGCTGCGACTGGCTGAGCTTGTCCGATTTGCTGCTTAATCAATTGCCTTTCTGCCGTGGAATGGTAAATGCCCAGCACACCATCGGCATCAACTGCCATAAACCCTTTTCGGCGCTGTTCCGCATTAATTGCTACAACAGCTTTATCAGATACTTTAAATACCCTGATTTTTTCCATGGTGCGATGATTCAACTTATCTCTGATCATGCTCCATTGCGATACCTGCCCGCTGGAATCGCCGATCAACAGCGAAAGATCGCCATTTAAAAATTTCACGCTGGTGATTGTTTGTCCGGCTGTGACAACATTTTGTTCTTGCCTGAGCAATGGACTGCTCTTATTGCTGATGTCGATATAACTTAAGCGCCCATCAGCACTTAATAAATAAAGATTGGCTTCATCCTTATCAACCAAAATGGTCTCAACATTATCTGCCGACACTTCTAACACAGCATCAATTCGGGTCAACGCGGCCTCATCGGCAAACAAAGATTGTTCTTTAGTAAAGTTAACCAAACGAATTTTTCCGGCCGATTTAACAATAACTGTCGACGCATCACTACCGATCTTAACGGCTATTTTTTCTAGCGCCGCACCGGTTGTATCAATCACCAAAGGCGTTTCGCCCAAAGGATATTTAAGCGATGGCGTGATTAGACGTTTATTGTCCGGGTAAGTTGCTTTGTATTGATGCTTAACAACAATAGCTCGGCCATCTGACAACCCATAAATTACCGCACCCTCATTGATCGGACTGCCCTGAGAAAAGCTGGTAATTTTAACGCCTTCTGGAATAGCAACGGCCTGTGTCAGTACCACTTTGCCAGTCGCCACTTCAAAAAACACGACCTGCCCGCTTTCGGTAAATCTTGCAGCTACTTCATTTTGCTCCTCCATTTCCAGAAGTATGGTTTTACCCAACGCCTGTTCAGGTGCGGCATAATGATCAACTGGTTCGACACTTGCCGAAATAAACAGCGGATAAACCACATATAGCAAATAAAAGAAGATCAATACGATGGCTACGATTACGCCAAGACCTCCAGCTACGACGCCATAGCGAGCCAGTTTGTCTTTAAGCAATCGCCATTGCTCATAAGCAGGGGAAATCTGTATTGAAGCGGGCTTTTTTGTGTTTTTGTTTATTTCAGGCATGCTCAAAACTCATAAAGCACAGGGCGAGGAAGATAAATCCGCCTCGCCCTGTGCTTTTTTATTGGGATAAAGTTACTTCAGATTAGCCAGTACCTTTTCAACTACTTTGGCCGGTAAAGGAATATAACCATCTTTAATTACAACTTGTTGACCGGTCTTAGAAAGCACCATTTTTATAAACTCTCCATCCAACGGTGATAACTGTTGGTTAGGCTTTTTGTTCACATAAACATACAAGTAACGTGTCAATGGATAAGTACCATTGATAGCATTAGCAGGTGTTGCTTCAACAAAAGTGGTACTGCCTTTTTTAGCCAGCGGTACCATTTTAATACCGGATGTTGAATAACCCATACCTGAATAGCCAATACCGTTAACTGAAGTAGTTACCGACTGTACTACAGAGGCAGAGCCGGGCTGCTCGTTGACGTTACTTTTGAAGTCACCTTTACATAAAGCGTGTTCTTTAAAGTAACCATAAGTACCGGAGACTGAATTACGTCCATAAAGCTGAATGCTTTTTGCGCCCCACGCAGCAACACCTGCATCACCCCAGTTTTCAATATCCTTGTCCCCACCACATTTACGCGTTGATGAGAAAATCCCATCCACTTGCTCGATGGTCAAGCCTTTTACGGGGTTATCCTTATTAACCATTACCGCCAGCGCATCGATAGCTACTGGTATAGCAGTTGGCTTATAGCCATATTTGCTTTCGAAGGCTTCAACTTCGTTATCGGTCATTTCCCGGCTCATTGGGCCCAGATTTGAGGTGCCTTCAGTAAGTGCCGGTGGCGCGGTTGAAGATCCAGCCGCCTGAATCTGCACATTAACGTTAGGGTAAAGACGATTGAACTCTTCTGCCCACAAAGTCATCAAATTAGCCAGCGTATCGGAACCGACACTAGACAAGTTACCAGACACGCCGCTGGCTTTTTGATATGCAGGCAGATTGGCATCAACCTCTGCAGCAGCATAGGCTGCCCCATTGATCAAGTTAGCAGCGGCAAATCCCATTGCAGTAAGCAGGGACTTTGTTTTGTTTGATAATTGCATTATTCACTCCAGAGTTGATTTTAACTATCGCTATTATCATAAAGCAAGATGACAGAATTATGACAAAAACAAAACCTGTTTGACAGTAGATAGCGTTTGCGTCCAAAAGGGTTACGTCACATAATCCAAATACAGGTTGTCATAAAACCTTAACTTAGCCTTGCTATCTTGGGGATTTTGCTCACCGCCAGCCATTATTCAGGTACCCAGATGCCGCTATCTTTTGAATTCCCCAGCCACCTGACTGCTGAAGCATTTATTGTCCAGTTGGGCAATAAAACCAATCTACAGTTGCTGTCCAGGCATGACGGCCATAGAACTTATTACGACAGTTTTGACTGGCGCTTGTATTCGGCCGGTTTGAGCTGTGAATTGACCCAGTCAAAAACTTCATCATTGCTGGCTTTAATCGATTTGGCTGATGGCCGTAACCTTGTCAATATAGAACTTGCCAGCGTACCGGTATTTGCAAAAGATTTCCCTGACGACACCTGGCAACAGCATCTAGCGCCTATTCTGGAAATGCGCGCTTTACTACCGCTTTGCACCCTTAACTTTAAAAGCGTTCAACTTAACATTCTTAACGATGATCAAAAAATCGTCGTCCGCTTAGTTATTGAAGACTATGAACAACTTACCGATCGTTTACTTGTTTATCCAGTTAAAGGCTACGATAAAGCCAGCGAACATCTCATTGAAACACTTATCAGCCCGCCGTTTGAACTGACAGCTATAAAACACTCGCTGCTGCCAGCTGCATTACAGCTCAACGGCCGTAAAGCTTACGATTACTCATCAAAGCTCAACATCGATTTAGCCCCTGAGTTACGTGCTGATATTGCTTGCAAATACCTCTACAGCCACCTACTCAACACCATGAAGGCTAATGAAAAAGGTGTGATTACTGATCTTGACAGCGAGTTTCTGCATGATTTTAGAGTCGCCGTCAGACGAACCCGTTCTGGCTTAAGTCAGCTCAAAGGCGTATTACCCAACAATATTAGCGCTCGTTTTACCGACTTTTTTTCTTGGTTAGGACAAATCACCGGCCCGACCCGTGACCTGGATGTACACCTGTTAAATTTTGAGCATTATAAAGAAAGCCTACCCGAGTCCATCCGCGAAGATCTTAATCCTTTGCATGATTTCTTACTCGGCACACAAAAAAAAACCCATCAAGAACTGGCAAAAAAACTGCGTTCTGACAAATATATAAACACTCTGGCGGACTGGGAACTTTATCTAAAAGAACCCTCAAATAAACAACCAACAGAAGCCAATGCGCAACTCAACATCAAAGAATTGGCAGACCACAGAATCTGGAAAATGTTTAACCGCGTATTAAAAGAAGGCCAGGACATTACTCGATACTCGCCGCCAGAAGACTTACATGAATTAAGAAAAACCTGTAAAAAGCTGCGTTACTTAATGGAGTTTTTCCAATCCCTGTACCCGGAAGAACAAATAAAATACCTCATTAAAAACTTAAAAAATCTGCAAGAGGTACTGGGAGATTTTCAGGATTATTCTGTGCAAGAAAGCAATCTACGTGTGTTTAGCGAAGAAATGATCACCTTAAACACGCCTGCCAATACCTTTTTGGCCATGGGCGTACTTATTCAAGAACTGGATACTCGCAAATATCACGCTCGCAGGCACTTTACCGCTCGATTTTCCGAATTTGCCAGCACAGAAACCCAGCAGGCTTTTGCCACATTATTCGCAAACAACAAACCCCACAGGAAACACCCATGAAAGTATTGGCGGTTTACAGCATCAAAGGCGGCGTCGGCAAAACCTCAAGCGCCGTCAATCTGGCACACATCGCCGCCAATGAAGGCTATAAAACATTAGTCTGGGATTTGGACCCGCAAGGAGCGAGCAGTTATTACTTTCGCATCAAGCCCAAAATCAAAGGCGGCAGCAAAGATTTAATCGCCGGTAAACGCGAGCTAGACGACCTGATTAAAGGCACCGACTTTGCCAATCTGGATTTATTACCCGCCGATTTCTCATTCAGAAACCTCGATTTAGTGCTGGATGCCAGCAAAAAACCCACCCGGCAATTAAAAAAACTCATCAAGCCACTGGCTGACGACTACGATTTTGTTTTTTTAGATTGCCCGCCGAATATCTCGCTGCTTTCCGAAGCGGTGTTTGAAGCGGCCGACATGCTGTTATCGCCCATCATCCCGACCACGTTATCTTTGCGAACCTTGGATCAACTCAGTGTCTTTATCCACGAACACGAACTGCATGATCTAACCATATTGCCGTTTTTTTCCATGGTCGACCGCCGCAAAAAAATGCACCGCGACATCATGCTCAGCTTGGTCGAAAAGTACCCGACCATACTAAACGCCGCCATTCCCTATGCCAGCGACATTGAGCGCATGGGCCTGGAACGCATGCCCTTGGGCGGCTTTACCAAAAAAAGCGCCTCACTCACCGCCTATCAGCAACTCTGGCAAGAAGTATTGGCTCGCCTTAGCATTGAAAACCTCTAAAAATTATCCGTTCACACTATTCACCAACGCTTAAGCTTGAAAGTGCAACGCTAGTATCGGTAGCCGTTAAATTCGGCTTAAACTAACGTATCAATACCTTGAGATTCAAATATGGTAATTACCAGACACATTCTTATACTGCTGATGGTATTGTCTGGCTCGGCTAATGCTGAAGTATTCAAATGCGAACTGGTGTCAGGCAAAGTTATCTATCAAGCCAGCCCCTGCCCAAAGAACGGCGCCATCCAGAATATTGTCGAAATAAAACTAATCGATCCGCAACGAGCTGAAGAAGCCAAAGCACAATTACAAGCCTGGAAGGAAGAACAAGCCATCAAGGAAGCTGCGCGCAATGAATTAGAAAAACAAAGAAAAATCGAATCGGATCGCCAAGAAAGCTTAGAGTTACAACGTCGAACTGCCATTGCCGAAGAGCAACAAGCGCTTGCCGCACAACAACGTCAAAATGCCATTCCAATAGAAGTCGCGCCAGCGTTTAATCAGCGATATTGGCCAAACAAGCCATTCCCATCCCACGACCACAATAAACCGCATTATTCGCCAAAGCCCTCGAGTACTTTTCCTGACCATAGACCACTTACGGACCAAAATCATAACGAGTCCAAGGTTGACTTGCCCAGGCAAACAAAACGAAAACACTGGTCGCCAAAATGACAGATTCAATTGGGAAGCTCTTTGACAATCTAACTGGATAGTCTGAAGGCATAATTAACATGGATGAGCAGGATTTTTCTTCATCCTATCTATCAATGTTCAACCTCTTCTTGATCTCGTCTATTACCCAATGGCGTTGCTGGGCCGCTATTTATACACTATGAATTTCGCGCCTTAATTCTTCAATCTGTAGATCACGTAATTGACCACACTCTTCCAAGAGACGTAAGTCATCCCGCAAATCATTTCTGGATTTGGGTTCTTTATTGAGGTATCTAATTTGGACATGACGTAACACCTCGTAGAGGTAGCTCTTTTACCGTCAATCATGGCGGTATCAATAAACCTTATGCACGTCACTGGACAATAAAAAAACCGCTAAGCCAAACAGCTTGCGGGTTTTTGATATTCTTTGCATCTCGTTGAATGCTTAATTGGCGGAGAGAAAGGGATTCGAACCCTTGATACGTTGCCGTATACACACTTTCCAGGCGTGCGCCTTCAGCCGCTCGGCCACCTCTCCACAATCCTCTCAATGGCTTGAGAGGGCGCGTAGGATAATCGATTTCAGCTTTGGTTGCAAACCGGCGACCTGTCACACGGCTGGCAACGGTAGGCGCTCCATTAGGTAACATAGGCAATCTTGCCGGATTATGCGTTCGTCCAGGGTCAGCATTGCCGGGACTACGTTACAGCGGGTCAGCAGTTGGCCGTTGCGGACTTCAAAAAATCGTTCCGCGACACAATTGCCTGCTTCATCGAGTACTTGTAGCGGTACGTCGGCTTGCTGAGTTGTGCCTAAGCAAGTGCCGGCCGGAACTTCTGTGAAATTAAGATGGTCAATGGCTGATTCCAGATTGAGATCGACATCGTCGGAGCCAAATTGAAAGCTGATGTGTTCGGGGATTTTGACCAGTCCAATGGTGTGAAATAAATCAATATCGTGAGCGGCGACTGGGTGCGCAGGGAAGTCGGTAAGATGCAGGCAGGCATTGACCAGCTCAGCTGCGCGCGCCACGCCTTCAGGGTTGCCGGGCTTACTGCATTCAATTGCGATGGCGGGGCACAGTTTGGCAAATGCAGCGGACTGTGTGCCTTTGGGCCGAATGAAGTACACCGCGATGCGCGAAAACAAGGTCGCCAGGTGCAGAAAGCGCTGGTCGAGCGTGTTGACGCAAGCGTAATTTGGATTAAGGCCGGTGTTGTTATGTATGTCGATACTGGCAAATACGCCGCGCTGCTGCATTTCATTGATTACTGCTTGGGCCATCGCCTGTTGTTCCGGCGCATCTTGTTCGGTGCCTGGCCAGATACGGTTGAAATCCGGTTGGCCGTCCAGCCTGCGCAAGCCTTCGCGAGCCGCGGTGACATTGCCGACAAAAATGGATAAGGCACGCGGCAGTTCGCGTTCGGCATATTTTTTTAATATTTGCTGAATGACTTTCAGACCGGTGTCTTCATTGCCATGCAACAAGATAGCTACAAACAGAGTGGGCTGCTGACGTCCAGCTAAGTGCATCAGGGTGGGTTGCGGCAAGATGCTGTGCAGATGTCGGGCGTCAATATCCAAAAAGCCGTCAGGGTAATGATCGATTATTTTCAGCATGGTGTTTCCAATTTTAAATATTCCATTCGTGTACCGGCATGCCGCTATATTGATGTTCCAGGTAGGCGGCAGTGAGACGAAAAAAATCGCGGCCATGGGCATCGATATAAGCGCGTTGCCAGGCACCGGTGCGAACTCGTGAATGCAGGATAGCGAGGTAGCGATGGCGATCTTCTTCAGCAATTCCCAGCATTTTCAAGCCTTGCCCAGCGATCGGCAACAGTTCGTCCAGTAACAAGTCGCGAACTTTATATTGCTTGCCGTCCAGCCACTTTAGCTGAGCATCCAGCCCATGCCGCGCAGCCAAATAAAAATTGTCGCGCGCAGTTTCGAAAGATAAATCTGCTTCCGGCGGCGCTGTCATGTTAGCCAGAAAACAGGTGGCCCCCAGATACAAAGCCGCATTGGCAATCATATCGATAATACTGGGGCCTGCAGGCATGACGCGGTGCTCGACGCGAAAATGCGCTGTGCCGCTGGCATCGAAGCCAATCAACGGGCGATTCCAACGCCAGATGGTCCCGTTGTGGAAGCGCAGATGTTGTAGTTCACTGGCTTCACCGTGGAAATTAATCGGCAACAGCACCGGATAGCACGCCAGGTTTTCTTGAAAGCATTCTTCGGGGCTGGTTGAGATATATCCCGAACCAAAGCTCACTCGTTGCGCACCTGACTGGGCGTCATCGCCAGTGTTCGCGACTTGTTCGAATACTGGAATACGCGTTTCATCCCACAATGATTTTTCGAACAAAAACGGCGAATTGGCAGCAATCGCCACCAGCGGCGCGGACAGCAGTAATGAGGCATTGAAGTATCGCTGAAATTGTTTGGCCGGTGCTTGCAGATGGACTTGGAACGAGGTGGTTGCAGCTTCCAACATAACATCATGGTGGCTGACTATTAATCGCTCGCGACCCTGAATATCCAATCGGATTGGGTGGCCCCTTCGGGCCTTGAGAACTTGTTCATTCAATGCTACATAGCGCTTGAACGGTGAAATATTGGCCATACATAAATCGGCATTGCGCAAGGTAGGCAGCGTACCGATCATGATCAGCGTGGCTTCCAGCTCATGTGCCACGTGCAGGCAATGTCGCCAAGTATTGCTCAGCTCTGCTTCCAAACGGCTTAAAGCGAAACCTTGCAAGCTCTGCGGAGTGCCGTTGAGTTCAATATTAAAGCGCGACAGTTCCGGCACCACCAGCGGGTTGTTAATGCGCTCAAGGAAAGTCGTGTTGATAGGTGCAGGAAAATGGTTGTGATCCAGTAGCCAAGCTTCGAGTTCAAACCCGGTAACATGGGCTTGATCATCGAAATTGCCGGAATTAAGCATCTTGCCGAGCAATGCTGTTTCCTGCCGCAAATGAGCCTGGAAAACTGCATAGTCTTCAGCTGAGAATTCAATGGTGCTGATTTCTTGGCCCATGTGCATTTCCCCAGGTCAACAAGGTAGGAGCGGGCCGTGCCCGCGATAACTTAGAACATTTTAGATTATCCTTAATCGTTCACAGGCAAGGCCAGCTCCTACAATTCTTAACGATTAGCTTTTCTGCGCTTCGAGTTCGTCCCAGCGCTTAAAGGTTTGCTCCAACTTTTCTTCCGTTTGTTTTAATTCGTCCAAGGTTTTTGCTATTACTGCTTGGTCCTGTTTGTAGAAATTCGCGTTACTGATCTGCTGGGTTAAATCGGCTTGCCGGGTTTCCAGTTGGTCAATCAATGCGGGCAATTTCTCCAACTCTTGCTGTTCTTTAAAGCTGAGTTTTTTCTTAGGCGTGGCAGGCGCTACAAACGTGGTCGATTTAGTCGATTTTTCCACGACTGGCTTTTTCGCTGTTTCAGTTTTTTTGACCGCTTCGCAATAGGCCATCCAATCGGTATAACCGCCGATAAATTCTTGTACTTCGCCATTGCCTTCAAGCACAAATACGCTGGTGACGACGTTATCCAAAAAGGCGCGGTCATGGCTGACTAATAACAAGGTGCCATCGTAATTAACCAGTTTTTCTTCCAGCAATTCCAGGGTTTCTAAATCAAGGTCGTTGGTCGGTTCGTCCATGACGATTAAGTTGGCAGGCTTGGTGAATAAACGCGCCAGCAATAAGCGGTTTTTTTCACCACCCGATAAACTTTTTACCGGTGACCGCGCTCTGGCCGGGGCGAACAAGAAGTCGCCCAGATAAGACATGACGTGACGTCGGTTACCGGCGATGTCGACAAAGTCGTTGCCATCAGCCACGGTATCGGCCACAGAAATTTCCGGGTCGAGCTGATCGCGCAGTTGATCAAAGTAGGCGATTTCCAGCTTGGTGCCTTGGTCGACGCTGCCGGTATCGGGTTCAAGTTGTTTAAGCAGCAGTTTTAATAACGTCGATTTGCCCGCGCCGTTAGGGCCGATCAAACCGATTTTGTCGCCGCGTTGAATGAGCGTAGAAAATTTCTTGATGATTTGTCGGTCTTGATAAGCAAAGCTGATGTCGGTGACTTCAATAACTTTTTTGCCGGAAGCATCGCCGCGGCCCAAGGTGAGCTTGCTGGTGCCTTGCTGATTACGACGCTGGGCGCGTTCGTCGCGCAGTTTTTCCAAGGCTCTAACGCGACCTTCGTTGCGAGTGCGGCGGGCTTTAACGCCTTGGCGAATCCAGACTTCTTCTTCTGCCAGTTTTTTATCAAACTCGGCATTTTGGTTGGCTTCGTCTTCAAGTGCTGCAGCTTTACGGCGCAAATAATCGTCATAAGTACCTTGCCAGGACACTAGATTACCGCGGTCGAGATCGATAATTCGCGTTGCCAGTTTTTGCAAAAAGGCCCGGTCATGCGTCACAAACAACACCGCACCCTGAAAATTAAGCATTTGCTCTTCCAGCCAGGCGATACTTTCAAAATCCAAATGGTTGGTCGGCTCATCAAGCAGTAATACTTCAGGCTCAATAACCAAGGCTCGCGCCAGTGCTACGCGCCGCTTCCAGCCGCCGGACAAGCCGCTGATTTTAAGTTCGCCGGGCAAATCCAGCTTGGTTAAGGTGGTTTCAACCCGTTGCTGAAAATGCCAGCCGTTGTGGGTTTCCAATTTGTGTTGCAGATCGCCAAGCTCTTGCAAGGCTTTGTCATCATCGTAAGACATGGTCATGGACAACGCATGATAGCGAGTAATCCAGCTGCCCAAATCGCCTAAGCCACCAGCGACGGCATCGTAAATGGTGGCGTCGTCAGGTAAGTCCGGGGCTTGTTCCAGCCAAGCCAGTCTTAATTCGGGCTGCCGCCAAATGTCTCCATGATCGGGCAGAATATCTCCGGCGATAATTTTCATTAAGGTGGATTTGCCCTCGCCGTTGCGGCCCAATAATCCTACTCTCTCGCCAGGATCGAGCTGGAATTCAGCATCCTTTAGTAAAGCATGAGTACCGAAAGCGATGGAGACATTGGTTAAGCGTAATAAAGGCATATCAGAGATCTTTGTGTTGTAAAAAGCGTCTTAATAAATCCAGGGCCAGTAAGGCGGCCTGGTGTTGTTTGCGTTTGCCGGGACCGGCCACGGTGCATGTGGTTTGATGAAATTGGTGTCCAGTAAGTAGGACATTATATAGAACGATGGCGCTATCCTTGTCTTGAATTGCGCTTAAGTCGGCATCATGCAATTGCACCAGCACAAAATCGGCGCCGCTTTGGGCTTGTATAGCGATAGCAATATTTTTTGCGGCGGCCCAAAAATCATCGTTATTGATAGCCGATGTTTGTTGATAACGGGCTTCCAGTAGCCAAGGCAGTGCGGTGCAGTAACTGGCTATCATGCCTTGACTGACGGTTTCGACCACTGCCAGGGTGTGCTTGCCGTCTGTCATTAATTGATCCAGCACGGTAATTAAGTCGCCGTTAGCCGCTCCCAAGCCATTAATCGCAAACACGGCATCACCTATTTGCCCGGCAATGGCATTTACTAAATCGTCAATAGCTGCTGACGGGTAATCATGCGGAAACAATAACTTGGTTTGTACTTCAGCCAAACTGGCACGAAAGCCAAGCTGGACATTACCCGGGATGGCTATCGGCTTAATGCGTTGCTGCAGGTCTGATTCGCCGATGCCGATGGTTTTAATGGTAATCAATGTTTGCGGCTGTAACACAAAGCGTTGTTGCAGCGTAGCTTGTACTTTTTCCAAATACATATTACGCATTTCCGAAGGCACACCGGGCATGAACACAAACCAGCAGCGCCCGGCTTGCAGCGCAAAACCGGGCGCGGTACCCCATTCGTTATCCAATCGTAAGGCACCGTGCGGCAACATGGCTTGTTTACGGTTGGAGTCGGGCATTGCTCGATTGCGACGATCGAAAAACTGTTTAATTTGTGCAAACGCGATTTCGTCAAACTCCAGCGACAAGTCGAAAGCCTGGGCGACTGCGTCGGTTGTTAAGTCATCGGTGGTAGGCCCCAAGCCGCCGGTACATAAACAGCAATCGGCGCGACTGGAAATTTCTCGCAACAACGCCATCAAATCATCTAGTTTGTCGCCTACCGAGGTATGACGGGATACCGTAAAACCTAATTGCACAGCCTCTTGCGCCAGCCATGCGGCATTGCTGTCGACGACTTGCCCGGTAACAACCTCTTCGCCTTGGGAGAAAATTTCCAGTGTCGGATTCATGTAAAACTCTTCATCAATAGGCCATGCCACAATGGCAGAGTGATTAAACTGAGTGCAGTCGTCACGGTAACGGCCATTGCATAAAGTGAGCTGTCCAGATGATAACGATCACAAAAGACGATCCCTAGCACCATACTTGGCATAGCAATATCCAGCACTGCGGCGGCTCGGTAATCGCCGGTGATGCTAAGTTGACTCATCAATAGCATTGCGAATAACGGCATCAACAACATTTTTATCACGATGACCGGCAGGACATAAGGAATATTGCGGACTCTGACCGCCGTCCAACTCAAGGCTAAGCCTAGTGAAAAAAGCATCAAAGGCACCACTGCCCCTGCCAATTTTTGCAGTACACCGAGCAGCCAATCCGGCGCAACAACGTGATTAATATTTAATAGCACCGCCAGACCCGCCGCCCAAAACGGTGGGGCATTTAAAAAAGCGATAACTGATTTGGGGTTTTCGGATTTGTCTTCGCCGTAATGCCGCACCAGCAAAATCCCCACCGTAAATAGAAACGGCGCGGTCGCAAACAGGTCGATTTGTATCGCTACCGATCGTGCCCAACTGCCGAAAGTCTGCTCCAAAACCGGCAAGCCTAAATAGGTAACGTTTGGGAATGCCGCGGCTAAAATCATGGCGCCCAGGCGCCGATGCTCAAACCTGAACAACGCACCCACCAGCCAAATACAAACGATGGCAAAACTAATGCTGGCAACGCCAAGCAAGGTGTATTGCAGCGAATGAACGCCAATATCGGCCGACCAAAGCACTTCCAATACCATGGCAGGCAGTAATAAATAATACACAACCGTGGTTAACACCAAGCGGGTTTGCTCAGCTTTCAGCCCGCCCGGCTTGAGGATGCGCCAACCGGCACCGCAGGCCATCAGCAGGGTCATTTGAATGAGGGTTGAGTTCATAAATAGATGTAATGTGTCCGGCGGCGAATTTTAACATTCACCGAGTAATCAAGTTCCGGTAATATAGCCGTTGTTTTTAGCCTTCTTTTTGTCAGCCATATGCCACAATCCATTCGCTCTACCAAAGCTATCCCTGTCCGCGAACGCCTGATTATGGCTTTGGACGTTCCCAGCATCGCTGAAGCACAGGCGTTAGTTGAAGAACTGGGTGATTCGGTGATTTTTTACAAAGTCGGCATGGAGTTGTTCATGTGCGGCGATTATTTCGGTTTTATCGAATGGCTTAAGCAGCGCGGCAAAAAAGTGTTTGTGGATTTAAAGTTTTTTGACGTGCCCGCCACGGTAGGCCGCGCTATTAGGGCGTTAAGCAGCAAAGGCGTTGATCTTGCCACTATTCATGGTAACGATTCCATCATGGAAGCTGCCGCCAAAGAGAAAGGCAATCTTAAGGTATTGGCAGTCACGGCGCTAACCAGCTTGGATCGTGGCGATCTTGATGATTTGGGCTTCAGCTGTGATGTGCGGGAGCTGGTGTTATCGCGCGCCAAGCGTGCTTTGGAAATCGGCTGTGATGGCGTGGTGTCTTCCGGCCTTGAAGCGCCAATGCTGCGTGAACATCTGGATCATCGTTTATTGGTAATCACTCCCGGCATCCGGCCGGTCGATAATCGCGAAGACGACGACCAAAAACGCGTGGTTAGCGTAGACAAGGCTTTTCAGAACGGCGCCGATTACATTGTGGTGGGCCGCCCAATCCGCGATGCCGATGATCGCAAAGCTATGGCCGAAAAAATTCAGGCGCAGATTTTGGCTGAGTTTCAATAATAACCGGGAAAACCGGCAACTTAGATTGCCATTGTTATGGTTTTTTAAGCCAATCTTAACAATACATTGTCAACAGGCCGCGCATTGCAGGATAATTAAACTATGTTATATGCCCTAATCAAATGAGCCATATAACATAGTCCTCATTCATTAAGCCTGGATACATTTGCTTTTCTTCAACCCTGCGATAACTTTAGCCACTATGGAATTTGACCACGCCTTTAACTCATCGTACTTGGTCGCATTCACTATGGGCCTGCTCAGCAGCATGCATTGCGTAGGCATGTGCGGTTCGATTATCGGTACCTTAACGCTGAGTTTAAGCGCTGAAGTACGCAACGATAAAAAACGCCTGTTGCCATTTGTCTTTAATTACAACGCGGGTAGAGTCACCAGTTACACCTTGGCGGGTCTGTTATTAGGATTTGTTCAAGTCGTGCTGGTGATGAGCATGGACGAATCTACCGGCTATCGAGTATTGCAAATACTATCGGCTATCGTCATGGCAAGTGCCGGTTTATATCTTGCCGGTTGGTTTCCTAGATTTGCGTATATCGAAAAAATTGGCTTACATTTTTGGCGAGTGATTGAACCTTTTGGTCGACGTCTTATTCCAGTAAAAACTTATTCCCAGGCCTACTTATTTGGCATGGTATGGGGCTGGTTGCCATGCAGTCTCGTCTATACCGCTCTTGCCTTGGCTTCGACCGCAGGAGGCGTTGGACAAAGCGCTTTAACTATGTTGTTTTTCGGTCTCGGTACTATTCCTGCGGTTATGGGCATAGGATTTATGACCGGCATACTGACAAAACTTTCTGGCCTACAACGATTTAGACAAGTCATTGGTCTGTTAATGATTGCACTGGCTTTGTTAGCGGTAATTCCGGATCTTAACCCGATGCGTTGGCAACATACTCAGGAGGTAGCGAAGTAATATGGCTTATTTTAGATCGATTATTGGTCAGTCTCCCGCGCTGGATTCACTAATTCGTAGTGCACGAATTGTGGCCACCACCGACGTCACTGTTTTGCTTAAAGGCGAAACAGGCACCGGCAAAGAAGTATTTGCCAAAGCCATTCAAAAATCCAGTACGCGTTCTGATAAGCCTTTTATCACTGTCAATTGCGCAGCTCTTCCTGAAGGCTTAATTGAGTCTGAGCTATTTGGTCACAAAAAAGGCGCTTTTACCGGCGCTAGTTCCAGCACCCAAGGATTGCTACAGGCGGCTGACGGCGGCACTTTATTTCTCGATGAAATCAACTCATTACCGCTAGGGGTACAAGCGAAATTCTTGCGCTTTCTGGATTCTGGGGAGTGTCTTATAGTTGGCGAAACTAAGCCAATCAAGGTAAATGTTCGCGTGATTGCCGCAACCAACTCCGATTTGACCAAGCAAATTAGCCAGGGCGATTTTAGACAAGATTTATATTTCAGGTTAAATGTCGTCCCTTTAGAACTGCCGGCACTGTCCCAACGCACTGAAGATATTGAGCCGTTGGCGGTACATTTCTTAAATTTATTTGCTAAAGCGCATTCGATTGACGTGCCTAAGCTAAGTAAAGCCACGCTAAAAGTTTTAAAACACTATAAATGGCCGGGCAACATTCGAGAATTGCGCAATTTGTGCGAAAGATTGAGTGTGTTATTGGCGGGTAAAGTTATTGAACCGGAAAATCTTCCCGCAGAGTTCAGTGTGACTGTCACAGGCCAATTGCCTGAAGGTGGCGATTTTATTTTGCCGGCTGAAGGAGTGCAATTGGATTCTTTAGAAGCCGATTTAATCAGTCAGGCTTTGCAACGTACTAACGGCAATCGTGCAAAAACAGCAAAATTGTTAGGCATATCAAGGGATACATTGCTATATCGAATGCAAAAGCATGGCTTTTCCATATCGCATTAATATGCTGCGTTAAAGACAGCGTAACCATTGCACGGTGACATTGTCGCTTCGACCAAGCGCACGCAATACCGTTAATTGAGCCACTTTACCTAATATGGTTTTGCCACTGGCAGGTTGAGCCAATTGTAATAATTCTGTTTGTTTTACATTCTCCCAAAATCCATCCGTACATAGCAAAAAAGTCTCACCCTTTTGAATTGCCGGATATTCGCGTATTTCAGGTTGATGTTTTTTCAATATATTGATGCTGCGCGTTAGCTGATTTTGATCAGGATGTTGCCCCATTTCCTCTTCGGATATTTTACCGGCGTTCAGCAATTGTTGAGGAATAGAATGATCTTCGCTACGCCATAAAATTTCCTTAGGATTCATCCGATAGATGCGCGAGTCGCCACAATGGGCAGTTAATACGCGCTGGCTATCGATAAATAGACAAACGCAGGTGGTATGAGCTTTACCAGCCACTTTATCATCCTGAAACAGCAACTTCATTTCGTCAATCGCCGCATCTAACCAGGCAGCAAAAGTCGCGACTGGATTTTCCTGTATACGCTTGCTGTAGCTTTCTGCCGTGGTTAACAAGCCTTGGCAAAAAAAACGCGACGCCTTTTCACCGGCACTATAACCACCCAAGCCATCGGCGACCACGAGCAAGGCATAATCATCATTGATGATATGTGCCATATAATCCTGGTTGCTTTCCCTGTCGCCCGCAGATGTGAGTTGATAAAACTCGAATGCCATTGTGCTAAATCTGCCTACTGTGCAATCTGGCATTACGCATAAGCTGCTTCAAATCACTAACCGTCTGCGCCAGACCTGTTAGCACGGCCTGAGCAATAATGGCATGACCGATATTAAGCTCGACAATTTCCGGTATCGCACAGATGGCTTCAACATTATGAAAATTAAGCCCGTGTCCGGCATTAACTTGTAGGCCCGCAGTGTGCGCGTAGTAAGCCGCTTGGCGAATGCGCTCCAGCTCTTCCGCTTGCTCAGCCGCATTTTCTGCATCGGCATAACGACCCGTGTGCAATTCAATTACCGGCGCACCCGCTTGTACCGCCGCATCAATTTGTTCTTGCTCGGGATCAATAAATAATGACACCTCAATACCAGAACTTTTTAATCTTTCGCACGCGGATTGCAAAATCGATAGCTGTCCAGAGACATTAAGCCCACCTTCAGTGGTTAGCTCGGCACGCTTTTCTGGCACCAGGCAGCAGGCGAATGGCTTTACTTTCTGGGCGATTGCGATCATTTCTTCGGTTACTGCCATTTCCAGATTCAGCCGGGTATGCAGCATGTCTTGCAATAAATAAATGTCACGGTCTTGAATATGGCGGCGATCTTCCCGTAAATGCGCGGTAATCCCATCCGCCCCAGCTTGCTCGGCAATCAACGCAGCTTGAATAGGATCAGGATAGCGGGTGCCTCTGGCTTGCCTTAAGGTGGCAATATGATCAATATTGACGCCTAGCAGAATATTTTGTGTGCTCATGTTTCTGATCGCTTAATAAGTTTGTTGATAACGGCACGACTTTTCAACTGCCTGCCTTGTAGATGGGTATCAATGACTTGCCTCATCAGCAGTTTGACTTCGCTTAACACTTGCGAATCGTTGAATTGTCTTAATTGGATCGCTTGCACAGTCTTCTCTGACAACAAGCCTTTGGCATCTGCCACCAGTCCGCGATCATTGTCGAACGAGTAACTTGCTGAGCGTATAGATGACTTGTTTGTCTCCGCATGTAAGCCATAGCCGATACTTTCCAGCAAATCCAATTCAAAGGTTCTTAAGGCAGGCTCTAGGGTTGCTTCTTGAGCTAGCCTGGTCAGGCAAGACTGGTAATGAACAAATACTTCAGGATGCGGATCGTGTTTATGCAAAAAACAACCGATCAACTCGTTGACATAAAAACCACAATACAGCGCAAGACCAGTCAATTTAGCAAAAGAATCAGCCATTTCAACTGTGGTGAGAGTTTTAAGTTCTGCCTTGCCAACATAGGAAATCAATATTGGCACAAAGGGCTGTAAAAGCCCGGCAGTTTTTGATTTTGCTTTTCGCACACCTTTTGCCAAGACCGAAAGCCTGCCAAAGTCACGCGTCAATACCTCAATAATTAGGCTGGTTTCGCGAAAATTGCGCTGCTGTAGAACAAAGGCAGGTTGTAAATAGACTGCTGTTTCAGTCATTAAATCCTAAGCTTTGTAACGCCCGTTCATTATCAGACCAACCTTTTTTCACTTTGACCCACAGCTGGATATAGACTTTCTTGTCCAGCAATTTTTCTATATCTAGTCTGGCGTCAGTACCAACTTTTTTTAGCATTTCGCCATTATCGCCAATCACAATAGTTTTTTGTCCAAGCCGCTCTACCCAAATAATGGCGTAGATTTTGGTGATATGGGGCTTTTCTTCGTAGCGTTCTATTTCGACAGTTATCGCATAAGGCAACTCATCGCCTAATCGTCGGGTCAGTTTTTCCCGGACAATTTCCGCGCATAAAAACCGCTCTGGTCTGTCGGTAATTTGATCCTCCGGGTATATCAAATCACTTTCAGGCAACATCTCCATAATCAAGCCTTCGAGCTCTTCAAGATTGGTGCTCTTCAAGGCTGAAATGGGAATCATGTGAGCAAAAGGAAAGCGATGCTGAGCTTCGGAAAAAAAAGTCAAAATATCTTCTTTATCTTTAACTTTGTCGACTTTGTTGGCGGCCAAGATAACCGGCAATCCTGCCTGTTCGAGCTTTTTAAAAATAATCTCGTCGTATTCATGCCAAGACAGGCCGTCAATCAACCAAACGATGACATCAACACCTAGTAAGGTAGTCTCTGCAGTTCTGTTTAGATAACGATTGAGAGCTTTCTGTTCATTGCCATGCATACCAGGCGTATCCATATAAATGGCTTGCCCTGCTGCGGTGGTGTTAATACCCAAGATACGATGTCGAGTCGTTTGGGGTTTACGAGAGGTGATGCTGATTTTTTGTTTCAGCAAATGATTCATCAGTGTTGATTTGCCCACATTGGGGCGCCCTATCAGGGCTACGAAACCACAATTCATTACACGCCTTTTAATAATTCAAGCATTTGCTCTGCCGCTGCTTGTTCTGCTTTTTTTCTTGAAACTCCAGTGCCGATAAAAAATTGATCGCTCAAAGGCACGGTACATTTGACCTTGAAGGTTTGTTCATGGCCCAGTCCGGACATGCTTATCAAAGTATATTCAGGTAAATCATTTTTTTTAGACTGCATCAATTCTTGCAATTGAGTTTTAGGGTCTTTTTTCCAGTTATCAAGCGACAAGGCTTGCAGCTTTTCTTGGAATAATGACACCACCCACTGCTGACAGGCATCCATCCCTTGGTCGATAAATAATGCGCCGATGATGGCTTCCAACGCGTCCGATAAAATAGAATCGCGGCGAAATCCACCGCTTTTAAGTTCGCCAGAACCTAGCAGAAGATACTCTCCTAAATGATGTTTCCTGGCGAGTTCTGCAAGTGATGTTTGATTAACTAAACTGGCTCGCAAGCGACTTAATACCCCTTCCGGTGCGGAAGGAAAGGCATCATATAATTGGTGGGCGATCACAAATCCTAGAATAGAGTCACCTAAAAATTCTAAGCGCTCATTATTTTTAGACCCTACGCTACGATGCGTCAGTGCGCTGATAAACAGTTGCGGATCATTAAAACGCAGGCCTAATCGTTTAGATAAGACGTCTGGATTTTTTGTCACTCCTGCCCAACCTCAAAGGAATCATTAAATTCAGCCAATACGCTCAAGTTACCGGCAATTTTTTGCACTGTTTCGTATTCAATAGTCACTTTCAGGTAGTTACCGTGCTTAACGACTTTAATATCATCTTGAGTGACATCGTAGACATAATTCAAGTTAAAACGTTTATTTAAGCTATCTCTAACCTCATGTTCACTTTTAGTCTCAATACCGGGGGTTTGCTCGATAGCTTTAAGTGCATTGACCACTTTTGCGTGATCCATATAAATCGGAACTACTTTAAGTGTGAGCAAGGTAAAAAAAGCGATCAGCCCCAAAATAAACAGAATAGAAATCAAGGTTAAACCTTGTTGGCTTTTAACCGTTACGTTCATGATCGGCTCCAGAAATGATGAATAAACAACAAGTGTAGTTTATTTCAAAACCGTGCCAATCCGATCAAAGCCCACACCCTTATGCTGCCAATCCCAACTCATCCAGATAAAAAAGGCCTTGCCGACCAGATTTTCCTCAGGAACGGGCCCCCAGTAGCGGCTATCATTGCTGTTGTCGCGGTTATCGCCCATCGCAAAGTAATTGCCTTGCGGAACGATATAATCAAATTCAACCGTAGGTGCGCCATTTCTGATTAAAATGCTGTGCTCGATACCGGTTAAATTCTCCAATAAATTCTCAGCGCCAGTCATATCTTGACCTTGGCCGACACCTTCATAACGTCCCAACGATACTTGCTCAATGGCTGTGCCGTTGATGGTTAGTTTTTTATTGTGGTAAGAGATTTTGTCACCGGGCAGGCCAATCACACGCTTGATGTAGTCCACTGCGGGATCTTTAGGGTAACGAAACACCACAATGTCACCGCGTTGAGGTTCGTTCAGCTCAATAATTTTTTTATTGATCACTGGCAGACGGATGCCATAAGTGAATTTATTCACCAATATAAAATCCCCAACCAACAAGGTGGGCATCATTGAACCGGAAGGAATTCGAAACGGCTCGGCTAAGAATGATCTTAGTAACAACACAATGAGTACGATAGGGAAAAATGACCTGGCATATTCAACCAAAACAGGTTCATTTTTTTCGTCAAAGGTTTCACCTTTGGATTTCAGCAGTAGCAAGTATCCGCCCCAAATAATGCCGGTAACCACTGAGGCAACTAACAGAAAAAAAGAAAAATCAACGTCCATAGAAATTGTATTTAAAAAAGAATGAGGAAGTATGGAATGTATTTGGCAGAAAGGGCGAATAAATCGCCCTTTGTCTTATTCCTTGTTAATTTGTAAAACTGCCAAGAAGGCTTCTTGAGGTATCTCGATATTGCCAACCTGTTTCATGCGTTTTTTACCGGCTTTTTGCTTTTCAAGCAGTTTTTTCTTGCGACTGATGTCACCGCCATAACACTTGGCAATAACGTTTTTCCGCATCGCCTTAACAGTTGAGCGGGCAATCACTTTCGAGCCGATAGCTGCTTGTATTGCTACTTCATACATTTGTCGTGGTATCAAGTCTTTCATTTTCTCGACCAGATCACGACCTCGGTTATGGCTTAAATCACGATGCACTATGATCGACAGCGCATCTACTTTTTCGGCATTAATGAGTACATCAAGCTTTACCAAGGCTGCAGGTTGAAAACGTAAAAATTCGTAATCAAACGAAGCAAAACCACGACTAACTGACTTTAAGCGATCAAAAAAGTCCAACACGACTTCGCTGAGCGGCATCTCGTAATGTAAAGACACTTGTCGACCGACATATTGCATGTCTTTTTGGACGCCGCGCTTTTCGATACAAAGCGTGATAACGCCACCCAAATAAGCTTCCGGCACCAGAATATTCGCTCGAATGATAGGTTCTCTGATTTCCTTAATAATTCCGGCATCCGGAAGTTTGGCAGGATTATCAACCATCAATACCTGATCATTTTGCGTGATCACTTCATAAACTACCGTGGGTGCGGTAGTAATCAGGTCAACATCGTATTCTCTTTCCAGACGTTCCTGAACGATCTCCATGTGCAACATGCCCAAGAATCCGCAACGAAAACCAAAGCCAAGCGCCTGTGAGGTTTCCGGTTCAAACTGCAAGGCTGCGTCATTGAGGTTTAATTTATTTAACGCCTCACGCAAATCTTCATAATTATCAGAGCTGACCGGATAGAGTCCGGCAAACACTCTGGGTTGTACTCGTTGGAATCCAGTAAGTTGCTCGGTGGCAGGGTTATCGGTCCAAGTGATGGTATCGCCAACCGGCGCGCCAAAAATATCTTTGATACCAGCGACTACAAAGCCAACTTCGCCGGTATTTAAAATATCTCTCTCCAACCGCTTAGGTGTAAATACGCCCACTTTTTCGGCGATGAAGGACCGCCCCGTAGACATAATAGTGATCTTTTGTTTTCTGCGGATACTGCCATGCATAATCCGTACTAAAGATACTACGCCCAAATAACTATCAAACCAGGAGTCAATTATCAGTGCCTGCAGTGGCCCATCAATATTGCCTTGTGGCGGCGGAACTTTAACAACCAGCTGTTCCAATACATCTTGTACACCTAAGCCGGTTTTAGCGCTGATCATCAACGCCTCATCAGCCGGAATACCAATAACTTCCTCTATCTCCGTCATCACGCGCTCAGGTTCAGCCGAAGGTAGATCAATCTTGTTGAGTACCGGCACTACTTCTAAACCCTGTTCTATCGCGGTGTAACAATTAGCAACACTTTGCGCTTCAACACCTTGAGCGGCGTCCACAACCAATAGCGCACCTTCGCAGGCGGCTAATGATCGGGAGACTTCATAAGAAAAATCCACATGCCCAGGGGTATCGATAAAATTGAGCTGATAGGTTTCGCCATCCTTGGCTTTAAAGTCCAGCGTTACGCTCTGGGCTTTAATGGTAATACCTCGCTCTTTTTCAATATCCATGGAATCGAGCACTTGTGCAGACATCTCCCTGTTACTTAAGCCTCCACAGATTTGAATAAACCGGTCTGCAAGTGTCGATTTGCCATGATCGATATGGGCAATAATGGAGAAATTTCTTATATGTTTTAAATCCACGTGTTACTTATCTAATTTTAGGGCTAAAAAGATGGGGCTACCTTGCCGTTGAATTAACAAAGCAATTGATTTACCCACAGGAAGTTCTTTTACTATCTTATCAAAATCAGCTACGTCACGGACGACATTATTCTGAATTCGCAGCACTACATCACCACGCTGAATACCCGCTTCCTTAGCTGCACCCTTACCGACTTCCTGTACCAGAACACCAGTTTTAAGGCCTTGCAAAACTTCTCTTTGCTCATCCGTTAGGTTAGAAACAATCAGACCTAATCGATCGGTAGCTTTTTGCTGGGGAGCCGTTTTATTGTCTGCAATTTGGTTTACTTCTTCTGGTAATAAGCCAACTTTAAATGTCACTGTTTTGACTTCACCTTGTCGAATAACGGTCAATTTCGCGGTTTCATCAATCGGTGTCAAACCTACCAGTGGCGGTAAGTCACTTGATTTATCTATGGCTTGGCCATTAAATTCGGTAATAACGTCGCCAATCTGCAAATCAGATTTTTCAGCCGGACTACCTGGGATAATTTTAGCGACCAACGCGCCTTGGGGTTTTTTCATGCCAAAAGATTCTGCCAGCTGCCTGGTAACATCTTGTATCTGCACACCTAGCCAGCCATGTGATGCCTTACCCTTGGTTTTAATTTGCTCAACAACATTCATTACCACATCCACAGGGATGGAAAATGAAAGACCCATAAAACCACCGCTGCGGCTATAAATTTGCGAGTTTATGCCAACAACTTTGCCATCCATATTGAACAATGGACCGCCTGAATTGCCAGGATTAATGGCGACATCGGTTTGAATAAACGGCACGTAATTGCCACCGGGTAGGCTGCGACCCTTGGCGCTAACTATGCCGGCTGTTACAGATTGTTCAAAGCCAAACGGCGAACCGATTGCCAACACCCATTCGCCGACTTGTAATTTTTCTGGCGCCCCGATTACCACAACAGGTAAATCGCTGGCATCAACCTTTAATAAAGCAACATCCGTCCGCGCATCAGAACCTACGAGTTTGGCTACCAATTCACGACGATCAGTTAGCTTTACTACTATTTCATCTGCATCCTTGACGACATGATGATTAGTCAAAATATAACCATCCTGCGAAATAATAAATCCGGAACCCAATGACTGAGTGTCGCGTGGCGTATCGCCACCTTGGCCTTGACCATTAAAGAAGCGCTTGAACAACTCTTCCATTTCCGGCGGTAAACCTTCGGGTATTTGCTGCTCTTCAGGTATAGCCGCCGTCGCTTCAGCTGAAGCTTTCTGGGTGGTGCTGATATTAACAACAGCTTTGCCGTTTGCTTTTACCATTTCGGTAAAGTCAGGCAATTGCGCTAATACGTTTTGAGAAAACAGCAAAGTCAAAAACCAAAACCAAGCCAACTTTTTAAACATAAATCACTCCATTAGTAAACATCGATAGCAATGCGGGGTAACCGCGCACGCGTCCAATAAAAAAATTGCCAACATACTAAAAAGCTTTATTATCCATAACGAATGGTATGTAAGTCATTTTCAGCAAGCTAACAATATCACCCTGTTTCCAACTTAACCATCCCGATGTAATGCCTTCTTCTCAATCTTATGATGTACTTATCATTGGCAGCGGCGGTGCCGGCCTGAGTTTAGCACTTAAACTTGCTGACCAAGCCATGCGCATTGCCGTGTTGTCAAAGTTTGCACTCACGGCCGGCAGCACTTATTACGCGCAGGGTGGCATATCGGCGGTGTTCGATGCTGATGATTCTATTGAGTCTCACATTGACGATACTTTAGATGCGGGTGCCGGACTGTGTGACCCAGAAATTGTCAGGCTGACAGTCACCCATGGGAAAAAATCTATCGATTGGTTACAGCAACAAGGTGTGGTCTTTACTGAGGAAAAATCACCTTCTGGAGAAACCAAGCTGCACTTGAACCGGGAGGGTGGGCATTCGCATCGCCGCGTTGTTCATAATGCCGATGCCACTGGTAAAGCAGTGTCGCTGTCACTTATTGATCGGGCGCAAGAACATCCTAATATCGACTTGTTAGAACATCACAATGTTGTCGAATTAATTACTCGGCCTAACGACAATAGATACAGCAAACGTGTTGTCGGCGCTTATGTTCTCGATTCAAAGCAACAAATTGTCAAAACCATGCCGGCACGCATTGTCGTGCTCGCCACCGGTGGCGCCAGCAAAGTATATCTTTACAGCACCAACCCCCAAAGCTCGACCGGAGATGGCATCGCTTTAGCCTGGCGCGCTGGTTGTCGCGTCAGCAACATGGAGTTCATGCAATTTCACCCCACCTGTCTCTACCATCCAAGCGCCCAGTCATTCCTAATCAGCGAAGCAGTTAGAGGCGAAGGCGGCAAGTTAATTTTGCCGGATGGCAGTTCGTTCATGCAAAATTTTGATCCGCGTGGCGAACTGGCACCAAGAGATATTGTTGCTCGAGCCATTGATCACGAAATAAAAAAGCGTGGTATCGATTGTGTTTACCTAGACATTAGCCACAAACCCGCCGAATTTATTCAGGAGCACTTTCCGACTATTTACCAGCAATGTCTTGATGTCGGTATCGATATAACTCAACAGCCCATTCCGGTAGTGCCGGCCGCCCATTACACCTGTGGTGGCGTCGTCACCGACAGTTTTGCGAGAACAGACATTGCTCAGCTTTACGCCGTCGGCGAAGTGGCTTGTACCGGGTTGCATGGTGCCAATCGGATGGCCAGTAACTCGTTACTTGAGTGTTTAGTTTTCGCAGAACGGGCCAGTGAAAATATTTTGCAAACACTCAACACTATTCCGGCCATCCCGGCATTACCTGATTGGGATGAATCACAAGTCAGCGATTCGGACGAAGAGGTAGTGGTGGCCCATAATTGGCACGAATTACGCCAATTTATGTGGGATTACGTGGGTATTGTCCGTACCGACAAGCGCCTGCACAGAGCAATGAATCGTGTGGAGTTACTGAAAAAAGAAATCACGGAATATTATCGTCATTTTCGGGTAACCAGTGATTTGCTGGAATTACGCAATTTATTAATTGTCGCTGAGTTGATCATACGTTGCGCCCAACACCGCAAAGAAAGCCGGGGGTTGCATTACACCTTGGATTACCCTGAATTAGATAACAGCAAACAACCCCAAAATACTATCTTGGTTCCCGATAATATTCGAACTTAGTTTTTTTGATTATTTGCCGTTGATCCGGGCCTTATTAGCTCCCTAAGATCTTTTGCTGCGCGTTCACATTCGGCAGCTGTGTTTTCAACACGCCGCCGCAATAAAAATCCGCTACTTTGACCATCAACATCGCGGGCAACATATTCATTAAGTGAAGCGCACTGCTGCCGCATATGCTGCTCAGCCTGAAGTAACTGTTCCGGGCTTTTAAAGTCCTCGGTTTCCTGCAGCATCATCACTTCGCTGGTCAAACTATTTTGTAACCTGAAAACGTTTTCTACATAACGCTCAAACTCTTCTCGGGATTGACCTTTGACGCCGTAACTACCCCACAGCCAACCACACCCCGGCAACAGCATCGCAAATAAAACCACAACTAAACTTCGATGACTCACCAACGTTCTAATCCTCTTTAATCTAAATCTAAATCTAAATGCCTGTTGTCAGACCAAGTAAATAACAGCCAATATACTATAACCTCAGCGCGCTTGAGCACAAAAACTGCCAATCAGTAAATACTCAACAGCAAGCATACCCAATATTGACCGGTCTTAATCCGGGTGTATACTCTTGAAAGTTCGCGTCCTGATATTAAATAATTACGGTGCCCATCTAATGACTGAAAAGACCACCAGCAAATACTTGCTTAACCTTGAAAAACAATTTGCCAGCGATAATCCAATATTGCTTAAAGCAGCAAAACTTTTTCATGAACTTGACCAAATTGAATACGATTTTGGATTTTTAGATACTGATGATACCACTGCCAGCAAGGGATCATGGTGGCCCGTCATTAGCTTGGTTGCAGGTAATTCGGCAGCTAAAGCCAAATTTCTTAGTAGTTATTTGGGTACTGAGCAATTGCTGTCCAGCATACAAGCATCGAACCAAAAATTTACGGTACTCTCGCATAGTCCGCAAGCCAATACGGCGACCTTACCTGGCACAGCCCTGGATGTTGATCATCGTTATCCGTTTTATAAAATAAGCCGCAAAATTGAACAGTTACAAAAAGGCGAAGGAAGCCGTATCAATGCTTATTTGGAATTAAAAACAATTAACAGCAGCCAGGTAAAAAATAAGCTTATTGTTGATATGCCTAATTTGAGTGGAGCGCCCACTAATCCGGTAACATCTATGCTAACGCAGCATGTGATCGCACAGTCCGATTTGGTATTGGTTTTTACGGATATTTTTGATTCAGCATCACCTGCACTTGATGAATTGGTGGCTTACATTGCCGCTAACCAAGATTCCAACAAGTTTATATATTTAGTTGATGACGCTACCGCAGCACTAACGGCATCACGAAATAGCGAGATTTTGTCATCCTGGCAAAGAAAGCTCTCTGAACATGGCCTTTATACCGGGCAAATTATCATCCTGCCTAATCAAGCCACTGGAGTAAGCTCGCAAAATCAAGGCGATTTTTCCGCTATTGACCGACGCGTTTCCAATGTTGAAAACGATCGCTCATACAGAGTGCTGGATACTATAGAAAAAAACATTCAAGAAATTGATACCGTTATTATGCCGGAGCTCAAAAAAGCAATTGAGCTTTGGAAAGAGCGCTCAGCATTCTCTAGTTTTATTATCTTGGGCTTTTTTGCAACACTGGCTATTTTCGCGGAAATAGAAACCGGCATAATTTTGGGATCTTTGCTTGATCCTATTATTGGGCCTGCCGTGATACTTTTATTAATTGCAATTATGGTTCCGCTTCATTTGGGTATTAGTAAGCTTCAAGCCAAAATCATCATCAATCAACTGAACAACCAACAAAAGAAATTGAATTTGCTAGAAAACCTAGCAAATGCCTTCGAGCAAAATATTACCTTCTGGCGCACGTTGCTACCTGTCAGTGATCCTGTGGGCTGGAATAAGAAAACCAAGGCACGATTGACTCAGCTATCGGATAAAACCAAAGATCTAGTGCAAGAGTTAAATGATAATTTCAGTATCTATAACGAATAGAGCTCTTTCCGCTGATAATAGCGACAAGAGAGATAGCTTTTAAGCCTATGTATCTAGCGCCATGACAGATTCATGGAAATATTAAAACAATACCTTCCATTATGCTGGTTAAAGGGCAACCCATTTGAGTTGCCCAGATCGTTTAATTTTTTAAAAGGGAATCTACTGTTTTATTTTATTGTCGAATATTTTATGCAAACTAATATGGTCGACAATCCAGTAGAAGCCTTTTTTGAAATCAGCATAGAGACAATGCTTACGCTGATATTTATTGCACTGATATTAGTGCTCAATAAATCTCTGTACGCTTATATAGAAATATCTTCGGCATTATTGTTCTCAGAAAATGTCGCGTCTATATTTGGTGCGCCTGTTTTTGCTTGGCTTACAGTGACTGATGACTTGCTAAGCTACTATGTATTTGGCGGGATAGTATTTTGGGAGTTTTTAATAATCGCGTATATTTTAAAGCGAACGCTAGCTGTTAATACGCCTGCCAGCCTAGTCATGTCGTTAATCTACTTTATAACAACTTATGTTGGCGCTTATTCGCTAGGGCAATTGATATAGATGCGACTGCAAATTCGTCGCACCTATATATCCAGCAAACCTACACTGTAATCGCCGAAATCCCGACCGCTTTACGCAATTCTTTAAGAAAGGGGGCGCTCACTGCGCGGGCTTTTTGGGCGCCTTCCTGCAATTGTTCTTCGATATGTTCAGGTGCTTGCATCAACGCGTCATAACGCTCTCTGGCCGGCGTTATCTGTTGATTGATATGCTCAAACAATACCTGCTTCATTTCCCCCCAGGCAACACCTTCTGCATAACGACGGCGTATTTCCGCTACTTCCACAGGCGTTGCGAACGCCTGATAAATACTAAATAACGTACAGCCTTCAGTCTCTTTAGGTTCGCCAGGCTCCAGCGAATTAGTCTTGATCTTGTTAATCAGCTTGCGCAGTTTCTTTTCGGGCTCAAACAGCGGAATGGTGTTGTTATAGCTTTTACTCATCTTACGACCATCAAGACCGGCTAAAGTCGCACCGTTTTCGTCGACTACCGCTTCCGGCAGTGCAAAATGTTCGCCGTAAATGTGATTAAAACGCCCAGCAATATCTCTGGCCATTTCTATGTGCTGGATCTGATCTTTACCAACCGGTACCTTATTGGCATTGAACATCAATATATCAGCGGCCATCAGTATCGGATAACTGAATAATCCCATGTTAATGCCCTTATCTGGGTCATTTCCGGCAGCCGCATCGCCATTTTCTTCATTCTCGGCAACCGCCGCTTTGTAGGCATGCGCCCTGTTCATTAAGCCTTTTGCGGTAACACACGTCAGCATCCAGGTTAACTCCATGATTTCCGGCACATCCGATTGCCGGTAAAACACGGCGTTGGAAGTATCTAATCCCAAAGCCAACCAAGTCGCGGCAATCTCCAGGCTTGATTGTCTGACTCTTTCAGGTTCCTGGCATTTGATTAACGCATGGTAATCAGCCAAAAAGTAAAACGGCGATACATTTGCATCCTTGCTAGCTGCAATAGCGGGTCTGATCGCGCCAACGTAATTGCCTAAATGGGGGGTGCCTGTGGTGGTAATGCCGGTTAAAACGATTGCTTTAGTCATTGGGTAACACTCGAAAGTTCTATTATTTGAATTTTTTTTAACTGCGTAACAGCCTGCACTTTCACATAAATTCTACGTAATATCCAGCCTGAGAGAGCAAACGCCACTTCCGGTTTGAGTTTTTTATAGTACACTTCAAGCGCTTTATTAACTTGCCAAAATAACCTAGAGAGGACGTAACATGTTGGATTACGATGAGAAGCGCAATTATATTCGCATGGAAATAGACTGCGAAGTCACCTATCGGCTGGCTAATTCAGATGAATTACACCGGGGGCATTGCTCTTCAATTAGTGGTGCAGGAGTATCCTTTACCGCCAACCAAGCGTTCGATGCCGGTAAGGCGATGGAAATAAATGTACTGACAAAAAACGCCCTTACTCCACCAATGACCGCTTTTATAGAAGTTGTAAGAAGCTCTCAAAACGAGGATGGCAGTTACGAAATTGCAGCCTCTATCAAGAGTATCAAAGGCAATTAATCTTATACATCACCAAGTCTAATTTTCACATTCCCCCATGTTCACAATTACCAAAGAAGTGTACTTTTGCTATGGTCACCGCCTAATGAATCACGCAGGCAAATGCCGCAATTTACATGGTCACAGCGTTAAAGCCTCAATTGCTATTCGGCACGAGCAGTTAAATGAGCAAGGTATGGTGTGTGATTTTGCAGATATTCGAGACTGCGTTGAAGGCTATATTGATCAACATCTTGATCATAACTTTCTGCTACATAAAGATGATCCGATCATTCCAATGCTCATTGAAAATAAGGAACGCTTTTTAGCCCTTGACGAGCATCCCACCGCGGAAGTTTTAAGCAAAATGTTATACCAACATCTAAAGAAATCTGGCTTTAATGTAGCTCAAGTAACCTTATGGGAAACAGCCAGCGCTTATGCCAGTTACAGCGAAAACTGATTATTACCATGGCTTTGGTCAACCCGGTCAACAAATCAATCTGCCTAGAACAGGTTTGTGCATCTAATTATCTAAAGCTTTTTCGCTTAATCCCCGAATTAACTTCTGTCGTCGATAGCGCCATAGGACTTGCTCCTCATCACGCAGCCTTACACATTAGTATTATTGAGAAAACACCGTATACGATAACAGTTGAACTCAGCCATTGCTTCAGTGGCGATTTAAAAGCGCTGTTCGCGCCAGCCGTTAAAATTCGTATATATCAGGATGCGCAATTGGCCGAAGTGCTAAGCGACCATATTCGAGGCGAAGTGGCCCAGGTTTTTAAAGATGCCGGCCCCAGTCGTGAGATCATGAATTACAAATGGCGCTTGAACTATTTTTTGCAAAAGTGGCTGGACCACTGCCTTAACAAAGGCTATCTCTTCAACATTAACCTAAAGACGGCTGTGTTGGCGGATACAATTTAACGCCCCCCACAATCCAACTATTTATTACCCGCAGCACCAATGGCTACTAAGCCCCCGTTATCTTCAGGTTATTGATTAGCCTGTTTCGATTCAGCAGTACTCATCCAGTCTTATTTCTAGTTTTAATTGGCTTAGGTGCTGGCGAATACGCTTACGAGGTCAACATCGCCAGACTGCCCTTGCTTTTTCAGGGAGCTCCTCAAGCTATTGATAAACGTAATACTGACACTTGGTTTCGCATCTTACGCAATCATGGTTTTATTCTGGGTTATTCAGATTTACGAGGTAATCCGTTATGGGTGGAATATGCATTGGCAAACTTAACCAATTCATCTGCACTCAAGCGCCCCAGCCACTTTGAGACAGATTGGCGCTGCCTCAATCGCGTCAATCATGATAGCTTTCGCGACAGCGGTTATGATCGTGGTCACATGGCGCCCAACCACGCAATAAGTCGACTCTATGGTAAACAGGGGCAAGCCGACAGTTTTTTAATGACCAACATTACGCCACAAAAACCTAAGCTTAACCAACGCATTTGGCAGCGTCTGGAGGAACTAGAAGCTGGGCACTTTGCTAACCATTTTGGAAAGATTTGGGTTATCACGGGGCCGATTTTTAATCGGAATATTGAGCGACTACCTAAAGACTGGACTGTCGAAATACCTGATGCATTTTTCAAAATCTATATTACCGAAGCTACTGCTAACAAGCCAAGTATCGCCCTAGCGTTTTTAATTCCACAGTCAGTAAATGGCAAAGAGCCTTTACATAAATTCATCACCAGCATTGATGACATAGAAACCCAGACTGGATTAGATTTTTTCAGTCACCTGGACGATAACACTGAGGCTTCATTAGAGTCCGCAGTTAATCCCAAACCTTGGCATACCAACTTCGTTAACAAGCAGTTACGCTGGTAATCGTCACGTACAGTTTTATTGATCTAGCTCAATTTAAATATGTCTGATTTTGTTTTAATGGCCGCGCTTTATCACAAAGCAGCTATCCAATCAAAAATAATGAGGAGATTTTTCATGAGTGAAGTACAAGAAAAAGACAATTTCTGGCTTTATATAGGCGGCATAATCTTGGCAGCAGTTGCCTTAGTCGTAACTATCAAAAGCAGTGAGCATGATAAGTATGAAAGCGCGTCAAAAGCGATCGCGGAAGATCCTAGCTACAAACAACACGTTTCAGAAAATAAGTAACGCTGTTTTGCGGTAACCGTAAGTTGTTGTAATGCTGTACCACTACAGATTGTTCTGTAGTCATTTCTAAACACCCTCCCAATACTGGGCTGATTTGTTCGTTATTCTGAATAAAGAGCAAGCAGCCCTTTTTTATTGACTATTTTCAGCTGCCTGGATCGAACTTCGATCAAGCCCAAAGTCTGAAAGTGATGCATGATGCGGCTGACAGTTTCATGCGCTATGCATAAATAACTGCCTATATGCTCACGCGACATACTCAAGCGAAATTCCAGCTCAGCATAGCCGCGTGCTTTAAGACGTTCTGAAACTTGCACAATAAAACACGCAACACGTTCTTCTGCGGTTCGGCGCATGAGCATCATACGTTGAATTTGCGAGTCAAACTGCTCGCCGGAACGTTGCAATAAAATCTGGCTTAAACTGGGAATAGTTCCCGCCAACAGCTCGATTTGTTGCGCGGGTAAGCGGCAATAATTGACGGTTTCCAAAGCAATGGCCGTGCATTGATGAAATTGCGTAGACAGTCCGTCAAACCCGAGTAATTCACCCGGCAGCATAAAATCCACCACAATCTCATTGCCATTACGGTCAATGCCCAATAATTTAGCGCTGCCGGAACGTAACGCAATAATGCCTTTAAAGGCGCTACCCGCGTGATACAACGCTTCACCTTTTTGCCGTATGGTATTGCGATTGACTATTTCGCCTAAGGATTCAACTTCGGTTTGACTTAAACCTTTGGGAATACATAAATTGTCCAAACTACAGTTTTCACAGGTTACCGCTTTTTTAATTGCCGCCGTGCCAGCCATTGCTTAATCCATTTATCTGAGATGTAAAAGCGCCTAATAGACTCGTTCTTTTGGCGGAATAGCGTCAACTTCATCGGTTAAGGTGTACAAATGCACTGGCCGATAGTCGATGTTAACTTTATCGTCAATCAACCACGTCAGCGTATGTTTTAACCACTCGTTATCATTCCTTGTTGGATAATCTTCCCGGGCATGACCACCTCGACTTTCTTGGCGATTACCCGCAGCAGTCATCGTCACCACCGCTTGAGCCAGCAGGTTATCCAGCTCCAGGGTTTCTACCAGATCAGTATTCCAGATCAACGATTTATCCTTCACGCCCACTTCAGCAAAAGACGCACGTACTTTTGCAATGGCTTCGATGCCTTCATCGAGCGTGGTTTGAGTTCTAAATACCGCGGCTTTTGCTTGCATGGTTTTTTGCATATCCAGTCTAATATCGGCGGTGCTACGGTTGCCACCGGCATGACGAATGTCGTCAAAACGAGCAAGCGCCTGATCGCAAGCCGACTTTGCCAGTGGTTTGTGGGCAGTTCGAGGTTTAATCAATTCAGCACAGCGAATTGCCGCCGAACGCCCAAATACCACTAAATCCAACAATGAGTTTGAACCCAGCCGATTAGCACCATGCACAGAAACACAAGCCGCTTCGCCGATAGCCATCAAACCGGGTACAACTGTATCGGGATTATCGCCAGCCAGTGTGACCACTTCCGCTTTGTAATTAGTTGGGATACCGCCCATGTTGTAATGCACGGTTGGCAACACCGGAATCGGCTCACGCGTCACATCGATACCGGCAAAAATTTTCGAGGTTTCGGCAATGCCTGGTAAGCGTTCGTGAATGATGGCCGGATCCAAATGCTCAATGTGTAAATGGATGTGATCTTTTAATTTACCGACCCCACGACCTTCGTTAATCTCGATAGTCATGGCGCGACTAACCACATCGCGTGATGCCAGATCTTTTGCTGACGGGGCGTAACGCTCCATGAAACGCTCGCCTTCGGAGTTGGTTAAATAGCCCCCCTCCCCGCGCACGCCTTCGGTAATCAAACATCCTGCGCCGTAAATACCAGTCGGATGAAACTGTACAAATTCCATATCCTGTAACGGCAACCCGGCCCGCAATACCATCGCATTGCCATCACCAGTAACCGTATGCGCCGATGTGCAAGAAAAGAAAGTCCGACCATAACCGCCGGTCGCCAATACGGTGACATGCGCCTTAAATAAATGCAGTGAGCCATCATCCAGACACCACGCCAGCACGCCGCGACATTCACCGCCCTGCATGATCAAATCCAACACGATGTATTCGACAAAAAACTCGGCCTTATGCTTTAAGGCTTGCTGATACAGGGTATGCAAAATCGCATGGCCTGTTTTATCTGCTGCCGCGCAAGTACGTTGTGCAGTGCCTTTACCATAATGCGTGGTCATACCACCAAAGGCACGTTGATAAATTTTGCCGTCCTCGGTTCTGGAAAACGGCACGCCATAATGTTCTAACTCGATAACAGCGGGGATGGCTTCACGACACATGTATTCAATCGCATCCTGGTCACCTAGCCAATCAGAGCCCTTGACGGTGTCATACATATGGAATCGCCAGTCGTCTTCGCCCATATTGGCTAGCGCCGCACTGATACCGCCCTGTGCGGCGACTGTATGACTGCGGGTAGGAAATACTTTGCTAATACACGCGGTACTCAACCCCCTTTCCGCCATTCCCAAGGTAGCCCGCAATCCGGCGCCACCGGCACCCACCACGACCACATCGTATTCGTGTTCAATAATGTTATAAGCAGCCATGCCTTACCCTAATAATGTAATGCGAAATACGCCAAGCAACGCTGTCACAGCCAGTAACAGCATCGTTAAATTCACCAGCCAGATTGTGACAATTTTAACCCCGCTGGCCGCCACGTAATCTTCAATCACTACCTGTAAACCTAATGCCGCGTGATAACAGACCATCAGTATCCAGGTAATCATGGCAATGCTATTAATAGGGCTGGCCAGCCAGGTAACGGTTTGCACGTAAGATGCGGTAAAGGTTAAGTTAAGAAACAACACCAACCAAAATGTTAAAGGTATCAGCATCACTGCCGTCACTCGCTGCATCCACCAATGATGTGTGCCTGATTTTGCGGAGCCTAAGCCCCGCGCCTTAGCTAAAGGTGCTCTGTAATCCATAAGTTGCCTGCTAAACAAATATCAACGTTATCAAGGTCAGTGCTAACGAAGCCGCCAATTCAATCAGCGCATAGCGATTCATACGGTCTTGATCGAAACCATAACCCGCATCCCAAAACAGATGGCGAATGCCATGACACAAATGAAAAAATAACGCGTAAACAAAGCCCCAGTACACCACCAGTACCGGCCACCACTGCAAAATAGCCTGCAAGCGGTCATAAATATCGCTACCGGCCGCGATTGCGGCAACCATACCGACAAATAACACCAACCCACCGGACAAAAACACGCCAGTCATACGATGGGTAATGGAGATGATCCCGGTTAGCGGTAACCGATAAATTTGCAGATGCGGAGAAGTGGGTCTGTTATTACCTGTTGCCATAATATCTTTCCAATAATTTGAGCGTCACATGATCTGCCAAATCAAAAACCGATGCAATCTCGGGCAGACTGCTTAAATGTTGATAAGTCAGAATCAGTAGCCCTTACTTAGTTCACGACCGATGTCCGCCACTAATTGCGGCCCCTGATAAATTAAGCCGCTGTATATTTGCACCAGACTGGCACCGGCTTGAATTTTTTCTTGTGCATCAGCTGCAGTTAATATGCCGCCTGCCGCAATAATGGCACAACGACCACTTAACTCCGCCGCAAGACCGCGAACAACAGCGGTTGCGGCCTCTTTAACCGGCGCACCGCTTAAGCCGCCTGCTTCTTGGGCTAAGGGATGACCGGCAATTTTATCTCGGGCAATCGTCGTGTTGGTGGCAATCACGCCGTCAATTTCAAATTCCAACAACAGCGCGGAGATATGACTAATTTCATCGCTGGTTAAATCTGGAGCGATTTTTAAAACCAGCGGCACGTATTTATTGTGTTGTTGCTGTAGTTTTACTTGCTCATCTTTCAATAGCGACAGCAGCGTTTTAATCTCGTCGCCTTGTTGTAGTTGGCGCAAGTTTTTAGTGTTGGGCGAGGAAATATTGATAGTAATGTAACTGGCAAAAGGATAAGCCTTACGCAAGCCGATTAAATAATCCTCGCTTGCCTGTTCAATTGGCGTATCAAAATTTTTGCCTATATTGATCCCCAAAATGCCGGAGTAATGACTTTGCTTTACCTGCGTCAGCAAGTGTTCCACACCCAGATTATTAAACCCCATCCGATTGATGATGGCCTGATATTCCGGTAACCGGAATAATCGCGGCTTAGGGTTGCCCGGCTGTGGGCGCGGTGTAACGGTACCAATTTCAATAAAACCAAATCCCAGCGCGGCCAACGCATCAATATAATCGCCGTTTTTATCTAAACCTGCCGCTAAACCCACCTGATTTTTGAACTCCAGCCCCATCACCTTAATAGGCTTTTCAACAACTTCTGGATAAATAAGCTTGCTCAGGCCGATCTTCTCCGCTGCATTTAGCAAGTTGAGCGTGACGTGGTGAGCGGTTTCAGGATCAAGCGAAAATAGTAAGGGTCGAAGTAAAGGGTAAAGATTCATAGATGTTTTCTTGGTTTGTGTAAATCTAATATCGAGTCCATGACTAATGCTGACTGGTCAATTGATACGGCCCAGGCGCAGTCAGTGTTCGGCGATTCAATACCAAATCAACCAGTAACTGTGCAGACGCAGGGCCCATCGCTAAGCCGTTTCTAAAATGTCCGGCATTGATACTTACGTTACTTATATCAGGATGCTTAGATATATAAGGTATGCCTTGTTCAGTACCGGGCCTTAATCCAGCCCAATGCCGGATAACTGGGAAATTCTTTAACGCTGGTAACAGTTCAACGGCAAAGTGGCTGATTTTATCGCGCGCTTCAGGTGTAATGGTTTTATTAAAGTCATCGGTTTCAACCGTGCTACCGGCCAAAATTTTACCGTCGCGGCGCGGAATTAAATATTGATCACCATCCAACACCATATAAGGCAGAGTATCCGGCAAGGCTTCAAACAACAGCATTTGCCCTTTAACTGGCGCAATTTTGGGCGCTTTAGTGGTGGTCATCGGAAAAAACTGTTCAAACAGCTGCCCGGTCCATGCGCCGGCAGTAATGACTAACTGGTTTACAGCAAGCCGTCCGGTGCTGGTGTTGAGTGCTGTTACTTGATTTTGCTCAATCGAAATACCCGATAAAGCGCAATGTTCCAGCAAGGTGACACCTTTAGCGAGTAAATCTAACTTTAAAGATTTGACCAGTTTGGGATTACGCACTTGAGCAATGTTCGGTAACCACAACGGGTGTTCCGGAGTCGTTTGCAGCGCAGTAGCGCTATCAGGCATCGTTGGAGAAAATGTTACGTGATTGTGGCAGCACCAATCAATCGCGGCCATCACATCCGGATTTTTAGTGATCAATAATCCGCATGGCGTCCATTCTGGGTCTTCACCGGTCTCGTTCAGCAATTGCGCGGCTAACTCCGGGTATAACTTTAGACTTTGCATTACCAAGCGAGTAATGGCTTGCGGCTGTCGCCACGGATACAACGGTAACAAAATGCCGCCACCGGCCCAGGATGATTCTTGCCCAAGTTGATTTTTTTCAATAACGGTAACCGTGGCACCTGCTTTAACAAATTCACGCGCTGTTAATAGGCCGATAACGCCGCCGCCGATGATAGTAATGTCAGAAATCATGAATAATTAAAGTGAAAACCAATTAAAAACAAAGAAATGAACGGCACTGGGAATAACTTACCACGAAAGCCCCTTTTTGAGGCGAATTGTGCTCTGTGGTTAAAATAAAAACCCCATAAAAAGCTGTTGTTTATTTGATACATTCTAAAAAATAAATCATATTTACATCTTAACCTATTGATATAAATCAATTTATGAGCGATAAAAAATTAATCTAAAACCTTGTTGGAATCGATTTTTGCTGCTACCATTAGCCCCGTAAAATCGCTTTGTTGTGTAAAAGCAAAAATTTGTAAAATAACAACCTCAATGGAGGCACTATGAAAAAAACTAATATGCAATGGGGCGTTATCGCTACCGCAACTGTAGCAATGGTTGGTGCATTAGCATCTCCACAAGCTTTGGCTAAATCCAAAACTAAAGCGCCCGCTTCTGAAGCCTACGCAGCACCATCAACCAACAGCCGTGTTGATGCCTTAGAAGCGCAATTGCAAGCTATGCAAGCTGAATTAAGCAGCTTAAGAGCCTCACAAAACCGCCCTTCTACTGAATCTGCCAAAGTTCAAGAATTGGATGAGTGGTCAAAATCTATTACCGCTAAACAAGCTAAGTTAGAAAACAAAGACAACATGGTATTTTTCCGTGGTGGTTTTTCACATGCTAATGACAATCGTGGCGGTTGGGCAGCTCAGCCTGGTGGAACCTTGTATGCTGGTGGCGGAACTGGCGCCTCCGGTGATCCTTTAGTTGGCGGAACCGTTGATAAAGATGCTTGGTATTTCGGTGCTGGCTTTGATTTTAGTTTGAATGACAATCTGTTTGGCCTTTGGAACAACACCGAAGTTTTGGCTGAACTAATGTTCGATTACAAAGAGTTTTCTGACAACTCCTACAGCGTAGTTACTGCACAAAGTGTAACCAGCAATCAGTTTACGTTGGCAGCTTCTCCAAAAATTAAATTCCTAAAAGGCAGCTCCTTTAGACCTTGGTTGATTCCAGTTGGCTTTGAATTGAATGTAATTAGCCCACCATCTGGTGCTGTAACAGTATTAAATCCAGGTATGCAGTTTGGCCTTGGTGCTGATTACAAAATCTGGAAAGACTTGTATGTTGGCGCAGATGCACGTTATCACTACTCTGCAGATAATATTGATGGAGTTGATACTGACGGCGTAACTGCTGGCGGTTACCTCGGTATAGGTTTCTAAGCTAAACACTTAAAACCAAATCCAATAAAAAGGAGGGCGTCAAACCCCTCCTTTTTTTGTGCCTGAAAAAAAAGGTAAATCCTTAGCCCGTGTAGGCTGGGTAGAGCACAGCGAAACCCAACATGGAGCTCCAAATACCTTAAGTGCTGGGTTTCGGCTACCGCCTCTACCCAGCCTACACTGCCAAAACACTCCAATTTGAATGTCAACTCTTTTTACCGTAGACTTGTACCACTTCAAGTACATAAGAGGTGTGTGATGCGTATAATTTCTTTTACCCAAGCAAGAAACAGTTTGAAATCAGTGTTGGATAGTGTGGTGAATGATGCCGATTGCACTGTCATTACTCGTCGCGATGCTGATAATGCGGTGGTTATGTCCATGGACTATTACAACAGCCTAATGGAAACCGTACATTTACTAAAATCCCCAGCTAATGCGGCCCACCTGGCCCAATCTATAGAACAATATAAAACCGGCAACAGTAAAGAACGAGAAACCATTGATGACTAGACAGTTAGCCTGGACGGATGCTGCATGGTCAGACTATTTATACTGGCAAGGTCAGGATAAAAAAACATTAAAACGCATCAATGCCCTTATTGCTGACACCAAAAGAGCACCCTTTGAAGGCATAGGCAAACCGGAAGCACTAAGAGAAAATTTATCGGGCTTTTGGTCTCGACGAATTGACGAATCCAATCGGCTAGTTTATGCGGTAAATGATCAGCACTTAACCATCATTGCCTGCCGTTATCACTATGAAACCTGAAAGGCGTAATGGCGGACGTCAATCCCCTCCTTTTTTGTGCCTGAAAGTAACTTCATTGACGACAAAAGCCCTCAAGTTCATACTTCGAAAATAGAACATTAAGACGGAAGTGACTATGAAAGCAACTGCAAGAGACTTGAGAATACATTCAAAAGAACTACTTGACGTAGTTAGTCGCGGAGAAGACGTTGTTATTACCTTCCGTGGTAAACCTTGTGCAAAGCTTGTTCCGTATGAAGAATCGGCCCAACCGCTTGTGCCGGATAAAAAAGATGGCTTGTTCGGCATTTGGGCAGACCGTGACGATATTGACTCTGTTGAAGATTACCTACAAAACCTAAGAAAGAGCCGATTTTCTTAATGTTGATGTAGGTTGGGTAGAGCACCGCGAAACCCAACATGGAGCATCAGATACCTTAAGCGCTGGGTTTCGGCTAGCGCCTCTACCCAGCCTACGCAACGCCAATACGAAACACTATCGGATTATTAAAGACATTTCCTTAATCGAATTTAAGCCAATTTAGCCCGTGAAAGCCATCTACCCTGAAATCCTTCCCTTCCACACCTTTATGCTGGAAACCGGCAGCCAACACTTGGTTCATGTTGAGCAAAGCGGTAATCCTGATGGCATTCCGGTCATTTTTTTACATGGCGGACCGTGCTCCGGCACCAAGCCCGATCATCGGCGATTTTTTAATCCCGAGCACTATCACATTATTTTGTTTGATCAACGCGGCTGCGGTAAGTCGCTGCCTTTTGGTGAGCTGGAACATAACACCACGCAGGATTTGCTTGATGATATGGAGCGCATTCGCGAACAGCTAGCCATCAAACAATGGCTGTTATTTGGCGGCTCCTGGGGCGCAGCGCTGGCGCTGCTGTACGCCCAGAAACATCAAGACAAAGTGTTGGCTATGATTCTGCGCGGCACCTTTTTGGCCCGGCAACAGGATATGAACTGGTTTCTGGGTAATGGCGCCGGGCTGATTTATCCTGAGCTTTGGCAGGAATTGGTTGAAAGCATTCCGGTACACTGGCGTGATAATTTATTGGCGGGATTATTTTCTACAGTTTGGCATGATGACATTACGTTGCAACAGCGCGCAGCTAATGCTTGGATGGCCTGGGGCGCACAAGTGGCCTTGGGTAGCGCTTATCAAGCAGGCAGCTTGGCAAATGAATCGGTAACTGAAGACATGATCAAACAAGTCCGCATGGAATTGCATTTTGCCAAGCATGGATACTTTATCGCCGAAAACCAAATTCTGGATAACAGCAAACATCTATCCAACCTCCCTGCCATCATCATTCACGGTCGACAAGATTTGGTCTGTCCTATGGAAGCCGGCTTTAGCTTGCATAAAACATTGCCGAATGCCGATTTTATTGTGCTCGCCAATGCCGGGCATATTGCACAAGGTGACGAGATGATTGATGCCTTGGTGAATGCCACGGATACGATGGTTAATAGACTTTCTGTTTAAAAAATAATGAACAATTCCACTGAAGGGCTCAAGAAAAAACGTCTGATTATTGGTGTAACCGGCGCGACTGGCGCGGTGTACGCAGTAAGAATGCTGCAAGTTTTACAGGCTCAGCCGGAATGGGAAACGCATTTGGTGATTTCTTCTGCGGGCGTCGTTAACTTAAAACACGAAATGGACATGAAGCGCTCTGATTTAGCCGCGCTAGCAGATGTGACGCATGGTGTTAACGATATTGCTGCAAGTATTTCCAGCGGCGGCTTTAAAACTGAGGGCATGATTATCGCGCCTTGTTCGATGAAAACACTATCGGCGGTCGCGCATGGCTTTGGGGATAATTTAATTTCGCGTTCTGCCGATGTCGTATTGAAAGAACGTCGACGCTTAGTCGTGATGCCGAGGGAAACACCGTTAAACTTGGTACATATTAAAAATATGCTCAGCGTAACCGAAATGGGTGGAATCATGTTCCCACCGATGCCGGCGTTTTACAGTAAATCTGATTCCATGATGGCAATGGTTAATGAAACCGTTGGCCGGGTATTGGATATGTTTGGCGTTAATGTTGAAGGACTGTATACGCCATGGGAAGGACTGTAGTCATCAAGTCCCATCTCGGGGTTAATTAACCAAAAGAACGGTTTGTTCCACGACACCCCTCGATCCCTTGGTATCACTGGTTTACAGTCGAAATATCGATTTTAAATTCATTAGCACTATATTCAATAACTTATTGAATACAAAGTAGATTGTCTCGGTTGTAAAACTCATGCTTAGTTCTTCATTAATATGGGTAGAGCAAGCAGTCGCGTCATCAACGGCCATCCGGCAAGACAAAGCGTAATGGGCGTGACCCGATCTTTGCTCCCGTAACCTCGTCGATGGCCACCGGTTTAATATCTTCTCCCGTTTCAACATCCTGGATACGCACCAAAGGACCGCCGCCACGATACTGATGCCCCCAGGCGCCAATCATAACCAGTACCGGCAGAAAATCGCGCCCGGCGGCTGTCAACACATACTCCTCGCGCGGCGGACGCTCCGAATACAGCCGTTTTTCCAATAGTCCTTCCTCCGTCAGCGTTGCCAATCGCCGGGTCAGAATCGTCGGCGCGATGCCAAGACTTTTCCGAAACTGGTCAAAACGGGTTAGGCCAATATGGGCGTCCCGCAGAATCAATAGGCTCCATGTGTCGCCGAGAAAAGCCAGGCAACGAGCAATCGGACAAGGGTCGGCGCAAATATTTTTATCGTTCATACTGTTTTAGTAGTGACTTACTTTCATTTTGATAGTAACATTGCTATCGAAATGATAGTAACACTTAACCGATAGACAATCCACCCCCAACAAGGAGATTTGATATGAGCGATAAAGACCTAGCTGTAGCCCTGATCACCGGCGCATCCTCGGGCATTGGGCTGGTAACGGCCAAGGCCCTTCAACGAGCGGGTTATCGCGTATTCGGAACCAGCCGCAGGGCGCTTGCAAGCATCGACGGCATCACGATACTGATCTGCGACGTTACCGACGAAGTGTCGGTAAAGAGCACTGTAGCCGAGGTATTGAAACAGGCTGGACGTATCGACCTGCTGGTCAACAATGCCGGCATTGGCTTGCTCGGCGGAGCGGAAGAATCGTCTACCGCACAAGCCCAGGCCTTGTTTGACGTGAATGTCTTCGGTATCACCCGCGTAACCAATGCCGTGTTGCCGACCATGCGCAACCAAAGGAAAGGCAGAATCGTCAATATCAGCTCAGTCCTTGGCTTGATCCCATCGCCTTACAACGCACTCTATGCTGCGACCAAGCATGCGGTTGAAGGCTATTCCGAATCGCTAGACCATGAACTGCGCACATTCGGAATTCGGGTTGTGTTGGTCGAACCGGGATTTACCCGGACCTCGTTCGAAGAAAGCATAACAAGGCCTGATCAGCCGCTTGCAGTCTATGACTCGGTGCGTGCCGGCATGGAAGTGCTCATGCGGAATGGGGTGAATGCAGGCGACGCCCCGGAAGTGGTCGCTGATACGGTGTTGAAAGCCGCGACTGCCGCAGTTCCCAGAAGACGTTATGCCGCCGGAAAACAAGCAAGCCAAGTACGTTTCCTGCGCCGTTTCCTCCCGGAAGCCATGGTAGACAAGAGCTTGCGTAAGTTTAACCAGCTGCCGATAGTCTGAATAATGGAAGGATAACGACATGATTCATTTATCGAAGAATTCCATGACGACTAAGGGCCGGCTTCTAGCCGGGTTTCTACTGCCGCTGACGATAAGTGTCGGATGCAGCGATCAAGATAAACAAACACAAGCAGTTTCCCGCCCGGTAAAGGTTTTTCGAATCGAGGACACCGCTACGGTCGGTGTTATGAGCTTTGCCGGAGAAGTCAGGGCAAGAATCGAGACGCCGTTATCCTTCCGGGTGGGCGGTAAACTGCTGGAGCGGAAAGTAGACGTTGGCGACCAAATGCGTAAAGGTCAGCTTCTGGCAATATTGGATGGTAATGATTACCACCTCGCCGTGCAGGGCCTTAAGGCTCAGCTGGCTTCCGCCCAGGCCGACAGCAATTTCTTGCGGGACGATCTGGTGAGATACCGCGAGCTGTTGGCTCAGCAAGTCATCAGTCCGCCGGAGTTCGAGCGGCACGAAACGGCTTATACCACGGCGCGGGAGCGGACGGCGGCTCTGGAAGCACAATTGGGCCAAGCGCTTAACCAGTTGGCCTATACCGAGCTGCATGCCGACCGCGACGGTGTGGTCACGGCGTTGGCTGTCGAGGCAGGGCAGGTGCTGGCTGCCGGCCAGGCCGTGATGTCGCTGGCCCAGCTCGACGAAAAGGAAATCCATTTCGACGTGCCCGAGCATCGACTGGCGGAAATCCAGCGCCAACAAGCCGTTAATGTGTCGTTGTGGTTAGACGACCATCGGCTGCTCAAGGCTAAAATTCGCGAAATCTCCTCGGCCGCCGAACCGGCCAGCCGCACCTATCGCGTCAAGGCAAGCTTGCTGGAAGGTATGGACGCCGCGCAATTAGGCATGACGGCGACCGTTCATATCGCGGCGAACACCGCTTCTGGTATCGCCATCCCGCTTTCCGCCGTCTATACCCCGCAAAACCAGCCCGATCATCCCACGGTCTGGTTGGTCGATGAGCAGGCTGCCACCGTCAAATCCGTGCCGGTTCGGTTGGGCGAAACGCTGGCCGGCGAACGGATTGCCGTCGAGGGCCTCGCCGCCGGTCAATTGTTGGTCAGCGCCGGCGTTCAACGGCTGGCCGAGGGGCAGGCTGTCCGCTTGCCGGAAGGATCGGGATTGCCTAAGAATCGCGGTAGCGAGGGGCAGCTATGAAAGCGTTTAACCTCAGCGAGTGGGTACTTAAACATCGCTCCTTCACTGGTTTTATGATCGTATTGGTGATACTCGGCGGGATGTTCGCTTATTACAGGCTTGGCCAGCAGGAAGATCCGCCGTTCACGTTTCGAATCATGGTGGTCAAAACCCTCTACCCTGGCGCCACCGCACTGGAAGTCGAGCAGCAGTTGACCGACAGACTGGAAAAGAAAATCCAGGAGCTGCCTAATCTGGATTATCTGCGCAGTTATTCCAAACCCGGCGAATCGGTGATTTTCGTCACCCCTCGCGAGGATACGCCACCCAAGAACATTCCCGAGCTTTGGTATCAGGTGCGCAAGAAGGTCGACGACATTCGCATGACGTTGCCTCCCGGTAGCATCGGGCCGTTTTTCAACGACGAATTCGGCGATACCTATAGCCTGATCTACGCCTTTTCCGGCGAGGGTTTTAGTTATGCCGATCTGAAACAGGCGGCCGATTCGGTCCGCCAACAGCTGTTGCGGGTCAAGGATGTCGAGAAGGTCGATCTGATCGGCGTTCAGGACGAAAAGATTTTCGTCGAGTTTTCCGACAAAAAGCTGGCCGAATTGGGCCTGGATACGACGGCGGTTGCCCAAGCCTTGCAGGCACAGAACGGCATGGTGCCGGCCGGCACGGTATTTTCCTCGCAGCGCAATCTGCCGATACGCCTGACCGGCTCGTTCGACTCGACGGACAGCGTCGCCAATATGGCGGTACGCATCGATAATCGAACCTTCAAGGTCGGCGACTTTGCCAAGGTGAATCGCGGCTATATCGATCCTGCGGAATTCAAGATGCGTTTCAACGGCAAACAAGCCCTCGGCCTCGGCGTGACGATGAACAAGCAAGGCAACGTTATCGACCTGGGGAAAGCGTTGGAAGACGCGTTGGCCCGCATCGAAACCGAGTTACCGTTAGGCATGGACATAGAGCCGGTCGCCAATCAAGCGCATGTGGTTAAAAATCAGATGGCGGAATTCGGTCGTACTTTCTTCGAAGCCCTGGCTACCGTGTTGGTGGTGAGCTTTTTGAGCCTGGGTTGGCGCACCGGGTCCGTAGTGGCGCTGACCGTGCCGCTGGTGCTGGCCGCCACCTTGCTGGTCATGCTGCTGTGTGGCATCGATTTGCAACGTATTTCGTTAGGGGCTTTGATACTGGCGTTGGGCTTGCTGGTGGACGATGCGATGATTTCCGTCGAGATGATGGCCCGCAAGCTGGAAGAAGGTTGGGATCGGATGCGCGCCGCGACTTATGCTTATAGTGCCACGGCCTTTCCGATGCTGACCGGTACCTTGATCACCATTGCTGGTTTCTTGCCGGTGGGTTTAGCGCAATCCTCGGCCGGTGAATATACCGTGGCGATTTTTCAGGTGGTCGGCATTTCCCTGATACTGTCCTGGATAGGCGCGGTGGTGTTCACCCCGTATTTGGGATTTTTGATACTTAAGGTGCATGCCAACGGCGACCAAGCGGCTCACGACCTGTTCGATACGCCGTTCTACAACCGATTGCGTCGTTGGGTGGATGCCTGCGTAGCGCACCGTAAGAAAGTCATTATCGCCACACTGGCTTTGTTCGGCCTCGGTGTCGTGGCTTTAGCCCATGTCCCCGAACAGTTCTTCCCGCTATCTAACCGGCCGGAAGTCATCGTCGACCTGTGGCTGCCGGAGGGCAGCTCCTTCGAGCAAACCGAAGCCGCCGCCAAACGCATGGAAGCGCTATTAGCCAAGGACGAGGACGTGGAACATGTCGCCAGCTATATCGGCAGCGGCACGCCGAGGTTTTTCATGTTGATCGTGCAGCAACTGGCGAATACCAATCTGGCCGAATTGGTGGTGATGACCAAGGATAACGTGGCCCGCGAACGGGTCATGCAGCGCGTCCGGCAAATTCTGGCGACGGATTTCCCGGCTGTGCGCGGCCGGGTGAAGCGGCTAAATGTCGGGCCGCCGATGGATTATCCCTTGCTGTTCAGAGTGCTCGGCGAAAACCCCAATGTCGTGCGTGGCATTGCAGACCGGGTAGCAGAGGTTGTACGCGACCACCCTGGCACGGTGGATGTCAACGACGATTGGCACGACCGTATGCCTTCGTTCCGCTTGGCATTGGATCAGGACAAGGCCCGCGCTCTCGGGGTTTCGACGGCCAGCCTGTCGCAAGCCTTGCAGGCGCATTACGCCGGCATCCCGGTCGGGCAGTTTCGCGAGCAGGATAAATTGATAGACATCGTCTGGCGGGCCAATCCCGAATTGCGTACCGCCGCCAACGAATTGCCGGATGTCGCGGTTCGCACGGCTAATGGCAAGTCGGTATCGTTGTCGCAGTTCGTCAAGTTCGAGACCGTGTTCGAGGACGGCGTGCGTTGGCGGCGCAACCGCTTCCCGGCCATTTCGGTGCGCGCCGACGTGGCCGACGGCAAGATGGCACCGGACGTGGCGGCGGAAATCGTCCCGAAACTTAAACCGATACAGGATAGCCTGCCGGCCGGTTATTTCATCGAAACCGGCGGCTCCAAGGAAGACGCGGTGACCGCGCAGAAGTCGATTCTGATCTGGATTCCGCTGGTGCTGATCGTTACGCTGATCTTGTTGATGATGCAGTTGCAGAATCTGTCCAGGACTTTCATGGTGTTCAGCACCGCGCCGCTAGGCGTGATCGGCGCGGCCTTCGCCTTGCTGTTGTTCCGGGCACCGTTCGGTTTCGTGGCGTTGCTCGGCATCCTGGCCCTGGCCGGTATGATCATGCGCAACTCGGTGATTCTGGTGGACCAGATCGAACAGGACGAAAAGTCCGGACTCGACACGTGGTCGGCTATTGTCGAGTCAACTGTGCGGCGGTTCCGACCGATCATGCTGACTGCGGCGGCGGCTATTCTGGCGATGATACCGTTGTCGCGCAACGATTTCTTTGGCCCGCAGGCTATCGCCATTATGGGCGGACTGACGGTGGCGACCGCGCTGACGGTCTTCTTCCTGCCGGCGCTGTATGCGGCCTGGTTCAGGGTGGAGCGTGAGCAGTCGGATGCCGAATCAGCCTCAGCCGGTTTGCCGCTGGATGATGCCGCACTCACTGACCCTAGAGTCTAATTTGGAGTCCAATGATGAATAGCCGATATTTAACACCGCTAACCATTCTGTCCTTGGCTTGGCTAAGCGCCTGTACGCCGACCCGCGTCAGTAATCAGGTGCCGATCGATAGCCCCGCCCAATGGCAACACGCGCCCAATGCCCAAACCGCCGAAACGGCGGACCTAAAGACTTGGTGGCAAGGATTCAACGATCCCTTGCTGAATGAATTGATAGACAAAGCCTTGGCCACCAACCACGATCTCAAGATCGCCACCGCTCGCGTCCGCGAAGCCAACGCGATGGTCACCGTTGCCGAAGCGGCGCTGTATCCCAGCCTCGATTTCTCACTCTCCGGCGGCCGGGAAAAACGTATCGACCGCATCGTCGGCGTACCGGGCGGGCAAGGCATCAAATTGATTACACCCACTGCCGATGCCGTCAGTGGTGGACTGGCGGCGCGCTGGGAAATCGACTTGTTCGGCGGCCGGCATTTGGAAGCGGAAGCCGCCGCCGCGCAAGCCGAAGGCCGCAAGGAAGGCTTGCATGCGACGCAAGTCGGTCTACTGGCCCAGGTGGCGACAAACTATCTGGAGCTGCGCGGCGTGCAGCAACGCACCGGCATTTTGCAAAGAAATATCGAGTTGCAACGCGAACGATTGAGGACTTTGCAGGTATTTCTTAAAGCCGGGCTGGCTAACGAGGCGGACATTGCCCGTCAGCAAACCTTGCTGCAGGGCACCGAAGCGACGCTACCGGTATGGGTCAATGCCGAGAAAAAACTCACCCATCGTTTGGGGGTTTTGTTGGGTGAGCCGCCGGAAAGTCTGGAAAAGCGGCTGACCGTCATCGGTTCGTTGCCGGTCGCCGCACCCGGCATACCTGACTTGTTGCCGTCCGATTTACTCGCGCAACGTCCCGATTTGCGTCTGGCGCAAACCGAAGTCAGTGCGGCGGCAGCCAGCCTGGGTTCGGCGCGGGCCGATCTCTATCCGAAGTTGGTGCTATCAGCCAGCGGTGGTGTCGGCGCGCTGGCGGTCGGCGGATTTCCGAGTTTGGCGGATAGCGTTTATGCGCTGGGCTCGGGCCTTTCGGCGCCTATCTTCAATGCCGGCCGCATCCGCGCCCATATTGCCGCCGCCGATGCGCGCTTGGAGCAAGTCGCGGCCAATTACGAGCTTACCTTTTTGTTGGCCCTTGAGGACGTGGAAAACGCCTTCGTCGCGCATCGTTCCGCCAGGGATAGCTTCGGCCAATTGACTGAAGCGGAAGCCTCGGCGGAAAAAGCTTACCGGCTGGTGGATGCATTGTATCAGCGCGGTGCAGGCAATTATTTGGCCGTTCTGGATGCGCAGCGCAGCAAACTGGCCGTCAGCGACGAACGTGCCAAAGCCGAAACAGCGGTCAGCGTGGCGATGGTGTCACTGTACCGAGCTTTTAGTGGCGGCTGGACAATTTCTTCATCGGATAGTGGTATCGATAAAGCCTCGATACGGTAATCAACGGCTGACACGATCGCACGGCAAGCACTTGGAAAAGCGATGAAGACATTTTTTTAAATGCCGAATCTATACGGCTCATTGCCAACGCGGTGATTTTTTATAATGCGGCCGATTCTATCGGCCCTTTATCAGCATTATTTAACGATTAATCCAGAAAAAGGCGAAAGAAATAGTCCGGTTTTCACCTGTTGCCTGACAGCATATCAACTTCATTGGCAAGTATGAATTTTATAATCAGAAACATATTGTTAATATTCAATGGGTTACCAAGAAACTTATTGGCGAATATGAAATCGATATTTCGGCTGCAAGCCGCTAATACCAAAGGCTCCAGAGGTATCGTGAAACAAACCGTTCTTTTGGTTAAATAACCCACCTTGGAATTTAAACCGTGAAGAAAAAAACACCAAAAAACTTCGTGCTCTCTGTGTTCTTCGTGGTTATATTTTTGTCTCTATAGAACTCCGCATTATGCCTAATACATAAAAAGCCCCGGCTGTTTTTCAACAACCGGGGCTTTTTGCTTAAAGCAACTGAGCTTTAAGGCTGCATGATTACATCATGCCGCCCATACCACCCATGCCGCCATGACCATGCAGATCAGGGCCAGCATTATTATCATCGCTTGGTGCATCAGCAATCATCACTTCAGTAGTCAGCAATAAGCCGGCAACTGACGCTGCGTTTTGCAGCGCAGTACGAGTTACTTTGGCAGGATCAAGAATACCGAATTCGATCATGTCGCCGTAAACGCCAGTTGCAGCGTTGTAACCATAGTTGCCAGTGCCTTTAACTACTTCGTTGAATACTACTGAAGGCTCGTCACCCGCATTAGCAACAATTTGACGCAGAGGCTCTTCGATTGCACGACGCAAGATATTGATACCAACAGTTTGGTCATGATTGATGCCTTCCAAGCCTACCAAGGCAGACAATGCACGAACCAAAGCTGTACCACCGCCGGCAACTACGCCTTCTTCAACAGCCGCGCGTGTTGAATGCAGAGCATCTTCTACGCGAGCTTTCTTTTCTTTCATTTCAATTTCAGTCGCAGCGCCGACTTTGATTACGGCAACACCGCCAGCCAATTTGGCCAGACGTTCTTGCAGTTTTTCTTTGTCGTAGTCAGAAGTTGCTTCATCAGCTTGTGCGCGAATTTGGGCAACACGGCCTTTGATTTGCTCTTCAGAACCTGCACCGTCAATAAGAGTGGTGTTTTCTTTAGTGATTTGAACGCGTTTTGCAGTACCTAATTGCGCCAACTCAGCTTTTTCTAAGCTCAAGCCAACTTCTTCGGCAATAACGGTGCTGCCAGTTAATACGGCAATATCTTCCAGGATCGCTTTACGACGATCACCAAAACCAGGTGCCTTAACAGCTGCAACTTTAACGATGCCGCGGATAGTATTAACAACCAAAGTTGCTAAGGCTTCGCCTTCAACATCTTCAGCAATAATCAGTAATGGACGACCAGACTTAGCAACGGCTTCCAGAACTGGTAATAATTCACGAATGTTGGAGATTTTCTTGTCGTAAATCAGGATCAACGGATTGTCGAGTTCGACGCTCATGTTGTCTTGTTTGTTGATGAAGTACGGTGACAAGTAGCCACGGTCAAATTGCATACCTTCAACAACATCCAGTTGGTTATCAAGGCCTGAACCTTCTTCAACTGTGATAACGCCTTCTTTGCCAACTTTTTCCATCGCTTCTGCGATGATTTTGCCGACTGATACATCTGAGTTTGCAGAGATAGTACCGACTTGAGCGATAGCTTTGTTGTCTGTGCAAGGCGTTGCAGAAGCCACAATCGCTTCAACTACTTTAGTCACAGCCAAATCAATGCCGCGCTTTAAGTCCATTGGGTTCATACCAGCAGCGACGGCTTTTAAGCCTTCGTTGACGATAGATTGCGCTAATACGGTTGCAGTAGTCGTTCCGTCACCGGCAACATCAGAAGTTTTTGAAGATACTTCTTTAACTAACTGTGCGCCCATGTTTTCGAATTTGTCTTTTAATTCGATTTCTTTTGCAACGGATACACCGTCTTTAGTAATGGTTGGTGCGCCAAAACTTTTGTCTAAGATGGCGTTACGGCCTTTAGGACCCAACGTTACTTTTACTGCGTTTGCCAAAATGTTTACACCACGCGCCAAGCGAACTCGTGCGTCATCACCAAATAATACGTCTTTTGCTGCCATTTTTTATTCCTTGAATAGGTTGAATGTGATTAGTGGAAAAGAAGATTTAGCCAAGAACCGCAACGATGTCATCTTCACGAAGAACAATCAGGTCTTCACCATCAACTTTAACTTCGTTACCCGCGTATTTACCAAACAACACTTTGTCGCCAACTTTAACATCCAGTGGACGCACTTGGCCGTTATCTAATGGCTTACCGGTACCAATTGCCACTACATTACCTTGGCTAGGTTTTTCAGCTGCAGAACCAGGTAAAACGATACCGCCAGCACTGGTGGTTTCTTCTTCAACGCGTTTGACAATTACTCTGTCATGTAACGGACGTATACTCATTTACTTTCTCCTAAGTTTTAATATTTAAAGGTTAGACGTGTTATTAGCACTCACTAGCAACGAGTGCTAATAATAAACAGCTTTTGCAGTCTGTCAAGATCTTTGGCATCATTCCGGCCCGCCATCGCTATAACTAAGCTTATGAATGACAACCAGCTTTTACGCTACAGCCGCCAAATCATGCTGCCTCAATGCGATATTGAGGGGCAACTTAAGTTACTCGCTGCCAAGGTGCTGATCATTGGGGCCGGCGGTCTAGGCTCGCCCGCTGCGATGTACCTTGCTGCCGCGGGTGTAGGAGATATCAGCATTGCTGATCATGACATCGTCGATCTATCAAATCTGCAAAGACAGATTGCTCATTGCAATGACGATATAGGGGTTAATAAAGCGATTTCAACCGCTCAAACGCTTAACGATCTTAATCCCGACATTGCGGTCCATGTCATTAAGCAAAAGTTAGCCGGTGATGAGTTAGATACGGAAGTCCGTAAAGCTGACGTGGTGTTGGATTGCAGCGATAATTTTACTACGCGATTTGCCGTCAATAGCGCCTGCGTAAAATACCAAAAGCCCTTAGTCTCGGGAGCCGCGATACGCTTTGAAGGCCAGGTTTCTGTATTTACTCCCGGTATCAACGATAGTCCTTGTTATAACTGTCTATACACCAACGATGGCGAGGAGTTACAAAATTGCGCTACTAATGGCGTGATGGCTCCAATCACCGGTATCGTTGGCAGCGTTCAGGCATTAGAAGCTATAAAGCTAATCATTGCGACTGGCGAGCCATTGATCGGTAGATTATTACTGCTGGATGGCTTGAGCATGGAATGGAACACAATGAAATTCAGGAAAAATGCCAACTGCCCAACATGTAGTAGCAAATAGCTAAAACCCTAAAACGAAAAACCTCCAGAAAACGTAGTCTCCTGGAGGTTTATTAAAGTGATTAACGCTAACTATTTATTATTTTTTAGCAATCAATCCTTTAATAGAGTTAATAGCCTTTTCAGCCAAGTCATTAACTAAAGACGGACTGTCGCCATGCGGTTCAATATCTCCAAATGGCTCAGCATTTTTTTGCGTGAATTTATAAATAAAATACCCTAACGGCGCGAAAGCAGCAGCAGCGACAATTAGCATAATCACAAACAATTCAATTACTCCACCCATAATACCCCCTCATGATTTACATCATTAATGTCTTATTATTTTTAAGTAAATTTTGATAATACTCTCTTCGAATTAAAAAAACATCCCTTACATGGCTGGTTGTGCAGGGCAATAGTTGCGTTAGAAAAAACTTCATCGTATACTCACAAGCGGCTTACTTGATCAAGCTAGCATATAACTCAAAAAATACTTCTGGAGGTTTTATTTATGAAATGGGAAACACCAAGCTACACTGACCTGCGTTTCGGTTTTGAAGTAACAATGTACATCTATAACCGTTAATTTCTGCGGTCAAGATTAAGAAAAGGGGCTGTCAAAGGCCCCTTTTTTTTGCCGGAAAAAAATTATTCCCTTATCATTCCGCAACCCATTCTTTCGGAATAACCAAATGAAAATTAGAGTACTCGGTTCAGGCGCAGGTGGCGGCTTTCCTCAATGGAACTGCAATTGCCATAATTGCCATCGCATACGGCACGGTGAAATGCGCGGGACAGCCCGCACTCAATCGTCAATTGCTGTCAGTACCGATAATAAAAATTGGCTGCTTTTTAATACCTCCCCAGATATTCGCGCGCAACTGGAAGCTTTTCCGGCTATTCAGCCTAAAGACGGCATCCGCGACACCGGCATTAAAGCCATCATGCTCATCGACAGCCAAATCGATCACACTACCGGTTTGTTAATGTTACGCGAAGGCAAACCGCTGGATATTTACTGCACAGAAATGGTGAGACAAGATCTAACCACAGGCTTTCCGCTGTTTAACATGCTTAAGGATTATTGCACGGTCAACCACCACCCCATTCCTGTTGACGGTAGTAGCTTTACTATTCCAACCATCGATGATTTACGCTTTTATACCCAGGCGTTAAAAAGCAAAGCGCCACCCTATTCGCCGCATCGCCATGATCCTCATGAAGGCGACAACATCGGCGTCATCATCGAGCAAATTTCCACCGGCAAAAAAGTGTTTTATTCACCCGGTCTGGGGGAAATAGAACCGCATGTTATGGCCGCTATGCAAGACGTTGATTGCTTATTGGTCGACGGCACTTTTTGGACCGATGACGAAATGGTCACCATGGGCATCAGCCAAAAAAGAGCGCGTGAAATAGGCCATTTGCCGCAATCGGGCGAAGGCGGCATGATTGAAGTATTAAACGGTGTGCCCAAAGCCCGCAAGATATTGATTCACATCAACAACACCAACCCGATTCTGGACGATGATTCCGAGCAGCGCAAAATACTCGATGCTGCCGGTATTGAAGTCGCTTACGACGGTTTAGAAATTGATTTGTAAAGGACATCCCATGAGCACACCTGACAACACCCCTTGGACAAAAGAAGAATTTGAAGCCGCATTGCGCGGTATGGAAAAGTATTACCACATTCATCATCCTTACCACACCCTGATGAACGAAGGAAAACTCACTAAAGAACAAATCCAGGGCTGGGTCGCTAATCGCTTTTATTATCAGGTGTGCATTCCTATCAAGGATGCCAACATTTTAGCCAATTGCCCGGATCGTGAAACGCGCGCCAAATGGATTCAGCGCATCTTGGACCACGATGGCCATCCTGGCGACCCCGGCGGCATTGAGGCCTGGATACAGCTGGGTATTGCAGTCGGCTTAACCCGTGAAGACATCACTTCATTAAAGCATGTGCTGCCGGGCGTGCGTTTTGCAGTCGATGCTTATGTCAATTTTGCCCGCCGCGCCGAATGGCATGAAGCGGCCAGCTCGTCATTGACTGAACTGTTTGCCCCCAAAATTCATCAACAACGTCTGGATAACTGGCCAGAACATTATCCCTGGGTCGATAAAGAAGGTTATAGCTATTTCCGTAAACGTCTGACCGAAGCACGTCGTGATGTTGAGCATGGTTTGGCGATTACCCTGGATTGGTACAAAACCCGCGAGCAACAAGATCGCATGGTACAAATTCTTAAATTCAAACTGGATGTCCTGTGGACTATGGCGGACGCGATGTATTTAGCTTACATCATCAATCAACCGCCTTATTTTAATATCGAGAAATAGTGGCTGATGGCTAATCTAACAACTCAGTCGTAGATATCTGGTCAAATGTTTACAATAGATTGGATAAAGCAAGCCGCTCAAAATAACAACTATCGCTATTCAAAACATGGTGACCAAGAGCGGCAAAACGACAATTTAAGTTTGATCGAAGTGAAGCAAGCTTTGCTTAATAGTATTGTTATCGAACACTATGCTGACACTGGACGAGGAATTAGTTGTTTGGTTGCCGGATTCACCGAAAACGGCATTCCGATACATGTAGTGTGTGGAACGATGGGAGAAACATTGGTGATCATTACCGTTTACATTCCGATGCCACCCAAGTTTAAAAACCCTTTCGAGAGAGGTAATTGATATGTCAGAACAATGCGTATTTTGTGGACACAAACACCTTATCGACAAAAACACACGCTACATTTACCAAAAGGATCAACAAATGCTAGTGGTCGATAACGTTCCCTGTTTGGAATGTGCATTTTGCGGAGAACAATACTTTGATGTCTTAGTTTTACACCAAATTGAAAACGACTACTTGGCTATTAGCCAACATCAAAAACAGCCGGCACGCACTATGCAAGTTGCAGTTGAGGAATTTTCTAATTTACTGTCATAACATTTAATCTACCCATAATGACCATTAATCCAGATCAAATCATTAGATTTTCCCCGATGCATCGTCTGCAATGGGAAGAAGCCCAGCAAAAAGATGTGATTCTTTATCCTGAAGGCATGGTCGAGCTCAATCAAAGCTCTGCTGAAATCCTGAAATTATGCGACGGTACTCGCAACCTTGCACAAATCGTCAGCGATCTGGAAGAAAAGTTTACAACTTCGGGGCTTACCAACGACATTACCGCTTTCTTAGAGGTCGCTTTAAAAAATGGCTGGATCCAACAACATTAAAATCACCCCGCCGCGCTGGCTACTGGCTGAGCTCACTTATGCCTGCCCGTTACAGTGCCCTTATTGCTCGAATCCGATTGATTATGCGAACTATCAATCCGAATTGGATACTGAAGACTGGAAGCGCGTACTCACTCAAGCCCGCAAAATGGGCGCTGTGCAATTAGGATTTTCCGGCGGTGAACCATTAACGCGTAAAGACTTGGTCGAACTAGTCAAACATGCCCGGGACTTAGGCTATTACTCCAACTTGATCACCTCCGGTTACGGCCTGACCGAAGAAAAAATCATCCAGCTCAAAGAAGCAGGGCTTGATCATATTCAAGTCAGCATCCAAGCCAGCACCCAGGAATTAAACGACCATATCGCCGGTACTACATCGTTCCAACACAAAAAAGAAGTCGCGCATCTGGTCAAAAAACACGGCTATCCGATGGTTTTATGCGTGGTTATCCACCGCGAAAATATCCACCAAATGCCGGAAATTCTCGCCATGGCTGAAGAGCTGGGGGCAGATTATCTGGAATTGGCCAATACCCAATATTACGGTTGGGCGCATGCCAACCGAGATTTATTACTGCCGACCAAGGAACAATTTGAACAAGCCGAAGCTATCGCCCAAGCGTTCAAAGAAAAAGTCGCCGGTAAAATGAAGATTTATTACGTCGTGCCGGATCTTTATGAAGACCGCCCCAAAGCCTGTATGAACGGCTGGGGAACGACATTTTTGACGATTGCGCCGGACGGCGTTGCGCTGCCCTGCCATTCAGCACGTGACTTGCCGGGCCTGGACTGTCCGAATGTCAAAGATTTCAGCATTGAGCAAATCTGGAATGAATCCAAAGCCTTCAATTTCTTCAGAGGCTTTGAATGGATGCAGGAGCCTTGTCGCAGCTGCGATGAAAAAGAAAAAGACTTCGGTGGCTGTCGTTGCCAAGCTTATTTGTTAACTGGCGATATGACCAACACCGACCCGGTTTGCAGTAAATCACCGAAGCATGGTGTTATCCAAGAAGCCATTGATTCAGCAAAAGCCAGTGCGGAATCGGCAAATGAAAAACCGTTGATATTCCGTAACAGCAAAAACTCCAAGCTGCTATCTAACACTTAACCCCGACTTACCCCGCAATCAACGCCAAAGTGACGTTTTAATAACAGGCATTCAACCTTTAACAAAAACGTCATTAGCTGGTTACCAGTCTGAATCAATCCATAGATATGTTGTTAATTTTCAAAGCGTTTGAAAATTAACAACATGACTCTGTACTATCGTTTAATTTGGGTTTCCGCCCCATCTGGACACAAAATAGCTATAAGACCAACAAATTAGGGACTTTATCGATAATGTCGACAGCGACTGTCTATATCTGATAGGTGTAATATTATCGATTTATGGATATTTGCACTCCCGGCAATCATTAATAGAACAACAATGTCTTGAGGCGTTAAAAACTTAAATCGATAAAATTCCTGGCATTAAAAAAATTAAGCCCGTTATTCATAGTTGAATAACGGGCTTAAAATATTGCTATATATTAAAAAACTAGCTCAATTTCTCTTTTTATACCAACAAAAGTGAATCTCTAGCGAAAGTAATATTGTCGACTAAACGCCTGCATAAATCTCTGGCGCTACATTTACAGCCCCTGTGATAACCACTTCGGGCTGTACACTTTCACCCAGTAAATCCACCATGCTAGACAATTGTACGCCTGCTTCGGCTGCATCAGCGAGAGACACATTGAAGTAAACGTCAGTCATATCCACTGCATTGCTATTATCAAGAACAGCGCTACTTCTTTCGAAATGCAAGTTACCTTGAGCATCAACAAACGGAAGTTCGGTAAAATTCACATTCAATTGAGTAATACCAGCATCACCCAGCGTCAGCAGTTCGCCGTCATCGGTTTGATGATTACCGTTGCCGTCACGCCAAATTAAGAGACTAGCAAAATTGGCGTCACCAGCATCGATCCACGAATCGCCATTACTGTCAAAACTTGCCAGCTTGGCAAAACCGTCACCTTTATTTGAACCACCAAATAACTCAGAGACATTGTCGATTTTACCGTTAGCATCTCGATCTATCGCCAAGAAGCCATCGTCATTAGACAGCCAACCGGATTGGATTTCCTTGCCGTTACCCAGCAGATCGAAAGTACCTATAGAATCAGCGCGAGATACAGTTTTTATTCCATCGCCATTAAGATCGATAACAATTGGGGTAATTGCCGCATCCCAACTCCTGTCATCTTCACCGGATTGCAAAAACGTATAATCAGTGTAGGTCTTATTGACTTTCGATATACCGTCACCGGTTACATCAGAATCGATACTGTCATTAGAACCCACATTTTTTACACCCCACTTCCAATCGTTCATGTTGTAAGTACCGCCCCAATAGCTGTTGTGGAGCACATCGGTTTTATCAAACATTAAACGATAGGTGCCTGGGTCAAGATTAGCGAATAGGTAGTTGCCATAGGAGTTGGTTGTAGTACTGGCGATAGTTACGCCGCCGCTGTTTTGCAGGTACACCTTAACCCCTGCAATACTGAATTCGCCGGAATCTTGAACACCATCATGATCAGAATCTTCCCAAACCCGGTCACCGATACTGGCTTTTCTATACAAGCCTGCATCTATAGTCAGGTTTTGCTGACCTGCAGCAACCGTATACAAGCCAGTTATACCGAAAGTATTAATATCTGAATCGATACCGTCGTTGGAACCTTGATCTTGCTTCGTGACATAGTAACCAGTTGGTTTTACTACCTGAACCTTATAACTTCCGGCATCAACGTCAAAACCGTACTTGCCGTTAGCGTCGGTTGTTGTGGTTTGCAACACAGTACCGGTAGCGCTCAACAGCTTAACCGTGACATTGGCGATACCTTTTTCACCGCTGTCCTGAATACCGTTATAGTTTGTGTCTTCCCAGACAAAATCACCAATGCTAGCTTTAGGGTTGGCACAGGTTGGCCCGCAAACCGACAGGCTTTGGATTTTGAAGTAATCATCCGGTGTAGTGTCGGTAGTATCTGCTGCAATAATCAACGTATTACCAACAAATCCACCTGCATTCAGTTCAGCCCAACGCGCCGTAGTTAACGTAGTTGCGTTGATTTCCGTGAACCCCATACCGTTCAGAATTGCATCGGTCAGTGTCAAATGGTTACTGAACGGGGTGTTGGTTGTACCAATCCAGATTTGCATATCGCTATCGCCCACCACATACCCCAAATAGGCTTTATCAACCACGACAGATTGGTTGAACTCAAACAACACATAGTTATCGCGTCCGTAGTTATCAACGGTATGACTGCTGCCGCTACCTGAACCTTCGCTACTGTCAGTAACGCCAAGACCACCACTGTAGCTGCCTAAAAAGGCAGTAGACCAAGCGCCGGCATCGGTTCTGCTAAATGCGCTGGCATTAACCGAAATACCATTAACGGTATAGGTGCGTATATTTCCGTCGGTGCCATCGGTGCCGGAGCTGCCGTTAAAGTTAAAATCAACACAATTGGCAGGAACAATTAAACCTGCATCCCAGCTAAGATCGTTTTCACCGACAACCAAGCTGGTAACCGCTGTTTTGCCGGTCACTTGGTCTACATCCGAATCAATTGAATCGTTAGCTCCTTGATTCTTAGCAGTAAATTTGTAACCGTTCGGCGTTACCACTTGAATAGCGTAGTTACCCACATCCAAGTTATTAAACAAGTAATTACCGTTTGCATCAGTAGTAGTCGTTTTTAGAACTGTCGTTCCGTCCGCTCCGAGGAGCTTAACAGTTACGCCAGCCACACCACTTTCAGTTGCATCCTGGATGCCGTCACCATCGCAATCTTTCCAGACGCGATCGCCGATAGAGGCTTTTGCAGGTGCCACAATGCCGGCATCCCAGCTCAGGTCAGATTCGCCGGAGTCAAGCACGGTTTGGATGGTTTTGCCGTCCACAATGCCGGCATCCGAATCAGTCGCATCGTTGCCGCCTTGGTCTTGGCTGGTGAAGACGTAGCCGGCCGGTAAGGTGGTTTTGTCAAACTGGACGCTGTAGGTGCCGGGTTTTAAGCCGGTGAACAGGTAGTTGCCGTTGGCATCGGTCACTAATGGGCTGCCGACGGCAACGCCGTTGCTGTCCAATAGGGTGACTTGGACGCCTTGAACGCCCGCTTCACCGCTGTCTTGGACGCCGTTTTTGTTGGTGTCCAGCCAGACGCGGTCGCCCAGTTGTGCCAGTTTATACAGGCCGGCATCGGCAGTGAGGTCGGTTTGGCCGGCCGCTAAGGTGTAGGTGCCGGTTTGGCCGCTGGTGTTGATGTCGCTGTCTTTGGCATCGTCGCCGCCCAGGTCTTGGCCGGTGATGACATAGCCGGTCGGGGTTTGGATGGCAACCGAGTAGGTGCCGGGATCAACGCTGAAGCTGTACAGTCCGTTCGCGTCGGTGGTGGTGCTTTGGATGACGGTGCCACCGGCGTTTTTCAGTTCTACGGTGACGCCGCTAATGCCGGCTTCGCCTGCCTCTTGCACGCCGTTGGCATTTTTGTCTAACCAGACTTTGTCGCCAATTTGCGCCGGGGTCGCCACAATGCCGGCATCCCAGCTCAGGTCGGATTCGCCGGAGTCAAGCACGGTTTGGATGGTTTTGCCGTCCACAATGCTGGCATCCGAATCAGTCGCATCGTTGCCGCCTTGGTCTTGGCTGGTGAAGACGTAGCCGGCCGGTAAGGTGGTTTTGTCAAACTGGACGCTGTAGGTGCCGGGTTTTAAGCCGGTGAACAGGTAGTTGCCGTTGGCATCGGTCACTAATGGGCTGCCGACGGCAACGCCGTTGCTGTCCAATAGGGTGACTTGGACGCCTTGAACGCCCGCTTCACCGCTGTCTTGGACGCCGTTTTTGTTGGTGTCCAGCCAGACGCGGTCGCCCAGTTGTGCCAGTTTATACAGGCCGGCATCGGCAGTGAGGTCGGTTTGGCCGGCCGCTAAGGTGTAGGTGCCGGTTTGGCCGCTGGTGTTGATGTCGCTGTCTTTGGCATCGTCGCCGCCCAGGTCTTGGCCGGTGATGACATAGCCGGTCGGGGTTTGGATGGCAACCGAGTAGGTGCCGGGATCAACGCTGAAGCTGTACAGTCCGTTCGCGTCGGTGGTGGTGCTTTGGATGACGGTGCCACCGGCGTTTTTCAGTTCTACGGTGACGCCGCTAATGCCGGCTTCGCCTGCCTCTTGCACGCCGTTGGCATTTTTGTCTTCCCAAACGCGGTCACCGATAACTGCTTGTGCCTTGTTATATCCAAAATCGATACTTAAATCGTTTTGTTCTGGAGCCAGCAAAATTAAATCTGCTGGTGAATTACTGTCCGAAGTGGTGTCTCCACCTTGATAAATTGGACTTGCAATGAATCCATCCAAGGAATTACCCGATACAAAATTACTCGCATCTACTGTAACTTGATAAGAGCCAGGGGCTAAATTTTCGAATAAATAGCTGCCATTTGCGGCAGTTGTAGTTGTCAGTGAAACTGGTTGGCCGCTGTCTGTAGTACCGGTTAAGTTTAATTTGACGCCACCAATTCCTTGTTCACCACTCTCTTGAACACCATCTTTGTCTACATCATTCCAGACGTAATTACCAATAGATCCTGTCTTAAAGAAACCAGTATCGATAGTCTTATTCCACTCACCTGCCGAAAGAACAACTATGTTCGATAGACTGCCATCACTATCCTTCTCTGTATCGGAACCTACTTGGCGAGGACTTGCTACGTAACCGGTTGGAGTAAAGAACTGAACCTGATAGTCCAGCCCCGGCGTCAATCCCTTGAATAGATAACTACCATTAACATCGGTTGTTGTGGTCTGCAGCAATTCGTTCAGATCAGTTATGTCGCCATCATTATTAAGATCGCGCCCCAGATGAACCACCACACCGGCAATTCCAGTTTCACCGATATCTTGAATACCGTCGGCATCAGCATCATGCCAAACAAAATCACCAAGAGCGGCTGATTTTATTTGTACTAATGTAGGTTGCTGGGCTGTTCCATCAGTCTTAAAAGGAGCAAGCAGCAGCAGCACATTATCGTTGGTAGTAACGCCATCAGTAATATCAGGAGTATAGCCTTCGTGAGTTAAAGCCAAGTTAACAAGTGTTGTTACTTTAGCAGAATCAGGGGTACCAATTGATGTACTGCCTTGCCAGGCGTCGCCCAATAATGTCCAAACCGCGGCTTGAACTTCGCCAAAAGTGTAACCATTGGCACTGTAATTTTGACTTAACAACCAATTGACTATATCTAAATTTTCCGGACTTTCGATAGTTGGAAACAATGTGCTTACGTTACTGCCTAATTCATAGATTGAATAAACATAAGTCGTATATTGCTCATCCGCTGAATTGTTGACATCAACACTTGTATCTCGATCAGCGCACCATGCATCGAAAGTATTGGCGCCAAATAAGAGACTGTTAACAAACTGAATATCGAAATAACTCGGTATCTGACTTGTTCCTGGATATGTGTAATTGACTTTAACTACGGGTGTTTGGGACATGACTGCCAACTCCTTTGATACTATTTAGATTTAGTCTTGATTGTTATGTCTAAAAAAATCAAGACAGGGCGCAAATGCGCCCTGCTAGAAATGCTTTATTTTTTAAGACGAGTAACTAGCAGACCAGCAACACCAATTGCCAATAAAGCCAAGGACTCTGGCTCCGGCACTACATTAACTTCTGCAAATGCAGGTGTGGCAGCTATAGATAGCAATAACAAAGAAGCAAATTTACGCATGGTATTCACCTTAAAAAATTAATTGAGTTACAAATGATTACTTAATGTCGCAATAGGTTTTTACCTATAACTTAAAAATGCAATTTTAAGCTATATCAAAAAACTGTGAACGACGTCACATTTTATAAAAATAAATTAAAAAATAACAACTATAATTGTTGACCTTTTAATCATTAGTTTTATAGCAATTATTATGCCAATTAATTTTATAGCTTATTACTTCATGCGCTCATAACTCCAACTAGCGTCCCTCCTTAGTATGCTCAAAGCCCTGAATATGCTCAAAGCCGTGGTCTTTAGAGAGCCTTCGGGTTATATCTTTTTAACTACCGGTTGAATACCAATGCGTAGCTATTGAAAGCAAATAATTTTTTGAATTTTCTGCTTTATTTGAGTGTTTTTGAATGACATATTTGACTCATGTCATGCCAAGATTGACAGTCTATGATGAAAAACTTGCTAAAAACTTATGCGCGTTCAATGAGCTATAAACCATATAAACAGCTGTTTTTTTTGAATATTTGCAGATTTATTCAATGATTTTTATTGCATAGTTTTTTATTTGGGAGCGACGGAAGCTGAAATAAACATCCAAGCCAATCAAAAATATCTGCATTTCAGGCAATTTTAAAAGGCAACTATCACAACCTGGGACGATGATAGTACGACAGCAAAACGAAGGAACAGATTAACGCCAAACCAATGCCTTTCCTCCCACCTAAACGGGATAGATTCCTTATATGGCTCTTCAACATAATCAATGATAAATCGTAAATTCAAGACATAAAAAAACCGGAGGCCAGCGAACGCCGACCTCCGGTTTTTCATCGAATAACTACTTGATAATGCTAATACCTTTTAGCAAATTAAGAGCTTCGTATAGAGCGTAGTCTTTCAATTCAAGTGGTTCGTCTTTTTTATCTTTATCATCCTGTGGACTTTTCTTTGCATCTTCGGTTTTATTGCCATTTTGCAAATGACGGGATAAATCGGCTTCTTTAACAGGTGTAAATTCACCTTTATCTAAGGATTCCAATTTAACACGAGCCACAGTCACATCCGGCTCAATACCTTGGGCTTGTATAGAACGACCTGAAGGCGTGAAGTAGCGAGCTGTAGTTAATTTAACTGCAGCGCCGTTGCTGGTCGGCAGGATCGTTTGCACTGAACCTTTACCAAACGATTTTTCACCCATGATGACGGCACGTTTTTGGTCTTGTAAGGCACCTGCAACAATTTCCGAGGCCGAGGCCGAACCGGCATTAATCAGCACAACAATCGGAGCACCGTTTAATAAATCATCGGGAGCCGCATTAAAGCGCATTTCTGAGTTGGCAATACGTCCTTCGGTGTAAACAATCAGGCCGCTTTTAATAAATGCGTCGCTGACTTCAACTGCAGCATTAAGAACGCCACCGGGGTTGTTTCTTAAATCCAGCACCAAACCTTTCAAGTCGCCACCGTTTTCTTTCTTAAGTGCAGCGAGCGATTCTTTAAGACCTTCGCCAGTTCCTGATTGAAAACTGCTAATCCGTAAGTAACCGTAGCCTTTTTCCAGTAAGCGGTTTTTTACACTTTTGACTTTTATTATGTCGCGAATTAAGGTGATTTTCAGCGGCGCCTCTTCACCTTCGCGGACAATGGTTAACAAAATTTTGCTACCAGGCTCACCACGCATAAGTTTGACTGCGTCGGTTAAACTCATGCCTTTTACCGGCTGCTCATCAAGTTTAACAATTAAATCGCCAGTTTTAAGGCCCGCGCGCTGCGCTGGCGTATCGTCGATAGGAGAGACAACCTTGATAAAGCCGTTTTCCATAGTGACTTCTATGCCCAAGCCGCCAAATTGACCGGTTGTGCCTTCTTTTAATTCCTGGTATTCGTCAGCCGCTAAATAGGCGGAATGAGGATCCAATCCGCTTAGCATGCCGCGTATTGCGTCTTCCAACAGTTTTTTGTCAGACACCGGCTCGACATAATCTTGCTTGATACGCCCAAATATTTCCGTAAAAGTGCGAAGGTCTTCATAGGGAAGCACTTCCGTGTCTGTTACGGCAGCAGCATTATTTTTCTCTGCAAATACACTACCGCAGAGGCCAATAATGACGCCAAAGGTTATCCCTAAGGACAAAATAAATATATTTTTCTTTTTCAACATGTAATTTCAAACTCCAAACAATCAATTTTTAATAGTAATCAACGCACTTCTATTACACCCGGACCTTTATTGTCGGCACCATGCAATAGGATCAACCGGCTTACCTTTTTTGCGTATCCCGAAATACAATCCCGACTTGCCATTCCCACCACTTTGCCCGGCAGCGGCAATCACTTCACCGGCATCAACCTTGTCGCCTTTATGTTTATAAAGACTCTGATTAAATGCGTAAAGCGTCATATAGCCTTCGCCATGGTTCACAATCATTAGCCACCCATAGCCTTTTAGCCAATCAGCATACGCCACCGTGCCATTAGTGACTGCGCGTATATCGGCTCCTTCTTTGGCGTCAATCAGCACGCCATCTTCCCATGCGCCCCCATCGGCATTGCCAAATTTGTTGCGCAATTGACCTGTCACTGGCCAAGGTAATGTTCCTTTTAGCTCGGAAAAATCACCTTTGATTACGGGGAAACTCGCCTCAGAGTCAGAGCCTTTGACGCTTGCACTAATTACTGTCTGATGGTTGAGTTGTTCTTCTACACGTTCAACGGCAGACTCCGAGTCGCCGGTGCTTAGTTGCAAAGAAGCAATGAGATTTTTAAGTTTACTTTCGCTTTCTTTCAAACGATTTAGTTGTTGTTCATTAGCAAAATAATCATCGCCTAATTGATTCAACAATCTTGCTCGTTTTTCTCTAGCATTATCTGCGGTAATGCGTTCTGCTCTTTGTTGTTCCAAATCCTTTTCTAGCAGCGACGTTTCTTCTTGCTGCCGCTGTTCCAGGCTAGCTAATTGTGTCATTGAATCGTTAACATGACTTAGCTTGGATACTCGCGCTGCATTGAGGTAATCATAATAGACCATCATTCGGCTTGATAACGCCGGATCTTTTTGATTTAACAACAATTTCAATTTTTCTTGCTGCCCCATGGCATGGGCGGCTTTAATTTGTCCGGCAAGTTCTTTGCTTTGTTTAGTTACTTCATTTTGAAGCAGCGCCATTTCTTTATGAATCTTACTTAAGTTATTTTGCTTCAGCTCGACTTGTCTTTCTAACGTTCTTAATAGCGCGGCAGTTCGTCCATAGAGTTTTTCAATTTCTGCCAATTGTTCATTTACGCTGGATTGCCCGACCACTTCGGCGTTGCCGGATGTCAAATACAAGCTCAGTAAAAAGCAATAAATTATCTTTTTGATCATTCACTGTTTTGGGCTGTAATAAGTGATCGACCAGTCATTTCAGGTGGTTGCTTTAATCCCAGAATTGCCAACATAGTTGGTGCCAAATCTGACAAACTGCCACCTGCTGCCAATTGACCTTCGCCACACACATATACCAAAGGCACAGGATTAGTAGTGTGAGCGGTATGCGGCTCACCGGTAACCTTGTCACGCATTTGCTCGATATTGCCATGATCAGCCGTCAACAACATTCTGCCGCCTACCTTGTTAAGTGCATCAACAATACGTTGTAAAGCTGAATCAACGGCTTCAACAGCCAAAATGGCGGCATCCAGAACACCGGTATGGCCAACCATGTCACAATTGGCATAGTTGCAAATGATGACGTCGTATTTGCCGCCTGTAATAGCTTCGACTAAATGATCGGTGACTTCGACGGAGCTCATTTCCGGCTGCAGGTCGTAAGTTCTGACTTTAGGTGAGGGCACCAGAATCCTATCTTCTCCGGGAAATGGAGTGTCTATACCGCCATTAAGAAAGAATGTTACATGGGCATATTTTTCAGTTTCGGCCAATCTTAATTGAGTCATTCCCAACGATGAAAGATACTCACCAAGACCGTTTTTTATATCGATTGACGGAAAGGCAACATCATAATCAAATTCATGATGGTATTCCGTGAGGGTACAAAAGTAACCATTGTGCGCCGCCCGACCTCTATCAAATGAATCAAAATCTTTAGCGGTAATAGCTTGGGAGATTTCACGAGCGCGATCTGCGCGAAAATTCATGAATACCACTGAATCGTCCTGATCCAACGCTAACGCATGGCCTTCATCAGACAAAATTGCTGTAGGTAAAACAAACTCATCTGTTTCGCCCCGGTTATAAGCATCTTCCAACGCTTGTGTTGCCGATTCGGCGTAAAAATCAGCTTTGCCTTGTGTAATTAAATCATAGCCACGCTTAACTCGATCCCAACGATTATCTCTGTCCATCGCATAAAATCGTCCAACAATCGACGCAAATTGCCCGACACCGAGAGCTGCAAATTTCGCCTCAAGCAGAGCAATAGACGTTGCTGCACTCTTGGGTGGCACATCCCTTCCGTCAAGAAAAGCATGTAGATAAATTTTATCCAATCCTTTTTTGGCCGCCAACTCAATCAACGCGATTATTTGGTCTTCATGACTATGAACACCACCTGGAGACAACAATCCTAAGATGTGCAGGGCTTTTTTGTTTATTTTGGCCCTATCTATAGCTCGGCAAAGTACTGGATTAGCAAAAAAGCTACCATCTCGAATAGCGTCATTAACTTTTGAAAAATCCTGGGGGACATATCTGCCTGTACCAATATGTATATGCCCAACTTCAGAGTTACCCATTTGATTTTCTGGCAACCCAACAACATGCCCAGAACAATCCAAAAAGGTCATCGGATACTCTTGTTGAAACTTATCCCAGCAAGGGGTTTTAGCCAAGGCAATCGCGTTGTAGTCAGGATCAGAGGAGTAGCCAAATCCGTCAAGTATCAATAGCACCAAAGGCTTAGGCCGATTCAACAGCATTTATTATTCTCCAGACTTAAATTTATCATGACCCTGCTGATTGTGACCAAACGGTCGATATATTCTCACACCCAAATGATCCAAATTAATGTATCATTTATTTAGTTTTAAAGTTTTTAACTTAATTTTTACATCAATACTCAAGCAACAGTTATATTAAACACGTTTACTACAGTTGTGTATAAATAATTGTCCGCATTTCCTCATTAACATCCCGGCCTTGTAAATCAAGTCATCAAGCACTCTATGGAAAGCAAGCACGATCATACTTTGTATGCGGATAGCGACATAATCAAAGCCGCTCAACGCCTAAAAGCCATGTCGCACCCTCTACGATTGAAAATATTGTGTGTACTGGGAAATGAGTCCATCTGTGTGCAAGATATAGTTGAGCAGGTAGGCACTAGCCAAAGCAATATCTCTCAGCATTTATCAATACTCAGAGAAAAAAATATTATCGGTTCTAAAAAAGATGCCAACCGTGTCTACTACTTTATCGACGACGCTCGTGTTATACAGCTGATCAAAATGATGCAAGAAGTATTTTGCACACAACATTAACCTTATCTTTATTACTTACAATACATTCAAATCATGGACCGTTACCTGGAATTTATCTTAAACCATTACTGGCTATCAATTGCCTTCGCGGTTGTTACTTTTCTTTTAATCCAAGAATTTTTTGATACTACTTTCAAAAAATTTACTGGTATTTCACCGCTACTAGCCGTAGCCAAGATGAACGATAGTGAAACAGTGGTGATCGATGTGCGCGAACCGCACGAATTTATTCACAATCATATTGAACAAGCTATCAACACACCATTGAGCAAACTTTCCGATCACATCGGAAAGCTAGAATCCCATAAAAAAGATGCTATTTTGATCGCTTGCCAATCAGGAACTCGTTCTGCAGCTGCAGCAAAAATCTTAGCCAAGGCCGGATTTGAGCAAGTTTTTGTTATTACCGGCGGCATGCAAGCCTGGGAAAATGATTACAAATTACCAATAAAAGTAAGCAGCAAAAACAAACCTTCTTTATAACCTCTAATCTGAGCAAAAAACCTCATGGCCGAAGAAAATACCCCAGTAGAAAAACAATTTTCAATTCAAAAAATTTACACCAAAGACCTGTCCTTTGAAACGCCAAACTCACCGAAAACCTTTACTTTAAAATGGGAACCGGCTGTCGATTTCAACTTAGGTACGCATGTTGAGACATTAGAAAATTCTTTATACGAAGTCATTTTGACCGTCACAATCACAGTCAAAAGCGCAGACACAACTGCTTACTTGGTTGAAGTTAAACAAGCCGGTATTTTCTCTTTAGGTGGGTTTACTGAACAGGAACTAGGCCCCATGTTAGGTAGCTTCTGCCCTAATATACTTTTTCCTTACGCCAGAGAAACTGTTTCTGACATCGTTGCCAGAGGTGGATTTCCACAAATGTTGTTAGCCCCTGTCAATTTTGATGCGCTTTACGCCCAACACCTGCAACAAGGACAGCAAGCAGGCAGTTCAGAAACCATCAATTAAATAGCATAATGAGCCAAAAAATATCCGTTCTAGGCGCTGGCTCTTGGGGTACAGCTTTAGCAATGCTGGCCGCCAGAAATGGTTGCCAGACAATGTTATGGGGACATAAACCCGAGCATATAGCCGCGCTAAAGACTGACCGCGAGAACAAACAATACCTACCCGGCTTAGCTTTTTCTGAAAACCTGTCGGTTACTTCTGATTTAGCTGAAGCCGCATCTTTTAGTGATTTAATCCTGGTTTCAGTACCCAGCAGAGCCTTCAAAGATACCTTAGTCAAGCTTAAGCCATTAACAAACAGTAACGTACAGATTGCCTGGGCAACCAAAGGTTTCAACCCTGAAAATGGAAGTTTATTGCATGAAGTGGTAAACGAAGTTTTTTCTAATCAGACTCCGGCTGCCTTTCTCTCTGGCCCCAGCTTTGCTCGTGAAGTGGCTGCCGATTTACCTACTGCAATCACCATCGCGTCCGCACAACCGCAATTTGCCAGCCAGTTAGCAGAAATCCTCCATAGCGGTCGGTTCCGGGCTTACACCAATTCGGACTTAATAGGCGTAGAAGTGGGCGGGGCGGTAAAAAACGTCATGGCTATTGCTGCAGGCATTGCTGATGGCTTGGGTTTTGGCGCTAACACTCGTGCTGCATTGATCACCCGCGGCCTGAATGAAATTATTCGGTTAGGGATTGAACTGGGCGGTAAACAAGAAACGTTCATGGGCTTGGCTGGCTTAGGCGATCTTCTTTTGACATGTACTGACAATCAGTCCCGGAACCGTCGTTTTGGGCTGGCGTTAGGTCAAGGTAAAGATAGAGCCACAGCTTCCCAAGAAATTGGGCAGGAAATTGAAGGTGTCTCAGCGGCGAAAGAAACCTTTCTATTGGCACAAAAGCATGGCATTGACATGCCAATTACGGAACAGACTTATAAAGTTCTGTATGAAGGCCTGGCCCCCTTGACGGCAGTTGAAAATCTGTTGGCCCGCGACCAGAAATCTGAATCCTAAAATAGGTTAATTATCAGGGAAGACGATTAACAACCTAATCTCTTTGCTATTCAAACACCCCGAAAAAATTAAGCGGCGTTTGCTTAAAAAACAAGACCAACGCCGCTTAACTTTGTAACACCATCAGCTATTTAAGCGCTGCGCCTGCAAAAGACAATTGTCGCCATGCTTCGTACAAAATAATGGCAACAGTATTTGACAAGTTCAAGCTGCGACTATCGACTTGCATTGGCAAATATAAACACCCTTCAGCACCAAGCTCTGCGAGCACACTCGCAGGAAGACCCCGAGTTTCTGGACCGAATAAAAAAGCATCGCCGGATTCAAATTTGACATCACTGTAAATCCGTTTACCTTTTGTAGTTAACGCAAAAATTCGTTTGGGCTGCACAGTCTCAACAAAATCAGCCAATGTTTCATGCTCTATAACTGCCACCCACTCATGGTAGTCTAATCCGGCACGACGTAATTTCTTATCGTCTAACTCGAAGCCGAGCGGCTTTATTAGGTGCAACTGCATCCCTGCATTAGCACACAATCTAATAATATTACCTGTGTTAGCGGGTATTTCCGGCTCATAGAGCACTACATGAAACATCGACAAAGCTAGCTGCCAGGATTAACTGGCGTCAACTTCCAAATATCATTGCTGTATTCAGTAATCGTTCTATCGGTTGAAAACTTGCCGCTGTTGGCGCAATTCAGAATACTCATTCTGGTCCACAGCTCTTTATCTTTATATGCCGCTTCTACACGTCTTTGAGCATCAACAAAACTACGAAAATCAGCAATAGTCATCCAAGGATCATGAGGGCTTTTTATTGACTCGACAATGCAATCAAAAATACCTGGTTCGAACTGATTGAAATGTCCACACTCCAGTAACTTAAGCACTCTCTGCAAATCTTCATCTTGTTCAATGAATGAGAGAGGATTGTAGTGATGGCGTAAATCTTCAACCTGATCTTCAGTCAAGCCGAACAAGAAAAAGTTATCGTCACCAACTTCTTCACGTATCTCGATATTCGCGCCGTCAAGCGTACCGATTGTCAAAGCTCCGTTCATCATGAATTTCATATTGCCGGTGCCTGAAGCTTCTTTACCCGCAGTAGAAATCTGCTCAGATAAATCAGCGCCTGGACAAATTTTTTCCATTGCCGACACTCGATAATTAGGCAAGAAAATCAACTTCAGCTTAGAACCAACGTCAGGATCATTATCAATGACCGAAGCAACATTATTGATTAACTTGATAATTCGTTTCGCCATGAAATAGCCTGGCGCAGCCTTGCCACCAATTAATACACAGCGCTCGGTCCAGTTAGCCGTATCACCACGCTTAATGCGATCGTAAAGGTGAATAACGTGCAAAACGTTCAACAATTGCCGCTTATATTCATGGATACGTTTAACCTGTACATCAAACAGCGCATTCACATTTAGATCCATGTCATGCTCTTGCTTTTTGAAGTCCACCAGCTTCTGCTTGGCACTTTGTTTGATGTCGCTCCAGCGTTTGCGAAACGCCGGATCGTCAGCGAAAGGCTCTAATTTTTTCAACTGTGACAAATCGGTTACCCAGTCATCGCCGATAGTTTTAGTAATTAACGCCGCCAAATCGGGGTTACAAGCAGCTAACCAACGACGAGGTGTAACGCCGTTAGTTTTATTATTGAATTTTTTTGGCCAAAGCTCATAAAAATCTCGAAACAAACCTTGCTGCAATAATTTTGAATGTAACGCCGCCACGCCATTGACAGAATAGCTGCCTACTATAGCTAAATAAGCCATACGTACCTGCTGCTCATGACCTTCTTCAATCAGCGACATGCGCGCCAATCTGTCTTTATCTCCAGGCCAATGCGCAGAAACTTCGGCCAGAAAATGCGCATTGATGGCAAAAATAATCTCTATCAACCTAGGTAGCAATTGTTTGAACAACGTAACAGACCAGCGCTCAAGTGCCTCTGGTAATAACGTGTGGTTGGTGTAGGCCATAGTACTGCGGGTGATATTCCAGGCATCATTCCAAGCAAGCCCATGCACATCCATCAATAAACGCATCAGTTCGGCAACCGCGATACTTGGGTGCGTATCATTTAACTGAAAACAATTTTTCGCTGCAAATTCAGAAAAATCATTGCCATGACGCCCCACCCAGCTGGCGATTACATCCTGTAAGCTTGCCGATGCCAGCAAATACTGTTGCTTTAGCCGCAGTGCTTTGCCGTTTTCGTTAGCATCGTTGGGGTAAAGAACCATTGAGATATTTTCAGCAGTGTTTTTTGCTGCAACAGCTTCTGCATAATCACCCGCATTAAACTCTTGCAAATCGAATTCTTCAGTAGCTGTTGCCTTCCACAACCGCAGTGTATTGACGGTACCGTTCTGGTATCCAGGCACCGGGGTATCAAAAGGCACCGCTAACACATCATGGGTATCTACCCAGGACACACGCTCCTTGCCTCGCTCATCAATATGAGTTTCAGTGCGACCGCCAAATTTAATCCGATGTGCATACTCGGAACGTTCAATTTCCCAAACATTGCCATTACGTAGCCAATGATCGGGTTTTTCCACTTGCTCACCGTTGACAATCACCTGAGAAAACATACCGTACTCATAACGCAATCCATAGCCAGTAACCGGCAATTGCAAGGTTGCACAACTATCAATAAAACAAGCCGCCAAACGACCTAAACCGCCATTACCTAAGCCCGCATCAGGCTCACTATCAACTAATTCCTCAAGCTCAAGACCCAAATCATACATGGCCTTTGAAACCACATCGTCAATGCCTAAATTAAGCATCGCATTACTCAAACTGCGACCCATTAGAAATTCCATCGACAAATAGTAGGCTTTCCTGCAGTCCGTTTCCTTATAAGAGTTATAGGTTTTTTTCCAGCGCTCAATTAAGCGATCACTGACCGCCAGAGATAAAGCTTCATAAGCGTAATGCGGAGACCGGCAATTTTCGTCACGACCTAAGCGGTGTCCGTAATAACGTTTAAAATCGGTTACTACGTGCTTCTTATCCATGCCCAAATTAGGCAACGCGGTAATAGTGGATTTTGGCTGACTGGTTTTGAACTTTCTATTTGGCATGTTCTAAATATTCTCAACAAATAACTTAAGTTTGGATGGTAACTATTTTTGCATGGTTAGACAAAACATTCTGCACATGCTTGGCAGATCGATTGTTAATTTCTAAGCTTGTTAAGACATACTGACAAAATTGTCATCTATGTAAGTGTCAGCTTTTTTTACACTTTATCCTTCAAATAATATCTAGTACTTGCCCACCATTTTGTAAAAAATACCGCTACAGCTCTTATAAATGCTCATTCGGACCTTTATTAGCTCTACTCAAAATCTCAATATCAAAAAACCATATACCCAAAAAATATCAATAAAAGTGCCAAAAGTGTCATGTTTTTTTACACATTTAGAATCAAGCAATTCAGCAAAAAAATATCTTATTGATTTATAATGAATTAATAGTAAAAATTAAGTTGGTGCTAATTTTGCTAGTTATTTTAAGACTAATTTTCAGATTTGGCTAACCTACAGTCCACCATAAGATAATCACAAAAAACTTCACTTAAACTTCAACAAGGTAAAGATTTATGAACAAACTATTTGGCTCCATTCTATTTTTTGCGGCACTGTCGACGGGAGCAGCTAATGCTGCAGTAACGACTCATCAATTTACAGGCAATTTTACTACCGGTAACGATGTCTTTACATACGCTTTTACAATAACTGAAGACACTCTCGCGACATTTGAAACCTTCGGCTATGCCGGCGGCACTTTGGCAAATGGAACACCCGTTGCCGATGGCGGCTTTGATCCAACACTAACGTTGTTTGGCTCAACATTACCAACTCCCGTTATCAGTGACGGCGGTGATGCCGTAGAAGATCGCGAAAGCACAATAGACAACTACAGTTGGGATGACTTTATTACATTAACGTTAGCGCCTGGTAATTACAAGATTGCCTTAACTCAATTTGATAACAATTGGAATACTGCAATTAACTCTTGGACCAACCTAGCTGTTGATTCATTTATTGATTCTGCTAATAATCAAAGAACTAGTGCTTATGCCTTACAAGTAACTCTAGCTCCTGCACCAGTCCCAGTTCCCGCTGCAATGTGGTTGTTCGGTTCTGGCTTGTTCGGTTTGCTATGGAGCGCAAAACGTAAACAAGTAATCTAGGCACCAAATCGCTTTAGCTCTAAAACTAAAAACCCGGTTGGAAAATATATTTCCAACCGGGTTTTTTATTGCCTGAAAAAAATCAATTTATATGATTAGCAGCATCTTTTTACGCCATGCCATTTTTCATCCTGCCATTGTTTAAAAAAGTCTTTTTTACTTAATGGCCTATCACAAGCATGCAGACAATCGACATTATGATTGCGCGCATAATGCTCTAAATATCGCTCATACGCATCGTCACCAGAAAGGCGCCTCAATACTCGCCAAGCAGCTTTTATCTTACTTAGCATCAATCACGCACCCATTCTTCTATAAGCCTACTTGGACTATGTGGTACTTCAGCTAAAGGTGGCACTGATTTTCCCGCCAAATAACGATAACTCACCCGCAACATATCAAACACAATCAGCCATAGCAACGCGACAAAAAATAATGTCAGCCAAGCATCCAGTTGTAAATTAAATATTAATTGAGGGGCGATTTGGGCTTTTTCAGGGCTAAAATTGCCTGTCGCCAACTTCGTGGCAAGATCTTCGGCTCCGGCAAAAAAACCGATCCGCACATCATCACTGGTAATTTTTTCCCATGCTGCACTACTGGTAATAACAACCAACCAAAGTAAAGGCACTCCCGTTACCCAGACATATTTAAACTTATCCGATTTAACCAGAATCCCTGTTGCCACACACAATGCAATCGCCGCCAACAATTGATTAGCAATACCAAATAATGGCCACAAAATATTGACGCCACCATTGGGATCAATCACACCGATATAAAGGAAGTAGCCCCAACCGCCAACAACTAAGGCACTGGTAAACACGACCGACGGCGTCCAAGAGGTTTCGCCCATTTTCGGCCAGAAATTACCCAACATGTCTTGCAACATAAATCGGCCAACACGCGTCCCGGCATCCAGCGTAGTAAGGATAAAGATCGCTTCAAACATAATGGCAAAGTGATACCACAACGCCAACAACTTCTCACCAAAGGCACTGCCAAAAATACTGGCCATACCGACCGCCAGAGATGGCGCACCGCCGGTACGGGCAAACAATGTCGACTCACCCATTTGGTTTGCCAGCACTTGCATCTGTTCAACTGTCACCGGAAAGCCCCAGGAAGAGATTTTTGCTACCGCATCAACTTCAGCCAATCCCACCACACCAGCCGGACTGTTAATCGCAAAGAACACTCCTGGATCGAGAACGGTTGCTGCAATCATTGCCATCAGCGCGACGAATGACTCAAGCAGCATGGCGCCATAGCCAATCATGCGAATATCGCGTTCATTAATTAATAGCTTGGGCGTGGTGCCGGAAGCAATCAGCGAATGAAACCCGGAAATAGCCCCGCAGGCTATAGTGATAAATACAAAGGGGAAGAGCTTACCGCCAAAAATAGGCCCCGTACCGTCAATAAATTGCGTCATCGCCGGCATTTTCACTTCCGGCTGCAAAATAATAATGGCTACCGCTAACAAAGTAATCGTGCCCACTTTAATGTAAGTCGATAAATAATCGCGCGGTGCCAACAACAACCAAACCGGCAAAATCGCAGCCGCAAAGCCGTAAGCCATCACGCACCAAGCCAGCATTAAACCTTCGTGATCAAATAACTTACGCAGTTCTGGATGGTTATCAATCCAACCGCCGGCAACCACTGACAGCAATAATAAAATCACCCCCAATGCTGACGCTTCAAGCACTTGACCTGGGCGAAAAAAGCGCATGTAAAATCCGACTATCATCGCAATAGGAATGGTCGCTGCCACTGTTGCCGTGGCCCATGGGCTATGTTTCATGGCATTGACGACCACCAACCCCAAAACAGCGATCAGAATAATCATGATGCTGAAGGTGCCGACTAATGCCGCCGTGCCGCCGAGGGGGCCTAATTCGTCGCGCGCCATTTGTCCCAAGCTTTTGGCATCACGCCGGGTAGACAAAAACAGCGTCACCATATCTTGAACACAACCGCCCAGCACTGCGCCGAATAAAATCCACAAGGTACCCGGCAAATAGCCGAATTGTGCTGCCAATGTTGGCCCAACTAATGGCCCGGGGCCTGCAATCGCTGCAAAATGATGACCGAATACAATCCAGCGATTGGTTGGGACAAAGTCTTTACCATTATCCAGGCGCTCTGCCGGCGTTGCTCGAGTGTCGTCGACCGTTAATACTTGTGCGGCAATCCAGGATGCATAAAATCGATAGGCAATGCTATATACAGACAACGCCGCCGCCACAAACCACAATGCATTGATGTGCTCACCGCGATTCAGGGCAATCCCTGTTACAGCCGCAACACCCAATAAAGTGATAAGTATCCAGATTATTTTTGTTAGTAAAGAATGCATGATCAGGCTGGCTCCTTTTGTTTGCCCATTCAAGGCAATTATCTAAAAAATCAGTGGCTATGTCATAGCCTGATGACCAAAGACGACTTTTTCCAGACAAAAGCCTGATATATAACCAGTGCGATATTTAAAACTCCACTGGTTATTGTGAAAACAGTTCGCAGTTTTTCTGCCAACCCAATTGAATGGCGCGTAACGATTTTTAGTTGTTACAAAAAAGCATCACTTTGCCGGATAACTTTTGAAAACTTGATGGTTATGTTTGTCATCAAAACTGACCACGTTATAGGCGTCAGCTTCAGACCCCATTTCCATGCCGGGGCTGCCATTCACCATTCCGGGCACTGTGATTCCAGTCACCTTGGGTTTTAGTTTTAATAGCGTTGCAATATCACTGGCCGGCACATGACCTTCTATCACGTAACCATTAATAATCGCGGTATGACAAGAAGCCAGCTCTGCACTAATGCCGTACTTGTCTTTAAGAGACTGAACATCATTAGTGACAATGTCCTTAACTTTGAAACCTTCTTTTTGCAAATGATCTAGCCATTTGCCGCAACAACCGCAGGTAGGACTACGATAAACCGTAATCTCTTTGCCATTTGCATCCTCGGCGTTCACTTCCCCATGACCTGTCAGTAACAAGCTCAGCACTAATAAATTTTTCGCTATATTCATCGTCGTTACCTTAGCAAACCGATTTTTAAGAAAGGTGATAGGCTGGACTATATTGCCGCACTGCATCAACCATAGCTTTAACATGCTCAGGGTTAATGTCAGGCAAAATGCCGTGCCCAAGGTTAAACACATGCCCAGAACCCTGGCCGTATTTAGCTAAAACAGTTTTTACTTTTTCAGTAATCACTTCAGGATTCGCATATAAAGCGACCGGATCCATATTGCCTTGCAAGGCGACTTTGTTGCCAACTCGGGCGCGTGCTTGCTGCATATCTGTTTGCCAATCCAGCCCCAAGGCATCGTAACCGGCATCAGCCATCAGCTCCAACCACAAGCCCCCACCTTTAGTGAACAAAATAGTGGGGATTTGTTGCCCATCCACCTGCGTGTTAAGTAATGCTCTCACTTGTTTAGCGTAATAAAGAGAAAACTCACTGTAATCTTCAGTACTCAACATGCCGCCCCAGGTATCGAATAGCATAACGGCCTGAGCGCCAGCCGCGATTTGTGCATTTAAATAAGACGCCACCGACTGCGCAAGCTTATCCAGCATGACATGCATCAGCTTAGGCTCGTTATACATCATGGATTTCACTTTTTGAAAACTCTTGCTGCTGCCACCTTCTACCATATAAGTTGCCAGCGTCCAGGGACTGCCGGAAAAACCAATCAGCGGCACACTGCCTTGTAGATTCTTTCTGATCAACCTAACGGCATCCATGACGTAGCGAAGTTCATTTTCCGGATCGGGGATAGGGAGCTTATCAACATCGGCTGCAGTTCTGACCGGATTGGTAAACTTTGGCCCTTCATTCTCAGAAAAATATAAGCCCAAGCCCATCGCATCAGGCACAGTCAAAATATCGGAAAATAAAATCGCGGCATCAAATCCATAGCGTCTTAATGGTTGCAAGGTCACTTCGCAGGCCAACTCCGGATTTGTACACAAATCCAAAAAACTACCGGCTTGTTCTCTGACTTTGCGGTACTCAGGCAAATACCGACCTGCCTGACGCATCATCCATACAGGCGTGCGATCAACAGGCTGTTTTAATAAGGTTTTAATGAAAATATCGTTTTTTAGTGAGGGCATGGATTGGATCGCCTTAAGTGTTGCGAGTCTTATATAAAAATCAAAGTACGAGTAAGTACCGTTGTTTCAGCATGTTGTTACCGGGCTCCGGATTTTCTTGCCAGGGCATTTCGGAATTCCGGTGGTAATGTCTGACGAGCCTTGTTGGCTGTAGCGGCGCTATCGAATGAACCGTAGAACAAAACAAATTTTTCTTGTCCTCCAACTATTGATTTAGTTACTCGAAAACCTGCACGTAAAGCCGGGTATTTATTTTGAATATCATCTATAGATGATTGTTTTGATAACACCATCAATTGCAATGTGTAATCGCCAGTTACAGGTAAAACCTTTTCAACTTCCGGTTTTTTATCCTGCTGCTCCGGCACTTCTGGCGATTTTTTGACTATAGGTACGGTTTCTTTAGGAATCGGCTTGGCCGATTCAATACTGTTTTTTGTAGTATCTGCCACGGGAGGGGTTAAGAGTGGCTCAGTTTTATTTTCAACAATTTGCTGGCTGTTTTGCGATTCAATATCCACCGTAACTAAAGGTTCTGAGGGCTCAATGAGCTCGTCGAGCAAAGGCACTTCTGTTTTTGTTGTTAGTGATGGCAATTCGGGCTGAGGCGGTATTGAAACAACAGGTTGCTCGACAACTGGCGCAGGGAGAGATTTATTTTCTGTATTAATGGGATTTAAATACTGCACAGCCAACACTGTCGAGACCAGAGCGGCAACAGCAGCAACCATCCACCATTTACCCTGATTACTCTGCTGAACATTAGACAAAACAGGTATTTGCTCAATAATTTTTCCGGGAATACCATGCGTTTCCCGATAAACAGTTGCTATTAAATGTTCGTCGACTGCATCAAAGGACACTGGCGTCCAAGGTTGGCTGGAGAGAGCCAGTAAAAACTCACCACATTGTTTTTCAGAAAGCGGTGGAATTTCAATAACATGACAATCATCCAACACCCTATCGGACTTGCTTTGCACATGCAACTCGTCATGGGTGAGTACAAAAACCACTCGCAATACAGGATGTGCAGATGCATATTGCACAATAGTTGTGATCAACCCCGGTACTAAAGTGCCGGCATCATCAATAATCAATACACACTTTCTGTTAGTTGACGCTTGCAAACCGTTCAGCCCGATCTGCGCCAGCTGCTCCTGGATAACTTCAAAACTTAATCCGGCGTTACCTTGTAAATGACAATATAGCCAAGACTGATTTTCACGCTCCTGTAATATCTTAAGCAGCGTAGTTTTACCAATACCTTCGGGACCACATACGACCAATGGCTGGGGTAAATTGGTCAATAAATGAATCAATAATTCCAGTTTCTGGGTACGCTCTTGTGAAATCAGCGTCAGTGCCGCCGTATTTTGATTAACCGGCTTTTTTTTCACACTGATAGTGAAAGAATCATTCTCTAGCATAGTGCTTAAGCGTCAACTCCAATAGTTCACGAGGCACAGAAACAGGTAGCGTAGCCTCGCCAATATGCTTTAAAAGAATTAATCTGATTTGCCCATCGACATTTTTTTTGTCCACCGCCATCAGCTCGATAAAGCGGTCTGCGTCTAGCTCTTCGGGAGGGAAGACCGGCAATCGGGCTTTTTTAAACAGCGCAATAATTCTGTCTACGTCATTATCACTTAGCCAGCCTTTACGTCTGGACAAATCCGCCGCCTGGCAAGTACCAATAGCCACGGCTTCACCATGCAGATATGCTCCGTAGCCCATGCCGGTTTCAATGGCATGGCCAAAGGTGTGACCTAAATTTAACGTCGCCCTGACACCGGTTTCAGTTTCGTCCTCAGCCACTACTTGCGCTTTGTTTATACAGGAACGCTCAATTGCAAACGCCAGCGCTTTTTTATCCCTGGTCAGCAATGCGTCGATGTTTAATTCCAACCATTCAAAAAATTCGACATCACTGATCAAGCCGTACTTAATCACTTCTGCCAAACCCGCTGACAGCTGGCGGTCATCTAAAGTATCCAACACATCGGCATCGGCAAGCACCGCTTGTGGCTGGTAAAAAGCACCGATCATATTTTTGCCCAGAGGATGATTTACTCCGGTTTTGCCACCTACGGAAGAATCCACCTGGGCCAATAAAGTCGTCGGGATTTGTACAAAAGCAATGCCACGCTGGTAACAGGCCGCAGCAAAACCGCCCATATCACCAATCACCCCTCCGCCCAAGGCAATCAAAGTTGCGTTGCGGCTAAATTTACTAGCCAGTAACTTATCAAAAATCTTATTAACAAAATCCAGGGTTTTAAATTGTTCGCCATCAGGCAATATGACAGTTTCAACACTGTACCCCGCTAGATTTTTTAAAATCTTGTCCAAATATAACGGTGCAATGGTCTCATTAGTGACAACCAGAACCTGTTTGGATTTGATATGCTGAGTCAGTAAATTGGCTTGCTCCAGTAAACCGGAGCCAATATAAATAGGGTAGCTACGCTCACCCAGCTGTACCTGTAATGTTTTCATTTGTTACCGATAATCAGATCTGTATGCTTCCAAAATGCGATTTACTACTTCCTTACTCGGCAGCGTACCAGTATCAACCTTAAAGTCTGCGCAAGATAAATACAGCGGTTCGCGTTCGGCAAACAAAGCTTCCAAGCGCGATCTAGGGTTATCTGTTTGTAGCAACGGTCTTTGCGTATCTCGCCGGGTGCGCTCCAGAATTCTATCTATCGCGCATTGTAAATAAACCACGAAGCCATTGCTTTTGAGCGCTTTGCGATTATCTTCCCGTAGCACGGCACCACCGCCTGTTGCCAAGACGATGCCATCCATTTGCGTTAATTGCTCAAGCATTTTCTGCTCTCTATCTCTAAAGCCTTGCTCGCCTTCAAATTCAAAAATGGTTGGGATGTCAACACCGGTGCGCTCTTCAATCGCCTTATCGCTGTCATAAAAGGGCACCGCCAACGCTTTTGCCAACTGTCGGCCTATGGTGGTCTTTCCGGCACCCATGAGGCCAATTAAATAAATGTTCTCTGTTTGCGCCATGAGCTACTCTGTTTTTGAGGTTAAAAACAATAAAAAAGGGGGCATTATGCCCCCTTTTGCCTTTAAGTAGAAGCCGTCAATTACTGGCGGCGTTATCGGTGACAATCTTTGGCGTAATAAAGATTAGTAACTCCTTTTTCTGGTCATCAACCACTGTCCGCGTAAACAAAAAACCTATGCCTGGCAAATCTGCTAAAAACGGTACTTTACTCACTACTTTATTTTGAGCACCTTCGAACACACCCCCTAATACAACAGTCTCACCATCCATGACTTGCACATTCGTTGCAATTTCTCTTTTGACTAAAGGGGGGGCCCCTCCCGGAATGACATTGGCAAAGTCCGGCTCATCCTTTGTGATATTTAAAGCCATAATAATCGCTCCACTAGGTGTTACCTGAGGAATTACACCAAGCTCAAGTACCGCTTCTTTAAATGAAATAGTGGGGCCAGTATTAGCAGCGCCGACAGTTTGATAAGGTATCTCAAATCCTTGTTTAATGTTTGCCTGGCAGCGATCAGTAGTCATTACTCGAGGATTGGAAACAATCTCTCCTTTTCCTTCATCTTGCAACGCTGACAGCTCAAGGTTAAGCACATAGTCGGCACCTCTGGCGAGAGTCATACCTAGGGCTCCGTATGGATTAGAAGCCGCCAAATCAACTAACGCGTCATTTAGTACGGCAGTGCCATTCACACTACCGACGGTACCACCCACTGGATTAACCGATCCCACTGCTCCTGAGGTGCTGCCAAATTTAACATTTTTCCCTGCCACCCCAAATCTAACTCCCAACTCTTTAGCAAAGCTATCACTCGCAATCACGATTCTTGACTCAATCATCACTTGCCGAACAGATACATCTAATTTTCGTATCAGCTTTTTAATTTCCTCCAATCGCTTGGCGGTCTCACGAACAATCAATGTATTGGTTCTAGCATCAACGACCGCCGACCCACGAACAGAGAGCATTCTTAATTTATCATTGCCGCTCCCAGAGTTACCTGTTGCTCCGCCTTGACCTTGCCCACCACCTGCCAATGCATTCGAAGCACCACTTGTAGAAGAACCGGAAGAAGATCCCGATGAGGAAGAGGAACCCGAAGTAGCGCTGGGCTTGTTACAGCTACCAAACGCACCAGTATCCTGACCATTAAGTAAATTTCTAAAATTTTCGGCTTTAGCATAGTTAATTGTTATGTATTCAGTGACTAACGGGTCTAACTGCTCAACCACTTTTTCGGTTTCTTCTTGTTTCTTTTTATATTCTTTAATCTTGTCCAGCGGTGAAATCAAAGTGACATTACCGCTTTCAAACTTACCTAACTCCTTGGTCATCATGATGAAATCCAGTGCTTCATCCCAAGGCACATCGTCTAATTTTAGGGTAATAGTACCGGATACATCGTCGCCGGCAACCACGTTTTGACCAGTAAATTCGGCAAGGATTGCAATCACACTGCGAATTTCAATTTCCTGAAAATTCAATGACAAGCGATTACCGGTGTATTTAACTCGTGAACGATCTAGTGCATCTTTTTCTTCGTTAGTTAATGGCCTAAATTCCACAGTTAGCAGCCCATTAGACTGAAATACCGAATAGTCATATAGGTTGTTTTGCATAGCAACCGTCATAGTGGTTTCCTTATTGCTGGAAACCGTATCGATAAATTTAACTGGTGTTGCAAACTCTGAAACATCCAGCCGTCTGGACATATTGGCTGACAATTGGGTATTTAAGAAATTGATAATTACCTTGCCGCCTTCTTCCTTAGAATTGACGATGGTATTAGGATTAGCAAGGTTGACGAGTATCCGCCCCTCACCTTTTTCACCCCGTTTAAAGTCAAAGCCGCTAATAGCTTGTGACGGTAATAAGGCGGCGGCGACATTGTTAGCAGATTTAGCACTAGTGGACGAGATTTTAGCCACGGGCGCAGGCCTAGATACAGGAGGCAACGGCTTTATTGCGGCATTGCTAGCATCGGTAACCACAGCTTTGGCACGAGTTAGTGTCAATAGCACTTTATTGCCCTCTACCTGAGTTTCAAACGGCGTTGTTTCAAGCAAATTGACAACGACACGAACTCTTCCAGCGGCTTCCACTACGTAAATACTGTTTACTGCACCTTGGTTAACTGAGTACATTTTTTTCGGTAAGGCACTTTTGGTGTCTTGAAAATCCAGTGCTATTCGTGCCGGATTGTCAGTTTTGAATATTTTTGGCGCAGTAGCCGGGCCGGTCATTTCTAATTGCACCTGGAGTTTGTCGCCTGCCTGGCTGGCAAAATCTATGCCTGATAATGCCAAGTCACCGGCATTGACCAAAGACGAGTGCAACAGCCAAACCACCACCCCTAAGCCGATGCGACTCCATAAATAATGCCCCATGTTGTTCACCCTAATGTCGATTTGCTTGTTTGTCATGTGTTATTCCTCAAAATCCCCGCGCGGGGCACTAATCATTCGGTCAGCACTAATGATGCTTGCTGTTCGCGCCAAGTGCCCGGCTTATCTGGCACAATTTCCATTAATTCAATTTTATCGGCACTGATACGGATGATTTTGCCGTAGTTTTTACCAATATAGTTGCCTAGTTTTACCCGGTAAATGGTTTTGTCATCCGCTTTTACTAGACCCCACAAGTCCTTATCCATTACTACTGAGCCGACCATTTTCAATACTTCCAGCGGGAAAGACTCCAACTCTTCCTTACGCCTTGTGGTATCAGGCTTTATACCGCTACCGGTGGCAGCTGCAGCCTGTTCTGTTTGTTCTGGTTGCGCCAAAGGCCGAAACGGGTCACGCAGATCTTCGGCTTTGAATACGAACGGTTCGATGACTTTAATCTCTGGCAACGGCTTAATAGGGGATTTGGGCCTGGATTTAACATCTGCGACGAATTGTTTCAAATCAGTAATGTCATCGTTAGTACAGCCAGCCAATAAAGCAAACAGCACCATGCAAACTAATTGATAAACCACCAGGCGATTCAAAGGGGTTTTATTTTGCGCCATTAGCTTTCCCTCTTTTTCTCTTAGACCCTGCATCTGAAGCTGTAGGATCGCCACCTTCGTTATAGGTTTTGACCGTAGCATTCATGACCATTTCTCCAGTTTTTAGATCTTTGCTGTCTTTCGCTTGCGGCACAATATTGACATCATGCACGGTGACAATTCTGGGCAGCGATGCCAACCCACTGACAAACAATCCCAACTCTTCATATTTGCCGATAACTTGTATATTGATGGGTAATTCTGAATAAAAATCCTTGCGCACCGGCGCGCCGGGCTTGAACAATTTAAACTCCAAACCACTGGCCAGCCCGGTTTGTGAAATATCGACTAGCAAGCTGGCAACTTCTTCTTCAGTAGGCATTTGCCTAATCATTTCATCCAGTTCAGCCTCAATTTGTGTGAGCTGATCTTTATAATCCTGCAAATTGACGGCTTTCTTTTGTTTGGTTTCAAATGATTGTTTAAGATCTTGCTCTTGTTTTTCAATAGCTGCCAAAGCATCCAACTGGTCCAAGGTGTCATAGTAAACAACACCTCCCGCTGTCAGCACAGAAACAATAACTATCGCTGCCGCTTTGATAGGTAGAGGCCAGGACCCGGCTTGATTCAAGTCCCAATTAATTTCTGACAAATTCATTTGCTACCTCCATTAGCAACATCAGTGTTTTTATTACCTTGCTTTGCATGCAGGGTAAAATCACTGAGTTGTTCTAGGTTAGCTTTATCAGGTGTCTGAATCACACTAAGGGACGGCGCTTGCAGCCATTGAGATGCTTCGATGGAACGCATAAATGCAGAAACTCGGGCATTTGATTGTGACTTGCCTTCAAAGGTAATATCAGCAGCAACTTGGGTAAATTTACTAAGAAACACACCGTCAGGGGTAACCCTGGGCAACTCGTCAAATAAATGCACTATTTCCGGTCGACTTTCTTGCAGCTTCTGAATCAACTCGATTTTGGCGAGCAATTTAGATTTCTTTTCTTCAATACTTTTTATTTCAACGATTTTTGTATCCACTAAGGCTATTTCATCTTGTAGAAATTTATTTCGTTGTTGCTGATATTCCTGTAATCCAGCGATATATAAATGCACAACAACAAAAACCAGCAGGGTAACCAAAACACCTGCCGCCATCGCATTTAAAAACTCGCGTTTTTGCAACGCCCGCCGTTCTTCACGCCAGGGTAGTAAATTGATTTTTGCCATTAATCGAAACTCCTCAATGCCAATCCGCAAGCGATCATCATTGCAGGAGCATCATTGCTTAACAGCTGAGGCTTAACTCTGCTGGATAACGCCATATTAATAAATGGATTTGCTACATAGGTCGGCACCCCCATGACTTGCTCAACCAGCTTTTCTATTCCGGGAATTGACGCACAACCGCCCGCCAGCACGACACTATCGATACGCCGATTGGCACTTGAAGAAACAAAAAACTGCATTGAGCGCTGAATCTGCTGAACCATTGCGCGCTTAAAGGGGTCTAGTACATCGGTATTGTAATTGTCTGGCAATCCTCCATGTTTTTTTGCCAAGCCCGCTTCTTCATAAGTCAATCCATAGCGGCGTTGAATTTCTTCAGTCAGCTGTTTACCGCCAAAGCCTTGCTCTCGAGTGTAAACAGTACGCAGGTTATACAATACATTGAGAGTGGTCATTGTGGCGCCAGTATCGACAATGGCAACAGTTTGCCCTTCAATGGCATCCGGCAACTGGTCGGCAAGCAAGGTAAATGCATTTTCAATTGCAAATGCTTCAACATCCACAACTCGCGCTTTTAGTCCGGCTTTGGTCAGCGCTTCCACACGATCATTGACATTTTCTTTGCGTGAGGCGGCAAACAACACATCAACAAGTTCCGGATTATTCTCATTTTCATGCTGAACTTCAAAATCAAAACTCACGTCATCAAGAGAGTACGGTACGTATTGATCGGCCTCAACCATGATTTGCTCTTCTAATTCATCATCAGTAAGTGCTGAGGGCATGGTGATCATTTTGGTCATGACTGAAGAGCCGGCAACTGCGACAGCGGCTTGTTTAAGCTTAGTTCCTGACTGTTTTACAGCAATTTTAATGGTTTCTGCGATCACATCGATATTTGCGATGTTTTTATCTATGACGGCATCTTGCGGCAAAGGTGCCACGGCATAACTTTCTACTCGATAGCGAGCACCAGCTTTACTCAATTCGAGTAGTTTTACAGCCGCCGTACTAATATCGATACCTAGCACTGCGCTCTGTTTTTGATTAAACCAACTCATATCTACATCCTTAAAAAACCGATGATTTTGTGATTGTCGCGCTATTGGAAACTACCTTCTGAACACACCAATCAATGTAGGCAAAAGTATAGTAGTGTTTTTTTTTTTAGCCCCTAAAATGTCCATCTTGTTTTTGTGAACTCTTAGTGATCGCATTCAAAATCAGCCACTTTCCTCACATCATGCTTTTATTCTCTATGCTTAACAGGTGTTTTTCGTAAACAGTTTTGGGATTTCTAGTGGCCAAAAAATCGTTAGTTGGACAAATCATCAAATGGCTTAGCGTTATTTTTCTGCTCTTAGGCATAGTCATAGTCACAACCGGCTATTTTTTATATCGCCATTTAGCATCAGATTTGCCCGATATTAAATCCTTGCATCATGTTCAATACCAAATTCCATTAAGTATTTATAGTAAAGATAACTTGCTGATTGCTCAGTTTGGAGAGAAAAAACGTATACCTTTTACGATGTCTCAGGTGCCTGAACAGTTAGTGAAAGCCTTTCTTGCAGCAGAAGACGACAGTTTTTTCGAGCATCCTGGGGTTGATATCAACGGTTTATTAAGAGCGGGGCTCCAGCTAGCTTTAACCGGTAAAAAAATGCAAGGCGGCAGTACTATCACCATGCAAGTAACCCGGAATTTTTTGCTAAATAACGAAAAAACATACACTCGCAAGCTTAAGGAGATCATCCTGGCTTTAAAAATAGAGCAGGAATATTCAAAACAACAAATTCTTGAGCTTTATTTGAATCAAATTTTTATGGGCCATAGAGCTTATGGTATTGCCGCAGCAGCCCAAGTGTATTACGACAAATCCTTAGCGGAATTATCGCTTGCTGAACAAGCCATGATTGCGGGACTTCCCAAAGCACCATCTTTATACAATCCCATCACCAATGAGTCGCGAGCGCTGCAGCGACGCAATTATGTGTTGCGGCGGATGTTTGAACTTAATTACATTTCTCAGCAAGCCTATGACGAGGCACAGGCGCAACCCTCCACAGCCAAACTACAAACCGTAATACCAGATTTGCTCGCACCTTATTTGGCGGAAATGGTGCGCCAGAAGATGGTGGAGCAATATGGCGACCAGGCCTACATTGCTGGCTTTAAGGTTTACACAACAATACAGGGAACACTGCAAATTGCAGCAAACCAGGCCCTTATGAACACCCTACATAGTTACGATGAACGCCACGGCTATCGTGATAAAGCCGCATCTAAACTCAATAATGCACAAATAGCAGAATTACCAATCATTGGCGATACTGTTCCTGCCGTGGTTATGCAAGTCAACAACAGTGCTGCAACTGTTAGGCTTCAAAATAACCAGATCGTAAAAATACCACCCGAAAATATTCGTTGGACTAACAGGTCATTAAGTTCTGTATTTAAATCGGGCGCCATTATCCGGGTTCGTCAATTATCCAACCAGAGTTGGACGCTAGCGCAAGTACCGACTGTTGAAGGTGCTTTTGTTTCGCTAAATCCAAGTACCGGGGCTATTTTGGCACTGACAGGCGGCTTTGATTTTTCCCGTAATAAATACAATCGAGCAACTCAATCTAAACGCCAACCTGGTTCTGGCTTTAAACCCATCATTTATACCACTGCATTAGAAGAGGGTTATACCCCAGCCTCTCTGATTAACGACGCTCCTATTGTTATTGATGTTCCAGGCCAAGAAAATGAATGGCGCCCTGAAAACTACAGTAAGAGATTCTATGGCCCCACAAATTTGAGAGAGGCTATAACACACTCAAGGAATATTATTTCCATACGCTTATTGCAACAAATTGGCATTGAAAAGGCTGTTGCAACAGCTCAGCGATTTGGCTTTAGCGAACAGCAGCTCCCTAAAACACTTTCTCTCGCATTAGGAAGCGGTGATGCCACACCTCTGCAAATGGCGCGCGTCTATGCAACCTTTGCCAATGGCGGCTTTCTAGTGAGCCCATATTATATTGAGCGCATTGAGTCCAACGATGGCGAAGTTGTGTATCAGGCTAAACCAAAACTTGCATGCCCCGAATGTAACGATGATGAGGTGACTAAAAAAATCTATGCGCCAAGAATTATCGCGCCAAGGATCAATTTCCTGATGAATTCATTATTACGGGATGTGGTGCAGCGCGGCACCGCGATGGCTGCCAAAGAACTGGGCAGACAAGATTTAGCAGGCAAAACCGGTACAACCAACGAACAACGCGATGCTTGGTTTAATGGCTTTACAACTAACAACGTAGCGACAGCATGGGTCGGATTTGATGACTTTTCCCCGCTAGGAAATCTTGAAACAGGTGGGGTAACTGCCTTACCTATGTGGATTGAATTTATGCGAACGGCGTTGGCTGGAGTGCCAGAACTGCCCCTTGAGGCGTCTCCTGGCATTATTAAGGCCTATATCAACCCTAGTACGGGCTTATTAACACCACCAGCAAACAAAAGTGGTAAATGGGAGTATTTTCAAGAGGAGCATGTACCGACCAGTGAGTCACCTGTTGGAAATGAAACACCTAAGCTAATCACTACCGAAGAATTGTTTTAGGTTAATGCAAGCAGAAGCCGCCTCAATTGGGAATTGAGGCCTTCACAAAGTATGGGCCGGTAACTCAAACCGGCCCTATCACTTCCATTAATTAGTCTAGCTTGCCATGACACTGTTTATATTTCTTGCCTGAACCGCAAGGGCAAGGATCATTTCTACCCACTTTAACAGCGTCACGAGCAATCGGATCAACTTGATCTTCAATGAGTTCTTGCTCTTGGGTATTAAACGCGGTGGCTTCAGCGTGTTCAAAGTGCATTTCAGTTGGCACCTGTCTTTGCTGATCTATCGCTTGAACATCTTCTTCTTGTTTGACTTGAACTTTAGACAAAATACCAATAACTTCATGCTTGATATGCTCTAAAAGAGTAGTAAACATGGAAAAGGCTTCGCGTTTATATTCTTGCTTAGGATCTTTTTGCGCATAACCTCTTAAGTGAATACCTTGCCGCAAATAATCCATAGCAGCCAAATGTTCTTTCCAACTGTTATCCAGCACTTGCAACATAACTGATTTTTCGAAATGCCTCAGAATATCATTGGTAATCTGCTTCTCTTTATCAGCGTGGTTTTGCTCAAGCAATCCTATAATGCGCTTGCGTAAAGCCTCTTCGTGTAAGCTTTTGTCTGCATCAAGCATTTCACGAACCGGAATCAGCACATTAAAATCTTCATGTAGTTGATTTTCAAGGCCTTTAATATTCCATTGCTCTACCATCGTTTTAGCTGGAATGTATTGATCAATAACTTGATTAACAACATCCTCACGAATAGCTTTGATAATATCCGAGATGTCTTCCGCCGCCATTAACTCATTACGCTGACTGTAAACAACCTTGCGCTGATCGTTAGCCACATCGTCATAAGCCAGAATTTCTTTGCGTATATCAAAGTTGCGGTTTTCGACCTTGCGCTGAGCATTTTCAATCGCGCGCGTTACCCAAGGATGCTCAATGGCTTCGCCATCGCCCATACCCAGCTTTTGCATTAATCCGGCAACACGATCTGATGCAAATATACGCATCAGATCATCTTGTAACGATAAATAAAACCGTGTTGAACCTGGATCGCCTTGTCGCCCAGAACGGCCTCTTAACTGATTATCTATTCGTCGAGATTCATGTCGTTCGGAACCTATGACATGCAGTCCACCACTGGCAAGTACTTGTTCATGTCTATCCAACCAAGCACCGCGCACTTGTTTCTTTTCAGCATCGCCTGCATCCGCCCCTAACGCTGATAACTCCGCTTCTAAATTACCTCCAAGAACAATATCTGTTCCACGTCCAGCCATATTAGTGGCAATGGTAACCGCGCCAGGCATACCTGCTTGTTCGATGATGTGCGCTTCGCGTTCATGCTGTTTAGCATTCAGAACTTCATGCTTGATGCCCAATTGTTTCAGCAATGCGGACAGCCGTTCTGAGTTTTCAATTGACGTAGTACCAACTAAAACCGGCTGCCCCCGGCTAACACAATCTTTAATGTCATTGGCGACAGCATTGTATTTTTCATCGGCTGTCAAATAGACCAAATCACCCAAGTCCTTACGCACCAATGGCCTATGAGTAGGAATAACAACGACTTCCAATCCATATATCTTGTTTAACTCAAATGCTTCGGTATCTGCCGTGCCTGTCATGCCTGACAGTTTTTCGTACAACCGAAAATAATTTTGAAACGTAATCGAAGCTAGCGTTTGGTTTTCATTATGAATAGTGGCGCCTTCTTTGGCTTCGATAGCTTGGTGTAAGCCTTCAGACCAACGACGACCGGGCATAATTCGACCAGTGAACTCATCGACTATAATGACTTCATCGTTTGCCACGATGTAATCGACATCTTTTTTAAACAACAAATGAGCACGCAATGAAGCGTTCAGATAATGCATTAAACGAATACTAGATGCGTCATACAAACTGCTGCCTTCCGGCATCAGTCCATGTTCAACCATCAATTCTTCGACATGCTCATGTCCAGCTTCGGTCAAATAGACCTGGCGTGCTTTTTCATCAACAGAAAAATCGCCGGGGCCATCTTCATTTTCTTGTTTGGTCAAAAACGCAATTATGTTGTTGGTTTTGACATAGACGTCTGTGCTTTCTTCTGTGGGGCCAGAGATAATAAGCGGTGTTCTAGCCTCATCAATTAAAATCGAATCAACCTCGTCGACTACGGCAAAGTAAAGATCTCGTTGGACTTTCTGATCCAAACTAAAAGCCATGTTGTCGCGCAAATAATCAAAACCAAACTCGTTATTTGTGCCGTAAGTTATATCGGAAGCATATGCTTCTCGCCTTTCACTGGTGTCCAGTTGGCTGACAATTACACCGGTACTTAACCCTAAAAAGCCATAAAGCTTGCCCATCCATTCGGAATCGCGCTTGGCCAGATAATCATTGACAGTAACGACATGAACACCGCGCCCCGGCAAGGCGTTCAAATAAGCAGCGAGCGTGGCCATTAAAGTTTTGCCTTCTCCCGTCTTCATTTCAGCAATTTTGCCGTCGTGAAGTATCATGCCACCTATCAATTGCACGTCGAAATGGCGCATACCAAAGACCCTGGTAGATGCTTCTCGAACTGTCGCAAAAGCCTCGGGAATCAACTGATCGATTTTTTCACCTTGTGCTAGTCGGTTACGAAACTCCTGAGTCTTAGCTTTTAATGCATCATCCGATAATTTTTCATATTCAGAAGCTAGTGCATTAACCTTTTTAACCAAGGTTCTTTTTTTCTTTACCAGCCTGTCATTACGGCTCCCTACAACAAATCTGACCAGTTTCCCCAACATGTTTTTTTCCGGTGTTATTAATGGATGATTAAATCAAAGTTCGCGATTATATACCTTGGATAGCTTTAATTACAGATAAAACACCCTTCGGCACAAGGCATTTTCGCTTAAACTAGACCTAGTTACACTAAGCACAAAAACTGCAACTAGCATTATAAAAATGCCTGCGTATTTGCTTTACAGGAATAAAATTGACTTAGTCAGGATGTAAGCAATACAATGTGCCCAGCTTGAAATTGATTTACCGTTATGCTTATCTCTACGAGAGTTCTATGTTGTACTTGTTCGTCCTGTTTATCATAAGTAATTTTCAAATTTCCCAGCTCCATCAGCCTAAACAGGCTTACTACATTACAACTAACTTTTAGGATTACAAAATGGCTACCGGCACAGTTAAATGGTTTAACGCTGAAAAAGGTTTTGGTTTTATTCAGCAAGAAAATGGACCAGATGTATTTGTTCATTTCCGCAACATCAACAGCTCTGGCTTCAAATCTCTTGATGAAGGACAAAAAGTCCAATTCAACGTAACTCAAGGCCAAAAAGGCCCGCAAGCAGAAGAAGTTACTTTGATCTAAAGCTTAAATCTTAAGCCGCAACCTACAAATTGTAGGTTGCGGCTTTTTTATGCCTAGTATTTTTATCTTTTATTTATTTCATTACCGTCTTTGACAAATCGATTTATCTATTCGTCCAATTGCTTTACTTTTTAGCCAAAGCTTCATCTTGCAGGCAAAAATCAAAATTTCGTCATCAAGCAAATCACTTCTTGCCACTCAAGCCCACTGTTAACCATGACAAAAAAACATAACGTATTCAAACCGGCGTTGTTATTTCCAAATAACGCTCTTGCTTATGTTTACAGTCAAATAGAACTACAAAGAAAACTTCTTCAACCTGTTCGAAGGGCTTTACCCACTATTCTCTCAGAGCATGTGCTGCATTGCATTATCAAGAAAAAGGAGTTAATTGTTTTCACAGATACCGCCGCGTGGGCATCTCAATTGCGCTTCTACCACGACACGCTGCTTACCTCAATTGCACCTATTACAAGAGAATCCGTCAATTTGTTGCAGATTAGAGTCATGCCTACCTTACCTGGGATTGAATCAAGACAGGCATCCGCCCCAATTATCCCTTCGACAGAAAAAATTATGCTCATCAGAAGCACAGGAATGATGGCCTCTGATGAGCATTTGAAACAGGCTTTAATAAAGCTCAGTACAACTTTGCAACGATTATCTGATAAGAGTTAAAATTTTCTATGCCGCAGACCGAACGCTTTGTGCAGAACGCATAAATGAAATCGGTGCATCTTCCTCTTTTTCAAAGGTTACCATTTCCCAGGCATCCTTATTATTTAGCAACGTACGCAACAACTTGTTGTTAAGCCCATGCCCTGACTTATAGCCAGTAAATTCGCCAATTAAGCTATACCCTAAAAGATATAGATCACCAATAGCATCGAGTATTTTGTGCTTCACAAATTCGTCGGCACTGCGTAAACCGTCCTCATTGAGCACTTTGTCGTCGTCGACGACAATGGCATTATCAAGACTTCCGCCCAAAGCAAGATTATTTTTCCGCAGCATTTCAATGTCTTTCATGAAGCCAAAGGTCCTGGCTCTGCTCACTTCTTTAACAAAAGTAGTAGACGAAAAATCCATAGTGGCGGTTTTTACGTGCTCATCAAATGCGGGGTGTTCAAAATCGATGGTAAACGTAACTTTAAAGCCTTCAAAAGGCTCAAATGCCGCCCATTTATCCCCCTCTTCAACCCGAATACTACGCTTAATACGAATATACTGTTTAGGGCTATCTTGCTCCTCAACTCCAGCCGACTGCAATAAAAATACAAACGGCCCAGCACTTCCATCCATAATTGGAACTTCCGCCGCACTCACGTCAATAATTGCATTATCAATGCCTAATCCTGCTAGTGCAGAAAGCAAATGCTCCACTGTAGAAATCTTAACATCGCCGGCCACCAATGTTGTCGATAAGACCGTTTCACCGACATTTTCCGGCGTCGCATCAATAGTGACCGGTTGCGCTAAATCCACTCTACGAAATTTAATGCCGGTATTTGCTTCGGCCGGGCGCAACGTCAGATAGACCTTTTCACCGGTATGAAGACCCACGCCTGTGGCCCTGATAGTGTTTTTTAATGTTCGCTGTTTAATCATAAGGTCAATAATGCCAGATAAAGAGGGCAGAAAATTGGCAAGTTTAACACAAGCCAATTTATACCCTATGGATAGAACATCAAACTTTAATCAGCCTGCCGTCTTAGAAATGCTGGAATATCCAAATAATCCAGATCTACATCTTTTTTAGGCTGTGCGCCAAACCGCGTTTCTCTATTTTCGGCTTTATTACGCATAACTGTTGGCGTATCAAACCCACCATAGTTAACTTCACCTGCGACATTTTGATTAAGGCCTGCTACAGATGCTTTGGGCGCCATTTTAATGACTTTGGATGGCGAGCCCATGCCGGTCGCGACAACAGTCACTTTAATTTCGTCACCCAATTCAGGATTGATAGCTGTACCGATCTTGATAACAGCATCCTCTGATGCAAACTCATGCACAATGTTGCCTACTTCATTAAATTCGGCAATACCCATATCCGATGCAGAAATATTCACCAAAATTCCTCGCGCGCCCTGCAAGTTGATGTCTTCCAACAGTGGGCAAGCAATTGCTTTTTCAGCAGCTTCGCGGGCTCTGTGCTCACCGGTTGCAGAACCAATACCCATAATCGCAGCTCCCATTCCTGACATTACGGTCCTAACGTCGGCGAAATCGACATTGATCATGCCAGGATGAACAATCAGTTCGGTAATACCTTGTACCGCATCCAATAACACATCGTTTGCGGCTTTGAACGCATTCATTAATGACACATTGTTACCCAGTACTGGCAACAATTTTTGATTAGGAATAGTAATCAGCGAATCGACATATTTTTCAAGTTCGGCAATGCCCTGCTCAGCAATCGCCATTTTCTTTTTACCTTCAAATAAAAACGGCTTTGTGACAACGGCAACAGTCAAAATACCCATACCGCGAGCAATTTCGGCAATAACAGGAATAGCGCCGGTACCGGTACCGCCGCCCATGCCCGCAGTCAGGAACACCATATCAGCTCCTTCCAGTACTTCTCTAATACGGTCTTTATTTTCGCCAGCAGCTTGGCGGCCCACTTCCGGATTAGTACCTGCCCCCAGACCCTTAGTCAATTCAAGACCTAGTTGAATGATGGTGCCAACGCCTAATTTCCTTAACGCTTGGGCGTCTGTATTGGCACAGATAAACTCAACGCCTTCGATGTTGCTGCCAACCATGTGACTAACCGCGTTACCGCCACCACCACCAACGCCGATCACCTTAATTACTGCATTTTCAGTACACATATCCATCAATTCATATTTCATTTTCGCTGCTCCTTTGAAGCTCTGAACACAATTAAAAATTACCTTGAAACCAATTTTTCATTTTAGAAAACACACTTGGACCATCGAGATCAAGGCCTTTACCAACACCTTGATGATCTTTGCCATACATTAACAACCCCACACCCGTCGAATGAATTGGATTTTTTACCACCTCGGTCAAGCCGGTGACATTTTGTGGAACTCCCACACGCACCGGCATATGAAATATTTCTTCTGCCAACTCGATTAGCCCCATCACCTTGGCACTTCCCCCGGTCAACACCACACCGGCGGCAATTAATTCTTCGTAACCACTTCGTCTTAATTCCGATTGCACCAGCAACATTAACTCTTCGTAGCGTGGCTCAATAATCTCAGCTAAATTTTGCGTTGATATTTTGCGCGGAGCGCGATCGCCAATACTTGGTACTTCTATGGTCTCGTCTACATTCGCCAATTGCGTTAAAGCACAGGCATGTTTACGCTTAATATCTTCCGCATTGAGCGTGGGTGTCCGCAATGCCACTGCAATATCATTGGTTACTTGGTCACCAGCGATAGGAATCACAGCAGTATGTTTGATTGCGCCCTCAACAAAGATGGCAATATCCGTGGTACCACCGCCAATATCGATTAAACAAACGCCTAATTCTTTTTCATCTTCAGTCAACACTGAATTACATGACGCCAATTGCTCCAGCACAATATCATCGACTTCCAGGCCACAACGACGAATACACTTAACAATATTTTGCGAAGCACTAACGCTGCTGGTAACCATATGTACCTTGGCTTCCAAACGAATGCCGGACATACCTATCGGCTCTTTGATGCCTTCCTGCAAATCGATCACAAACTCCTGCGGCAATATATGCAGAATTTTCTGGTCAGCAGGAATCGCCACAGCACGCGCCGAATCAATCACCCGATCTATATCGTACTGGGTAACTTCTTTGTCTTTAATCGCGACAATTCCGTGCGAATTAAGACTCCTGATGTGACTACCGGCGATACCCGCGTACACTGATTTAATCTGACAGCCTGCCATCAGTTCAGCTTCTTCAATCGCTCGCTGAATGGATTGGACGGTCGACTCCAAATTAACGACAACGCCTTTTTTCAGGCCGCGAGAAGGCGTTGAACCAATACCTATCACTTCGATCCCGCCATCACTGGTAAGCTCACCCACTATAGCCGCGACCTTCGATGTCCCTATGTCTAATCCGACTATTAAATTTCGCTCAGTTTTTTTTGCCATTTTGTTTACTCTGACTCGCCTTTTTTAAGTTACCCGTCTGTTTTGCTTTGTGGGTTGGCAATCGCCTTCCAGTCAATCGGTTCTGCCTCTGGCTTCCAAGAAACCGCATAACCATTGGGATACCTCAAATCGACTACCGCAATTGCATCAACCCGCTCTTGTCCTAATGCATCCAACGTTTTCAAAAACCGCTGTAAATTTTTTAACTGTTCCTGCCTACCCAGCAATATTTCCATACCGGTAGTTAATTTAATTTTCCATGCCCACCGATCATTGACGCTAAATTCTGCTAATTCCAATGCTTTATCAGCCAGCGCTGTCTTAACCCCTTTCATAATCTCGAGCACTTTAACCTGTTGCTGATCAGGACCGTATACCAGAAGCAGTGAACTAAAAGGCTCGATACTTTTCGGTTCAATAATTTGCCCCTTTGTATCCACTAGGCTGTTTTGCCGCCAGCGCACATAAGGCTTTTTCTCCCGTACTTTAATATCAATTGCATCTGGCCAGACACGTTTAACGGTCACGCTTTCCACCCAGGTCAAATTACCAACCGCTTGTTGTATCGCCTGCATATCCGCATCAAAAAAACCCACACTTACCAACGGTAACAAAGCGTTTTTGACATCTTCTTTGCCCAAATACTGAAAACTGCCCTCGGTCCTCACGTATTTAATGGGCTTGGACTTCAACACATGCTGTTTGATGCCGAATGACAATCCAGCCAACACCAACACCGCAACAACTAATTTTGTTCCTTGCATCAACAATCAACCGATCACATCAGTTCCTGTCGAAACTGGTTTCTAAAACATGCCAAACCAAATCATCAAAGGAAATGCCTGCCTGTTTTGCCGCCATCGGCACCAGACTATGATCGGTCATGCCTGGCACAGTATTTATTTCTATCAACTGATATTGCCCTGCTTCATTTAAAAACACATCGACTCTAGCCCAACCTATCACTCCGACCGCTTCACTTGCCACTACTGCTAAGTCTTGTAATTGCTGTTCTTGATCCTGCGCCAATCCACACGGACAATGGTACTGCGTGGTCGTCGCCTGGTATTTGGCTTCATAATCGTAAAAAGCATTGGGAGTTTCCAAACGAATAACCGGCAACGCCTGACCATTCAATACTGCAACTGTGTACTCTTTGCCAGTCACCCAAGCTTCAGCATAAACATCGCATTTATAGTTGGATGCCAGTTTTAATGCCTGGGCCAATTCTTCCCGATTATGCGCTTTACTCATGCCTATGCTGGATCCTTCCTGCGCCGGCTTTACGATCACGGGAAAACCAAGTTTCTCAATACACTCATCCAGATCCTGCTCATTTTTCAGCAGATACCATAATGGCGTTATCAAACCATACCCTTGCCAGCACAGCTTGGTCCGTAACTTATCCATACTCAGTGCAGACGCCAATACGCCGCTACCTGTATAAGGAATACCTAAAACCTCTAAGACCGCCTGCAGGACACCATCTTCACCACCACGCCCGTGGATGATGTTAAATACTCTATCTACTTCAAGACCTGCCAAGGTATCGATCGGACTACCCGTAACATCAACGGCAATAGCATCGACGCCTTTGCGTTTTAATGCAGCATAAACAGCCGCGCCACTTCTCAATGAGACTTCCCGCTCCGCCGCTTGCCCGCCCATTAGCACAGCAACCCGGCCAAATGCTTGCGGATCTGTTATTGATGTCATTCTGCTTCACCTACCATGCATACCTCGGTTTGTAACTTTACACCTTGCTGTTGTTCAACTTCTTGCTGAACGTACGTAATTAACAATTCAATATCCGCGGCGGTCGCTTTACCTGTGTTGACAATAAAATTGGCATGTTTCTCGGAAACGCATGCGCCACCGATGGCATAGCCTTTTAAACCACATTGTTCAATCAATCTTGCCGCAAAATCATCCGGTGGATTTCTAAATACCGATCCACAACTGGGCTGATTAGTCGGCTGTGTCTTGGCGCGGTGCTCCAATAATTTTTTAATTTTTTGCTGGCTAGCAACAACATCACCCGCTTCTAACGATAGCGTTGCCGCTAAAAACCATTCGCCATCGACACCTTTAACTGATCGATAGCCAACGGTAAATTGTTCGGGTTGTCGTTGTTTAACTTGCCCATCAACATCAATCGTTTCTACGTTCTTAACAATGCCCCAAGTCTCACCACCAAAGGCGCCTGCATTCATTTTTAAGGCGCCTCCCATGGTACCGGGAATACCGGCTAAAAATTCGGCTCCGCTCAGGCCATGCTCACCACAAAATCGCGCCACATGCGCACACGGGACACCGGCTTCGACATAAACCAATCCATCTCCGATTAGTCGCATTTCCTTTAGCCTGCCTTTGGTATTAATCACCGTGCCAGAAATCCCACCATCCCTGACTAACAGATTACTGCCTAAACCCATCCAAAAAACCGGTTCTGCTGCCGGCAAGGTTTTTATAAAATCACATAAATCTTGTCGATCTGCGGGGATGTACATGCGCTCAGCGGGCCCACCGACACGCCAGCTCGTATATTTCGCCAGCGGCTCATTAAGTAACAAACTGCCCTTCATTTTTGCTGACGATTGGCAAATGCTTTGGCCAACAATTCCGGTAATGTGGTGGATATTTGCCCCACATTTCCCGCGCCCATGGTTAGCAGCACATCATTACTTTCAACTATGCCTGCCAATATGTTTGGCAATTCTTCAAAGTTTTCGACAAACACAGGATCAACCTGACCACGCATACGAATTGCCCTGCTTAATGCTCGGCCATCTGCACCGGGAATAACAGCTTCTCCAGCTGAATAGACATCCAACAAAATCAGCAAATCGACTGTCGACAACACTTGTACAAAATCTTCAAATAAATCACGGGTACGGGTATACCGATGCGGTTGAAAAATAACGACTTTACGCTTATCAGGCCAAGCTTGACGCAAAGCTTCCAGCGTTGCAGCCACTTCCCGAGGGTGATGGCCGTAATCATCAACTAATGGCAGTTCGCCTAATCCAGGAAGACTCATTGTGGTGCTTTGAAAACGCCGTCCGACACCTTTAAACGCACCTAAACTTTTAATAATCGCCTCATCGGCAACACCAAGCCGGGTTGCTACAGCTATAGCAGCCAAGGCATTCAGCATGTTATGCCAGCCCGGCATATTCAAGGTCACCTGCAATTCTGGATAATCACCGCGCCTTAAAACAGTGAATGATGTCTGCATGCCTTGCTGTTTAATATCTATAGATCGTATATCGGCATTTTCATCAACGCCATAAGTCGTTACCGGCTTGGAAATCTGCGGCAAAATTTCCCGCACACCTTCATCATCCAGACACAACACCGCTAACCCATAAAAAGGCAAGTGATGTAAAAACTCAATGAAAGTGTCTTTCAAGCGTTGATAACTGCCTTGATAAGTCGCCATGTGATCTTGGTCGATGTTGGTAACTATTGCCATCATCGGCTGCAGGTACAAAAACGATGCATCACTTTCATCGGCTTCAGCGACCAAATAATGCCCTAACCCTAATTTGGCATTGGTACCTGCGCTGTTCAAACGTCCGCCAATCACGAAGGTAGGATCAAGTCCACCTTCCGCTAATATGCTTGCAGTTAAACTGGTTGTAGTGGTTTTACCATGGGTACCGGCTACAGCTATCCCGAACCTGAAACGCATCAATTCCGCCAACATCTCTGCCCGAGGAATTACCGGAATTCTCTTGATATAAGCCTCATCGACCTCTTCATTGCTGCGATCAATGGCACTGGACACCACCACGACATCAACACCGGTAATATTTTCCCGCTGGTGACCAATATTGATAACCACACCTAGATCTGCCAGCCTTTGCGTCACCGCGCTGGTCTTAATGTCCGAGCCAGACACTTGATAACCCAAGTTCGATAGTACTTCGGCAATACCGCTCATGCCGGTACCGCCAATACCTACAAAGTGAATTCGTTCAATACTGCCCAGTACATCAGTCGGCAATTGACTATTCGGAAAACTCATACGCCCGCCTCTGCCATGCAATAATTTGCGACTATATCTGTCGCATCTAATCGAGCGTATTTTTTTGCTGCTTTACTCATTACTGTCAACTGCTTACTTACCTGAATAATATGTTCTGCCAACGAAGTGGCATTCAACTCGTTTTGTTTTAGCATCACCGCTGCCCCGACATCAGTTAACACTTTGGCATTTGCAGTTTGGTGATCATCTATCGCTCCGGGCAACGGTATAAAAATGGCAGGTACACCCGCCGCCGCCACTTCGCTGACCGTCATCGCGCCTGCACGACAAACCACTAAGTCTGCCCATTGGTAAGCTGGAGCCATATCTTTTATAAAGTCATTAACTTCTGCATTAACGCTATGGGAAAGATAATTTTGTTCAACTTGATCACGCATCACCGCACCCGTTTGGTGCAAAACACGTACAGGCTGTTTTAACTCGGCTATCGCTAAGGGCACTACTTCATTCAAAATCTGCGCGCCCTGACTCCCGCCAACAACCAGTACATGTAAATCACCCGCACTTTGCCTATCGACACTATTAAGTTCCTGCAAAAACTGCTGCCTTAGCGGATTACCAGTACATTTGGCATTGAGCTGTTGTTTGAAACTGCCGGGGAAAGCCTCCAGCACTTGGTTGGCAATCTTCGCCAGTAATCGATTCGTTGTACCCGGCACTCGATTTTGTTCATGAATAATCAAAGGAATGCCTAGCAATTTCGCCATTAATCCGCCTGGACCCGCAACAAAGCCACCCATGCCCAGCACCACATCGGGCTTGCGCCTCCGTAATACTCCCAATGCCTGCCAACACGCCTTGAGCAACATTAACAACGCTACTAATTTTGACGTAAGCCCTTTGCCGCGAACACCGGTAACAGATAGCCAGTCAATATCAATATTGTTTTCTGGCACGACCCGGCTTTCCAGCCCCTTTTGAGTACCCAACCAGCTAACTTGCCAGCCCTTTTCGATTAACTTGTTGGCAACGGCTAGCGCAGGAAATACATGTCCGCCAGTGCCGCCCGCCATAATGACAATACGTTTAACCATGTTGACCGACCTTTGACTGCCAGGCGTGATGATTAGACCGTAAAGGCTCGGAACGCGATGCAACTTGTGCCCCTGAATTTATTCCGGCAATTTCGGTTTGTACCCTAAACAATAAGGCAACGGCACAACACATAATCATCATACTGCCGCCTCCGTAGCTCATTAAAGGTAGAGTCAAGCCTTTGGTAGGCAAAATGCCCATGTTAACGCCCATATTGACAAAGGTCTGAAAGCCAAACCAAATGCTCAATCCATACGCAACAAACGCAGAAAATTTTTGGCCTGCTTGCTCTGCAGCCATAGCAATACTAAAGCTTCGCCATATCAACACCGCGAATAACGCAATGACCGTGATCACACCTAACAAGCCCAATTCCTCAGCAATAACCGAAAACAAAAAGTCGGTATGTGCTTCAGGCAAATAAAACAACTTTTGCACACCACTACCTAAACCAACGCCAAACCACTCGCCTCGACCAAAAGAAATAAGCGCTTGCACCAATTGAAATCCAGAATCCAGGTGATGCTCCCAAGGCTTCAAAAAACTCACTACGCGCAACCAACGATAAGGCGAAAAGTACACCAACATCATCGCCATTAAGGCCAGAACACCCAGTAATATGATGTATTGGGATAGCCTGGCGCCAGCAAGAAACATGATGCCCATTGCGATCATCAAAATGACTACCGACGATCCAAAATCCGGTTCCATAAGCAGCAAAACACTTGCTACAGAAAAAAGCCCTAACGGTTTCAGCAGCCCATAGGCCGAATCCTTTACTGAATCTTCATGTCTAGTGACATAACCTGCCATATAAATAACTGAAAAGAATTTGACCACTTCAGAGACTTGTATCCTGAATCCAGCTATCGATAGCCAGCGCTTACTTCCATTCACTTCAATGCCTAAGCCAGGTATTAACACCGCCACTAAAAAGCACAGTCCTATCAAAAATAATGTCGGGCCATACTGCTCCCAAAAGCGCATAGGCACCAATGCGACTCCAGAGCCTAACAACAAGCCCAAACCAATATGGAGCAGCTGTCTAGCCGGGTAATACATACTGTCATCAGCTATTTTCACGCCCAAATGTAATGATGCGGATACCACCATCACGTATCCAATCATTAGTAAACTGGTACACACAGCTAGCAATAACGTATCAAAATAAAATTGACCGATGCGTATCTGTGACGATTTCATACTTACCCTTTCACCCATAATTAAGTTCAGGCCACCAATGCCAATACAGCTTTAGTAAATTTATCGCCCCGGTCTTGATAATTTTTGTACTGATCGAGACTGGCACAGGCTGGCGATAACAAAACACTTTCGCCGGCCTTAGCAAGACGAGCCGCAATCTGCACGGCTTCATTCATATCTGAGGCAAAGTAGGCTGGTACAGAGCCATCTAATGCCTTTTCTATTAACCCGGCATCTTTTCCCATTAAAACCACACTTTTGGCTTTTTCCTTAATTACCGGGCTTAACTCTGCCATGTCAGCACCTTTGGCATCACCCCCAGCAATTAAAATTACTTTTTGTTCGTAGCCCTGTAAGGCAGCTACGCAGGCACCAATATTGGTTGCTTTAGAATCATTAACCCAATTAACGCCACGTATTTGCGCAACCCGCTGCATTCTATGCGCCAAGCCTTTAAATTTACGTAATGCCGCGCACATGGCTTGCGTGTCCAAGCCGACAGCGACACCCAACGCCAACGCAGCCAAAGCATTTGCGGCATTATGTCTACCTTCGAGCGGCAACGCCGACAAAGGCATCAAAATTTCGGCTCCATGCATTAAATATTCTATGTCGTCAGTTTTTTGCAGGTAAAAATCAGCTTTAGTTCTGATTGAGAAGGTCAAAATTTCCCTACCTTCTTTGCGCATGCCATCAACCACTGAATCATCTATATTGATGACCATTACGCCTGTGCCATTGAATATTTTTTGCTTTTCCGCCGCATATTCAGCCATATCGGCATGCCGATCCAAGTGATCAGCCGACACATTTAGCACAGTTGCCGCTGCAGCATTTAATAACCGGGTCCGCTCCAGCTGAAAACTGGACAACTCCAGCACGTACAATTCCAACGTTTGCGCCAACAAATCCAAAGCCGGCGTTCCTAGATTGCCACCCACGGCAACACGCTTTCCAGCTGCCTTCGCCATGTCACCGAGCATGGTCGTTACGGTGCTTTTACCGTTAGATCCAGTTATAGCGACTATGGGTACGTCAACGGCCAAAGCGAATAAATCAATATCGCTGACGATTTTTGCGCCATTGGCAACCGCTTTAATAATGGCTTTATGATTCAACGCGACACCTGGACTGACTATTAGATGGGTTGCAACATTGAATGCATATTCATCAAAACCGCCTGTAAACAGAGGAATATCCGGAAATTGCTCCAACAACACTTCGGCGCCCGGCGGTTTGTCACGGCTGTCGGTGATAGCGAATTTGAATTCCAAATTTTGTAAAAATCTCGCAACCGAAATACCCGTGACTCCCAGCCCGACCACAAGCACTTTGGATGTAAGGACATCCAAATCAAAGTGCTCTGCTAACGCTGCGGTGATTCGTGTTTTATTCATGTTTATCTCAGCTTCAAGGTTGCCAAGCCGATCAATATCAAAATGAACGTAATTATCCAAAAACGCACAATAACTCTAGGTTCTGGCCACCCTTTCAATTCAAAATGATGATGAATGGGAGCCATGCGAAAGACTCGTTTACCGGTCATTTTAAATGACGCTACCTGAATAATGACTGACACGGTTTCCATCACAAACACGCCACCCATAATAACCAGCACGATTTCCTGCCTGACCAATACCGCCAACACACCCAGGGCAGCGCCCAATGCCAAGGCACCGACATCGCCCATAAATACCATTGCAGGGTATGCGTTAAACCATAAAAAGCCTAACCCGGCGCCAACCAACGCAGCGCAAAAGACTATCAATTCACCGGAATTCGGCAGATAAGGAATCGCCAGATATTCAGAAAACGTTACGTGCCCAGACAAATAGGCAAAAATCCCCAAGCCTCCTGCGACCATCACCGTTGGCATGATCGCTAAACCATCTAAACCATCAGTAAGATTAACTGCGTTACTGGTGCCGACAATCACAAAGTAAGTCATTACGATGTAAAACCAGCCCATGTTCAGCACCACATCTTTAAAGAAGGGCACGATAAATTGCGTTTCTGCCGGCAGAATGGCTGTGTTGTATAAAAAAACGGCTGCAGCCAGCGCAATGACTGACTGCCAAAAATACTTGGCTTTAGCCGATAAGCCATCACTATTGTTTTTGATCACTTTACGATAATCATCAACAAACCCGATCACGCCATGCCCCAAAGTCACCAACAAAATCACCCAGACATAACGGTTAGTTAAATCTGCCCACAATAAAGTGCTGAAGGCGATAGCCACTAAAATGAGGGTTCCACCCATGGTAGGGGTACCTTTTTTCTCGTAATGCGATTCAGGACCTAACTCACGAATACTTTGCCCAATTTTGTTACGACTAAGCTTACGGATCATCACTGGTCCGATGATAAAAGAAATAATCAACGAGGTAAGGGCACCAAGAATCGCGCGAAAAGTCAGGTAATGAAATACCCTAAATCCGCCCTCGAAAGTCATCAAATAATCTGCAAAATAAAGAAGCATCCGCTAAGTTCCTATTGTCTCAAGCAGCATTGTCACCACATTTTCCATGCGCTGCGCTCTTGAGCCTTTGATTAAAATGGCTTCACCGCCCGTAAGTTCATTCTTAAGGGCCTTTATTAATTCATTTTGTGTTGCAAAAAAACTTCCACTTTGCCCAAATGCTTGTACGGTATTGCGTGCATCGGCTCCCACTGCCATTAATCGCACTATGCCTTTGGCCTTGATGAGCTCGCCAAGGCCTTGATGTATTTTGGCGCTATCAGGGCCTTGTTCGCCAAACGCGCCCAAGATCAACCAAGGCTGGCCCGGGCAATTGATTAACACATCAAGCCCGGCTTCCAGCGATGCTGCATTTGCGTTGTAAGTATCATCAATAACAATATTGCCAAGCTGCCCTATCAGCGGTTGCAATCGGCCTTTTACCGGCTGTAGGCTTTCCAAGCCTTGCTTAATTTGATCCAGCTCTATGTCTAATGCGATGGCGCTGGCCGCGGCTGCTAAGGCATTAATCACATTGTGCCGACCAGCTAGTCTTAAATTTATTTCTATACCGCCGTTGGCAGTAAGCAGTTCAAAACGGGTAGCAAACCGAGCGTTCTTTACTGTGGCTTCGATGTTTGCATTCGCCAAAATCTCCAGCTTCACGCTCTTTGCTGTCACGTCCGCGTCTTGATGAAACCCAAACGTAATTGCTTTTCTGGCGCCAACCACTGACTTCCAGTAATCAAAAAAAGCATCATCACGATTAATAATCGCTGTGCCTGTTTGTTTTAGGGCCTGATAAATCTCCCCTTTACTCTTGGCTACGCCCTCAATGTTGCCAAACCCTTCGAGATGCGCAGGACCTGCATTGGTAACTACTGCAACATCCGCTTGTGCAAAGCGGCTGGTATAAGCAATCTCACCCGGATGATTGGCACCCATTTCAATCACAGCGTATCGATGCTGTTCATTTAGCCGCAACAATGTCAACGGCACGCCGATGTCGTTGTTCAAATTGCCCTGCGTGTAAAGCACATTGCCGTTAACACTTAAAATCGCAGCCACCATCTCTTTGACGGTTGTTTTGCCGTTACTGCCAGTAATGCCGACGACCGCTAGGGATTGCGAAGGCAATGATTCCAGATCTGTTGGTATAGCCAGCCGAGAGCGCCAAACACCGGCCAGCTCAGCCAGCGCTAAACGAGTATCATCGACAACGATGTACGAAACATTTGCGCTGACATTAGTTGCACCACTTTGATTAACAATGGCCGCAGTTGCTCCAGCTTGTATCGCTTGTGCCACAAACGCATTGCCGTCAAAGTTTTCACCTTTAATAGCGACATAAAGTTGACCCGGTTGAATCGCACGGGTATCAATACTCACCGAACTGACAGCAACATCTTCGCCAATCAAATCACCATGCACCGCCTTGGCGCATTCACTTAGCATCATTTGCACTGCGCCCTCCGTATCAATTTGCGGACCTCATGTGTAATGCCTCAATTGCCACCCGACTGTCAGAGAAAGATGTTCGTACTCCTTCAATTTCTTGGTATTGCTCGTGGCCTTTGCCCGCAATCACAATGCAATCGTGCAAAGCCGCGGTTTTTATCGCTTTATATATGGCTTGCTCTCTGTTGCGAATTACTTCAATTTTCGCTGAACTACTGCCTGCCAGTATGTCATTGACAATGTCCTGACCATTTTCGTAACGAGGATTGTCGTCAGTGACTATCAGATGATCGGCCCAAGTTTCTGCACTGGCTCTCATCAGAGGTCGTTTACCAGCATCTCTATTGCCGCCACAACCGAACACCACCCACAATGCACCTTTACTGTGCTGCTTTGCACAGGACAACACTTTATCTAAAGCATCCGGGGTATGGGCATAGTCAACAAAGACTAAAGGACCGGCACTGTCACCAACACGTTCCATGCGACCCACAACCGGTTTAATGTTCGCAAGCTTTGCTGTCGCGGCTTGCAGTGCTTGGCCTAATGCCAACATGACTGTCAACACAGCCAACACGTTTTCGACATTAAAATCGCCGTAAAGCGGAACGTTAACTGTTTGACGTTCGATCACTGCGGAAGCATTGCTGCCGGGAGTTTGCCGTCGCCAACTGACGTCGAATTCAATGCCTGCGTCTTTATGCTGGATGTTGCTGGCAATAATATGTTCATTAACGACACGCGGCGTTCGATTAGCTAACTTGCTCGCAACATCGCTGGATTCCTGAGCCAATTTTCTTTCGGTACTAAACGCCCATAAACGAGCATCCATGGGCACTGCAGAAATAATTTCCTGACTATAAGCATCATCCAGATTTACCACCGCAAATTCCAAAGCGGGAGCGCTGAGAATTTTTAACTTCGCGTCAACATAGGCTTCCATAGTCTCGTGATAATCCAAATGATCACGACTAATATTGGTAAACACCGCGCCTTTGAACCGAACACTATTTACTCTTCCTTGTTGCAACCCGTGAGACGACACCTCCATTGCCACCGTCCGCTTGCCCTGCTTTAATAATTCAGCCAGTATCTTTTGCACTTCCAGTGCATCTGGTGTGGTGTTGAGAGTCTCATTTAGGCCTCCCCACTGGCCCCAACCCAAGGTACCAATGATTCCGCAATCTTCCAGTACTTGTGACAAAAACTGGCTGCAGGAGGTTTTACCGTTGGTTCCAGTAATGCCTATCACATCAAGCTTTGTCGAAGGATCCTGATAAAATCTCGCCGCTATTGCTCCCAATTTAGCGGCTAGTCCTTCGACAGGAATAACCGGAACATGGGTAACTTTAGAAGCCTCTGCCAACTGCGTGCCATTTGCTGCAGGCTCATACAACACGGCACTTACGCCACTAAGCAAAACCTGATCTAAATACTCCAAGCCATGAAATTTGGCACCTGCCAGCGCAATGAATACATTGCCTTCATCAACTTTACGACTATCCAATGCTACGCCAGTAATGACTGTGTCTAGTGTGTAACTAGCATTCACATGGATATTAAGATCTGCCAATAATTCACTCAGGGTCATCACAAGCCTACTAATTGTTCTTGCCTGTCAGTAGAATTGGCATCGTGCCTTCTTGATCAGGGGCAACCTCAAGCACTCTTAATGCGCCCGCCATCACTTTGGAGAACACCGGTGCCGACACCAGCCCGCCGTAATACTGTCCGGCCGAGGGTTCGTCAATCATCACCACAATGATCACCCGTGGATCGCTAGCAGGTGCCAGACCTGCAAAAACAGAAAAATAACTGTTCTCAACATAACCGCCCGCACCGGCCTTTTTGACTGTGCCGGTTTTGCCGGCGACACGATAACCATCTACTCTTGCTTCATAGGCTGTGCCATCTTTCATGATGACGGTTTCCATCATGGCTCGAACTTTTTTAGCGTTTTTGGCAGAAAAAACTCGCTTCGCGTCAGGATCTTCGTCTCGTTTTAACAAGCTAACCGAATGTAAAATTCCGTCATCAGCCAGCACTGTGTAAGCCCTTGCCAGCTGTAACGCAGAAGCATTTAGACTATAACCAAACGACAAAGTTGCTTTGGTAAAATCATCCCAGCGCTGATACCCCAGTAAACTACCGCTAGCTTCTCCAGGAAATCCTGCCCCGGCCGCAACGCCAAAGCCCAGCTGATGATAAACCCCCCAAAAATGTTCAGCCGGCATGCGCAACGCCATCTGACTGACAGCGACATTGCTTGATTTTTTTAGTACATGCGTCAGATCCATTGCCCCGTAATTATGAACATCCTTAACTACGTGTCTGCCGACTTGCAAAAAACCATGGGTATCAAAAATCTCATTGGGCCTGACGTAACCACCATCTAAGGCTGCTAACACAACGAATGGCTTTACCGTGGAGCCGGGCTCAAAAACGTCGGTCATTGCCCTATTTCTGTATAAACTTTCCTTGATATTTTTACGTGTATTGGGATTAAACGATGGCTGGCTGACTGCCGCCAGAACCTCACCATTTTTGGCATCCAATACCACTAATGTGCCTGACTTAGCTTTATTGGCATCCACTGCCAATTGCAACTCTCGGTAAGCAAGATATTGAATGCGCTGATCAATACTCAATTCCAGATTTTTACCTGGCACTGGTTCCTTAATATTCTCAACGTCTTCAATAATTTGACGTTGCCCATCCCTTATTACCCGCTTACTGCCTGGAATACCTTTTAGCAATTTTTCGTACCCGGCTTCCAAGCCTTCTTGGCCAACGTCATCGCCATTGGTAAAACCTACCAAATGCGCTGATATTTCTCCGGCAGGATAATAACGCTTGAATTCTCTATCAAACCCTACCCCAATTAGCTTCAGCCCTTTAACTTGCTCAGCAATCTGCGGGCTAATTCTGCGGACTATGTAGGCGAATTGTCTGCGCGTGTCATCTTTAAGAAGATCGCTGACTTTGCCTGCTTCCAGCCCAAGAATAGTTTCCATCTGGGCGACTTTTAACACTTTCTCTTGCTGTAGCCGTTGCCGCACTGCTGCTTTTTGTTCTTCCGTTAAGCTTTTGTGCTGCTCCTTAGCTAGCGCTTTTTCAGCCGCCGCCTGTTCCTCTTTAGTTATACCTTTAAGCTGTAAAGGATTAATCCATACAGATTGCACCGGTGAACTAATTGCTAAAGGCTCGCCATTTCTATCCTTGATCATGCCGCGATATGCAGACACCACGACTTCGTCTACATAACGAATTTCACCTTCATGCTGGAGAAATTGCTTATTAAAAACTTGCAAATAGATAGCTCGTCCGACCAAAATGACCATGCAGGCCATCATGAATCCGATTACAAACTTTCTCCTTCCACTAAAATCCTCTGCCCGCCGTGGCCTGTTGTGCTTGCCATGAAAACTTATCATTTACGGTTTGATATAAATAATTTTGTCCCGCTGCGGTACTATTAATTTCAATTTATCGCGAGCTACCTGCTCAAGCTGATTTTCTTCAGTTAACGTAGTTAACTCCAATTGCAACTGCCCCCATTCCACTTCATATTGATCCAGTGCGGCTTCCTGTTTTTGAATCTCAATAAACATCAGCCTGGCGTTATACTTGAAATAGATAACAGCAATTGCCGAGGCGATTAATCCCAATAACAGCCCGATAAAAATCAACGCCTTAACCTTAACCACTTACGCCTCGACTGAAGATACCGAGATCTTCTCCGCTACCCGCAACACCGCACTTCTTGAGCGAGGATTTAATGCAACTTCCTGCGCAGTAGCTTTCAGCGCCTTATCTATTTTTTTTAGCTGACCACGTTCGATGTCAACTTCTTTAATTGGTAGCCTTCCGAGAACATGCTTGGCTCCAGATTCATGCCTAATAAATCGTTTAACGATTCGATCTTCAAGCGAATGAAACGAAATAACCACCAATCGCCCACCTGGCTTTAAGACGTTTACAGCTTGCTGCAAGACGTCTTTTAATTCTTCTAATTCCCTGTTGATTTCTATCCGTATCGCCTGAAAACTACGTGTAGCCGGATGTTTATGTTTTTCTTTAATTGGCACAGCATCTTCAATCAGCTTTGCCAATTGCAGAGTTGTCGTGATAGGCGTTTCTACTCTCTTTTCAAGAATGGCACGCGCTATACGTCTTGCGAACCGTTCTTCCCCATACTCAAACAAAACTTTCACAAGCGTGGCCTCATCAACATTCGCCAGCCACTCGGCCGCCGAAACACCTACTTGCGTATCCATTCGCATATCTAACAAGCCATCCCGTAAAAAACTAAAACCGCGTTCCGGGTTATCAAGCTGAGGAGATGAAACGCCAAGATCTAACAAAATACCGTCAATTTTTCCTGACAAACCTTGGGAGGCTACAAATTCTTCTAACTTTGAAAACCAATTGTGGTTTAGCTGGAAACGCAGATCCGTGCTTATTTCTTGCGCATAGACAGAATTTATAGCTTCAATATCTCTGTCAAAAGCCAGTAATCTGCCCTCCGGACCCAACTGATTCAAAATCTCTCGACTGTGGCCGCCCCGCCCAAACGTACCATCAAGATAAATACCGTTTTTTTTAAGAGCTAACTGCTGCAATACTTCAGAGAGCATAACTGGCACATGTTCCACCTTCCAATCTCCCCGTCTTAAAATGATAAAGAGCCTAGCTCTTCCAATCCTTCATTATCGTCACCAGTCATCCACTCAGCTTCTTTGGTCGCCCATGCGTCTTCATTCCATAATTCGAACTTATTGAGCTGCCCAATCAAAACAATTTTTTTATCGATACCTGCGAATTTGCGTAATTTTTCCGGCAACAACAAGCGCCCTTGACTATCCAACTCGCACTCCGTCGCATTACCAATAAGGAATCGTCTTAACTTGCCGGCCATCTTATTCAAGGTAGGTAATTTACTGATCGTTTGTTCTAACTTCTCCCATTCAGGCAAAGGATAAAGCCACAAACAACCATTTTCGCCAGCGCAGCGATCATCAACCGCAACAGTCAATACCATTTGGCCGTCACAGCACTCTTGCAATTCTTCTCGGTAACGAGTTGGAATCGCAAGCCGACTTTTAACGTCCAGATTGATTGAACTAATGCCTCGAAACAAAACCTACCTCATAATTTCTTAAAAAACCACTATTCACCACTTTTTACCACTCGACTGCACTATAGATTCCTGCTTGTGCTTAGTCAAGAATGATTTAATTTAGATTCTTTCTTTTTTCACAATGACTTACAGCGTGACTAAGGAACAATTAACCCAAAGATATTAAGGCAAAATAAATACCATTCTTTATCAGAAAGTTAATTGGATTTGTTGAGGAAACACATGAATACAACTACACATCAAACATTAGAAAATGCTAATGCTTTTTATGATAATCGATCTTAAAAACGAGGTAATTTGTTTGAACTTTGTTTCGGAAAAAAATGAAGCATCGAGAGAGGAAATACTTCAGTTTTTGAGATACAGGGTCGCCCCTACTACATTATTACAGATTGAAGTAATAATATTTCAAGCCAATGCTTTCCTTTATACGAGTTAGTAGGCACTACAGGTTGTGATTGTGTCAGCCAGGTAACTTTACAGATCGCTTTGCCCGCCGCTTTTGCAGCCAGCGCAAAATGCCGGTCACATACAAAACCAAAGGCGTAAAACCGGCGATGCACCAGAGAATCCGTCCTGAAAGACCCAACACCTGGCCGTCGTGCAAAGGCCACAGCAGATTAAAAAATGTCTCTCCGGCAGTAAAGTGATTGGGATCTTGTACGGCCAATACCTTGCCGCTGTATTGATCGATCCAGACTTTGCTGCGTGGTCGCTTATGATTAGCTTCACCGGCTTGTCTTTTTGCTACCATATAAACGCCTTCCTTGCCATCCGGCGTGCCGATGCCGCGCAACTCCTCGCCGGGGAAAACCTGATCGGCAATAGCGATTGCTTGGGAGATTGAAATTGGCTGATTGTCTGTCACAGCCGATTTGAGTTTCGGTTCTTTTAAATGATCCACTTTAACAGTCGAAAAGAGACTCACCAACGGCTTGAGGTAATCGCTGTAGCTGAACGAAAAACCGCTAACGGCGATGACCAACAGCAACGTCGAACTGTAAAAACCGGTGGTTTTATGCAGGTCAAAATACAACCGTTGCGGACTGGCGTGCGGCTTAATTGTTAACGCCTGCTTGAATTTACCGCCGCGCGGCCACCACAGATACAGCCCGGACAGGCAAGAGACAAACAGGAAAATCCCTAAAAAACACACCACATCAAAGCCTAATTTGCCAATGTCCTTGCCGATGAGCCCGGTCATAAAATCGGCGTGGACTTCATAGACCAGACTAACCAGTGTCTGTCCCCAGAAATGTTCATCGACGATTTTTCCGGTATAGGGATCGACCAGAATTTCCAGCGGCGCAAACAGCTTGTCTATGGTTTCTTCTGGTTTGGGATATTCCACCCAGACGTAATCGCTCAAATAACCGGGCAGCACCATAAACCAGCCGCCGGTCCGTTGCGGGTGTGTGGCTTTAACATTGTTCATGATCTCATCCAACCTAAGTGGCTGCATCTGAGTTGTGTTATTGACCGCCGGCAAACCTAACTCACTCAACTCGTAATAAAAGATGTTGCACGAGCCGGTCAGCCCCAGAATGACAAAGATGAAACCGACTGAGAGTGCGATGAATAAGTGCAGGTTTAGCCAGAATTTACGAATGTTTTTGCGCGAAAGTAAAAATTTAGGATTGTTTAACTTTTTATCCATGGAGTTATATGGCCGAGGAATTGATGGTTATCAAGTTTCAGTCTGGAAATTAAATGGTGGGCACAAAAGAGTACCCACTCTACTCAAGCTTACAAAAATTTAGCTAAAACTCTACCCTCACTGAGCCCATGAAGGTTCTCGGTGACCCAGGTAAAATGCCAGACCGAGACCCGTTATTTCCCGATGCACTGAAATAAGTCTTATCCAGAAGGTTATCGATGTTGAATTGGACAGACACTTTGGAGAGACCCGCTTTGATTGAATACCCTAGCGCTGCATCAAGCCGGGCAAAACCAGGTAATTGGAAACTGCTGGCATTATCGCCTTCGCGCTGACCAGCCACAAATACACCTGCACCTGACCAGAAGCCGTTTAAGCCTAAGCTGCCAAAGTCATAACGAGACCAGAGACTACCCGCATGTTCAGGAACGCCGGCAAACTGATGGCCTTGGGTACTGAGATTACTACGAAGAAATTTAGTGTCTGTATAGGTGTAGGTTCCGATTAAACTCCAGTCATCGGTGATTTTACCTGATACATCAAATTCGACACCTCTACTGCGTGCTTTACCGGCTAGTGTCTTGTAGCCCTGATTAGCTAAGGAAGCATCAGCGCTATTTATAGCAATATTGGTTTTCGTAAGATCGTAATAAGCTAAATTTGACGTGAGCCGATTATCCCACCAGCTACCTTTAAGACCAGCTTCATACGATTCTGAATGTTGTGGTTGGTTTTGTTCGCCAGGAGTTAATTTGGCAGTATTGGCGCCATTAAAGGCTTTGACATAGTTGGCATACAAGGACAGCCATTGCACAGGTTGATAAAGCAAGCCAACTCTGGGGCTGAATTCACCATCACTGGCTTTGTTGGGATTTGCTCTATTGGGGAAACCTGAGCTTACAAAATTAGCTTGATCATAGCGTGTTCCAAAAAGTAAATGCCATTTATCCAGAAACTTCATGTCATCCTGAACATAGCCACCCCACCAGTCTTGGCTTTCATACCAAGGTGAATTGGGTGTTTCCAACGCCAAATTGACACCGGGCTGACCATATACAGGATTGTAAATATTCAAATCAGCCGGAAAAGTAGTCGTCCCCATGCTTTTACTCAAATAAGTGCCATTTTCTTCACCGGAAATATGAAACGTATCCATACCTGCAACCAGTGTATGTTCGGTATGTAGGACAGAAAATTTACCTGCTAAATTAAGTACGCCCTGATAGCTATTTTCCTTCCAAACGTCATAAAAAAAACCTCTTTGCGCGATACCTGTAGATTCATCAAAACTGTCAATACCTGTATCGTTAAAAAACTGGTAACCATTGTTGTAGCCAAATTTGGCTTCAAGTTTCCAGTCATCGGAAAACTCATGCGTCAGACCGGCACCTGCATAATGCGTGAGGTGGGATTCACCATCGGATGGTTCGCCGACAAAGAGGCTGATAGGGACTTTGGCAGGCCGTTTGCCAACAGCCGGGATTCCAAAATAAGCATGGCCATTGGCTTCGTTATATCGGTAGTCAAAATCGAGTTGGGTTCGATCTGACAGTTTCCAAGTTAAAGACGGTGCGACGAATATGCGTTCCTTCTTAATAAAGTCTACGAATGAATTACTGTCGTAATACTCCATGTTAATCCGATAAGCCAAATTACCGCTTTTTGTCAGAGGACCAGTGGCATCTACTTGAGTGCGGTACATATCAAAGGAGCCGAATTGTTGCTGAACGGAATAATAAGGCGTGCTTAAGGGGCGTTTGGTGACATGATTAATCAACCCACCGGGTTCCAATCGACCATAAAGCGCTGCCGCCGGTCCTTTTACTACCTCAACGCGATCAAGATTTACCAAGGAAGGAGGTTGGGCCATATTGCGCATACCGTCGATATACATTCGGCTACCGACTTGAAAACCACGCAAAAATGCGCCGTCGTAAAATAATTGATCACTCCGGCTATTGAAGTAGCCACTCACATTCTTTAGTGCATCGCTGACACGTACCGCTTGTTGGTCGTTCATTACCGCCTTTGGAACGACTTGAATTGATAGTGGAGTTTCCATAATCGGTGCGTCGGTCTTGGTTGCCGAACTGGCATTGGGCCTGTTGTAATCAGGGTTGTAAGGATCTGTCGAATCATATTCAGCCTTACCCGCCACAATCATCGTCGGCAAAGTCGTTTCTTTGGATTGCGGCGTTACGACGGCAACCTTGTCCAACGTCACACTATTATCCCCAGTCACCCGATAAACCAGCCCTGTGCCTTGCAGCAATTTATCCAGCGCCTGTTGCGGGGTATAAGAACCGCTGACCGCATTCGCGCGAACGTCTTTCGCCAATCCGGCCGGAAATCCGACTTGCCAGTCGCTGGTGGCAATGAAACTATTGAGGGCATTTGCCAAGGGCTGGGCGGGGATGTTGAATTGCTGTTTGGCATTTTCTACGGTTACCGCTTTCGATGTATCCGCTGCTGATGACGGCAAGGGCGTACCGATTGCGGGTAACGCCAAGGCAATTGCAAGCGTCAATTTGCGCAGTGCGCAAGGTGTGTGAAGTTGAACATGGGTCATGGAGTCTCCTTAGTCTAGTGTGGTTAGCCGGCGTGTTGGCAGCAGGCTTCGATAACTAGACGTATCAGGAACGGGAACACACACTTGCGAAGGACATTTTTTTCACTTTCCTGTGAAATTCATTCAACCAATGACTATTTAGCCTTTCAACACCGTCAAATACGGCGACAAATTAATCACTCGCGCTCCGGCAATTTCGGCCAAGCTGCGGATAATAGCGGCGGTATCTTCCAGTTTGTAATTGCCGGTAATACGCGTTTGGCCGAGTTTGGCGTTGGCGATAACAATGGCACCGGGATGGTAGCGGTCGAGTTCGGCAATCACTTCGGCCAAGGGTTGATCCTGAAAAATCAAGCGCCCCTTTAGCCAAGCGAAAGTGCGGCTGGTATCGATTTGGGAAATGGCGGCAACACTTTGATTAGCAATATCGGTGTGCTGTCCGGCAGTGAGCTGGCGACTTTCTCCCTGCTGGGAAGTACAATTGACGATACCGCTTTCAACATCGACTTGCGTAACATCGCCGGTTTTTACCGTAAAGCGGGTGCCGACTACTCGCACATTGCCTTGTGCTGTCGTAACTATAAATGGCCGGGCTTTGTCGGGCTGCACTTCAAAATAGGCTTCGCCGCTTAACAGTGTCACCCCGCGCCGGTCACCGGCATAATCAAACGTCACTGCCGAATCGGTATTCAATATAAGTGTCGAGCCGTCAGCAAGCATCTCACGACGCTGTTCGCCCGTACTAGTAACAAAGTCGGCTTGCCAATAGTCAATCCAGCCGGCGGCCATCAGCACCCAACCGCTCATCAATACAACGCAAGCCGCCGCGGCCCAGCGTTGTAGGTGCAGTTTTCGTTTTGCTGGCTGCAGCGGGATTGCGGCGTAATGACCCAAAGCGGTATTCAATGCCGGTGCTTGCCACAGCTGGACAACTTTATCGTAAGCAGCTTGATGATTCGGATTGGCGGCCAACCATTCTGTAAACTCGATCCGGTCACGTTGCGTGGCTTTGCTGTCCTGCAATCGGGCAAACCACGCTATTGCTTGATCTTGCGTGGCGCCTAATGAGGTAACGTTCGATTCCGGTTCAGAATATAAAGACATGGGCCGTAAATAATTAATTTTGCAGAATGCTATCAGTATAAGACGCGTGATGGGCGCTAACCCACACTTTAAAATGGTGACCCGTCTCGTGCGGCTAATAAGTGACCCAGAGCAACATGGATGTTTTTTTCCACAGCACTACGGGAAATACCGAAATGCCCGGCGATGCGCTCATAAGACCAATGATGAAATTTGTGCAGCACCAGAATTTGCCGCCGACGTTCCGATAAGCCGTTAAGCGCTTCAAGCATATGGTCGACTTGCTGCCGATCGTCAGCTTGTTGCTCAGGTGTGGGGGTATTGGCGGGAAGCCGCTCAATGAGTGTCTCAAGCTCTTCATGGTCTTTTGACGGATAACCGCCGCGCTGACGAACTTGCTCCTTGCGTAGATGGTCCAACGCCAAATTGCGGGCAATTTGGTAAAGAAACGGACGTGGATAATTTATCTCTTGAGTTTCTGCCGCATGCAGCATTTTTAAGTACGCTTCATGCGCTAAATCTTCTGCCGTTTGTGGACAGCCGACAATGCCGAAGATGGTGTGAATTAACGATTGCCGATGATTCAAAAACAAATCGTTAATAGTAAGAGCAATGCTGTTCATGGCTTTGGTTTGCTGACAGATTGAGATGCGCCTGTTTAATAGATCTCAATAATTCAGCAATAACCAAGCCAAACACTATGTAATTGATTTGTAATGGAACTTATTATTCGCTAATCATACTAATGCGTCATATGCCATAGTTCCACTATGGCATATGACGCACTTATAGTAATTACCACTAAAAAACGGGGCATTATAAATAGCGCATTAATAGCTTAATCATAAGCAAACTCACTGCAACAACGGCTTTAGTTGCGGCCAGATTTTTTCAACAATGGCTGCTTGCGCCTTGGCATTGGGATGCAAACCGTCTGCTTGCATCAGGTCATTGACCAACGCCACATCCTCGAGAATAAACGGCACGTAGGCAATTTTTAAGTCTTTCGCCAAACTCGGGTAAATGTCATAAAACATGTCCGTGTAGCGTTTGCCGTAGTTGGGTGGGATTCTCATGCTCAGCAGCAGCACTTTCGCACCGGCTTTTTGCGCACGATTTACCAGCTCGGTAAGGTTACTTTTAATCAGTGTCGGCGCTAATCCGCGCAAGCCGTCGTTAGCGCCAAGCTCAATGATCACAACATCCGGATGATGCCGCTGCAAGGCTGGGTTAATACGCGCCAAGCCACCGGCAGTGGTATCGCCACTGATACTTTCATTATGGACACTGTAAGGCGGGGTATGCGTTTGCAATTGGTTGCGCAACAACGCGACCCAGCCCTGACTAACTTCAATTCCGTACCCGGCACTGATACTATCTCCCAGTACCACAATCGACTTGGCACTTGTGGGCATCGACATTAACGCAATTATTAAGACACTTAAAATTCGGCTCATTATGGAAATTCACACTGAAATTATTGTAACAAAGGACTTGGGCAAATCTGTGGCGACTGCCGAAGGGGATCTGCATATCTTGGCAGCGGTAGATTTGATTATCAAATCCGGCGAAAGTATCGCCATTGTCGGCGAGTCAGGTTCCGGTAAATCGACCTTGCTAAGCTTGCTGGCGGGCTTGGATACGCCCACGTCAGGGCAGGTATTACTGGCTGGAAAATCATTAACTGACATGACCGAAGACGGTCGCGCGGCGATTCGTAATGACTTGATCGGCTTTGTGTTCCAGTCATTTCAATTATTGCCGGGGCTCACCGCCCTGGAAAACGTCATGCTGCCGTTGGAATTAAGCGGCAATGCCAACGCTAAAGCTTTGGCTGGCAACCTATTGGATCGGGTGGGATTGTCGCACCGCTTAACCCACACGCCCAAACAACTTTCCGGCGGCGAACAACAACGTGTCGCCTTAGCCCGGGCTTTTGTGACCCGTCCGGCAATTTTGTTTGCTGATGAACCCACCGGTAATTTAGACAGCAAAACCGGCGCGCACATTATCGAATTATTGTTTGAGCTGAATCTGGAAAACCAAACCACGTTGATTTTGGTTACTCACGATCCATCGCTGGCCGCGCGTTGCCAACGCACTATCCGTTTGAATGCGGGGCGGCTAATATGAACCGTTTCAATTTGGCCATTCGTTTACTCTGGCGAGACGGCCGCGCCGGTGAGTTAACCATTCTGGTGCTGGCATTAATCATCGCCGTCACCAGCTCAACCGCCATCACTTTATTCGCCGATCGTCTGCAGCGCACCATGACTAACCAAGCCGCAGAGTTTTTAGCCGCCGATTTAGTCGTGGAAAGCAGCAGTGCTATACCCGAGGCATGGCAGGCCAAAGCGTCCGAATTGCAATTATCACAGGCGCAAACGGTCGAGTTCCCTAGTGTGCTGATTGAGCATGAAGAACTGCTGTTAGCCAGCATTAAGGCGGTAACGTCCAGTTATCCCCTGCGCGGGTATTTAAAAACCACGACTGCCGATTATTCGACTGAAATTACCGTCAATAAAGGTCCGGAGCCCGGCACTGTGTGGGTGGAAAAACGCATTTTACCGGCACTTAAAATCAATATCGGCGACAAGCTGACAGTAGGCGAAAAGGCGTTAACCATCACGCAAATCATTACTTACGAGCCGGATAAACGAGGTGATTTTTACAGCTTCTCGCCGCGAGTGATGATCAATCAAGCTGATTTACAGGCGACCGGCGTGTTGCAGCCGGGCACGCGCGTGAAAAACTTCTACCAGTACAGCAGCGGCAATAGCGAGGCGCTAAGCCAGTTCAAACAATGGCTCAAGCCACAGATAACACCCGCGCAACGGTTGATGGATATTCATGATGACCGGCCGGAACTGGGCTCAGCCTTAAGCCGAGCGGAACGTTATCTCGGTTTATCCAGCATCGTGGTAATCATTATTGCCGGTGTTGCCATCGCCATGGCAACGCGGCGTTATACCGAACGCCACTTCAATACCACCGCTATCTTGCGCTGTTTGGGATGCAAGCAAAATGACATTCTCTGGTTGTATGGCGGTCAATTTGTATTGCTGGGTTTAAGCGCCAGCGCAGTGGGCTGTTTATTGGGCTGGGGCGCACAAGAAGCGCTGTTTTATTTGCTGAAAGATTTGCTGCCGAAGCAACTAGCGCAGCCCGGCTTACTGGCAACTTTCATCGGCTTTATTATCGGTATGGTGACGTTGCTGGGCTTTGCGGTGCCGCCGCTGCTGCGGCTTAAACAAGTCTCGCCGTTGCGGGTATTACGCCGAGAACTAGAGCCGTTACCGAGCAGCGCTTGGCTGATTTACGGCTTGGCCTTAGCGGTGATTGGTGGTCTGATTTGGCGCTATACCGGCGATCTAAAAATGACTGCCACTATTATCGGTGTTGGCATGCTGGCACTGTTTGTCTTGGGCGGGTTGATTGCCGCTTTGTTGTTATGGTCCCGCAAACTGCTGCCGCATTTAAATTTAACTTGGCGTTTTGCGCTGCAAGGCCTGTCCAGAAATTACGGTGCCAGCCTCAGCCAGATACTGGCGTTCAGCATCACCTTGGTAGCCATGGTATTAAGCTTTACCGTGCGTAATGATTTACTTACCGACTGGCAAAACCAATTGCCGCAAAATGCCCCGAACCATTTCGCGCTGAATATTTTCCCCGAGCAACAAGCAGCTTTTCATGAGGAACTGCAACAGCAGCAGATAACCGGCAGCCAGTTTTATCCGGTGGTGCGCGGTCGTTTGGTCGATATTAACAACGCGCCGGTACAGCAACGCGTCAGCAAAGACACCCAGGGTGAAAATGCTACCCGCCGTGAGTTGAGCCTGACTTGGACCACCGACCTGCCGGAAGACAACAAAATCATTGACGGTCAATGGTGGCAAGCGTCGCAAACCGGGCAAGTGTCAGTGGAAGCAAAACTCGCCGATAGTTTAAAAATTAAAGTCGGTGACCAGCTGAAATTCACCATAGGCAGTGAGCAGGTTCAAGCCACGGTAGCGAATATCAGGTCGTTGCAGTGGGATACCATGAAGCCGAATTTTTATATGATCTTTTCCCCCGGCACACTGGACGCATATCCCGCGACCTATCTCACCAGTTTCTATCTGCCCGATGCACAAAAGAACCTGCTGAATACGCTGGTAAAAAAATACCCCAACACCACCGTGTTGGAAGTCGATTTAATCCTCAAACAGTTCAAAACCATTCTGGAGCAATTGACCCAGGCCATCACTTATTTGCTGTACTTTGCGCTGGCGGCCGGATTTACCGTGTTGTTTGCAGCTGTCTATGCCACATTGGATAGCCGCATTCAAGAAGGTGCGCTGATGAGAACGCTGGGTTCGACCAGGGGCTTTTTAACCAAGGTGCATGTCATTGAATTCGCCCTGTTAGGCTTGATTTCAGGACTGTTAGCCACCATGTTATCCGAAGCGATTTTATTTGCGCTGTATACCCAAGTGATGAACATGAACTACCGGCCGTCACCCGGCTTGTGGCTGGTCGTTCCGTCGATTGGCGCATTGGCTGTGGGTTTAGCTGGATGTTGGGGCGTGCGAGATGTATTAAACAAACCGCCGCTTAATGTGTTAAGAAATCTGTGATCTGTATTTAACAGCCTGTATTCATATTTCATTAATATAGCGTCAATTATATTGACCTAAACAAAACACAGAGGAACCGAAAATGAAGAAATTAGCTCTAAGTATCGTCATCATCAGTAGCGCCTTGGCCTCCGGCTGTTACAGCTACGGTGGTTGGGAACCGACCGTTGACCCTTATAACGATCCCAATGCCTATCGCATCAACCAAGACACCGCAGAATGTAAACAACTTGCAAGCCGTGCCTCAGGTGGCACCACTAAAGAAACAGCCATTGGCGCAGGTACCGGTGCACTGCTGGGCGCTGCCGGTGGCGCAGTGGTTGGCGCATTTACCGGCAACCCAGGCGCGGGCGCCGCTATTGGCGCTGCCGCAGGTGGTCTAGGCGGCGGTGCCAAACAAGGTTTTTCGGCTGAAGACAAATATAAAAACGCCTTCAATGCCTGTATGAGAGGCCGTGGACACCATCCGCTTTAATCCGCTTTTTTAAGTATGTTCTTAAGGCTGGCACAGCAATGTGCCGGCCTTTTTTATGCCGAAATTAAAATCATAGCTCATCCAAGCGCTTACGAATGCTGTCTGCTTGCATTTGCATTGCCTGCAATACCTCATCATCCATTTTCGCCAGCTGCCGGTAGACCATGCCAATGCGTGGATTTTTACTAAGTCTGTCGGTATTACGCGCGAAAAAGTCCCAATACAGCGCATTGAATGGACAAGCCCGCTCGCCGGTACGTAGTTTTTTATCGTAAAAACAACCTTTGCAATAGTCGCTCATGCGGTCAATGTAGGCAGCACTGGAAACATAAGGCTTAGTCGCCAGTAAGCCGCCATCTGCAAATTGACTCATGCCAACGATGTTAGGTAACTCTACCCATTCGAAAGCATCAATATACACACCCAAATACCAACGATGCAGAGCGGCTGGCTCCAGCCCTGCCAGCAGTGAGAAATTGCCGATTATCATCAGACGTTGAATGTGATGCGCGTAGGCATGTTCCAGCGACTGACCGATGGCATGTGCCATACAGCGCATCTTGGTTTGGCCGTTCCAAAACCATTGCGGCAGCGGCTGCGCGTGACCAAAAAAATTATGTTGCTCATAGCCGGGCATGTGCGCCCAATAAATTCCGCGTACATATTCGCGCCAGCCCAGGATCTGCCGGATAAAGCCCTCGACAGCGGCAAGCGGCACTTGTTCTTCACGCCAAGCCGCCTCAGCTTTAGCAACCACTTCGTAAGGACTAAGCATTTTGGTATTAAGCGCAAACGACAGCAGTGAATGAAATAGCCGCCAGCTGCGGTGGCTCATCGCATCCTGAAACTCACCAAAATGCGGAAGTAGCTGTTTAATAAATGCATCTAGTTGTGCCAATGCTTCGGCACGGTTAAGCGGCCAGGCCAGCTGTTCAGCGTCAGGCTTGCCGAAACTTTTGACACCCGCTGCAACGATAGTTTGCCAAAGGTCTGAGTGATCATGGGAAATACAAAAATCAGTTGGCTCTACCCGCCCCCCAGACCAGGATTTACGGTTGTCGTGGTCGTAATTCCATTGACCGCCGATGGGTTTGCCTCTGGCTTCAATTAACACTTGCTGCTTGACGCGCATGTGCCGGTAAAAGGTTTCCATCAACCATTGCTTACGGCCGGAAAACATCTGCGCCACTTCATCACGCCCGGTAAAAAAGTGTTCGCTGTCGACCATTTGACCCGAGATAGCCAACTGTTTAACGTACTCGGCCAATTGCTGATCCAACCGCCATTCATCCGGTGCTTGGTATTCGAATAGACTGGTTCGGCATTGTTTAATAAGTTGATCAAGATTAGCCGGAAGCGCTTGTAGATTGGTCGGATCGTCAATCGCAAGATAATGCACACGATGCCTGGCTTCACGTAATTGCAAGGCAAAGTCACGCATCGCAGCAAAGATGGCGAGAATTTTCTGCGCATGGTGCAGCACATAATCGGTTTCTTGACGGATTTCCATCAACACGTACACCACATCTTCGCGCGGCTGCTTAAACCAACTGTGTTCAGGATTAAGCTGGTCGCCCAAAATCAGTCTAAGCGTAGTCATGTCATTACCTTTTTAGCTCGGCGACAACGCTCAGAGCAATATTTGACCTCATCCCAAACTCCCTGCCATTTTTTCCGCCAGCTAAATGGCCGCTTACAGTTTGTGCAAAGCTTGGTCGGTAAGTCTGATTTCTTGATCATTGTCATTTAAAACTCAAAATCTAATTCTAGTTGCCCGCTCTCTTTAGCTTTACTGCGTCGCCTTGAGCTTGGACGCTTACGTGAAGCATGCTTATCAACAATGGCGGCCTTTGCTGCTTTAATGTCCGGCTGAGCTCGTAAAACATGCACCCTGGCTTTGGCTTGCCGTGTGGCAATTGCCAAATCAACTAATGGTTCGGCAATGTCCACACCTACTTGCACACCGCATCTGGCTTGAATATCCGGTGTCATTAACCAGGGTTCGAATAACCAGGTATCCGGCACACGCCGCATGGCAGGTAGCCACCGGCGCACAAAATGACCCTGTGGATCATGGTCTTGCGCCTGTTTAATCGGGTTATATACGCGTGCGGCGTTTATGCCTGTGGTGCCTGCCTGCATTTGCAGCTGGCTCCAATGGATGCCCGGTTCGTAATCGAGGAACTGCCTGGCTAACCACAATCCTACCGGCCGCCAGTGTAACCAAAGCGGATAAGCTGTCACTGACACAAGCATGGCGCGCATGCGGAAGTTAAGCCAACCTGTGTCATTGAGCATTGCCACGCAAGCATCGACTAACGGCCAACCGGTACGGCCTGCGACTAGCGCCTCAAAATGTGCGGAATTCCAATCATTTTCGCGCAGACCGTCATAACCGCGGTGCAGGTTAAAATATTCCAGCTCCGGTTCGCTCTCCAATTTTTGTATGAAGTGGCAATGCCAATACAATCGGCTGATAAAGGCATTGAGCCCTTGTTTACGGCGGCTACCATCAACCGGCAGGTTGGCAATCTGCTGGCGTGTCGCTTGCACCACTTCGCGCAGGCTCAGGCAACCGTAGGCAAGATAAGGCGACAGTCGCGAGCAAGCGGTTGGTGCTGACAACGGCGAAGAAATGCCTCCCCGATATTGACTGCTGCGATCAGTAAGAAAGCTGTATAACACCGACAAGCCGAGACGGCGGCCGCCGTGTTGGCGATTGCTTGGCGTGTGCTGCGCCAGTCCCAATTGCTCGGGTGTGGGTGGCGGTGGCTCGTGCCAAGGTAGCTGTACGCTCTGTAAATTGGGGATTGGCAAACATCTACAGCCGACATGCGCTTCCCAGTTTTTTTGCCAAATATTGCGGTTTTTCAGCCGTCGCACTACACCGAATTGAGCAAATTCATGCCAAACCACAGCGTGTTCCCGGCACCAACGCGCGACGGCTAGATCGCGCCTAAAGGTCAAGCCATTGCCGGTTTCTTCATGTGCATACAGCGCAGCAAATGGCGCCAGCTTAAACAAGCGATCCAATATTATCGGTATTTCACCAGTGACGACCTGCAACTGCCCGCCACAGCGCCGTAGTTCTGCATATAAATCACGCAGACTTTCCAGTAAAAATTGATAGTGTTGATTGGCTGCATCCGGCTCTGCCCATAGGCTGGGCTCCACGATATATAGACATAATACCGGCCCGCGTTGGGCGGCATAATAAAGCGCGGCGTGGTCGTAAACGCGCAAATCACGCTTAAACCATACGATGCTGTAAGGCATTTTTAACTTCCCAAACGACGAATAATATTTTTTGTTTACATCGTCATGCCTGGAAAGCAAGTTTTATGAGCGGTAATTGTCGACGGGCAAATCATTGCCATGCCTTAATTACCTGAGCGAAAACCGGTTTTTTTAAGAATTTTGGTGCTGTATAAAACGTCGGCTCCCAAGTTATGGTCTCCGAGTATTGCTGCGATGCCTGCTATTTGTCGATCAACATCGAGTTGGGTTTTGCCATGGACCATGGCAAACAAGTTGTAGGGCCACTGCGGCAAATGGCGGGGGCGATGGTAACAATGGCTGACAAAATCCAGCGCGCCGACTTTTTGTCCTAGCTCATCAATATGCGCATCAGGCACGTTCCAGACCGTCATGCCGTTAAAACGATAACCCAGTTTGTAGTGGTTGGGTACCGCGCCAATACGACGAATAATGCCTAGCTTGGTCATGTATTGCATGCGCGTCATCACGTCATCAGCCGTCAAGCCAAGCTGAGCGGCCAGACTTTGGTAAGGCTCTGGAGTTAGCGGCAACCCGGACTGAGTTGCGCGCATGATGGCGAGGTCTGTGGTATCAAGGGCGGGCATCAGGCTTCCAATTTAAGGCCGACAAAATACTCATTGATTTTGGGCATGTTGAAAACCGGCAGTCCGGTATGCTGTTCGATGGCATCGATAGTTTGTTGCAACTGTTCAGGCGTTTCTGTGGCAATCACAAACCACATGTTGAGTTCATGATTACGGGCGTAATTGTGTGCGACTTCTGGGAAAGCATTGATAATCTCGGTAACTTCATCAAAGCGGTGTTCGGGCACTTTAACCGCCGCTAAGGTTAACGCGCCGCCCATTAATTCGGCATGATAAAGCGGCCCAAAGCGGCTTAGCGTGCCGTCATCTAACAGCGCTTGTAACCGGTCCAGCAATTCCTGCTCAGTTAAACCCAGTTCAGTAGCGGCTTGCAGATACGGCCTATCGCACACCGGAAAACCATGTTGCAGGGTATTTATGATGTTGCGGTCGATGTCATCCATGCGCGGTTGCCGGTTCGGATTTTGTATAAATAGCGCCGCGTTGTTTGAAGCAACGGCGGCTGAATAAAACTTGCTTAGGAAAAGCTTGAGTGTGACAGGCTTGTTCTAGTAATGCCAGCTGCTGCAACACGGTTTCTTTAGATTTGCCGTGAATCATGCAAAACAGATTGTACGGCCAGGTAGCACCGTGTCGCGGTCTGCGATAGCAGAGATTCACAAACTCCAGGCGACTGATAAGCTGACCGATGTGCTGCACTTGCTCGTCAGGAATATCCCAAACCACCATGGCGTTGGCGCGGTAACCTAATTGCCGGTGTTTGACGATAACGCCCAAACGCTTGATCAAGCCATCCTGTTTTAGCGCTGTTAGCCGCGCGAGCACTTCGCTTTCAGACAAGCCGATTTGCGCGCCCAGTTCAGCATAAGGTCGTGGAGACATCGGTAAGCCTTGTTGAATGGCGGATAGCAACCGCTGGTCGAGGTCGTCAATCATCATGCAAATCCAGCTTAAAGCTCAGATCGATAAAATAATCTTCCATCAATGGTAACGACATCACCGGATAGCCGGTTTGTTGTTCTATATCGGCAAGCACTTGCGCAAGATGTTGAGCATCGGCGGCGATAACCACAAACCACAAGTTGAAGCGGTGTTCCCGTTCGTAATTATGGTTAACTTCCGGGTAGGCACTGATAACTTGAGCAACAGATTCAAGCTCTGCCTCCGGCACCGCAATCGCAGCCAAGGTGCTGACGCCAATGCGGTTGGGCGGGATGACCGGGCCAATGCGGGTGATTACATCTTGTTCGTCCAGCTCAACAAAGGCATCAATAACATCTTCTTCAGTAACGCCCAATTCCAACGCAATATCTTGGTATGGCGTGGGCGATAACGGAAAATCGCGCTGATAGTCATTAAGCAAACGCTTGTGTAACGGCGTCAACATGGCGGCTATAAACCAATCCTGTGGGCACGCGAGCTAAAGAAAATGCCATTTGGCGTTTGCGCAGGCATGCGAGCGATCTCTTGCAACGTATCGGTGTCGTAAACCACAACCTGATTATCGTCTCTTATCGCCACCCAGACTTCTTCGCCACGCGGGGCGAACTCCATGTGAAGCACCGCTTTGCCCGGAGTTAAGGTTTTCTGTAACGATAAATCTTTAATATCGATAATTTGTAATTGATTATTATCAGGGAAGGCAAAATTCACCCAGGCTTGGCGACCATCAGGCCTGCCCATTACAAATACCGGCTGCCCGGCTACCGGAATGGCTTTTACTAACTGCCAATTACGTTTATCGATAACTAATACTTCATGCTTGCCAATCGCCGGGGCCAATAAATAATCTCCGGTGTCTGCCCAGCCTTCAAGATGCGGCATTTTATAAACGGGCAGCTTTTCATCGTCTTTAACGTAATCAGGCAATATGCGTTTGATGCCCAGTTCAGGGTGCCATAAGTCCAACATGGCTAGGCCGCTATCACCGAATAAACCAGCAATGTAATAGCGACCATCGGATGAAGTCAGTGCATCGTAAGGTTGTTTGCCGATGTCCTTGAATTTGGTGATGTCGGGTTTTTTAGGATTTTTTAGATCTAATATCCAAATTTGATCAGCATCAAACAGACTGAAAGCAAAACGTTGGCCGGGAATATCCACCAAACCGATGACTTTAGACAGCTTGCCGTCGCCGGCATCCGCAGGAATATCGGCAACTAATTCCAACGTGTCCGAAGAAAACACTTTAACGCCGCCGGGTGTGTAATTGGAGACGGCAATCAGTTTGCCGTCCTGAGAAATCGCACCGCCGATGCTGTTACCGGCCTGAACAATGCGTTTGACCAGTTTATCTTGCAACATGTCGATTTTGCTTAAGCCGCCGTCACGTCCAAATACATAGGCGTAACGCTGGTCGCGTGAGAAAACGACAGACGCATGCGATAAATCGCCCAACTGTTCAATTTTCGCCAATTGTTTATGCTGGCTGGTGTTAAAAATCAGCGCGCTACTGTGTTCGCGTTCGATAACTACGGCCAAATCGCCGGTGGCGCGCAATTCTGCGAATACGTTAAAGGAGATGAATAATCCTAGAATGGGCAGTAGTTTGGTCATTATTTCAGTTTCAGGAGGGTTAAATATTTAGGCTAAAACCTTTGTTAAGGTTTCTGTTTAGGTGGTGTTGGTGTGTAGCGATTATCCAAATCTGCATCGATTTTAACGGCAAGGCTTTCCACGCCCTTAAGCGTGAGTTTGAGATCACCGCCCTTAGTTTCTGAAACATAGTTGCCAATTAGCTTGCCATCGTTGACTCTGACTAAGTGCCCCATCAGATAAGCGAATAAAAAACTGGGCTTATGCAGTCGTCCCACCACTACATAATCTGCCCCTGCACTTTTGCCAAGCGCAACAGCGACATCGTCATGGTCAAACAGATAGCCAAATCCGCTATTGGCATAATGCTGATCGGCTAAGGGAACTGAAATAATGTGATAACCCGCACGGTTAAGTTCTTTTTCCAGCAACGGCTTGACGCTTGCTGTGCGCTCAATTTCAGCGGGAATTCCGGGCGCCAAGGTCAAGTCATGAAGTTCAAAATCCAGGATGGCGATACTGGTTTCTGCGTTAACTTGAGTAATGGACAGTGCAATAAAAAATATCACCCAAAGAGCTTTCATTGCCTGTCGCCTCACTTAAATTATTATTTGCCTTTGCGCAAAACACCTATCAACCATAACGCCTCGTCGGCATTGATAAACTGCCGCCATGGCGGCATGGCCGTGCCTTTGCGACCTTCCAGAATGGTAGTAACCAGAAAATCATCCGGTTTACCCGCCAGATTGTCCGGCAGTAGTGCAGGACCAAGGCCGCCCTTTAATGTTAAACCGTGACATGCACCGCAATCATGATTAATTAGGTTACGGAGTACCTCTTGCCGGTCTGACGGAGGATCATTGGCGAAGGCACAGCTCGTGAATAACATTAAGGACAGTAACTTTTTCATGCTTGGCTTATGGTTTTATCCGGGCATAGTACGCAGCAACATTATCAATATCCTGGTCGCTTAACGAGCCGGCGATATTGTTCATGATGTCCGATTTACGGGTTTTATCGCGATATTGCTTAAGCGCCGATTCCAAATAATCCGCATCGCGACCAGCCAACTGCGGAAAAGGTGCGTCCGCCGATGTTCCTCTAATGCCGTGACATTGTGAACAGACTGCAGCGGCTCTGGACTCACCCGCATAAATACTGGCGGCCTGAGCGCTAGTGCTGGCTATACCAACCACTATCAGACTGGCGATGATAGGCGCTTTCATTACTTTGCCCCTTTTATTTCGTCAGGAGATAATCCGCGTGTCATGTATCTGACTCGGCCGTGCGAGAAGATACCGGCCGGGCTTTCCATCGGTATTGTTGCTATTTTTTGTAAGGTGACAGAATCATAAACGACGACTTCATCACCGCTGTAACCGGCACTGATATACAGGAATTTGCCATCGGCGCTGTATTCCGGGAAGTAAGCGTGACCGCCCACATCCAAGGTTTTAACAACTTCCAATGTTTTTTTGTCGATCAATTGCACGGTACGAGCGCGTCTGTCTTTGGAAATAATATCCACCGCAACATAAGGCGCATTGGCATGGGCTGCTGGTGACTCGGTGCCGCCGGACACAGGAATTTGTTTAACTACTTCCATTTTGTCTAAGTCCCAAACGCTGACCACAGTCTTATCGCAATCACCAAAGTTGGTACCAAATCCTAAGGTACGACCATCAACTTCAACAGCAGAACCGCCGCCGACGTGAGGCACGCAGCCTGCTTCCAACTTTTTGATGATTTTACGATCTTTTAAATCGATAGCGGCAACGATGCTGTCGTCATACGAAGCAATCATCAATTTCTGACCACCATGGGTCAAGAAGGCATCATGTAAATGATGACCAACATTGGTGATACGGGTGACTGGAAAGCCGTCTTTCAGATCAACTACCCAGACTTGTCCGGCATTTTCCAGCGCAATAGCAAAAATATCATCAAACGGAGTGCCGATAATCATGCCGGAATCGGATGACACTTGTTTGCCGTCAGGATCGATACCTTCTAATTCGAAAGTCTTTAACGGCTCTAACGTGTCAGCATCAAGGATCACGGCATTATGCGGAACAAATGATCCTGCCATGATGTATTTACCATCACGAGAAACACCGATACCTGGGCCGTTGTAGCCGGTTTTAACGCTACGCACCGCTTGCATCGAATATAAATCGACTTTGAAAATTTCCGCCGTATCGGTTTTAACGTAAGCCCAACGCGGGTTGGCTGGGTTATATTCAATGATATGGGCTGCCGTACCGGTAGGGACTTCGCCAATTTTTTGGTGCGTCTTGCTGTTGATGAATATGGCTCGTGAGCCTTCGCCGCGACCGTATTTGCCGCGTGCTGCCACGCCAATAATGTCATCGATATTATCAATTTGATAAGCCGGTTTAGCCGGTAAAGTGCTTTCGTCTTTTACATAGACTTTTAATGACTTTTTGATGTCATCAATAGTCCAGGCAGGATTGTCGAGCTTAGGCGTTTTTTGTAAGTGGCTGACCAATCCGCGGATATTGTCATCTGACAGCTTGCCATAAAACGGAGGCATCAATGTGTCGAAACTGCCGGCCATGATAATAGTGCGTAATGCGGTCGGGCTGCGGCCTTTAAGTGTTTCCGCATTCAATGCCGGTGCCAAATAACCGCCATGATCGGAACCATGGCAACTGGCGCAATTTTCTTCAAATAATTGATGATATTTATGCTCATCATCAGAGGCGGCTTGCAAAGCCAGTGGCAATAACAGCGCAGCTACACCCGAAACAACAGCATGAGGTAAACGTTTTTTTATTGTTTTCATAAAACTCTCTCCTGGTAGTATTGAGTCAATAGTATCTTGTTTATTTTTTTATCTCAAGTGGGATTAAGCCTCTTGAGTCATCTATTAAATCAAACGCTATGTACCATAGATTTCGCCCGTTTTTGCATTTGTAATACAATGCTAAGGGTTTATCCCACATCGATTCGTTCCTCTAGCGTTCTGGCCGACGGGTATGACAACAAGGCTGTGAATGCGTCGTTTACTAGCTAACAAAAACATTCGGTCTTGCAGCGTTATTTAACAATCACCGCAAGAACCGTATCAATAATTATAAAGGGGAGAGGTTGTTTTATGTGTTGGAGTGGAGAAGCGTCCGGCGTTTTAGCCATTGCTGGTCTCAGTACCGCGGCTTATATAGCGATCAAGCAGGGGGAATCTAAAGAACTATGGATTCCGTTAACTTATTTTGCGTTGATGGAATTATTACAGGCGGTCACTTACGTCTACATTGATCAATGCGGTACACCGAATAATCAGATACTGACGATGCTGGGCTATTTGCACGTCGCTTTTCAGCCATTTTTTATCAATATGGTAGCGATGTACTTCATCCCAGAAAGCGTCAAATTGAAAATTCGCACCACGGTTTATACAATCTGTGCAATCGGGTCAATTTTCATGCTGATGAAGATGTATCCGTTTGATTGGGCGGGAAAATGTAATATCGGTGTGGAAGGCTTTTGTGGACCGGCTGTATGCTCCACATCAGGTGCGTGGCATATCGCTTGGCAAATGCCTTTAAACGGTTTGATGTCAGATCCTGTTGCCTGGCTGTTCGATTTTAAGTGGGGCCTGCATGTGTTCACTTATATTTTGGTAGGATTTTATCTGCCGGTTATGTATGGCTCTTGGCGATTTGTCGCGTTTCATTATTTAATTGGGCCTTTAATTTCCGACATTACTACCGATGACCCAAATGAATATGCCGCCGTATGGTGCTTGTTCTCTATCGCCTTGTGCGTATCAGTGATTAAGACACCTATACGAAAATATCTGCATGTAAAAACGTGGCCATTTTATAAAAAGCATATTGGTGATGAGCTCTAACCGGCATTTCCATAGGTGATTTTCTTTAAGGGCAACCCAACGGTTGCCCTTTTTGTTTTAGATACTATCAACTCATGGCAATAGATTTGCGTTTTGCGCCCCACGTTCCCGGCCTATCATTAAATACCCCCGCACAACGCTCACCACAAAAACGGCAGTTGCCCGACGCATCCAGATTCCATTCTGATAACTGATACCAATCCCTACCTATCAACAATTTGCCGCAACTATGGCAATACGTGCTCTCTGCGGTCTTGTCATGCACATTACCCACGTAAGCGTAGCGAACGCCATTATTTAAGGCGATTTGCCGAGCTTTTAATAAGGTCGAATGCGGCGTCCAGGGTTTATCGAGCATTTTCCAGTCGGGATGAAACGCTGTGAAATGCATCGGCACATCCGGACCTAAGTTTTCCACTACCCACTGAGTCATCGCTTGCAGTTCGTTTTCTGAATCATTCTCGCCTGGAATTAACAACGTCGTCAGTTCCAGCCAAACGGAAGTTTCGTGCTTGATGTATTTCAAGGTTTCCAGCACCGGGTCCAGATGCCCGCCGGTAATTTGGCGATAAAACCGTTCGCTGAAGGCTTTTAAATCGATATTGGCGGCATCCATCCATTGATAAAACTCGACACGGGGTTCAAAGCACACATAACCTGCTGACACCGCAACCGATTTTATGCCCAACTCTCGACAAGCTTGAGCAGTATCGATGGCATATTCATGAAACACCACCGGGTCGTTATAAGTGTAAGCAACACTGTCGCAGCCGTAATTTTTGGCGGCTTGGGCAATCGCATAGGGTGATGCCTTTTTCATCAGGGTATCCATCTCTCGCGATTTACTGATGTCCCAGTTCTGGCAGAATTTACAGGCCAGATTGCAACCGGCAGTGCCGAATGAAAATACCGGCGTACCGGGTAAAAAGTGATTGAGTGGTTTCTTTTCGATAGGATCGATTGCAAAACCACTGGACCGACCATAACTGGTCATCACGATTTGTTCGTCCAGGTTTTGCCGAACAAAGCACAAGCCGCGTTGATCTTTATGTAACTTACAAAATCGTGGACAAAGATCGCATTGTATTCGGCCATCATCGAGCTTGTGCCAATAGCGGGTTTTAACCGTATCGTGGCTAATAAATTCCGTCATATTATCTCCCTTCAATCGTTAATTAGGGTTAAAGCTCACAGTCCTTTGGTCATTCCAACGTTGAATTGATTGAACTAACAAAGCATTAAATTAATCGACGTAACTTATCAGATAAATGCCTTTAATTATTTCCGTATAACTACCTAGGTGATGATACGTATAGATGTTGGTACTTGCTGCGCTTATTATGTACTGACAATAGTCGCGCCGCCGTAGTGCTTGATCATTTCCACAGGATATTAAATGAACAGACAGCCCGCCGTAGCAGGCACTTTTTATCCGGCTAACCCGCAGCAATTAGAAAACATGCTCGAGCAGTTTTTAATTGAGGCTGAGACGCCTGCAAAAGTGCCCAAGGTAATAATTGTTCCGCATGCCGGTTACGTCTATTCAGGTCCTATTGCGGCAACTGCTTACGTCAGATTAAAGCCCGCTCATCATTCAATTACCCGTGTCGTGCTTATCGGCCCTTCGCATCACGTCGCGTTCAGAGGACTGGCTGTAAGTAGAGCCGAAGGGTTTAACACGCCGCTAGGGCTTATACCTGTTGATCGTCAGGCTGTTCAAGCCCTCACTCAACTGCCTTTTGTTGAATATATTGAACAAGCGCACGCCTTTGAACACAGCTTAGAAGTTCAGCTGCCTTTTTTACAAGAAGTGCTCGATAACTTTAGTATTGTGCCCATCGTTGCCAGCGATGCAACACCGGAAGAAGTCAGCGACGTACTGGAAATGCTGTGGGGCGGGCCTGAAACATTGATTGTAATCAGCTCTGATTTAAGTCATTACCATAGTTACGCCACCGCCAGAAAACTTGATATGGCGACCAGTCAGACCATTGAAGATCTCCAATACGAAGATCTCGACTCGGAATCGGCCTGCGGCAGAGTCGGTATTAGCGGTCTATTAAAGCTGGCACGCGACAAATCCCTGACCATTAAAACCATCGACCTGCGTAATTCTGGTGACACGGCGGGCGATAGACAAAAAGTAGTCGGGTACGGCGCTTATGTCATTGAATAAAGAACAGCAACAACAATTACTGGCGTTGGCAAAAAGGTCGATTGAACACGGCTTAGAAACAGATCTGCCATTACCGGTAAATCTGGAAGATTTTCCTCCCGAATTACGAGAAAAGCGCGCTACCTTTGTCACTTTAGAAAAACATCACCACTTGCGCGGCTGCATCGGCATGCTGGAAGCGGTCAGGCCATTAGCTGAAGATATAGCCGAAAACGCCTTTGCCGCTGCCTTCGATGACCCGCGCTTTCCGCCGCTCAACGTTCATGAGCTGAATGATTTAGAAATTCATCTGTCGATACTCAGCGCATCTGAACCAATATCATTTAATTCTGAGCAAGATTTACTGAGCCAGCTAAAGCCCGGCATTGATGGGCTGATTTTTCAAGAAGGGCAGAGACGCGGCACGTTTTTGCCCTCAGTCTGGGAGCAGTTGCCGGAGCCCAAACAGTTTTTAAGACATCTAAAACAAAAAGCAGGATTTTCACCGGATTATTGGTCGAACACTATTCAAGTGTTTCGGTATCGGGTGGAGGCGATCGGGTGAATTAGATGTCAAAGAGCGGGCTCATGCTTTTTGTGCTCGCCAAAAAATAGCCGATACAAAACCAACCTCGTGAACAACTGGATAGGTTAGCTTAAAGCCGCCATCTATCGACCTAAAGTCCACAACTTAACCCAGCACACAGCACCTTCAGTTCGTTTTTTTGCAGCATGGCTGAAGCATGAAATGCATAAACCTGACGAGTAATTGCCGGTTCGGAAAGGTAGCGAAAACTGATGTCATCGGCATGTTTAGGTAACGTAAATTCCGGTATCAAAGCAACGCCAATACCGGCGCGCACCATATTCACAATCCATTCTTCGCTGTTACTTCGATAAGTCGCGTAAAGATTGATTTCCCGATCTTGGCAAACGCTACGTAAATCTTCGCGCAATTCGCAATTCAATCGATCCAGGTAAGGCTCGGCCTGAATATCTTTTAAGGTGATGTTAGTCAGCTGGTTAAATCTGTGTGCCGGGTTAAATGCGACCACATATCTTTCTTGATAAAGCGGTGTCGATTGATAAGGTTGTCCCAATAATTGCGTGGGGGCGCTGATAACCAAATCCAGTTGACCGGACTCCAGCTGTTCCAGCAAAAGCGCCTCGCTGTTGACCAGTAATTCCAGTTCGATATGCGGGTATTCTTGCTGGAATCGGGCAAACACCGGGCTTAAACGCTGGGCACCAATCGTGGTCATCAGACCAACGCGTATTGGGATCGTATGCAAACGCGTAAAGCGAATCGCATCAGCTTTTGTTGACAGACTTTCCTGGTAAATTTTGCGTAGATTGGGTTCAACCAAGCGACCAAGCGGCGTTAATTGGCAGCCGGATCGATTGCGCACAAACAATTCTCCGCCCAGCTCATCTTCCAGTTTTTTAATTGCCTGCGTTAAAGACGGCTGCGACACATAAGTAAACTGTGCCGCGCGGGTGAAATTGCTGTGATCACATACAGCTAAAAAGTAGCGGATTTGGTGCATTTCCATCAAACAACCTCCTGCATAGGCAAAGCCTATTGTTTCATAGCAAGTCGGTATTATACAAAGGCCTAATAAAACTAATAAGATGGCCGCCACACCCACCACAACCATTCGAGAAAACTATGAAAACAGCAAAATTAATCGTCATGTATCCACAACCCACTGACCTGGAAGTTTTTGAGCAACGCTATGCGACTGAACACGTTCCCATGGCGGTAGAATTGTTGGCAGGCAAAACCCGCTTTGTGGCATCTCTAATCACCAGTAGCGTCGGCCAAGAAACTGCGCCGTTTCACCGTATTGCAGAAGTTTATTTTCCATCCATGCAAGCATTGGAAGCTTGTTTAAATTCACCCGGCGGACAAGAAACAGCCGGGCACGCCGTGGAAATTTCTACTGGCGGCGCGCCGACGTTTTTAATCGCAGAAGTTGAAAGCTTCGATTTTTAGTCGCTAGGGAAGCGATGAACAAATCGATTTCGCTCATGGTTCGACAAGCTCACCACGAACGAAATCAATAATTTACCGTTCATCTGTCCTAAGACCACCCTTGAGGTGGAGCTTGTCGAAGAATTTAATCAGCGCTTTACTGTTCAAATTGCTGGAAGATTGTATGAGTTAAGGCTGTATGAATAGTTTAAAAAGGGCCGCCGCGGTGCAGCCCTTTTTAGATTTTTAGAACCTCACAGTCTGGCTAACAACTCTGCTTTTTTGGTGCTGAACTCTTCGTCGGTCAAGATGCCTTTATCTTTCAGATTGGCCAGTTTCTCGATAGCCGCAAAAATATCCGCTTCTTGATTGACACCTTGAGTATTCACAATGTTTGGTTGAATTGGGAACGGCTCAGGTTGAAAGTCATCCTGCTTTTGCACAGGCACATTATCGATGGAAATGATGGGGAGCGAATTAACATCCACCAAGCCATATTGACTGGTAAACGTAATAGAGCCACCTATCGATTGTTGCTGAGAAAATCCACCAATCTGATGATCCAAGGTATCGTAAAGCGTTACATGCCCATTGGCTTCGATAGCCAACCGCCGAATGGTGGCAAAATAAGCGTAACGCACATTATTTTGCGCGCCCGTACTGTTAGGAAATTGCAGTCCAGTCGGCCACCAGTCTCCAGAACTACCGGCAGGTGGCGGCACAAATAAGCTAACCGGACCGATAGGCCCGGAACTATTTTGCTGCTGTCCGCCAGTAACGGAGGAGTTACCACCAAAGTTACTTTGCTGCTGAGTACCTTGATTCTGTGACTGGAAGCTCCCGCTTTGAATAAGACCCGGTTGATTGGCAATCAAATTGGAAAGTTCTTGGCACAGTCCGCCTACTGTATTTTTTAAGCCGTTATTGAACATATCGCCCAACATAATCATGCCGCCTTTCATCCATTGGCCGGAACCACCAAATTCAGGATGACTAAACTGCGCCATAGAGCCGTTACCGTTAATTACCGACTGCAACATGCTGAATACGGCATCAGGACTGAAATTATAACGTTGGGCAATGTTGTTGATTATTTGCTGGCCTTCCGGCGTAAGCTGTCTCATTAGAAAACTTCACTTGGTTAAGATGGGAATTACAAAGATGAATCGTGAGCATCACAATACTCAGATTATCGCCTGATTTTGATGGGTAAAGAGTAAATGAACTGCCAACTAAAAGCTCTCTTTATCAAAAAGATGTGGCAATTGAATTGTGCGGCAGAGCGATGAGTTAAGCTTAGCTGTGATTCAATTTCAAACATCTGTAGGATGTGCCGACGAAGGACGACTGCATGGATGCAGGAGGTAGAGCAATGCCAGGAGCAATTGCCGAGGCGCATCAATCGCGAACGATGCGCTTCGTGCCTCAGCACATCCTACGAGCTTTTCGCGCAGGTCCGGTAAAATGATGAGTTGGGCACTCAGAGCGGAAAGGCAGACTGTTCATTGAACGGGAACTTTGCTTTTACCAACTCCACGATCGCAGCACCGATTTTCTTCCCTAGCTGCTGAGTGAGAGAGTGAACAGTAATTTCAAAGGAGTCATCAAGTATGCGCCATTTCTCCATCCAAGCCGCTGGGAGTGGCACACCAGGCGGTTGAATTGCGGGCGTCAGCCTGTGTAACATCCAAGCCACTTCACAATAGCGATTCAGAAACACTGCGAACTGCATTTCCTCGAATTTAGGCAAAACCGGAAGCGGTTCTTGCCCCATCATCCATCCCTGTGCACTGATCAGCGACAGGCGCGCTCCGTGAACCTCGAAGTCGAAAAGGGCATCCCACTTGGCAAGTTCGTCTCGGGTCTCTTGTGTGAGGCCGCTATCGATTCCGGTCATCTTTCGACGGACTTCAAACTCTGTGTTCTTGCGCAGCTTTTTCACAGCGGCGATATCAAGGGGGTCTGGAGTTATACCTTCGATACTGTAAAAGTCCGTGACCTTTTGGAGAGCAGCCGAGGTCAAAACGAGATTGTCAAAAGTGTTCCGAAGCAACGTATAAGCGTGATAGGGGTAGCCATAAATTGCTACTCGCTCCGCGCCACATAACGACTGGAAGCCATGGGCAAGATGCGGGACGAATATTCCGTAAAACTCTGAAAGGGGCGCTGTTACCTTCGGGCGGCAGACTGTGTTGATTAGCTCAACTGTTTCGAGGAAGAAGCATTTGAATGCGTCGGATAAGGCAAGGTAGCCCTTGTAGTGAAGGATTTCCTGCTGATGTTTTTGCTCCTCGTCGAAAAGGAGGTGCGCACGACCATAGGGGACGCCATCACTTTCTGAAATGGCATCAAGCCGTTTTACGAATTCTTCAGGTGAAAGTTTCATTGTCTATGTTGCCCAATGTTTGCAATCAGGCCCGTGAATCTTTGCACTTCGCATATATGATGTTATTGGGCATTTAATTGAATTCAAACTTGCATTCCAACTTGAAAAGAGAGCCGCTTGGTATGCCGCCCTGAAGCTCGTAGATACCGTCTTGGCAGTCAAGATTAACAAGCGAGTCGCTAAGTTTTGAAGGGTAATTTCCTTGCTCCTGCGTGAAATCATCAAAACTTAGCGACGGTTAGATTGCTACGCAAGCCCCGGCTGTCCTGCTCCAATATCGTTTATCCACGACAAGGTGGCTAAACATCGCAGCAATGACGTTACGCTATCGGCATCGACCGATTGCATTTTTCCATCGCAAACAGCGTGCTCGAAAAAACGCCGGAACGATATAGCTACCGGGGACTAAGATTCACGCACCTTCCGACTCCGGTTCGGTGCATTCCATGAATCTCAGCGATTGCATAATTGGCCTGATAAGGCTGCCTAGTTTTCAAGACGCCAAAGCACAAATGCACTAGCTTACGCATGGCCGCACCCAGCGCGGCCATTTTGGATTTACCTCGGCCCTGCAAGCGTTGGTACAACGCTTTGATATGCGGATTATATTGAGTGCCGACGACAGCCGCCATATACAAAATGGCACGAATGCGGGCCGGGCCTGCTTTAGATAGTCTTGGTCGCCCCAAGACGGACGTACCGGATTGACGTTCTACCGGTACCAGCCCCAGATAGGCGGCCAGTTGTTCGGCGGATTGGAACTGATGCGTGTGCATGACCGCCAATAAATGATTGCCGACTTGTGGGCCCACGGCGGGAATGCTGATCAGTAAGTCGCGATCGGCTTTCAGGTCGGGATATTTAGTAATATGCTCGTCGATGTCTTGCTGGAGTTTGGTCAGCTGCTGTTCTAAGAAGGCAATAGATTCGACGATGGACTGACGAATCAGTGCGGGCGTATCGGTGGCATCGGCTTTTTCCAGACGATTACG